>JAESFK010000042.1_pt1 | contig 197193 bp, 164 predicted proteins | sample 9269391 | NCBI WGS metagenome assembly JAESFK01 (sample SAMN14506231, study PRJNA617097) | algae metagenome | isolation source: Drouetiella hepatica UHER 2000/2452 and co-occurring heterotrophs from... | place: Slovakia: Slovak Paradise National Park, Hrabusice, Kosice Region | collected... | reverse complement strand
CTTGTAGAATATCCATACTGCTACCTCTCTGGTGCTGGTTTTCGATATCTGCACCCTAAACTGAGAGGTAGCTTTTTGTCTACACAACCCGATCTAATTTGCTCTCGCAAAACTGTCTGAACTATTGCTATAAACAATAATCAGTAACTCTGTACTTTTGCCGAAAAAATTAGGGGCGATCGCACGGCTATCCGTAGATTTTGGGGAACAGCATAGTTTGACTTGAGTTGAGAGGTCTTGATTCTAAAGTCAACCCTAGTGGCTCTATCGGTGCTATAGAAAATTCTATTAGCGACCCTTGCGATTCTATGGGCAGTATAGATTTTCTTATGGCTGATGTTTTTGCAAGCATACAATCTATAAAACTATCTACCTTAAACAGATTTGATTGTATGAATGCGTGGCTTTGAGCTATACCCGATCTAGATGATTGAGATCAGATCATAAGCTGATGACAATTGATCCCAGCAGTTACTCAATCAATGCACAATGGCAGCTAGCAGTTGAGCAATCTGTTGATTAATGGCTTCGAGATGAAAGCGCTGGCTGGCTTCTTGCTGAGCCTGCTGAGCGATCGCATTTGCCTGCTGCGGATGATTGCGGCAGTTCATAATGATCTCTGCCAGCCTTTGCGGATCATTGGGTGGACACAGCCATCCTGTTTTGTCGTGGTGCACGAGTTCTACTGCACCTCCCTCTTGTGCTGCCACTACCGGACGACTACACAGCATGGCTTCTACAATTACGCGCCCAAAGGGTTCGGGTGCAGTGGACGTGTGGGCTACTAAATCACAGGCGGTCATGAGCTGGGGAATATCGGAGCGAAACCCCATAAAGCGAATGCGGTTTTCTAGTCCCAGTTCAGCAACCTGATCATGAAGCTGTTGGACATAAGCCTGTTCACCAAACAGGGCATCGCCGACCAATAGGGCAGTCACATCTTCTGAACAGTGCTTTAGCGCCTCAATCAAAACATGCTGCCCTTTCCAGGGCGAAAGGCGGCTAAAGTGACCGACAACAAACTGGCGATCGAGCTGAAGGGTCTGTCTGAGTTGCAGCGCCTCTGCTTGATGGTGACTGTAAGACTCAGGCGTAAACCCGTTATAAACAACTTCTGTCAGCTCTACGCGCCCCCCGGCATCTGAAAACGCCTTTTGAGAGGCTTCAGAGTTGGCGATTACGAGAGAAGCAAAGCGATTTGCCAGCGTGATGATCAGGCGGCGATTAATAGCGCTGAAGTGTTCAGGCGAGACAATGTCGTGCAGATGATAAACCAAAGGGCGGCGGCTGAGAAAAGAGGCGATCGCCCCTATAACTAGAGCCTTTTGCGTGTTGGCATAGATTAGATCATAATCGCGACTGAGACGAGCCACACAACCGATTAGCGGTAGCAGTTGCTTAAGACTGCTCAATCCTTGGAGAAAGGTGCTTTCTTTGCGAACCTGAATAGACTCGGTTGTGAGAACCTGTACGGGAATCTGGTGCTGTTCTAGTAATTCCCTAAAGGAACCGTCTGCTAGTAAACAGACTAGGCTGCGATCGTGATAAAGCTTGACAATATCCAATAAGCAAAGCTGTGCGCCCCCAAGTTTGCCACTTTGGTCTAGAAATAGAATATTCATAGCTCTCGACTCAGTAAAACTTGCCGCACTCGTGGAGCAATTATCTGCCAATCAAAATTACGGCAGGCATATTCCCGACAGGCATCGCGGGAGGGCAGGGGTAGTTTCCCGGTGAGGAAATCAGTTAGCCGCTCGGCGATCGCCTCTGCCTCAATAGAATCGGTAATTAGCTCAGGGCAAAAGGGCGTGATTACTTCCGGCATTCCTCCCACTGGGGTACAGAGTGCGGGAGTTCCAGCAGCCAAGGATTCCAGTAAGATTAGCCCAAACCCTTCTAGGCTTTGGCTGGGAACAACGGTTAAGTCAGCAGCTTGATAAGCAAGGGGCAACTGCTCATCGGGCAAAAATCCCAAAAACTTGACGTTGTCTTGCAGTCTTAGCCGTTGAACCTGCTGCTCTAGATCTGCGCGGATGGGGCCTTTACCCGCGATCGCCAGCCAAACATCAGGCACTTGACGTTTCACCTCCACCAAAGCAGTCAGCAGTTTATCTAAGCCCATGCGATGCACCAGGCGACGGGTGGTAAAAAGCGTTGGGCGATCGAGATGCCAACTCAGCTGCGATCGGGCTTCCTGTCGCGATAGGTTGCGCTGAAACCGCTGAGTATCTACTCCGCCCGGAATAATATGAATCTTGTTCCAGGGAATACTGTATGTTTCGTGCAAGATCGTGCCAAAGGCTTTGCTGAGAACGATGAAGCGATCGCAGCGGTCATAGACTCTTTTCTCTATCCACTGTTTAAATAAAGTGCTCCACTTCCCTTCACCTTCTTGCTGACCTTCAAATGCCCAGGGTCCATGAAAGGTGAAGGTAACGGGCACATTCTTTGGAAAACTTTGAAGTAGCGGGAAGCTGTACAGTGCGAAGTGGAGGTTAATCGCATCGGGGTACGCCATCTGTCGCTGCTGAAAGCGTTGGTGAACTGACCAGAGGCGCTGAGGAAGCTGCTGATGAGGTGATGCGAGATCGGTAAGCATAATGGGCGGATTAAGCAGATAAGCCGGAAGACCAACTCCGCAGAGCTCTACTTTACCCTGAGTCGCAAGCTGCAAGATGAGTTCATGCACATATCGGTTGAGTCCACCTGGTGTTTGCGGGAACCATCCCATGCCAAGACAGAGTGTCGATATGGGCGAAGCCTCCAGATTTAACATGGTAATAAGAAAAATAGGGGGGTTAGAGCCTTGCGCATTAGAGAGCTGTTTCACTGCAACAGGTAAAACTTTGTCAGCATTGCCAGGTCTCATCTCCACTTACATATAGGTGATTCTTGTTTCCGCAAAGCTATAAGTAAGCTCATAACTTTTTTACTAAGAGCCATCACATGTTTAAAAAAAGATGTGTTGCCTTTAAAGCTAGCTTAACTCTGCGGTTCACTTCATGATCTCCGCTTCCAGAATAATCAGATTATTAAGTTTTCTGACTAGAGCTACTGTCTATTTCTAGAGGTCGCGCCGGAACTCCAACAACGGTTTGTCCAGGCAGCACATCTTTAGTGACTACGGCATTAGCTCCAATTTTTGCACCGTTACCAATGTGCAAGCTTTTATTACCTTGACCAATAATAATTGCACCAGCACCTATCATGACATCATCTCCAATAAAGATTCTGTGTTCAGAGCCAATCCAGGTCTCTGCTGCCAAGGTGACATGATGATAGATTTTGACTCGCTGACCGATTTTAACATTTGGATGAGAGACAATGCTCAAGCCATAGTGTTCTAATCTGAGATCTTTTTCAACTTCGGCCTGATAAGGTAAAAGTGCATGAAATACGAGAAAGTTAAAAGCTTTAATTACAGAGGCTAAAAGCTCATTATTATTTTTATGTGCTTGACAGCTAAGCCACCAAAGATAACCTGGTTTAAGAAGATACCCTCTTATCAGTTTGCTATTACTTTTAGTATTTTCCATAGTATTTGTAGTGCTCCTAAGTATGCTTAAATAAACGTTAATAATGGCTAGAGTAATGCCCTAACTCTTATGTAGCTTCAGACAATGTTTAATAAAACATGAAGACGTAATCAAGAAAACTCACTTTAACAACCTTAAACAATAAGTTTTATAAGGTTTGGTGCTGGTGATATCTTTGAGCAGCCAGACTAATGCCTAAAAATCCCCAAAGTATAAGAGCGAATACATCAAAGAAAACATTATTGAACCACACTTGTGCTAACGTTCCTAAGACAATTGATCGAGAGGCACTAGCGAAAGTATCTTGACCGCTATCTTTGCTTCGGAGAACTTGAAGAAGAATGAGAGAAGTTCCTGTTAAATAGGGAACCACTCCAAGCCATCCTAATGAAAAGAATAGAGGAAGGATTCCACTATCTGCACCTCCTAATGCAGTTTCAGGTCCAGCGCTTCCTAGCCCTTGCCCAATAGGCTCAGATAGAGCCAAATTGAGAGCATCACTATATCCTTCTGATCGGCCCTGAAGGCTAACATCTCCCTCAGGATTAGACAAGCTTTCGAGCCTCTGATTAATGCCTTCTGCAAAGGGTTCCATCGTAACTAGCGGTGTCACTAGCATCACCATCAAAACAAGGGTCAAGACGAAGCGCATTTGGAAGCGAGGCTTTAAGAATGGAAAGAAGGTAATAGTCCCAGCGATCCAACCCAACCAGCCTGATCGAGCCATAGAAAGTAGGAATGATAAATATCCAATGCTAGATGCTGGCAGACGCAGAGCATCAGAACTACTAAATAGTAAAAGCAGCCCCCCCATCATTACAGTTGCAAAGGCTTGAGGAGAACTTAGTGAGCTAAAGACTCTGATTTCAAATGGAAAGGGTTTACCAAAGGAAGTGGCTGTCAAATTATCAAGATAGAAACGATCCCAATTAGGGGCAACACAAAATTGAAAGATGCCATAGGCACCCATAAACAATACACCCCAAACGAAGCAGCGCTCAGTAACTTGACGATAGAGGGGATAGGAGCGCCAATTAGAAAATAAGTGGAAGCCAAAAGCAATTGGACCCAACCACTCAAAAAAGCTAACCATGTATTGTAGGTTAAGCCGACCATAGGCCAATCCAATAAGGAAGCCATAAATCACGCTCATTGCACTGAGAATAAATGGCAAACCTCTATCTCGACGAACCTTAGGAATCTGCTGGAATAGTGTGATAAGACTGATAGATGCTACTAGCATGGATGTCAGTCCCCATCTCCCTGGCGTAATTTGCCCACTTTGATAGTCGATGATACGCCGGATTAGAGAACCTAGAAAACAGAACCACCAAGTATACCCAATGTACAGTGCAGGTGCTCTGAAGTAGAGAAAAAGACCAACCGTTACTGAGCCAACTGGAAATACAGGAACCAGTACTCGCCCTGCTCCTGCCAGTAAGATAATCGCCAAAACTAGAATCCAAGCCCAAATGATTAGCCAAGCAAATTTGTTATGGCCTGGTGATTCAAGCGAAACTGCAGCGATAGTAGAGCCTAACCGCGATTGTTGCAGCACAATATACCTTCACCTACAAGGATATTGCTCACGGAGAGCACAAGTTGACTGCAGCTTTCTTTTCAATGGCTTCCTTATAGCAGGTCAGCCTATCATCAGCAATTCGTTGCCAGCTATAGTTTTGGGCAGTGGCATAAGCATTTCGACGCAAGGTTTCCAGAAAAGGTAAGTCTGTAATTAAACGCTCTAACGCTCGCTCAATGGCTAGGCTATCGCGCATTGGAACCACTAAGGCATCATGCTGATCTTGAACAATTTCCATCGGTCCAGCAGCATTGCTGGTGACTGGTGCTAATCCACAGGCCATTGCTTCAACAAGCGCTTTACCAAAACCTTCAGATAGAGTAGGCAACAGCTTAATATGATGTCCTTTGAGCAATTCGGGCAGCGTCTCATGCTTAAAGTACGGCACTACTTGAATACGATGGTGTAACTCAGAATCAAAGTCGGCATACACTGCTTTTTTTGCCTCTGCTAGGGCTGTGCAAGCTGTTCCTAGAAAGCTAACTTCAACGTTTGGATACCGTTTCAAGATAGCTTGTAAAGCTGGCGAAGCATACTGAATGCCCTTGCGAGGAATATAAGTGCTAATTTGAGCAATGCGAATGGTGAGATTGGAATCAACGGGTAAGGGATCGAACGGCAGACTTAAGAATGTGTTAGGAATACCGTTAGGAAAAACGTGGGTGCGCTCTGGGGAAACTCCCAATTCTTTTACAACATAGTCTTGCTCTTCACGATTAAGAAGAAATACCCGATCAGCATCCTCAATAGAACTTCTAATTTCCCAGAGTTGAAAGCCACCCCGATACAGCGGATATATCCAGCTCAGCTTTAGATTACCCTGACGCGCCTCTTCAAGAAGCCAAAGATGCTCTAGGAGATGAAGGCCGTGACTGCGAGTTACTAATAGTGGACGATGTTTTCTAAAAATACGAGTGACTTTAGCCCAGAACCACATATCTCCTGGAGAGCAATCTACAACGTCTAAAGGATCATGGCAGCAGAGTTTGGCAATGTGGGCCGCAACAATTTCTGGAAATACAATCCGCTTAAGATGTTCTCCTACTTTGGGCATATCATCCATTGAGAAGAAAAACACTTCATGCCCTTGTTTTCGGTATTGCTCTCCAAGCCTGAATGTGCTTCCTGCAGAACCTGAATCTGGATTGAACTTCTCGTGGATGACTAAAAGAATTCTCATAGGAACTATGCTTTCACAATCTTCTTGAGCTGTTCACGCGAGTTTAGAGCAAGAACCAGGAGTTTAGTCTATACCTGATAATTCTATTCCGCTTGCGAGAGGTTCGTCCCGCTGCAATACACATCATTTCGTTCTTCTAGCAAAGGGGGTGTTTGTCCGGATAAAAGACGCTGATAAAGGCTGTCTAACTGCTCATTGAGACAATTGATGTCATACTGCTGCTCCACAGTTAGTCGAGCAGCACGAGCTATCTCAGCCCACTGCTCAGGGTGCTGAATCAAGCCAATCAGGATTGCGGACAATGCCTCTACATCTCTCTCTGGAATTAAAAAACCAGAAACGCCATTTTGCACTAACTCAGGAATACCACTATGATAGGTGCTAACAACAGGAATACCGCTTGCCATTGCCTCCATTAGCACGACTGGAATACCTTCTTGATTACCATCTTTAGCGGTAACACTAGGAGCTAGCAGAATATGGGAGTGATTCATCAGCTCAACCACCTCAGTTTGATCTTTCCAACCTAAAAGCTTAATTTGATTGCCGGCTCCCAGGTTGTGGATAAGGTGTGTCAGAGACTCTAGAAGTTCTCCATCTCCCACAATGTTGTACTCAATCTTTGGATGCTGATCCAGAATTTTTGCAACTGCACGAATGGCAAACTCAATGCCCTTTTTCTCCGTTAACCGTGCCACCGAAATGAAGCGAACAACGCCTAGCGTAGGAGTGCGTGGGGCAAAGATAAATCGCTGGCAATCTATGCCCATGTGATGGGTAGCAATTCTATCAGGATGACATCCTAGCTGAATTAATTTATTTTGCCAGTGCTGGCTGATGGGCAGGAAATAGTCACCTGCTTCAAAGAGCCTATCATAAAGATGTTCACCAAAAATTTGTAAATTTTGGCTCATATCGACTCCATGAAAAGCCGTAATAAGGTTACCTTTGATTGCCCCCACATCGCGCAGGATCATTCCTCTAATACCCAATAAGCCAAAGTGGCACTGTATAGCATCGTAGGTAGGTTGCTGTCTCACAAATGGAGTCACTGCATACAGTAACCGCAGCGTCACAGCATCTCTGCCGTATTTAACGAAATTGAGGCATCGCAAAGTTAGAAAAGGAGCACTTAAAAAGTTTGTAGCTAGAAGCTTTAACCCCTTAAAGATACAGACAAGCCTATTTTGAGGAAATCGTGGATGAAAAATTGCCCGCTTTAAGAGATTATATTGTTCAACTTCTGGATGAGTTTTTTGCTCATCTTCATTAAATTCAGCATAAATAAATACTTCATGTCCCCGATCAATCAAGCCAGTGATTTGGTTAATAATAAAAGTCTGAGAGAGAATTGGAAATTTTTCAACAATAAATATAATCTTCATAAATGCTCTCAAAGAATTATTTCTGAGTTATTACCTTTCGTTAAACTTAAAGATTTATAGAATAGTCGTACTTGACCATTTTATTTTTATGAGCAGCTTATAGTTAAAAGTTACATAATTTATTTCTATAGCCAACTCAATCAAACCCACCAATTCGGAAATAATATTCGGCAAATAGATCGGATAGTATTAATTGCTATCTGTCTCGGCGATCGGTAATTCTTACGCCAATGAGCGGCTTGGCCCACTGGATCAACACTAATAGGCCACCTCAATATTGCTCCCTCTTGACTTTTAAAGATAATTAGCTTGTAGTATAAAAGCTCTTCTATTTTAGGGACTTTCATAGTTAAATCCGCTTTAGCTCCATACAATTTTTCTCCATAAAATTCAGTTGAAAAAATCATCAATTGAGTAGTGGTGAAAGCATGAGTAGAGCGCCTTAGAAAAGCGCTATTTCTACAGTCGACGGCAAACAAATATTTTAAAGGGAGGTGATTGAGTAAACTTGGAAGATTGGGAAAAGTAAGCCGTCCAGTTGCTTTGATGAAGTATTCAGAGGACTTAATCAATTCGCTCGTTTGATACGCTCTGTCAAGCATATCAAGCTCAGCATATCCATAATGTAGTCCCAATGGAATATTGTTACAGCAAAGCGAGATAAACTCAACTTGCTTTGCTAAAGCATTAGAGTTAAGTACAAGCTCCTTTAGAGAATCTAGAGAATAGCCTGAATTTTCAACAAAGACTATTTTTTGGAGGCGGCAGTCTTTTATCTTTAACCAAAAAAGAAGAGACTTTTCATAATCTGCAAGACGAGTTAATGGATCACTTCTAAATACTTTAACTGTTTTTGCTGACCCTTGAGAAGGATCAATGCAGGCAGTTAATACCACAACATATCTGCTCTTATCTTTAAGGAAAGAGTTGCTAGTTAAACTAGCGTCCTCACTTTTACTGAAAATCCATCTCATTTTATAGCTCCAGTTCTTACAATTTAAACACGCTTTTCAGCATAAATGAAATGCTTGTTATTCTTGAGAATTAGTCATTTTCAAAAAACTCTAATCTTGATTCAGGTCATGAGATTTGATTAGAAAATCTTGTATAGTAAGAGTCTACTGCTTGTTGAAAGACTTCTTCTAAATTATCAACTACTTTTTCGAGTTGAAAGTTTTTTCGAGCTGTGGTAACTGCAATTGACGAAATTGTATCTGCCGAATACTCAATTTTCTCTAGAGCCTCTAACATTGTTTGCTTCACCGCTTCTGGAGTGTAATCTTCAAAAAGAAAGCAGCAAGTAGGGCTGGTAAAGTCTTGAGTTCCATTCGTTGGCCCTAAGATCACAGGGACACCGCAACAAAGTGCTTCAGCAACTGCAGATCCAAAATTTTCGCCTTCGCTAGGCTGAATTAAGACATCGCAGGATTTAATCAAGTCAGGAATCGTTGATCGAGATAAACTAGGCTGATATTCAATGTGCTCTTGAGCCTCAAAAGAATCAATAAGCTGTTTGTAGCCCTTATACATTGGTCTAGCAGCACCAATAATCTTGAGGCGGACATCCTGGCGTTCTGCGAGCAATAAAGCAAAAGCTTCCATCATTAAATCTAGACGCTTTCTAGGATCGATGCGACCTAACCAGAGAAAAGTTTTGACGGTGCTCTGAGATTTCTTTACCTGAGATTCATCATTAAAAAATGGAATATCCATAGGATAGGGAAGAATTTTGATAGATCCCGGCTGGATACCATAAGCTACTAACTGCTCTTTAGACCATTTGCTACCGCAGATGAAAATGTCCGTCTTCCATACTTCAAATCTCAACCTTGAGTATTTCAGGGTATAGAATGCCTTAAGTTGCCAATACACGAAGGGACCACACAACTGCACCAGAATTTTTTGGAGTTTGTGAATATAGTGCCATTCTGTTTGGGGAGGTCCTTGAACCCAGCTAACTGTTGGTACTCCATCTACATTAAACGTTCCATATAGACCCAGAAATAATAGAAGATCGTATTGGTGAATGGCGTGTTGTGCAACAACGGCTTTCAGAATATTCTTCTGATTACGTCGCTCGCTGTATAGATTTTGCATCAACGCCCCAAGCGTTTGGTTGAATGTATTATGTAGCAATTTAGGTAAAAAACCTTTGATAAACTCGCGGAAAATAGATTGCTTAGGTAATTCGTAGTAAACAAAGTTTGGACATCCTATAAGTTCAAATGGAAAATTAGAATCTTTCCATCCAAAAAAATCAATCTTGTATCCCCGTTCTAGCAGCTCTTGTAGCATTAAAAAGTTGGCACCAGTTACGCTGCCAGATTCCTTTTTAACATAGCCATAGCAAGCAATTTTTAACATAGACTTTTTCTTGAAATCTTTTAAGTGGTATCCGCAATAATTTATTAAGTGAGTTATGGAGGAAAAGCAAGGCATTTAGTTTTTGAGAACCGATTCACTAGATAAAGGAGCTGCTTGTTGTAAAGCAGCAGAAAGTACGATCTTGAGTAGAGTTCTGCCTGGATCTCTATCAAATTTGCTTAGAGCAACTTTGTGAGCCTGAGTTCCCATAGTTTCCCAAATAGATTGCGCTTGCCATGCTCTTTCAAGAGTAGATGTCAGAGATCGTACTGTCGGCGCTTCAGCAATAAAACCAGTGAGTGCCTCTTCAACCCACTCAATATTACCGCCCACATCGGTGACAATTGCAGGGCGACCACATAGCATTGCTTCAACAAGGGATATGGGTGTTCCTTCACGCTTAGAAGGAAGAATCAGACAATGGTTGGTAGACCAAATTTTTCTCACGTCCTGAACATGACCATGAAACTTAACCCGATCGCCAATGCCATAATGGTAGGCAAGCGTTTGTAAGTACTCGCTATTACCTCCACCGTAGAGATTCAGCTGCCAGTTACGGGTTTGCCAAATTACACCACTAAGAGCTTCAAAGAGCGAATCTTGTCCTTTAGAAACAACATCTAAACGGGCAACATTCGCAAAGTTAACCGTTTCTAAGATTGGCCAATCTATGGCACCGACTGTGATAAGGTTGACCGGATTTCGGACTACCTGTGCATTGGATAACTTGCGCGCAAGCTGGCGTTCTGTCGTCCTTAAATTGTGTTCTGCTACAAATAGCACCGATGCCGCATTCTCAAAAAATTGGATAGCTTTTGCTCGAACTGCATCTGATGGGATATAACTGTCCTCGTTGCGATGACAAATAACGATGTAGGGAATTGATCTGTTGTAGAGCAGACTGAACAGGTTTCCTAACTTCATTATTAAGGGATCATAGGTTGCGCCCTGATTAATGATGAGAACATCAGGCTGAAAACGAAATAATTTATTAAATGAGATATTAAATTGGGACATGATCCGACCTAAAACTCCAGGTTTAGGGCGTGGTTGAAACAGTAATTTTGCTCCTCTTTGCTGAAGCTGCAAGATATGAGGTGCGATCGCAGGCCATCGAAAGGTTGAAGTAATTACAGAATGTCCATCTTCTAGCGCTACAGTTGCCATTGCACTCCATAGCTCCTCACTCCCACCCCAAGGGCTTCCTTGCATTGTTGAAATAATTGCAATTCTTGTCATCACATTAGCAAGCCTAAAGGCATAAATAGTCTAAAAAAGTATAGAAAAATAATGATCTACCTAGCGTGGGAGCATTTCTGATCACACAAATTTCAATTTCATCCTTAAGTTTATTTTAGCGAATTTGTAACTGCGTTGTATTTCAGCTATGAATCCGGTAATAAACTAATGACATCTTTAAATTAGCTAGCTTGTATTTAGTAGCCAGACTTAGCCAGAGATCGCATTCCTTAATATTTGAGAAATTCCTAATAGTTGCCTACATTCTGCCCTGTGGAACGCTTGAACAAAGCAGATGGCTCAGCCATAAGTGAGCTATGTCATCATGATAACAAGGTGCAATACATAGTTGACCGCTGACTTGAATTGATTGAAAAAATATTTACTCCATTGAGGCTCCAAACTGGAGGAGAAACAATGACTTCAAACTTTTTCATAAGTCCTCCTATTAATGTTTTAACCAAATTTAAAACTTCAACCCATTAATGAATGTTTGTGTTTGATGAATCAGACTGTCTGTTTTACGCCTAACACCAGAACTTAAATAAGCAACTAATTGTATTAAAAGTCGCAGTTCTATAAAGGTTTCAATCCTCTTAGATAAGTTATATATTTTTAATATACCTTTAGAGGTAATCTCTCCTCGTCTTATTCTAAAAAACAGTTCTTCAATAAGCTTGCTCTTGACAAGGGATGAAATTTCTTCAGATAGTTCAATTTCTCCCTTTAGAAATAGAAACACCTGCATTTTTTCATAGATTTCAAGCCCTCCTTGCTGCGACTTTGAGCGAACTGAGGAGCTATGATAACGAAAGTAATTAAGTGGCTCAGCAGCAAATGCAACGTCTGTTAACAGAAGCAATTTAATCCAGGTTATCCAGTCTCCGCATAGGAACATCGATTCTTCGGCGTAACCAGCTTGTTCAAATAAACTGCGTCTGAACAAAACAGCGCTTGCATTAGGGATGATATTTTTAATAGCTAAATAATTTTTACACTCATCTAAGCCGTGATTAAGATAATTATTTCGCCAACGCTGCTCATCTAAATCATCTGTCCAGTAGTGAAAACTGGTGATAATTTCTCCTTGTGAATCAACTTTCCAGGATTGGCAATAGGCGAGTCCTACATTCAGGTTTGCATCTAGAATCGGAACAAGCGTTTCCAGAAGTTTTGGATCTGCGAAATCATCTGATTCTGCGATCCAAACATAATCTCCAGTAGCGTTTCTAATGCCTTTGTTCCATTGTTTAAAGGGAGATCTAGTGTTTTGCTCGTTGAAAATAGCTTGAACTTTGGGGTGACCCGCAAATTGGGCAAATACTTCACGGCTATTGTCGGTTGAAGCATCATCTAGGAAGAGAATCTCAAAATCCTGATAAGTTTGCTCTAAAACACTATGAATGCGCTGCTCTAGATAGGGCGCATGATTATAGTTGGGAATAATGACGCTAACTTTAGGCATTGCTGATAGCGGAGATAGGTTGTTGTTCAATGGGTAATGCTACATTCTGCAATGCTCTTGTAGTAGCTTCTAGGTAGGCATGTCCCCATTTTTGGCAGGGTTCTAAGTGATTGCCTTCTGCCCACTCATTCCAGGCATTGATGAAAACGATGCGATCGCCCTCTTGCTTGGATCGCTCTCTTCGGATCACTTCACTTAACCAGTGTTCATAAAGCTTAGGCGTTGCATTGCGGAATATGGTTGCATTTCCATTTTTGCGGCGTGCAGCGTTATCCCATGAGGGTGTAACACAGGGAAAACGCTTATAGTCTGCAGTTGGTTTTGCTAACATCTGCTCAACAATATCAGCGTATTCATAGATATTGTTTTCGATATAAGCTTTTTCAGCAATCCCAAGTTTTCTTGCCCAATTCCAACGCCTACCTCGTTGCAGCGGCTTTCCTAATTGAGTCCAATCAGGTTGAAATTCGACTGTTGCATCAAAGCCAATCGAACTAGGATTGTTATGCTCATTAGCAAAGCTTTCAACAAAGCAAAGATGGAGATCCCCAATGCCTAGTTTGTGAGCTTCTTCACGCCAAGTCTCAGTTGTTCTGTAAGGATCTGGAATTTTTGCCGCTCGATATACTAGAAACAACGGTTTGCCATCAATCCGTATGTAACGAGGATCGCGAAAAGCCTGTGCTAACCATTGCATATGAAGGCGATCGTCCTCTTCTGCGTAAATCTGCCCCATTAATACTTCGTCTTCCAGACCATCCCAGCGTCGAGTCCAGTTTTCGTTAGCCCAGCAGAGACAAAAGGGAAAATCAGGTTCTCCTGATGCAAGTACATCATTGAAGGGACGCTCTAATAATCGCTTACCATTAAACCAGTAGTGATAATAGCAAAAGCCGTGAATGCCATAAGCTTTAGCTAACTCGGCTTGAGCTTGCTGCGACTCTGGCAATCGCAGATCATAGAAGCCTAAATCAGCGGGCAAATGAGGTTGATAATGCCCAGGAAATAATGGTTTAGCTTTTGTAACATTCCTCCACTCGGTGAAGCCCTTGCCCCACCATGCGTCATTTTCGGAAATGGGATGATATTGAGGAAGATAGAAAGCTATCGCTTTTGCCTTTAATTCGTGATCTGACACTTCACTTCCCCTTGAGCTTGGTTATGGTTTACACGTTTAACAGCCTCAAGGTATTGAGTACCGTGCTTCAAGTCAGGCTCAAGGTGGTTTCCTTCTGCCCATTCATTCCAGGCATTAATAAAGAGTAATCGTTCATCATAGGGTTTATCCATTAGAGAATTAACCATCTTTAATAAACCTTCTTCAAAATATTCTGGTTTAGCATTGACGATGATGGTAGCGTTTTGCCCTCGTCTAGCTGTGTTATCCCAAGAAACAAAAATACAGGGATGATGCGAGAAATTCCTTTGGCGGCGGAGCATCAGGCGGCGCGCCGTCAAGTAGTCATATACTTTTAATTTGGGGCTGTCAATACCTAGCTTTAGGTTTCTTAAAAACTTTGATAGCTTGGCTCGATCGTCCATAAAATCGGGTAATGCCCCAAGCTGAGGCTCAAAAGCTAAGGTACTGTCGAAGCCAATTTCTGCAAAGTTAAAACCCGGACGATGGGCATCTACTCCAACTAAATAGGGTTCGGGAAGCCCCTGTTTTACACATTTAGATTTGAAGGTTTCTATCGTTCTTTTGGGTTCAGGCAAGTCAAGCGGTCTATAAATTAGGAATAGCGGTCTGCCTTTGATTTGAATATATCGAGAGTCAGAAAAGGCATTCATTAGCCATCTGATATGATTCAAATCATCTTCAGCAGAATAGGCTTGCTTTTGTAGGATGTCTCTTTCTTCTCCTAGCCAGCGTCTAGACCAAACTTCATTAGCCCAACAAAGGCAGAATGGTAAATCTGGTTTTCCAGAAGACAAAACATCATTGAAAGGTCGCTCTAATAACCGTTTACCGTTGAACCAATAGTGGTAATAGCAAAACCCTTCAACACCATGTGCTTTAGCAAGATCAGCCTGGGCGTGACGAGCTTCTGGAAGCCGTAAATCGTAAAACCCCAAATCTGCTGGGAGATGAGGTTGGTAATGTCCTGGAAATAGTGGTTTTGCCCTAGTGACATTCGTCCACTCTGTAAAGCCTTTGCCCCACCATTTATCATTTTCTGGGATAGGGTGATATTGAGGGAGATAAAAAGCAATACAACGTAACTTCTCCTGAATTGTTTCAGCGTTTTGCATACTCAAAATATATCTAATCTACTTCAATTAGCTTTTGGACGAGCTACTATGGCAAATTGGAGATAGCGCATATCCCTAAATCTACCAAGCGTAATACAGTTTAGAAGATTAAACTTTCTTGACTGGTGAGGATGCTTTTTCTCGACAGGATTAATACCCTCTATTAATTCAGTTTGAAAGCCTAAGTCATCCAACGTCCTCAAAATGCTACTCTCCGTAAAGAAGCGCAAATGGGTTCTATCGAGTATGCCGCACTCCTCATATTTCCATTCTTTTTCAATTATTAATTTCCAAATATTGTCAAAATAGCGAACATTTGGAATTGAAATTACTAAATATCCGTTATTTCTCAAGATTTTCTTGCAGTAAGTCAATGCCCCAAAAGGATCAACAAGATGTTCAAGTACATCATTAAAAATAATGCAGTCGAAGCTGTGTTCTGGTATATCTAGCTCGTCAGATAAAGTGCTGTTGATCACTTTATCTAGTCTTTGCCCTGCAACTGAAGCAGCATCTTCATTTGGCTCAATACCCCAAACTTCAACCTGGCGGATCTCTTTAAGAATCTGACCAAATCTCCCGCTTGCACATCCAATATCAAGAATTAGTGAAACGTCGGCTGGTATGTATTTAATCATTTCATGACGGTCATCCTCATAGTAGACATGAAAGGGTTTTGATTTGTAATCATCTGCAAGTAGGACTTCAGATAGTTTATTTGCCATTTCTCGAATCCCCACTCTACGCAATTTTCATTCCATTTCTAGGTAAGCATCTTATATGATTCATTGCTAGAACCAGATACAATTACCAAAGAATTATCTTTAAAGAAGATGTTTCCCCAACTAGAGTTCCAACTTGATATATTTGTTGAATCCTCTAAAAGAGGAAGAATCTGGAAACTTGGTTTGCCTACAACTATTTCTAAATCTTTTCGTACTCCTTCCTTTTGCCCAAAACCGATACTAAAGCCAGCGTAATAAGAACCCGGAGCAAGATTCATATTCGAAACGGTGAGACGTAGGTTTAACTGTTTATTTGCACAAATGTCGAATTCATCACTGATAAGCGAACCTATACATATTCCATCATTTTTGAAGAAACTGGATCCTATACTCAAACCCTGAAAGTTGTGATCAGAAGAAATCTCCAACTTATAAGTAATTAGCTCCCCAAATCGTATATTGTTATCTCTTGATAGGAGTTCTATGTTAGAAAACCTTATTTTCTTTCCAAATCCCGGCAATCTCAGATCACCTAGTTCCTGATTTTTATTCTTAAGTACTTCAGAAAAGTACTCTGTCACAATCCTTTCTGTTTCTCCAATCGAATGAACTTGTCCTTTCTTCAAAAAAACTACTTGATTACACAAAGCACTAATTGTGCCCATTTCATGGCTAACGAAAATGATTGTTCTCCCCTCCCCTGCAACTTGCTCCATTTTGCCTAAACATTTTTTCTGGAACTGGATGTCTCCAACTGCCAACACCTCATCCACAATCAAAACTTCTGGTTCCAGGTGTGCTGCCACTGAAAATGCAAGCCGCACATACATCCCAGATGAATAGCGTTTCACCGGAGTATCCAAAAACTTCTCCACTTCTGCAAACGCCACAATTTCATCAAACTTGCGCTTAATCTCTTCGCGGCTCATGCCCAAAATGGCACCATTCAGGTAGATATTTTCTCTACCCGTTAACTCCGGGTGAAATCCCGTCCCTACTTCCAGCAAACTCGCCACGCGACCTTTAATGCTAATTCTGCCGCTTGTCGGTTCCACAATGCGGCTCAACACCTTTAACAAGGTCGATTTTCCAGCCCCATTCCGCCCAATAATGCCAACCCGATCGCCCTGCTTAATCTCAAACGACACATCCTTCAACGCCCAAAATTCTTCCTGAGTAGGGCTAAGTTCCGGTTTCCCCATCGGCTTCATTAGCCTCTGCCCCAAAGACTTTGCGCCCTCTGCAATCACATCCCGCAAAGCCTTATACTGCTGACCTTCTCGCTGATGGCTGAGAACATACTTCTTGCTCAAATTCTCAACGCGGATGACGGTATCGCTCATTCTTCAAAAGCCCACTCAAAAGTTCAAATAGGATAGCTAGGGTTGATTAAAGCCCAACCTGTGTCGATATCACAAGCCTTGCATGATTAATCTCTGCATCAACCTCTTAGCCTCGAAGTTGTTCCATCACTGCCTATCTCTACCAGCAGCCAATAACACTATCAGGAAAACTTGGGGCAACAACCTATTCTTTGTCGCATCTTCACCCAGCTAAAGCTTAGATTCATCTTTAATAAGTTGGTATAAGAGTTAACTGAAAGGTGGAGAATTGCTCAATGAGCGCGATCGGTTAACCGTAAACTTATCCCAACACTGCCCATCTTTACTGGCAGCTGATGGTGCAATCAGGAAAACTTGGGGCGATCGTGCCTTTCTTTGCCAAGTCCAGACGAGCGAGATATCCACCCCATAAGACTTTTAGATCAAGTTGTCTATTGCATTAGCCCGATTCAAAATTACCTGTTGACAGCGATCGCAAATTCCGCTAATCTCGCTTACTTATAGGCAGTTGTTGCGCCCTTGCTCTTCTGTCTATTCGCCGCTCAAAAACTTAGTCGCCACCCAAAGCTGCTGGTAACAGCAATGAGTGGCTAACCGGCCCAAACTGATGACGCAGTTCGGCTGGCTAACGATGGATTTTAACACTCCTCTTAGCCACCCTGCTTTGTTATGGCAAGGTGGCTAAGTTTTTGGGTTTTCTTCAACCATCCAAAATAGGAGAAACCCTTATGCTTCAAGACTTTATCGCGACGCTCACCCAAACCGAAGGGGCGATCGCTCACCCCGCCGCCAAAGTGCGGATGATCCTGCTCGGCACCCCCGAAGACGTCAACAGCGTGATTTATGACCTCTATCAGCGGGGCTTTGCCGAAGTTACCGCCTGGAGTCCACCCCAGCCGATTCCAGACTCCCAAGAAGTCATCCGCCTGTTGATTCGTCGCTTTGGGCGATCGGCGAGTCCGCATCAGGGGTAAGGGAACCTCAGACCTCCGAGTTTTCAAAACCTCGGAGGTCTAAAACCTCGAAGTCTGCGCGATCGCCTGATCGTGAAATCAGCATTGCAGCTCAGGCGATCTTGTCCGATACCCAAACAGAATCTGAATTCTGAAAACGGTTGGATTTAGTGAGAGCCATACTCGTAAAACAAGTTCCCCCAACTCAGGTCTGCGGTTTAGAAGGGAGATGACCATGCTGAAAAGTTATGAAGCGATTTATGAAAACGGCCAAGTAAAATGGCTAGCAGAGCAGCCAGAGATTAAGTTTGCACGAGTAATTGTGACAATTTTGGCAGAAACTGAATTGCCGACACGCACCTTCCCCGTATCTATGGCAGGCAAAGTAGAAATACTGGGCGACATTGTCAGCCCAATTGTTGGCGAGGAAGATTGGCAGTGTTTGAAGTAATTATTCCTGACACTCACATTTGGCTTTAGCTAATCGATGGAAATTTTGATCAATTTCCGTCCATGCTTTTGGTGATACTGTCTGGTTTTTGTTTGGTGATCGCGTCAGTAGCCAACGTATTTTTGCACAACCATAGTTGATTGAAGAGATCAAACGCCCCCTCAAGTGCACCAGATACAGCTGAATTCCGCTGGTCAGGGTTGGGGTCATCCTCCAACCTTTTGACTAGGCTTCAAATGTTTCAGGATCTATTCCCAACTCTCTTAACTTCTGAGCTAACCGTTGAGTTGAAGATCTCTCTTGTTCCAAAGCAATTTGCGCTTGCTCCGCCCGTTGCCGCTCTTGCTCCGCCCGTTGCCGCTCTTGCTCCGCCCGTTGCCGCTCTTGCTCCGCCCGTTGCCGCTCCTGCTCCGCCCGTTGCCGCTCCTGCTCGACCCGTTGCCGCTCTATCTCTATCTGTTCTCCCCCCCACAGCAATAAACCCCCTGACTGATCCCACCAGCGTAGCCAACCAGTCGTCATGTTTGCTTTCTTGCCCTGCCACACCCCCAGAAATAGGCTGACTTCCTCAATCCAGTAACGATTCTGCTCATCGGGCACCTGCTGCTCATACTTACCGTCAGTCAAGCGATAAACATCAAGTTCACCAGTCTTGGGGTGAAAAATTCCATAGACAGGGACTTGCAAGATCCGCTCGTAAAAGTACCATTTTCCATAGGGATAGTGAGGATTGATCGAGTATTCACCCCCCTCAGTTTCAGAGACAAATTCCATCACGATCGCCGGAACCTCCCCCTCAGTATGGGGTGTATAGCTGCGCCGCACTTCTCCTTCTGGCAGCGGCTGCACCGACGGCACATAGACCCAATCTGGAGCTTTTACGATCGTCTTATCGCCTACCGTGGCACAAATCCCAAAATTTGAGGCAACCAGACTAGCTTCAAGGATTAACCCTGCCAACTCTAGAGATTCTCGTAAAGCTGCTGCCAGTAGAGGCTGAAGATTACTTTCCACGGGTTCATCCGGTAAGGTGAAATCCGGCGGCAGTTTTGCCCAAGTGATGGGAGGTAGCGCGTTTAACTGACGAAGTTGTAGAGCTGTCATAAACCGTCCTCTATCCATAAACAGGGTGCTGCGGTAGCCAAGCGCCCCTTCTACTCTTTAACATAGCTTATGTCTCTAACATAGCTCATGCTCAAAAAGCGATCGCCCCATTCAATGAAAATAGCTTACTCCACAAATAGAGAGATAGCCGACCTAAATTACGTCTGCAAACGTCCGTTCCATCCTGCGAAAATACCAGATGCCCGTAATTAGCACCACAAATACCAGCCCCACCGATAGGGTAAACCCTGGCCAGTAGATAGCGGCATCTTTGCCAATAATAGCCCACCGAAACCCGTCAATGACTCCCACCATCGGATTGAGCGAATACAGCAACCGCCACTGCTCCGGCACAATGCTGCTGCTAAATCCCACAGGCGAAATATATAGCCCAAATTGCACAATAAATGGCACGATATAGCGAAAATCGCGGTACTGCACATTTAACGCTGCCAGCCATAGCCCTGTACCGATCGAGGCTGCAAACGCAATGAGCACAAACAGCGGCAGCGTCAAAATTCGCCAGTCCGGCACAAAGTTGTACCACGCCATTAGCCCCAGCAAAATAATGCCTGAGATCATAAAATCAACAAAGCTAACGATCACCGCACTCGTCGGTACGATCAGCCTGGGGAAATACACTTTAGAGATCAGATTAGAATTGCTAATCAAACTATTGCTGCACTCGCTGAGGGCATTGGCAAAGAACTGCCAGGGCAACATTGCTGAGAATACCAGAATTGGATAAGGTGCTCCTTCAGATGGCAGCTTTGCCAGATTACCAAAGACAACTGTAAATACCACCATGGTCAAAAAAGGACGAATGAGCGCCCAAGCAAGCCCGATCGCCGTTTGCTTATAGCGCACTAAAATATCGCGCCATGCCAGAAAATAGAACAGCTCTCGATAAGTCCAAAGATCCTGCCAATACTGTTTTTCAGCGCGTCCCGCCTCGATCGTCAATTCCTTTGTTTTCATGATGCGATCGCCTTTAGTATGTTGCACATGTCTTACTTGTCTTACTTGTCTTTGAAAGTATCTATCTTAATTTTTTGTTAGTCAGCACTCAGGGTCAAGATTAGCTTAGGAATGACCATCAATAAAAACTTTAGATCCCACTCTAACGACCAGCCTTGCAGATAGGCACAGTCGTCTTGATAGCGATCGCACAAGGATAGAAGTTTAGAATCTTCGACAAGCAAATATCTTTTGATAGGTTGTATCCCCACAATTCCAGGCAGCAGATTGAGACAGCAGCGCGATTCTAGATTCACTTGGGTAGCACTACTTAAATCGAAAGGATGAGAACCCACCAGACTCATTTCACCCCGCAACACGTTCAACAGCATTGGCAATCTATCTAACTTCAATCTACTCAGCCATTGCCCCAGATCCGTCAAGTTAAGGGAACTGCCCGTGCGAAATCTAAAGCACTGAAATAATCTACCCCGCTCTCCTACACACCACTGACGCAAAACCGCAGGCTCAGAAGATTCAAGCTGAAGCAGGACTAAAAGACTGAGCAGGACAGGACTTAATACGACCAAAAGTAGTGCTGCTATGATCCAATCTAGCCGCCGCTTCAGCCACCAGTGCAGAGGCTTTTTATTCTGTGGTCGATTAGGAGCAGCGGGCAACCGCAGGAAAGCCTGTCTATCCGTATGGCGACAAGCCTCTGCCCAAATTTTAAGACAGACGTCACCTAACCCTAAGTCAAGTTTAACTAGCTTAACGGGAGAGTTTTGCAGGCAAGCGACTAGCCATTCCTGTTCGTGAGAAGAGGATAAAGAGGACTGCTGGCGCTCAGGCAAAAGCTGCACAATGAGCTTGCGCTGTCTCCACCTTAAGGCATAGTTGGGTATCCAAGTATTGGGTACGTTGGAATCTGGTAGGTAATCAGACTGACTAATTAATAGATCATCTTGAGAAAGATCATATAATTTTTTTTGTAGACCATTCTGCACAGAAATTTTATTGTGTAGATACCTATGTAGATCATGCAGTAAGTCACTCATAAAGATTCACTAGGCGATTAGCAGAAATATCAATGATTAGAGCTGCCTTGAGAAAGAGCAGTCTGGAATGGCAGCGACTGAGACGAGTGACTGTTGGAAAAATCTTCTAGACCGTTGGCAACCACCCCGATAATGTTTAATTTGCTCAACATAGCGATCGCCTGACTCATTCTCGATCGCGTCACCTGATCAACTCGTTCGACTAAAAGGATGCCATCGCAACAAGAGCCAAGTAGAATCGGATCAACCTTTCCAGAAACAGAAGGCGCATCAATAATGACTAAATCATAGGATTGTTCAAAAACTGCGATCGCATCTCGCATCCGCTGAGAACTGAGCAGCATCACCGGATCATCCGGAGCAGAACCAGCCGTCAGAACTGAAACATTGCTAGAGGTCTCTGCACCCTGGGAGCCAATGTGTTTAGGAATAGACGCATGGCTAGCAAGCAGCGTTGATAAACCCTGCTCGTTCGATAAATTCAGCAACTCGTGCAAATGGGGCGATCGTAGGTTGGCATCAATTAACAGCACCCGCTGATGAAGTCGAGCTGCGCTAATCGCCAAGCCTAATGCCAGCGTTGACTTGCCTTCACCCGGCAACACCGAAGTAACGACCAATGACTTAAGCGATCGGGAACTGTCCAATAGCTGAATGTTCTTGTACAAAAGATCGCAGGCTTCCCGGAAGGGTGCCCAGTAGACAACCTGATCGCTAGGCAAAGTTGATTTCTCAGTTCGGCTGAACGGCAAAGCGATCGGCAGTCTGGCTTCAGCCTTGATAGAAAATTGCGGCAGCATCCCTAGCAGCGGCAAACCCGACTGGCGACGTAAATCCTCTGCATCGTGAATTACATCATCAGAAGCCTCTCGCAAAAAGGCAGCCACTCCCCCCAGCATTAAGCCCACCACCGCCCCCAGCAGTAGATTTCGTGCCAAACTTGGACCTGTCTTTAAGCCCAGCTGCGGCTCTTCTACCACTTGCCAGTCAAACCCTCCTTGAGCGATCGCCAGTCCCAATTCTTGACGTGCTGCCAAGAGCTGCTTCAAGGTGTCTCGATTCAGCTCAATTTCTGGCTGTAGCCGACCATACTCAGCTAGCAATTCAGGAAAGCGCTGCAATTCTGCTCGCAGCTGCTGCTCAGAATTGACTAGGCTGGAATCTCGCGCCTCTAATGCGCGTAAGTTAACTTCCGCATCGACCAAATTGTTAATTAGAGTTAAGTCAAGCTGACCAAGCTGGATTGCTGTCCCATCCCCACTGTCTCCCACTACCTGACTCACTTCATCTTGAAGTAATCCCACCTGCTCCTGACGCTTGTCTAGCAACACTTGGACTTCTGCGGTATTGTCATTGAACAATAGGCGCTGCTGTACTAGCTCTAGCTCTGTCTTTTGAATCTCATTCAGCAGTGTCTGGTAGCGCAGTGATTGATTTAACCGAGCTGCAATGACGGCTTCTTCAGGAGCCAGCCCTACCTGTGCCTGCAAGCTAGTAAATCGATCCTGAAGTTCTTCAATTTGAGCGCTGTTAGTTCGCAGTTCATCCTGAATTCGGTTTAGCGCTTCCGCCTGCGCCTGTGCCTGTACCTGCGGATCAATTAGCTCTTGGTCAGTTCGAAATTGCTCTAAAGAGTCTTCAAACTGTTTTACCTTATTTTCAATTTGCGGGAGCTGTTGATCGATAAAAGCCAGACCTTTTGCCAGCCGGTTCTTTTGCTGCTCCAGGTTATAGTCTTGGTAGACCTTCTGCATAGTTTCTAATACAGATTTCGTCTTTACGGGATCATTGTCTGTATAAGTTACTTGAAAAATTTTGGTTGCGCCCTTTTCTTTTACACCCGTAAATGTAACCTGGGTCACACTCAGAGAGCTTTTAAAGGCTGCTAAGCTATCTGAATCTTCTGGATCAATCTCTGGATATTCCCTATTTAGAGACACCATAGCTTTCCGCAATAGTCCAGAACTTGTCATTAAGCTAATCTGAGTACCGCTATCGATCTGAACATTAGAATCAGCAAACTGATCGTCCAGATTTTGTTCCTGCCCCTGCCCCTGTTTTCCCTGATAGATGGGTTCTACGAGTAGCTGCAACGAGCTAACATATGTCGGTTGCTGTAGCTTCGTCATCACAAAAGCAATTCCTACAGCTGCACCTAGCGCACCTAACATCCATAATCGGCGACGTAGGAGGACGGCAAATAGCTGTCCATATCCTGGTTCGCTCTCAGTCATGAGTTTAAGGTTGCTATCAGTCACGTCTGCAATCCTGAAATTTGGTCAGCTTAATTGGATTCCATTGGAACCCAGCATTACATTTAACCTATTCCACAGAACTGGCTAATAATCCGCTCAACTTTACTGAAAAATACAGGTTCTGAGAATTGATTCATTGCATGGTCACAAATCTGTTGATAATTCCATGCAGTAGCTTGTGCTTCTAGCACGGCAGATTGGATGGACTCTGGCGTTTGTCGCTTGAATAAAAGACCTGTTTTTCCATGCTGTTGAGTATCCAGCACACCACCCGCGCCATAGGCGAGCACAGGCGTACCGCTAGCATTGGCTTCTACAGGAACTAACCCATAGTCCTCTAGTGCTGCAACAATGACCGATCGCGCCTTTGACATCAAATTGCATCGCTCAGCATCGCTAATATGTCCCACAAACTGGATATTGGGCAGCGCCTGAGCCTGTAACCGCTCTCGCTCAGGGCCATCCCCCGTGATCACTAAGGGTAGACCCAGCCAGTTAAAGGCTTCGATAATAACATCCACTCGCTTGTAGCGCAGTAGCCGTGCTGAAGCTAGGTAAAAGTCGCTCTTATCTGCCGAGAAGGTAAACTTCTTACTGTCGATCGGGTAATTAACGACGATCGCCCGTTTGCCGTATATCTTTTGAATGCGACGCGCCACCACGCTAGAGTTGGCTATATATAGATCAGGCTCCTGAGAATATCGCAGATCGGCTTTGCGCATCATTCGAAAGACTCGCTCAATCACGGGGTAGAAGTGGCGGTAGTCGCCATATTCTTTGAGATAAGTTTTGGTGTCCCACAAAAAGCGAGTAACGTTATGACAAAAACAAATATGCTTAGCATCCGGTCGTTTGCGTACTACTTTGGCAAAGCTGGTGCTGCTGCTAATAATTAAGTCGTAGTCCTGTAAATCTAGCGCCCGGAAAGCCGGATAGTACAGAGGCGCCATTAGCCTAAAATGCTGAGCAGCTCCAGGAATGTGCTGCAAAAAAGTAGTCTGAACCAGACGTTCTCCCAGTTCAATTGTGCGATCGCGATCGTAAAGAGAGGTAAAAATATCCGCACTGGGATATTGCTGACACAAAAGCTCGAAGACTCGCTCTGCCCCGCCTCTCTGAGTGAGATAATCATGAACTAAGGCAATCTTCATAAGTTCGCGGTTTTGACTACACGACTGAATCTAATGCTTTTGCAGAAGGATAAAAATGAATCGGTAGCTACCCCAAGATTTCTAGACCATGCTCAACACTTCTATGACTGCTCCGAGAACAATCTCTAAGAACAGTCTCCAAGAACAATCTCTGAGAGTAATCTATAGCGATCTATATTTGCAGCGACCCTGATTATAAAGACCCTGATTATCTTGATGCAGATGCAGTACAAACATCAGTCAGTTCTTAGATCTGTTGCTGGCATACAAACCTATTCAGGCTTCTTCAGGACAATCACGTAGATTTATATAAAGATTGAATAAATATTGCTAAGAGTCAATTCAGCATCGAGGCTGCATTATCGAAATAGCTTCGTCTCTACCACAAATCTTTAAAACCTGCAAAGTTCAACCTAGACACACACTTTGAAAACACATATGAATCTTTCGTAAGGAACGGTGGCAGCCATGCTGCCTTCCCTTGCATCTTCAAGCATTCCATGACAGTGTATGTACTGATAACCCTAGATAGAAGCTTATATCTTGTGGTTTCTCTTGAGGGTTGCTTTTGGGTTGTCTACCTTTTCGTCTCATTGATGCAACCTACCGAAGTGATTCTTAAGTTATTACGTCACTTTCCGGATAGTTATCGACTGAAGACGGCTAATACAGAACTAATTTTGCACGACTACGCACATCTACTATTGCACTGTTTGCAGAATTTGACAGGCATCTACCGGGCGTAGTGACTTATTCCTCTAGCATTTACTTCGCCGCTTTAAGAGATTTTCTCAGCCAAGCTGCGATCGCGCATCAACCTTTCATCCTCTCTATTACGAGCAATTAGTTCAAAGTTATCGCAAAACAGCGATCGCTTCGTTCACGCTCTAAGCAAATCTTTTAAGAGCGCCACTGAATTTTCCTGTAATCCGCAGGAAATTTATCCGGAGCACTTTAAATTTTTCTGAAGGGTCTGCTAAATACCGGGGAAGCTTTAAAGCTTCTGCTTACACTTCGGGCGCTTATATTTCGGACGCTTATACTTCGGACGCTTGCATTCGGACACATGTACACCTTCCTCAATAGGTAAGCCTTACAAAAATATGTTAGAGGCATTTCCCCCTATCCAAAATGTAATTGGATTTCCTGTAACCGCGTTACCCTTTGATGCCCAGATTAGTCTGGTGATGAAATGGGCTAGCGCTCGACTCAGTAAATATGTCTGCGTTGCCAACGTGCATATGTTAATGGAGGCTCATACTGACCCCTCATTTGCTTCGGTGTTAGAAGCAGCCGATATGGTGACTCCCGACGGTATGCCACTGGTTTGGCTAATGAAGCTAATGGGTGTACCCCATCAAGATCGAGTTGCTGGAATGGATATTTTCTTAGCCCTGTGCAAACAGGCTTCAACTGAAGGCATCAGCGTGTTTTTCCTAGGCTCTAAGCCAGATATTTTGGAGCGAATGAAAAAGAATCTCTGTGAAGAATTTCCTGAGCTTCAGGTTGCTGATATGCAGCCCTTGCCCTTTCGACCGCTCACCCTAGAGGAAGATGAGGCAATGGTACAAAAGATCAATGAGAGCGGGGCTAGACTGGTTCTAGTGTCGTTGGGCTGTCCTAAGCAAGAAATCTGGATGAATCAGCATCAGGGAAAAGTTGAGGCCGTCATGCTGGGCCTAGGAGGCGTTTTTCCAGTCTATGCGGGCATTCATAAATGGGCACCTAATTGGGTTAGGAGAGCAGGTTTAGAATGGCTCTATCGATTGCTTCAAGAACCCCGTAGGTTATGGCGGCGCTACTTTGCAACCATACCTCCTTTTCTCTATTTAGCCAGTAAACAAGTGTTAGCTAATTGGGTCAGATCTCTGCGAAAGGTGCGATCTGACTACTCGCGCTATTTATGAATGCTTAAGTTATGAATGCTTAAGCTTATGAATTCTTAAGTTTATGAATACTTGAGTTTATGAATACTTGAGTTTATGAATACTTGAGTTACCACAAATAATGGCTTTTGTTAGTTAATCTTATTATGAGTTCTTTAGTAATTTTCCTAAGAGTTGGCAATCTTTAATTGCTGATTTTTACGGGAGAGCTGTATTGTGGCGATCGCCAAGACAATCCTGAGGCTCTTGCGATTCTCATAGAATTTCTCGTGCTTTAACAAACAAATTAGCGTTTTGACGTTTTGAGTGTTGGCAAATTATTTGATATCGTCATTCTACTTTCAAGAATTGCTCAAGCTTTTTATGGAACTGATCTAAATCATTAATTTAAAGCTCATTTTAGGAAAAAATAGTGTTTAAACTTTTTAAGTTGCAAAGTTTTTTTCTACAAAACCCGGCTCCGAACTCCAAAAACATGAATGTACTGGCGGCATTGAACGACAGCTATGACTGGTGGTCTAAGCGCATTTCTTCATTACCCGCTAAAGCTATTTGGAATATTTCAAAGTCAGCTTTTGTTGAAAGAAATATTCTGTACCCACGCTATCAAAAGTATATACAGCAACATAAAAACCGTCTTCCTAAGCTTAGTGCGGCAGATACGGCGATCGTTGAAGATATTAGGCAAACAGGTATTCATGTTTCTTCTCTAAAAGCACTCAATATTCCCCATACTGAAGAGTTCTTGGCAGCCTCTGAGGCAGTTTTCCAAGCATTGGCTGAGCGCGCAGCTTTACCAGAACATGGCAGTAAACATGAAGTTTTAGCAAATACGGCTCAACTCTTGCAGCATGAGGAAATATTTCAATGGGGCTTAAGTGGGAAACTCTTAAACATCGTTGAGAATTATCTACAGCTTCCAGTGGGTTACGATGGACTTCAACTTGTACGTAGCCATGCAGATGGTAGAGAAATAGGAGTCAGAACCTGGCACAAAGATCGAGAAGATCGACGGATGCTCAAAGTCTGCGTTTATTTGAACGATGTCCAGATGGAGGGAGGCCCGTTTGAATGCTTGCAGCCAATGGTCAATACCCCTATCTACGGCTTGTTTCAGTATCAATACAAATTACTTTCTGATAAAGAATTGAAAAGCCTGTTGCCTGGGACAGAAGCTGAAGGCATCAGAACTTTAGTTGGGAGCATGGGCACCGTAATTTTTGTCGATACTGCCTTGTACTATCACCGGGGCAAACCGCCTACTCAGCATCATAGAACTGCTGTTTTTTTCAGCTACTTCAGCCGCCGTCCTCGAAATCCCTACTTTTGTCAGCGATCGCACCTCTCTCGATCAGATCTTGATTACTTAGCTCGAAATGCTTCTGCTGAAGAACGAGACTGTGTCTATTGGTTTGATCAGCTGCCCTGGTTGGCAAAGCAGATGCCTAAAAGCCAGAACTAGCAAACAGGTATTTTCTTCTCGCCATTCACTTATGGCTGTCGCCAGTTTGCTTCGGACATTTAGGGTGGGGCGCTTTGCGCCCCACCCTAAATGTCCGAAGCCCTAGCCGCCTTGGCAGTTGCTATATCCGTCACTTATCCGCAAATTTCTGCCAATTGGGGTAAAGTTGGGGTAAACGAGCCGACTGATCTCCATGCCTGCCGAAGTTGTTTTAATCAAGCATCCGTTAGTACAACACAAGCTGACCATCATGCGTCTGGTAGAAACCAATACGCAGGATTTTCGCCGTTTGCTAAAGGAAATCTCAATGCTGTTGGCTTATGAAGTGACGCGAGATTTGCCTCTGAAATTTGAGTCCATCCAAACGCCGCTTGCCGAGATGGAGGCACCCATGCTTGCCGCCGATAAAAAGATGGTGATTGTCTCAATCTTGCGGGCAGGGCAAGGTTTACTGGACGGCATGATTGAGCTGATTCCAACAGCAAAAGTAGGTCATATTGGGCTGTACCGTGAGCCGACGACGCTGATGGCGATCGAATACTACTTCAAGCTGCCACCCGACGTGGAGCAGCGCGATATGTTGGTGGTTGACCCCATGCTGGCAACCGGAAATTCTGCAGTTGCCGCAGTCGATCGCCTCAAGGAAGCCAATCCGGCATCCATCAAGTTTGTCTGTCTGTTGGCTGCTCCCGAAGGCATTGAGCATTTTCACGAGCAGCACCCCGATGTGCCCATTTTCACGGCGGCAATCGACGAAGGGCTAGATAGTCATGGCTACATCATTCCAGGCTTAGGCGATGCGGGCGATCGGCTTTATGGAACCAAGTAGTGATAAAAAAGCAATGAAGGATGCACAGCAAGCGATTACCTACCTGCGATCGGCTCAAGCTATCCGCGATCGCTGTGGTCAAATTTTTGCGCTGGCAGAAGCCGATCGGTTAGAACATTTTTGGCTAGATTTGGAGCAGATCGACCCTGTGGCAGACTATGTGCTGGACGTGATGCGATCGAACTATCCTGACTTACAGGTGCCGTTTCATAGCCGTTGGCGACATTTTGAGGCGGGTGGCATACCGCGCTTAGAGTGGCTCGACGCTCGGCTGAATGAACTTGACCCGATGGAAAAAGCAAGAGCCAAGTTTGATCTAGCCATTACCAGCGTTTTGCTAGATGCGGGAGCTGGAGCAGATTGGCAGTTCTCAGAAATCAGGACGGGGCTAACTTTAGGACGATCGGAAGGATTGGCGATCGCTAGCTTTGAACTTTTTCTGCAAGGCGGTTTTTCCAGCACTCCGGCTTGCCTCCAGGCTGATGCTGTGGGCTTGCAGAACCTTGCCGAAGCGGCTTTTATTCAGGCTTTTCAGGTGAGTCCGCACAATCCTCTGGTCGGGGTGGCAGGTCGGCTGGCGCTGATGCATCGGCTAGGAAAGGCGATCGTCCATCAGCCAGAATTATTTGGATCTCCTCCGCGTCTGGGAAATCTCGTCGATTACTTCATGCAGCAGTCCGTTAATCATCAGCTCCAGGCTCGTGCTGTATTCGCAGCTGTATTAGAGGGATTTAGCGAGATTTGGGTGGGGCGAGAGACGATCGCCGGACTCAATCTGGGAGATGTCTGGAGATACAAGACATTACCTGATCAGGGTATTGGCTCTCAGCTCGTACCCTTCCATAAGCTCTCTCAGTGGCTAACCTATTCGCTACTGGAGCCATTACAAGAATTAGGATTAGAAATCACTGATTTAGATGAACTAACTGGACTCTCTGAATACCGTAACGGTGGACTGTGTCTGGATCTAGGATTGCTTCAACCTAAGCATGAGGCAGTGATGGGTCAAGCTCATCAACCTGGCTCGGAAGTGATTGTAGAATGGCGATCGCTGACGGTCATCCTGCTCGATCGTATCGCGCAAGCCATTCGTGAAAAGCTCAATCTGGATGCCACGCAGCTGCCGCTTGCCAAGGTTTTGGAGGGAGGCACCTGGGCAGCAGGACGAAAAATTGCCGCAGAGTTGCGAGGCGGAGTGCCGCCCGTTCAAATCATTAGCGATGGCACTGTATTCTAGCAAGGCTGTATTCTAGTAAAGCTGCGTTCTACACAGAGCTGACTAGATAGAGCCGATTCTAGTCAGGCTGATCAACTCATCTGTTAACTTATTCGCATCCCTACCCCCATGACTGCCACACCTCCCGACAACTCAGACCTTCAGCCCACTGGAGACTCCGAACAAGATCTGGTGCGATCGCTTCGCCGTAAAGAGGGTAACTGGATTGCCTGGGGGCAAGCCTGCCAGCAGCTTCAAAAGCTAGGATATTCGCCCCAAAAGATTTTTGAAGAAACGGGCTTTGAGCCAATTCAGCAAAATCAGCTGATCGTTGCGGCGCAAGTCTATGGCTCAGTGGCGAGTGGCGGCGCATCTCCAGAGGTTTTAGCACGATTTGAGCGGACGGGCAGCGACTCACTCTATGAGCTGCGAATTTTGACGCAAACCGATCGCGTTGAGGCAGCAAATCTGCTTGTCGTCAAGGGCTTAGATTCTGAGGGTGCCCATGAAGTTGCCAAAGCGTTAAAAGAATATTCGCGCCTGTCGAAAAAGCCAGAAGACTTTGCCAGCTATCCCGATGATGCGGTGGCATATGCCTACTGGAAGCTGGCACGCCAGCAAGCCGATCTCCAGGCGCGATCGCGTCTCATTGCCTTGGGTTTGCGCTTTGCCCAAAGTCCCTCAGCCCGTCAGCAGATTGAAAAACTCTTGACCGATTTCACTGTAACCAAAGTCCGTCCGGCTCCCCGCATTCCTTTTTATCGTATGGAATCTGCCGACGAGCAGCCCGTGGTAATTCCAGTTGCGGGCAAGATGCCCCTCAGCACAGCCGAACTCAAAGCGGTGCCCATGGTCGAAGCGGAGGGTCTGTTTCAAATCGTTAAATTTTCGGGAGCTGGAGCCTGGGTGGCACTACCAGGATGGCAGGTTGTCTTGGGTTCCGAAGATCCGGTGATGGTGCTAATTTCGAGTGAGCAGCTACCGCGATCGCCCCTCGATGCGCCGCTGGATACGGTAGAGGAAATGCTGGTAATGGTGGATCGATCGCAGCGCCAGTGGGACAGCGAGAGCTACTTTGTCCTGGATGATGCTGGGCAACTGCGGATTGACTGGTCTGAAGATGTGCCTGAACTGACAATTTTGGGCAAAGTTGCGCTGGTTCTGCGTCCCAAAAAAGTTCTAGATGAAGACTTTAACAAGCAGCTCTGGCAGCTAGACGAGTAAATTTGGCGCTGAGCTATGGCTGTTGCCAGTTTGCTTAGGGTATTTGTGGTGGGGGCCAAGCCCTCATCACAAAAAATTATTACCCTTTGAGAACTGCCCAAACTTAAATGCGATCGGGTAATTGATTTCCAGCCGTTATCCTGATACCATATTCGGACTCTATAGGGTTAGATTTTTCTGATCCACAACCATGCCAGCAAGGTTGCAAATTAAATCAGAAGATTGCTCTCCTCTAGGGCAATTTATTCTGAAATATCTGGAAGAACAGAGCATCAGCATGAATCGTCTGGCTGATCTGTCAGGTGTGCCGCAACCTCGGCTGAGGGGGGCTTGCTTTAAGGGCACCTGTCCCACTCCTGAAACCTTGAGAAAACTCGCCAGAGTGATGGGAAAACACCATTTAGAGCTTTACACCCTGGCATATGAAGGCAGAATTGAGCAGATACCAGAAGATGCCGATGACAACTCGCTGGATATGCTGATGCGAGAGCTATTTGAGACGGCTAGAGAGATGGGACTCGCCGCTCCTAAAGTTCGACCCTCCAAGGCTAAGATCCGCAAAGCTCTTCTAGAGCTTGGTTTTTCAGTAGATATCGACGAATCTGCCTGAAGCCGCTGAATCAAACCATAAAAAAGGGAGAGGGCGATCGCCCTCTCCCTTTTCACAAGCCATCTCACTTACTTTTTGCGGTAAGGAACCGACTGCTCGATATTGATGTTCAACGCCGAGATTCTCTGAGGCGGATTGCTCCGGGGGTTAATGCTCCGCGCCATAGCCAGAAACTGATCGGGGCTGCCCGCTCTGATCTGCTTCTCTTGGGGAACGTAGCTGCGTACCGTGGTTTGCCACATCACCTGTGGGAAGCCCAACTGAGCGCGATGGTAGGCATCATAGCGGGGAGACTTGATGTTGAAAGGCAGTTCACCCTCCGATCGCCCAGGCAAAACCCGACGACGCTGGTAGGGCAGAATATCGTAGCCAAAGGCTCCCAGGTACTCATCGCTATTGAGCAGCTGATCGACAAAACCCACGATACCCTTGGTTGCTACAACGATCGACCAAGCAATCTTTTCACGTTCGCTATAAACATCACGACCTAACACACGCTGCACGGTCTGCTCTACAAAGCGGTAGTTGCTATTAAGTTCATAGAAACTGCGCTTGTAGGTGTTGGATAGCAGCAAACCCCGCACAAAATCGCGAACTGTGATTTGACCGCTACGGAGCTGAGACTCTAGAAACTTCTCCCGGTCGGCCGCGAAGGCATGGAAGAAGAACTGACGATAGGCTGCTTCAATCAGCGTATCTAGGTCTGAGGGAGAAAGCAGGTTTTCTGTAGAGTAAACTCTGGGCTGCTCATCCCCAGGTATTTCATAGCTTGCTACCCGCTGATTCTGGCTAGCAGGAGAATATTCTAAAAGAGGAATTGCCACGCTTATCAATACTCCCTTTATCTTACGGAACCTTACAAATTACTCATAACTATACGGGACAGGGGAAAGCATTATTCGATGTAGTCTGATAAAAATTACATAACTTAACAGGCTACTCATTTCACCAGGTGACCGAGCCATCTTGAATGACCGAAACGCCCCTCCAATCCAAGATTTCAGACCTCTATTTCCTACCATAAAATGCAGCACGCGATGAAATAACTTCACCTTAAAAGAGTGACTTCTTAGGAAAATTCCGGCATTGAGCCAGCAAAAAGTCGGTCTGAAGCCTGCTGTTCGCTGGCGGAATCTTGTTATTCGAAGTCTTATAAAATGAGAATACCTCTGGGTAGACACCTTAAACTCACGAACTGCGACAGAACGACTTAATTTACGCGATGTGTGACTCTTTTTCTAAAGCCCCTGATCTATGTGGGGCGAGTATCTTGCTTGACCAGATTCGTACGGGCAGGATGCCCATCACAAGATTTTTAAACCAAGTTGTACATCGCGTTAATTTTGTAATCTGCAATTCGTAACGCCACTCAGTTTTGGCAGAGAAAAAGTTGAACAATCCCTGTAATGTTGTCATCGCCATAACCTTGAGCGATCGCCTCCTGATAGACACTATGAATAGCAGTAGAGACTGGCGTTAGGGCATTGCAGGCTTGTCCAGCTTGAATCCCATAGCGTAAATCTTTCTCAACTAGCCCGATCGGAAACAGTGGCGCATGCTGATTCACCACCATCAAGCTGCCTGCTCCCTTCGCCGCTGGACTGATGACGGGTAATTCACCTAAACATTCCATTGCTTTTTGACCCGTTATGCCGTTTTTGGCTAGCATCCCGATCATTTCTGCTAAGGCTGCAACCTGGATGCTAAATAGGGCATTGACTGCAAGTTTCATGGTCATCCCTTGACCAACTGAGCCGACATGATGGATAGCTGAAGCGCCTGCGGCTAAAAGAACAGGCTGTGCTTGGGCTAGAGTTTTTGCCTCGCCCCCCACCAAATAAATCAGTTTTCCGGCTTCTGCCTGCGGACGAGAGCCAACTACAGGCGCATCCAGAAAAGCAGCTCCACGACTCTCGATTTCTGCTGCCAGGTCGCGTGTCCAATCCACCGTCAAGGTGCTGGACTCAATAGCGATCGCCTCTTTGCCCAATCCCAGCACGGCACCTGCATCGGGATCAAGCCAGACGCTTCGAGATGCCTCATTATTTGTAACCATACTGATCACAAAGTCAGCTTGCTCGGCAGCTTCTTTAGGTGTCGCGGCATAGATAGCCCCCTGACTTAGCAGAGGTTCTACCTTGGCTTCGGTGCGATTGTACACAACAACTTGATACTTAGCCTTGAGCAAGTTCTGCACCATACGAGTACCCATTGCTCCGATCCCTAAAACTGCAATCCGTTCCATAAAACTCCTCCATAAATTTTCAGCGTGGACACTCCTGTCACCCATTTTTCACATCGTGGCAAATTGTTTTTCGATCGCTTTGTGATCCTGCTTCCATGCCGTATAAAGCTGAGTAGACATAGGGTCTGGAAAGATATCTTCTTGCCCTGCTTCAATCCCCAACAGCACAGCAGTGGCAACATCGGCAGGACTCGTTTTATCAAACTCAATTTCTGCTGCCATAGCTGTATCCACAGGTCCCGGAAAAACTGCGTGAACCCTGATGCCCTTTTCAGCGACGCTAGCTCGAAGGGATTGCGTCATTGACCAAGTAGCGGCTTTGGAAGCGCTATAGGCAGATAATCCTGGCATACTGACCAGCGCTACTACTGATAAAAGGTTGACTATAGCGCCGCCCCCATTTTTCTCAATAACTGGAACAAAAGCGCGTGCCATGTTCAGAGAACCATAAAAATTAGTCTCAAACTGGCTAGCGATCGCTTCAACGGGAACATCTAGGATACTTCCAAATGTAAGAATTCCAGCGTTATTGATCAAGAGATTGACATCAGGTGCCTGAGTAGATAATTCCTTCACAAGGTCATAGTCTGTAACATCGACTTGAAGCGGAATGACCCGATGGATATCCAGCGCTGTTACCGCTGTCAAACTGCTCAGATCACGGGCGGTTGCATACACTTTCGTGACACCTGCTTCTAATAGAGCGTTGACGAATGCGTAGCCGATACCACGATTTGCGCCAGTTACCAGTGCAGTTGCATTTTGAATTTTCATCATCTTGGTGTCCCTTGAGATTGAAGAAATTGAGATTGAAGAAATTGAGATTCAAGAAATTGAGGCATTGCTCAAAACCTTGACAAAACTGTACTTGTTGCAAAGGAAGCAGTAAATACAAATTTATGAATGATTCTCGTGCATTTTTCGCATTAATTAATTCCTATTGTTGCAGGATAGCCTCTTTAAAGCGGATGAATACGGCTAATTGATGCTTATAATTCAGCAATGGATATATCGGTGCTACAACTCTTTATAGAGGTTATGAAGCAGGGCAATTTTGCTGCTGTTGCCCGCGATCGCAATCTTGACCCCTCTTCAGTTTCACGGGCGATCGCCAGTCTAGAAGCAGAGCTAGGAATCAGATTATTTCAGCGGACAACGCGCCAGTTGTCGCCCACTGAAGCAGGAAAGATTTATTTTGAGCGCATTGAGCCACTCGTCGAAGAGATGCAGCAAGCCATTGACGTAGCCGCAGACGCTTCTGGGCAGCCCAAGGGAATACTCCGCGTGACGGCTTCTGTCTCTTTTGGTCACAAGTGCATCGTGCCGTTATTGCCTCAATTTGCATCGCTCTACCCCGATCTGACAATCGATTTGCTGCTGACCGATGCCGTTGTTGATTTATTCACCGAAAGAATGGATGTGGCAATTCGCCTCGGACTCCTCGCAGATTCGACTCTGATTGCTCAACAGCTCATGCGAACGCACTATTCAGTTTGTGCCAGCCCTGAGTATCTGAAGCGATCGGGGTCACTGGAGAAACCGCTCGATGTGGAACAGCAGAACTGTTTGCTTTTCCCGCTAGCAGGCTTCCGATCGCGATGGTTATTTAAAGATCGGAATGGAGCGCTAAGTGAAGTAGCAGTCTCTGGGCGCACTCTAATTTCAAGTGGAATTGCCCTTCAGCACTGTGCGATCGCCGGGATGGGTTTAGCACTGCTTCCCAACTGGCTAATTGACGAAGATCTACAGACTGGAACTCTTATCAATGTGTTTCCAGATTACGAGGTAACGGCAACGGATTTTAGTACCGCCGCTTGGCTTGTCTATCCTTCTCGTGCCTACGTTCCCCTCAAAGTTCGAGTCTTTATTGATTTTCTGAAGCGCTCTAAGCTTACTTGCAGCTCAGCCTCCGCACCAAAAGGCTAGAGGATCTTCGGTGGGTGGGCAGTAGGGATAAAACCGTAGGCGGTTTGCCATACTGGACGGCTGCATACCCCACTCCTCAGGGGGAGGAGCAATGCCCAAACCTAAACACAAGTGAGAGAGCGATCGGGCAAACTGCGAATGGTGCCCTGGAGAACCCGCATGGGCATGGGCATATTCATGGGCAACCAACGCTAGCCAGTCCTGCGGCTGTACGCGCCCCACATCGACTAGGAGGGTGATGGGATGAGTCTGAAAATTGCAGATTCCATCTACCCCAAAACCTTGAGCCAGAGGAGCCGCAAAGATTTGAATAGCAGGCTGCTCCCAAAGATGGAAACAGTCACAACAAGCCTGAAGACAGGTTTCAAGCTGGAGATTCACCGCATCGATATGTTCACCAATCCAGGTGCAGATAGCAACGCGGCGATCTAGATCATGAACCACATTAACCATCTCTGGCTCTAGCGCTAAACCGCGCACTCCATACAGGTAGTCCAGCCCGCGAGTGAAGGGGTTAGCGCTAGTTGTGATAATCAGCCTATCTGTCAAGGTGTTTGCCCAAGATTTACCCGATCGCTTTCTACCCAGTAACTCAACTGCCTCGTCATTCAACCGCCAAACAAGGAGAAGTATTTTGCAGGTTCAGTAGCACTTTTGTCTGAAGTCTCTTCCGGATCTTCTGCCACCCGAAATTCAGTACAGAACGTTGCGGTGCTAAAGCCGCCAAACCGCTTGACGGTGCTGGTGCGCATCCTCAGATTAGGGCTAGGAAACCAGAATCGCTCAACTGAACTCATGGTTTCGTAGTCAGTTGTCAGAACCAACCCGTCTTCCTCATCCATGTGATAGTGCCCTGCAACAGGGACAATCTCAGCATAGCCGCGTTCGCGTAGCATAGTGCCCTGCCGAGGCTGCGTCGGATCAGGAATCAGAGCAAAGACTGTAGTTCCTTCGTGATTTTCATCCGCCTTGTCCCAGCCCATTGAGCCTTGCCAAGCAACAAATGCTCCGCCGATCGCTAATTGAGGATCAACCTCATGGAGCTGACAGATTTCAACCACTTGAGGATGATCGGCAGCAAGCGCCTCAACTCGAATCTCGGACTCTCCGGCTTCAGAGCGTCTGAAGGCAAGGTGATGGGTGGTTCGCTGCGATCGCCACTTCCCTGTACTTAGCTGAAAGAACTCCATTACATCCATATCAAACTTGGCTCTAAAGAACAGTATTTCTATTGTGACGCTAACTGTTCCGCCTGGGAGCTATTGCCTGGGATGGTGGCGATCGCATACTTCAGCGACTCCAGCTCCATTATTCGGAAGTGTATAAATCGGCTCACTTGTCAAACAGATGTAATTTTTGTTAATCTACTATTGTCAAAGTCAAGCTAAAAAATATAGATAAGTTCAATCTCTTAAAGCCCTGAAATATAAACACTACAAGTCTTTTTAAGAGACCAACTGAGAGCAAAGATTCAACCTCTGGGGTATGTAATCTTTCTTAACCTTGAGATACAAAGTATAGAGAAGCCTAATGTTGTTGAACAACGGAGTGCGAATACTATGGACATCCCGATAGGTCTTAATCTAGAGCAGGAATTTACCCTGAGAACCTATAAAGAGCAGGTTAAAAAGCTCAGCACTGAAGAATCCCAGGAATATCTTCTAGAGGTGCTAAGGCAATTAATGATCAAAGAAAATATGATCAAGCATTTAATTAAGCAAGCCTAGACTTAACTTAGGGCAAAGCCTTGAGGCGTAAAGCTTTGAGCTTGCTGAGAACGCAGAAAATACACCCGACAACAGGGTATCATCCCCCGTCAGAATCAGCCTGATGGGGGATTGTTTTTTGAATATTAAGGATTATTGCTTAGTTTCTCATAACTGGGACTTGCACCCCCACCGTCTCCTATCTTCTAAATTGTCCTGTTTGATACAACGACGTTTGATCCGACAGACCTTGTTTAACGAATTTTGTTTAAGCAAGTAATACCGATTTACAGATCACCAATTTTTAAGGAGAGCGAAATGCTTGACGCTTTTTCTAGAGCTGTAGTTGCAGCAGATGCCAGCACCTCCACCGTGTCTGACATTGCAGGTCTAAAGAAGTTTGTTGCTGAAGGCAACAAGCGCTTGGATGCTGTGAACGCGATCGCCAGCAACGCCAGCTGCATGGTTTCTGATGCTGTTGCAGGCATGATTTGTGAGAACCAAGGTTTGATTCAAGCGGGCGGCAACTGCTATCCCAACCGTCGCATGGCTGCCTGCCTACGTGATGCTGAAATCATCCTGCGCTATGTCACCTACGCTCTGTTGGCAGGTGATGCTTCAGTGTTGGACGATCGCTGCCTCAATGGATTGAAAGAAACCTATGCTGCTTTGGGCGTACCCACCACTTCAACCGTGCGTGCTGTTCAAATCATGAAGGCTCAGGCTGCTGCTCACATTCAAGACAACCCCAGCGAAGCTTTTGCAGGTGCTAAGCTCCGCAAAATGGGCACCATTGTGACCGAAGATCGTTGCGCTAGCTTGGTTGCTGAAGCTTCCAGCTACTTCGATCGCGTAATTTCGGCTCTGAGCTAATCAATCGCCCACGCGATTCGCTCAGGAAGATTGAAGCTTACAGTCAAAATTCATTTGGGAGATTTAAAACATGAAATCAGTTGTTACCACGGTTATCGCATCAGCAGATGCAGCCGGCCGTTTTCCTACCACGTCTGATCTAGAGTCCGTTCAAGGTTCTATCCAACGCGCCACCGCTCGTTTGGAAGCTGCTGAAAAGCTAGCGGGCAACATTGATGCAGTAGCGACCGAAGCTTACAATGCTTGCATTAAGAAGTATCCTTACCTGAACAATGCAGGTGAAGCGAACTCCACCGATACTTTCAAGTCCAAGTGCGCTCGTGATATCAAGCACTACATGCGCTTGATCCAGTACAGCTTGGTTGTCGGCGGTACCGGACCTCTAGATGAGTGGGGCATTGCAGGTCAGCGTGAAGTTTACCGCGCTTTGAGCCTACCTACTGCTCCTTACGTTGAAGCTCTGAGCTTTGCTCGCAACCGTGGCTGCGCACCCCGCGATATGTCTCCTCAAGCTCTAACCGAGTACAACGCTCTGTTGGACTATGCAATCAACTCGCTATCCTAGTTGAGTGATTCTGGTGGAATGACTCTGGCACGACTTGAACACTTTGCACAACCGCATTGCAAGGCTTTTAATTTCGTAACAGGATAAATTCCTCCCCAGCAAACCTGGGGGTTCTTAGCTCTTTGCTTGACTTGTTTAGGTTAAGTAATTGCGCAGAATCTCCAGGTTTGCTCTGTCTTGAGCGCTTGCTTTAACAAACATTCTCTAAAGATTCTAATCTGCAAGAAATCTAAATTTGGATACTGGTATTCATGTGATGATTTTTCATGGGGTGAACTTCGCCCACCCCATAAAAATCATCACATTTCGAGGACCACCACAATTTGCTTTATGGATAAACGCTTTTTTAAACTTTTTAATCTGACGGAAGATCAGGCGATCGCCCTTTTAGACACGCCTCAAGATCAAATCGGTGAAGAGGATTCGCGCTATATTGCAGCTTCCCATTTGGTGAATTTCCCTACAGAGCGATCGGTTCAGGCGTTGATGAGAGCCGTGCAGCAAACCGATTCGGCGCTAGATAACCGGATTGTTCGTCGCAAGTCGGTCGAGACTTTGGGCTGGCTAGAGGCACCCCAGGCACTGCCGCTAATTCATACCTGTTTAGCAGATGATGACTGCTACATGGTAGAAAATGCGGTCTGGGCGATCGGCGAAATTGGCACCCAAGATCCCGATATTCTGGAAGATGTGGCAAAGCTGCTAGACAGGCCGGGACAAACCTATCGGGTGATCATTCACACGCTGGCAAAGCTCAACTATCACCCTGCCCTAGAGCGCATTCGCAAATTTGTTCAGGATGCCGATCCGCCGACGGCTAGTGCAGCGATCACAGCGGTCTGTCGCTTCACCCAAGATTTTTCCCAGATGGATAAAGTGGTAGCAATGTTGCAACACCCAAATGTGCTGGCGCGGCGTTTGTCCATCCAAGATCTGATTGATGCCCATTACTACGACGCGATTCCTAACATTGCTCGATGTCCAGTGTCTCTGGTGTTTCGGCTGCGCGGCATTCGGATGCTGGTCGAGGGATCTGAGGGAGCGATCGCCTTCCCAGCAATTCAGCCCTACCTAGAACAAACGCTATACGATCATCCGAAAGATTTGGATCTGGTGCATCGATACGATCGAATTCCCGACCTTCCCGATCTGATCCGAGGGCTGTACGAAACGGACTTTGGGCGTTGCTATCTGGCGGTCAAAACCATTCTGGAGCATTACGCAGAGGCGGCTCCGGCGGCGCTGTTTGCTGCCTATGAAGAAGCCGTTCAGGACTATGGAGCGCATTTCCATGTCGTCAAGCTGTTGGGCTGGTTGAAACAGGCTCCGGCTTACGATCTGCTAGTGGAATCCTTGCACAATACTCAGCCTCAGTTTCAAAAGTCGCGTGCTGGAGCTGCGATCGCTCTAGGGGAACTCGGCGATCCACGAGCCGTTCCTGAACTGCAAAGCTGCCTAGAAACCAAAATCTGGGATCTAAAATATGCGGCGCTAATGTCTCTGGAAAAGCTGGGGAATAGCACCTATGAGCCATTTATAGATGACACTGACTGGTTTATTCGAGAGAAAGCGCAAATTCATACAAATTCGCGGCTCTAATATCAAAATTGTTAACCTTCTAAATCTCCTATGTCTACAGAAGAACTTTTTCAACAGCTCAAGCATCCCAACCCGCACTTGCGCGATCGCGCCATGTGGGAACTGGCTGAAAACCCAGACGAAACCACCATTCCTCGGCTGATGAGTATCTTAGATGAAGACGATACTACCTACCGTCGGGCGGCAGTGAAAACTTTGGGCGCGATCGGATTTGATGCCATTCCGCCGCTGGTAGAGGCGCTGCTGAAGAGCAAGAATGTTACGGTACGGGGCAGCGCTGCCAAGGCTCTAGCGCAGGTTGCCATCAATCATCCAGAGACACCCTTCCCAGAGGAAGCTGTGCAGGGTTTGAAAACGGCGCTCAATGATGCAAACCCTGTGGTCCATATTGCAGCTGTGATGGCGTTGGGTGAGATTGGCACTCCGGTTGTCCCTGTGCTGATTGAAGCGCTGCAAACCACCGATAATCCGGCTTTAGGGATCTCGCTGGTTAATGCCCTTGGATCGATCGGCGATAGTCGAGGGGTAGAGGTACTAAAAGCTCTAATCAATGATGAATCTGCTGATTCTTACGTGCGAGAATCAGCTGCTAGCTCTCTGTCTCGTTTAGAACAGATGGTGAAGTTTAAGGGAGGATAGAAGGTAGTGTTTTAGAGAGTTGAAACACGATCCCCTGCACCTCTTACCAAAGCTCATGTCAGATTCTCAACCCAATTCCCACCTTAATCCTCAGAAAATCAGCGCGGCAGTTGCCCGACTGTATGACACCTATCCCTTTCCGCCAGAGCCACTGTTAGATGAGCCACCTCCGGGCTATAACTGGCGCTGGAACTGGCTGGCGGCATCTAATTTTTGCACCGGACGAAAGCCTGCTCGACAGAATATCCGAATTCTGGATGCGGGATGCGGCACGGGCGTGGGAACCGAGTATCTGGTGCATCTCAACCCTGAAGCTGAAGTGGTAGGGATTGACTTGAGTGCTGGAGCCTTGGCGGTAGCAAAAGAGCGCTGCCAAAAGAGCGGGGCATCGCGGGTCGAGTTTCATCACCTCAGTCTATTTGATGTGGAGAGGCTGCCCGGTGAATTTGAGCTGATTAACTGCGTTGGGGTCTTACACCATACGCCTGATCCGATTCGCGGCATTCAGGCTTTGGCAAAAAAGCTGGCTCCGGGGGGCATCCTGCACATCTTTGTGTATGGCGAACTAGGACGCTGGGAGATTCAATTAATGCAAGAGGCGATCGCACTCCTTCAAGGCGATCGGCGGGGTGACTATACGGATGGCGTTCAGGTCGGACGGCAGATTTTTGCGGCGCTGCCAGAAAATAATCGGCTCCGCCAACGGGAAACCGAGCGCTGGTCTTGGGAAAATCAGCGAGATGGCTACTTTGCCGATATGTATGTGCATCCGCAAGAAATTGACTACAACATCAATACCGTGTTTGAGTTGATTGACGCATCCGGTTTAGAGTTTATTGACTTTTCTAATCCGCAGGTGTGGCAATTGGCGCGGTTAATTGGTCAGAACCCCGAATTAATAGAGCGGGCAAAATTGCTGAGCGATCGCCAGCGCTATCGATTAATTGAACTTCTTGATCCCCAGGCGATTACCCACTATGAGTTTTTCCTAGGACGCAGCCCGATCGATAGAGAAGATTGGCGGGGAGATGATCGCCTCCTCTCTGCGGTACCCGAACCGAGTCCCTGTATTCATAGCTGGCAGGACAGTCGGCAGTTCTTTAACCCCGACTATCAAATTGTCAGCATTGAAGAAGCTGAATGGCAGTTTTTACTAGCCTGTGACGGCAATCAGACGGCACGAAAAACCGTTCGTGAGATTTTGCAGAGTCATGAAACTTTACAGACTGTAGGGTTGGAAGAGGTGCGATCGCTCCAAAGACAGCAGCTCATTCTTCTAACACCTGCCTAGACTCAAATATCTTTGAGTGGTATGCAGTTAATGATTTTTTGTGGTGTGGGCTTTTCCCACACCACAAAAAATCATTAACTCTTAAGGACTACCTACCTTTACAGAACGTAACAGAATTGTGAGGGAAGGTCAGACTCCGTTCTAGACTGGATCACTGATGGCAATATCGCTGATGATATCGCGATCGCAGCCCTTCAATTTTCAGCTTAATTCTCATCCTTTAGCCAACGTTAGTAAACGCCATGTTCCCAATTCAGCGCCCTCGCCGTTTGCGTAGCCATCCTCAACTGCGTCGAATGGTTCAAGAAAATTTGTTGACCACCAATGACTTGATCTACCCCCTGTTTGCCGTCCCTGGTGAAGGATTTGCCAAAGAAGTCAAATCCATGCCGGGTGTGTATCAGCTCTCGATCGACAAAATTGTTGAGGAAGCTAAAGAGGTTCACGACCTCGGCATTCCAGCCATCATTTTGTTCGGCATTCCTGCCGATAAAGATGTGGACGCAACGGGCGCATGGCATGACCACGGCATTGTTCAGCTTGCAGCAACGGCGGTGAAAGAAGCCGTACCCGATCTGATCGTCATGGTGGACACTTGCCTATGCGAGTATACCTCTCATGGTCACTGTGGCTACTTGCAGGTGGGCGACCTGACAGGGCGCGTGCTAAACGACCCTACATTGGAGCTGCTGAAGAAAACGGCTGTCGCTCAGGCGAAAGCAGGCGCGGATATCATTGCACCCTCTGGCATGATGGACGGGTTTGTTCAAGCCGTGCGTGCAGGTCTAGATGAAGCGGGTTTTGAAGATATCCCTATCATGTCCTATGCCGCCAAGTATTCTTCGGCGTACTATGGCCCTTTCCGAGATGCTGCCGAATCGGCTCCGCAGTTTGGCGATCGCCGTACCTATCAGATGGATCCAGCAAACGGACGCGAAGCCCTCAAGGAGATTGAGCTAGATATTGCTGAGGGCGCAGATATGCTAATGGTGAAGCCAGCCTTAGCATACATGGATATTATTTGGCGCGTTAAGCAAGCGACCCAACTTCCGGTAGCGGCCTATAACGTGTCAGGCGAATACTCTATGGTCAAAGCGGCTGCCCTAAACGGCTGGGTGGATGAAGAGCGTGTGGTCATGGAGACGCTTTTGGGCTTCAAGCGGGCAGGTGCAGATTTAATTCTCACTTACCACGCTAAAGATGCGGCGCGCTGGTTACATGGGTAGGCAAACGGTACGAGAGGAGTAGCGTGCGGAGGTGCGGAGAGCTGCGCCTCCTTCTCGCTGTAGAAACATGGCTAGGGATCGGTTTGCATGGTTTGGGGTTGCAAAAATGCCACCATTTGCTCCAACCCGCGTTGGATTCGGCGAGTGACCGTCATCGGACTCACCCCAATGCGCTCGGCAACTTCTTTACGGGACAAGTCGCTAAAGAATACGAACTCGATCGCCGCTCTGGTTTTTTCCTCTAGCTGACCCAAAGCCCGCTGGAGCTGCTGCCGATCTTCTTCCAATCGCTGCATAATTAAGTAGCTAGCATCAGGCAAAGTTTCACCCAAAGTAATGGGCGAATCAATCTGATGGCACACCGTTGCGTCAAGGCTCAAAGGCAGACGGTTTTTAACAGCCATGCGGATTTCCTGCCACTCATGCAGAGATATGCCTAACTCATCGGCAATTTCGCCATCATGAGGCTGCCGTCCTAGTGTTTTGGCGAGTTCCAAGCGAATCTTTTGTCCTTCTTTCTGCAAATCTTGCCAGCGACGGGGCACCTTGATGGGGCTACTGCGATCGCGCAGGAAGTGCAGCATTTCGCCTCGAATATAGGGAACGGCAAAGGAGCTAAAGGCGCAACCTTGAGTGGGATTGAACCGCTCGATCGCCCGGATTAAACCTAAGTAACCAATTTGCTCCAAATCTTCATAGGGTTCTGCACATTGATGGCTCACACGATGAGCAATCTTGCGGACTAACCCAGCATTTAAGCGAACCAGTTTGTTACGAAGAGAGACAGAGGGTTGCTGCTGATAAGCCATCAGCAGTTCCATGCTATTAACGCGGATAGAGGATTGAATCGCCATCATCTGAGAACCACCATTCATCAGGTTGTAGGCACATTGTCTAAAGAGAACCTCTTCCAAACCATCGTTATTTCACGGTAATGAAAAAGACTTTTCCTGGGAGCGTCAGCAATAATACTGAACGACCACTCTGGGTGAAATGGCTTAGCTAAACGTCATTTAAGGGAGGCGATCGCTCATTCCCAAGGCTTTCCTAAGCTAAATCGCCTAGAATCAGGGCAGAATGCTCCCTGAGTTTGGATGATAGCTATTTAAACCTCCGGTAAACTCGTTTGCTTACCCATGCCCTCTCCTTCAAAAAGTCTTGACCTGCCCTATGGCTCTCAGCTCGATCGATTTTTGGTTTGCGGGCTGGGTAGCTTAGGACAGCACTGTGTTGCGGAGTTGAAAGAATACGGAGCGATCGTCAGCGCCATTGTTGAGGCGCCGCCCAAAAGCTGGGAAATCCCCGAATTACCTCAGCTGCTAGAGGAGGTTCTTATTGGCGACTGTCGGCTAGAAACTGTGCTGAAGCAGGCGCGGATTCACGACTGCCGTACTATTCTGCTGGTTACAGGCAACGAGCGGGTAAACACTGAGGCGGCACTGGCGGCGCGATCGCTCAACCCTAAAGTGCGGCTGATTGTGCGATCGGACAAGCAAAACCTGAATCAGCTTTTGGGGCAGAGTTTAGGCAATTTTGCCGCCTTTGAACCCACGCAGCTCTCGGCTTCTGCCTTTGCCCTATCTGCGCTGAGCGTAGAGACGCTAGGGTACTTTAAACTAGAGAAACGGCTGCTGCGAGTGGTGAAATATCAGGTGGAGCAGGGCGATCGCTGGTGCGATCGTTGGTGGGTACATGGATTAAATAGCCGCAGTCGGAGGTTGCTGAGCCATACCCCATTAGACCCTCCATCAGATTCCCCACTCAACCCCTTACATCCTGAGCAGTTTCATCAGTGGAACTCCGAAGCCGTCCTCAAGCATGGAGATACCGTGGTCTATGTAGAAGTGATGAATTCACTGGATATGGGTGATATGCTTGCCCGTCCCACGCATGACCGTTCTAATGACCATGATCTGCGGACAAAACCTTCCCGCTGGCAAAAGAGCGTAGCTCGGATATCTCAACTGTGGATTCAGCTAGGGCATTGGGGAAAGCCGGGGAAAACCTTAGCCCAAATACTACGGCAGTTTTGGCGATCGACTGAGCAATACCAAACTCAGCGAGTGGCGATCGTTTGTGGAATCACGCTGGTGTTTATGTGGCTGCTAGGTATCTTACTGTATCGGATGTCCTATCCTACAATTGGTCTTGCAGAAGCTTTCTATGCGCCGATCATTCTGCTGCTAGGGGGCTATGGCGATCTGTTTGGCAGCGTTGATTTCGCCAATCAGCCTGCTCCGGCAGCTGAAATGCCGGGGTGGCTGCGGCTGTTTAGCCTGACGTTGACTTTGGCGGGGACTGCCTTTGTGGGTGTGCTGTATGCGTTGTTGACTGAGGCATTGCTCACCTCTAGATTCATGTTTTTCAGCAACCGCGATCCGGTGCCGCACTCTAACCATGTGGTTTTGGTAGGGCTAGGGCGCGTCGGGCAAGGTGTAGCAACCCTGCTGCAAGAGCTGAAGCAGCCGCTGGTGGCAATTACGATTCAGGCGATCGATTCCAGCACGTTGCCGCGTATGCCGATCATTATGGGCGATCTGCCGCATCTGCTCGCCAAAGTAAACTTAGAGACAGCCAAAAGCATTGTGGTGGTAACAGGGGACGATATCCAAAATTTGGAGCTGGGGCTGATGGCACATACGATCAATCCCAACAGCCGTCTGGTGATCCGCACCTATGACCAACATTTCAGCAACAGCGTCACCCGCCTGTTTCCCTATGCTCAGGTGCTGTGCGGCTCGGCGCTCTCTGCCGAAGTCTTTGTAGCGGCAGCGTTTGGTGAAAATATCATCAGCCTATTTCACTTTAATCAAAAAACGGTGCTGGTAACGGAATACAGCATTGAGGCAGGCGATACGCTCAACGGAAAGCTGCTGTCTGAAATTGCCTATGGTTATAGCGTTGTGCCCGTGCTCTATCAACGCAACAGTCAAGAGCTGCCTGAACTGATGCCTTCTGAGGATATCCGGCTATATGGAGGAGCAAGACTGATTGTTTTGGCGACGAGTCAAAGTCTTCAGTGGATTGAGCGAGGAGAACTAGCACCTCGGCAATGGCAGGTGCGAATTGAGCAGGCTTTGAATTCTCATGCTGTCATTGAAGGTGCAAATAAAATTGCTCTAGTTTCGGGCTGTAATATTGGTGCAGCTAAGAAACTGATGGTAAATCTGCCTGCTACGTTAGAGCTGCCTTTATATGAACATCAAGCTCAGCGATTGGTGCGTAAGCTCAATGAGTCCAATGTCGCAGCATTGGCGCTGCGACTGTAGGTCGCGATCGCATAAAGCTAAAGTGCGCAATCGCATAAAGCTAAAGTGCGCGATCGCATAAATATAGCTAGAGATAGTAGTCAAATTCTCTCCTCCGCTAGACAATAAGCAGTGAACATTAGCCAAAGCAAAACCTAACACTAGAAATCATGATTGTTAATTTGATCGAGAATGGTTGGGAAGTCATTTATCATCGGGCACATGCTTTGCTTGCGGCTCAGCTTGGCGGACACTGGCGCAAAAAAGATTCCCCCGAACGCCTTTACGAAACGTTGGCTGCTATTTCTCATCACGATGATTTGGCAAAAGAATGGGAAGGTGACCAGCTGACACCAGCAGGGGCACCGCTAGATTTTAAGCTAAATTCAAGCGATTCTTTTGATGCCCTGGAAGAGTTGGTGAATAATGCTCGTTATCGAGGGCGCTGGGTTACATTACTGACCTCTAAACATGTCTGTTACCTGACTCAAGACAAGCAGGGTGAATCACCTGAGTGGGATCAGTTTTTGAAGAGTCAGATGCAACTTCAGGAAAGCTACCGTCAGCAGTTGGGCATTGGTGAAGAAGAAGCAGAGCGGGCTTACCAATTTATGCAGTGGTGCGATCGCTTTTCCCTGATTTTAGCGCAAAGGGAGATTCCTGAAGACGGACGTGCGCTGGAGATTACGAGCGGGATCGATGGTCAGCGTTACGATGTGCGCGAGTTGAATGATGGTCATTTGACAGTGGAACCCTGGCCGTTTGAAGATGAAAAATTTACCGTCAATGTTGAAGCTTGTTATCTGTCTGAACTGAGGTATGAGAGCAATGATGATCTCGTTGAAGCTTTGCAAAAGGCTCCTATTAAAGCTCTAAATTGGACGTTTGTCAGAGTAGAGAGTTAGCCGTAGTGCTCGACTTCCTGAGATCTTTGGGATTCACTCTAAGGACAGACGATCGCCCCTAAGAAACTCTCTATCTTGGTATCCAAGGCGATTTGCGCCGTCAGAATTTTATCCTTGAGGCGTTTCTCATGCAGTCATACGACGTTGTCATTATTGGAGCAGGTCACAATGGACTGACTTGTGCTGCCTATTTGCTCAAGGCAGGGTACAGCGTCTTGCTTTTAGAGAAGCGCCCTATTCCAGGGGGTGGTGCAACGACGGAAGAGTTAATGCCAGACGAAGCACCAGGATTTATGTTCAATCGTTGTGCGATCGATCATGAGTTCATTCACTTAGGGCCTGTCGTAGAAGAGCTAGAGTTAACAAAGTATGGCTTAGAGTATCTTTATTGCGATCCCGTTGTATTTTGTCCTCATCCTGACGGCAAGTATTTTCTTGCTCACGCCTCTGTAGAGAAAACCTGCGCAGAAATTGCTCAGTTCAGTCCTAGGGATGCTCAGAAATATGCCGAATTTGTTGATTTTTGGCAGCGCCTTCTGTACGGAATTATTCCTATCTTCAACGCGCCGCCAAAATCTATTATTGACATTGTCGGTAACTATGATGTACCCAAACTGAAGAATTTGCTTTCAGTCGTTGGGTTCTCCAATAAAACACTTGATCTGTTTCGCACGATGCTTAGCAGTGCCGAGGATAATTTGAATGAATGGTTTGACTCTGAGTTTCTCAAGGCTCCTCTAGCGCGACTTGCTTCAGAATTAGGTGCGCCACCCAGCAATAAGAATATGGCGATCGGTGCCATTATGATGGCGATGCGGCACAATCCCGGCATGGCACGTCCTAAAGGTGGAACAGGCGCTTTGACTGAGGCTTTGCTGAACTTGGTTCAAAGCTTGGGCGGCAAGGTTTTGACCGATCAATCTGTCCAGCAAGTGCTGATTGATGACGGTCGGGCAGTGGGTGTTCGAGTTGAGGGTGGCACCGAGTATCGAGCCACTCGTGGCGTGATTTCTAACATTGATGCTAAGCGTTTATTCTTGCAAATGGTCGATTCTAGTGATGTGGATTCGGCTGATCCTGAGTTGCGCGATCGCCTAGAGCGCCGAATTATTAACAACAACGAAACTATTCTCAAGATTGACTGTGCATTATCTGAACCGCTGCGGTTTGAACATCACAATCACCGAGATGAGTATCTCATAGGTTCTGTATTAATTGCAGATTCAGTCAAGCAGGTGGAACTTGCCCATAGCGAACCTGGAATCGGTCGTATTCCCGATGCTGACCCATCTATGTACATTGTGCAGCCCACCATGCTTGATCCAACAATGGCTCCCCCCGGATGCCATACCCTCTGGATCGAGTTCTTTGCACCCTACAAAATTGAAGGGCTAGAAGGCACAGGACAGCAGGGCACAGGCTGGACAGAGGAGTTGAAGAACAAGGTCGCCGATCGCGTGTTGGACAAGCTGGCAGACTATGCGCCTAACCTAAAGCAAGCGATAATTGCGCGTCAGGTAGAAAGTCCGGCAGAATTGGGCGATCGTCTAGGTGCATACAATGGCAACTACTATCATATCGACATGACGCTAGAGCAGATGATTCTCTTCCGGCCGCTGCCTGAACTTGCCAACTATGAAACGCCGATCGCCAATCTCTACTTGACGGGAGCCGGAACTCATCCCGGTGGATCGATTTCTGGAATGCCAGGTCGCAATTGCGCCCGTGCGTTTCTCAAATCTCAGCAGCCTCTCGCGCAGGTGATCAAAGATGTGCAAAGTTCGTTCAAATCAACCGTTGACTCTGTGTTCAAACGGAGCTGAAGTGAGATTGATGCAGGATAGCGTATGGCAAACCGAGTCTTAATTCTGGGAGGTAGAGGACGAATCGGCAACAGTGTGGCGATCGATCTGCTAACTCATACCTCCGCTCATGTGACGATTACCGGGCGTAATTCAGTTGCTCCTCTTGGAGCAATGCCGGGTCAAAACGTAGATTACCTAGCGCTTGACCTTTCTAACGAGCAGGGGTTGGCAACAGCGATTGCTTCAACCGATTTAGTAATTCACTGTGCAGGGCCGTTTCGGCAGAGAAATACGCAGGTTCTACAAAGCTGCATTGAGCAAGGCGTGAACTATCTTGATGTGAGCGACGATCGCGCCTTCACCCAGGCTGCATTAAGCCATCAGGCAGCGGCAAAGGCTGCAAACGTCACGGCAATCGTTAACACTGGCGTTTTTCCCGGCATTTCTAACAGCATGGTGCGTCAGGGCATTGAGCAGCTAGATACGGCTGATTATATTCATTTAAGCTACGTAGTAGCAGGTTCGGGCGGTTCGGGCGTGACGGTAATGCGCACCACTTTTCTGGGTCTGCAAAATCCTTTTAAGGTGTGGCTCGATCGCCAGTGGCAAACAGTAAAACCTTACACCGGGCGGGAAACTGTCGAGTTTCCTCAACCGTTTGGGAAAACGGGAGTGTACTGGTTTGATATGCCAGAAGCACTGACGTTAACTGAGAGCTTTCCGGTGGCGACGGTGATTGTGAAATTTGGCTCTACACCTGATTTTTATAACTATCTAACGGCGATCGTTGCCAATGTTTTTCCGCGTGCTTGGGTGCATCAGTCTCAAGTCGTCGAGTTTTTGTCACAAGTCAGCTACCGCATGACTTCAGTGACTAATCGCTTTAGCGGCATTGGGGTTGCTATGCGAGCCGAGATACGAGGATACAAAGCAGGGCAGCCCGTCCGGTATGTTTCTACGTTTGTGCAGAGTGACACGGCGGCAGCAGTAGGCTACGGCACCGGGAGCGTAGCGCAGCTCATGCTATCAGGACAGCTCAACTCCCCCGGCGTGTGGGCAGTAGAGCAGGCGTTGCCGACTGACTTGTTTCAGCAGACCATGCAGCAGCGTGGCGTGACGATCGCCGAGCAGTGGTTGTGAGAGTTTTGCCTTAGCTCATCTCCAGCATTCGCTGAATGGGTCTGAGGGCTGCCAAACGCACTTCTTCAGGTAACGTGATTTCTGGCGATCGATCGCGCATAGCTAGATACAGCTTTTCCAGGGTGTTTAGCCGCATATGAGGACATTCGTTACAAGCACACTGGATCATCGGCGGTGCTGGAATAAAAGTCTTCTCAGGCGCATATTTTTCCATCTGGTGAATAATTCCTGGTTCCGTCGCCACAATAAACGTAGAGCTGGCGCTGCTTTTGGAGTAGTTGAGCAAAGCTGTAGTGGAGCCAATGTAGTGGGCATGGCGCAGCACGGCAGGTTCACATTCTGGGTGGGCGATCACTTCCGCATCCGGATGATGAATTTGAAGCTGCACAATTTTCTTTTCTGAGAAAGTTTCATGTACCATACAGCTCCCCTGCCAGAGAACCATTTCGCGACCCGTCTGCTCCATCACGTATCGCCCTAGATTGCGATCGGGGGCAAAAATAATCGGCTGATCTACCGGAATTTGCTGCACGAGCTTGACCGCATTAGAGCTGGTGCAAATGATATCACTCATGGCCTTGATCTCAGCCGTGCAGTTCACATAGGAAACCACGATGTGACCAGGATGCGCTGCCTTAAACTGGGCAAACTCTTGAGGAGGGCAGCTATCAGCCAGAGAGCATCCGGCGTTGAGATCGGGCAGTAGTACGAGCTTATGGGGGTTGAGAATTTTGGCGGTTTCTGCCATGAAATGCACGCCAGCAAAAACGATCACATCGGCATTGGTACTCGCCGCCTGTTGTGCTAGCCCCAAAGAGTCGCCAATATAGTCGGCAATGTCTTGAATATCTGGATCTTGATAGTAGTGCGCCAAAATGACCGCATTCAGCTCTTGCTTGAGCGCCTGAATGGCTGAGAAGAGGTCGATCGGCAGGGCAGATTGCGTCGAATTTTGGTGAAAAAGAGTAGTTGTGAACACGGTAAATTGCGCTTTTCCTATATTTAGGCTAGAAAAATCAAGTCTCTTGCCTACGATTATAGTTTTTTTTACCAAAAATGTGAGCAAGCAAAGTGGTAAATTTCTACGCTAAGCTGTAAATTTAAGTCAAGAGTCTTTGGGAATGCCGTCTTCGGGAAAGACCCACTGCGTTGGAGCTGTTGCTTTCCTGCGAATGGCTTCCTCGGCGATCGCTAGCATCTGATCGAGCGAAGTCTCCTGAATAAACTTAGACGTCTGATCGCGAAACGTTTGGTTTGGGCACCTTTCGCCCAAGACGCAGCCGTCAGCGCAAGCCGTCGCGCAATCAATTGTTGCCGGATCAAGGTCTGCCGGATTCATCGATCGATCTCCTCTCTCAATAGGATTGCTGGTAGTGCATAGCCACCAGTAATATTATCGCCTTGAAAGCCAAGTTCATCCTCACTTCAGCAGCAGTTCTCATATCAATTTAAGACCCAAACAGGGCAGATGATTTTCGAGAGCCGCGCGGAGTGCGGCTCTCGAAAATCATCTGCCGCCTCATCAATTTAAATTGGTATTATTGTGGATTTCATATTGGGGAGTTTGCGCCCTGCGGGCGCAAACTCCCCAACAAAGCCTGTTTTATCACCTCATTGCACAGTTTGCCAGTGCAAAGCTATTGGGAGTTAGGTTGAGCTGTTGATTGCGATCGCTTAATCAGCAGCGATTGTGAAGCAATCTGTCAATTCTTAGCCTCTAAGGAAATGGGACGAGTAGAGTTTGATGATTTCTTTGAGTTGAGAATGTCATCCTCTAGCGATTCTAAATCAACACTAAGCTGACTCTGCCGTTGCTTCAGTTCATCTAAAAATAGAATGGCAAATTGCTCAAGTTGTCTGCGTTGAAGCGGCTTGATAAATATGTCAAACGGATTGAGATCCACTATGAATTCACCTATCTTCACGCCCAAAGGCTCTAGATGCTTGCCCTCTAACTCTTTATGCAAAATTGGAAACTTTCTCTTCTTTAACTCCCCAAACAGCCACAGCACGTCGCTGTTTGATCTAACATCTTCAGACCGACATTCATCAGTTTCACTGCCCGCTAACGTATCGCTATCAAAAGAAATAAGGGCGGTTAAGTTAAACAAAAGGCTGCGCTCAACAAAGCGTTGAGTTTGATCTCTCGTTGGCTTTGCCCCTAGCCCGATACGATCGAGAAAGTGAGCGATCGGCCGAACCGGAATGGCGCTTTCTGTATCGCTAATATCAGGTGCAATCAGTAAAGACGGTTGATCCAAAATAGAGGCATTTTCTAATCCAGCGCTGACAATAAGGGCTTCAATCTGCTGGTAAGCAGCCTGCCCAAGGCTAGACTCTGTGATTTGTTTCCACTGTTGACCGCTCAAGAATTCTAGAAGCGCAATGTATTTGCACCCTAAACTATGTCCTAGCCAAAAGTAGTTGGCTTTATCTTGATAGATTTCATTCTGATAGCCTAATTTGTTGGCAATTTCTGTCAGCTCGTGGCGCAATATCTCTTGCTCCTTAAGCAGGTCGATCGCGATCGCCCAGTGACGAAAACTAAACCTGAAGGGCAGCGCGATGATTGTGTAGCCTTCTTCAAATAATGTTTGCAGGAAATATCTATAGAAAACAGTTGGAAAAGTGCCGAAGAAAGCACCTCCAATGAACTGGATAACCCCTTTAGGTTGGGGATGAATTGCAACCCAGCTAAAAGAAATTGGACTAAACTTAAAGGTTCCAGGCATCGTATTTTCACATTGTAAAATTGTTCTAACAGAAGCAACTAAAAGGGGTGAAATTTAATTCACCCCTCAAGCCAATTTGAACAAGCAGAACTGTATTACGCGTTAGAGAGTTTGAAAACTCCACCATTGCTAACAGGCAGGTTATAGGTGGTTTGATCAAGTGCAACTGCGGCTGGATCCTCAGTATCCAAAGCTTTAAAGAAGGTTCCACGTTGTTCAGGATTAACTAGCAGGGTTGCTGTGTCTGATCCTGAAAGTGAGGACAAGAAAATTTCGACATATCCACGAGCTTCAAAATTTGCCTCTTTAAGTAGCTCAGGTTGCTTAATGAAATCAGGCTGCAACACAAATAAGCTAGTGGCATTTTCAGGAATAGTGAAGGTTAGTCGCGCCTTATTGTTTTGTGGAACAATCTCTGGAACCAGCACTGCTTGAGGATCGTTTGGGAAAATATTTTGTCCTGAAATATCAACAGCATTAATAAAATCTACAAACGATGTAGGACGCTCTGAAGGGTCATCAAGGTTAATAGGAAACTTGATTGTCAAGACCACAGACACGGTAACAGGAAAGAAATTGACGTTGGCGATCGTCAGAAAATAGCCTTGAACTGTTGTCCGGGTAAGTACATCAAAACCACCTGGAATTTTAGGAAACTGAGGCTTAAGGAGAACTTCAAAAGTAGAAACAAGCATATTTTTTGGCTTCTAGGCAACTATGAATCCACTATAGGTTTTTGTTAATTGAAGTCTACAGTACCCGCATGGGTACTCTCAAATTACTAGCTCCGCTATTCCCACATATCTTACGCCTGCTGGAGTTACTTCAAATCGACAGGGCAGCACTTCTAAACCTTGGGCGATCGCCTCTCTCAGCAACTTTCCATATACTGGGTCAGCACTGTCTCCAGGAGCAAACTGAGTGCAATCGTCCCGGTTGATTAAGTACAGCATCACCGATCGCGCTTCGGGCAGCAGCGCTGTTAGCTCCCGCAGATGCTTCTGTCCACGCGTGGTAACGGTGTCGGGGAATAAAGCAATTTCGCCGTTCGTCCAGGTCGTGTTTTTCACCTCTACGTAAATGGGCGGTGTCTCTTCGCCCGTTAGCAGAAAATCGATGCGGCTTTTTTTATCCAGTCCATAAGGCACTTCGCCGCGAATTTCGCTGTACCGACCCAGCGTTGGAAACAGCCGATCGGTGAGGGCAGCTTTGATCAGACGATTAGGTAAAGCCGTATTCACGCCTACCCAGGTCGATCGAATGTCATGCACTTCGATCGCTTCCCAGGTGTAGAGCAATTTTCGAGTCTTGCTGTCGCTGCGAGACACCCAAACTCGATTGCCCGGAATGCAAATTCCGGTCATCGGTCCTGTGTTGGGACAATGCGCCACAATTTCTTCGCCCGAATCAAGCAAAATATCGGCAAAAAACCGTTTGTATCGCTTAATTAGCGTTCCGTACAGCAGCGGTGGATAGGCATAAACCCAATCGGTCATAGTGATGTTTTAAAGCCTAAACGGGGCAGATATTTTTGAGATCAGGAGTGATTGTCCAAGAGGCATAGGGAGGAGCGCCAAGATTTCCTGTTTTTACTCTGCATTTTTACCGTACTGAAACCTCTCCACTGCACCATAAAGAGTACAACTTTATGACTGGCATCAATTTATGGTGAGAACTGAGGAGTAATGTGTGTGATGACCCCTAAGTTTCCGATGCTTGAAGAGATTTGGTGAATGTTGAGTCATGGTCGAGCCGTACTGTATTTTCACTCTGCTTTTCTCCAAATCGATCGCGAATTCAAAGACACTGCCCAACATCTAAAATAAGTGGGTAGGCTGACGACGATTCACAGCAAGCCGCAATACTGAAAGGCTCAAGATCAGTAAGAACATCGCCAAACCGATCGTGCAAGCATAACTAATTTCTAAATCTTGAAAAGCGCTTTCATAGACGTAATAAACCAAAGTTTTAGAGCTGTTGCGCGGCCCCCCCTGAGTCATAATGAACACTTCTTCAAACACTTTGGTTGCCGAAATTGCCGAAATCACCGCTACGAGAAACAAATAGGGACGCATGAGCGGAATGGTGATATCCCAATGCTTGCGCCAGCCGTCAGAACCGTCGATCGCCCCAGCTTCATACAGGTCTTCCGGAATCGACTGCAATCCCGCCAAATAAATCACCATGTAGTAGCCCAAGCCTTTCCAGACCGTCACGGCCATGACGCTAAACAACGCAAACTGCGGGCTGGTTAGCCAGGGAAGCCCCTGATCGCTCAGGTGCAGCCAGCGGAGAAACTGATTGAGTAATCCCGTCTCGGCGTAGAGCCAGCGCCAAGCAATGCCAGCCACCACCATCGAGATCACCACGGGCGCATAGTATGCCGCACGAAACCAGCGCATTCCCGGCAGCTTTTGATTCACCAGAATTGCCAGACCCAGAGGCACAATGACTAAAATCGGCACTGCCCCAATCAGATAAATTAAGGTATTCCGCAGCGTCCTCCAAAACACCCTATCTGAGAGGAGCCGCTGAAAGTTCTCTAGCCCCACCCATCGCGGCGGCTGGGTAATGTCAAAATCATATTGGGTAAAGCTGAGGTAAAACGCTTGTAGAGCCGGATAAAACACCGTCAGCGTGAGGATTAGGAGCGCGGGCAGCAAAAATAAGTAGGGCGTAAGCTGGGGCGGAAGCGACGCCCATTGAAGCGATCGGCTAGGTAAGTTCTGACGAGACAGGTTCTGATTGGACATGGCTGGACGCGCATTGTACTGGACAATCTGGCTGCTGGACAATCTGGCTGGGCTGTAACAAACCAGTCTAAAGCCAAGTAAGGGATTTGGATGCAGCCAGGACACCAATGCCCTGAACCCGATCGCATACCCACAAACCGATCGCGCCCTATGCTTTTCTTCCAGGCGCATTTCTGGTAGGCAAGCCTAGAAAAATCAAAAGCCTCGCTTCTTCAGTAGGGTCTTGATAGCTTCGAGCGAAATTAGGGTACTTTAGCTTTGAGTAGAGATTCAGTAGATCGTAAGCCAGACTCACGCTAGAAATACTCCTGTCTGATCCCCCAAATCCCCGCGCTATCGCGCCGCTGCGCTAGAAACAGGGGGGATTTGAGTTCTGAAGCTCCCTTTTAAGGGGGTTGTCTGAAGCTCCCTTTTAAGGGGGGTGGAGGATCGAGGGTAAGCTTTGCGATCTACTGAGATTACATCAAAAGTTGAAGAATTTTCACTATTTTCTGTAGACAAGAGCTAAACATAGAGAGAATAGCGTAAGTATAGGAAAAACTAAGTTGCGCACATCAGGTAAGAGAGTTCATGACTGAGTTAAACGCGAATAAGCTCAGGCTCATGGTTGTTGATGATGAGGCAGACAATCTAGATTTGCTCTACCGCACTTTTCGGCGAGATTTTGAAGTCTATAAAGCCGATAGCGCCGCCACAGCAATTCAAATTCTGGAGCAGGTCGGTGAAATGGGAATTATCATCTCAGATCAGCGGATGCCCAAAATGAGTGGAACAGAATTTCTCAGCCGCACCGTCGATCGCTTTCCAGACACCATCCGGATCTTGCTCACAGCCTACACTGACGTCGAAGATCTGGTAGGAGCCATCAATGCGGGAAAAGTCTTCAAGTACATCACAAAACCCTGGAATCCGGCTGAGCTAAAGGTCACGATTCAGCAAGCTGCCGAAACCTATGGGATACTGAAGCGGCGCACAAACGAGCTGCATCGCGCCTTGCGCCGAGAGTCCTTATTTAACACTATTACTACGACCATTCGAGAGTCGCTCGACTATCGCAACATGCTGCAAAAAGTTGTAGAAGCGATCGGAGAGGCGTTTGAAGCCGATGTGTGTGCCCTCTGTCCTCTAGAACGGACAGAAGACTTAGATGTGCCGTACCAGTTCTCCTCAGAGCTGTTTGTTTATTCGGCGATCGCTTCAGAAAAATTGCCTGATAAGCAGCAGCTAGGCTTTAATGCAATGGCTCTAGAGCAAGTTTCAGATTCTCCAACGTCTCAAGTCACTCAAACTCAGGTTCGTGAGCAACTTCAACTAAGAGTCTCATTGACCTATCAGCAAGAGACGTTAGCCATCTTAATGCTGCATCGGGAAGGCAACACCACCCTTTGGACGACAGAAGAGGGAATGCTATTAAGGGGAGTTGCTGAGCAGGCAGCGCTTGCCATTTCTCAGGCAAAGCTATATCAGCAGATTCAAGAACAGTCGGCTCAAATGCAGGCAGAGTTAGCCGTGGCACGCCAGATTCAAACCAATCTGCTGCGCCAGAGCTTACCTAAACTAGAAAGTGCTAAGGTGCAGGCGCTATGCCTGCCAGCTCGGCAGGTAGGAGGCGACTTTTTTGAGGTGTATGTGCATCCCCAGGGCGATATCTGGCTGGCAGTCGGCGATGTGTCAGGTAAGGGCGTTCCAGCAGCGCTGTTTATGGCTAGCGGCATTTCGCTACTGCGGCGAGAGCTGACTCAAGAAGTTTCTCCTGAACCTGATGTGGTCATGGGCAACCTCAATCAGAGCCTCTCAGAAGACCTCGTCGGCAGCAACTGCTTTATTACAATGGTACTGGCGCGGTACACTCCTAGCTCAGGTAATCTAGTCTACGCCAATGCAGGGCATATTTATCCGATGGTCTGGTCTGGTGAAAAGGGCGGAGAGCCTGCCTATCTTAAGACGCGAGGGGTGCCTCTGGGCATCTTGCCTGTCTGGAAAGCCAATCCTGGCAGTTTGAAGCTCAGCTCAGGAGATATCTTTTTGCTCACCTCAGACGGCATCACGGAAGCCACCGTTTTGCAGACTGAGGGAAGCCAGCCTAGCGGTATGCTTCACCAGTCAGGACTGTGGCAGATGTTGCTTCAACAAGATTGTCTAGACCTTAACCGTTTGCTCGCAGAAATTCAAGCTCATAACCCCATTCAGGAAGATGATCAAACCATGCTCTCTCTGGAGGTGCTGTAGCCCATGAGAACTGAACTGCACGTACCCAGCGATCTGAGATTTTTAACGGTTGTAGAAGAATGGCTACTCGGCACTCTAGAGTTAGAGTTGCAGGATGAAGTAGATTGGTCGCGGCAAGCCAACCGACTACGCCTTGTGCTGGTAGAAGCTTACTCAAATGTGGTGCGCCATGCCCACCGTGAGCAGCCTAATTTGCCAATTTTGGTGCGTCTAGAGCTGAAAGAACGCAATCTGCATCTAGAGATCTGGGATCACGGCAAGGGATATGATCTTTCTACCTATCTTCCTCCTGAACCGCATGAATATCAGGAGGGCGGATATGGTTGGCTAATTCTCAACCGCTTGATGGATCGAGTAGAGTATCGGCTGCAAGTGAATGGTCGCAACTGTCTAACAATGGAAACCGAATTGCCACAGAAGGTAGAAGCTGCCGAATAAACTCTCTAAATTAGGCATATCTGTTCCAGGTGTTGGGAAAGGTCGGCGTAGAATGTTGGACGATCGCCAAGTCATCCTGAATTCCTAGGCTCCGAGTTTCCTGGTCTAGCGCTTGAATGACCTTCTGGTAGATAATTTCTGCTTCTTGAGGCGAATTGCCGATGCTGGTTAACCCCAATTTGCCAAACTCTGAGAGACAGCCGATCAAATGGAACACGGTGCCTGTTTCAGTATTGCTGTTGAAGTGGAGATTATGTTGGGCAATGATATCCATTAGGTCGCGAGGGCTGAGTCCCTTGTAGGCATCTTTTTGTAGGTTATCGGTGGCGGTATAGTATTTGGGTTTGCCCTCCTGGTTGTAGAAAAGCCCGGTGGCAAAGTCATAGCGCCCGTGAGTCAGGAGTTTGAGGGTCATGAAAGGGTGGGTCGTTCCTCCTTTGCGGAGGTTGATTTCGATCGCCTGAATTTCCCACTCTCCCACAGCATTAGATGAGTCAGGCTGACGCACGGCGATAAAGTCGAGGCTAAAGCGTTCGAGTGCGCCTTTTGCCGCCAGCGCTTGACCCACCTGCATCCCATACCGATGCAGTCGTACGCGATAGGCCTCATCGGCAGGAAAATAACAGCCCAAAAACACCTGACCGTCTGGCCCACCCAAAATTTGGTCATGGGTCGAAAGGATCTCGACTTCCCCAGCTGGCGTAATTTTGCCCTGGACGCTGGGCGATCGCTTCTCCTCCCCTTCGACAAATGCCTCAACGATCGCCCCTAGTTCAGGAATACGGCTGCTGAAGGTTTCCCAAGTTTCGCCCTGGGCTTGGAAGCTGAGAAAGGGAAAGCGATCGCCCATAGCCGTTGCCCGATCGGCTGAGGATGCCAGACCTGGAGCAACGGACTGGAGCGGCTGGAGATTCAAAATAGCGTTGCCGCCCCCCGAAAAGCCTTCGTTGAGTTTGACAACAATCCGCTTCAGGTGAGGATTTCTCTCCCACAGCTCTGCTGCTGCCGCCGCTAAATCTGGGGCATTTCGCACTAAGCCGCTACCATCCGGACAAGGCACTTTTGAAGCCTGAAAAATTTCACGGCTGCCGCTCTTGGTTCCCCAATACAGCAAATCTGGATCGACGGCAAGCAGCGGAATGTTGAGCTGAACGGATAGCGATCTCTCTAAGGGCGTAGCGTTGTAGCAAGTCATGTAAGCCCGATCGCTCCGCATGGCATTCCGCAAACGCGCCATCAGCCGAGGGCGTTCCAAAATCTTTTGGCTTAAGGGCTTCAGCGAGGCATCGTAGGCACAAAAGAGCAGGAGGCGATCGCGGGCATGGGAAAAGGGTACGCCAGGGAGAAGCTGAAGATAATAGTCGATAACGCTGGGGTGAATTGGCTGAGAGGTGATGTAGATCAGCCGTGCACGAGGGTTCTGGAGCCGAATTAGAGAAAACAGCAGCCGTTCTTCATAGTGGTGTACGCCTTTGACCTTTCGCAGCTCGCCCTGATCGAGACTCAGCGACGGCACAATCAAAATGTCAGAATCGTCTTCGCCGCCCGACTGCCAGCGATCGCGGAGCTGCCCCTGTAGCTGACGAAACTTTTCAGCGTGCAAAGCTTCAGCCTGTGAGGCTTCCTGAGATACTGAGGAAAGTGAACCCTGCATAAAACTTGCCCCACCGCGGCGAATGAGAAAATAGAGGAAGATATGCAGCCATCTTATCCAGACAAGGCATCTTTCTCGCTACTCTCTAGAGAATGAATTTACAGCGCTTTGCGCTTGAGTCTTTTTAGATTTTTTGGTGTGTGCCGCGCGGAGCGCGGCACACACCAAAAAATCTGTGGCTTAGGCAATTGAAAATTGCTGTAGATGCCTTAGCGATAACCTTCTATATGCTGTTTTAGTTCACGTGCCATGCGCCGCATACCCTGCTGCTCATCCTGACGCAAAAACGGCAAAAATAAACGGGTAATAATCCCTGAAAAGTATGCCTGATGTAAATACTGAGTGCGATCTTTGCTGATTTCCTGTAGCTCAAACACATGCTGGCTCCGTAGCCCTGGAGCCGAGTAGCTCCAGCGTAGGCAAATTTCTGGCTGTAGTAAGGTGATGCGCGGCTCAAACTCCGTTTCGGATTCTTCCTGCAATCGCCGCAGTGAGAGATGCACGACCTGCCCTTCGACAAATGGCTTGCTGGGATCGCGATCGTACAGAAAAGTGTTCCACTTCAGCCAATTTTCTTTGCAGACCAAAGCCTGCCAGATCACAGACTTTGGCGCACTGATTTCAATTTCTGCGTAGAGGCTAGGCATAGGCTAAATCTGGAACATCCTTGAATACATCTTGCCGAACCTTGCCAGGTGTTGCTGGTTTCATCTGTGAATTTTTTTTGAAAGGGCTGCTCCGCGCTCCTTTCAAAAAAAATTCATACCCAGATTGAGCAATGCCCCGTGCTAAACCGTACCAATAAGTACAGTTGCGGGAGGCACGATCTTTTAGATTGAGTCTGAGACAGGCGGTAAGATTGTAAGCCTGTTAACGACTTTTGCACAGGAGAACAGCAGCGATCGCATGGTACAGTTGACCCCCAATCCCAGTTATAGTTTGACCCTCCGGTTACAGATTCCCAATCAGGCGGGTATGTTGGCTCATGTGATGCAGGCGATCGGCTCAGCAGGTGGCAGCATCGGGCAAATCGATCTGATTGAACAGACGCGCAAAGAGCTGGTGCGAGATATCTCCGTCGATGCCTTCAGCACAGAACATGCAGAACAAATTACGGAAGCGGTCAAGGCAATTGCTGACATTAAGGTGCTGAATGTCTACGATCGTACCTTCAATCTCCATCGTGGGGGAAAGATCAGCGTCCACAGCAAAATTCCGCTGAAGAATCAGGGCGATTTGGCAATGGCATACACGCCTGGAGTGGGGCGAATCTGTACTGAGATTGCCCAAAATCCAGACAAAGTTTACAGCCTAACTGCAAAGGGCAACATGGTGGCGATCGTCACCGATGGCAGTGCGGTCTTGGGCTTGGGCAATTTGGGTGCGGCGGGTGCCCTGCCCGTAATGGAGGGTAAAGCGATGCTGTTTAAGGAATTTGCGGGTGTGGACGCATTCCCTATCTGCTTAGCAACGCAGGACACCGACGAGATTGTTCAGACCATTAAGAATATCTCGCCTGTGTTTGGCGGTATCAACCTAGAGGATATTAGCGCTCCTCGCTGCTTTGAGATTGAGGCGAGGTTGCAGAAAGAGCTGGATATTCCGATTTTTCATGATGATCAGCATGGCACGGCGATCGTCAGCCTAGCGGCGTTATTCAACGCCCTGAAGGTGGTCGAGAAGTCGATGACAGATATCAAGATTGTGATTAATGGGGCAGGAGCTGCGGGTGTGGCGATCGCCAGACTGCTGCAAAAGGCGGGGGCAGCTCATATTGTGATGTGCGACTCTCGCGGCATTTTGTCTACGAGCCGCACGGATCTGAACAGTCAAAAGCTGGAATTTGCGGTGGCGCAGAGCGGTGGGCTTGCCGATGCCATGGCGGGTGCGGATGTGTTTCTGGGGGTAAGCGCTCCAGGGGTTGTCTCGCCAGAAATGGTGCGATCGATGGCGGCAAAGCCGATCGTGTTTGCCATGGCGAATCCGGTTCCAGAAATTCAGCCGGAGCTGGTTGTGGACGATGTGGCGGTGATGGCGACAGGTCGTAGCGATTACGCCAATCAAATTAACAACGTGCTGGCATTTCCGGGTATTTTTCGGGGTGCGTTAGACTGTCGCGCTAAAACAATGACGACTTCGATGTTTTTGGAAGCGGCGATGGCGATCGCCTCTCTGGTCAAGCCTAGCGAACTCGATGCCGAGCATATTGTGCCTTCGGTGTTTGACGAGCGGGTGGCAACGACGGTGGCGGCGGCGGTGCAGCGGGCGGCACGGGCGGACGGAGTGGCTGGGAATTAAAGTTAGGGGAACAGTTAAGAGTGGATGAAAGGATGGGTGGATGGGTAATGGGGGAATGAGACGATGGGTGGATGGGTAATGGGAAGAAGAAAAACCACTCCCCCACCTATCGACGCACCTACCCATCGACTCATCCACCCATCCATCTCCCCCACTCTGTCAGTGAGCATCGCAGCCTCCACCACAAGCCGGATATGCAGACTGATAGGTGGCGCTGCGCTTGCCGAATAGGGTGTAGCGATTGTCTCGAATCTGCTCATAGGTGCGATCGCCCATCCATTTCATGCCGGGTAATGTCCGGTAGGCGCTGATAAAAATGCTGCCTAGGGGCAACAAGCGTCCGATTTCTTCGGCTGCGTCGCTGCCCTGCCATCGCTGGTCGGGCGCTTCTGCGTTCAGCAAAATCATGCCGAGTTCGCAGTCTTGAGGCGTGATGCCGAAGCGATCGAGGATTTGCTGGTCTTGCATAGGCGTGTAGAGAAACCGTTCTCCGCGATCGAGGGTTTCTAGGAGCTTAACTAAATTGACGCAAAGGTTACAGTTGCCATCGTAGATAACTTGATACATTGCTTGCGGTCACAGAGAGTTGATAGGAGGCGACACTAAAACGACTCTTCTAATTTTTAACACTTTGTCTTCTAACACTTTGTCACAGAGGGCGATCTTAGGTTGGCGGTCTCCGCTGAAAGCTCGCCCAGAGACTTCACTAAACTCTTACTTAAGTCGCAATTCATGTGAACTCAAAGGAAAGTTTTTCCTGAGAACCTGTTAAGTTTATTAAAATCTCTAAAAAGATAAACAATCCTTTACCAAAAGATCACGTGACCTAGACCCTAGGACAGTACGATGCTTGCGACACACCACGTAAAAATTCTTTACTGAGTAGACCGCATGACCTCACAATCACGTCTCAGACGACGCACTGTTCTGACAACCCTGGCAGCTTTCTCGATGGGATTGGCTGTCTCCTGTGCTCCTTCTAGCCCTGATGTAGCAACTTCTCCTTCGACCGATGCCATGTCTTCGCCCGCTGGTGGCGGTGGCGGCAGCGCTACTCTCAGCGGTGCAGGTGCATCCTTCCCCGCTCCTGTTTATCAGCGTTGGTTTGCTGATTACAACAAAGCAAATCCCGGCGTTCAGATCAGCTACCAATCTGTGGGTAGTGGTGCTGGTGTAGAGCAATTTCAAGCAGGTACCGTGGACTTTGGCGCAACGGACGCTCCTTTGAAAGCTGAGGATCGCGCCAAGTTTAAGGCAAAATATGGCGCAGAACCTATCCAGATTCCGATGACGGGTGGTAGCGTTGTGTTTGCCTATAACCTGGATGGTGTAAAAGATCTGAAGCTGTCTCGTGAAGCCTATTGCGGTATTGCTGCAGGCAAGATCACAAACTGGAGTGATCCGGCGATCGCCAAAGCCAATGCTGGTGCCACCATACCCGACCAGCCGATCGAGTTTGTTCACCGTTCAGACGGCAGCGGCACAACCTATCAGTTCACCTCTCACCTGAAGGCAGCTTGTCCCGACTGGACTGCGGGTGCAAACAAATCAGTGCAGTGGCCTGCGGGTACAGGTGCGAAGGGTAACGAGGGCGTGACGGCTCAAGTTCAGCAAACTCCTGGCGCAATCGGCTACGTCGAGTATTCCTATGCCAAGGAAAATGGTCTGACGATGGCGGCGATCGAAAACAAGTCGGGCAAGATAGTTGCCCCTTCTCCTGAAGGTGGTGCAGCAGCCTTTGAGGGAGAAACCGTTCCTGCTGATCTGGCGTTAGAAGTTCCAGATTCTAGCAACCCCAATGCTTACCCCATCTCAGGTCTAACCTGGCTATTGCTCTATCCGGAGTACAAAGACACTGCCAAGAGCGCAGCTCTGAAGGAGGTCATTGATTGGTCTTTGACTACTGGCAAAGCTACGGCTAGTGAGCTGGGCTATGTTCCTTTAGAAGCATCTCTGGTGACAAAGGTTAACGCCGAACTCGACAAAGTTAAGTAGGTTTAGCATCTACTGCCATCATGGGGTGAGCTAGTCTCACCCCATGAACTTATCCCTTTTGAGCCACTGTATATCAAGGATTTCATGGTGCAGCAACTCAATTTAGGTCCTGCGGGGAAAGTCGCCATCTTTCAACGGCAGTCTGAGCCTAAAGTTTTCTCGGTGGGTGAAGTGATTTTTGAAGATGGACAGCCGGGTGACTATCTCTATGGCGTTCTAGAGGGCGCTGTTGATCTGGCTGTTGATGGTAAAGTCCTCGAAACTATCGAAATGGGCGGTGTGTTTGGTGCCGGTGCTTTGATTCACCCAGAAGGGATTCGAGTCTACAGCGCGATCGCCAAAACAGATTGCAAGCTGGCTTACATGGATGAGTCTCGAATGCTATTTGCGATTCAGGAAACGCCCATGTTTGCCCTAGATGTAATGCGTAACTACTCTGAGCGCTTGCGTCGCCTTAGCAAGCACCCGCTAGGTGGAAAAGCCTAGTCCAGTCGTTCAAGGCTCAGTTTTAAGGCTATTGAAAAATCTAAATCGTTACAGTCGTTAGAACCCCCTATGACCTCACTGACCACGGCTCCAGCAGAAACCCTCATAGATTCATCAACTAAGTTTCAGCCAGAGCGGCAGATTAACCAGATTTTTCGCTGGTTGACGATCGCCCTGGCGGTCTGTGTGGGTTTAGTTCTTCTTTGGATTACCTACTCGCTGCTTTTGATCGCTCTACCCGCCATTCGCACGTTTGGTCTGGGATTTCTGACCAACAGTACCTGGAATCCGGTTGAAGAGATCTACGGTGTATTTCCTCAGATATACGGCACCATCCTTAGCTCTTTTCTGGCGCTGCTGTTTGCTGTGCCTCTAGGCGTTGGCGTAGCTGTTTTCTTAACTGAAAACTTTCTGCCGCCCAAAATTCTGACGCCGATCGCCTTCATCATGGAGCTGCTAGCGGCAATTCCTAGCGTCGTCTACGGCTTGTGGGGCATTTTCGTTTTCCTGCCAGCCATCAGGCCAATCTTGCAGGGCATCAATCGAGCGTTTGGCTGGATTCCCTTTTTCTCAACCACTCCAGGTGGTCGGCATCTGTTTGGCGCATCGTTGGTTCTGGCAATTATGATTCTGCCGACGATTGTGGCTATCTCACGAGATACTATGAGTTCTTTGCCGCCCCAACTCCGTCAGGGTTCCTACGGGCTGGGCGCGACTCGTTGGGAAACGATCACCCGCGTTTTGGTTCCGGCTGGACTGTCTGGAATCATTGGATCAGTCATGCTGGCACTAGGGCGAGCATTGGGCGAAACCATGGCGCTGGCCATGCTGGTGGGCAACGCCAATAACGCAAATATTTCCTGGTTTTCTCCAGCATCAACCATTGCTTCACTGATTGCCAACCAGTTTGGCGAAGCTAGCGGTCTTCAGAAATCTTCTTTGTTCTACGGAGCCTTGATTCTGATGGTTTTGACGCTATTGGTCAATATCCTGGCGCAAATGGTAGTCAGCCGCTTTCAGCAGGTTGAGTAGACCCAGTTAAGTGGACATGTGTCGCTAATTGCATTGGCTGATTTGTCAGGCTGTTTATCTGGCGCTGTTTATTTGGATAAGTACTTGTTGGCTCATTACTTGTGAACTATGGCTCATTCATCCTCTCAATCTGCTCCTTTGGATAATCAGTTTGCTGTCTCTTCGGGTCGGAAGATGTTTGGCAACATCATGACTGCCCTAGTGTTCTCTTGTGTGGCGATCGCGGCTATTCCCCTGGTTTCTATTCTGTTCATGGTGATCACTAAAGGGCTAGGGGGATTGACTCCTGCTGTCTTCACGGATCTACCCCCGGCAGCAGGGGTTGCAGGCGGTGGCTTCAGGAATGCGATCACAGGAACCCTGATCACTTGTTTAATTGGGGCGCTGATTAGCGTTCCCTTTGGCGTTTTGACTGCTGTTTATACTATTGAGTTTGGTCGCGGCAACAAGCTCTCGCAGTTTGTCAGCTTTTGCACCAACATTCTCAGTGGCGTACCCTCCATCATTGCGGGTCTGTTTGCTTACGGGATTGTGGTGCTGGCAACTGGAACCTTCTCGGCAGTTGCGGGGGGCATTGCCCTATCGGTGCTGATGCTGCCCATCATTATCCGCACCAGCGAGGAAGGGTTCAAGTCGATTCCGAGGGATACTCGACTGGCGGCAACTGGCATCGGTGCCACTAACTTTCAGAGCGTCACGCAAATCATCTTGCCTGCAGCAATGCCGTTTATTGCAACAGGCGTTACGCTGGCTCTCGCGAGAGCGGCAGGAGAAACGGCTCCTTTGCTGTTTACCGCCTTGTTTAATCAGTACGATGCCAAAAGCATCTGGGAACCAACGGCTACGCTGTCGGTTTTGATCTATAACTTCGCAATTTCTCCCTACAAGAATCAGCAGGCTTTGGCTTGGGTCGCAGCTCTGATTGTTGTGCTTCTGATTTTGGTGGTCAGCATCCTGGCTAGAATCGTTTCCCGTCGCAAGGTTTACTAAGGTTTGACATATGAATCCCTCAACTCGGCCCAATTCTGCAAGCGATACTTTGGAAAATAACGACATCGTGATTCGGACAGAAAATGTCTCGATTTTCTACGGTGCTTTTCAGGCGGTACGGAACGTTTTCCTCGATGTTCCCAAAAATAACGTGGTGGCTCTGATTGGACCTTCGGGTTGTGGTAAAAGCACCTTGCTGCGCTGCTACAACCGCCTCAACGATTTGATTCCGGGCGCTAGAGTAGAAGGCAAGATTGCCTACCAGGGCGTTGACCTATACGATCCCAAAATTGACCCCGTAGAAGTGCGGCGGCGGATTGGCATGGTGTTCCAAAAGGCGAACCCTTTCCCCAAATCTATCTATGAGAACGTAGCGTTTGGAGCGCGGATCAACGGCTTTAAGGGCAATATGGACGAGCTGGTTGAGCGATCGCTCCGAGGTTCTGCCCTCTGGGACGAAGTTAAGGACAAGCTGAAGGAAAGCGGTCTGTCGCTCTCAGGTGGTCAGCAGCAGCGTCTGTGCATTGCTCGGACGATCGCCATTGAGCCTGAAGTGATTCTGATGGACGAACCTTGCTCGGCGCTTGACCCCATTTCCACCCTGCGCGTCGAAGATCTGATGCATGAGCTGAAGAAGCAGTTCACCATCATCATCGTGACCCACAACATGCAGCAGGCTTCGCGGGTAGCTGATATGACGGCCTTCTTCAACGCTGAAGCCACCGAAGGCGGTAGCCGCTTTGGCTACTTGGTGGAGTACGACAAGACCTACAACATCTTCAATGCGCCGAAGCAACAGGCGACCCAAGATTATGTCAGCGGTCGATTCGGCTAAAGTTGATAAAAAAGGGGCGCATGGTCATGCGCCCCTTTTTTATTGCCCTACTGGCTTTTATAGCTGTTGCCAGTTTGCTGAGGACATTTTTGTTGGGTGCTTCGCGCCCCAACAAAAATGTCCTCGTCCTAACCGCCTTGGCGGTTGCCATACCTCAAAAAAACAGCCACAGCTTTAAGTAAGCTGTGGCTGTTGCGATGGCAAACCTTAAAACTTACTGTTTTAAGGTTTCGTTGTTAAGAATCGTCGGCCAGTTGGCGTTGGCTTGCACAATCTTGCTGGCAGTATCTTGTCGCCATTCTTGCTGAGCTGCCGCGCTGTAGTTTAGATACAGCTTGCCATCACGCACTTCCCAAGCTGTGGGAAGAGTGGTTGCCAACACACCGCCTGCCGCCGCCTTGGAGCAGTAGCCGCCATACTGAGGCGCATACTTTTCGGGACTTTGAGCAAACAAATCCCGATTGGCTGCACTGGAAAACAGCCATTTTGTTCCTTGCCAGCGGTGAGTGTATTGCTGACTTCCCTCTACAAGTGCGCTTTGGGTGAAGTAAGCTACAACATCCTGTCCATCTAGTGCCACGCCGTTCTCGGTATAAACGGCAGGATGGCGGGTAGCTTGGGCTATCTCTTGAGACACAGCAGATTCAGATGTAGCAAGCTCACGGGTCACTGAGGCATTCAGGCTGCTGCTCAGCCCTAAGGTTAGACCGCTGATGATGGCAGCGGCTGACAGATACTTAAAGTGTTTGAAATTCATAGGTTGCTTAGGCTGCATATTTGCTGGATGTTTCCCGATGCTTGCACGACATTAATTCGTTCAAACAATTGGGGTTGAGATGTGAGGGCAAAATTGTTTTTCGAAACAATTTTGCCTTCAGACTCAGATTAGAGATTCGACCCCCAAGTTTGATGAAATTTTGCTTAGAAACCCCTTAAGGAATTGAGAAAAGTTTTACTCCTACCAATTTGAATTGAAACCACGACAGATTCCGGTACGGGCTTGGCAATGCCAAGCCCCTTCTGAGGTTTGATGTGCCCACAAATTCGTTTAAATCGGTATCAGGACATCTAACTCCGTAAGGCAAAGATATGGAGCAGAGGAGAAAAGACTGAACTAATCTCAGCGCGATCGCTGTAAACCTGCCAAAATAATGGGAGGTAAAGTTTTATTAATCTCTTTTATTGCGGCAATGACATCAGCAATTTCCACTTCTTTCAATGCCCTTGCAACTCCGAAAAACTGGACTTGGCGAGGTTTTTCTATTAGCTATCAGACACAGGGAGAAGTGGGAGAAGCCGTGGTTTTAATCCACGGGTTTGGCGCATCTTGGGGGCACTGGCGGAAAAATATTCCGGAGTTATCTGAGCATTTTCGGGTCTATGCGATCGATCTAATTGGGTTTGGCGATTCTGACAAGCCTTCTCCTGACGAGATCGCCTACACCTTTGAGACTTGGGGCGCACAAATTGCCGACTTTTGCCGAGAGGTTGTTGCCACTCCGGCTTTCTTGGTTGGTAACTCTATTGGGGCGATCGCGGCAATGCAGGCTGCCGTCGATCATCCTGAGATTGCCCTAGGGGTTGCCCTACTAAATTGTTCGCTCAGAATGCTGCACGATCGCCGTCGGGACAAACTGCCCTGGTATCGCAGTATAGGCACCCCCATTTTGCAAAATCTGCTGTCCATTCGCTGGCTGGGGCATAGTTTCTTTCGCCTCCTTGCCAACCCCAAGACCGTGCGTAAAATCTTGCTGCAAGCCTACGGACGCGATGAAGCGGTCACAGACGAGCTGGTGGCAATGCTGATGGCGCCAGCGGCGGATGCTGGCGCAGCAGATGTGTTTCTGGCTTTCACGCGCTACTCTCAAGGACCGTTACCCGAAGATTTGCTAGAAGCGCTCCCCTGTCCGGCGCTAATGCTGTGGGGCACTGCCGATCCTTGGGAGCCGATCGCCCAAGGTAGAGAGTTATCCAAGTTTCCTTGCGTACAGCAGTTTATTCCCCTAGAAGGCGTAGGGCATTGTCCCCAGGATGAAGCACCTGAGCAAGTCAATCCGATTCTGCGAGATTGGATTTTAGCTCTGCAAAAAGCTGCCTGAGCTTCAATAGCGCCCTGTCGCATCCAGTCGCACCCTGTCGCCAAAACTGAGATTCGGGGAACTCTAGAGCCATCTAGAAAGCTCGTGAGCCATGAAATTTCAATCAGCCAAGGCGCGTATTACTCAAATTTCACGAAAAGGCATCGTTCGAGACACTCTGTGGATGATGGTTTCACAAGGGTTGGGGCTAGGAATGCAGCTCACGAGCTTTGTGTTTATTGCTCGTGCTTTGGGCGTTCAAGACTATGGTCTTTTCATTGGGATCACTGCATTTGCCGCCATTTTAGTGCCTTTTGTGGGCGTAGGCAGTGGCGAGATTCTGGTGAAGCAGGTGGCAAGGGATCGCAGTCTGTTCGATCGCTATTGGGGAGAGACGCTGTTTACGGTTTTGGCTTCTGGGGCGCTGCTGGTTGGCATCTCTTTTTTTACGATTAACGCCATCATTCCTTCCAGAACTTCTCCGCTACTGATCTTTCTAATTTTGTTGTCTGACCTGTTTTTCCTCAAGCTCTGGGAAGTTTCCGTTCGGGCTTTTATGTGTGTTGATTTAGTGGGCTTGGCCGCAAAAGTTAAGCTATTTCTGAACTTTAATAAACTGATCGCAGCAGCTGTGTTGCTCTTCTGTTTCAAAGATCCCAGCATTGGTACCTGGACAGTTTTATATTTATCCGCAACGGCGATCGCCGCAATCGGATCTTTGCTGCTAATTGCCAAGCTCATCGCTCCACCTCAGCTCATTATTCCAAAACTAGATTCAGAAATTATTCAAGGCGTTTATTTTTCGATCGGGCTTTCAGCAGACAGCATCAACGCAGGCATTGACAAAACAATGCTAGCTAGTCTCTCTACCGCTGAGGCTACGGGTCTCTATGCCGCTGCCTATCGCTGTATTGATGCGGGCTATTTGGGGCTACAGGCAATTTCTGGAGCTGCCTATGCCAAGTTTTTTCAGCAGGGCGCTAAGGGCATCAAAGGCAGCTTGGGCTTTGCCAAACGCCTCTTTCCGGTCGTTAGCGCCTATGGAGCGATCGTCTGTGTCGGATTTTTTCTATGCGCTCCAGTGATCCCCCGACTGCTGGGAGCTGAATACGCTAACTCAGTAGAAGCCGTGCGCTGGCTTGCCCCCGTGCCCTTGCTGATGTGCCTCCAATATCTAGCCGCAGACACCTTAACGGGTTCTGGGTTTCAAGGCATCCGCAGCATTGTTCAGGTGTCATCGGCGCTGCTCAACGTTGCGCTCAACTTTTGGCTGATTCCTCTCTATGCCTGGAAAGGATCAGCTTGGGCAACGCTAGCTTCTGAGACAATGAGGCTGGTTAGCCTCTGTCTGGTGGTCGCTTACTTGTACTACCAACAGGTTAAACCTGCTCAAGATGCCTGAGCACTACATTCCCATGATCTCGTAACCTGCATCGACATAGAGAATTTGCCCTGTGATGCCGCTCGATAAATCGCTACACAAGAATGCAGCCGCATTACCTACCTCAATCTGAGTCACGGTGCGCTTGAGGGGTGCAATCTTCTCAACATGATGAATCGCATCTAGGATGCCGCCTATGGCTGACGATGCCAGGGTGCGAATGGGACCGGCAGAAATGGCGTTGACTCGAATATTGTGCTCTCCCAACTCAGCGGCAAGGTAGCGGACATTCATCTCCAGCGCCGCCTTCGCAATGCCCATGGTGTTGTAGTTGGGAATTACGCGTGCGCCACCTACGTAAGTTAATGTTACAATGCTGCCACCCTCAGTCATAAGCGGCTTGGCTGCTCTGCTGAGGCTGATGAGAGAATAGGCGCTAATCTCGATCGCTTGGGCAAAGTCTTGAAGAGAGACGCTGCTAAAGTCGCCACTCAGCGATTCTTTGCTGGCAAAGGCAAGACAGTGGATCAAGATATCTAGCTTGCCCCATTTTTCTTGCACCGTTCTAAATGTTGCCTCAACTTGGGACTCATCCTGAACATTGCAAGGAAGAAACAGTGTGGGCTGGAGCGGTTCAACCAGTTCTGCGACTTTTTTCTCAAATCTACCCTTGTCATCGGGCAAATAGGTGATTCCAATGTTAGCTCCTGCCGCATGGAGCTGCTGTGCGATTCCCCAAGCAATCGATCGATTGTTGGCGATTCCTGTAACGAGAGCGTTTTTTCTGGTCAGGTCTAGCATGATGTTTTGTTTATGTAACTTACTGAGATACTCAATTCACTGATGTGTGGGAAAGCGCAATTAGGAGAATACTGAAAAATGGGTGCAGGGGGATAGAGGTCGGTACGTTAAAGTAGGCGCAAGCAATGAAGGCTCGATCGAGTTTAGAGCAAAAACTTGATGAAGAGTTAATGAAGACTTTTTATCAAACAGAGCATAAACTTTGATGCCATCAATGAAGATCACCCGATTGTAGGAAGGCAAGAACGACAATGTAGCCCATACTACAAAAAAACATTGCAAAGTTAAGTTTATTCTTTTAAAGTCAGAGTCTTATCACAGACAATGAATCGCAGTAATATTAAGGCGTGTTGAGATAAAAGTCTCACGCATCTGCGGGAAAGATACACGTTAGCAAAGAGACAAAAATCTTGCGAACTGACAAATGCTCCAGGACATCTAAAAGGCATAGGCTGGGAATAGAGGTATGGTAGTGGCACAGGATAGACCATTAGCAAACGTGTTTAGGCAAATTAGTGGTAGTGCCTTTCCACCCGTTGTCGAAACCTATGAGCGTGGCAAGACTATTTTTTTTCCAGGCGATCCAGCCGAACGCGTCTACTTTCTAGTTAAAGGGGCGGTTAAGCTCTCCAGGGTCTACGAGGCAGGTGAGGAAATTACCGTAGCCCTACTGAGGGAAAACAGCGTTTTTGGCGTGCTGTCTTTGATCACAGGGCAACGAGCCGATCGGTTTTACCATGCGGTTGCTTTTACACAGGCAGAGCTACTGTCTATCCCGATTGAACATGTGGAGAAAGCGCTCAAAGATAACCCAGAGCTATCAATGCTGATGCTCCAAGGGCTTTCGTCCCGCATCTTACAGACTGAGATGATGATTGAAACTTTGGCGCATCGAGATATGGGATCGCGCCTAGTCAGCTTTTTACTGATTCTCTGCCGCGATTTTGGCATACCTACCGTGGATGGCATCACCATTGATTTGAAGCTATCGCATCAGGCGATCGCCGAAGCGATCGGCTCCACGAGGGTTACAGTGACACGCCTATTGGGCGACTTGCGCCAGGACAGCATGATTTCTATTCACAAGAAAAAAATCACTGTTCATAATCCAGTCACCTTAAGCCAGCAGTTTACTTAAACTTCAGAGAGGGGACAGTGAGTTCCCTTCTGCAGGATACTCATTGAAATTAGCTATGGGGAGGGTATTTTTTGAGAGCTGCGCAAAGTGCGGCTCTCAAAAAATACCCTCCCCGCTTAGACTTTAAAACGGCATGAGATATGGCTGTCGCCAGCTTGCTTAGGATGTTTTGGGTGGAGCATGAAGCCTCCCACCCAAAGCATCCCCGTCTTAAGCGCCTTGGCGGCTGCTATAGATCGCTAAATCGATTCCGGCTCTTGACCCGAAATGACGGGTGCACTGGTTTTGAGCTGAAGCGATGGATGTTCGCCCTCTACCTGCCGACAGTTCCACTCATTGCGGAATAGCAGTACTGGGCGACCCCAGCTATCTTTGGCGGTCGTGGTGTTGAACAGGCGACCTACCTTTTGCAAAGCATCCCAGCCGCCTCCCACCCAACGCGCCACGCTGTAGGGGAGGGGGTCAAGCAGCGTTTCTACGCCATATTCATTCAGCAGCCGAAACTGCACGACCTCGAACTGAAGCTGCCCCACCGCCGCCAAAATCGGGTCGCGCTTTGCTTCATCTGCCGAGTACATGATTTGTACGGCTCCCTCTTCTCGAAGCTCGCTCACGCCTTTGCGGAACTGCTTGAACTTAGAGGGGTTAGGATTCTTGAGGAAGGCAAATATCTCCGGTGAAAACATGGGAATGCCGTCAAATTCCAGCTTTTTGCCGTTATAAATGGTGTCTCCGATCGCAAACACCCCCGGATTATTCAAGCCAATCACGTCACCCGGATAGGCTTCCGACAGAGACTCTCGATCTTGCCCAAACAGCTTTTGGGGATGGGACAGCCGTACAGTTTTGCCCGATCGCGCATGGCTGACCACCATGTCTTTCTCGAATTTGCCAGAGCAGACCCGAATAAAGGCAATGCGATCGCGGTGCTTGGGGTCCATGTTAGCTTGCAGCTTGAACACAAAGCCTGAGAACTCAGGATTCGTCGGCTCAATTTCACCTAGGGTACTGCGTCGTGAACCGGGCTTTAGCGCGTAGTCTAGAAACGAGTTGAGGAAAGGCTCTACCCCAAAGTTGGTCATGGCGCTGCCAAAAAATACCGGGGTCATTTTGCCCTGATGGACTAAATCGGCGTCAAATTCATCGCACACACCATCCAGCAGCTCCAGATCTTCCTTCAGCTTGTAGTAGAGATCTTGCTCTAATAAGTCCTCAATCCGGGGATCGCCCAGATCTACGACTGTATCGATTGCCTCCCGACTGCCGTGAGCGCTACGTTCAAACAGGTGAATTTGCTGCGTGCGCCGATCGAACACACCCTTGAAGCGATCGCCTATGCCAATTGGCCAGTTGACCGCATAGGTCTTCAGGTCTAGCTCCTTTTCAATCTCATCCATCAGATCAAAGGGGTCACGTCCGGGGCGATCGAGCTTATTGAAAAAGGTGAAGATGGGAATACCGCGCATCCGGCAGACCTCAAACAGCTTGCGCGTTTGTGGCTCTAGCCCTTTTGCCGCATCTTCCAGCATGACCGCATTGTCGGCAGCGGCGAGGGTACGGTAGGTGTCTTCACTAAAGTCCTGGTGTCCGGGGGTATCTAGCAAATTAATCCAATAGCCATCGTATTGAAATTGCAGCACGGTTGAGGTAATGGAGATGCCCCGCTGCTGCTCCATTGCCATCCAGTCCGAGGTGACATGCCGCTGTGCCCGCCGCGCCTTGACGGCTCCTGCCTCATGGATGGCACCCCCATATAGCAGCAGCTTTTCCGTCAGCGTGGTTTTTCCGGCATCGGGGTGAGAAATAATTGCAAAGTTGCGGCGTTTCTCAACGGCGATCGCCAAATCTTCCTGGAGTTCTATAGACATGCTTAAAATTTTTGACTCTAATCTCTCATTAACCCTAGTCTCTCATTATAGGAAGTATGAGCAGCGATGCTCTCAAGCAGCAGCCCTACTTGAACACCCATGCCTAGCGCTATGTAATTGAGTTAGGACAAAGTATTTTTTGAGAGCCTCGCTCCGCGCGGCTCTCAAAAAATACCTCATTGGATCTAAGCGCGTAGCACCATACTTGAGCAGGCAGCTCTTGAGAAACGGCTACACTGCCTTAAAGTAGGGGTCTCAAGAAAGTAGAGGCTTCAAGTAAAGTAAAACCAGTACAGCCGCATTCGGGTAGAAAAAGTCCCGTATTAATCACGCCAAGGAGATATTTGGGTCATGGACGCAAACGAGCTTAAGGCTACCGCACAGGCAATGATCGCTCAAGGCAAAGGAATTTTGGCGGCGGATGAAAGTTTTAGCACCGCCAACAAGCGATTTCAGCAGTTAGGGATTCCTACTACAGAAGAGATGCGGCGGGCTTATCGGGAGATGCTATTCACGGCACCCGGTATTAATCAGTTTTTCAGCGGCGTGATTTTGTTTGATGAAACTATTCGGCAATCGACAAAATCGGGAATTCCTTTTCCTCAGCTGTTGACCGATGCCGGAATTTTGCCGGGGATCAAGCTGGATGAAGGCGCAAAGCCTTTAGCAAAGTCGCCCCATGAGCTAGTGACGGAAGGCTTAGACGGACTGCGCGATCGCATCACCGAGTATTACAAAATGGGCGCACGGTTTGCCAAGTGGCGGGCGGTGATCACGATCGGTCAGCAGATTCCCTCTAGTCGCTGTATTGAAGCCAATGCCCATGCGCTGGCTCGGTATGCGGCGCTGTGTCAGGACGGAGGGCTAGTGCCGATCGTTGAGCCGGAAGTGCTGATGGATGGGGATCACACCTTGGAGCGCAGCTTCGAGGTGCATCAGGAAGTTCTCAACGTTGTGTTTGAGCAGCTCTATCGTGCTGGGATTGACCTAGATCAGATGATCTTGAAGCCGAGTATGGTGATCTCTGGAGTTGACTGCCCTGAACAGGGAAGCATTGAAGCGGTAGCCAAGGCAACTGTGAAGTGCTTGCTAGACGCTGTTCCGGCATCGGTTCCGGGCTGTGCCTTCCTGTCGGGCGGTCAGGCTGACGAGACGGCAACCGCTCACCTCAATGCCATGAATCAGATCTTTGCGGGAGAGTTGCCCTGGGCGCTGACTTTTTCCTACGGTCGGGCACTTCAGCAGGCGGCAATGCAGACCTGGATGGGTGAGGATGCCAACGTTGCTGCTGCCCAGAAAGCTCTCTATCATCGGGCGCAGTGTAATAGTGCGGCTGCGTTAGGTCAATATGACAGTGGCATGGAGAAGTAGGGAGGACTTAGTCTAGGTATAAATTTTTCGGGGAGGGGTTCTCCTTACCTCTTCCCGAAAATTTGACTTGAGCCAAGCGCTATTTTTTCGGTTCCTAGGCATTGAGCTTCGCCAGAATGGTCGCGACTCTTCTGCCCAAAAGCTCGACTGACTCCTGCTGTTTAGGATCGTTCAGCCTGCCGTCTGCATCAAATGCTTCATGGGCTTTTGGGATTGCGACCTGATCAGGCAGCACTAAAACTCTGATGTTTCCTAGCAGCATCCGTAGCGGCACCAGCCCCCGCAGACCGCCCAGCGCTCCGGGAGAGGTACTCATGATGGCGGCTACTTTGTCCACAAATGCCGCTAGTCCAGATTCATTGGGTTCGGGTCGAGAAGCCCAGTCGATCGCATTTTTCAAAACAGGGGTGATGGAGCTGTTGTACTCTGGTGAGGCGATTAGTATCCCATCATGGGACTTGAGCAGCTTCTTGAACTCGCGTGCGTTGGCAGGTATTCCAGCTTCAGCCTCCAAATCTTCATCAAATAGCGGCATGGGCAAGTCTCGTAGATCAACGTAGGTCACCTCGGCACCTGCGGCTCTGGCTCCGGTTGCGGCAACCTGAACCAGCTTTTTGTTGTAGGAATCGGTGCGAGTGCTGCCTGCGAAGGCGATGATTTTTGGGGTGTAAGTCATAGGTCAAGAGATTTCAGCGCTGGATCTTTATTTCATTATGGTATGGCTGTAATCATGGAGCTTAGGACATTTTTGAGGGCGCGCTCTGCGCGCCCTCAAAAATGTCCCGGTCTTAACCGCTGCGACTACAGCCACAGTGCGATTACTTTTCTAAAAAAGCGGGAAGTGGGTAAAACACTGAAGCAAAGAGAGGAAGCGATCGCTTCCTCTCTTTAAAGACTCCTTCTCTCTAAAAAACAGGCGATTTGAATTGTGGCTACACTACCTCTATCTGGCAATCATCCCCAATCATGAACCGAAACGCTTTGGGTCGTCTGGGTGCTTCTTTGAGATAGGCACGCTGTCCAATGACGCTATCCACAATCCGCTTATGAATGCCTTCGACTTTAGCGCCCTTCAAAATTACGCTATGTTCTAAATCTGTTTCAATCAGAGTTACTTCGTCGGCAACGCTGCTGTAAGGTCCAATGAAACAGTTTTCTAGATAGCAGTTTTTGCCGATCGTTACAGGACCTCGAATCGTGCAGTTCAAGACTTTGGAACCTTCACCGATTTGCACTCGCCCGATAATCTGGCTGTCGGCATCAACATCGCCCTGAATAGAAGACTCTAGGCAGGTGTCCAGAATTACCCGATTGGCTTCCAACAGATCATCTTTCTTTCCGGTGTCTAGCCACCAGCCGCGAATCTGGCGGGCTTCCACAGGTTTTTGCCAATCGATCAGCGTTTGGATGGCATCTGTGATTTCTAGCTCACCTCTGGCAGAGGGCTGAATAGCGGCGATCGCATCATGAATTACGGGCGTAAAGATATAGATACCGACCAACGCCAGGTTAGAGGGCGGATCTTTAGGTTTTTCCACAAGCTGGAGCAGTTTGCCATTTTCATCCACTTTGGCAACCCCAAAAGCGCTGGGATTGGGCACGGGACAGAGCAAGGTAAGGGCATCAAGGCTGCGGGTAGAAAACTGTTCTAGAAACAGCGCCAGTTCACTTTGCACCAAGTTATCGCCTAGATACATCACAAAAGATGAATCTTCTAAGAATGGCTGTGCTACTTTGACGGCATGAGCCAGACCCGCAGGCTTTTCTTGAAGAATGTAGGTGATATTCGCGCCAAATTGACTGCCATCTCCCGTTTTTGCCTGTACCTCTTCACCCGTTTCGGGGCTAATAATGATGCCAATATCGGTAATTCCGGCTTCCACGATCGATTCGATACCATACCAAAGAATCGGCTTGTTAGCGACCGGAACAAGCTGCTTTGCGCCAGTATGGGTCAACGGGCGGAGACGAGTTCCCTTACCGCCAGAGAGGATGATTGCTTTCATAAGTAGGTCAATGAATAAAGTTCAGTGAGCATTTGACGGAGGCTCTGTCGCCATTGGGGCGGAGAGGTCTGCAAGATCGCAGATATTTTCTGGCAGGCTAGTGCCGAATAGGCTGGGCGCTGAGTCGGGGTGGGATATTCGGCAGTGGTGATAGGCACCACGCGTTCTAGCTTCAGCGGAAAGCCGATCGCCTCAGCTTCTTCAAAGATGGCAACCGCAAAGTCATACCAGCTTGTAATGCCGCTGTTCGTAAAGTGATAAATGCCGCTGGGGGCAGCAGCGTCTAGAAAATGCGGTGAGAGAGCGGCGATCGCTTTAGCAATTTCAGTTGACCAGGTCGGTGTGCCCACCTGATCGGCAACCACCCGCACTTCTGGGCGATCGGCTCCAAGCCGCAGCATGGTTTTGGCAAAGTTGCCCTTGCCTTGAGAGCCGTAGACCCAGGCGGTGCGCAGAATCGCATAGCGGAAATTAGGAGAGCGATCGCCCACCTGCCGAATGCCCTCCTCGCCCAACAGCTTGGACTTGCCGTAAGCGCCGATTGGATTAGGGGTATCCAATTCGGTGTAAGGCGTGTTTTTGCGACCGTCGAACACGTAGTCTGTAGAAATATGGATGAGGCTAGCGCCAAGCTGTTGAGCTGTTTCCGCCATAACGGTGGGCGCTGCGGCGTTGATCGATTTTGCCAAATCCATCTCTGATTCGGCTTTGTCTACTGCCGTGTAGGCAGCAGCATTCACAATCAGGTCAGGCTGGGCGGTTTGAATCACCTGGCGAATGCGATCGCTTTGAGTTAGATCTAGGTCATCACGGGTGACGCTGATCACTTTGCCTAGGGGCATCAGCGATGTTTGCAGCTCTTGCCCAACTTGCCCTCCTCCGCCTATTAATAAGATGCGCCTCATGCTTATTCCCTCCCCTATTCACAAATCATTTAGTAAGCCCTAAATCTGATATTTCTTGGAGTGTAGAAATCTTGAAGTGTAGAAATCTTGAAGTGTAGAAAACCATGCCGTCTAGAGTTCTCGACTTAGCACTTCATTTTTCTAAACATCTTTCTAAACGTCGCCATGTTCGTCCTGGGAGGGTTTCGCGCTAACCCGGTAAGCGGATTACTCAAAAATGTCAGCTGTTTTCAAGGGTTGACCTGCCTGATCTTTAGCCGTTAGCACAGGTTCAGCGTCAAGTGGCCAGGCGATCGCCAATTCTGGATCATTCCATAGCAGGCACCGTTCATGGGCGGGGGCGTAATAATCGGTTGTTTTGTACAACACCTCGGTGCGATCGTCCAGCGCCAGGAATCCGTGGGCAAACCCAGCTGGAACCCAGAGCTGACGTTTGTTTTCAGCACTTAGCTCATAGCCAACCCACTGTCCAAACGTAGGAGAACTTTTTCGTAAATCTACGGCGACATCAAAGATAGCCCCTGAAACCACGCGCACCAACTTGCCTTGCGGCTGCTGAATCTGATAGTGCAAACCCCGCAGCACATGGCGCGCTGAACAAGAGTGATTGTCTTGAACAAAACGAACGTCTAGCTCTGTTTTATCCCTAAAGAGTTGCTCATTGAAGCTTTCAAAAAAGAAACCTCGATGATCTGAAAAAACACGGGGTTCAATGATTAAAACTTCAGAAATCTCAGTTGGGGTAATATTCATCGCAATCCTCTATTTGATAGCAAACGAACCAACAAGATAGGTCATTCTAAACTCATCGGGCTGTCAGATAGACAAGTCATCAAACTCAGACGAGTCCCAGACATCCTAGCTAATCTCTTAGACACAATACCTAGATAAGGACAAAGCTTTTATTTAGCCTTCACATTTATTCCAGTATTGTTAGGGAGGCTGTAAAGACCCCAATTAGAGTTTTGGAGCATCTACGGGATCACGATCGGTGCGAACCCACTTTGTTTGGGGACGAACCAGAAATGCGAAATAGAGCGGAATTTTCCACAGCACATACAGCGGAACTGCGAGCAAGGTTTGAATAGGCAACTCGGCGCGACCAAACTTTGCCCAGGCAACCAAAATTGCCGTCAGTAGCAAGATGCCTTCGCCCCCTAGAGCTAGCGCTGGGAGCCAGGTGATTCCTACGAAACCCACTAGCGCAGTTAGGCAAGCGGTTGCAAGCCAGAACATGACTAAGAGCGAAAGCGGCGGCACCGATAGATCAAGGGCGATCGCCAACACATCCAGCCGCCTTTGCTGAAGCGCGAGTTTAACTAAGCGGGGCACTTGAGTGAGCAACGTTTGGAGATGCCCATGCTCCCAGCGAGTTCTCTGGCTGGTGGCGGCTTTGTTTTGCTGAGGCAGCAGCCCTGTGACTTGTGCCTCTCCACAAAAGAGAGGTGGGGTGCCCGCGATCGCCAAATCAATTCCAAGCTGCATATCTTCAACAATGTTGCTGCTTGCCAGCTTCACGTCGCGCAGCAGCGCCCAGGGAAACGCCATGCCTGTCCCTGTCAGCAAGCAGGGGAAACCCAGACGATCGAGTCCTCTAGGACGCACTAGGTTTTTGACCCTGAAGGCAAACGCCGAAACTGCATCCTTGGGCTGAGGCTGTGCCGGGCGTTCCATCAGGTAAAGTGCCTGAACTGGGCGATTGGTTGCCATTGCCCAATCTGCGATCTTAGCCAAACTGCCGGGTTGCACTAGGCAGTCAGCATCGGCAATCGTCACGATATCTGGCGGATCGGCAGCGAGATAATTGATGCCATAGTCCAGGGCATAGCCTTTGCCCCGGCGATCGCCATCCTGACGCTCAATGACGATCGCTCCGGTCGAACGGGCAATAGCTGCCGTTTCGTCTGTGCAGTTATCGGCAACAACGACAAGGCGATCGCGCTCTGTCAATTGCGCCATGAGTCCAGCCAAGACAGGCTGAATCCCGATCGCCTCGTTGTGGGCTGGAACCAAGATAGCGGTTCTGGGGCGGGAGATGGGACTAACCGTTTGGCGACGGCTAGGGAGCAGAGCCGCAAGGCATTCTACAAGCAAGACAGCAATTGGGATCAGTAGAAGCAGGGCGATCGCCAGCAGCACGATCTGAGTTAGCAGAACTCCAGATGAATGGATTGACAAAACCTGATTCCTCGCTCAATTGGGGTCAGCAGCGATATTCACTAACGTTCCCACTGGACATGCAGTTATGCAAGCTAGAGTTATGCAACTAAATTGTCCTGTGCTAGAGATTCGATCGGCTAGATGTTGGGCAGCTGATGGGACGAATCTTCACAGAGTAGCCCAGAGCTTTGTAAAGATTTAGCCATTCAAAAGAAATAGCCATAATAATTAGCAGATCGCAAATGCTCGTTGATTCTCTAAAGAGTTGATTTTCAAAGGCGCTTCGCGCCTTTGAAAATCAACTCTTTGGGTTTTTGGGTTGCGATCTACTAACAATAAAAGACCTGGCAGCCCCCTGCCAGGTCAATCAATGAACGTCACTTATCTTCACTAATGTACGGTGAGCTGGCCCTAACAGACTTCACCTAACTAGCTCACCAGGTCGGTTCACCTGATAGAGTGAGCCTAAACGGGTAGCGCTCTCTAGACTCACCGGATTGGGCAAGCGAATTACTCAACTCCCTCAATCCGGTCTTCCACCTCTTGATAGAGTTCGCGTAGCTTGTCTAGGTTCTCTTCACTGGTCTCCCAATAGCCACGACCATTTACCTCTAGCAGCGTCGTCACGATTTTGCGGAACGAGTGAGGGTTGAGGTTCATGAGGCGATCGCGCATGGCTTCGTCTTGAATGAAGGTGCTGTTGGCATCTTCGTAGATCCAGTTATCCACCGCGCCCGCCGTTGCCGACCAGCCCATTGTGTTAACCAGACGCTTTGAGAGTTCGCGCACGCCTTCGTAGCCGTGGGACAGCATCCCCTCGTACCATTTAGGGTTGAGCATCTTGGTACGGGCATCCAGCCGCACGGTTTCAGAGAGCGATCGCACCTGAGCATTTGCCGTCGTGGTGTCGGCGATGAAAGAAGCCGGGGTTTTGCCGTCGCCACGTAGCTTAGAAACGACTTTGGTAGGGTCAGAATCAAAGTAGTGGGAGACATCTGTGAGGGAAATCTCGGAGGAGTCAAGATTCTGGAAGGTCACTTCCACGGTTTTTAACGCCGACTCAAAGATATCCCGCGACTGATCCATCATGCCGGGATTGTCAGAGTTAAACGAAAACGACTTCCGCGCCAGGAACATGTCCTGAAGCTCTGCCTCGCTTTCCCAGGTGCTGTTTTCCACCGCCAGGTTGACGTTGGAGGAGTAGGAGCCAGAGGCGTTAGAAAAGACGCGAGTGGCAGCCTGACGCAGATTGACTCCCATTTCTTCAGCTTGCTTCAGGGCGTGCTTGCGGACAAAGTTCATTTCCAGTGGCTCATCGGCTTCGGCTGCCATTTTGACGGCGCGATCGAGCAGATTCATCTGGTTAATGAATAAGTCGCGGAACACGCCGGAGCAGTTGACCACCACATCCACGCGCGGACGACCCAGCTCTTCCAGGGGAATCAGCTCCACCTTGTTGACCCGACCCAGGGCATCGGCTACAGGACGCACGCCCACCAGCAGCATCACCTGCGCTAGAGATTCGCCGTAGGTCTTGATATTGTCTGTACCCCAGAGGACAAAGGCGATCGTCTCAGGATATTGCCCGTTGTTCTCAGCACGCTGACGGGCAAGGAGGCGATCGACCACGATCTGAGCCGACTGGACAGCAGCCGTTGTGGGAATCGACTGCGGATCGAGGGCATGAATATTCTTGCCAGTGGGCAGCACATCCGGGTTGCGAATCGGATCGCCGCCGGGTCCTGGCAGGATGTATTCGCCCTCCAGGGCTTTGATCATGGCGCCTAGCTCGTTATCTGCCGTCACCTGCTTGAGGCAAAACTCCAGATATTCAAACAGCGGCTTAATGGCTTCGGCATCCACCTTGGGATAGCCCGATTGGTGCAGTGCCTCGATCCAAGGTTCTTTTCTGCCCAGATTGAAGAAATTCAGCTTGGTGACTTTGGAAACGCGACCTTCCGCATCTACCTGTTCTTTCACCATTGCCGCAACCGCAGTTCTCACAGCTTCGTTAATGTCAAACAATAGCTGCACGTCTTCCAGGACACCGCGATCGCTGCTCTTGTACAACTCATCCATGTCACGCCCCAAGCTGTTGGCAATAATCCGGGGGAGGCTAAGCAGATTGTCTTCAGGACGATCGAGGGCAGAAATATTAACCAGGGTGGCGATCGCCTCTTCTGCCGTGGGAGCCTTGCCAATGATGTGTAGACCACAGGGCAGCAGCCGCGACTCAATTTCCATCAGCTTAATGTAAACCTTGCCCACCAGCGCATCGCGCTCCTCGGCAGGCAGCTCTACACCGTCCTCCGGCATATCGATATCTTTGTCAAGATTCACCAAACGGCACTTATCGACAATGGCGTTGATGATGGGCATAGCACGTCCAGAGTCCTTCAGGGTTTGGTAGGAGGCGATCAATTCGCTTAGCTCCTTCAAGCCCTTGTAGAGTCCGGCATTTTCTGCGGGAGGAGTCAGGTAGCTGATGGTTTCGGCATAGCTGCGGCGTTTGGCGATCGTCGCTTCCGAAGGATTGTTTGCCGCGTAGTAGTAGAGGTTGGGGATCTTGCCGATCAGGCTGTCTGGATAGCACTCCACCGACATACCCATCTGCTTTCCGGGCATAAATTCTAGCGAACCGTGGGTGCCGAAGTGCAGCACGGCATCGGCTTGCCAGACATGCTCTAGATAAGTGTAGTAGGCGGCAAAGCCGTGATGGGGACTTGCCGATCGGGAGAACAGCAGCCGCATTGGGTCGCCTTCATAGCCGAAAGTGGGCTGAATGCCGATGAAGACATTGCCAAAGTGCTTGCCGAACACCAGCAGATTTTGTCCGTCCGTATTCAGATGCCCCGGAGCCGCGCCCCAGGATTCCTCTAGCCGCTTGTAGTAGGGCGTGAGGCTCTCGTATTCCGGTACAGACATGCGATAGGCAATGTTGAGTTCAGGGCTGTTGTATTGCGCCTGAGCGTCGTGAATCACCTCCTGCATCAGTGCCTCTGCCGATTCGGGCAAGTCCTGAATGTCGTAGCCGTTTTGCTTCAGGGCGTGAATCACCTGATAAATAGAGCCAAACACATCTAGGTAAGCCGCCGTCCCCACATTGCCCTTATCCGGCGGGAAGCTGAAGACCGTGATGGCAACCTTTTTATGCAGCTTTGGCTTACGGCGCAGATTTGCCCACTTCATCGCCCGCTGTGCGATCGCCTCTACCCGGTCTTGCAGGGCGATCGCCTTGCCCGTTGCCCCATCTCGACCCGACATGACGATCGGCTCGATCGCCCCATCCAGCTCAGGGATGGCAATTTGCAGCGCCACCTGAATTGGGTGCAGCCCCAGATCGCTGTCCTGCCATTCCTCAGTGGTTTGAAACACTAAAGGCAGCGCCACCATGTAGGGACGGTTGAGACGCTGAAGCGAAGCGATCGCCTTGGGATGATCTTGCCGAGCCGGACCGCCCACCAGCGCAAAGCCTGTGAGGGAGACAACGACATCGACGATCGTTTGCTCTTTATGGATTGGGTCATAGAAATAAACATCGACAGGTTTGGAGAAATCCAAGCCACCTGCGAATACTGGAATGACCCTTGCGCCCATGCATTCCAGCTCCTGCACCATTGCCACGTAATGCGCATCATCGCTTGTGACTAGGTGCGTTCGTTGCAGCACCAATCCCACAGTGGGCGCTAGCGGATCTTTCAAGCTCTCAGGAATATCCTTGCGTGAGGCGTGCCAGTTGAGGTACTCCTTCAAATCCTCAAACATCTGTGGCGCGAGGGGATGCCAGATGCCCATGTCGGGATAGGTGACGGGATCGCAGAACTGCAAAGCCTCATTACCCTTGGAGCCATCTGCCTTGACATTGTTGATAATGTACTTCCCCGCCAGCATCAGCAGAAAGTTCTCCAGGTTCTCAGCCGAGCCACCCAGCCAATACTGGAAGCTGAGCATGAAGTTGCGGGCATCCTGCGCCTTGTCGATCGGCAAAAACTTCAGCACCTTTGGCAGGGTTTGCAGCAGCTTCAACATGCCGTCTTGGAACGAAGAGCCAGATTTCTCTTTGCGCTTCCGCATGAACTGAGCGATCGCCCCCTTCGACTGCCCCAACTGCGCCATGGAGAAGGTGCCCATTTTGTTGAGGCGCATCACCTGCGGCATTGAGGGAAAGACTACCGACACGTCTAAGCGATCGCGGTGCGGTTCGACAGCAGCAACAACCTTATCAGCGAGTTCTTCAATAAAGATCAGAGAGGCGATAAATACATTGGCTTCGGCGACATCTCGTTTGAAGGCTTCGTAATTTTCTGAACTACGCAACTCTTCCAGGAGATAGCCGCTGATTTCGATCGCTAGAGCGGGATTATTTTGGTTAATCGATCGGACTGCCGCAGAAAGAGTGCTTTGGTACTGCGGCTCAAGCACGACATAGACCACCTTGACCAGCGATCGCCCGTTGATATGATCGGGTGCGATATGTCTGACTGTGGGCTTGACGTGGGTAAACATGCGGTTCTGCTCCTCAGGATTAAGGCATCTAGACGGGGTAAAGAACTCGCAAAAGCAAATTAAAGCTTTGAAGCTTAGCCATTAATCAGCTTTTGTTATCTAATTCTTCACATATTGTTTGTAGCAGAAAACCTATGCCCAGTGAGCATTGAGGCGAATATCTGACACAATTTGATAAAAATAATGAGATATTTGTTTACACTTATTCACAACTTTGTGAGTAAGCACTCAGAATATTTCGTCATTTTGCAACAAAAAATTAACAATTCCTAGCAAAGACTAGGATGTTTTTGTCTGAATTCATGGAGAGGTCAAGAGTCAGGATTTGGAAGAAAAGTACCCTGGCTCCTGACCTCCAGCTGCTCAACAGCTCCTCCAACCCTGTGGAGAATATCTAAGGGTCATCAAATATCTGCTGCAAAAGCCCGCACCAAGGGCTTCCACAACTCAAAATTTCAAGCTCAAAATCCCATCAGCCCTATAGATGCCTACTGTTACCCTCTAGCTACCTACTGTTAGCAGAGGACGAAACCCATGCTTGATCGAAACTTGACCAATCAAATCCATTTTTTCTAGCGTAATTTGATTCCGACCCCAGGAAAAATTGGTGTAAAGCTTCTCAAATTCCAACAGCATGGATTCTGCGAAACAAGCAAAGAGTTGCCGTGCTGGGACATCCATGTTGACGATGCTCATAATCTTCCAGTCAATGTCGAGGGAATGCTCAACAATGCCGCCGTTCAAAATATGCACCCCTGGCTGCTGAATCTGCTTTGCCATATTTTTGGGATAGCCACCATCAATCATCAGACAAGGCTGCTTGAGCTTTTGATAATCGATTTCTACGCCCTTAGGCATACTGGCAACCCAGACCACAATATCTGCCTGGGGTAGAGCTTCCTCTAGGGGCAGAATTTTGCCTCTACCTAGCTCCTCTTGCAGGAGCTGAAGGCGATCGGGATTACGAGCCACCAGCAGCAAATCAGCCACATCGGCACGAGAGTTGAGCCAGCGACAGACAGCGCTGCCGATGTCACCCGTCGCCCCACACACAGCAACCGTGGCCTTGGAGAGATCAATGCCAACTTGCTGAGAAGCCTGTTCGACCTGACGACAGATGATATAGGCCGTGTGGGTATTCCCAGTAGTGAAGCGATCGAACTCTAGCTTGATGTTACGCACCTGCTGAATTTGATTCAGGTTGAAATTCTCAAAAATAATGGATGAAAATCCGCCTAGAGCCGTGATGTTAATACCATTTTTCTGGGCATGAGCCATCGCGTTGATGATTTTTCGCGTGGCGGCTTTGATGCGTCGAGCTGCCAGCATTTCTGGCAGAAAGCAAGACTCTACGTATCGTCCTTCAATCTGCTGCCCTGTAGCACTTGTCACCTTGATGGTGTCAACAATTTGGGGCGGGGCGCTACACCAAAAATCAAGCCCCTGATCTGCGTATTCGGGATAGCCAAGTTCTTTTGCAACAGATTGAGCGTGTTCTAAACTCGTGAGATGACCAATTAAACCAAACATGGACAGCCTGTATAAGCCTGCTAAGTCGAGTAGCGATGAAGTGGAGCCAGCCCACATCATGCGCCCTTTAATGAATGGTACACAAAATTAGTCTCCAAAGTTTGCGCCTTTAGGAGACTTCTCGACAGTATCTGAGGATATTTACGAGAATTTCAACACTGTAGTTTCAAGATTCCTTTATTTCAAGCCTCTTGGGGAAATGGGACAGCAGCGGAGCAGCGGCTAAAAGAGTCCGAGTATAAGAATGTTGCGGACGGGTGAAGATTTCCTCCGTATTTCCTAGCTCTACAATTTTGCCGCTTTGCATAACCGCGATGCGATCGCACAAAAATCTTGCCACTCCCAAATCATGGGTAATGAACAAATAAGTTAGCTCAAACTCCTGCTTCAGTTCCAGCATTAAGTCCAATACCTGTGCTTGAACGCTGGCATCCAGCATACTGACGGGCTCATCGCAGATCAGCAGCTTGGGTCGCGTAATTAGGGCACGGGCGATCGCCACTCGCTGCTGCTGTCCGCCAGAAAGTTCTTTGGGATAGCGATCGTAAAAATCTTCGGCGGGAGTCAGCCCTACGCGCTCTAGCATCTGCTTTGCTTGGACTTTTGCCTCTGCGGCATCGGCAAGATGGTGAATCAGTAGCGGATCGGCAACGCTTTTACCCACCGTCATCAGCGGATTAAGGCAGGCGTGAGGATCTTGAAACACCATCTGCATCTGCCGCCTCTGTTGCCGCAGGGCTTGAAACGATAGGCAAGTTAGGTCTTGCCCCAAAAACTCGACTTTGCCTGAAGTGGGGCGAATCAGATGTAGCAAAGTCCGAGATAGGGTGCTTTTGCCGCAGCCCGATTCTCCCACTAGCCCAAGAATTTCCCCAGGGTAGAGATCAAGCGTGATGCCATCCACGGCTTTGATTGTGCGATCGCTCTGCTTTGCTCCTGGTGACAGTAGCCTTGCTGCAAAGTTTTGTTCCAGCGTGTAGTGCTGATAGAGGTTTTGAATACTGAGCAGCGGAATTTTGTCTCTCTCCAAAGCGGCTCTCTCAATTGCTCGCTCTACTTTAAGCTGTCCCCCACCCGACTGAAGATGCAGCGCCGACTTTAGCAGAGATTTTGTATAGTCATGCTGCGGCTGGGTGAAGACCGTTTGAGTTTCGCCTGTTTCTACGACCTTGCCGCCATACATGACGGCAATCCGATCGCAGTATTCTCCCACCATTGCTAGATCGTGGGAAATCAGCAGCAAGCCCATCTGTCGCTCTTGGCAAAGGCGGGTTAGCTCCTGCAAGATTTGGGCTGAAACGGTGACATCCAGACTTGTCGTCGGCTCATCGGCAACAATCAGCTGAGGATTGAGCAACAGCGCCAAGGCGATCGCTACCCGCTGCCGCATACCACCGCTAAACTCATGGGGAAATTGCGACCAGCGGCTTGCCGGAATTTTGACTGCCTCCAAGGTGGCGATCGCCCGATCTTTTGCCTGCTGACGAGACTGAGGCTCGTGGGCACGGAGAGTCTCGACGCAATGTTCACCGATTGTCATTAGCGGGTCGAGGCGGGTCATGGGATCTTGAAAAATCAGCGCCACTGCCTCGCCCCGAAACCGCCGGAGCTGCTCCGCAGAAAAATCAAAGACCGACTCGCCATTAAACCAGACTTTTCCCTCAATCTGAGTGGAGGCAGACATCAGGCGCATGGCGGCCCGTCCCAAAGTCGATTTGCCACAGCCCGATTCGCCCACTAAACCCAACCGTTCTCCTGCCGCCAGATCGATCGACACATCATCTACTGCCCAGGCTGTAGGGGCGATCGCCGTCCCGTTTACCCCCCTATCCCCTTGGTGCGGATAGGCGACTCGTAAATTTTCGATCCGAAAGAGAGGCTGAGTCATCAATTTAGCCGAGTCATCAATTTGTTAGTTAAGGATGTTAGTTAAGGCTCAGATCTCGTCTCGATTGAAGACAAGACCCATCTGTTCTTTAAGATACGATCGCGCCGCTCTGGCAAACGCGTCCCGCTGGTCAAAGCGATCGGTGCGCTTCGGCTTGCGCTCCTGATCCAACATCCAGCCGTAGTCGCTGCTGAGTCTCAGCTTGTCCTGCCAATCTGAAACCGAGAGAATCAGCTGAGGGGCAGGGCTATTGTCATAATCCTGCACTTTAAACACGTAATTGAAGGTATTCTGCTTCCCTGGCGCGACAGTAGAGGGTTGTCCCAGCTTTTCCTGAAGGTGCGATCGCGCTTTCTCCACCAACTCTGAATCGAGCGTCTCATCTAGCGTTTTGACCGCCAACGTCAGCGCAAAATAAAATTCTTCAACCGGAACAAACTCTAGTCGCATAGCTGTTTGAGTATCATGGCTATCTACAGAACCGTCTACAAAACCCATTCTTCGCACAGATGAGTGTATCACTGGGAGAGGGAAGCATGGGAGTAGGGGGACTCAATAGAATAGTTTTTTGTTGGGTAGGCTTCGCCTACCCAACAAAAAATCATCCCGCCTTGAGGGCTACCGGAGTAGGAAGTGCGGGAGTCGCAGGTAAGGAGCGTCGCCAATTTGGGATTACTGAAATTGGCACACCTTTGAACCGCCGATTTTTCTATCATGACCTACAGCGTCAGAATCTCTGACATTCCCACCACCGATCGACCCCGCGAACGCTTAATTACCCATGGCTCCAAGGTCTTGGCAACTTCAGAGCTGATTGCAATTTTGCTGGGTACGGGGCAGGGAGCTGGAAAACTCTCAGCGATCGGGCTGGGGCAGCATATTTTGAACGTTTTGAGCGCTCATCAGCGTGATCCCCTGGCAGCTTTACGAGACATTAGCATTCCAGAGTTAACCGAGATTCACGGCGTTGGCAACGCGAAAGCTACGACTATTTTGGCGGCGATCGAGTTAGGCAAGCGTGTGCTATGTTCTCGTCCGCTCGATCGCACCATTGTCGATGACCCTGCCATAGCGGCTGCCGCATTCAGCCATGATCTGATGTGGCAACCCAACGAGCGTTTTGCAGTCTTGCTGCTAGATGTCAAGCATCGGCTGATGGGAACTGAGGTTCTCAGTATGGGCACTGCTACAGAGACGATCGCTCACCCTAGAGATATTTTCAGAGCCGCCGTACGGCACGGAGCTGTTCGAGTCATCGTGGCACATAATCATCCGTCAGGCAATTTGGAAGCCAGCGCCGAAGACATGGCTCTCACTCGTCAACTGCTAGAGGGGGGACGATTGTTAGGCATTCCTGTCTTAGACCACTTAATTCTGGGCAACGGAGGACATCTGAGCTTGCGTCAAACCACGGGTCTGTGGCAAGAACATCCCCAAGGCGATTAAGTGTCCTAAGGCGACTAAGTGCCCCAACCCAATAGCGCAAGACTTAAAAGTAGGTTGCATTCTACCTTACCCTGCCCTATACTTAAACCTCGGATAATAGTTATGCGGCTACGAAACGTCCAGCCAGGAGGAATTTATTCCTGATTCACTTCCCCTAACCGTTAGTTTAAGAGGCACACGCGAAGTTAGAGATAACTGTCAGCTCTTCCGCCTCGCAGGCTTGCTAGATGCATTTTCTGAGCCTACATTTCGTAAGGTTCTAGAAAAGCATATTGAAGAAGGACCTAAGAATTTAATTCTTGATCTTTCCCAAATTGATTTTGTAGATAGCTCCGGACTAGGCGCTTTGGTTCAGCTTGTTAAGAAGGTGCAAGGCGCGGCAGGTTCTTTACAAATTGTAACCAATCCTCGTGTGACTCAGACAGTCAAACTTGTGCGTTTGGACAAGTTTCTATCGCTTCAAGAATCGGTGACGGTTGCCCTAGAAAACCTCAAAAAAGTCTGAATAACTTGGCTAGTTTGACTCGCACTGAACTGCCTTAGCAGGTTGATCCTTAAAAGATGAATTTTCAGGAGGAAGGCGACTTCGGAGCTTCAAGAGATGAGCTTCTGTCCGGTTCGAATAGGAGCGCAGAAGCTAATTCGTCATCCGAAGATTTCTTAGGAGGGTCTGATGGTGTGTTGCGCCAGATTTCACCCGCATCCCTAGCGTACTTAGGAGATGCCGTATATGAGCTGCACATCAGACGACACCATCTACTCCCGCCCAAGCGAATACAGCTTTATCACGACCAGGTCGTTGCTGAGGTTCGAGCTGAGGCGCAGGCAGGTTATCTAAATTCGCTACAACCTCGCCTAACGGACTCTGAAAAGGAGGTTCTTAAGCGAGGTCGTAATGCGTCGCCGAGAGGGCCAAAGCGTCTAGATCCGCAGATTTATCAGCAGGCGACAAGTTTGGAGACATTGCTGGGATATTTATACTTAACCGACTCAGACAGATTGACTGAGCTTCTTCAACATATTTCGGGCAAGCAAACCATTGTTAATTGATTTTTCTAGGGAAGCCGGAAATAATTTACGTTAGAGCTGAACCGGCGATCGCCCATTCAGCCTGTTTTACATACCAAGCTGATAAGATAAATTCTTTAGGGTTCAGTGCGGCAGCAAAACTGCTGTTCTTCATAAGTTTTAAGTTTCAGCTGTATTCCACCTTCAATGCACGAGTCTTCTTGTCGCTTCTAATACCAGGTTGACTCAAAGCAATGGTCGGTCTGACTGGTGATACTCAACTGAATAGAATTACAGTCGCTTATTAGGATTCAGCCTCTAGAAGCTTTTAGGCTGTGATGAAATGGTGAGAGCGATATAGATAGGAATTAGACCAAGTTTTTAGACTACGGTTGATCGAGTTTTTAGCATCAAATTCAGGAGAAAGACATCATGGCGGGTAAACCTAGAAATTCTAATGCGTCTGGGCGATCGCACAGCGCACCTAAAAGAGTCAGTCGTCCTGCTAAGGGTTCGACTAAATTTGAGGGGAACCGATCTGACTCTCAATCTGAGCGACCTGCCCGACCTCAGAGAAACGCTTTGAGCAAGCAGCGTTATGCTCCTAGAGATGGTTATACGCCTAGAGAAGATGGCTATAAGCCCAGAGAAGACGGCTATGGGTCAAGAGAAGATGAGGCTCAACCCAGACCTAGACGCTATGGGAATCAGGACAGTAATCAGTCGAAACCCATTAGGGTAAAGCGCTACAGCAATTCTGAGGGCAACCGAGAAAGTAGCGATCAGCCGACGCGCGATCGCTACAGTTCAGACCAGCCCACAAGAGGCAAACGCTATAGCAGTCGTGAGGAACAGCCATCGCGTCATCGTCAGGATTCGACAGACCAGCCCAAGTTAAAGCAGCGTCGCGGCGATCGCCCCTTCTCCAGATCAGCCCGTCCTGATGGCAATAGTGCTAACGCTGAAGGCTTTCCCGCTAGGCGCAGCGCTTTTTCGGGTAGATCTACTTCGGACAGATTCGCCCCTGATAGACCTGCCTCTGATCGATTTTCTGCTCACAGACCTGCTTCTGATCGATCCCCGGTCTCAGGCTCGCGCGATCGTTTCAACAGCTCAAGTTTGTCTCAAGATATTGAACAAACTACCGTTGATGCGGATACCGAGACCGATTTGATCTACGGTCGGCACAGTGTTTTAGCGGCGTTAGAGGGCAAGCGGTACCTTAACCGCATCTGGATTTTGTCGAAGTTGCGCTATGATCCCCGTTTCCATCAGCTCTTGTCGCAGGCTAAAGCAGATGGCACGGTAATTGATGAAGTAGATTACCGTCGCTTAGAGCAAATGACTCAAGGTGCAAGCCATCAAGGCATTGTGGCGCAGGTTGCTCCCTATGCATACCTTGAGCTAGGCGAACTGATTGCACAAGCCAAAGCCGCAAGCGATCGTCCAGTTTTGATTGTTGCCGATGGGATTACTGATCCCCATAACTTAGGGGCAATTATTCGTACCGCAGAAGCATTGGGCGCACAGGGGATCGTGATCCCACAGCGTCGTGCTGTAGGAGTAACCTCTGCCGTTGCTAAGGTTGCAGCGGGTGCGCTAGAAACTTTTCCAGTGGCAAGGGTCATCAATCTCAGCAGAGCATTAGAGGAGCTGAAGAGCGCCAACTTCTGGATTTATGGTGCGGCTGCAAATGCCAGTCAGCCTGCCGATACAGTCGAGTTTAGCGGAGCAACGGTCTTAGTTGTTGGCTCTGAAGGAGAAGGGCTGAGCCTTTTGACTCAGCGCAGTTGTGATGTTTTAGTTTCTATTCCACTTCAAGGAAATACTCCAAGCCTCAATGCATCAGTTGCGACTGGCATGGTGCTCTATGAAGTGTATCGGCAGCGTCGTGGTCAAGCTCATCATCTAGGAAGTCGCCCCAAAGAAGCTTTGCAAAAATCGGCACAAAACGGTATAACCGAAGTGTAAAAACAGAAGTTTTTTCTCAAAATTTCAGCTTTCTCGAAGGATTGCTTCGCGTATTTGCGGATGACCTTGGCAGGTGAATAAGAATCTATGAAAGAACTTTGGATCGATCTACTTGTTTCCTGGGGTCTAGCTTGGTGGGTAGAGATTTCGACGAAATCGCCGGACTGTGCCTACTACTTTGGCCCTTTCGCAAACGCGAGAGATGCAAAAGCTAACGAATCTGGATATGTTGAGGATTTGGAACGAGAAGGCGCTAGAGGTATAGCAGCCGTTGTAAAACGTTGTAAGCCCGATAAGCTAACAGTCTTTGATGAATCTGCTGAATTAAGATTTAGTCAGCTCACCACTGCTCCCAGCTTGAGTAAGTGATCTGAGGAGTATGGATTTAACAATATGTAATCCTTGGGGTAGGGGCTTAGCCAAGCCCTTACCCAGGTCAGTTGTACAGGTTATTTAATCCACGATCCTAAGTTATTTTTGTGAACCGTTCGTCAGCTGAAGTAAGTTCTGGCACTGCTGATCAGGGAACTCGCCTAGAGTTTTTCAGTTAAGCCAACTTTTTCCAGCCAACGATCAATGTCTTGAAGAACTTTCCCGCTGATTTCCCAGGGGAAAAGATGAGCCGTGTTGGCATAGCAACGCATTTCGCATGCGTGTAGATGTTGAGCAGTCTCGCGGCTTGATTGTGCTGTGATGTGCCGATCGCTCTCTCCTGCCAGCATTAGAGCAGGGCACTTGATCAGGGCAAGATCAGGAAGGCGATCGTAGCGAGTTCTTTGTGCCTGGGCATTCCAAAGCGCTTTGTGAGCCAACTGAGAGGTTTGTAAATAGGCTGAAACGCCTTCTTTTGCCAAATGTTGGTAAACGCTGGTGGTATGCTGCTGCACTAGGTAACGGTAGAGCGATCGCTTGCCAAACATGTCTATATTCCACTGCCAGGCAGGCTTGAGTAAGTTCAATACAGAGGCGATTCCGGTATACAGGTTATCCTGCCAGTTTACAGGCGGATGGCTGCCTTGGGGTCGAGCCGCCGTGGCCACTAGAATGAGTCCACTGACGCGATCGGGCATTCTTAGCGCTAGCTCGATCGCCAATATCCCGCCCAGCGACCAACCCAAAATTATGAACTGATCGAGCTGAAGGCGATCGACTAATGCCTCTAGATCAGTCAAGTGATCTTCCATCTCAAACGCTTGGCGAGTCTGACTTTTGCCATAGCCACGTAGGTCAGGCGTAAGGGTACGGAACTGATGAGGGCGATCGGCACTGCTTAAGTGATCGGTAAACACACTCATAGACTGTGCCGATCCCGGATGCCCATGCAAACACAAAATAGGGTACCCTCGCCCCTTCGCCTGTACAGTTAGCGGGAAAGCCTGAGACTCTGGCATGGGATTTTCGAGCTTTTACAATCTAAAGATTCATTCGCTTATCATAACGAACCCATTGATAGACTAGGTTTAGAGCCTTTGCGTTTATGAGGTCGTGCAGATGGTAGCCCAACCGCAAGTCCCGCCTGAAAAAGTTCAGCCTGAAAAAGTCCAGCCAGCCCAGGAAACTGTATATCCCGACTGTGACGGGAACCCCATGTCAGACAATACAAAGCAGTTTCGCTGGATTGTGACAATTCAACAGAACTTAGAGTGGCTATTTGCCCATGATCCCAATATTTTTGTTGCGGGCGATCTGCTGTGGTATCCGGTTCAAGGTGAACCCAAGATTCGCACTGCGCCTGATGTGATGGTTGCCTTGGGCAGACCCAAGGGCGATCGCGGCTCCTACAAGCAATGGGAAGAGAACGGAATTACACCGCAGGTTGTGTTTGAGATACTCTCTCCAGGCAACACCCAGACGGAGATGAACAAAAAGCTGGTGTTCTACGATCGCTACGGAGTCGAAGAATACTACCTTTACGATCCAGATGATCATGACTTGAGTGGCTGGCTTCAGGTCGATCAAAAGCTAGACGTGATTGATCCGATGCACAATTGGGTCAGCCCTAGATTAGGTATTCGATTTGAATGGTCTGAGACTGAGCTGCAAATCTTTCGCCCTGATGGAAAAAGGTTTTTGAGCTATGTGGAAATTGCTGAGCAAGCGGGGCAGGCGGAGCTACGAGCAGATCAGGCGGAGCTACGAGCAGATCAGGCGGAGCTACGAGCAGATCAGGCGGAGCTACGAGCAGAACAATTGGCAGAGAGGCTGCGAGCTGCTGGAATTGATCCAGATACGCTGTAACGGACGGCAGCAGTTGACCTCTGACAAAAGCCAGTTAAATGCAACCCCATTGCCAGAAGGCCTTATACTGCTAGATTGTTTGTGATTTAAGTTGTTTGTAATTGCTTAATCTAGAGGTTTTCCCATGGCATCCATCCGCGAGTTGCATCAACAGCTGATCTGTAAGGAAAGATCCGCTGTTGAGATTGCTCAAGCCGCACTCGATCGCATTCAGGCTCTAGAGCCAAGAATTCGCAGTTTTCTGCATATCACTGCCGATCGCGCCTTAGAGCAAGCCCAGCAGGTGGATGCCCAACTTGCCTCAGGGCAGGAAATTGGTTTGCTTGCCGGAATCCCGATCGGCATTAAAGATAATATGTGCACCAAAGGCATTCCAACGACCTGTGGCTCCCGCATTCTGCAAAACTTTGTGCCGCCTTATGAGTCTACGGTCACTGAGAAACTGGCAATAGCAGGTGCCGTGATGGTGGGCAAAACTAACCTGGATGAGTTTGCCATGGGCAGCTCCACCGAAAATTCAGCCTATCAGGTCACCGCCAATCCTTGGGATCTAGAGCGTGTGCCGGGTGGGTCGTCGGGCGGCTCAGCGGCGGCGGTAGCGGCAGCGGAATGTACAGTGGCTTTGGGATCAGACACAGGCGGCTCGATTCGTCAGCCAGCGGCTCTGTGCGGCGTTGTCGGCATGAAGCCCACTTACGGACTGGTATCTCGCTACGGATTGGTTGCCTATGCTTCATCGCTTGACCAAATTGGCCCCTTTGGGCGATCGGTTGAAGATGCGGCAATTCTGCTGGAGGCGATCGCGGGCTATGATCCCAAGGACTCTACTAGCCTCAAGGTTGAGATTCCCAACTATACAAGCCTTCTAAAGCCTGACTTGAAGCAGTCCAAAGGCAAATTTCGCGTTGGCGTGATCAAAGAAACCTTTGGCGAAGGGTTGGATGCTGTGGTTGAAGAGTCAGTCATGGCAGCCGTCGAGCAATTTAAAGCTCTAGGTGCCGAAATTCAAGAAATTTCCTGTCCGCAGTTTCGCTACGGATTGCCTACCTACTACATCATTGCGCCCTCGGAAGCCTCAGCCAATTTAGCCCGCTATGATGGCGTGAAATTTGGCTATCGCAGTGAGTCGCCCGATAACCTAATGACGATGTATACCCAGACCCGTGCTCAGGGCTTTGGAGCTGAGGTGAAGCGCCGGATTATGATTGGCACCTATACTCTTTCAGCAGGCTATTACGATGCCTACTACCTGAAAGCCCAAAAGGTGAGGACGTTAATCAAGCAAGATTTTGAACGGGCTTTTGCAGAGGTTGATGTTTTAATTTCGCCTACATCGCCCACGACGGCATTCAAGGCAGGTGAGAAAACTGACGATCCGCTCAGCATGTATCTGTCTGACTTGATGACGATTCCGGTAAATTTGGCAGGATTGCCCGGTCTGAGCTTGCCCTGCGGCTTTGATGCCCAAGGATTGCCGATCGGTCTGCAAATTATTGGAAACGTTCTGCGAGAGGATCTGGTGCTTCAGGCAGCCTACGCCTATGAGCAATCGATGGATTGGCACAAGCGCAGCCCACAGCTTTAGGGTGGCAGAGAACGGGGCTAGAGATTTATGCGAGAAGTATGAACTTACTGAGCTTACCCATAGATTTCAGCACCAGTTCTCAAAGTTTCTAAGGAGGCTTCGTAAAAGTAGCGACGGTTGAAGTTCTCTTCTTGCAGAGCGATCGCAAACTGTACTTCCTGCTCTACTTTAGAGTTCGCCGCACTTTCCAGGGGCTGCGCTAATTCTTGCCATGCGTCTTGCCGCTTCATGCTCAAGTTCTCATCCTCGGCAACTACAAAACCCAGTCTAGAAAGACCTTGCAAGCCAATTCGCAAAGTGCGATCGCCCACTCCCAATTTCTCGCAGAGTTGAGCTTGAGACGTAGTTTGACCTGTGCGGCTCAGATACTTAGCAACCCCCACAAGATTCTGCCAGACTTCAGTTGGGGATTTCTCAGAGGGGGGATCGTAAGCGATCGCCAGCTTTCTCTGCGATTGTCTCGCTCGATTCATCCATCCATGCAGTTCTGCCCAGCTGCTTGGGCACTGGGTCAAACGCAAGATGTCAGCCTCACTGCTCCTAGCTTCTGTCTGTCGCCAGTCCAAAAGCCAATCCCCTGAAGGTTTTGGCTGCATTGTCTGTTGCGATCGCACTGCCACTAATCGAACTTCATAATGCATCTGACGCTTTGCATCCTGATAGCTATTGAAATCTAGCTCAACGATCGCATCACACCGCCCGCTAGGAATTTCGTCTTTGTAGTGACCCCACCAAATGCCTGGAAAGCCGCGATCGCTCGACTCATCCCAAATCTCAAACTCTGTTTTGATATACCCATCCGGATCGCCTAGTGCAGCTTTGATTTTGCGATGCCAGAGTCGCGTAAACCAGCAGTTGTGAATCAGCAGCCTCGGCATCGGATTGCCCATACCGCAGGGTTCTAAAAGACTCAGCTCAGCAAATAGGGCTTTGCCCTCCTCCTGGATTAGATCTGCTACCGTGACAGTTAGGTCAGCCTGAAGGGTTGTGGACGCGATCGCCGCCTGCTGACGCAACTGCCGATTCAAGGCTTCAGCAAACAGAGGAATATTTTTGACGGGCAGGCTCAATCCTGCGGCAAAAGGATGTCCGCCAAAGCTGTGCAAAAGATGAGCTTGCTGCTGGACAAGTTGATACAGATCGATTTGATGAGTCGATCGGGCAGAACCCCTAGCCAGATGCACTTTACCCTCGCTTTCTTCATCTTCACGCCCTTCATCCTCACTTTCTTCGACGCTCAGCCTCTCTTCAAAACTCAGCAAAATGGTGGGGCGACCATACTCTTGGGCAACTTGCCCTGCCACCAATCCCAAGACTCCGATCGCCCACTGAGAATCCGCCAGAACGATCGCGTGAGTCGTCGATAAATCCAGATGCGCCAGCCTTGCCTTCACCTGTCGTAAGAGATCACGCTGCAAAATCTTACGACGGGCGTTAGCTAGCTCCGTGTCTGTCGCGAGATGATAGCAGCGGCTTTTATCCCGGCTCGTCAGCAGCTCCACACAAAATCGGGCATCTCCCTGAATGCGGCTAATGGCGTTAATGCGCGGACCCAAGCCAAAAGAGATATCCGTAGGGCGATCGCCACTCTTGCGGCACAGCTCCAGCAGTCTAGCTACCCCCGGACGAGGCGCAGCATCCCCTCGATTCTTCTGAAGCTGAGCAATGCCGAGCTGTGCCAAATAGCGGCAGTCTCCTTTGAGCTGAACCAGATCAGCAATTAGCCCGATCGCCACCAAATCCAGCAAATGCTCCAAAGGACGCTCTGGCACATCTGGCAGAGTTTGGTACAGCGCCTCAACCAGCTTAAAAGCCACCGCCACACCAGACAAATGAAACAAAGGGTGTTCTGAAGGTAGGTAGCGCGGATTCACAATTGCCGCGACAGGAGGACGATCGATCGCCAACGTGTGGTGATCCGTAACAATCACATCCATCCCCAAACCCTGAGCATAGAGAATTTCAGCAGTGCTGGTACTACCCGTATCGCAAGTAATGATCAGGCTACACCCCCAGTCAGCAAGAGCATCCAGACCCGCGATCGACAACCCATGCGACTCCGTCAAACGATTAGGAATGTAGTGACTAAGCTGCTCTAGCGGAAAAAACTGCCCCAAACCTTCCCATAGCACCGCTGTTGCCGTAATCCCATCCGCATCGAAATCTCCCCAAACAGCGACCTTTTCGCCCTGCCGACGCGCCAGTACCAGACGATCGATTGCCATCACCATTTCCTGTCCAAAGGCAAACGGACTGGTAGGCTGATACTCCGCAGGATTCACAAAGCCCTTAAGCTGATGGCGATCGCGTATACCTCTCTGCCAAAGCAACTGCGCCGCATATTGTCCTGAAGTCTGATCCGAAGCGCTGCCCAAATATTGACTCACCGATTCAACAAACCACTCCGGCAACGCCACACTAGGCAGAATCTCCCACTGGATCGGTTCAGTCATAAACAAGGCGTATACTACACTTCAATTGTAAGAATCAAGGGATGGATTCCCTCCCTCAAAGCCCTGACTCAATGAACCCCCTTGCCTCCCCTCAACGCAAAGCGACCTCTCCCGCTCAACCCCCATTTCGTGCCGAGGGGGTGTGGGGGACGTGCCCGTCCCCTGCCGGGGTGTGGGGGAGACTCCCAAGGCTGTTGGTTTTCCCAGACTTTTGCTAAGTCTCTTGCAAATTAGGTTTAGTGGGGACACAGCCCCCACTAAACCTAATCCCAAAACTTTAATCTGCAAGAAGTTAGCTTTCGTCAGGTGTAGCTTTAGGCTTCAAAATCTTAGCCGGAATGCCCACCGCCGTCTGCCCCGCAGGAATGTCGCACAGCACAACCGCATTTGCACCCACGCTGGCTCCATCTCCCAGCGTCACCTTACCCAAAATCTTAGCTCCCGCTCCAACGTTTACCCGATCGCCCAGCTTTGGCGCATCAAAAGGGCGATCGAGATAGCGATTCCCCAACGTCACGCCTTGCCGAATAATGCTGTCATCGCCAATTTCGCTGTAGCCGTGAATAATGATGCCGTTTTGATGCTCAATCACCACCCGCCGTCCCAGCTTGACGGTGTAAGGCAGATCAATACCATAGCCATTACGAACTTTACGATAGAGCGATTTATAGAGAAGGCTGAGGGGTACACGCAACAGCTTAGGCTGCACCTGCATTCGCCAAACGCCAAATCGATACACCGCAACTGCCCTAAATCCGGGCTTTGTCCAGTCGCGCCCATGAGCTTCCCAATCTTCTTGAATTTGCTGCCAGAGCGTTAATGCGGCTTCTTCTGAGGAAGATACTGCGTCTGGTAGAGGAGGCTGATCCGTCGCCAAAGCCTTGAGAATACTCAAATTTCTGCCCCCTTTACAATTACGCTATTGAGCAAAAAGTCGGTCAGCATTTGGGGGGGATCGGTATCAGGCTTTTGCTGTAGAGAGCGCCGCAATCGCCAAATCGCAAAGCTTAGCGACCAAGCGATTTCTGTCAGAATGGCATAAGCCCAGCCATAGTTTTTGACAAAAAATCGTCGCCGCGAGTCAAACCAGTAGGTGGGTCTGCGCTTGGGCTGGCGCTTGGTGTCGGTCACACCCGAACTCTGTCCCACAAAATGCACGACTCGACTAGCGGGTACGTACCAGCAAGGCCAACCTGCCCGATTTGCCGCCAGACAAAAATCCAGCTCCTCGAAATAGAGAAAATACTTCTCGTCCATCAACCCCGCAGCTTGAAACACCTCTCGCCGGACAATCATGCTGGCTCCTGCCACCCAATCCGTCTGGCAATTCACCTCAGACACAGGCGGTGCAACAACCCAACGAGAAAGTAGATTAGACACAAGCCCTAACCGCAATCCCTCATCTAACTCACTCCAAACAGATGGAAACCGGAAAGCCGATCGCTGAGGTGTGCCGTCCGGGTCTTCCAATCGACTTCCAGCAATACCCACGGTAGGGTTTGCATTCATGAAGTCCACCAAAGTCTGGATGGCATTGGGTCGGACGATCGTATCAGGATTGAGCAGTAAGACATAGGGTGGTGGGTTGAGGGATGCTAGAACAGGACGAATGGCAGCATTGTTGCCAGAAGCATAGCCTCCGTTCTTTTCCAGCGGCATGAAGGTTGCCCAACGGCCCCAGTTGTTAGCGGTGATCGCCCCCTGAATTTTTTCAACTGACCCATCGCCAGAAGCATTATCTACAACAGTGACATGCGTTCCCGCCAACGCCTGCACTTCATCTGTTAAAGAATGGAGGCAATCGATCGTCAATTCAGGCGTACGGTAGTTGAGTACAACGATCTCAAGATGGGCTGAAATGGGCTGAGTTTCGTCAGACATAAATCCTCTCTACCTGTTCAGAAGCTCAAGGGTCAGTAAAACATCAATATCAAAGATAAATGTCTACACCTCTGCTATCTAGACTAATCAGAATCTCAGAGAAAAATTATAAAAGCTTACTCAATAGACCGATCGCTTCTAAGAAGATTTGAAAAAGATCGAGTACAAAGTTTTCGCGAAGAAAGAGCTTGAACTTGATGAAAACACGGTGTTACAGGGCATTTTTGCCATAAATGCAAAAATTATGTGATAGCTTGAACGGATAATTTGGATGCAGGGCGCCGCAAAGTTGTCTTCAGCACCCTGTCCTAAAAGTTCTGGAAAGTTCCGGATTTTTCAATTTAGGACAGGGAACAAAAGATCATATAAGGGTTGAAAGCTGACACAACTGGCATAAGCTACCTCATGCCCGATCAACTCCAGAAGTTACCATCAAAATTTTACATCTAGATTTCTATCAACATATGAGAGCCACGGTGAACAGGGTTCAAACCATCTCGAAGGGGAAAAATCATGCCCACCCTAGGTTTCAAGAATCTTCCTCTACCTGCAATTCCATCATGTCCATTCAACTAGGGAAATCGCTCCAACCCCTCATTGGTTTGGCGATCGCCACCTTAACCTCAGCTGTCTGTGTTTCACCAGGATTTTCTCAGACCCCAACCCCTTCAGGCACAACCCAGATACCTGTCACGCCTGCTCCCGTTGCTCCCGCTAATTCGCCTTCCCCATCGCAACCCGAAACAACCCTACCCTCCTCGGAAATTATTCCCAACTCGGCTGTAAGCCCAGTTCCAGTCCCCGGACTTGCACCAAATGCTGTGCCCAACCGGACATTAATTCCTCCCTCCCAAGCGGGTACAACCTCTGGTGAAGACACTTATCTGTTGGGAGCGGGTGACCAAATTGGCATCAATATTTTCGATGTTCCTGAGTTAAGCGGCGCAGATGGAACCTACACAATTTTAGTAGATGGCTCAATTAATCTTCCCTGGGTAGGCAGAATTTCACTTCAGGGGTTAAGTCTTGAACAAGCTTCTAGCAGGCTGGCGACTGCCTATGCTCCCTATATTCGAGATCCGCAAATTACGGTAAATCTTCTGACCGCTCGGACGCTGAGAATTAGCGTTGTCGGCGAAGTGAAGCGTCCAGGCTCCTATATCATTAGCCCAGCCGGAACAACGAATCAGATTTTAGTGGGAGAAGCAGGAGTTGCAGGAGGTGGAGCCGCCAGCCAATGGCCCACCGTAACCCAAGCCATTCAGTCGGCAGGCGGAATTACGCAGCTTGCCAATCTCCGTCAGATCCAAATTCGTCGCCCCGTCCCCAATGGTTCAGAGCAGCTCATCGACTTAAATCTGTGGGAACTGCTGCGGACAGGTCGCATTGGTCAAGACATTACCCTGAGAGACCGAGACACACTCATTATCCCTAAGGCTGAGACAATTAGCCCCGATGAGGCGCTGCTGATCGGTTCTGCGAGTTTTGCACCAGAAACCATGCGAATCAGCGTGGTGGGAGAGGTTGCGACCCCTGGTATTGTTGAGGTATCGCCCAATACCTCCCTAAATCAGGCATTGCTATCTGCCGGGGGGTTTGACAAGCGCAGAGCCAGAACTAGCCGAGTTGACTTAGTTCGCCTGAACACAGACGGGACAGCCGTAAGGCGAACCGTCAAAATTGACTTGGCATCTGGCATTAGCGAGGAAACCAATCCTTCACTCCGAGATGGTGACACTATCATTGTGGGACGCTCTGGACTCACTGGGGTGAGAGATTTCCTAGATGATGTGTTTGGACCTTTCGATGGCGTTGTAGGGAGGATTTTCGATATCTTCAATATTGGTGATTAGGGAATATTTGCCATTGGTAGAGTTGCCGGAACTTAAAGCGATGCTCCTGTATCAAGTTGAGTAAATGTCAATTTTAATGAAGTGGTAGTTGTCGTACAGGTTACAGTTTAGAAACAGGGTCAAACTGCCAGCGAGTCTCTAAAGTTCAGCAAATTGGAAACATGAAGAGAAACTGCTGAAGTGCATGCTGAACAGGTATGAAACCACTACTGAAGATTTAGTCATAATTTTGGAGACACAGCATTTAGCTTTTCCATCCCAGAGAGTGGTTTACTTTAATTAGCTCAAGGGGTTAGAGGCTTAAGAGTTGAAGGCTTAGGGAGAGTCCACGCCACTTTCCGGACGTTAAGCCTGAGTTGGTAATAGCAACTCGTATTTTCTTGGAGTGGGTTACTTAAGCGACACAGAGGTCAACATGGAGACAGAACAGACATCTCAAGCCCTAGCTCCTAAGCGGAGCCGATCGCCTATCCAGTCGCCGCAAAGTGAATCGGATGATTTGGACAATCCACCAAATAAAGGGCTTAATCTGCGATCGCTAGGCAGAACAATGCAGCGTCAGTCTTTGCTGATTGCAGGAGTGGCAACTGTCGTCGCAGGTGCGGCTGCGCTCAATGCCATCAATATGCCGCCTGCTTATCAAGGCGATTTTCAGCTTCTTGTTGAACCTGTGACCAATGCCGCTAGAAGCGTTGATCCTCTGACGGTGACTCGCACAGATGGCGCTGTTCCGGGTCGTGATGCCTTCACGTTGGACTACCCTACCCAGCTTCAAATTTTGCAAAGCCCCCAGCAGCTAGATACCATTACCCAAGAAGTTCAGAAGAAATATCCAGACTTCTCTGTTGAAGAGCTGCGCACGGGGTTAACTGTAGGACGGTTGGTAGATCCAGATGCGCCTGATCCGACCAAAATTATTGAGGTTACCTATAGAGGTGGTGATCCGGGTCGAGTGCAGGAAGTCTTACAAATCACGGCTGATCAATACTTGCAATACAGTTTGAACAATCGGAAAGACAGCTACAGCCAAGGGATTAAGTTCATCGAGGATCAACTCCCTGAAATTCAGCAGCGCGTCAGTAAGGTTCAAGATGAGTTGCAACGCCTTCAGCAGCAGTATGCTGTGATTGATCCCGTGGCTCAAGGCGGGCAGCTCTCAGGGCAAATTAACGATATTTCTACGGAGCAGTTAGCCAGCCAGCGAGAGTTGAAGGAGCAGAGAACGCTCTACGATAGCCTCCAGCGTCAGCTTCAATTGTCTCCACCTGAAGCTCTTGCCGCCTCTGTTGTGAGTCAAGATCCCAACTATCAAGCCACACTGGGAGCCATGCAAGAGCTTGATGCCCAGTTAGCGATCGAGAGAGCCAGATTCAATGATGCCAGTCCCATTGTTTCTGCTCTACTACAGCGCAAAGAGAATTTAGAAAAATTGCGTGATGAGCAAATCAAAGGCATCTTGAGGCAGAATTTGCCCGGTGGTTCGCAAGATAAAGTCACGCCCTACCAGAACGAGATTCGCTTAGGGCTAATTCAGCAGCTTGTAGCGACTGCCAACCAGCTTCAAATTTTGGAAGTTCGCAATCAGGAGATTAGTCAATCTAGAGGTGATGCTGAGCGTAAGCTCCAGCAATTTCCCGCTGTCGCTCGTCGCTATGCAGATTTGACACGAGAACTGGAAATTTCAACTCAGACGCTAAATCGCCTGCAAACTCAACGGGAAACGCTGCGGGTTGAGTCAGCTCAGACCCAAAAACCCTGGGAAGTGATTTCCAAACCCTCCATCCCTCGGAATGCCGAAGGCACGCCTCAAGCCGTACCCAACAGAGCCTCTAACTTAATTATTGCAGGTGCTGGATTAGGTCTAGTCTTGGGGACGCTTTTGGCGCTGCTGCGAGAAAAGTCACGCAACGTTTTTTATACGGTTGATGATGTTCAAGATGCTGTGCAGATGCCTTTAATTGGCATTATCCCCTTCTCTAGAGGGGCAAAACAATCTCTTGATTTTCCAGTTGGCTTTGATACCACTAGAGAGGAGGAGAGTCGGCTTGAGACAGCTTCTTTCCGCGAAGCATTTAGCGACCTATACTCGAATATTCGCCTTGCCGAACCCCCCATTCGATCGCTCATGGTCTGTTCGGCTCAGGAAGGAGATGGTAAAACAACGATCGCCCTCTACCTGGCTCAAACCGCAGCCGGAGCCAATCAGCGGGTGCTGCTGATTGATACCAACATGCGATCGCCACAAATCCACACTCGGCTGAATCTTCAAAACAAAGAGGGATTGAGCGATCTGTTGACCAGCAATCGCAATCCAGATGATTTGAGGCTAGTCACGTTGTCTGAGAATCTGTTTGTGCTGCCCTCTGGTCCTTCTGTTGCTGGTGCGGCGCGGCTGCTGGGAAGCGATCGGATGCAGTTCCTGATGGAGCAGTTTCAATCCAAATATGATCTGGTGATTTATGACACCTCGCACCTATTTGGCTTGACAGACGCTAGCTTCTTGACAACCCATGTCGATGAAATCTTGATGGTGATTGCAGCGGGCAAGACAAACCGCACTGCTGTCGAGCGGGTGCTGAATAAACTGATTGCTCTCCGTGCTCCTGAAGTTAACTTAGTGACAAACTATCTTCGGGAACACAACAGCCCAAATAACGTCTACAGCAGCTACAACCCCAATGTCAGCCGCAGAGGAAATTAGAAGATTCAAGGAGATTAGAAGCTTTCACTTGAATCTTCCTTGACAACACCCTCAAATTGAGACGCTGCTAGTGTCTTAGGGACAATTTTGTAAGAGAGGTGCAGAGCGCTTCTCTCACAAAATTACCCCCTAACTTAAAAAATAACGCCTTAAATTGATAGACGACCGACCAGCTTAGGCTGTAAGCGAGACGAAGCTGCTAGTCGAGACGAAGCGATCGCCGGATCGTTGGGTTGTGCTACTAGGGTAAGCACGGTGACTTCGGGCGGGCAAAATAGCCGTCCTGGTGGATAGGTTCCCAAGCCGCGATTAACGTATAGACCGTTGGTTCCCACATAGTGAAATCCTTGCGCCCATTCCCAGTGCTTAACAACCTTGTGGTGTTCTTCACGCATATAGGGAATCCAGCTCCTTAGCTGCTTAGGTATAGAGCGGCGAACTGTTTGGTACCAGGTTGGAACAGGTCCCAATCCAGGTATGACAATTTGTCCGCCATGGGTATGTCCAGATAGCTGTAAATCTACCCGCCAGTTTTGGAGTTTTACCGCACTGTCGGGATTATGGGACAGGACAATTCGAGGAACAGAAGGGTCAAGTTGGGACATGGCGATCGCCGGATTAAACTCCCGCGACCAAAGATCTGCTAGCCCCACGATCGGCAGCTCTTGACCGAAGGGATAAGCAATTTGATTCCACAGCACTTGAATTCCTGCTTGGTCGAGAGCCAAACTCACTTTTTCTTTAGAGCCGTTGGGATAAATGTCATGGTTGCCCAGCACTGCATAGACTCCTAAGCGACTTTGCAACTGCTGTAGTCGCCGCGCTAGCTCCTTGATCGGACTGGGATCATCTGTGACGTAATCTCCGGTCAAAACCACCAGATCGGGGATGACTTGATTAGAAGCAACGATCGCCGCCTCTAACATTTGATCCGATAATCGCAGCCCGTCAAAATGCAAATCTGAGAGTTGAACGATTGTGGTTCCATCCAGAGCCGCAGGTAGTCCGGCAATCTCAATAGAGAGGCGATCAACCCTCAAAGCTCCTGAAAATAGTTTATGCATGGCGCTGAGTCTTCTCCTGAGCGGTCACTTCAGCCTAGCAAAGGAAGCAGCCATGCCATATGTCATCCAGACAACACAATTGGCGCGTAGATTTATGAAGATGAGAAATTCACAAAGACGAAGAGTTACATTTCATATGGGGCAATTGTTTTAAGAAAGGTCGACATAGCCGCCCTTTCAGAGGTAAGAACAAGGTCTATGAGAGCCTCAATTAGAAGCCAATTGATGTGAAGTTTGTTTATTTTGCCTTGTGATCCGCGATCGCCTGATTCTAAGTTTGGGGAAGCCCCCATAGCTTAAGTCTTTCTAAAGCTTGTGCATAATTGAGGGTCAAAGTCCTGAATACTGATGTAATCGTTGATCAAATTTCAGAGATTTTCTAAATATTTCAAAGGGGGTCGAAAAGCCCGGTCTTAAAATAAATACAAAACTCAATCTTGAGATTAAACAAATCGCCATAACTGTTTCATTGCCAGAGAATTAGGGCAAAGTAGTGATGTGGTTAATACCTAAACTGCTGGGGAATACGTTTTAAGAGGGTACCTTATCAAGATGTCTGTCGTTTTACAAGTAGCGGGTCGATCGATCACAGCTGATGAGATGCTGCCCTTGATGGCAGGCTATCAAATGCTGCCACAGTTCGTGCAAGAGATTTTGATTGATCAGGCTATTGCTAGCATTGAGTGCGATCTCGAAGAAAGCACGAGTGCTGCCCAGCAGTTCTATACCCAAAATCAGATTACGAATGACGAGGAACTGCAAGCCTGGCTAGGGCGATATGGCATGGTTAAAGCTCAGCTAGAATCTCTAGCAACCCGTGAATTGAGAATTGAAAAGTTCAAGCAATCTACCTGGGGATCTAAGCTAGAGTCTTATTTCCTGAGCCGTAAAAATCAGCTCGATCGCGTGATTTACTCGCTCATTCGCACTCAAGATGTCGGAACGGCTCAAGAGCTATACTTCCGCATTCTAGAGGGCGAACAGTCGTTTGCAGAGCTGGCTCGGACTTACTCTCAAGGCCCAGAGGCTCAGACTGACGGCCTGATTGGGCCTGTCGAGCTAAGCGTACCCCATCCTGTTCTGGCACAGTTGCTATCGTTAAGCCAGCCTGGGCAGATCAACCCCCCGACCCGCGTGGGCGAATGGCTAGTTTTGGTTCGGTTAGAAAAATTCATTCCTGCCCAAATGGACGATGCGATGCGTCGCCGTCTATTGACTGAATGCTTCAATACTTGGCTGCAAGAACAGCTAAGTCAAATCGGTTCTCTAGCTCCCGGTGGTTCTGCTGCAATTTTTACTGCCCCATGACTTATACCAAAACTACGGTTCAAGAATTTCTAGCCTCGATCGCCCCCTTTAATGAGTTAGATTCCAGTGCCTTAACTCAGCTCACGGAGCAATTCCAGCTCTTGCGTTATCGCATGGGGCAAGCCGTTGTCGTCCGAGACAAAATGCCTGCGCAGGTTTCGATTCTCTATGAAGGGCAGGTGCGGCTCTTAGCCTACGATCCGCGTACGCAGAAGCCTGTCACCTTATCCTTACAGCAGCCAGGAGCAATTCTGGGCTGGGTGGGGCTGATGCGGGGAGTGCCTTGTGAAACGGCGATCGCTTCTCAAGAGACGATTTGTCTAACCCTAGAAGCCGCAGATTTTCTAGCGCTGCTGGAGCGTGAGCCGAAACTTGCCGCTGCATTTCGTAACCAGGCTCCTCTAATTGAGATCTTTGACCTTCTGGGCGCTGAACTCCATCGGCAGGCGATCGGCGATGTCGATCTTAAGGAAGTTTCGCTTCAGGCAGAGTCCCAAGCCGTGGTTTGCAACCTGCCGCCCGGTCAAACGCCTATTAGCCAACTAGAGCGCGATCGCGTTTGGCTGGTCAGCGGTGGAGAAATCAGCGGCTATCCGGCAGGAAGTCGAATTGAGCCGGGAACGGCTGGCTTGACCTCTCTAGAAGTGTTGGGAGATAAGTCTGCTCGTGTGATTGGCTTTCCCGGTTTTGTAGAGGAAGAAGTTTCATCAAGCCACGAGAATTTCTCTACAGAGACAGTACCCCACACAGAAGCCGATATTCCCTTTGCGCCCGATCGCCCGCCCGCCCTCGATCCGGCAATCCTTGCCCGCCCAACTGGCTCTACCAAAAATTATCCGTTTATCCGAGGCAAAGGTCAGCTAGAGGAGGCGATGGCCTGTCTGCAAATGCTCTGCCAGCACCTCAATATGCCCTTCCGTCGGGATGTGATCAAACGGGTGCTGGTCAACCAGGTGGAGCGCAATGGCAGCATTTCTCTAGAGCTATGCGGCGCAGTTTCAGAAATGATGGGTCTGCATGCCCAGTTGGTGACAGTACCCTCTAGCGCGGTGGGTCGGCTAGAAGCTCCGGCGATCGTTCAGTGGCAAGGCTCTTTTGCCCTGCTGTATGAAATTACCGAACGTGAGATGGTAATTGCAGTTCCAGAACTGGGGCTAGTTCGACGCAAGCCTGCCGATTTTGTGGAAACCTGGGGAGAGCAGGGCGAAGTCTTGCTGCTAAAATCCACTCGCCAGACCCCTCAGAAGCGGTTTGGGCTAGACTGGTTCCTGCCCTCCATCAAGCGCCATCGCCGGGTGCTGATCGAAGTCTTTGTGGCTTCGTTCTTTGTGCAGCTTTTCAATCTGGCGAACCCGCTGATGATTCAGGTGATCATCGACAAGGTGATTATTCAGAAGAGCGCCGACACGCTGCATGTTCTGGGGATTTTGCTGCTGGTGCTGGCGGTATTTGAGGCAATCCTCAGCAGTTTGCGAACTTACCTGTTCGTAGACACCACCAACCGGATTGACATGACCCTAGGGTCGGAAATCATTGATCACCTGCTGCGGCTGCCCCTGCGCTATTACGAACGCCGACCTGTGGGTGAGCTAGCAACCCGAATTAACGAGTTGGAGAATATTCGATCCTTCTTGACCGGGACAGCGCTGACCGTGGTGCTAGATGCCATTTTCTCGGTGATCTACATTGTGGTCATGTTTATCTATAGCTGGCTGCTGTCACTGGTTTCGCTGGTCACGATTCCCTTCTTCGTGCTGCTAGCAATGGTGGCTTCACCGATTATTCGTGATCAGCTCCGAGTCAAGGCAGAACGCAATGCCGAAACCCAGTCTTACCTCGTAGAGGTGGTGAGCGGTATTCAAACGGTCAAAGCGCAGAACATGGAACTACGGGCGCGCTGGCAGTGGCAGCAGCGCTACGCCAGATATGTCAGCGCTGGCTTCAAGACCGTTCTAACTTCCACAACCGCCGGATCGGCAAGTAATTTTCTAAACCAGCTTTCGGGTCTGCTGGTGCTGTGGGTTGGGGCTTACCTAGTGCTAGAGAATCAGCTAACCCTAGGTCAACTGATTGCCTTCCGAATTATTGCGGGTTATGTGACCAGTCCCTTGCTGCGTTTGGCACAGCTCTGGCAGAACTTCCAGGAAGTGGGGCTATCGATCGAACGTTTGAGCGACATTGTAGACTCGGCTCCAGAGGCGGATGAACTCGATCGCCAAAATATTCCCATGCCAACAATTGAGGGTCTGGTTAGATACGACGATGTCTCCTTCCGATTTGGCACTAGCGGGCCACTCCAGCTCAGCAGCGTCAGCCTGGAGTTTCCTGCCGGGGCGTTTGTGGGCATCGTCGGGCAAAGCGGTTCCGGTAAGAGTACGATGATGAAGCTCTTGCCTCGACTCTACGATCTAGAGTCTGGACGCATCTTGATCGATGGCTATGACATTGGCAAGGTGGAGCTATATTCTCTGCGCCGCCAGATTGGGATTGTGCCGCAAGACCCGCTGCTGTTTGAGGGCACGGTGCAAGAGAATATTTCTATTACCTGCCCGGATGCTTCGCCTGAGGAAATTATCCGAGCGGCTAAGATCGCAGTTGCCCATGAGTTCATCATGACGCTGCCCAATGGCTACAATACACGAGTAGGGGAACGAGGGGCTTCGCTCTCTGGCGGTCAGCGGCAGCGGGTGGCACTCGCCCGAACGGTGTTACAAAACCCGCGAATGCTAATTTTGGATGAAGCGACGAGCGCCCTAGACTATGATACCGAGCGACGGGTTTGCCTCAATTTGGCGGAAGCTTTTGACGATCGCACGGTCTTCTTCATCACCCACCGCCTCACGACTATTCGCAACGCCGACATTATTCTCCTGATGGATAAAGGCTCTCCAGTTGAGCAGGGCACCCACGAAGAACTGATGGCACTCCGAGGACGGTACTACTGTCTCTATCATCAGCAAGAGGCTGAGCTGTAGCCTGTTCTGGAACCCCATTCAGCACTCTACCTCAATCCAACCTAACAATCTCCGCTAAAATCCTCACTGACGAAGGAATCCCCCCTATGAATGGACACAACGGCGCTAATGGTGCTCAGAATGGTTCTAATGGCAAGGCGACCAAGGCTAAGGCTGGCGGTTTAGTCAAGCTAGCGTTAGGCAAAAAGCCTGTTTCCGCCCCTTCTGAACCTCCTGAACCGATTAATCGGACAGAGGTTTTTGATCAGCCTATCATTTTGCAGCAGACAAACCGATGGTCGCAGGGGATTGTCTGGGCAATTGTGGGCGTGACCTCTTTCGTGATTATTTGGGCTTGTGTTTTTGAAATTGAGGAAGCTATTCCAGCACAAGGAGAGCTGAAGCCCCAAGGGCAAGTGCAGCCTGTTCAGGCTCCTGTAGGTGGCGTAATTAAAGAAATTTATGTCAAAGACGGTCAAGCCGTGAAGCAGGGAGATTTGCTAGCACGGCTTGATCCCACCGCAGCCGAGGCGCAGCAGCAGTCCTTACAGCAGGTCAAAGATTCGCTGCAAAGGCAAAATGGATTTTATCGATCGCAGCTCTCAGGAGCCAGCATTCCTACCTTAACTGAAGCACAGCAGCTCAAGCTGCCGCCGGAAGTTTTGTCGTTGACCGCCAATCGCGCCTCTTTAATTGATGAGAATCGTCTGTATACGGCACAGCTCAATGGCACCACCGCAGGGCTAGCGGCGGATCAGGTTGCCCGCGTTCAGTCAGGCTTGCAGGAGTCTAGCTCTAGAGCTGCCGCCGCTCGTCTGGAAACATCTCAGTTGCAGGAGCAGCTCAACCAAACGATTTCTCAATTAGAGTCTGCAAAAAAGACGTTGGAGATTGATAAAAGCGTCTACGCTGATTTGGCGACGCTGCTAGAAGAAGGCGGTATCCAGCGGCTGCAGGTTACCCGGCAACAGCAGCAGGTCATCGCGTCTCAGGCTGAGGTGGATAAGCAAATTTTAGAAAAGCAGCGCTTGGAGTTTGCGATCGCCCAAGCTCAGCAAAGGATGACCAACACGATGGCGCTATCAGACAACGATCTGCGCAATAAAATGGCAGAAAACGACAAGCAGCTTGCCTCACTAGATACTCAGTTAAACAAGGCGATCGTCGATAACGAAAATCAAATTTCTGATATTAACAGCAGGCTGAGCGAGACGGGCGTAACCCTTAAATACCAAGAGCTACGTTCTCCGGTCGATGGCGTAATCTTTGACTTGCAGGCCAAAGGACCGGGTTTTGTGGCAACGACCACGGAGCCGATTCTGAAAGTGGTGCCAACTAACAACCTAATTGCAGAAGTCTACATTACGAATCAGGATATTGGTTTTGTGAAGACCGGAATGCCTGTGGATGTGCGGGTAGATTCGTTTCCTTTCAGCGAATTTGGCGATGTTCAGGGCAAGCTGGTCAATATTGGCTCTGATGCTTTGCCGCCTGACCAAATTCATCCCTACTCCCGTTTCCCAGCTAGGGTGGAGATGGAAAAACAATATGTAGCGGTTAGCGGGAAGGAAGTACCGCTCCAGTCTGGGATGTCCGTAACCACAAACATCATTACCCGTAAACGGACGATCATGAGCATCTTTACCGATATGTTTACCCGCAAGATCGACAGCATCCGCACCGTACGCTAGGCTGCCCTCCACGAAAAAACCGCGCTGCCAGCAGCGCGGTTTTTTCGTGGGAAATGAGTTAGCCCAGCGCTTCGGCACCACCAACCACCTCAAGAATTTCTTGAGTAATGGCTGCCTGACGCGCCTTGTTGTAAGACAACGTCAGCGTTTTGATCAACTCTTTCGCATTTTCACTAGCGTTGTTCATTGCTGTCATCCGAGCTGCCAGTTCGCTAGCAGAGGCTTCTTGCAGCGATCGCAACAGCTGGTTGTTCAAGTACAGCGGCAGGAGCGCATCAAGAATCTGCACCGGGTCTTGCTCAAAAATCATGTCTTTTGGCAGCGGGTCAGATTCAGAAACATCCACTTTCTGCCGTTCCACCTGAAAGCTGCCATCTCTGGAGGTCAACCGGAAGATTTCGTCATCAGCGTTTTCAATGCCCTGCGGGTCAAGTGGCAGAAGAGTCTGAATCACGGGACGAGAGCTAATCAACGAAACAAACTTTGTGTAAATCAGCTCTACATCGTCCACTTTCTCAGAGAGAAATAAGGACAACAGCTCGTCCGCAATTTGCCCTGCCTCATCCGCAGAAGGAATCTGGTTAAGATTGGCAAAAGTCGCGGCGATCGGCTGATTCCGCCGCTGAAAATACTGAATCGCCTTCCGCCCAATCAGCACCAGCTGGTAATCTAGCCCTGCATCCTTTAATTCTTTAATGCGGATTTCCACGCGCTTGATGACGCTGGCATTATAGCCACCGCATAGACCGCGATCGCCCGACACCACCAGCAAACCCACTGTCTTCACCTGACGCTTTTTCAGCAGAGGCAAGTCGGCTTCCTCAAACTTGAGGCGAGACTGCAAGCCGTAAAGCACCTGAGCTAGACGATCGGCAAAGGGACGCGTTGCCGTTACCTGCTCCTGAGCGCGGCGCACCTTTGCTGCCGCCACGAGCCGCATTGCTTCCGTAATCTTTCGCGTATTTTTGACCGACTGAATGCGATCGCGAATTTCCTTTAAGTTAGGCATAAATGAAAAGAATAGAAGAACAGGAAAACGAGGGAGCTAGGGCAGCAAATGCCGCCACTAGCTCCTAGACTCTCTTAGGCAGAAGCCAACATCGTCTTTTTCACTTCAGCGATCGCTTCCTTCAGCAGACCCTCCGCTTCTTCACTCAGAACCTTCTGAGTGGTCATAATTTCCATGTACTTGGGCTTGCTGTTTTTCAGATAGCTGCGTAGCTCTTGGGTATACGCCGTAACCTTCTCAACGGGCAATTCGTCAAGGTGACCATTAATGCCAGAGTAAATGATCGCCACCTGTTCACCCACTGACAGCGGTGAATACTGAGGCTGCTTGAGAATCTCCCGCAGTCGCTGACCGCGAGACAGCTGATTCCGCGTCGTTTGATCTAGGTCAGAAGCGAACTGAGCAAAGGCTTGAAGCTCGTCAAACTGCGCTAGCTCCAGCTTTACCTTACCCGCAACTTTCTTCATTGCCTTGGTCTGCGCAGCAGAACCCACGCGAGACACCGAGATACCAGGGTTAACCGCCGGACGCTGACCTGAGTTGAACAAGCTGGAGGTTAAGAAGATCTGACCGTCAGTGATGGAAATGACGTTAGTTGGGATATAGGCCGACACGTCACCCGCCTGGGTTTCGACGATCGGTAGAGCCGTCATACTGCCTTCACCCAGCTCAGGGCTAAGCTTTGCTGCCCGCTCTAGCAAGCGAGAGTGGAGGTAGAACACGTCGCCGGGATAGGCTTCACGACCGGGCGGACGACGTAGCAGCAGCGACATTTGGCGATACGCCTGCGCCTGCTTCGACAAGTCATCGTAAATCACCAGCGTATGCCGACCCTTATACATGAAGTACTCAGCCAGGGTTGCACCCGTGTAAGGAGCCAAATACTGAAGAGCTGCCGGGTCATTAGCGTTTGCCGCGACAATGATCGTGTAGTCCAAGGCGCCCTTTTCTCGCAGGGTTTCAACGACCTGAGCTACCGTAGAAGCCTTCTGACCAATCGCCACATAAACGCAGATAACGTTCTCACTCTTCTGGTTGAGGATCGTATCTACCGCGATCGTTGTCTTGCCCGTTTGGCGATCGCCAATGATCAACTCTCGCTGACCCCGACCAATAGGAATCATGGCATCGATCGCCGTAATTCCGGTCTGCATCGGCTCATAGACCGATTTCCGCTCAATAATTCCAGGAGCCGGAGACTCAATCAGGCGGCTCTCGGAAGAAACCACATCACCCTTGCCGTCTAGCGGACGTGCCAAAGCATCCACCACGCGTCCAATCATGGCATCACCCACCGGAATCGAGGCAATCTTGCCAGTGGAAGTCACAGAACTACCTTCCTGAATTCCCAAGCCTGTGCCCATCAGCACCACGCCAACGTTGTCTTCTTCCAGGTTCAGGGCGATTCCGACTGTACCATCTTCAAATTCCAGCAGCTCTCCAGACATCGCCTGTTCCAGACCGTAGACACGGGCAATCCCGTCCCCAACTTGCAGGACGGTACCCACATTCGTGGTTTTCACGTCCTGATCGTATTGCTCGATCTGCTGGCGAATGATGCTACTAATTTCGTCAGGTCTAATACTGATTGACATCTGTCGTTCTCTCTAATTGAAAAATGGAGGACAAGGAGTATCTGTAGCGCTAAATCTCGAATATTAAGCCCCTAGCTTCATCCCAATTCGGCGAAGCTGAGTCTGCAGACTGGCATCCACTACCTGAGAGCCAACCTTAATAATGACTCCACCCATCAGATCAGGATCGACGGTAAGCTCTAGCTCAACCTGCTCTGACTGAGTCATGCTTAGAACCTTCTGGCGAATTCCGTTTTGCTGCTCTTCGCTCAGCGCGACCGCTGAAGTCACCTCTGCGAGGACGGCTCTGCGGAGCTGACGTAGCAACACCTGAAACTGCCGGAAGATATCTTCGACGAAGACAATGCGACCGCGATCGACCAACAGCAGAATGAAGTTGAGCGTGTAGGCATGAAGCTGATCGCCCATGACCTGCCGGATCACTCGCTTCTTCACGTCCGCTTCAAACAAGGGGCTAGACAAGCAGGTTCTGAGATCCTGAGATTCAGACAGCACTGACAGCACTGAGCTAACGTCTTCACCAATGCGATCGACCTGATTGCTCGACTGCGCTAATGACATCAGCGCCTGAGCATAAGGCTCAGCAATTTCACCGGAAACTAGACTAGACTTCATCAGCTTCCTCCTATTGTGGCTATGCTGCGCTCAATCAACTGCTGCTGAGTCTCTGGATCCAGACCCGATCGCAATTGAGACTCAGCCCGTTGAACCGCCAGTGCCGCAATCCGCTGCCGCACTTCGCTGATAATTTTCTCCTGCTGCGTATTCAGATCCTGAGCCGCAGAAGCTCTCATCCGCTCAATGTCCGTCTGCGCCTGAGCGAGAACCTCACCCCTGACTGCCTCAGCCCGTCCTTCAGCTTCAGAGCGAATTCGAGCCGCCTCGGTCTGCGCCTGAGCCAGCTTCTGCTGCTGATCTGCCAATGCCGCCGCCGCCTTCTGCTTCCGCTGCTCAGCATCTTTGATAGCTTCTTCAATTTTCGATCGCCGCTCCGAAAGGGTTTTACCCAAGAAGCCTCGACCAAAATAAATCAGCACACCAATGATAATAGCCAGGTTGATAATGTTAGATTCAAGAAGATTGAAGTTCAGCCCGAACCCTCCCCTCTCTGCTGTTTCAGCAACTTCTGCCGTCTTAGCAGCCAGTAAAATGAAGCTCTCCATAATTCCTATCTCACCATAACTCTCGTCTCAAAAGTAGCTTTGCCTGTAGCTATCTCGCCTAACTAGCCAACCGCCTGTGCGCCCAAGAGCTTTTCCAAGATTTGCCGACTCAGAGCGTCTACCTGCTGTTCCAAAGACTGCATAGCCTCTTGCTTCTGCTGGTCTAACTGCACCTGCACTTGCTCACGCTGTAGCTGAGCCTCTTGCTGCACAGCCGCCATCTGTTGAGAGGCGGTTTGCTGCGCATCAGCCTGAGCATCAGCAATCACCTTTTGCGCCTGACGACGGGTATCAGCTAGCTCCTGCTCATACTGCCTTGCCATGGCTTCAGCCTTAGCAAGCCGTTCTTTAGCATCAGCTTGATTGGAGCGGATGAGGGCATCTCGATCGTCAATTGCCTTGCCGATTGGCTTGTAGAACAAAGCGTTGAGGACAGCAACCAGCACTAAAAACTGAATCGCCATGATGGGTAGGGTCGCATCAATGTCGAACAGCCCACCCTTGCCCTCTGCCGCCGCTTCAGCCGCCAGCAGGATTGTTGAATGAATCATATTTAGTTACCCCCTTGACACTGGAGGGGTTAAACAACAAGTGGAAGGATCAAAAATAAGGGATCGCGCTTAGCACTGTGGAGGCGCTGCGTACAGCACCTCCACAACCAAAGATCGTTATGCGAAGGGGTTAGCGAATAGCAGCACTAGAGCTACAACCAAGCCGTAAATGGTTAGCGCTTCCATGAACGCCAAGCTCAACAGCAACGTACCCCGAATTTTGCCTTCTGCTTCAGGCTGACGAGCAATTCCTTCAACAGCCCGACCTGCCGCATTACCTTGACCAATACCAGGACCAATCGCGCCCAAACCGACAGCCAGAGCGGCAGCGAGAACAGAAGCAGCAGCAACCGTTGGATTCATGATAATCTTCCTTACCTTAGATGTAGAACTAGATCAAACGAACGTTATCAGCGTCAGCAAGCGTTTTCACGCTGCATACAGTTTCAGGGTGCAGACGCTCGGATGAGCACATCTAGCAGCCGAAACACTCAGGGACAAGGGATACTATCCCGCGAAAGCCAATCTCAAAAGAGATTAATGCTCCTCGTGCCCTTCACCGTGATCCTCCATGGCTTCCCCAATGTAAGAAGCCGCCAGCGTCGCAAAAATCAGTGCTTGGATCGCGCTCGTAAACAAGCCCAACGCCATAACGGGCAGCGGAATAAATAGGGGAACCAGGAGAACCAGCACCGCTACCACCAGTTCATCTGCCAGGATGTTGCCAAACAGACGAAAGCTTAGGGAAAGCGGCTTAGTGAAATCTTCAATAATTTTGAACGGCAACATAAAGGCGACGGGCTGCACATAGTTGCCAAAGTAGCCTAGACCCTTCTTTTTGAAGCCCGCGTAGAAATATGCCAGGGAGGTGAGCAGTGCTAAGGCGATCGTCGTATTGATATCGCCTGTAGGAGCAGCCAGTTCCCCCTCTGGAATCCGAATCAGCTTCCAGGGAATCAGTGCACCTGACCAGTTGCTGATGAAAATGAACAAGAACAGCGTACCAATGAAAGGAACCCAAGGTCGATATTCCTTTTCACCAATTTGCGTCTTGGTCAAATCCCGGATGAATTCTAGCGCATACTCCATCAAGTTCTGGGTACCCGCCGGAACTAGCTGGATTTTGCGCGTTGCCAAAATGGAGGCAATCACCAGCACCCCAATGACGAACCAGGAAGTCAGCAAAATCTGACCATGAATTTCCAGATTGCCCAAGTGCCAATAAAACTGCTTGCCCACCTCTAGCTCGGCCAGCGGGAAGGCATTGAAGGTAGTGAAAGCGTTCAACGTTTCCATGCGAAGAAAAATTCCCAGAATCTTAAAGGAGTGCTAGGATATCCTGAAACTATTGGGAATCAGGTAAGATTGTCGTTTGCAGCATATAGAAAATGATCGCTGCCTTGTAGGTAAGGAATCCTAGAAAAATGGGTATGATTTGCAGCTCATGCAATTGAGAAGCTACGATAATCACCCCAATCAGGACGGCGAGTCGGGAGCTGCCCAACTGCTTTCTTTGCCTACCAAGCTGCGCAACATTTCTTGCCAACATCCTCAAGTAAACCACACCTGTGCACGCTCCAAGCAGGTAATTAAGCGCAATATTAAGTGAATAAAAAATCCAAACGGAGAAAAAGATAATCCCTGTCAGGATTAGTGTCAGACTCAGCAGCTTTTCCTGTAGCTGGAAATACTCCTCCATGGATGCGTCTGGCTCTGGGGAGAGCACGATCGCCACCCCTACAGACTGCACTTCTACAGGTTGCGCTGTCGCAGTATTACCTGTCACGGGCACCTGCGGATTGGAGCTTGATTCGGCTGCGGTTTCGAGAGAGGGATCTGGCGAATTCACAATTCTTGCAACCTAATAATTCTTGCAACCTAATAGCGTTTGACTGCTATTAGAGCTTGGAACCTATGCTCAGTGTGTGTATCAGGGCTAAACGCAGCCCCTAAAAATCATATCACTGACGAGTAACAATACTTATTAGATATTGGATTAGATATTGAACAAATTGGACATCAGATTTTCGTCAGTTTTTGGGGATGACAAAAAATTCTGCTATTTCCAAGAAGTGAGGATTCCCAGCCAAGACCAAAATTCCCAGAAAGTAACAAAGCTTAAAGCTACTCTCATGTAAGCATCCATAATCCTTTATGATTTGCCCTATGGGTTAGGTCGGGAAGCTATACACTTCTTAATAAAAGCGTGCAGGGACCCGAAACGTTCTAATTTAGAAAGATAAGCCAATTAACTTAGACAGCTAACTCAAACGGTCTTTTGGGTGAGGTCGGTGATATTTTCACGGGATGCCCTGACTGAATGTCTTAACTGCCTCTCTTAACCGAGAATCGCTTAATCCGCGAACGGTTGGCGATGCTGGCTAGGCGGCACCTTAAGCACGTCTAACGCAATCATTAAATATAGGGAGCTTTTGGAATCCAATGAGTGTTAAGGCAAGTGGTGGAAGCTCTGTTGCACGTCCGCAACTCTATCAAACCGTACCTGTCGCAACCATTTCTCAGGCCGAACAGCAAGATCGCTTTCTGGGGCGCGGAGAACTCAGCGAGTTGTCTAGCTACTTTGGCTCTGGGCTGAAGAGAATCGAAATTTCACAAATTCTTACTCAAAATTCAGATTTGATTGTTTCGCGGGCAGCTAACCGCATTTTTGTCGGCGGCTCTCCTATGGCTTTCTTGGAGAAGCCTAAGGACGACGCTCCCATCTTAGTGACCATGGGCGGCGCCACTCTGGATGCTCAGGAATCTAGGAGGCTGGGAACGGCGACCTATGTATCGAGCGGCAGTGGTGGCATTCTTGAAGGACTTAAAGCGCTATTCTTGACTCCTTCATCGGGAAGCGACACTACACCCGCGGCTTTCCGCCCCATCAACGTATCTCGTTATGGACCGCGCAACATGCAGAAATCTCTGCGTGACCTGAGCTGGTTCTTGCGATACATCACCTATGCGATCGTCGCGGGCGATCCAAACATCATTGCGGTCAACGTTCGGGGATTGCGGGAAATTATTGAAAATGCCTGTTCTGCCGATGCGACGATCGTGGCTATTCAGGGGATGCGAATTGCGGCTCTCACCTACTTCCGTCAGGATGCGGATGCGACGGCGATCGTTTCTCAGTATTTCGAGGTGTTGCTGACCGAGTTCAAAGGTTCCACGCCTTCGGCTAAGGTGCGGCAGCGTCCCACGGGCGATCAGCAGGGCTTACAGCTTCCTCAGATTTACTTCAATGCGTCGGAGCGCCGTCCGAAGTATGCCATGAAGCCCGGTCTGTCTTCTACAGAGAAGATTGATGTGGTGAAAGCAGCTTATCGTCAGGTGTTTGAGCGAGACATTACCCGTGCCTACTCCCTCAGCATCTCTGATTTGGAGTCGAAGGTAAAGAATGGCGACATCTCCATGAAGGAGTTTATCCGCCGCCTTGCCAAGTCGCCGCTGTACCGCAAGAATTTCTTTGAGCCTTACATCAACAGCCGCGCTCTAGAGCTGGCTTTCCGCCATATTTTAGGTCGTGGTCCTTCTTCCCGTGAGGAAGTGCAGAAATACTTTGCGATCGTTTCCCAAGGCGGTTTGTCGGCTCTAGTCGATGCGCTCGTGGATTCTCCAGAATATTCTGATTACTTTGGCGAGGAAACCGTTCCCTACCTGCGGGGCTTGGGTCAAGAAGCTCAGGAATGCCGCAACTGGGGACCTCAGCAGGACTTGTTTAAGTTCAGTGCGCCGTTCCGTAAAATTCCGCAGTTCATCACCACCTTTGCGCGGTACAATCAGCCGCTGCCCGATCAGCATGTTTATGGCTCTGGCAACGATCCCCTGGAGATTCAGTTTGGTGCAATCTTCCCGAAAGAAACTCGCAACCCCAGCACTAGCCCTGCTCCGTTCGGTAAGGACACTCGCCGGATTTTGATTAATCGCGGCGCGGGCATCAACAATCAGCTGAGCAATCCTGGTGCTAGGGGTGAGGCTCCTGGCTCTTTGGGACCTAAGGTGTTTAAACTAGAGCAGCTTCCCAACTACACGGGCACCTTTGCCAAGCGGGGTAGTTTTAGCAGCGGTTCTGGCGGTGGCACCAAGGGCATCAGCATCAAGTTCACCGAAAGCTCGACGCAGGCCGTGATTCGTGCCGCCTATCTACAGGTGTTTGGTCGCGAAGTCTATTCTGGTCAGCGGCTGACGGCTGCCGAAACTTTCTTGGAAAATGGGCAGATTCCGGTGCGCGAGTTCATCCGGCAGTTAGCGAAGTCTGACACTTTCCTCAAGACCTACTGGACTCCGCTTTATGTGGTGAAGGCGATCGAGTATATTCATCGTCGTCTTATGGGTCGTCCCACCTACGGTCGTCAAGAGATCAACGCCTACTTTGATATCGCGTCAAAGAAAGGCTTCTATGCCGTGGTGGATGCCATCCTCGACAGTTTGGAGTATAGCCAGACCTTTGGTGAAGATACCGTTCCCTATGAGCGCTATTTGACTCCCGCAGGTCTAGCGATGCGCACCAGCCGCGTTGGCAGCATCGTGGACAAGGGCGCACGCCCCGAAGTGGAAGAAACGCCGATGTTTGTGCAGATGGGCGCAGTGGAAGACAACCGCAGCGTTGCTGACGTTGAGTTCCGCACCAATCAAGGGGTGAGCAAGCAGCGTGAGCAAACTAAGGTGTTTAAGCTCACGGGTCAAGGGGCAACTGAAGTTCAAACGGTAATTCGGGCTGCCTACCGCCAAATCTTTGAGCGCGACATTGAGCCTTACATTATCCAGAACGACTTTGTCTCGCTAGAGAGCAAATTGCGGAATAACGAGCTGAACTTGAAGGAGTTTGTTGAGGCGCTGGGCACCTCTCGCTTGTATATCAAGGAGTTCTACACGCCCTATCCCAATACCAAGGTGATTGAGCTGGGAACGAAGCACTTCTTGGGTCGTGCGCCGATCGATCAAGCTGAAATCCGCAAGTACAACAAGCTGCTGGCGACTGAAGGCTTGGGGGCATTCATTCAGGCGATGGTTAACACCGTTGAATATGCCGAAAACTTTGGCGAAGACACCGTGCCCTACCGCCGTTTTCCAACGCTGCCTGCCGCTAACTTCCCCAATACCAATCGTTTGTACGATCAGCTCACCAAGCAAAATAAGGATGTTGTGATTCCTAGCTTTGAGCCAGTCAAGCCTCGCATGGACATCTCTAAGATGCCTCTGATGAGCAAGGCGATCGCAGATAATGAGAAGCAAGCCCGTCAAAGCACTCAGGCTACGCTGGTAGAATCGGGTCGTTCCATTGCTAGTGTTGCCGAAGTGGATGTGGCGACACGTAAGCCCACCCGCATTTACCGTTGGTATCCTCACTCAGACTCTACTGAGCAGGAGCTGGTAATCAGCACTCTCTACGGACAAATCATGGATCTGCATGATGAGCAGGTGCCTAGCGAACTGCGCTCTGTTGAACTGGAAAGCCAGCTGAAGCGTGGCGAAATCTCGATGCGGGAATTTGTGAAGGCTCTTGCAAGCTCAGAGGCTTACAGCCGTCGTTTCTATCTGCCTTATCCAAACACTAAGGCGATCGAGCTTCTATTCCGCCATATCCTGGGTCGTGCCCCGGCTGCATCCGAAATTCAGCAGTACAATCTGCTGCTATCGGGTGACAGTTTGAAGGCTGCCGTGGAGGCAATGGTGAATAGCGCTGAGTATGCCCGCTACTATGGCGAGGATATGGTGCCCTACAATCGCATCTAGACGATAGGCTGCGGATAAGCTGCCACAAATTGCAGCTTTGAATCCCTCTGATTAGCTGGCGACCTGCAAGCGGATCAGAGGGATTTTTTGTAGGATCTGGATGGAGTTTTGGGAAAGCGATCGCTACTCCAATCCTGCGCCAAAATCTGAATTTGCTTATATGATTCCGGGGTAGCTGTGAAAATTTTAGGAACCCAGCAAACACTGAGCTTGCCAAGGTTTAAAATACTCAGTATATTTGTACTAACTTTAGTTGTAGCCGAGTGTACATCAAGCGCGTTGAACTCACTCACTTCAAATCCTTTGGCGGCACAACGCAGGTTCCCTTGCTGCCAGGGTTTACAGTGGTTTCCGGTCCCAATGGCTCCGGCAAGTCCAATATTTTGGATGCGCTGCTGTTTGCCCTTGGGCTTTCCAGCTCCAAAGGAATGCGGGCTGAGCGTCTTCCTGACTTGGTGAACCAGAACCAAACGAGTCGAGGAAAATCGACCGTTGAAGCTAGCGTAACGGTGACGTTTGACCTAGGGGAGGCGATCGATAGCCAGGATCAAGAGGGTCACGATCAGAATGACCAAAATAGAGCAGAAGACGAGGCAGCCGAAAGCTCAGATTGGACGCATGATCAAGATGCTGAGCGACAAGCATCAGGCAATGGCGCAACTCCTCCAGCGCCCGCTGAACTCCTGCGTGAATGGACAGTCACCCGTAAGCTGCGTGTCACCCAGCAAGGAACCTACACCTCTAACTATTTTATCAACGACCAATCCTGTACTCTAACTGAGCTGCACGAACAGCTTCACAAGCTGCGAATCTATCCCGAAGGCTACAATGTCGTGCTGCAGGGAGATGTCACCAGCATTATTTCTATGAATCCGCGAGAGCGACGCGAGATTATCGATGAATTGGCAGGCGTAGGCGCATTCGATCGCAAAATTCACCAGGCAAAAGACAAGCTAGATGCTGTCAAAGAGCGGGAAGAGAAGTTTCGGATTGTTGAAAAAGAGCTGATTGCCCAGCGCGATCGCCTTGCCCAAGATCGCCTCAAAGCCGAAAAATATCAGCGCCTTAAACTGGAGCTACAGGCTAAGAGTCAGTGGGAGTCGGTTCTGCTCTGGCGGGCACAGGAGCAGCAGGTGCGACAGATGCAGGCACAAATTGAGGCAGGCGATCGCACCCATGCCGAACTCAACACACAGCTGATCGCGCTGAACCAGGTGATTCAAGCCGCGATCGTCGAGCTAGAGCAGCTCAACGCTAAAGTCAAGGCGCTGGGCGAAGACGAGCTGTTGGCATTTCAGTCTACCCTGGCAACCCGCGAAGCCGAACTGCGCCAGGTACAGCGCCAAGAGCAGGATTTGGCAACAGCTCAGGCAGAAATCGCGGTGGCGATTGACCGGACTCAGCGCGAGATTCAGGAGCAGGTGCAGCAGGTGCAGCGTCTATCTCAGGAGAGTCAGTCTGTTGAAACTCAAGATCTGGCTAGACTGCGGAGCGATCGCGATCAGGCAAAGCAATCTCTCGATCGACAGCGCGAAGCTGCCACCGCGATCGCCGCTGCCTCCGATGCTTGGGTGCAGGAACAGGCGGCAGTGCGACATCAGATGGAAACTCTGCTCCAGGCTTTAGAGCCTCAGAGAACTGAACAGGCCAAGCTGCAAGAACGGGTCGAGCAGCTGCGGCAAAAAATTCAGGAGCAGAATGAGGGAGTCCAAGCGATCGCCCAAGAAGCTGCGACCAAGCAGGGGCAGTATACCCAAGTGGTCGGGACGCTAAGCGCCTCGCTTCAGCAGGTGGATAGCTGTCAAAAGTCGCTGACTTCAGCCGAGCAGGAGCTGCAAATCCAGCAGGAAACCCAGACGCGATTGCTGCAAGAGCAGCGAGACAAGCAGCGGCAGCTCGACAAGTTGGAGGCTCAAGCTCAGGCAATTCAAGAATCTCAGGGAACCGGAGTCATTGAGGTTTTGCAGCGCGCCAAGCTGTCTGGCATTTGTGGGCTGGTGGCACAGCTAGGTAGAGTTGAGCCGCAGTACCAGCTTGCCCTAGAGATTGCGGCAGGGGCACGCCTCAGTTATTTGGTGGTAGAAGACGATCGCGTTGCCGCTGCCGGAATCCAGACCCTAAAACAGCAGCGCGGCGGACGGGCAACCTTTCTGCCGCTGAACAAAATTCGCGCTTCGCACTTCACGCCTATTCCCGCCTGGAATCGTCCCGATGGCTTTGTAGACTACGCCGTCAATTTGATCGAGTGTGACGATCGCTATCAGGATGTATTTTCCTACGTGTTTGGTAACACCGTGGTTTTTAGTTCACTGCAAGCTGCCCGCAAGGAAATGGGGCAATACCGCATCATTACCCTAGATGGCGAGCTGCTAGAAACAAGCGGCGCTATGACGGGCGGCAGCATCAGCACCCGGCAAGGCACCTTGCACTTCGGCACCGTAGAATCAGGAGAATCTTCTGAAGCCATTGCCCTGCGCGATCGGCTGCATGAACTCGATCGCATTCTCACCCGCTGTCAACAGGCGATTGCGGACGCAGTTGTTGCCGTAAAGACGCGATCGCAAGCGCTCATCGAAGCCCGACAGCAGCATCGAGAAGTGCAGATGAGTGCTGAGCAAATTCAGGCCCAGATCGTTAGCTTTACGGCGCAAGAAGGACAGCTTCGCACTCAGCTTTCTCAAAATATGCAGGAGTTTTCCACGGCTCAGCAGCGATTGCAGTCTCTAGAGCAAGATTTACCCCGGCAGGAATCTGAGCTTCAGCGACAGCGGCAGATTTTGACAGACTTGGAGCAGTCTCAAACCCACAGCGAATGGCAGCAAATCCAGGCGGCAATTCGGGCGCAGGAGTCGCAGTTGAGCGATCGCCAGCTTGCCCTTCAGTCCGCAGAACAGCGTCTTCAAGATCTGAAAAATCAGCAGCAAAGGTTTCAGGAGAAAGTCGAGCAGTCTCAGCAGCGGTTAAAAGAGTATCGCACCCAGCAGACCGCACAGCTCAACCAGACCTCAACCCTAAGCGATCAGCGTTCTGCTCTGACTCATCAAATTACCCAGATTCAAGTCAGTCTCGCTGCCCTAGAGCAAACTCTCGCCTCCGAAAAGCAGGAGCGCGATCGCGCCGAGCGGCAGCTACGAGAGCAGCAAACCCAGCAACAACAGCTAGAGTGGCAGCTGCAAAAGCTTTTGGAAACTCAGCAGACTCGACGACAAGAGCTAATTGCCCTTCAGGAGCAGCTCACGGCTCAGCAAGCCGAACTGCCCGATCCGTTGCCCGAAATTCCTGAAGAGGTCAAAGATCTAGGCACCTTGCAGCATGAATTGCGATCGCTGCAAAAACGCCTTCAGGCGATGGAGCCGGTCAATATGCTGGCGCTGGAAGAATACGATCGCACTCAGGCGCGTCTAGAGGAACTGAGCCAAAAGCTAGGTACATTGGATGAAGAACGCACCGAGCTATTGCTGCGAATTGAAAACTTCACCACGTTAAGGCAACGCGCTTTCAAAGAAGCCTTTGATGCCGTTAATGAAAACTTTCAGACTATCTTTGCTGAACTTTCGGATGGCGATGGCTACCTGCAATTAGATGATCCGCATGACCCCTTTGGTAGTGGACTCAATCTGGTTGCTCACCCCAAAGGCAAGCCCGTCCGACGCTTAGCCTCTATGTCGGGGGGCGAAAAATCTTTGACAGCCCTCAGCTTTATCTTTGCCCTCCAGCGCTACCGCCCTTCGCCGTTCTACGCTTTCGACGAGGTAGATATGTTCCTAGATGGGGCAAATGTAGAGCGATTAGCTAGAATGATTAAACATCAAACGCAGCAGGCTCAATTTATTGTGGTTAGCCTCCGCCGACCTATGATTGAAGCTGCTGAGCGGACGATCGGGGTGACTCAGGCGCGCGGTGCTTATACTCAGGTTCTGGGGCTAAACTTGCAGCCCCAGAGCGCTTCTGTCTAACCAGGTCTGTATAATCTAGTTAGCTTGGTCATCTTGCTCGATCCTGATATCGCAGATATTTTGGTTAGCTAAATGATTGCTGATACATTAAGTTCCTTCGAGATTGGGACTCGAAAATGACATCTGAACAATATTGCCAACGTGCTGATCTGATTGGAACACAGGTGATTACCCGCAACACGGGCAAGCGCCTAGGCGTAGTGAGCCAGCTTTGGGCGGATGTCGATCGCCGAGAAGTGGTGGTAATTGGCGTACGTCAAAACATCCTCTCTGGCGTGATGTCTCAAGAGCAGCAGACGCTCTTGCTGAAGAGCGTTCGTCAGATTGGCGACGTGGTGTTGGTGGATGACGATTCTGTTTTAGATGAGGATATTACTCTAGACAGCTATAGTAATTTGATCAACAGCGAAGTCATTACCGAGACAGGCGAACTTTTGGGCAAAGTGCGCGGCTTCAAGTTTGAGGCAAACTCAGGTCGTGTTGAGTCGATCGTGCTAGCTTCGATCGGCCTACCTCAAATTCCCGATCAGGTGCTGAGCACCTATGAGCTGTCGATGGACGAGGTGGTCAGTAGTGGACCTGATCGCCTGATTGTATTTGAAGGTTCAGAAGAAAAAATGAACCAGCTTACCGTAGGTCTACTAGAGCGGCTAGGCATTGGCAAACCTCCCTGGGATCGGGACGAGGATACCGCCTACATGACCCCGACAGCAACCACAAACCAGCTGCCCTCTGGTATCAAAACCCCCGTCGAGCCGATGCGAGCCAAGATTCCTGTGGCTCAAGAGACCTGGGATGATGACCACTGGCAAGAGGTTCAGCCCCGACAACAGCCTAAAGTGATGCGTCAGGAATTGCCTAACGAGGAACCTGAAGACAACTGGGGCGGTCAAGCCGATGTCTATGATGATGTGGAGTATCAAGAAATTCCCAGTACGTCTCCAGCGTCAGCATATGCAGGTGACGAAGATGTCACAAACGACGCTTGGGCAGATGATGATAATCCCATTCCCTATCGAGCGCCGGAGGTGAATATCCCTGAGCGTAAGCGGGTTGTGGAGTATGAAGAAGAAACCGACTACTAATAGACCTCTTGCAGATTAGAGTTTTGGAATCAGGTGTAGTGGGCTGTGCCCCTACTAAACCTGATTTGCAAGAGGTCTAATGTAAGGATCGCATACAAAATAAAGCCCAATAGTTTTTGAGAGGATCGCGCACGATCCTCTCAAAAACTATTACTGGTTAATTAATTTACGCAATGTGCGACTCTTTTCCTAAAGCTCTGGATCTACGGGGCAGACATCTTGCCTAACCAGATTCGGACGAGCAGGATGTCCATCCCACAAGATTTTTAGACCAAGTTGCACATCACGTTAATTTGTGATTTCAAACAGGTTTGAGACTAGGATTTGAGAGCAGGATAGCTACTTTCCATCGTGCTCTCAATAAGGATTCAAAAATTTCTTATCTGTAGCTGACAAAATCACCTCGCACCCAGCCTTCTGCTCCTGAGCTAAATCTGATGTAGCACCAGATATAGTTGTCCTCGCCACGAGCTTCGCTCAATACCTCAATGTAGTCTCCAACTAAGCCATAGTGGGGAGATGAAGATGCGGTTGTGGGTTCCAAGCGAACGTTAATACGTGAACCATCCTGTGAACCAACCAACACGGCGGGGCGCGCTAAAGAAGGCAGCGCTAAGGCGATCGTCATGGCTACAGAGGCAATTGCCGCCAGCACAAGGCTTTTCATCTTCATCAGTTATTTCCCCAGCAGTGAGTATTTGCAACTTACGCAAAATTCTAGTGCTTGAGTCACAGTCACACCATCCCGAAATTACGGAAGGAGATCGCCAAAGACTGGGGAAAATACTGTTGAGATTAGGGTTGAGATTACGAAATCAGTAGACTAAATCTCATCTTCCGATTTTTCCTGAAAGCCTCGCACGATGCGGGATAGCTCATTTTTTTCATCCACCGTAATCCGAGAGGGCGAACCGCTGATAATGCCTTCAAAGTTGCGGAAGGCTTCTTTGATTTCTGGCCCGTTGTCGCTGATGGTGTATTCACGGATGCCTTTGTCATGCCAAGAGCCGCGCATCTTAAAGACGTTAATTGCCCGCGCCATCTCGCCGCGAATCTCAACATATTGCAGCATCAGAATCGTGTCAGTGATCGTAGAGATATGGGAATCGGTAATCGAATTTGACCCCATAAACTGATCGGTGGTATTGGTAAAAAAGCCCGTGATTTCCTCCTGTTTGGCAAATCCCGTCACCCCAATCACAAACTGGCGGAAGGCGTTGTTGCTAACTCCCCGCGCCAGCGCCGAAAGAGAGTCGATCGCAATTCGGGACGGCTTAAATTCTGAAATTTCAGACTTAATAATTTGCAGATGGTCTTCTAACCCAGCCGACTCTGGATAAGCGCAGAGAATCTTCAACAAACCCTTCTGCTCCAGATCTTCAAAATCAATACCCCAGGAATAGGCGTTTCGAGACAACTGAGCGCGAGACTCTTCGTAGGCAAACAAAATTGCTCGCTCCCCCACATTGCAGGCATCCTGAAGAAATTTGCTGACTAGCAGCGTTTTACCTGTCCCGGTTGCGCCCGTTACCAGAATAATGGAGTCCTTGAAGAAACCGCCGCCACACATACTGTCCAGCTTCTTAACTCCGGAGGAAACTCGGACATTGGACGATCGCTGCGTCAGCTGCATCGCCCCCAGCGGAAAAATATTTACGCCGTGGTTGGTAATGGTGAAGGGGTATTCGCCCTTCATGTGGGTTGTGCCCCGCAGCTTGAGAATTTCCATAGTGCGTCTCCGGCGCTCGCCCTCTAGAACGTTACGCACAATCACCACATTATCTGAAACAAATTCCTCAACGCCAAACCGAGCGACTGGGCCATATTCCTCGACGCGTTCAGTTGTCATGATAGTGGTTACGCCTACCTGCTTCAATCGAGCCACCAAGCGAAAAATCTCGCGTCTAACCACGCCCACTGCGTCGTATTGCTGAAAAACGGCGGTGATGGAATCAATAGAAACCCGTCTGGCTTTATATTTGCGAATGGCATACTGAATTCGCTCAATCAGCGCTGACAGATCAAAATTGCCGATGACGTCCTGACCTTCTGGGTCGGGTGAGGCATCCAGAATAAACAATGTGCCTTCATCAATCAGCTTTTGCAGATCCCAACCAAAGCTTTGGGCGTTTTTAATCACGTCCGCAGGAGATTCTTCAAAGGTGACAAAGATACCTGGCTCATCAAACTGAGTGATGCCGTGGTAGAGAAACTGTACGGCAAAAAGCGTTTTGCCCGTTCCAGAGGTACCGCTGACTAAGGTGCTTCTGCCTATTGGGATTCCACCATGACTAATATCATCAAATCCTTCAATCAGAGTGCGTATTTTTTGAACCCCAGCAGGCGATCGCTGCAACAGTTCATCCTGATTGACCTGGGTCATACTCCATTACCTTAATTTAGCGAGAAAAGATAGAAATAATTCAAAAGAAAAGATAGAAAATGAAATGAATTAAAGATTCAAAGATTCGTCTTCCTGCAACTCATCATAGAGAAGATCAAGCCCAATTAGAACCCGTTCTCGATCGCTCAAGTCACCAATAATTTTACGCACGGGTGGTGGCAAAATCTTAGCCAGAGTCGGCGTTGCCAGAATTTTATCTTCTTCTGCGAGCTGAGGGTTTTTCAAAACATCTATCACTTTCAAGGCGTATACGCCCTGAAACTCCTTTTCCAAAATATTGTTCAGCGTCTTGAGGGCACGCACAGAATTTGGCGTATTTCCTGCAACGTAGAGCTTAAGAATGTAGGTTTTTTTTAGAGGACTCATAGACTCAATTCACCTTAGCTTATGTTCTACAGGAAGAAGGAAGATTTGAAAACAGACTCAAGCTGTTTAATCGCTGCTCAGTCTATAGGAAAAATTGCTTGAATCAATCATTGATCTTTAGAGATAGGTTCTCTTGGAATGGAACGACGATACATTTCGCATAGATGAGCGATCGTATCAATCAAGGTTAAACGGTAATCCTGCAAAATTTCATCGCTCCGCCCTTCCAACTTAAGCTGTTTTGAAAATTCATCCATCAATCCCATATGAATTTCAACAATTTGAGCGATCGGCACATCTGCGAAGAAAGCAATGTTGACAAAATTGTCTATTTTTTGATTGAGGCCGGATTCCTGAGAGAAATAAGACAGAATGATTTCACGATAGTCAGCCTTAAGCTGTTGCAGCAACTCTTGCCGCTGAGGTAAAGACATATAACGAAGGAAGTTTTTGGAGCTACGCTTGTAGTAAATGCCGAGATACCCTAGGCGCTCCTTCAATTTTTCAGCCAAGCGCATTTGCTGAGCAACTAGAGATTTGTGAGGGATCTGGGTATCCACTGAGTCTAGCGGCACCGACGCGGGTAAAGCTAGATCTGGCGAAACTGAGTCTGGCGAAACTAAATCTGGCGAAACTGAGTCTGGCGAAATCGAACACGCTTGACCCATAGGCAAGAGCTGAATAAATTTGCTGATGGCAGTTTCGATAGCCCACTCAATCAGACTAATCTTTTCAAAGGGTAGTTCTACCACAGCCGGGTGGTAAATCAGTTTAGAGTAGGCAAATTCTTGAGATGTATCGAATTTCGTTAGAATTGCGCCTTCAGAAATCGGGTCTTGTAAGCTAAGATTCAGGACAACCGCTGGCAGAAAGACAGCCTGATGCCGAAGCTGGTTGAGCAGCGCCTGTAAGACAGGACTGTTTTGAAAAATAAGGCAATCAATGTGCAGATTCTCCTGATTGACAAAGCCTAAGAACTGCACCTCGGAATCGAATTGAGTTAGCGTATATCGACCTGGCTCTTCAGCACTCGAATCATTTTTTATATATTGCCCAACAGACCGAGTCAGGTTACCCGAAAAGTCAATGATGCAAATTACTAATGGGGAGCGCAAAGCCTTAAATATCTGCTAAATGTGGATGATTCAGTAGGAGCAAAGGATAAGATCTTTGCACGAACGTCAAATTTCATAAAAATACTTAATGATTATTGTAATTGAAAACGGCTTGGCTTCTGTAGGGGTGTCATCATAATTGAGATAGTGCTGTGCGATCGATCCCCCCTACCCTGACTAACCCAATTTCCACAATAATCTGTCCTGATTTTCAAGAGATTATCCTAAAGATTCATCCCAGAGCAATTTTGCCATTTCCTGCATTTGCGTCTATGGCACCTGCCCATTCAAGTTCTTAGGTTGACTGACCTCAACCCTCATCCTAGATATCGCTCTAGGGGCAGGTTTTGAAAGATTTATCCGCCAATCCGTCTAATGCTCTCCAATCTTTGGGAATTTGCCCTTTGTACTGCGAATGGATATTCTCTCACTCAGAGATTTTTTGATAGATGTTCCGGCTTGCGCTGAAACAGAATCTCTGTCGCAGGTTTGGCAAACCTTTCTGCAAACGAGCTGCTCCCAAATTGTTGTGACCGATCGGCTGCATGTTGCTTTGGGTGTTTTGTCCCTGCATCGCTTCATGCCGTACATTTCTCAGAGTGCTGGCGATCAAATCTCTACCGAGAGCCTGCTGAACCAGATGAAGACTGAAGGTCAGACTTTACTAGAGCCGATCGCCTCTCTTTCCATTGACTCAACGCTACAGCAGCTTCAGCCCTATCTAGACACTGCGGCTCAGCAAAACTGGGTGCTGGTGGATCATCAGGGTCAATATGTCGGATTACTCGATCGCCTTGCTTTACTGCAACGACTGACCACTGATCTAAGTTGGGTCATACCGCCCAACCCGGTTGTGCAGCCCGCAACAAGCGTACAGCCAGACTCCTCTTCTGTCCCCCTGCTCGATCCCTTGGTTGACTTATTAGAGCGGCTTCCCATTCCGCTGATGCTGCAAACCAGCACAGGGCGCATTATCACCCAAAATTTGGTTTGGCGGCGACAGGTGGGAGGGCTGCAAGATCCTGGACAAATTCGTCAAGAAGCGGCGCTGTTGTTGGAGACGATCGCCCCACTTGAGCAATATACGGCAGTCAGCAGATACTCAGCGTTAGATGCTGCCTTAGCGCAGCAGCAGGTCGATAGCGCCCAGTTGCCCGAATTCTACACAGGTAGTTGGGATCACGCCAGCAGTCTATTGGAGGGATCGCGCTATGACGGAGCCTGCCGTCTCAGCGCTGAGCCAGGAGCCTGTGTTTGTACTTGCCCCATGAAAGATGGACAGGATCAGGTTTGGCAGTTCGTCAAAATTTCTATGGGAACTGTTCCTGCGTCAAGTCTCCACTTATCAGAGATGCCCTCTTTAGAAGTGCCGTCATTATTTAAGCTAGCCACTCTGAATTTTCATCCTGATCCAGAGTGGCGATCGCTCATGCAAACCGAGTCCCTTTGGCTAGTGCTGGCTCAAGATATGACTGAGCAGCATCAGGTGGCAAAGGAGCTAACCGCAAAAAATGCTGATCTGGTGCAGCTTAATCGCCTCAAAGATGAATTTTTAGCCTGCGTGAGCCACGAGCTGAAGACCCCTCTGACGGCAGTTTTAGGTCTATCGAGCTTGCTCAAAGAGCAGATGTTAGGCAAACTCAACGATCGCCAATCTCGCTACGCGCAGCTAATTCATCAGAGCAGTCGGCATTTGGTCTTAATTGTGAACAATATTCTCGATCTAACTCAGATTGAGACGGGTCAGCTTGACCTGAGCTTCCATTCTGTTGAGATTGAGGCAGTTTGCGTGCGAGCTTATGACCAGGCTCAGCAGAATTACAAGACGGAGGCAAGCAGCAAAGCTGAGGGCGATCAATCGACAACCCTTCAATTTGATTTAAAGATTCAGCCTGGGCTTGAGCATCTGGTGGCTGACGAAATGCGGCTTCGGCAAATGCTCACCAATCTGCTCTCTAATGCAATTAAGTTCACGCCAGTAGGCGATATCGGGCTGAGGGTAGAAGCCTGGGAAGGTTGGATTGCCTTTACGGTTTGGGACACCGGGATTGGCATTCCGGCAGACAAGCAGCACTTAATTTTTCAGAAGTTCCAGCAGCTCGAAAATCCGCTGACTCGACGGTTTGATGGCACAGGTTTGGGGTTAGTGCTGACTCAACGACTGGCACGAATGCATGGGGGTGATGTCACTTTTATCTCACAAGAGAATCGAGGCAGCGAGTTTACATTGCTCTTGCCACCTAGCCCGCCTCAGATGCGATCGCATCCCTCGGAGGGAAATCGCGAACGATCGACTGAACATTCCCCCGCTCAAAGCTTTAAGGAAGTCCCAGCCCCACTCACAACGACCTCCAATAATCATCTGGTTTTGATCGTAGAAGCGGATTCTCATGCGATCGAGAGTTTGACTCACCACCTCACCGACTTAGGCTATCGAGTGGCGATCGCCCGTTCTGGTACAGAAGCCTTGGAAAAAGCGCGAAGGCTCCAGCCCTGCGCCATTTTCTTGAACCCCATCTTGCCGCTACTATCGGGTTGGGATTTGCTGACCTTGTTGAAGGCAGATGACGCAACTCGGCAGATTCCAACGGTCGTAACCGCAATCCGCTTGGAAAAAAACCTGGCCTATCAAAACGGTGCCGATGGTTTTTTGAGTCTACCTGTACAGGTGGCTGCTCTAGAGCATTGCTTAGAGCGATCGATTCGTCCGCAGGAAGTTAAAGCACTGAGGAGCTTGACCGTATTGCACCTGCGAGAACAGACTTCAGAGTGGGGGGCAACCTCTGATATCACTCAACTGCTTCACCCTTATCAATATCGGGTGTTGGAGGTAGATGATCTAGAGCAGGCAGATCTTCTGGCTAGAGTCTGGCAGCCTGACGTAATGTTGATTGACGGGGGGCTTGCCAATCCATTGGCTTGTATGAAGCAATTGAGCCAGTCTGCGTTTTTAGCGGCTCTGCCCTTAGTGACGATGACCCCAGAGATCACGCAGGCGGCTAACCAAGTGGCGGGGCTTGCGATTTTTCCCTGTTTTGCAGCAGCGCAGTCAGAAGCAGCGATCGCTTCCGAAGAAAGTCACGTGATGAGCGAAGCTGAAAACTCAATGCGTCATCATTCTCAAGACTCCACCCTGCTACAAGTGATTCAAATTGCGGCAGGCATTCAGTGGAAGCCCAACATTTTGGTGGCAGACTTCTCGATTCTGGAGGCAGAATGGCTCAATTCAGGTGGAGAAGACGGTACGAGCGATCGCGCTAACCCCAGTGCTAACCCCAGTGGATTGCAGGCATTGACACAATACATCAACACGGCGGGGTTTCGCAGCACCATCGGCAGCTCTTGGCGATCGATTTTGCGGCAGTTGCAGCATCAGAGCGTTGATCTGATGCTGCTTTATGTCCATGGCACCGAGCCGCATCCGCTATTCGCTAGAATCTCGCAAGACTTGCAGCAGCTTAGCATCAAGCCCTTCACCTTGATTTGGCACTGTAACGCTTATCCTGCAACTGCCTCTGGAGCAGCAGAGGAGTTCAATGAGCGGTGGGGGGCGATCGCCTCCCAGATTTTGCCGCCTTGCGTCGCAATGTCTGATTTACTCGCGGAAATTAATCACGTTCTTGCCAAACAGGAAAATGTGGTACGGATCAAACGTGAGAAGCGCTAGAGCACAGCCATTTCTATCTGGGTGTTTGAGAAGGCACAATAGATGGAGGCACAACAAGAGTGCGGATGGCACCATTGTAGCCCAGGCGAGTTGACCAATCTGTTGTGTTGACTATTACAACCGACTGAACGCTGGGCGTTGTGTAACCCGGTTTTCCACCCAAAAAGGTAAATGTGAAAGTGCCATCACCATTGTCGAAAAAGGGAGCCTCAGCCGCCGGGCCATGCATTGACGCTTCGGCTCGGTAGAGTCCCAAACCTCCGTTGGCTTTCTCTGCCGTTTGTCGCGCCAGATTCTTTGCTCGATTCAGGTTGCCTGCCTGAGCCGCCGAGTTCTGGATTTGCAGATTGAGTGGATTAGTGGGCGTGATCGAAAAGGGAGCTTCGGGGGATGCGGTCTGAGCTTGAGCAATAAAAGGCAAGCCTAGCGCCACAGACGCAATCGCCATTAAAGCTGCAAAAGAAAAACGGTTCATATTTTTACCTAATTTTTACCAAAAGTTGTTCAACGTTGGGTTGCGCACAGCCTACTTTCGCACAATCTGCTTTTGTTCATTTTGCAGGTTGGGACAGATCCTATCCGGGACTGTTTGCCAAAGTATTTACTAAAGCGTTTGCCAAAGCGCTAGAAATATAGTACAATTGAACTATCATAATTCACCCACGTCACACAATCATGTGCCCTCGTCAAATTGGCGAGGGTTTTTCATGAGGCACGGAAAAATCTAGAGGAATAGTGAGCGGCCACTGCTTGTCTTTATAGAACAAAATCTGATGGACTTGTAGAGCACCATCCCGGAACGAAGCTTCGGAGGTTTGCAGGTAGAGATCCCACATACGGAGAAAGCGATCGTCATACGCAGGAGAGAGTGCCTTAATCTCATCCTTATTTTTGGTGAAGTTGATGCCCCATTGTCTTAGAGTTTCAGCATAGTGGGGGCGCAGGTTTTCGCAGTGGGCGATCGTCAGCCGCTCTGCCCGCATGGCCTGAGCAATCTCGTATAGGTGCGGCAGGCAGCCCCCTGGGAAAATATATTTGTCAACCCAGGCTCCGTTTCTCTCAACGCCTTCCGTGACGATCGTGTGGAGTAAGCCAATGCCGTTGGGTTTCAGCAGCGATTTAGCTTTGCCCATAAAGGTGCCAAAACTGTCCTTGCCCACATGTTCAAACATGCCGATACTCACGAACTTGTCATATTCACCCTGAATTTCTCGATAGTCTGATAGGACAATCTTGAGGCGATCGCCCAATCCCTTCTGCTCAATCCGTTCTTGGGCAAGTTTGCCTTGCTCCTTGCTCAGCGTAATTCCTGTTCCAGAAATGCCGTAATGCTCGGCAGCATAGATCAGCATCCCGCCCCAGCCACAGCCGATGTCGATCAAAGACTCTCCAGGCTGCAAAGCCAATTTTCGGCAAATCAATTCATACTTTTGAAGCTGCATCTCTTCCAGCGAATCGGTTTCTCGCATCTGATAGCCGCAGGAATAGGTGAGGGTGCGATCGAGAAACTGCTGGTAGAAATCGTTGCCTAAATCGTAATGATGCTGGACATTTTTTCGACTGTTTTGCACCTGAGTGGGCAGCGTTCGCAACCGCTGCGATACTACTCTTATCATCAGCGGCAAGGTCGCCTTATCCCGCGCTTTTTTATACACACCATTGCGAAAGAAGAGCTGAGTTAGCCCCACCAGATTATTGCTGGCTTCATCCCACCAGCCTTCCATGTAGGCTTCACAAAAGCCCAGCGACCCAAAGGTGAGAATGCGATCGTAGGTGTTTTGATTGTGAATAATCAGCCGTAGCTCAGGCACAGTGCCGATCGTGCCAAAGTTAAATTCTTTGCCCTGGGGATTAACAACCGTCAAATATCCTGTTTCAATCAGGCTAAGAAGTTGGTAGAGATAGAGTTCGCCGCTGGGTAAGTTGTTAGGCAAGTCACGGGTGTTAGGCAAATTACTGGCAGCATTATTCATCTTGGTCAATGACTCCCCGATTCTCATTTTTACTCATCATATTGCTCGACGGATCTGATGCATCGCTTACCAACGTGTAAATTCCTGCCAGCAGCACCCAGCCCATCACATTGAGTCGGGCGTCAAAGATCGGCACATCAAAGAAGGCAAACGCAACGCAACCCCAAAATGCCGCTAGGTAGCCCAGCAAAACTGCGCGATCGATTGGTTTTAGCTGCTGCAAAATCAAGGCTTTGACTCCGCGAAAGCAGAGGTAGCCCACCCAAAGACTAAAGGCAAACATCAGCACAATACCGCCCTCACAGCCCAGCATCAGCCACAGATTATGGGGATGCCCCACATAGGTTTCTTGAAGATTCAGCCCCACAATTCGGGAGGGGTAGAGAAACTTGTAGTTGCCCAAGCCCCAGCCTAGCAGCGGACGCTCTCGGATCAAATCCAACGCAATTCTCCAGATGACCAGCCGCGATTCATCCGTCCAGTTGCCCCACTGCGATCGCCCTCCCACGCCCAGCCAAGTCACACCTACCCCAAGACCGCCAATGCCCAGCAGTCCTCCCAAAACGATCGCTCGACTGGCTTTGGTAAAAATACCGAAAAGCACAAGCTGTGAAACTGCCACCAGCAGACCGTTGCGGGAGCCAGAGCAAAAGATGCCCAGCAGATTGATAAAAGTGCCGCAGTAGAGCCATGCAGGATAGGAGAATCTTCTTGGGCGAGCGATCGCCTGCCGCCGCAGGTTATGGCAAACAATTAGCCCCAGCCCCAGCCCAAACAGAATCACCAGGTATGCTGCTAGCGCGTTGGGATGTCCAAAAGTCGCCAGCGCTCTACCCTCATGGGGACGGCTGCGAATCCACTTCACGAAGGGAACACGGCGAATCTGGCGCGGAATCCAGCCCGCTCTGAGCAGATAATCTCCTAGCGCCATCAAGTTGAGCGGAATGGCGGTCACTACCATGCTAAAAGCCAGCTCTTCTAATCGCTCGGCTCCCCTCAGCAGATAGGGCAGAAAGGCAAACAGCAGGAAGAAGGGCAGGTAGTTCGTGAGCTGCAAAAAAGCTTCGCCTCGATCGAAGGCAAATAGCCCGCTAAGCACCATCAATCCGCTGATGAGCAGTAGCCCATTGCGGGTAAACGAGTCAAGGCGCGATCGCCTAAAGGTAATCAGCAGATAGATCAGAGCTACCCCAATGCCGACAAGACCGAGGTAAGTCAGGTAGGGCAGGGCAATCAGACCTGCTTGAAAGAAGCGATCGTACAGCCTAAGCTGTTTCCCCCTCAATTGATGCGGCTGTTCGCTCATGTCGCCTTTGCTGATGTCACCCTTACAGCAATTTTCAATTGCATAAACCACAGTTATTTTTCAGAAGCCGCGCGGAGTGTGGCTTCTGAAAAATAACCCACACTTGACTAAGCGCAAAGCGCTACAAGCTCATATCCCTTTTAATAGGCGCCCTCTCCAGTCACGACTACCCAAATCGTTCGAGTCAAAATGTAGATATCTAGCCAGACTGACCAGTTTCGCACATAGTAGGCATCCAAATTCACCCGCTCTTGATAAGTGATATTGTTGCGCCCCGACACCTGCCATAACCCGGTCAATCCAGGAATGACTTTTGTGTAAAGTGGGAATTTGTCGCCGTAGCGATCGATCTCCTCATCGACGATCGGTCTAGGGCCGACCAAACTCATCTCGCCTCGAAGGATATTCCAGAGCTGCGGCAGTTCATCCAGGCTAGTCCGCCGTAAAAACTTGCCGATGCGGGTCACGCGCGGGTCGTAGCGAAGCTTGTGATCTTTTGTCCAGTTTTCTCGCAGCTCAGGATGCTTGCTCAGGTACTCTTCCAGTATTTTGGAGGCGTTAGGAACCATCGTGCGAAACTTCCATGCCCTGAAGTGCTTGCCGCCTAGCCCAATACGAGTCTGTCGGTAAAAAATTGATCCGGGCGAGTCCAGCTTAATCAGAATGGCGATCAGGAAAATCAGCGGCAGGATGAGCAAACCACCCACCAGCGTAGCGGCGAGATCAATGGAAAACTTAGCAAAACGCGGCCCTGGCATCAGCAGCCGTTGGCGCACTTCTAGCCCCAGGACACCGCCCATATCTTTAGCGGAAACCCAGAGGCTAGAAAACTCAAATAAATCGGGGATGATCAGCAGGTGGGCAAAGGCGATGCCGTAATCCTCAATTAGCCGAATCAGGCGATCGCGCGGCACTCCTGGCATTGCTACGATCGCATAGGGAATCTTGCGGGTGCGTGCCAAAGCTGGAGCCATCTCTACGCCGCCTACGACAGGCACACCCTGGAGCAAGCCATGCTTTTCGGGGTTATCATCCAGCACCAGTACAGGCTTCAGCCCGATTCCCGGACGCTGCTTTAAGGTCTGGATCACCATCGCCCCCGTTTTTCCAGCTCCCAGCACCATGACGGGATAGCCCCACCAGCGACAGGGGGCAAAAATTAGCCGTACCAGCGCCCGAAAGGTGAGAACTAGGACGATCGATAGCACCCAGGCAATGATAAACACTTCCCGCGAGTAGATCTCTCCCTCGCGGCGCAGAAACAAAGTTGCCACCAAAGCCATGTAGATCAGCGTGGTCGAGAGGCTTGTCCAGCGCAGCTCGTCTACGGGGCTATTGGCAACACCGGGGTAAAGACCGACGATCGCATAAGCCAAAATAAACAGAGCCAGCATCGGGCACAGCTGCCAGTAAACCGAGGGATGAAACTGTTCTTCAGCCAGCATTCGCATCTGAACGCTGCCGATCCAGGCAAGGCTGAGTGCCAGCACATCTGAACCGATCATGAGAGCAAAGGTCGGCCAGGAGCGAGTGGATATGGAGATCGCCAAAATAGCAGGCTGTAACGCGCGATTAAGTTGCATTGCAGTACATTTTCCTCACGCTACTACTGTATGCCATGTCTGCCGTTCCTCTGCTGAAATTTTGTCCATTTCGTTTCCACAAAGCCAGAAAACTGGTCACGGAATCGCTCTGGAGCAAATTTTTCGGCATTTTGTCGCAGCAGATCAGCACTGAAGGAATATGCCCCCGACTCAAACAAGCGCACAGATGCCATCAAGCTCTCCACGGTTTGTTCCGGAAAAAACAGCCCTGTTTTCTCAGAAATCACAGTTTCGGTAATGCCGCCTCTGCCGTAGGCAATCACGGGTGCTCCGGCAGCCTGAGCCTCTACGGCAGCAATGCCAAAATCCTCAGCTGCCGCATAGACAAATGCCTTGCAGCGCTGCATATAGTTGACGACAACCTCCTCAGACTGGTGCCGCATCAGGTGAATGTTGGGTTGGGCGATCGCCGCAATTCTTGACCAGTCGGCTCCATCGCCCATCACCACTAGCGGCAGCCCCAGTCGGTTAAAGGCTTCCACAATCAAATCTACGCGCTTGTAGGGCACAAACCGAGCCAGCGTAAAGTAGAAATCCTCGCGCTGCGTCTTGGGGTAGAAGCGATCGACCGACACAGGGGGATAGATGACCTGAGCCGATCGCCGATAGGTTTTCCAGATGCGCTGCGCCACATACCGGGAGTTTGCTGCAAAATGATCGACCCGATTGGCGCTTGCCAAATCCCAAAGCCGCAGGTAGTGAAGAATAGCTTGAGCCAGAAGAGACTTAACGCCGCGATCGAGCCTTGCCCCCTGGAGATACTGCTGCTGAAGATCCCAGGCATAGCGCATGGGCGTATGCACATAGCAGAGGTGAAGCTGATCAGGTCGAGTAATTACGCCTTTGGCAACCGCATGGCTGCTGGAGAGAATCAGCTCATAGGGAGACACATCAAGCTGCTCGATCGCCAAAGGCATCAAGGGCAGGTACGCCCGAAAATGGCGCTGGGCAAAGGGCAAATGTTGCAAAAAAGAGGTGTTAACCGACTTGTGCTGAATAAATTCCCGCAGATGGCTGGGTAAAAACTCTACCAGACTAAACAAGTCGGCATGAGGATGCAGTCCGAGAATTTGCTCAACCACTCGCTCTGATCCGGCGTATGTCACCAGCCACTCATGAATCAGAGCGGTTTTAATGCTGTTGCTCCTAATGCCGCTCTCAAAGCTGTCCATACCAAACACTCCCACACCTGCTCTCCTGTTCAGAGATTGTCGCAGAGTTAGGGAATGTTCCCGCAATCCTCATCCAAAGTTTGTTTGTTCGCTAACTTCGCTAGATCCCTCGCGTGGCTTTCACATTGAGTGGACTGAGCTTCAACGCCCATAGCTTTGCTCTAGAAACCAGAGTTCTCAACGTCAAGATATACGAGAGAAGTCCTGATGTCTCTTCTGCGTTTAGCCATTCTCCCTGGAAGCCCAATAATCCCGACAAAGTGCCTGCCCCTCTGTAGAGATTCAGCAAAGCTTGACTCAATTTATACTTTCCCTTGAAGGCAGATGGAATAAGAGCTAGAGCGCCAGCTACAATCAGCCCACAGCCTTTGATAAAGCGCAGGGTTTGAAGATAAAGAGAAGGATAAAGTTCTTTCTCGAAAAGACTGTAGGAACTCCAGCCCCAGTAGCCTCTCTGGAGTAACCACTTTAGATTCGTGCGCGATTGAGGTATCCATTCATAGACGATCGCTTCATCCGACCAAACAATATGATATCCGTCCTTGCGTAATCGCATAAATAAATAGGTATCCTCTGCTCCCTTAATAGCCAAACGCTCGTCAAATACCTGTTCTAACCCTTTCAAAATGCTGCTTCGGATTAGCACATTGTTGGTGAAAGCAACATTTATTGGCTGCCCTGTAGGATAGCGATGAGGCTCAAAGAATTTTCCTTGTTCAATCCATTGAGGAACATTATCTCCTTCAAAATGGGCAAGAACGGGTCCTGAAACAACATCTGCATTGTATTGCTGCTGTGTTAGCAAAAGTTCTTCAAGCCATTCAGCAACGGGTACCTCATCATCATCAATGATGACGATGAAATCTGAGTCTTCTGAAGTGTTAGCAATAGTTCGATTCCGAGTATAAGAGACACCTTGTTGCAGCTCGTGATCATATTTCAATGACCATTTAAAGCTATGTTTTCTGTTTTCGCAAAACTCATTTGCCGATCGAGATGCATCATTATCAACGACGATTACTTCAATTGCAGGTGGGCTAATCTGCGTAAATGTTAGGCGATCGAGTCCATCTAGCAAACGTCTTAAACCTTCAGGACGTTGGTATGTAGAAATACAAATAGAGATTTGTAAATCCCTAGCTTCATGACTCACTGCTTCATTATCCATTTCATGAGTAGACATCATGCATTAGCCTCTAAAAAATTGTGTTGCTGCCTTAAGCTGGATTAATCAAAAACATCATGTTTTTGAAAAACATAATTGTTCTGTCATTGAAAGACGTATAAAATTCGGCATGAAAAATTGAGCGCAAGCCATCGACATACAGCGATCGCTATATGTGCGAGAACAAGCGTCTTTCATAAAGTAGGGGTCTTTAGAAAGCAGAGGCTTATTGCATCAACTTTGTCAACTTAATTTTTCAGCAAAAATACTGAGTTTAGGCTTAGCTAAATTCACAAGACCACATCTCAGCTTTAGGGAGAATAAATGCTAAGAGGGTTGGAGGCGGTTAGAAATGATGCGTAGAGCGAATGAAGGGGGGGAACCTTACAAAGCTGACGAAACAAAGCTGACGAATACTTGTACGAGAAAACATCACTGACGATAGTCCGCAAGTTGATCTTTCCTACGTATAAATACTCCTTTAGTATACATAGAAGTGTAAAATAGTACAATAATTTCTGGTGACAGTATTTAGGTAAGGACTACCCGATTTCTGAGGTGCGCCTTCTGCCAAGGCACAAGTACGGGTTCGCCGCTCCCTATCGATCGCCCGATGCCATATTGCGGAAGCGGGTAAACTGCGGCTCAAACAGCAGCTTGACCGTACCCACCGGGCCATTGCGATGTTTGTTGATAATGACTTCCGTGATGCCGCGATCGGGCGTATCAGCGTTGTAATACTCTTCGCGATAGAGCATCATGATCAGATCCGCATCCTGCTCGATGGAACCCGACTCTCTCAAATCGGACATCATCGGGCGCTTGTTGGTGCGAGACTCCACGCCACGACTGAGCTGAGATAGGGCAATGATGGGCACGTTCAGCTCACGGGCTAATCCTTTGAGCGATCGCGTCACTTTCGACAATTCCTGCACTCGGTTGTCGCTGCCGCTGCCCTCCATGAGCTGCAAATAGTCAATTAAAATTAGCCCCAATGCGCCGCCTTGCTCAGCTTGGAGCCGTCGCGCTTTCGATCGCATCTCGGCAACCGCAATGTTGGGCGTATCGTCAATAAAAATTGGCACCTGCGACAAAACGCTGATGGCGTTGCCCAAAGGCTCCCACTCCGCCTGACTAATTCGTCCCGATCGCAACCGACCGCTCTCGATTTGCGCCTCGCTAGACAGTAAGCGATAGACCAACTGCTCTTTGGACATTTCCAGGCTAAAAACGGCGATCGGCAGTTTGTGAAAAGCGGCGATGTTGCGAGCAATGTTCAAAACGAAGCTAGTGTTGTGAACGCAAATATCGTTTGCAACAAAGTTGTGGGTTCCAGGAATAGTTAAGTCATAGACCTGCTTATAGCCCACTAACTCAATTGAAACAATTTCATCCCAATAGATCTCGCTAGCTGCCAGTGCAGTCAACTCAGAATGCTCTAATGCCATGGCTAGAGTCTGGAGGCGATCGCGAGTAGGTGCCCGTTTCCCCACATGGATATTGCTATGCCCCGCAATGCCTGCTCGAAGCGCCAGAGATTTCCAACTTTCAGTACCTTTAGCAGCTGTAATCTGCTGCCATACTTCGATAGGAATCAGATCGCGATTAGTCTGATAACGCTTGCTCTGTAGTGCGACCTGCACTTTAGAAACAGCAGATTCTTTCCCAAAGATGCCAATTTCGGCAATGAAGGTTTGAATAGAAATGGCATCTGTAATATCAAGCTGCCAAGCTGAGCGACGACCCTCTTTATACTTCACCGATCGATGTTTTAAGGCAGCAATAACACCAAATCTTAAGAGTAAATGCTGCACCTGCCGCGCCAGTTTCTCGCTAACCGTTGCGAACCCTAGTTGAGCCTGACCGCTTGCCAAGACAGAAGCCCAGCCATCCGTTGAGAACAGCCGATTTAGGAAGAGCGAAAGCTGCGATCGCTCCAGCCTGAAAATCTGTGGTGGGACAGTTTTAGCATGAGCGTCCTTACCCCATAAATCTAGCGTTCTCAGCCATTGAGTTAGGCAATTTTCGGCAACCAGAGAGGAATGTCCCTGTGGCGCAAGTTCAACGGCATCTACTCCTAAGATTTGACAGAGAGATTGAAACAGAACCAGATTCGGTGAACATAGCCCCTGCTTCCATTGGCACAAGAGAGGAGGGGAAACACCAATCGACTCTGCTACTTTTCTGGTAGACAAGCCTTGGCGCTGGATAAGCTGGGTTAGGCGATCGCCAAAGTCTTGGCGATGGATGGCTGAGACTTCCCGATTTGCTGAAACATAGTAGCTTGTAGCGCGTTTACCACCATAGGTTTCAATTCGCAGCTTGAGATCGCCAAACTGATCGATCGCTTCAATAAAATCTTCCTGAATTCTAGGATGAGTATTGGTAAAGCTTGGGCAAGTGTGCGTTAGGCAACCATCACCAATCAAGTAGGCAAGCAGCTTCACTTCGCAGAGGCGCAACGTATCTGCCCCAAAAATCGGCAACTGGCGGGGAACAGCAATTTTGTCGGTTGGCTGCAACTCTGACAGCTTGCGCCAGCCTTGAACTGTGAGATAGGGATGCGTTAGAGTTGTCTCAATCGATCGCCCTAGCCGGGTCGCAACTCGGAAGACAGGTTTAATACCGTCATCCACGAAGGCAGAGGGCTGAGTGAACTGAAATTTCCAATTGTCTGCTAATGTCAGCAAGTTCGCCTGACGGCGATAATAAATTTCTTGAATCGTGGCGATCGAGCCATCCTGCAATAGAATTTCCGAATCATAGGCTAGACATTTGCCCATTGACGGTCGCCCAGCCGCAATGATCAAATCCGATCGCTGGAAACCCTGAGTCATAGCGTCTAGATCATAGAAACCGCAGGAAATTCCGGGCAGTACCAGACCCAGCGATCGACTCTCAATGTCTGAAAAAGTCGAGGTAAGAATATCTGATGTGGCGATTAAGCTCTGATTTGGGCGGGATTGAGTGATGCCAAAAATCTTCTGCTCAGACTGATCCAGGACTTTCTCAATCGGCGTTTCCGCCTGGTAGCCCATCTGGGTAATTTCTGTGCCCACCTGAATCAGCTTGCGCCGCAGATATTTGTCGTTAACCAACTGGGCGTATTGGTCAATGTTGACAGCGCTAATGGTGCGATCGACCAACTGCGCCAACTGGCTTTGTCCGCCCACTTTTTCGAGCAAACCGCGATCGCTCAGCCAGCTTGTGACCGACATTAGATCAGTAGGTCTGCCCTGCGCCTGAAGCCCAACCGCCGCCCGAAAAATTTCCTGATGGGCGCTGATGTAAAACACCTCCGGACGCAACAGCTCCATGACTCGCCCGATCGCCTCAGGATCAAGCAAAATACCGCCCAAAATTGCCTCCTCAGCATCAATGTTTTGGGGAGGAATGCGATCGCTGTAAGCCTGAAAGTTAAGTTCTTGAACCATTGGATGGCGCTGTGTAGGGCGATGCTGAGGGCTGCTTAACTCAAGGCTAGTCGCTTCTGAATTAGGGATTAAATCAGCGTGAACAATAGCCTGAGTGCTGAGTATTTTAGCTTGCTTTTTCACGGATGCAAGAGGAAACGAAGGACAATCTACAGGTTCTATCCTCGCGTTTCAAAAAACAGTGGTTTTAGAACCTGACCTTATTATCGTACAAATGTACTACTTTGCCCAGCACCTTTTTGCCCAGCACCTTTTTGCCCAGTGCTTTTTTGCCCAGTGCTTTTTTGCCCAACGCCCTACGGATACCAGATTGCCTCAATTTTTTGGGCGATCGCTTCTGCCTTCTCTCCATCCACCTCTAGCAATACCGTGATATGCCCTAGCTTTCGTCCCGGACGCGAGGTTTTACCATACCAATAGAGATGCGATCGCTCTATCTCGACCAGCTTTTGCCGCTGCTCCAGGTAGTCACTTTCTGCAGATTCATAGCCCAATAAATTCACCATGACTGCTCCAGCGCAGGTCAATGCCGGACTCCCTAACGGCAAACCGCTGACAGCGCGTAGCTGTTGCTCAAACTGTGAGGTTTCGCAGGCATCCAGGCTGTAATGCCCTGAGTTGTGGGTACGAGGAGCCGTTTCGTTAACCAGCACGTCGCCTTCGCGGGTGAGAAAAAACTCAATGCCCATGATGCCCACATAATCTAAGTGAGTCAGCAACGCTGTAGCGATCGCCCCTACTTCTGCCGTCTTGCCAAAATCTTGCGTAACAAACACCCGCTGACAGACCTGATTAACCTGCTGTGTTTCCACAACAGGATAGATTGCCATCTCACCCTGGGGCGATCGTGCTGCCATCACCGCCAGCTCCCGTTCAAACGGCACGAATTGCTCCAATAGCCACATTCCTGGCTCAAAAGTCTGGGATGCTAGAACCGCCTCTAGCGCCGCCAAATCCTTAAGGACGATCGTTCCCCGTCCGTCGTACCCCAGGCGGCGGGCTTTGAGGACAACTGGAAAACCAAACTGGCTCAGGGTCGCAGTATCTATGGTATCCAGTGCGGTAGTATCCAGTGCGGCAAAGCGGGGAGTTGGCAGCCCTAGCTCTTGCAGGCAGCAGCGCTGATGAAATTTGTCTAGCAGGGGAGTGAGCGATCGCAACGTAGGATAAAACCTGGGCATAGGCTGAATCTGCTCTAGTGCCGCCAGATTGACAAACTCATTCTCAAACGTGATCACATCGCAAGCTAGCTTTGCGGTTGCCTCTGCATCATCAACGGCAGCAAAGAGAGTTTGAGTGGCGATCGTCACTGCCGGATCGTCTGGAGAGGGAGTTTGAATGACGAGATCTAGCCCCAGCTTTTGGGCTGCTTTTGCCATCATCCACGCCAACTGTCCGCCACCAATGACTCCCACCCGTTTGACTGATCTTTCCATCGTATTAATTATCGACACCCCAAGGATTCTCGTGTCTCCACTCCCGTTTTAGAATTGACGCCGCTTGCCACGTTACAGAGCTGCTTGACCTGCGCTCTATCTAAAATGGCATCGCTGAAATCAGCTCCGGTAATGTCTACATCTTCAAAGGTAGACCTAAGCAAAATTGCTTCAGCGAAGACCGCATCGCTGAGATCAGACCCGGTAAACTTCACTTGATCTACCATGGCGTTTGTGAAATCTGCGCCCCGGAAGTTTGCCTTTGTCATCACCGAAGCGCTAAATACAGTGCCCCGCACATCTGCATGGGAAAAATTGGTCAGTTCTAAATTGGCGTTAGAAAACTCGGAACCCTGCAACTCCTGCCCAGAAAAGTTTTGTCCTCGCAAGTCGGCATTGCTATAAGACATCGGCACTGTCCAATCTGCCCAAGCGATCGGCGTACTCCAGAAAAGGACGATCGCCATCCCTAACGCTATTGCCTGTCCCAGCGATCGCTGCCCCATAAGAACTTAGCCTGAATTCAGGTCAAACGAAAGGTCTTTCCTTATCTTGACGCATTCTGAGCCTAATCCTTAGCTGCTGAGTGTAGGATGTCAATTGCTGGAGGCGGAGCGATCGTACCTCTGAACTAGAAAGGCGATCGGACTGATAGCTTGGGCAGCCTTGCGTTTCGGTATAACCTAGGCTTGATAAAATTTCTGTGCTGCATCTGCCCCATAACCAGTTTAAATTGGTATTACAAGCTGACTACCTGACACAAATGCCTCAAATCTTTGCCCTGCAAGCACTCTGCTATCTACGGCTAAAAGCTTATTTGCGGGTGGCTTGATCGCTGCAAGCCTTAATAAACCTAATTAACTAAATTCATATCTAGTGACGTTAAAGTCTTCGTCATCAGTTGGTGGTTGAAAATATGCCGTGATATGGTCGAACTCCTCCTCAGACATAATCATTGAACCTTCAGGCTGTTCAGCGTTTCGTTTATGCAATTGCGCTTTGCATAGTGAGTCAGAAGCAACAATGTGATGAAGCACATGGTTCACTCTAGCTGCTTCAAATATTGAACGGAACCATTGTCGCTGAGAAGGAACGTTGCCTGGAAAATCTAGAACAACAGATATCCCTTGTGCAAGGATATCTTGCACGTGCTGTGAGACTACAGGTTTTAAGCGTGACGAGTATTTCAGGTAATCATCGAAGGTACTAATCTCTATTGGGTACAACTTTGACAACCAGATATCTTCACTGATAAGAATAGCACTATGGTCTGATGCCAATTTTTTCGACAACGTTGTCTTGCCTGATGCCATCTTTCCGCAAAAAAAGTGCAGAACGGGATCTGTTTTCATGATCCATCATCCTTATGTTGTCAAATTTACTTAGTAAGCTTAACGTTCTAGATGAGCGGCTGTGAGTTACGTTTCGCTATTATACGACAATCTTAAAAGTACGCTTCATCTGGGCTGTTGAGCTATTGAACTGCTCGTACTTCAGTATGAGCTTAAAATTTAAGGCATTTACATCAAGGAGATTTGTTTAATTGTCTCCACTTGATTCTCCTTAGACCAAATCACATCCAGCTTCTCCACTCTCCCCCTAATTTCAAAAGGGTTTGCATTTAATTCATCAACCACACACTTACATATTTGCGCTTTACGAGAACTTGCAATTCCGATGTGAGGAACAAACGGAATGTCAAGGCGCAATTCGTGGGTTAAGAGGCCAGTGTACAGGCGATCGTGTAACTTCACAATTCTGCTGTAACCCTCGTCAGGAACTAGAAAGACATGGGTGAAATCACTGAAGGCATCGTCACCCAGTACTGCACACCGAAGCACAAAGTCAAAAGCCTCAATTTCTTTGGCTACCTGCGTAATATGATGAATGAACGCTTTTTCTTCGAGATTGAAGACGGGAAACACAATTGTGAAATGAGGGTCAATGACCTCCCAATACAGTTGATCGTGCTGCTTTCGTAGACATTGGATCCAATCAAAATTTTCAGCAGAAATCGTTGGATAGTTTACAACAAGTAAGCTCTTCATCATTTTTCAAATACGTTACCTTGAGATTCAGGTTACTCCTTCACCGCCGTTCAAGCAGCCCAACGGTTCTCTGGAACAGCAGATGACCTTGAAATCCATACCAAAATCTTTCGGCAGTCCACTCCAAACGAATTTTTAGCAGTCATTGAAGGTCTCAGAGAATTGCGCGGTATTCGTTGCGCTTCGCCTTCTGGAGATAGAGATCTTATTGTGGAACTTACTCCTCAAAGCGACTCGTGGCGTCTCGATCGCGATCGTATCGTCTCGTGAGCGGAAACGACGGTAACCAAGACTCACGGCGGACGATCCAGTTTTCGTAGGTTGGCATCAATTGATCAGGGGCATCCAGGGAGCCTAGGTTCACTTCGATTTCGTCTGCGGTGCGTGCAAAAATGGATGAGCCGCAGCGGGGACAGAAAAACCGCCCGCCGTAGTCGCGTGTTTCGCCATCGATCGTTACGGCCTTTTGAGGGAACACTGCGGAAGCGTGAAAAAGCGCCCCATGATGCTTGCGGCAGTCGAGGCAGTGACAAAGTCCGACCCGATATGGAAGTCCTGTTGCCACAAGTCGAACATTGCCGCACAGGCAACCGCCGATGAATCGATCCATGCTGCGTCTCCTCTAAAATGGAACGGTCGGAAGGGTTACCCCGAACAACACTAATATGTTTCTCACGGTGTATTCGTGGATGCCGCTACTGATGCCGGGAGAAAGAAGGCTGCCAAGCCTAGGATGGCACGTACAATGACTGCTAACGGTTCTGGTCAGCGGTTGCCGAGAACTGTGCAATAAGACAAGCGGCTTTGATCAGTACGCTGCACCAGGATCGTTAGATGTCACAGTTTTTTCGCAGTTTCTGGGCAACATTTGTAACCTGTATCTGCTTGGAATATTTCTCGATCAACCTTTCTGATACATATTTATCTCCCCAATATCCACAGCATTTGAAAGTGTTAAAATCCATTCAATTGAAGAAATTATATCTGTAAGCAAAATTGGAACTTGTGCTGTAAATCTACCCTGTTCAATATCTGCCATTACTTCTTCTGTAGCGATATTACCTGGGTTAATGACCGTAATACCAATCTTGTAATCGCGGAGAGCTAGTTTCAATGCCTGGGCTGCTCCCCTTAACCCAAATTTAGATGCTGTATTGGCTACCTCGATCGTTGGAGAGTTATCTAATCCTGATAATGCGCCGATAAATATGGCTCTTGGGTTGTTAGATTTAGCAAGATTTTTAGCAAGCTGCTTGGTCAATTCAATCGGTGCAATAGTATTTACAGCTATCACAAAGCGAGTTTCTTGATCAGGGCTTGTCATAAAGTCATATTGCTCGGTAAATGCGCCGTTCTCCCAAACTCCCCCCATAAACAAGAAAGCATCGACAGTTGATTCACCAATGCTACTGACAATTGATTTGAGTCCTTCTGGAGTGGAAATATCTGCTTGAATCCACTTTCCTGCGATAGGCTGACCTCTAGAAATTGAGAATACAGAATCACCTTTTTGGGCAAAGTGCTGCGCTACAGCCGAACCAATACCACGACTAGCTCCTACCACAACAATTTTTCTTTTTTCAGATTCCATATCCAACTCTTGAAATATGCGCCTTCTAAAATCTAACGCCCCCGTTCACCCGCCGCTAGTAACCTCTCAGACTCAACCAATGGTCTCTATACGGTCGGTGTGCAACGGGATTGTTAGACCTCTTTTAATCAACATTATTCAAATGTCATCAATTTATCCTTATCTGCAACCCAAATACTAGATACACCTTTATCAATTGCTTCATTGATGGATTCCTGGTTTAGGTCTTCAAAAATCTCAATTCTTTCTGGAATATCATTCCTCTGTGCCTTCTCATTTTTAATAACCCCTAAAGGCATATAAATCTCAGTGAAGTACGGAGCTAGAAAGCCCAACAGAAAATGTCTTTGAAGTTCGTACATATCATGATCAAACCCTCCATTCTCATTTCTATGACTATCTATGTCAAGGAATAAAAATCTTTTCTGATTGGGAGTATTATCCTGAGCACTTTTGAGCAACCTGTGGATATGCCCAGCGCTATCCTCAAAACCTTCCTCTTCAAACACTGCATGATAGAGCACAATTCCTTGTGACCGAAGTACTCCTTCCCAGTTTTTATCTGTTGAAACTTCGCAGAATTTTTCTATGTCGAGTGTTTCTGTAAGGTTTTTGCGCCTCTTCTCGATCAAATCCCACCAATAATCCCTCATCTGCCGAATCGTCTTTCTCTTCTCTGGATTACCTCCGTAAAGATCATGACAGGAAGAACATAAAGGAGCAGCATTATCCAGTTTGTCCGCTCCACCCTCTGCTTGAGGAGTGATGTGGTGGATCTCCACAAAGGGCTTATGGCAGAGACAGCATCTAAATGCCGACTTATGTTTTGCGAGCAGTTTTGTCTTTTCACTAAAAGCCATAAAACTACGGTTTGAAAAACAATTTCACTATCTAGAGGTCTAACTATTATTAGGCTGAAAGTTTCCGCATAACATCCCAGAGGAGGAAGATGTACCGAAAGTTTCTGTATAACATCCCAATTTGGGTAGATAGGCAGAATCTTTGCGTATAGTATGCCGATTTAGCGAGATAGGCAAAATCCTTCTAACTATTTTCAAGATATCTTCCTAGATGGGACTGATGAGACTGGGCGCTATCTCGACCTAATCTGCCCGATCGCGCCCCTTCTCCAACATCAAAGAATCCTGACAAAAGCCGTAAAAAATCTCTCAGCACTCTGACATTGATCGCGCTTTTACCTTGTGCTTTCCCGAACGGGTGCAACTTGCCAACAGACAGGCTTAAGGTTTAAGCGCAGAGTGACGGTGTGAATGCGGGCTTGGACAAGCGCATTGCTATGCAGCAACCTGTTCTAGCTTCAGCCATTTCTGCAACAGGAATCTCCGTAGCCATTGTTCAATCTTGGCGGCATGACGATCGTTTCCTGCCACGTGAGCTTCATAGGGCTGTGCGCCCGGTAAACTAAGCTGCTCCGGTACTTTAGCAATCCACCGATCGATCATGGCGCGGGTAATTTCTGGATGAAACTGCGTGCCGTAGGCTGCCCCATACTGAAACGCCTGATGGGGAAAAGTTTTGCCTGTAGCTAATAGCGTTGCGCCAGAGGGCAGCTCAAAGCCTTCTTTGTGCCATTGATAAACCTCGGTCAGTTCTGATAGCGGGTTGTGAGCAATGGATATGGGCTGAATCGGCACATATCCAATTTCTCGCAGATCGTGAGGATGGGGAGCGACCTTTGCCCCTAGCACTCGCGCCAAAAGCTGCGCCCCCAGACAAATTCCCAGGTAGGGCTTGCCAGAGTCAAGGGCGATCGGAATCCACTCTAATTCAGCCCGAATAAACGGTAAATCATCGTCATTGGCGCTCATCGGGCCGCCGAACACCACGACCCCGGCATGATCCTCCATTGTCTTAGGCAAGTCTGCCCCGATCGCCGGGCACCGAATGTCTAGCGCGTAGCCGTTTTCCTGCAATACCTGCCCCACCAAACCTGGCTCTGAAGACTCTTGATGAACAATCACTAAAACTTTTTTCACAATCGCAACTGCTGCTTTATGTTTCTACATCTATTGCTTCTGCTAAAAGCCTAGCCTTTTCAAATAAAAAAAACTGTTCAAAAATAAGGAACTGTCGATTTGGGGCAGGTCAAAAGAGCAGATTTCTGGCTGAGGCGATCGCTATCAGCAATCCTAATGGCACCCCTCAGAAGTTCTAGGGAGATGAAATGAAGCGATCGCACGTTCTGCAAGACCATCTGGCGATAGGATTTAAGAATTAAACGAATCTTAATCAGCTCCTATCCGCTACGCTGCGTTAATTGCTCTGTACTACTTGTCAAGAGGTCTTTGAATTCATGGCTGCTGTTACTCAGATCCCCGCTTTTTGTGAAGGAATTCAGTATTTTGGCGAGGCTCCGCCAGGGTTCGAGACCTATGGCAAGACTCCAGCTATCGCTGAAGGCAGTAAGGCGATCGCCGATCCCACCGATCCCGCTGCCGTTTACCAAACGCTGCTCTACGCCGATGCCCTGCGCTACCTGACGCTGCAAGTCACCGCCAGTAAAGCATCAGGACATCCGGGAGGCTTCGCCAGCCAAACCGAAGCCTATGCTGCTCTCGTGATGCTGGGTCACAAAAACATTCTCACTGAAGTGGGGCACCATGCGCCCGGATTTTACAGCGCCATGTTTCTCGATCGATCGCTAGAGGCAATGGGCATTAGCACCGTGCAGGAATTGCGCGATCGCTTCCGCGAGAAGCACGGCTTGCTAGGGCATCTCTCCGGCTACATTCCAGGAATTCTGGCTCCAGCTGGGCCGCTTGGGCAAGGACAGCACTTCGCGATGGCGGCAGCTCTGCTGCACAAAGGGACGCTCTTTCCTTTCACCATGGGCGATGGCGGCATGGGCGAACCCTATCCCATGAGCAGCATGGCGCATTTTCACACGGCTTTTCCGAGCGTCACAAACTTCCTGCCCGTGCTGGTGTGGAACGGCTACTCGCAGGAGCATCACAGCATGGTTTCCCTGCACACCAACGCCAGCATGACCGCCTACTGGCAGGGCAATGGCTTTGAGGAAGTGGTGCTGATTGATGCCAAAGACTACGACGATCAAAACCAAGCTGGAGCCTACGTAGACAGCACCGCCTTCTCCCCCGAACAGCGGCTTGCCTTCACCCAAGCCGTTCTCGCTGGGGTGGACAAAGCGGCAAAATCGGCGCTGGGCGGTAAGCTGACAGTCTTCATCATCAAGCAGCTGAAGGGAGCCGGAGTCCATGCCCGCGGGGCAAAGTCTCATAACCTCTATGGACACCACACCCTCGACAATGCTGAAATCGTGGCGGGGCTAAAATCGCGATCGCTGCCAATCGCCGCCTGGGAGCTAGTGCGTGCCAACTGTGAGCGATCGACAGGCGGTTCGGCAAGTCAGGTTTCGGTGACAGAAGCGGTATTGCCTTTGACCGATTTGGGGGAGCTGCCGCTAGAGGAGTATGCGATCGCCGAAGCCAAAGTTTCGACAACGGCAATGGGTCAGCTGGTGGCGTATGTGGGGCAAAAAGACGCGCAGTATCTCGTCACCAATGCCGACGGCAACGAGGCATCCGGTATTGCCAATATCAACCAGGGCTTGAAAATTATTCACCCTACCGAAGATCCGCTCTATAACCAAAGTCCCAAAGGACAGGTCTACGAGCCGCTCAGCGAAGATGCTTGTGCCGGACTTGCCGTGGGGCTGGCGCTGATGGGTTCTCGCAGCCTTTGGTGTTCCTATGAATCCTTTGCTATCAACGGTTTACCCATCTGGCAAACCGTAACGCAAGCCATGGCAGAACTGCGCCGCCCCACCCCTTCTACCCTGACTTTGTTTACCGCTGGCGCACTAGAACAAGGACGCAACGGCTGGACGCACCAACGCCCCGAAATCGAAGCTTACTTTGCGGCAATGATGCGTAACGGCAATGTCTTTCCCCTGTTTCCGCCCGATGCCAACAGCATTCAGGCTTGCTACGAGTGGGGCTTGTCTACCGTCAACAAAGGCGTGGTGATAACTGCTAGCAAGTCGCCTTTGCCGATTCGCACGACGTTAGCTCAAACCCGTCAGGCGCTCCAGGATGGGGCAATTATTCTGCATGACTCTTCGGGTAGCCAGACGATCGTCTTTGCAGTCGTAGGCGACATGATCCTCATGCCCGTATTTGAAGCGGCTAAGGCTCTAGAAGCCCAAGGCTACGGCGTACGCATTGTCTCTGTTGTCAGTCCACGCCGACTCTATCGCCCCAGCGACGTAGCGTGGGATACCTGCTCCGAACCCGATGGCGGCTTCCTAGACGATGCTGGATTTGAGGCAATGTTTGGCGGCGATGCCCTGATTGGCGTTATTGGTGGAGCCAGCGGCATGCTGGAACCGATTATGCTGCGAAGCGCAATCAAGCGAGATACGATCGCCTGGAAGCGAGGCGAAACAACCTCTAGCGCCGGGGAGCTAATGGCGTTTAACGGCATTACAGCAGATACATTAGTTGAACGGGCGATCGGGCTGGTGGCATAGGAGGCGGTACCTCTACGTCCGTTTGCTCCTTCAATGCGGCAAACGGACATTTGCATCTGTCGCACCTGTAGATGAATGGAGCTAGAGAGGCGATCGCAAAAGAAATGATTTGAATTGAAATCGGCATCATTTGCGATCGCTGCCCAAACACCGACCGATCGCTATCTCAAGTTGATTATCCTTGAGACACAACCCAATAATGCTCGAACCAGATCAAAAAGCCTCAGCTCAAAATCAGGTAAGCCGTTCCTAGCATTGGGTTTTGCTCAGGCGTAATCAGATTTTGCTTAAACAAAATTTATGAATGAGAAATCAAAATTAACTTTGAGGTCAGCATTTCACAATTAATAGATGCCTGTACGTATTTTTGACTGGCTAAATATTGCACAGAGCTATCCTATAGCCGCTAGTCGAAAGATGTATCTGGCTGCTTACCAATCTTCTGACAAAACTCTAAATAAACATCGATCGATAGATAAAACTCTTGCTTAGCAAGTTCTAGGGTTTTTGCTTCAAAAACGACAATATCTTTGACTTCTGTGACGTAACCTCGAAAGAGATGAGTCGTCTTATCCTGAGTTATTTCGGCAATGTATCCTCTATATTCAGCCATGTTTCTAGTCAGCATAATTTCTTAAAATATCGCCAATGCTTTTAGAGCTAGGAGAGAGGAGATAGATTCATCGTCGAACGCTGAATGCTTTACTCGCTTTGCTCTAGAGTGCTATCAATCTTCGCCTATTTTTTGCCTATCTCTAGCTCTTGTGCAGTTACGGCAGACTGTCGCAAGGAGTAGATTGGATGTTCTAGTTTAATTTACTCCTTTACTTAAAGCATACAATCTACAAACTGAAGCATTTCTAAGTTAAGTTTCCAACACAATCTATGTCTTTGGAAATTCCCTATTCAACCTTGCTAATCCATCGAAATCGTTCACTAACCTAGTCAGATTTGGCAAATCTAATTTGTCAAGATGTGCCATTTCTAAAAGCGACTTTGCAGTTCGTAGAGAGCAGCGCAGCTTTTCACCGATCAACCCTAATCCGTCTATTCTAGACAGCCCCATTCGTATAAGACACAAACTTGTTAATAAAATTAGTCAAGCCAAAGCTAGCCAAAGGTATAAATACATAGGCTTGACTCTATCTCTAGCCTTCACTAAGTCAAAATCCTTAAATAGATCCAGCAATTAGATGAGAATGGAGAGATAGAAGTGCCAGATCTTTTTTTGGCTGATTCTGCTAATTCCAAGTTGAGCAGTCTTACGGCAGGGATGAAGCATAGAAAGGAAAAAGGAGGAGCGGCTAGCAACCACCCCTCCGCAGCATTCATTCACCTGTGAAATAAATCTATCAACCGAGTTTGTCAATCTTGTTAGGGTGAGATGAAGTTGAGATGACAAAGCTGGAAAAGCATAGGCGGGAGCAAATCAACACTAGACAGCAAGAATTGACAGCCTGAACAAAGCGGTTAGAGGGAGAGTTGACAAAAGTTTCATAGATCTGTGAGAAGCTTGTCACTCCTTCGCCATACAGGACTTCTATTCTAAGAAGAGTCAGCCCGATAAAATTGAGTTAGACAGATCCAAATATTTTCTCGTATTCATCAGGAATCCAGCTTGTCATGACTAACCCCGAACCCTATTCTGCCGTCCGCAAGTTTTCTATCCAGCAATCGGCGGTTTATCTATCGCTTGTTCTCCTGGGTGCCGGGGGAGTCATGATGGGTAGCCGGATAGCTGCTAGCCCCAATGCTACAGTTACCCAGTCACCTACTCAGTCATCTGCTCAGTCACCCGTTCAATCGCCAGCTCTTCGACTCACGCAATCCGCTAGTCCGGCTGATGTCACGCCCAATCCTACGGGTGGAACAAGCCGCTTGCTCAGCGCTAACCCAAACTTTATCGCGGATGCCGTGCAGAAAGTAGGGCCTGCGGTTGTTCGTATTAATTCGAAGCGCACCCTCGCTAGGCGATCGCCCAGCATTTTCCCTGACGATCCGGCATTCAACCGATTTTTTGGCGGTGATTCGCCAACGGAGTCTCCTAGGCGCATTGAGGAAGGCACCGGATCAGGTTTCATCATTGACTCTAAAGGCATTGTGCTAACTAACGCTCATGTGGTTGATGGTGCCGACGAAGTTTCGGTAACGCTGACAGACGGGCGATCGTTTAGCGGCAAAGTGATGGGTGAAGACCCGACAACAGACGTAGCCGTCATCAAAATCGAGGCAACTGATTTACCGATTATTACGGTGGGCAATTCTGACCAGCTGAAGCCTGGAGAATGGGCGATCGCCATTGGCAATCCTCTAGGACTAGATAATACCGTGACGGCAGGTATTATTAGCGCCACGGGTCGCTCTAGCTCTGAGATTGGCGTACCCGATCGCCGAGTTGGCTTTATTCAAACCGATGCCGCCATTAATCCGGGCAACTCTGGGGGGCCGTTGTTGAATGAGCGGGGCGAAGTCATTGGCATCAACACAGCTATTATTGACGGTGCTCAGGGCTTGGGCTTTGCTGTACCCATCAACACGGCAAAGAGGATTGGCGATCAGCTAATCGCCACTGGAAAAGTGGAGCATCCCTATCTGGGAGTGCAAATGGCAACTATTACGCCAGATCTGAAGACAAGCCTAAATAATGATCCCGATAGCCCTGTTAGTGTTCAAGAAGATCAGGGAATTGTGGTGCTGAAGGTGATGGAAGGCTCCCCGGCGGCTCAAGCAGGCATTCGAGCAGGAGACGTAATCCAAAAAATTGGCGGCACGACTGTCACCACAGCCGACACGGTGCAAAGCACGGTAGAAGCCAGCAAAATTGGTGAAGATTTACCGATCGAGCTTCGACGAGATGGACAGACTCTGACGATCGGCGTAAAGCCTGGAGTGCTTCCGGCTCAGCCCGCAGGCTAGAGTATCCAAACTATAGCTTTCGTCAGTTTGCTTATGACATTTTGGGTGGGGCGCGAATCGCCCCACCCAAAATGTCTCCGTCCTAACTACCTTGGCAGTTGCTATATTTTCTAGCCTGGGTCACTTTTCAACAAGCGGCTCTGGCTCAGATCAAGAAGTAGCTCCAGCCCTACCCTTTGTCCTTAGTTTTTTGTCTCTCAAGCTCCACCTCTGATTGCAGTTTCTCAAGCTCTTCAGGCGTTAACTCCTCTAGACGCTTCTGTAGAACTGCATCTTCGTAGTCTTTGAGCTGCTGATTTAGAGTCATGTTTTGCGTGAAGGCTCTCGTCAGATAGGTGATTAGCCAGACGATTAGACCGCCTACCAGTAAGACCTGACTCCAAATCCCAGCAGTAATGTCATCCAGTCCCACCTGCCGGAAAACCAGATAGGCGATGCCGCCGATCGCAAAAATGCCGATGCCAATGCCAATTACATCAATCCGCCGCATACTACGTCATCTGCCGAGGTTGAGGGCGTAGGTTGATGAAGGGGCTAAGCAACAGCAAACCTGGGAAGAAAAGAAACACCAAGAAATACATCAGCACTCGCTCTACAGCGCTACAGGTATACCAGCGCTGCTTTAGGTAAAGCAAAGTCAGGGCTGGCAGAACCAGAAGGTAGGCTCCACCTAGGGCAACATACACACCTAGCGTAATGATTAGAGGTTCCATAGGATATTCCAGCAGAAGAGCGGTACGTATATCTTACCGCCTTAAGCAAGACAGAGAACGCTAGGGAATGGCAGCAAACGCATAATTACACTATACTACAAAATGTAGCATAAGTTGTGGCGGCAACCCTAGCGATAGACGGAGAGGAATAATATGGAACCTTTACATCCTTGCCCATGCTGCGGCTATTTCACCTTTACAGCTGCTCCACCTTACACTTTGCAGTTTTGTGAAATCTGCTTTTGGGAAGATGGGGGAGAGCAATCCTTATCTAGCCTGCGCTATGCACAGCGCAATTTTCTGACCTTGGGTGCCTGCGATCCTGTATTTCGTCATGATGTGCGTCTTCCCGATGTTAGCGATCGTCGGGTCGAGCAGTGGCAACCTTTAGATACGTTGAAACTGCCCGCACAGCCGCTTTGCAATCCATTGCCACAGCATTTAACGGCGTTATTCGAGGTCGTGGAGTCACACTCCACGAAGCAGATGTAATTGATAGCTACGGCTCGGATGAATTGCGTTTCACAGCTCGACTCAAAGACACCGATCGCCGTTAGCAAGAAGTCCCTGAAATCGATATTGAACGCCATTCTTCAAGTCTTAGCTTCCTAGATTGCTTCGGTTTCTGCTACTACATTCTTGCCTACATGACCTGGACGCTCAACCACTATGAAACCAGTGACTCTACGTCTGTTGATGCGACAATTTACCAGCTTAAGATCTACGAAGATCTTAAGAAGCATAAGCTAGAGCGATTCACATCTTTAGATCAGGCTCAGTCTCATGCTGTTTGCCAGTTTCTCTACTTCATCATGAGCTATGGCAAAGATCACGCAGATAGCAAGAGCGCTCAAAGAGCTTTGGAGCAATACTGGAGAAAGTATTGCAGAGGCAATGACGAGAGTGCTGTGGAAATTACCCTTAAACAGTATTGGAAAGGAGTTGAGGATAAAGAATTTGAGAATCAACCTCTTGCAAATTAGGTTAGAGCTGCACATCGACCCAACCTAATCCCAAAACTCTAATATATTTCTTATTGGAGCGAGGTACAGATTACTTTTTGAAAGTTTTGCAGAGCAAAACTTTCAAAAAGTAATCTGGTTCTAATCGAGCACGAAGCACTATAAGACTCAATACAGAAGTGCAGACTATGAATGTAAGAAAAGATGTAGGCAAACGAATTCATGTCGTCGGCACGAGCGGTTCAGGCAAAACGACTTTGGCAAAACAAATTGCAGCACAGCTTCAGATACAGCACATTGAAATGGATGCTCTGCATTGGGATGCCAACTGGACAAACGTTTCTACAGAGGTGTTTCGGCAGCGGTTGGAGCAAGTTTTGGTGGGCGATCGCTGGGTCATAGATGGCAACTACAGCCGTGTCCGTGATCTAGTTTGGAGCCGCGCCGATACGGTAGTTTGGTTGAACTACCCCTTTTGGCTGGTCTTCAGCCGCATTGTCCAACGAACCCTATGGCGAGGCTTGACTCGACAAGAACTTTGGAATGGCAACCGGGAAAGCTTGCGGACTGCCTTCAGCAAAGATTCAATGATTGTTTGGATGCTCAAAACCTATAAAAAGAGACAGCAGCAGTATCCCATTTGGTTTCAGCAGCCAGAAGCGGCGCATTTGACGATCGTAGAATTGCGATCGCCCCAAGCCGCTGAGGCATGGTTGAAAGAACAGAGTTAAGGATGGAAAAGGAGGCGATCGGACGGATATTGTGGAAACGGTATAGGTTCAATCACACCTAGGGGAAACATTCGTATCAAACCTGAAAATAGGCAGAAGGATTTTGCCAATCCATCCCAATTGAGTATTCTACGGAAAGATTCTACAGATCCTCCTCATTTTGGGTGGATATGCAGAATCTTTCTCTCTAAAAAGAAGTTAGACCCTGCTCTCTTTGGGAAAACTTATAAGAAACTCCTCCATATAAAAATTTCCCTATGCCTGGACGATCGATTCGTATTTTTCTTGTAGATGGAACAGCTACAGGTATCATGACAACTGAGATTATGAATTGGACGGGAAAGGTGATTGCATCTCCTAGATCTCAGCTAGTTAGCCTAGCCCAACGTAGTGAAACCAAGCGAACAGGCATATATGTATTGGTCGGTGAAGATCCTAGCAGCCCACTTAAAGATAAAGTGTACATTGGGGAAAGCGATAATGTTTTAAAGCGTTTAACACAACATAATAGCGATCCTGCTAAAGATTTTTGGAGTCGCACAGTCATTGTTATTAGCAAAGATGAGAATTTGACAAAGGCTCATGTACGGTACTTAGAAAGCCGCTTAATTGACATTACTGCACAGGCTGGTCGAGCAATTTTGGAAAATGGTACATCGCCTGAAATACCTAGCTTACCAGAGCCGGACGTTGCAGATATGGAGTATTTTCTTGAGCAACTGTTGATTCTCTTACCAGTACTTAATCTTCCTTTTGCAACTCCTGCCCCAACTATTTCAATAAGCTTGTCAACCCAGACAGACCGGACAGTTCCAACAGTTTCGAAAATTACTTCACCAATTTTTACAGCTAGTAGTTCTGACTACAATGCAACGGCTCAAGAAATAGACGGGCAGTTTGTAATATTGAAAGGTTCAACAATTAAAAAAGAAACTAAAAATTCTCTTAGAGCAACATACACGGAGATGAGAGAGCAATTTATTCAAGATGGAACATTGGTAGAAACAGTAGACGAAATAAGCTTTCAGCTTACAGCAGATGTTTCAGTTTCTAGTCCAACTGGTGCTGCAAGTATAATCACTGGAACATCAGTTAATGGTAGAGAGTTTTGGAGGGTGAAGAATACTAACCAAACTTATAATCAGTGGGATCAAGAACGTATTGCTGATGTTGCGGCTCTGGCAAGTGATGAGTAGTGTGCTGTGTTCGGGTTTTACGTTGTTGTCCCTAGGTCTAACAATTCGGGTGCAGCGGATTGACCGAAACCGCTTGGGTAAGATGTAAAGAACCGAGCGATCGCCGACCAAAACCGTTAAGAGAGCTTCAAAACGTCCCACTTGTGACCTTCAGATCAGGAAGTGAGAATCCTTTGAAGTTCCTTGAAATTGGAGCGTTCACCCTTGCTCTGGAGGCGTTTTTTCCTTCAGCGCTTTATCTTCTATTCTTTTTTCTTTTAGCAGCTTCAAATCTTGCTTCACCTGCTCATAGCCTGTAGTATTGTCCTGCTGAAGGTAAAGTTCCCCTGCCTTGACGAGGATGCTAGCCGCTTCATTGTCGCTGCGAAGGTTTGCGATCGCCCGTCCTCGATTGTGATAGGCTTCAGCAAAATTGGGATGGAGCTGAATAGCTGCGGCGAAGCGATCGGCGGCTTTGCGGTAGTTCCCGGCTTGAAATGCCTCATTGCCCTGCTGCACTTCTTGACTCTGCTGTAAGAAAACTGATGGTGAGAGAGCTACTTCTGAGTCTGCGGCAGAAGGTGGTGTGGGCAAAATCGGCTCTGAAAAGACTACGGCTAGGCTGCCTGACCCAACATAGGCTTGAGACATATTGATGACGGCAAAGGCGGCGATCGCCCCCACAAAGATAATCCAGATGAGAAAGCTTGAGGTATTCATGGAGTTCTGCGATCGCGCTGATTTCTGTCGAGATTAGAGCCGTCCAGATCAGAATCAAAAGGTTTATCTGCTAGCTCCTCCTCTACAGCCTCCCAATCATCTTGGTGCGCAGGGGCGACTTCAGGATCAGGTCTGTAGGGCGGAGTGATTACTCGGTATTCGGCATCATAGACCCCTGGACGCCCCGGCGCTTCCTCTTTACGTGGGTCTTCTCGCGAATCTATATCTTCAAAATCAGGATTATCAGGTTGATTGTAGCCGTAGGAATAGACAGAACCAGACTGGTAGCGGGTTGCCGGATCGCGCTTAACCTCAAAATCTGTGCGGCGAGGAACGCGAGGTTCAGGGTTGGGGCTTTCACGGCGATCGTCTCTGCGGGAGTCCTCATAGCCATCCCAGTTTCGCCAGTCATCGTCAGTGCGATCTCGAATTTCGGGCTGGGGGTTGCGAAAGCTGGAGCTGCTTGAAGAGCCGCTAGAGTCATTAAAGCTGCTGGGTCTAGCCGTCTGTGGCTCCTCCCAATCATCCCATTCGTCCTTGGCTTGCCCTCTGTTTTCCCAGTCATCCTGGAGGCGGGTGCTGGTGCTGGCAGAAGCCCCTCTAGAGGGGCTGCCAGGAGCGCTTCCAGCAGCGCGAGCGAAAGGATTGCGCGGAGCCGAGCTGCTAGAGAACCGATTGGCGGCTGGGCGGTTGGGTGCGCGTCGAGTAGAGCGACCTAGACCGGATAGCCCGGAAATCAGCAGGGTCGTTACGGCTCCAGAGGCGATCGCCCCCCCAATCCACAGCGCTAAAGGAAGCGGCTGAGTGGCAGTTCCCAAAATCACGAGCGGCAGTGCGGGCGACATATTTTGTAGGGCAAACATCACCAGTCCGCCAAGAATGAGCAATACAGGGACAATTCGGATTGCGGACATGGTTTAAGTCTCCGTGCTACAGCGCTTTGCGCTTGAGTCTATTTAGATTTTTTGTTGTGTGCTGCGCTCCGCGCAGCACACAACAAAAAATCTGTGGCTTAGGCAATTGAAAATTGCTGTAAGTCCTGTGCTGAGTCTCTGGGTTAAATCTCTTCATGCAATTCGTCCTTTCCCAAATGTCCTTGCCAACGTTTGAGAGGCACACAGTCAATGTTGAGCTGATCTAGGGCACGCGCCACGACAAAATCAACTAGATCTTCGATCGTCTGAGGATGATGATACCAGGCAGGAATGGCGGGTACAATCCTAGCTCCCGCTTCAGCAAGGGTGGTCAAGTTGCGGAGATGAATTAGGCTGAAAGGCGTTTCGCGAGGCACCAGCACCAGTTTACGCCCTTCTTTAAGCTGCACGTCGGCTGCCCGTTCTAGCAAATCGCCACTTAGCCCAGCGGCTAGCTTGCCCACTGTACTCATACTACAGGGCATAATCACCATGCCGATCGCTCTAAAGGAGCCACTAGCAATATTTGCCCCTACGTCGCCCCAAGGATGGCAGTGCAGTTTGCCGCCCAGATCTACCCCAGCCTGCTGCCGCCAAAACTGCTCCTGCTGGATGCCTTCGACAGGCATCCGAATATTTTCCTCGGCTTGCCAAACCATGTAGGTTGATTTAGAAGCGACTAGCTCGATCGCATAGTCTGCTTCTAGCAAAAACTTCAGGGCACGTACAGCGTAAATTAGACCTGACGCACCCGTGATGCCCAAGATGAGCGGAAGAGAAGGAGTGTTCACAGGTGTCTTTAACGGGCGTTTGTGAGGTTGAATTCGCCCTTCTTCATCATAAGCGTTTAATCATAGGCCTCTGATTCATGCCCGTTGAGTTCCAGAGCTTCATCATCGCCATTGTGATCATTGCGATCCCTATTCAGGTCATCGCGGTCGCCATTGTGATCATCCAGGTGCTCGTCGTTATGGTCATCCGCATCGTCGTCCTCAGAGGCTTCGCTGCCGCCACCCACAGCCACCAAATCAATTTGCTGACGGTAGTAATCGACGCTCTTGACCTGTACCTCTACTCGATCACCCAGCTTATACTGTCTACGATTTTTGCGCCCTACCAGCTTTTGCTGGCGCGATCGATACTCATACCAGTCATCTTTGAGCGAGCTGACATGCACCAACCCTTCAACCAATAGCTCCTCAATTTCGACAAAGAAGCCGTAGGACTGCACGCCCGTAATCAAGCCGTGGAAAACCTTGCCCGTATGCTGCTGCATAAACTCAGCTTTCTTCAGACCTTCCAGATCAGATTCAGCCTCTTGCGCCAGCTTCTCCTGCTCAGTGAGATGCACGACCAGCGTAGTGAAGGTTTCTTCTAGCTCGGCATGAATGTCGGTTGGCAAGACATTCCAGTTGATTTGCCCATGGCAAGAGCTGTTTCGCAGGTCAACCCTGTCTTTAGAGCGCGTGGTGCGGCGATCGCGACCTTGCTCAAACACCGCATGCAGCACTCGATGCAGCAGCAGATCGGGGTAGCGACGCAGCGGCGAGGTGAAATGGGTATAAGCCTGATCGAGCGCTAGACCAAAATGAGTGCCGGGGGTGGTGCTGTAGACAGCAGGCTTGAAGGTAGACAGCAGCAAATAGGTCAGCACCTTTTCGGTTTTGGACTCCGCAAAGTGATTGACCAAACGCTGATAGTCTCGCGGATGCACGACATCTTCCTGCTCCATGTGAGAGTCGATGCCCATATTGCTGACCAGCTTTAGCAACTCCTGCACATCGCTGGGATCAGGCGTGCGATGCACCCGATAGACGGCAGGCACCTGCAACGCCAGCAGATGAGAGGCAACAAGCTGATTTGCCAGCAGCATTAATTCGGTGACGATCGATCGCGCTGGCAGCAGTGAAGACACCACCATTGCCCCCAAAGCGCCCTCGTCATCATACTGAAACTTGGTCGAAAGGAACTTGCTCAGCTCTGGGTTTGCCTCGTCAGGGAAGATTTTTTCAGGCAAATTCAGGTCAAATGCGCCCCGGTTTAAGCGTTGAGTACGAATGGATTGGCTAATCGTATACAGATTGTCCAACATCGTAAACACAGGCTCAAACTCCTGTAGCTCCTCCAGCGACGGCAGCGGATAGGCAGGCGTGACTTCTATGTCAGAAGCCTCGTTTCGCTGCAAGATCGCCTGAGCCTGCTGATAGTCAAGGCGATGATTCACCTGAATCACCGTCGGCTCCAGCTCAAACTTAACGACCTGTCCCTGATCATCCAGCGTGATGAGCACGGAAACCGCCAGCCGATCCTGATCTACTGCCAAGGCACAGCAGCGGTGTACCTGCTCAGGCAGCATGGGAATCGCGACATCGGCTAGGTAAATGGAGTTACTTCGCTTACGGGCTTCTAGGTCAAGCGGCGAGTTGGGTTCAATATAGGACGAGACATCGGCAATGTGAACGCCGAGCTGCCAGTTGCCGTTGTGTAGATCCTTCAAGGTGAGGGCATCATCGATCGCGGGTCCCGTAGGCGTAGGCGGGCCATCAATAGTAATGGTTGGCAACTTGCGCAAGTCCAAGCGGTTCTTCAAATCGCCTTTGCGCAGCTTAGGCGAGAGCAAATCAGCTGCCGCCAGCACTTCCTCTGGAAACTGACGGGGCAAATCATACTTGCAGCAGACAATATCAAATTCAGAGGCTGCTTCGGCATCGCTACCTAAAACTTGCGCCACTCTGCCCATCGGCAAGTGGTTACCCAAGGGATAGCGTAGAATCTCGACATGAACCAGCTGATCAACGGCCTCCTGCAAATCGACGCTTGCCTCCGGCAGCAGCTCGACTTCAAACAGCAAGCGATCGTCTAGGGGAGTCGCTCGATACTGCTCCTCGACCTGCTTCACCCGCGCCAGCACCGATGAATTGGCGCGATCGAGAATCAGCCGCACCTCACCTTCAGGACTGCGCCGCCTTGTGCCCTCTTTGGTAACTCGCACCAAAACGCGATCGCCATTCCAGGCGCTGTGCAGATGGCTTTCCCGAATGTAGACATCCTCCGATCCTTCCACATCCTGAATGGCAAAGCAAAAACCCTTGCTAGAACAGCGCAGCTTACCTTCTACGATGTCTTCTTCGGGCGCACGGCGATATTTTCCTCGCTCCTTCATCAAGACACCCGTACGCTCTAAGGCATCTAGAGCAATTTGTAGCTTACGAAGGCTGACATCATCTTTGCAATTCAGCTTCTTCTCCAGCGCCTTGGGGGCAACCAACTTGTCCTCTGCAAAGTTTGCTAGCAGCGTTGCAATCGAGAATTCCATGTAGCGACTGATCCTTAGTTGATTGTCTTAACTCCTCGCCCTTACCGTTGCTCCTGAGCCAATCGCTAGGGTAATTCATCAGATGAATCACCGTAGGATTCACAGTCCTTGTAGTCTTTCGCAATCTGTACGTCATCTACAGAGAGCCTTATCTACTCTGGCTATGCCGAACAAGGGCAAACTGTGTTCCATACTCAGAGAAGACTCTAGACTTCTACTTCGGTGCGCTCAGCGATCGCTCTAACGAACAATTTGGCTGAAAACATAACCCGCCAACCGAATGTATGCCCGAACAACCGTCTTGCAAAACTCAAGCTTCTCTCCCCAAGAATCGCTGAAGGAAAGAGCGCAGAGGCAGTGCCGTTGAGAGACAGTTGCTCTTTTGCTCTTCACTCTTTTGCTCTTCACTTGGCTACTCTGACGCTATCTCTATGCCAATCGCTCTTGCAGACTCTTGTGTAAAAGGGCTGAAACTTTTGAGATCTAACCCTTGGGCAACAAGTCTTGGGTTAAAGCCACGCGACGCGGCAAAGACCGAGTTGAATGGATAGCGCTTGGAGAGAAGCGGAAGGGTTTCCTCTATTTTTGCACTTTCCCTATTCTATTCAAACTTTCTTAGAAAAAATGTTTTTTAAACCTGAAAATTTTGACATTGCTGAATTAGCAAGGTCGCAGTTCTCTAGGTCGCAGGTTTTTAGAAAATGAATCAGCTAGAAAACTGTGCGCCAGAAATTCAGCCAGCCAGAAATTTAACGCTGCCCTGTAACAATGTAGGCGACTCGCTTGCCAATATTGGTAGCATGATCCGCCATGCGTTCTAGATGCCGAATCACCAGAACCAACAAGACGATTGGCTCGATCGTTCCTTTCACATCGGTCTGGTGTGCGAGAAGGTTGTAGAGCGCTTCGTAGTCAGAATCAACAGCATCGTCTTTGATTTTAATATCTAGCCCCGACTCTGCATCCAAGTCAGACAAAGCCGCCAAACTCATTGCCAGCATTGCCCGACAGCGATCGAGCATGAGTTGCACATCCTCCATGCAGCTGTGAACAGGATAGGGAAATAGCTTCACGGCAATCTCGCCTAGATCTTCCGCATAGTCGCCAATGCGCTCTAAATCGCGAATAAGCTGCATCAGAGCGCTGAGCAGACGCAAATCTTGAGTGACATGCATTTGCAGCGAAATCAGATCGACGCAATCCAGCTCTATTTGCCGATACAGCTGATCAATCTGCTTATCTTGAACTGCAATTTGACGGGCAGCTTCCAGATCGCGCTCAAACAGCGATTTACGAGCCAGCCAGCAGGAATTTTCAACCAAAGCCCCCATTCTCAGCACGTCTCTTTGAACTCGCCTAATTTGGCGTTCCAACTGAATAGGGGTAGATTTAGAACTTTCCAATGAAACACTCTCCAAATAGAGTCAGACACCAGTTAGAGAAGGAGCCAACCATAGAGCAGAAAAGCAGGGCAGAAAAGCGAAGCGGCGCAAGGCTATAGAACTTGCGGAGGCTTTTGCCCGTTGCATGAGCTATTAACTTAGCCCGGATCACTGGGTCGTGCAAGCAATCTTGATCACCATTGCGGTATAGATTTTCGATAAGAAGCGACATTTTCTGTTACATCATGTGACGAAGAGTTCCACAGCGTCAGGATTTAGCCGAAATTAGTGAACGTTGGGGTAGCGGCGCTAGAGTCATTAATGTTAGTGATTCAGACTAACCATTAGTGCTGTGGCGATCGAAGCTTCCAACTTTGAATCTATGACATCAGGAGTTTCTAAACTTATGTCTTTATCAGATACTCAAGTCTACGTGGCAATGGTTGTGGCATTGATTCCCGCCGTTTTGGCGTTCCGTCTGTCTACTGAGCTATACAAGTAGTCTCTCTAGGGGCTTTCAACCGCTTTCAATTCATAGCAGAGAGTTCAGCCTAGACTGAACTCTCTGCTATTTTTTTGGCAGGTTCTCAGGTTTGGCAGGAGGCGATCGCCTGTACTCCTCAAAAGACGGCTGATTTCAGCCAATTGGAGGAAAATTACGGACAAATGTCTAAAAGATGCTAGAACTGCATGAGAAGCTTCTGTATTTTTCTTGTCAGGCGCGTGCAGAAACCTATTTATCGTGTAATCTTTTGTCTGGCTGCTTCTGTTTTTAGAGTATTCCTCAATCAGATAGACAGATAGCCGATACGGGCAAAATAGGGTCACCTACCGCTAATTTGGGGGATTTCTTCGGATTTGGGGATGCCCTTCGTCAGAGCAAGATCGGATCATTTTATGAATGCACTTCCACGCTACAACTATCCCCAACCACCCGACCCGACCCGTCGGAAAATGGTGCGCCGTCGTCCGCGACGCAATCCTCATCAGGCTGTTATTCTTGAAAATGGCTTTAAGCTAGGAGTCAACTGCCTACTGTCTGTGATTGCTCTGTCGGCTCTGGTGAAGCTGGTGCCCTACAACCTAGCGCAGCAGGCGAAGCTCAAAGAAATTCGGGTTGAGGTTTCAGAGGTAGAAGGTCGAGTCGATCGCCTACAGGCAGATCTCAACCGTCAATTTGATCCTCAGCAGGCGATGAGCGTGATGCAGGAGGAAAGCATCCGAGTTGATCCCAGACAGCGCCAGATTGTTTGGATTACTCCCACAGATTCACTGGCTCAGACGGCGCAGGAAGCCAATGCAACCTATGGGCGATCGGCTCAAACCAATCCAGCCTTCTATCCTCCGGCAGTCCTTCCGGCAGTTCCCTAGTAACGGATGCGCGGGTCAATGTAGGCATTGAGAATATCAATGAGGATGCTGGCGATCGCTACAATTACCGACAGAAAGACCATGATGCCCTGCACTACCGGATAGTCGCGCTTGAGAATGGCATCATAGAAACGACTGCCCAGCCCTGGCCATGAAAAAGTAACTTCCGTCAGCACCACACCTGCCAGCAGCGAAGCAAAGGTGAGTCCCAAAATAGTGATGACTGGAATTAACGCATTCTTGAGCGCATGAGATACCACAATTTGCCGTTCGGGGATACCTCGTGCCCGTGCTGCCTCTACATAGTCTGACTTCAGAGTTTGCTTCAGGTTAACGCGCACCATGCGCTCAAAAATACCGCTAATTAATACGCCTTGAGTTAGGCTGGGCAGCGCCAGATAGTAAAGGCTGACCGACAAGGCGCTAAAGTCAGCGCTGAGGAGACTATCGACCACATATAGCCCTGTGAAGCCCTGGGGAGGCGATAGGGAAAGCGGAAACCGTGCGCCCAAGGGAAACCAACCTAACTGCACCGAAAAGATCAGCTGCAAAATCATCCCAAACCAGTACATGGGCACCGCATAGGTGAAGATGCCGAATAGCCTGCCGCCTACGTCATATCCGGTATTGGGTTTAGAGGCTGCCAAGGCTCCAACTCCTACGCCAACTAAAACGGCGATCGTCATGCTAAACACCGTTAGCTCTACGGTTGCTGGAAAATGCGCCTGGATAATTTGCCAAACGGTTTCGCCCTGGGTAGCGATCGAGGTGCCCAAGTCTAGCTGCAACAGGCTGCCCATGTAGCGAAGATACTGGAGCCACAGCGGCACATCTAGCCCTAGGGTATGCCGCAAATCTTGCTTAGCAGTTTCAGGGGCACGCGGCCCCAGCAATACGTCGATCGGATCGCCAGGAGTCGCCCGCATCAGCAGGAAAATCAGGGTGGTGATTGTCCAGATCATCAGTGGGGCAAGCAGCAGACGGGAGAAGACGTAGTAGCGAAGAGCGGAGGAGCGAGACATGGAAGACGAGGGGGAGAGTGTGACTCAAGAGTGACTTATGGGTTGCAAGTGCGCCGAACCCAACACAAATAGGAGGCTATTTTTTGATTTGCCCAAACAGAAACTGCTGACTGGGCTGAATGGCAACACCCTGAACTGTGCCTTGGGCGAAGACATAGTCCTTGTTCTGCCAAAGGGGAATGTAAGGTACATCTTCGCCCAATAAGTCCTGGAGCTGGATAAAGTCAGCATCCCGCGCCTTCAGGTCTTTTTCGCTGCGCTGTTTTTTGAGCAGGCTGTTGGCGCGATCGCTGTAATAAAAAGACCCGCCTGCCTGACTTTGCCCCGATTCGCAGCCTTTCTCAACAGAGCCTTTCTCACAGCTTAGAAAGGGATCGATAAAGGTTTCGGCATCGTAATAGTCGGGATACCAGTCGAGAATGGTGGCAGGATAAGTGCCTTTATCCAGATTGTCGAATAGAGTGCCCGTTTCGACGCTGTTGAGCTTGACATTGACTAGACCAGGAAGGTTTTGATCGATCGCCGCTTTCACCGTGCTGGCGACTAATCCGCGTGTGGTCGAGCTAGAGGAATACCAGATTTCTAGCGGCAGCGGCTTGGCTGGAGAAAATCCGGCTTCCGTCAAAAGCTGCTTGGCTTTTTCATACTGACCATCTCCATACTTATCTTTGAAGACAGGCTTGTAGAGGGGAAAGGTCGTGGGCAAAAGGCTGTAAAGCGGTTCAGCCTGACCTTGAAAAACGCGCTGATTGAGCAGATTGCGATCGATAGAGGCTGCGATTGCTTGGCGCACCTTGACGTTGTTCAGAGGCTCACTTTTGGCATTCAACACCATGTAATTGACGGTGTTGGTTCCCGACTGAATCACCTGCCAGCCGTTCTGCTTTGCCCCCTGCTCCAGGTTGCGGATTTGGTCAGGGTCAAGGGTTTGGTAGGCAATGTCCAAACCTCCTGTACGAAAGGCGTTGTAGAGGTTTGCCGGACTGGTGACGAGCTGAATATCAATCCCTTTATTAGCGGGTTTTGTACCCCAGTAGCCTTCGTAGGCATCGAGGCGAATGGAGTCAGTGCCAAATTTTGCCAGCTTGTAAGGTCCTGTGCCGATGAATTCTTTGGGCTTAAATTTGCCTGCGCCGATCGCATACGCCTTGGGCTGCACGGGAGTCACGCCGGAAAAAGCCAGCAGCGCGGGGAAAGCAGCAAAGGGAGACTTCAGGGTAATGGTCAGCTCAGAGTCGCCTGTTGCCGTGACTTCCGCGATTTTATCGGACAGCAGGAAGGCAGGACGACCGCCATTTTGCATGAACCGCTGGATGGAAAACGCCATAGCTTCAGCGTTAAAGGGAGAGCCGTCATGAAAGGTTACGCCTGTGCGGAGCGGAATTTTATAGATCAGCCCATCAGCGCTGATGGTGGGCAAGGCGGTGGCTAACTGAGGTTCTAGCTCGGTAGTGCCCGTTTTGTAGGTGTAAAGCCGATCGCCCAGGTTGTACAGCAAGATCCCCGGAAACAGCTCGTAGGCATCGGCAGGGTCAACGGTTTCGGCTTTTAGGGTGGTGCCGATGGTGATGCGCCCGTTATTTGCCCCGCTACCAGCCCCATTAGTTGCCCCAGAGCTGGGCGTCGTTTTAGGTGCGCCGCAGCTTACGACTAGAAACACACACAGGCTAAACAGGCTGACCCATTGCAGCAGCGATCGCCCTTTCCCAACTTGCCAAACTTTCATTCTCTGATCCCTCACAATTCCAAACCAGCCGCAGCTTGTCAAACGACTCACGATCGAGCTGTTCAACCCATACTTTATAACGTGCCGGGAGCGATCGTTAGATTGAGTAGAAAATCGGAAATGCCTTTGCCTCTCTAGGACGGACGTAGACGCGCTGCTGGGGCTGAATCTTGATCTGGTCATAGCGATCGCGGGTCAGGTTTGCCATGACGATTTGTCCGTCATCTAGCGCCAGTTCAGCTTGCACTTCCCAGCCGAGATGAATAATCCGGTCAACGCGTGCGGGGACTGTGGACTCACCTGGCTCCAGCTCAATCACCACATCTTGCGGACGCACAAACACTTCAGGATGCGGCGACTCAAAGCTGTTGGCAAAGATCTTGGAGCTGCTGGACAGCACGTTGACTGGACCAATAAAGCTCATGACGAAGGCGCTAGCAGGGTGGTCATAAATTTCGGCGGGGGTACCCACCTGCTCAACTTTGCCCTGATTCATCACGACGATTTCATCAGAGACTTCCATCGCTTCTTCTTGGTCGTGGGTGACGAATACGGTAGTGACATGGACTTCGTCATGGAGCCGCCGTAGCCAGACACGAAGATCCTTGCGTACCTTGGCATCCAATGCCCCAAAGGGTTCATCTAGCAACAGCACTTTTGGCTCGACTGCTAGTGCCCTGGCAAGAGCGACGCGCTGACGCTGACCGCCGGAAAGCTGGGAGGGATAGCGATCGCCTAGTCCCCCCAACTGCACTAGCTCTAGCAATTCTTCGACGCGCGCTTTAATTTTGGCTTTGGGTGCTTTACTAATTTCTAAGCCAAATGCGATATTTTTGCGCACGGTCAGATGCTTGAACAGGGCGTAGTGCTGGAATACAAAGCCGATGTTGCGCTCCTGAACGCTCTTGTAGGTGGCGTCTTGTCCTGTGAGCAAAATTCTGCCAGAATCGGGCATCTCTAACCCCGAAATCAGCCGCAGCAGGGTTGATTTTCCTGATCCAGAAGGACCCAACAGCGCGACTAAAGATCCGGTCTTGATCTCCAAGCTCACCTGATCGACTGCCTGAAAATCATCAAACCGCTTGGATACATGCTCAACAATAATGCCCACGACCAATAGCCTCTTGAGGAGTGAGGGGATAGTCTCTCAAAATGTCGTCATCCCCAATTTGTCTACGTAATTACTGTACTTTACATCTTTGTAGACTGCTCTTTTAGAAATCGCGCTGTCGCCAGTTGCTCAGGACATTTTGGGTGGGGCGCGAAGCGCCCCACCCAAAATGTCCCCGCCCTAACCGCCTTGGCGGTTGCCATACATTGCGTAAAAGTGAATCGCGTAAAAGTGAATTACGTGAAATATCGCGCTCCTTTCAAAAAAATAGGCAACAACGCTAGAACATTGCCGTATGATGCTTTTCATCTCATCTCTGCAATTATCTCCAGACTAATCCAGCTATGCCAGACCTGCATGTCTCTTGGACTGACTACCACCATAAGATTGAACAGCTTGCCGTCAAAGTTTATGAATCTAATTGGGAATTCAACCAAATTATCTGCCTAGCTAGGGGCGGATTGCGGGTTGGGGATCTGCTGTCTCGCATTTTTGACCAGCCCTTGGCGATTCTGGCAACCGCTTCCTATCGAGGGACGGGGGGAAAGACGCGAGGCAATATTGTGTTTTCGCGTGATTTGACGATGACTACGCCTAGCCTGGGTAGCCATGTGCTGCTGGTGGATGATCTGGTCGATTCGGGGGTGAGTTTGCAAAAGACGCTGGCTTGGCTCGATCGCTACTACGGTTTCTATATTGAAGAGGTTCGGACGGGGGTGCTGTGGTATAAGGCTTGTTCGGCGATCGCTCCAGATTATTACGTGGATCATTTGTCAGATAATCCCTGGATTCACCAACCTTTTGATACGTACGAAAATATCAGCATTGCTGAATTGGCTGCATCCCATGCGGCGCTTTCGACTCGTCAAACATCAAGCTGATTTACTCTCTATTCCCTACTCCCCATGACACCTTCTCTCTTGTTCGACAGCGCCAATTTTTTTGTTCTACCTTTCTGGCTGCTGATGATTGGCTTACCCAATTGGAGTGTGACCCGCAAGGTGATGGAATCGTTTTTGCCGTTTTTGCTGCTTGCTGGGGTCTATGTGTATTTGTTTGGCATGAGCTTAGATCCTGAAGCGGCTCAGTCGTTCGCCAATCCGTCTTTGGCAGATATTGCTCGTCTATTTGCCAATGAAAAGGTGGCGGCTACGGGCTGGGTGCATTTTCTGGTGATGGATCTGTTTGTGGGGCGATGGATTTATTGGGAGGGGCAGCGATCGGGGGTTTGGACGAGGCATTCGCTGATTATTTGCTTGTTTGCGGGGCCGATGGGTTTGCTGTCTCACATTGTGACGCAGTGGGTGTCTCGGCGGTTTTTTGCGGGGGGAGTTGTGGAGGGTGAGACGGTTTCGGGTTAGGTTTTGGAGTCCTGGTATTCATGTAATGATTTTTTATTGGGCGGGCGAAGCCCGCCCAATAAAAAATCATTACATTTTGAGGACTACCGATTTTTGCGTTAAGCCTAGGGAGCAGCCAACAGCCTTGGGGGTCTCCCCCAAACCCCCGGTGGGGGACGAGGCGCCTCCCCCACGCCCCCTGCGCAAGGGATGATGGATGGGCGGGAGGAAGCGCTTCGCATGGGTGGGGGATCGGGCGTTAGTCAGGAGCGTTCAGGCGGTAATGAGGAGCGATCGGGTGTTACTAACGAACGCTTGAGCATTGGTTAGGAGTGCTTGAACGCGAGTCAGGAACGATCGGGCGTTAGTCAGGAGCGCTTGGGTAGTAATGAGGAGCGATCGGGTGTTACTAACGAACGCTTGGGCGTTAGTCAGGAGTGCTTGAACATTAGTCAGGAATGAGCGGACGTTATTGTGGTGTGGGTCTGCTTAGAATTTGCGTGACCAGTCTTTTTGGCTCCATCGCTCTACGACGACTTTGGTTTGGGTGAAGAATTCGATCGCCTGTTGTCCTTGTCCGTGCAGGTCGCCGTAGAAGCTTTCTTTCCAGCCGCTGAAGGGGAAGAATGCCATGGGGGCGGCAACGCCGATGTTGATGCCGATGTTCCCGGCTTCGGCTTCATAACGGAATTTGCGGGCTGCTGCGCCGCTGCTGGTGAAGAGGCAAGCCATGTTGCCCCAAGGGCTGTTGTTGACGAGGGCGATCGCTTCGTCGAGGGTTTCGACATGCATGAGGCTAAGGACGGGACCAAAGATTTCGGTCTGGGCGGTCTGGCTGCGCGGATTGACGTTTTGCAGCAGGGTGGGGCGGATGAAGTTGCCGTGTTCGTAGCCGGAAATAGAGGGGTTGCGTCCGTCAATCAGCACTTTTGCGCCTTCGTCGGCTCCCTGCTGGATGAGCTGCTCGATTCGCGTTCGGCTCTGGGCGCTAATGACGGGACCCATTTGTACGCCTGTCTCTAGTCCGAAGCCAACAACACGGCTGGTGGCGGCTTCGGCGATCGCTTCCGTATAGGGCTGCTGGGCTTCGCCGACGGTGATGGCGATCGAGGCGGCGAGGCAACGCTGTCCGGCACAGCCAAAGGCGCTGTCGGCGGTGATGCGGGTGGTCATTTCGAGGTCGGCGTCGGGCAGGATAATCACGGGGTTCTTGGCTCCGCCTTGGCACTGAACTCGCTTGCCTTGGGCGGCAGCACGGCTGTAGACATACTTGGCGACGGGGGAAGAGCCTACGAAGCTGATGGCGCGAATCTGTGGATGGTCGAGAATGGCATCGACGGCAGCTTTGCCCCCATTTACCAGGTTAATTACGCCTTTGGGTAAGCCGGTCTGATCGAGCAGCTGAAACACTTTCTGCATGGTCAGGGGCACTTTCTCGGAGGGCTTGACGATGTAGGTGTTGCCGCAAGCGATCGCGTAGGGCATAAACCAGAAGGGAATCATGCCGGGAAAGTTGAAGGGGGCAATCACGGCTGCTACGCCTAACGGCTGCCGAATCATGGACTCGTCAATGCCGGAAGCAATATCTTCGAGGTTTGCGCCCTGCATCATCATGGGAATGCCGCAGGCTGTCTCTACGTTTTCGATCGCCCGCCGAATTTCGCCCCTCGCCTCGTCTAGGGTTTTGCCACACTCGATCGTCACTGTCTGGGACAGCTCCTCAAAATGCTCGTCCATCAGCACCTTTAGCCGAAAAAGATACTGAACGCGCTGGGTGGGCGGGGTGCGCCGCCAAGATTTGAAGGCGATCGCGGCGGCTTCGGTTGCTCGGTTAATCTCAGCCTCTGGCGAAAGCGGTACGCGGGCAAGCTTTTCTGCCGTAGCTGGATTGAGGATGTCTAAAAATTCACAGGCGATCGAGTCGCACCACTCGCCGTTAATGTAATTCTGAAGTGTGGAAACAAGGGTGGAAACAGGCTGGCTTGGAGGCATGGACGCAAGAGATAAAGCACATTTTTCCAGCTTATCTTTATTTGATCCTTGAATCTGTATACCTAAAGATACTGAAAGCATCAGGCTTTAGTTTCAAGAGATACGAATAGCACCGGAATTCGATATAGTTCCCTAGGGACAGGTTTTTGAAAGGATGATTAGGTTTGAATAGTGATTGGGTCTGAGTGGCAATCTGAGTAGCAATCTGAGTAGCAACAAGTGTGGGATTGGCGATCGTCCAGGAGTAGGCATGAAAAATAACGGGATTGGCGTAACTCGAAGACTGTTGGCAACTCTGCTGGCGGTTGTTTTGGGCTTTGGGTTGGGAAGCTGTAGCGCTGCTCCAGGAATTGCGCGTTCTTCGGGCAGTGCTGCAAAGCCTCCTCGGATGGTGAAACTGGCAGAAGTACCGCCTCCAGCCGCCATTCGGGAGCTGCGGCGAGATCTAGACAAATATCAGCCTCAGGTAGAGATTCTCAGCCCGCGATCGGATGAAGTTCTGCAAAATACGGAAGTCTCGGTTCGCTTTCAGACCAAAGATATTCCCTTATTTCTCAATGAAGAGTTTGGTCTAGGTTCCCATCTCCATGTGATTCTGGACAACCAACCCTATGTCGCTCTGTACGACGCTGACGAACCGATGATCCTTAAAGATCTGGAGCCTGGAACCCACACGATTCGAGCGTTTGCCTCACGTCCCTGGCACGAAAGCTTCAAAAACGAGGGAGCCTATGCCCAAACTACCTTCCATGTCTTTACCAAGACCCCTGAGAATAACCCTACTCTTCAGCCTCTGTTGACCTACAGCCGTCCCAAAGGCAGCTACGGCGCAGAGCCAATTATGCTGGATTTTTATCTAGCAAATGCTCCCCTGCATCTGGTTGCTAATCAGGACGCAGAAGATGACATTCTCGATTGGCAGGTGCGCTGCACCATCAATGGCGAAAGCTTTATCGTCGATCGCTGGGAACCCATCTACCTCAAGGGTCTGAAGCCTGGTAAAACTTGGGTGCAGCTAGAGCTGCTAGACGAGAAAGGTAATCCCTATCCCAACACCTTCAACAACACCGTGCGGCTAATTGACTACCAGCCCGGTGGCACTGACACACTATCTAAGCTGATCCGGGGCGATCTCTCGGCGGCAGAAGTCCGAGCTATTGTCGATCGCGATTACGTTTATCAGCCCGAACCGATTGCCCCCGAACCGATTGACCCCGAACCTCACGATCTTCCCCCGCTCGAAGCACCCCCTGAAATTCCCTCTGCCGAGCCTACGCTAGAGCCACTCCCAGAAACTCCGGCGATTCCGGCTCCAGCCTTATTGCCGCCTGAAGTGCTACCGCCGATTGTCAAATCCCCCACAATCATTGAACCCCCGCCAGAGCTAGAAGCACCTAGCCCAGAGGTGCCGCTTCAGACTGAGGAGGAAGTGAATGAGAAAATTGATCAGTCGATCAAGCAGCAGCTCCCTGATGCCGTAGAGGAGTTTTTAGAAGATCAAGACCTGGAACTGCCGCCCGTACAAGATCCCGCCCCTAATTTACTCGGAAAACCGCTGCTCAATCCTGTCCCCGCAAATCCTGCTCCCGCAGTCGATAAGCCGCTCCTGCGACAGTGGCGCGATCGCCTCAAGCAGGTCGTGCCGCTGCCGGAGCCTAGTTCAGAAACTCAGCCCTTCTTGAAGCAATGGGGCGATCGGGCGAAGGAATTCTTGGGAGGGGCAGAAGCGTCTGATTTCATTCAGGAACCAGTGGCACCCATAGAGCCAGCATTACCTAAAGCCATGCCTCAAATCATGGATGTGCCGCCTGACGAAAAGCTAGAGATTCAGATTGCCAAGCCGGAAGCAGTTCCTCCTGTAGAGCCTTCTCCAACCGCTAAAGCACCTCAGTTGTTCCCGCCTGAAATTCAAGAGGCGATCGAACCCCCGGCGATCGAGCCGCAGCCAGATGTGGAACCCGTGAAAGTTCTTAACCTCTAGCGTTTAAGGCTGACTCAGCTTTGCCTCTGGCGCTTGTAGCTTTGCCTCTGGGAGAATTAGCATGGCATCGCCAAAAGAATAGAAGCGGTACTGCTGAGCGATCGCCTCTTGATATAAATCTAGCAATCGCTCTCGTCCAATTAAGGCGCTGACCAACATCAGCAGGCTCGACTTGGGCAGGTGAAAGTTGGTGATTAGCCCATCCACCACGCGCCACCGATAGCCGGGATAGATGAAAATTTCTGTCCTGCCGCAGTAGGGCTGAATCGTGCCGTCTTTAGAGCCGTCCTGAGATGCACCTTCCAGTGCTCGGACTGCCGTAGTGCCTACCGCGATCACCCTGCCGCCTGAAGCCTGAGTTTGGCGAACTTTCTCAGCGGTTTCTGGCGGTACTTCTAGCCATTCGCTGTGCATAGAGTGCTGAGTGATATCTTCCACTTCCACCGGACGAAAGGTGCCCACGCCCACATGCAGGGTGACAAAGCTCTGCTGAATGCTTACCTCCCGCAGCCGATCGAGCAATTCTGGCGTAAAGTGCAGCCCTGCGGTGGGGGCAGCCACGGCTCCGGGGCGATCGGCATATACGGTCTGGTACTGCTCTGGATCAGCCTGAGAGTCTGTAATGTAGGGCGGCAGCGGCATCACCCCTAGCTTAGACAGCAAGGGCAGCAGCGGCTGGGAGGGCGGCAGGTCAAACTGGATCAGCCTTCCTCCTGTGGGCGGATCGATCGCCATCACGGTTGCCGTCAAGATGGGACTATCTCCAGCTTCCGCACCGCCAAATTCAATTTGCGCACCGGGCTTCATGCGTTTTCCAGGCTTCACCAACGCCAGCCAGCAGTTCTCCGGCTTCTCTTCTAGCAGCAAAATCTCAATTTTCGCGCCATCGGGCTTCCGACCGTACAGCCTTGCCGGAATTACCCGCGTGTTGTTCATCACCAGCAAATCTCCGGGGCGCAACAGCTCCGGCAACTCCCGAAAGATTCGGTGCTGGTGGGATGTGAGGGAATCGATCGCCAATAGCCGAGAGCTATCTCGCGGCGTAACCGGATTTTGGGCGATGTGGGTTTCAGGCAAGACGTAATCGTAGGCTGAGAGGGAGCGATCGGGAGTGAGGCGATCGCCCTGACTTTCTTCTAGGGTCGAATCTGTCATGGGAACTGTGAAGCGATCGGAAGGCATGATTTGCAGATCAGAATTTCTAGGCGCAAGGTTTATACAGGGACTCCCAAAGCTTTAAGCACCAGCGGTAACAGCTTGTTACAGGCATCCACTACCTTAGCGGTATCGGGCAAAGCTTGCTACAAGCCTAGCCGTTCACGAATGGGCTGCCCAAAGAATGAAGACGTCACGGTATTGCCCGAACATGGCATCAGCACTCACAATTGTCATGTCTTGCGACTGCGACTGTGCGATTAGCATTCTGTCAAACGGGTCTTGGTGATGCAAAGGCAAAGCAGCCGCTCGTAACGCATGAGTTGCCGAAATTTCTAGCGATCGTGCCCTTAATTGCCCCATGCGGCTAGCTATGTAGCTGTCTACGGGTTCTGGCAGCGGCAGTTTTCCGATCGCAACTTTAATGCCTATTTCCCAAACGCTAGCTACAGAGAACCACACTTCATGGGTTTCATCAGCAAGGCAAGCGATCGCCTCTTCACTCAAGCGTTCTGGTTGAGCAAACCACCACAACCAGAACTGGGTATCCATCAAGAGCTTCACGCTTCATTTCCCTCGAATGCTGCCAAGATCTCTTCCGGCAAAGGAGCATTAAAGGCTTCAGGCACGACAAAACGCCCTCTATCCAGCCCCAAGCTATCCTGTCGATTGTGAATGGTACGAAAGGGAACCAACTTTGCTACAGGAATACCTCGATTTGAAATAATGATCTCTTCTCCGAGTTCTACACGCGACAACAGACGCGAAAGGTTTGTCTTGGCTTGGTGAATATTGACAGTTTCCATGAGTTCTTGAAACTAAGTCTAGTTCTTGAAACTAAGTCTATAAACTTGGCTCAACATAGCTAAATTTTACGCCTTCGGGCAACAGTCGGAAATAACTCATACCAATTTAAGTTGATGAGGCGGCAGATGATTTTCGAGAGCCGCGCGGAGCGCGGCTCTCGAAAATCATCTGCCCTGTTTAGGTCTTAAATTGGTATCAGATTATTCGGGAAAAGCTGAGTCGATAAACAACAGCCTTCGCGTTCTGAACCGCACCTTCCTTGTCTCAAACGACAGCCTTCGAGCTTTACACACCAATCTTTGTGTCCAGAACCCGATCGCTCTCCCTCAAAACAGCACATTCCGAGTTCAGAACAGCAACGATCGCCCTTCAAACGACAAACTCCGAGTTCAGAACAGCAACGATGCTGCTTTAAACAACAACGTTCTTGCTTTTTGCTCAAAGTTTCTCGTTTCAAACAAGAACGATCGCGTTTCAAACGAGAAACTTTGAGCTTAACAGCGCAATCTTGGCATTTTGAGCAAGAACGATCGCGTTTTAACCTAAACTTGCGGTCATCAAATGTTTCTGAATCCTGCAAAAGGTGTTTCGGCTTGCAGACATAGCCTCTCCCTCGTTCGCGGATGCTGCAAGCGAAGTTCTTTCGCATGGAGATAGAGCCGATCGCCCTTCAAGCCTTTTTCCACGCTCCCCAGATCCCCAGTCTCTAAGCCCCCAGTCTCTAAGCCACCATTCTCTGAACCACCATAGAGCCGATCGCCTAAAATCGGCATCCCCAGTCCTCTCGGATCGGCAGCATGGACTCTGAGCTGGTGCGATCGCCCCGTCACGGGCACAAACTCTACTCGCGTCAAACTCTGCGATCGGGCAATTACCCGAAAATGAGTCTGGCTAGGCTTACCTCGCTCATCGACTTTTTGGTAAGGGCGATCGGCTGGATCTGCCCACAATGGCAGATCGATCGTGCCTTGGTCTGGCTCCAAACGTCCCAACAGAATTGCCTCATACACCTTATGAATCTGCCGCTGCTGAAACTGCTGGCTCAGTTGGCGGCAGGTTGCTAAGTCTCGCGCCAACAGCAAAATGCCCGACGTATCTTGATCTAGCCGATGCAACGCAAAGATTTTGCCGTCCGGCATCTGGCAGCGTAGGCGATTGAGGACGCTATCTTGGCGATCGCCATAGCGACCTGGCACTGAAAGTAGCCCTGCGGGTTTGTTGATAGCCATGAGAAAATCATCTTGGTACAAGAGAGGGAGTGAAGAGCAGGAAGTGGGAGTCGGCAAGCCGGAAAGCAGAAATCCCATAAGGGGCTGACACCGCTCTGCACAGGCACCATAAAACTCACCTGAAATCTTGTCGCCGTTCGGGGAAGGCGCTCCCCACCAAAATTCCGCCATTGCCAGAGGTTTCAAGCCCAGAGTCGCCGCATGGTGCAATAGCTTAGGGGCGCAGCAGTCGCCTGTACCCGTGGGCATTAAGGTATGCAGACTAGCCATCAACTGCCGCAGCGACGCAGACTCCCCCGCAAAATTGGTGAGGCGATAGGCGGTGTAAAGCTGTTCCTGAAGCTGCCGGGAAAGGGTCTTACGCTGCTGCTTTAGCAAGCTAATCTGCGTATCGGCTTGCGTGATCATCTCTTGGAGCGATCGCACGGCCTCATCTCGCGCCTGCTTGAGCCGCCGCCGTTCCATGCCCTGCCAGCGGCTCTGGTTGTCTAGATGTTCCAGGGCTTCGGTCAATGCCACTCCGGTCAGGGTGGCGCAAGCATGATGTCTTTGCTCTAGCCGCCGCTGTTTTTGCAGCTGATGATGACTCGCCAGCTCTTGCAGGCGATCGGCAAACTCCTGAGACAAAGCCTCATACTGCTGCCGCTCTGGAATGTTATGCAGCGCCATAATTTCCTGCTTCATGCTTGCCAAACGGTTGAGCGCGATCGCTTCCTCCAATGCCACCTGCTCCCGTCCCGGCAAAGGCGGCACCCACCCTTCAACGATTCCCGCTCCGTTTAGCAATCCCGAAAAAGCCTTCAGCACCTGCCGTTCTCCAGAAGGTAGCTCGACCAGCAGCACGCCATACATTTTGCCTTCAGCCTCGTAACGATCGTCACAGGCTAGATGCTGCATAAGCTGACGGGCGATCGCTTCAGCTGATCCGGTGCGAGGAAGCTTGAGGCGATCGCCGCTTCGAGGACAAATGCCCTCATACCAATAGGCAGGGATTTCCTCTGGGTCAGCATTCGACAGAGCAAAATCTGAAAAGAGAGATACTGGATAGAGCATGACCTATACAAAGCCTGACGTTACGAGGCACAAAGACATGAATCCCATTCAGAAAGTCGCGATCGTCGGAGGCACCCACGGCAACGAATTAACTGGAGCCTACTTAGTTAAAAAGTTTGAGCAGTTTCCCCATCTGGTTCAGCGATCGAGCTTTAATACCCTAACGCTTTTGGGCAACCCCAGAGCCTTCAAGGTCAACCGACGCTACACCGAGAAAGATCTGAATCGCTGCTTTCTCAGTCAAGACTTGCAGAATCCCCTGCTGCTGTCCTACGAAGAACAACGCGCCAAAGATATTGATGCTTTGCTAAGACCGAAAAATCAGCCCCCAGTTGACATCATTATCGATCTGCACAGCACCACAGCAAACATGGGCTTAACGCTGATTTTGAGCAACAATCACCCCTTCAATTTGCAGTGGGCAGCTTATTTGACGGCTCTCAATCCCCAGGTAAAAGTGTTCCGGTGGGCAAATCCGGCTCACGATGCGCCATTTCTGCGATCGCTCTGTCCGCTAGGAGGCGCAATTGAGGTGGGGGCGATCGCTCAGGGAGTTCTCCAGGCAGAGCTGTTTCAGCAGACCGAAGCGCTGATCCAGAGCTTGCTAGATTACTTTGAAGCCTACAACCAGGGCGGCATCCGGCAACCTAGCCCCACTCTGACGCTCTATCAAGGCACTGAAACCGTAGATTATCCCCGTCGCGGCGGAGAAATTGCTGCAATGATCCATCCGCAGCTTCAAAACAGAGACTATGAACCGCTGCACCCCGGCGACCCGATGTTTCTGACCTTTGAAGGTAAAACGATCGTCTATGAGGGCACATCTACTGTCTACCCTGTGTTTATCAACGAGGCAGCCTACTATGAAAAAGGGATCGCCCTGTGTTTGACCGCTCGGCAAGAGGTGACCTTATCTGAAATCATAAGCTGATCAATTTAGGCTGATTAGGCTGATTGAGCTGATTAGGCTGATTGAATAGAGAACCCGATCGCTACCGACCTTTTGTAAAGAACCGCCAAGCTGCGAAAATTAGCCATAGCGCTGGGATAGAGAGCAAAATCACCATCAGCCAGTAGGGAATCTTGCTAATGAGAATTACCGTAACTGCCGCGATCGCCACCAGAGCAATTAGCTCCAAAATCGGCGAGAGCGGACTTGAACCCAGCCGAGATTTGGAGTTTTTACTGCGCACCGACCAGTAAAACAGCCTCAGAACCGTGTTGAAAATCTGAAAGATCCAGGTAGATTTCACCCGATCGCCTACGGCTGAAGTGGTTACAACATTTCGTAAAACCATGCCCGTCTGAGCCGCCAAGTTTTTCAGAATGATAGAGGGAATGCCATCTGAGAGGCTCTCAGAACCCACGCGGTAGCTGTTGCGAAAATAGGCTTCTGCTTTGCCGTCCTGCAACAAAGTCTGAGTGGAATTTCGAGCCAGCTCTGTTGCTACAAAGGGAGTGATAGCGCGATCGAAATAGCCGCTGACAGGCTGATAAGTGGGTTTAAGCTGATGGATAATTTTTTCAACCTGCTGCTGAATTCCCTCTAGCACTTTCCTAAATTCTTGGCTTAAGGTGGGATAAGACAACTCTTGTGAAGTTGCCGCCAGAAGCTGATTAAAAAATCTGTAAAGATCATCAGTAGGTGCAGTTGATCGAGTAGCCGCGAGTAAATAAACAGATAATTTACGGCGATCGGTCAAACTAGACTTGGGAAAAGTAGTTTGCATCAACTGCTGCAAATATTGCTCTTGATCAATGGTCTGAGCACCAGGGACTAATGAACTTGCAACACCTGCCAGCAATTTAGGATCAACTAAGCCTTTAATAATGTGATTAAGTTGACTCACAGCATGAACCTGATCTCCTGATAGATTTCTGGTTGAGACAGGCTTGTACGCGAGGTTAGTCGGAATTTTAGCAGCATCTTTTGTTGCTCTAATGTGCTGCTGATTCCACTCAAACTGCTCGTCGATCGCATCTTCCAAAACGTTGCCCAATTCGGCTCGGACGATCGCCCGATGCTCTGCCAAAACTAACCGTTCTTGCAAATCCACTGAAATCTCTTTCAACTGCTGGTCAGTTAACGTCTGTTCCGGATCGATTAGCTTTAGTAAAGAGGCGAGAATTGCCTGTTTTTCTGTCTCTGTCGCGTGAGGCAAAGTCTCCTGAATCAGCCCTGTCAAATAGTCCTGAGGGGCGATCGTTTTACGAGGTGTGGATTGCTCCTCTAAAGCCTTAATTTGTCGCTTTAGAAATCCTGAGAAATGAGCTAATGTCTCTGGAGTCAGCAGAGCATCGACAATGCGATTCACTCCATCCAAACGCCCCCAAAGAATGTCATTAGAACGCCAGGATTTCTTGAAGAATCCGCCAAAAGCCCGTAACTGATCGCCTGCCAGCTTATCCTCCAAACCTTTACCTTTTCCCAACCCTTTCTGGGCATCATTTGGGCTGACTCGGATAATTTCAATCTGCTCCTTCGCCTGAATATTGGATAGATATTCAAAGGAATAAACGGCTTGATCAATATCTCGAAATCGCTCAAATAAAAGGAGTAAATCTTTGTTTTCTGAGTGCTGACAATTCTGAATCAGATGCTCTGAAGCTTCCTCAATTTTCACAAGGAAGCTACAGTATTGGGGGCTATTATTCTCACTCCCTAGAACAAAAATATAGCGATCGTTTTCCCAAAAATGCTTTGAGGCATCGCTTTCAGGCTGATCGCCCAAGCGATCGTCTTGCTCAAATAGCTTTCCTAGTCGTTCAGCTTTTTCAAGGAGGTGATTGAGAATGCCAACACGCTGAGGATTTGTGCAAACAGCAGGATCAAATGTTTCAAAAAAGTTAGAGGCGATCGCAGAGCTGCTGCGTTCAGAGGTTCTAGTAGAGGGCAACTGATCGCCATTCAAATCATTGTCCAGCAGAAAGCGATGCAGTTTCAGTAAATAGTCATAGATTTGCTGACGGTTCTCTGGCTGACTGTCTCCTCTTTGAATCAAGTCATAAAAAACTTGACTCATCGGTTGCATTTGTAAAGCCTGCACTAGACCTGCTTGGATCGTTTCTAAAAGCTGAACTTGAAGCCCCATATCTCCCGCGAGTTTGGCTAACTTCTGGCGCTCCTGATCTTCTTGGGGCTGACTCATTAATTCACAGATCTTTTCTAGAAAAAAGAAGTGCTTTCTTAAGGCGTAGTCAATATCTAAATTGCGAATTTCAGCAGATAGGAGATTAAGAGAAGTTTCTCGCTTATTTCGGCTGCTTTCATCTGCAACATATTGAGTCAGCAGTTTAGCAGCTTTCTCCAAAAGCTGCGCTTTATCTTGATTGTCAGGATTGGCAACCTGATCAAGCCGGAGAATTAGAGGGAGGATGCGATCGCGCAAGCCCACAAGCCGACACCGCAAGTAAACATTCTTTGAGTTGTCATCATGATTATCAGACTTTTCATTCTTCTCTCCAGCCTTCTTTACAGCCCGTTGCGCTGTGGCTCTTAAAAACTTGTAGCGTCGGACTTTTTCATTGCGATCGTTAATTTCCTTCAAGTCATTGGCGATGCTTTCATAGCGAGGCATTCCTACCAAAGAATCGGTTGCCACCTGCAAAATATTGGGGCGATCCATACGGCGAAATTTGGGACTATCCAAAAATCGATCCGGACTCGGATCAATGTAAAACATTTTACGTTTTGCCGGACGATAGGCAGTACGACGATAAATTTCGTTAATCGTATAGCTGAAAGGTCGGTTATCCAATACGCCGCCATCGACAAAATGAAGCTGGTAGCCTTGGGGTGGTACCTCTGAAGGCAGCTCTCGATTTTCGAGTTGACCCCAAGAGACAAGATGCCGATCGATCGCAAACTCTGGTTCTAATTGAGTCGCGCCAATGCCAGTTTTAAGCTTGACGCTGACAACTGGAAAAGCCACGGGAAAACAGGAAGTAATGCGACAAAGTTTTGCCAAAGCTCTTTGAGGGATCTGATTTTCTGCGGGTTCAAAATCATGCTTACGTCCCGCACGATATTTCAGATGAAAAACCGTGCGATGCTCTTTGACTTCAATCAAATTTCCTGTGTTGTCAAACGCCTTGTAGACCTTGCCCAACAAATCGGTGCCCGTAATAAACAAATCTAGCTCACTGCTCGGTGAAAACCATTCGCCTACAGGCGCAGGAGCTTTATTTTTCCAAACAGTTTGAAAAGCATTGGCGAGCTGATTCTGATAATATTCTTTGCCATCCAATACAGAGTCTACTTCTTCGCCAGGTCGAAAAGATCGCGATCGTCTGGGAGGCTCAGAGGCAGTTCGAAGCAGTTGACTAATGCTGCCACTTTCACGCCAGATATTCGCAAAATCTTTGAAATCAAATACTTCGTCTTTAGTGCTATTCGTCAGGGCATAGCTGAGGAGGATACCGTTAATTCCACCAGCCGATGTGCCCGAAAGAACATCCACAATAATATCTGAATCAGTAAGGGCTTTGAGCAATTTATAGACGCCTCTGCCGCGCACTGCATGATAAAATTCGCGGCAAACTCCATTCATATAGACGGCTAACGACACGCCCCCGTACACCACTAAGCCCAGGCGAAATTCTTGATTAAAATCTACATGGCTAACCGTTTGCTGATTTTCTGGCGTTAACTCGGACATTGCAAAGCCCCTGATGTGTAGATGAGATGATTTGACGCCAGCTTAATATGAAATTGAGGCAAGTTTGTCATTCTTCCCAACCTATTCATAGGTTGGCATTGCTTAATCGGGGGATGAATTTTTGTGAGAGGGGTGTGTTCCGCGCCCCTCTCACAAAAATTCATCCCTAAAATCAGCAACGCCCAAAGGTTAAGCTAAGGAAAAGAATTTTACTAGAATCAGGACTTGAGGTATGCAGGGCAGAGTTTTTCAGGCATTGGAAGCATTTTCCGGCATTTATAGCGGCTGGATTCTCTGGAATTTGTTTTTAGCCTTCATTCCTCTAGTTCTGAGTTTCTGGCTATTTCGTCGCAAAGCAGTGAAGAAGCGATCGCCTTTCTGGTGGGCACTGTTTATTGTATTTGTGGCATTCTTGCCCAACGCTCCCTACATGCTGACGGATATCATTCACCTGATCCGAGGCACCCGTGCAGGCTATGCCATCTGGCTCATTGCCCTCGTTTTTATTCCGATACACTTAATCGCAATTCTAGGCGGCTTTGAAGCCTACGTCATATCGCTCATTAATCAAGGCAATTACCTGAAGCGTCAGAGTGCAAGGCAATTTGTCCTCTGGTCTGAGTTGGCAGCTCATGCTTTATGTGCGATCGGCATTTATTTGGGCAGGTTCATCCGATTCAACAGCTGGGATTTGGTGACTGAACCAAGCGATGTGCTGACTACAACAGTGAACACCCTAACAAGCAGGCAGCCTTTACTGATCATAGGCATCACATTTGTCGGGCTAACAGTTCTTTATTGGGTGATGAAGCAAATCACGCTGGGGATATATCTGCGGATTCATTATGCCCAAATGGGAATTGATGTGCCAGATTAGGTGGTCTATTAGTTATAGCGCTACGCGCTCAGATCCAATGAGTTATTTTTTGAGAGCCGCGCGGAGCGCGGCTCTCAAAAAATAACTCGTCCTAACTCAATTACCTGATGTGGATGGGTAGATAAGGAATCCATCCACCCATCTACCCATCACCCGCCAACTATTATTTGCCTAATCACTAGCTCCAGATTAGCTAAAGTCAAATTTCGACCAGCTGCGGTGGCACTTCTTCGGTCTGCCAGCCGCTTTGGGCAAGCTGAGCGATCGCCCTATCCAGCATCACCACGCCCTGATCCAGCGTTTCTACCTGCGCCAGCTTGCCGCGCAGTTCAACTGCCCCTACAAACCCTTTGGCATACCAAGTCATATGCTTACGGGCTTGACGAATGCCCCGATCGCCTTTGTAAGCCCACAACATTTGCAAATGATCTTTGGCGCATTCCAACCGGGCGATCGGCGTAGGAGACTGACGCAGTTGTCCGGTTTTGAGGAAATGATCAACTTCTCCTACCAGAAAGGGATAGCCTAGAGTGCCACGCGAACACATGACTCCGTCAGCTCCAGTCATTTCTAGGCAGCGCACGGCAGCATCCACCGAAAAAATATCGCCGTTAGCAATCACAGGAATGGTGAGCGCTGCCTTGACGCGGGCAATCCATTCCCAGCGGGCTGAGCCGTTGTATCCCTGGGCGCGGGTGCGACCGTGTAAAGTCAGCATTTGCGCCCCGGCATCCTGCATCCGCTGAGCAAATTCGACGGCATTAATCTCCTGATCAGACCAACCAATGCGGGTCTTGACGGTGACGGGCACTTTGACGGCCTGCACGACCGATCGCACAATGGCTTCGGCAATCTCAGGCTGACGCAGCAGCGAAGAGCCGCCCCCGTTTTTGGTAATTTTGTTCACCGGACAGCCCATATTGATATCGACCGTATCGGCTCCTTCTGCAACCGCCCTCTGAGCCGCCTCCGCCAGAAAATCAGGGCGACAGTCAAAGAGCTGAATGCTGATGGGTCGCTCGTGGGGGTCAATTTCCATCAGCCTAGGCAACTGCTTAACGTAGTGCAGTCCGGTGGCATTCACCATCTCGGTATACATCATGGAGTCGGGCGCATAGCGTCGCACCAGCCGCCGGAACACCAGATCCGTCACACCCGACAGCGGCGATTGCAAAACGCGGCTATTCACCTCGACATTGCCGATCCTTAAGGGGGTAGAGAGTCGAGCCTGGAGGCTGGAGGAGAGAACGGGCGGGGAGGGGAGAGAAGGTAAGGACATGGAGCGATCGCGGATAGAGCCTAAATCTAAAAATGTATTAACTGAAAATGTATCAACTAAAACCTTAGCTTCACTGATCCTATCTAATCCCCTCTCGATCTGTGAAACATTCCAGAGATGGCAACTTAAGATGACAACCTGGAGCGAGCGATACAAAACTTGACTTTCTTGACGACTGCTCTCATTCTCGAATGGATACCAATTCGCTTTAAGATAAGCAAATTAAATCTTTCTGTTGCTTCTCATCCGCTACATCCGCCTAAGGAGGAATCATGATCAGTCGCCCTATTGTCCTTGGCATCGTTGGTGACAGCGCCGCTGGCAAAACCACATTAACGAAAGGAATTGCTCAAGTCTTGGGCGAAGAAAATGTGACCATTATTTGTACGGATGACTATCATCGGTACGATCGCCAGCAGCGAGTAGAAATGGGGATTTCCGCACTCCATCCAGACTGCAACTATCTCGATATCATTCAGCAGCACCTCAGCCTCCTGCGCAGCGGTCAATCGATTTTGAAGCCGATCTATAACCATACGTCTGGCAAGTTTGATCCACCAGAGTATATTAAACCTGGTAAGTTTGTCATCGTTGAAGGGCTGCTGGGCTACTCGACTCGCGGTATGCGAGACAGCTACGATGTGCGAGTTTACCTCGCGCCGCCGGAAGAATTGCGCTATGCCTGGAAAATTAAGCGCGATACCCGCAAGCGTGGCTACACCGAAGCCCAGGTGAGGGAGCAGCTCCGCAATCGAGAGTCTGACTCAGATGCCTACATTCGTCCTCAGCGCCAGTGGGCAGATTTAGTTGTCAGCTTTTATCCCGGAAAAAATGGCGACTCCCAAAACGATTTGCTGCTAAATGTCAAGCTCGTGCTACGTCCCACCATTCCCCACCCCGATCTTAGCGTCCTCACTCCTAGCATGGACAACAACGGAGCTGTGCGATTGGTGCTCGATCGCGATATGGGAAAACCTGTAGATGTCTTGGAAATTGACGGTCACGCTACTGCCGAACAGGTGCTAGCCGTAGAGCGAATGCTGTGCAACGAAGTCCCCTACTTGGGTCAGTTTTGCAGTCTGGAGGGCGACCCTAACATCGGCAAAATTGTGGGCACAACTGGGGAAACGCTGCAAAGCTATCCTCTGGCGCTGACGCAGTTATTTATTACCTACCATATGCTGAAGGCGGCAAATGTGCAGGTCTAGGTTTTAGATCTCAGCAGGATGCTACTGCGCCACCGTGACTGAAAACCGCAGCTCAAATGCCGAAAAGTCGCCTGACGTGACGGGTTGCCCTTTCAGCACCAGATCATAGGCTCCGGCACGGGGAAAGGTAAGGTTGGCGCTAGGCACACCCGATCGCCCCTCCACGGCTTTTGCCGTCAGGCTGGGCTGCTGAATCGGCGAGTCTCCCGGTCGGCGCGGCTGTGCATAGACTGCCAGCGAACAGTTGCAGTCGGAAAGGCGGACAGGCTGCCCGCCTCGCCGATTGAGGGCAAACCAGGCGAGGCTAGAGGTTCCAGCGATCGGATTGTCATTTGGCTCAATGTGCAGAGTGCCGCCGATATCTCCTGAAACCTTTACCTCATGGGCTGTACCCCGGAGAGGATTCAAGATCAGCAGGGGTGCAGTCAGCAGCAGCGCTCCTAGCAAAGCGCTATTTAACTTGTTCAATCCGCTGATCTTGTTCGACTTGTTGAGCGGGCTGAACTTGATAGGGCGAAACATAGAACTTCTCCAAAGAAAATAGTGACCAAACCCAACGACATCGAATTAGCAAAACGCCCAGCGCGATCGCTCCCAACCCCGCCGTCAAGACCTGGCTGCTGACGGCAATCTGCATTGCCCCCAGATAGTGAGAGCCAATCAGCATTGTATGACCCACCGCCAGACACAGAGCCGGGATGCTGAGTAAGTGCAGCGATCGCCAGATTTTCCCTAACCGCCGCTGAGCGCGATCAAAGCTGGTAATGGCAGCTGGAATCAGCAGAGTCAGAGAGGCAAGCCCCAGGGCGATCGCGAGTTGATGCTGGGGCAGCATGAAGAATACAGCATCCCAATTCCAGCCCCAACTATGTTCTGCCATGTGTACCATGTGTGCCACCGACAGAACAAATGCCCCTAAGCCCAGCGATCGCCGATAGCGCAGGGGAAATCCCCAAATGCGGCTGATCGGACGGGCAATCAGCGCCAGCAGCAGACAGATCAGCGCTGCATGTCCGGTGTAGTCCACCATAGTGTCGCCTGTGCGCCACAGCGTCAGGATGCCGATGGTGAGCGTGACCCAGCCGCCCATGCGAAAAAGCTGACTGCGGCGATCGGCGCTCACTCGCGAGGTAGACAAACCCACAACTAACATCATGGGCAATGTTCCTAGCCCAAACGCCAGCATTGTGGCAACGCCCTGGCTTAGGCTTGCCGTCTCTGCTGCCTTGATTTGCGCCGTGTACAAAAATCCGCAGGGAATCAGCCCCCACACTAGCCCTAGCAGTAGCGGAGTCCAAACTTGGGGCTTCAGCGACAGTCTGACCATAGCGCTACTCAATCGCTGATGCAGTTTGCCTGAAGCTAGCGGATGCAAAAACGGCAGGCGAGGCAGCATCCCCGGATTGATTTGAGACAGCCCAAACCCAATCAGCAGCAGACCTGTGAGTATTGCCATGCCTCGCCGCAGCAGACTGCCGACTCCTGCCATTTGTCCGCCAGAAACCAGCACTGAGCCGATCGCCCCGATCGCCGCTCCCACCAGCACATAGCTAAGGATACGCCCCAAATTTAGCAGTAGATGAAAGCGGAGCTGATGCCGCCATGCGATCGGACTTGCAGAAAACGGTAGGGCAGGAGAGGATAGCGAAAAAGCCGCTGTGATCGGGCCACACATCCCCGCACAGTGCCCAAAACTCCCCAGAAAACCCAGGCTTGCGATTAAGAATAGATCTAGCATATTCTCATTATCTGGGATTTGATCGTTTGAGATTTCATTATCTGAGAGGAGTTGCAGCCTCCACCATTACGCTTGCCTGAATGGGTTCTCCGTTGTGCATCAAAGACTCATGCCCGTTGGCGTTGAGCGCTACCGTAATCTCATGCTTTCCAGGTGACAAGCTGCTTAGATAGTACCAGTTGCCATAAAGGCGCGTGATTTTTTCACCATCCACATAGAGATGAGCATGACCCTCAGTGGGGACGCTAGCCTGGTTGACACGCTCTGGAGCAAACTTGAAATTTGTTACCTGCACTTCCAGATTCCAGCCTTGTTTTGCATCAGGATGGGCAATGAGTTTGACGGTGGGCAGCGGTGACAGGACTTCGATCATGTCATGGCTGTGCGCTCCTTCTGGCTGTGTTGCACCCGTAGGCATTTCACCATGAGGAGCCGAGTCATGCCCTTCATGGGCGATCGTAAAAGGATACACCTCATCAGCAAGCCTTGATTGAGGCTCGAAGGCGTGACTCGCCGAATAGAGACCAACCGCAAAACAGGTGCAGGTCGCAGTAGCTAAAAAGAAAAGCGTTTTCATGGGCAGTTGAACCAAATTTGATATTTTGAAGAGGTCTGAAACAGCAAGAGGTAGACAGCACGGGTTAGGCTGCTAAACTCAACCGATCGCCATTTCCACAGGCTGAATTTTTTGCAGCAGGTTCAAAGTTTGTTGGTAGGCTAGCAGCAAGCCTTGGTGGCAAAAGCAATCTGCCGCCTGTTGCAGATCAGCGATCGCCGCCTGCAATTCGCCCATCTCGTGACGGATCAGTCCGCGGCTAAGGTAGGCTTGCCCATTGCTAGGATCACGCTGCAAAGCTTGAGAGAAGTCGCTGAGGGCAGCTACAGAATTGCCCTGCTGATGGTAAGCACAGCCGCGATTGTAGTATGAGCGGAGGTCTGGGCTAAATTCAATCGCCTGACTGAAATCAGCGATCGCCTCCCGCTGATTTTCTAGGAACAGCTGCGCCAAGCCACGATCGGTATAGATTTCTGCTTGAGCAACGCGATTGAGAGGAGAAGCCTGACGCAAAGCCTCACCGTAGTCTACGATCGCCTCCCGATATGCCGATAGCTCGGTCTGCGCCAGACCCCGGTTATAGTAGGCGCGATAGTCGTGAGGCTTGATCTGTAGGAGCTGGCTAAAGTCGGCGATCGCTTCAACATATTGCTTGGCTCGATGGTTCGCTAACCCTCGGTTGAGATAGGTTTCTGTATCGCTAGGGTTGAGGCTCAGCGCTCGATCGCAGTCAGTGACGGCATCGATATAGTTGCCTAAATAAATCTGTGCTAGACAGCGATTGCTGTAGGCAGCAGCAAACTCAGCATTTTGCTCAAGGGCTTGACCGAAGTTTTCTACCGCCGACTCATAGCTTTCGGATTGAAACGCTTCTATGCCCTGGCGAAAGAAGCTTTTCGCAGAAAGCTCTTCAGCAGCCAGAGTATCTGCCCAACTTGGAGCCGTAAGTAAACTCATGCAAAAGCTCAGCGCGATCGTCACACTCAGAATTGAAATAAATTTCTGCAGCTTACATTTCATTAGCGCTTTCACTTAGATTGCTTTCACTTAGATTGCTTCCACCTAGACTTAGGTATAAATTTTTTGGAAAGGGGCGCTCCGCGCCCCTTTCCAAAAAATTTATACCTAAAACCATCAACGCCGAAACTGCAACAGCGCTATTTCCAATCTTTTTCCGATTGCTCCAACACATAGGCGGCAACCTCTGCAATTTGAACATCGCTCAGCCGACCCTTGAAGGCAGGCATAGCGTTTTTACCCCTCGTTACCTGCGTGGTAATCGCCTCGATCGAAGCCATCTCATACTTTTCCAACACATCTTTTTTCAGGGTTTTCTGGGAGTTAATGACGTTGCCGCCCCCCATATGACAGGCTGCACAATTGCTGCTAAAGACCTTGGCACCCTCAGCATCTGCCCAAGCTGACTGACTGCTAAAGAAGGTGATGACAACAATAAGAACGATCGCAAGTAGTTTTTTCATAAACAGCATAGATAGATTTCTCCTCTCAGCACTTGTTCCAGAGTGTCAAAGGAGAAGGGTACTGTCAAAAGACAGCTCGTCAAAGATTGCAGATTGTTACGCACCCTCATCAGCGTGAGTCATTAGCATGAGTCTATTAGTATAGCGCTACGAGAACGAGTTAGGACATTATTGTAGAGGTAGAGAAGCGTTCAAATACGACTATGCCTGCTCCTTACAGTTACGACCTGCGCCAAAAAGCAATCGAAGCCGTTAAAGGCGGTGA
>JAESFK010000041.1_pt1 | contig 200164 bp, 185 predicted proteins | sample 9269391 | NCBI WGS metagenome assembly JAESFK01 (sample SAMN14506231, study PRJNA617097) | algae metagenome | isolation source: Drouetiella hepatica UHER 2000/2452 and co-occurring heterotrophs from... | place: Slovakia: Slovak Paradise National Park, Hrabusice, Kosice Region | collected... | reverse complement strand
GGCGGGATCAGACGCTACGCCCCATGCCAGGCTCCGCGTCTGCCCTCGCCGCTCAACCCGCCCGAGAGGGCCAATCCAACCGCCGGAACGAACTCAAGGCTGGATAAGAACTGGGGGCAACGTCAGCGTCTATGAACGCTGATGCGATACACGCGGATGCCAATTGAGTTGGTCATTCAGTCATGCCCCCACATGATTCCCAGTGGAGGAATGCTAAACAAATCTGCGGGCGCATCAATCGACCGGTGCAATCTGACGTTGTTCGGGATCTTTCCGGCCGGGAGAGCACCCTGGTGACCATATAGGACGCTTTGACACTGCCCCTTAGAGCGAAAATCCACTCTCCGCGATGTGGATGCTCCCGGTCGTACAGGCGCTCTCGTCGGAGGCGAGATACACCGCACGCCCGGTGATTTTCTCGGTCATACCCAGCCGGCCATTGGGCTGGCCGTCGACGAAGACCTGCCGCGCGGCGGCTTCGTTCCGACCAGCGCGATGATGTCCCGACCGCTTCCGGTCGTCTCTGCTTCCGCGAACTTCACCATCTGTCCACATCCCGCTTGCCGAATGTCAGCAATGAGAACATAACAGGAACATTCTGCCTCGTCAAGAAAGCTCGCCTCCATGACCACGCCGCGCCGCACGGAACGGGAAGCCGTGTCCGAAGCCATTACCGAGGCCGATGTCGACGCGGTGCTGGAGGAGTTCGCAGGGAGTCGCGGCGGGCCATCCGGGGCGCTGCTGGAGGACGTTGCCATGCTGGCCCGCGATCAGGCCGCCATGGTCTCCTACGGTTCCATCAAGGGCCAGCGGTTCTACGGCGCCATCGACCTCCTGAAGCTGCCGTGAGCAGTCCGGAAGGCTGGTATCGCCCGACGATCCCCGTCAAGGGCGGCCGGATCTTCGCCCTACAGCGAGAACCCGCCATCCGCGATGTGGATCGCGCCCGTCGTATAGGCGCTCTCGTCGGAGGCGAGATAGACCGCAAGCCAGGCGATCTCCTCGGCCGTGCCGAGCCGGCCGATGGGCTGGCGGTCGATGAAGGCCTGCCGGGCGGCGGCCTCGGTCTGCTTCGTCGCGGCGGCCAGCGCCTTGATGCGCTCGTCGAGCGAGGGCGACTGGATCGTGCCGGGGCAAATGGCGTTGGCGCGGATGCCGCGGCGGATGAAGTCGATGGCAACCGACTTGGTGAGGCCGATCACCGCCGCCTTGGACGAGCCGTAGGCGTAGCGGTTGGCGACGCCGCGCACCGAGGAGGCGCCCGAGGCGATGTTGACGATGGAGCCGCCGCCCTTCTCCAGCATGCCCGGCAGGAAGGCCTTGATCGTCCGGTGCATGGAGGTGACGTTGAGGTCGAAGGAGCGGTTCCAGTCGGCCTCGAATGTGTCGAGCACATTGCCGTGGTGAACCCAGCCGGCGGCGTTGACGAGGATGTCGATCCGGCCGGTGCGGGCCGCGAAGTTCTCGACCTGCTTGGTCGAGGTGACGTCGAGCTTCAGCTTGCGAGCCTTGGCGATGCCTTCCAGCTTCGCCTTGTCGATGTCGGTGGCATAGACCTTCGCGCCTTCGGCGACGAAGGCCTCGGCGATCGCCCGCCCGATCCCGTGGCCGGCGGCCGTGATCACCGCAACCTTGCCCTGCAGCCGCTTCGCCATCGTCTCGCTCCCGATTGAGAAGGCCGTTCTCATGCGGCCCAAATCGATTGAAGTCGTGGCATGGCGCGCCGCCGCCTGTCCAGACGAGACAGCGTTTCCGCCGGCGGAAACGCTGTCTGCTTTCTTGACAGCGCATTTTCTTGACGCGAACCGGTACCCACTTCGCTTGAAAATGCGCCTGGCTATCCGCCGTAGCGCTGGGAGAGTTGCGTGTCGAAGGTCTTCAGGTCGGCCAGCACGCGGTCGAGCAGGGCGGCGTCGCGCAGCCGCAGGGCGGAATCGACCACGTCGAGGGCGGCCGCGATGCTGTCGGACTGGCGGCGATAGTCGGCGTCGGCGCCGAGATCCTGCGCGGCGAAGGCGTCGCAGCGCTTCAGAGCGAAGCGATAGACCGCCGCGCGGGCGATGACGTCGCCGCGCGTCTCGGGTCGTCCCAGGTCCTGCGGATTGCGGCGCATGGCGTGGAAATAGTCGAGTGCCTCGCTGGCTTCGTCGAGGCATTCGACGAGGCCGTAAAGCCCGGCGGCCCGGCGCATGGTGACCCATTCACGCTTGAGCGGGGCGAGCGTCTCCAGCGCCGTGTCGGCGCGGCCCTGGCCGATGGCCTCGGCGGCCTGGCGCAGCCGCGCGCCGCCGCCCTCCATGATCTCGGGGAGCATGGCCATGCGGGGCGTCGCGCCGGGCGGCAGCGTGCGGACCCGGGCGGTGGCTTCGGTCCACAGGTCGAACAGGCGCTTGAGGCTGGCCTGCGCCTCGTCCGCACGGCCGGCGCGCAGCGCCGCGGTGGTCGTGCGGTATAGCGTCTGGGCCTCGCGGGTGCCCGCCAGGAAGCCGTCGGCGGCATGGGCGGTCGCGCCGGCGGCCGCGGCCAGCAGCAGCGTCGTCGCGAAGGCGATCCGGCAAAGGGTCGAACGGCGTCTGTTCACAGGGTGCATCCTAGCCGAAGCGCCATCGTCGTGCATCCCGTCGGCCGGTCAGCCGGCGGCAAGGAGGGCGTCGACGCGCGGGCGCGTCGGCATGCCCTTTCGGCCACCGAATTCAGTGCATTTGAGGGCAGCCGCGGCATTGGCGAAGCGCACGGCCTGTCCCAGCGGCTGGTGCTCGGTGAGCGCTACCGCCAGCGCGCCGTGCCAGGTGTCGCCGGCGCCCAGCGTATCGACGGATTTCACGGGGAAAGCCGGGATATGGATCACCTTGTTGCCTTCCATGTACCAGGCGCCGTTCGCCCCATCCGTGACAAGGAACACGTTGGCGATGCCTTTGGACGCATGGGCGAGGGCGGCGGGCAGGTCATGGATGCCGGTCCATTCGCGCAGGGCAGGTGCCGAGAAGCCGACATGCGAGGCAAGTTCCAGCACTTCAGGCCGGGTCGGGCGGCGGTCGGCGTCGAGCACGGAGGGGGTCGCGTGCGCCCGCGCCTGTGGGAGCACGTGCAGCGCCGCCTCGACCCAGCGCGTCTCGGCATAGACGGCATCGGCGTCGCGGGCGAGGTCGGCGGGGATCCAGTCCGTGTCCGAGGGGATGGCCGGGTCCGAATAGCTGACCACCAGTCGCTCGCCTTGCGGGTCGACAATCACCGCCGAGACCGGCGAGCGGTAGCCGGCGCAGCGGCGGATGAGCGCGCAGTCGATGCCCTCGCGTTCCAGCTCCGCGATTATTGGATCAGCCCAGAAATCGTCGCCGAGCCGGGCGACCAGCTTCACCGAGGCGCCGAGCCTGGCGCAGGCGGTGGCTGCGTTCCCAGCCAGGCCGCCACCGGATGTCACCATCGTATTGGAGCGGTATTTCAGCGGTTCGGAGGGCATGACGTCGACCGCGTAGATGAAGTCGAGCGTGGTGATGCCGGCGCAGACGATGCGTGGCGTATCGAGAAGGGGCATGGCGCTAGGCATCCGTCCGGTGACGCATGATCTGATCCGAAAACCGGTTCCCACTTTTCGGGATCATGCGTTGGGTCTCGTTCCGACATAGAGGGCGCTGGCCGCAAGGCAGAGGCCCGAGGCGATGATGCCGACCGGCGGCGCCGTCAGCCAGACGATACCCCAGGACAGCGCCATGGAGCCGATGGCAATCGCCTTGATGCCAGGCGCGATGGCGCCCCGTTCGCGCCATTTCAGCACCGGAGGTCCCAGGCGCGGATGGCTGACGAGCCAGGCCTCGAAGCGCGGCGAGGAGCGCGCGAAGCACCAGGCCGCGAGAATGAGGAACACTGTGCCGGGGATGCCGGGCAGGATGACGCCGACGACGCCGATCGCGGTAAACAGCCAGCCGGTGGCGATCAGGAGCCAGCGCAGGGGGCGGGCGAGGGGACGCGTCATGCTCACCCGGCCTTGACGAGGCGGATCGCCTCGTCGCGCCCGAACAGGTAGAGCAGGTCGCGCAGGGCCTCGCCGCGGGGGCTGGCGAGCTTCGGGTCCGTCTCGATGACGAGGCGGGCGTCGCTCCGGGCGGTGTCCAGCAGATGCGCGTGGTGCTCAAGCCGCGCGAGGCGAAAGCCCGGCATGCCCGACTGCTTGGTGCCGAGGAGATCGCCTTCGCCGCGCAGCTTCAGGTCCTCTTCGGCGATGCGGAAGCCATCCTCCGTCTCGCGCATGATGTCGAGCCGCCGCCCGGCCGTCTCGCCGAGCGGCCCCTTGTAGAGGAGGAGACAGGTCGAGGCGGTCTCGCCCCGGCCGATGCGACCCCGCAGCTGGTGCAGCTGGGCAAGGCCGAAATGCTCGGCATGGTCGATGACCATGATCGAGGCTTCGGGAACATCGACCCCGACCTCGATCACGGTGGTGGCGACGAGGATGCGCGTGTCGCCGCGCTGGAAGCGCGCCATGGCGGCGTCCTTGTCGGCGCCTTTCATCTGGCCGTGGACGAGGTCGACGGCCTCGCCGAAGCGTTCGCGCAGCGTCTCGAACCGTTCCTCTGCGGCGGCAAGGTCGGGGCTTTCGACATCGGGGTCGTCGTTCTCGGCCACCAGCGGGCAGACCCAGTAGACCTGCCGTCCCGCTTCCAGCGCCCGGCCGATGCCGTCGATCACCTCGGGCAGGCGGTCCATGGCGACGATGCGCGTGTCGATGGGCTTCCGGCCGGCCGGCTTCTCGGTGAGCTGCGAGGATTCCATATCGCCGAAATAGGTCAGCACCAGCGTGCGCGGAATGGGCGTCGCGGTCATCACCAGCAGGTCGACCGCCTCGCCCTTGGCGGCGAGCGCCAGGCGCTGATGGACGCCGAAGCGGTGCTGCTCGTCGATCACGGCGAGGCCGAGGTCGCGGAAGACGACGTGCTCCTGGAAGAGGGCGTGCGTGCCGACCGCGATCGCCGTGTCGCCGGAGGCGAGCTTGCTGAGGATCTGCTCGCGCTCGCGGCCCTTTTCGCGGCCGGTGAGGATCGCGACCTCGAGGCCCGCAGGCCCGGCCAGTTGCTTCAGCGTCCTGGCGTGCTGGCGGGCGAGCAGCTCGGTGGGCGCCATCAGCGCCGACTGCCGGCCCGCCTCGGCCGCCGCCGCCATGGCCATCAGCGCGACGACGGTCTTGCCTGAGCCGACATCGCCCTGCAGGAGGCGCAGCATGCGGGTGTCGGCGCTCATGTCGGCGGCGATCTCGGCCAGCGCCCGGTTCTGCGAGCCGGTTAGCGCGAAGGGCAGGCCGGCCTTGATCAGCGCGCGCAGGGAGCCGTCGCCGACATTGCGGCGGCCCGCGGGACGCTTGAGATTGGCCCGGACGAGCCCGAGCGCCAGCTGGTTGGCGAGGAGTTCGTCATAGGCGAGCCGCGACCAGGCGGGGCCGCCGGGCGCGAAGTCCTCAGGACTGGCCGGCGCGTGGACGCCGCGGAGCGCCGTGGCGAAATCCGGCCAGCGCTCGCGCTCGATCAGGCGCGGGTCGAGCCATTCGGGCACCCTGGGAAGCCGTGCCAGCGCCGCCTCGGCCGCGCGGCGGACGAAGCCGGAGGCCAGGCCCTCGGTGAGCGGATAAATCGGCTCGATGAGCGGCATGGTCGCCGCCTGCTCGACGGTCACCACGCGGTCGGGATGGACCATCTGGCGCATGCCGTCGAACAGCTCGATCCGGCCCGAAACGATCCGGGTCTCGCCAACCGGACACATCTGCTCGATGCGCGAGCGGTGGGCGTTGAACCAGACGAGGGTGAGGTCGCCGGTCTCGTCCGAGGTCTGCACCCGGTAGGGCGCGCGCGCCTTGCCCGGCGGGGAGGGTCGGTGCTTCTCGATCAGCACCTCCACCGTGACGATGGCGCCAGGCACCGCTTCGGCGAGCGTCGGGCGCGCCCGCCGGTCGATCACGCCGGCCGGCAGGTGGAACAGGAGGTCGATGACCCGTGGCGGCCCCTCCGTGTCGAGGAGCCGCCTGTAGAGGCCTTCGAGCTTGCTGCCGACGCCCTTCAGGGCGGTCAGAGAGGCAAAGAGCGGGTCGAGTCGCGCCGGACGCATGGCCGGAATGTATCTGCTCATTCGGGCGCTGACAGGCCCTCGCGCGTTTGCTAGTGACTTCGCCGGAACCGGGCGGCGCCACAAGGCGTCCCCGGCTTTCGCCGTTTTGAACCGTGAGCCTCGCGATGACCGGAACCACCCGCTCCTCCGCCGATCTCGATCCGCGCCGCCGCAAGGTGCTGTTCCGCTCCTGGCATCGCGGCACGCGCGAGATGGACCTGATCATGGGTCGTTTCGCGGACGTCCATATCGGCGATTTCTCCGACGCCGAGCTCGACGATTTCGAGCGCCTGATCGAGGTGCCGGACCGCGATCTCTTTGCCTGGGTCACCGACAAGGCCGAGACGCCCGGCAACTACGATACGGCGGTGTTCCGCGCCCTAAAGCAGTTTCATTCCGAGGGACGGGGCGCTTTCGGCAGGGAAGATCGGATCCCCTGATGGCCAAGCGCTCTCCCGCCGATGTGATGGCCTCGCGCGGCCGGCTGACGCTGGCCGGCGTGCCGCAGGGCTATGACGCGCTTGTTGTCGCCGACCTCGCGCGCCAACTCCACGCCAAGGGCAACCAGGCCTCGCCCGAACTGCTGGTCGTCTTTCGCGACGGGCCGCGGATGCAGGCGATGGAGACGGCGCTGACCTTTTTCGCGCCGGGCATCGAGGTGCTGAGCCTGCCGGCCTGGGACTGCCAGCCCTACGACCGCGCCTCGCCCAATGCGGCGGTCATGGCGCGCCGGATGCTGACCCTCTCCCGGCTGGCCCGCACCTCCGGCCGGGCCACGCCGGCGGTCGTCCTCACCACCATCAACGCGGCCCTGCAGCGGATTCCCGCCCGGGCGCTGATCGCCAAGCAGTCGCTGTCGGCGGCGCCCGGCAACGTCATCTCCATGGCGGACCTGCAGACCTGGCTGGAGGTCAACGGCTACTCACGCACCTCGACCGTGCGCGACGTCGGCGAATATGCCGTGCGCGGCGGCATTCTCGACCTTCACCCGCCGGGGCTCGACGCCCCCATCCGCCTTGATTTCTTCGGCGACACGCTGGAATCGATCCGCTCCTTCGACCCGGAAACGCAGCGGACGACCGGCAACCTGCGCCGTCTCGATCTCGTGCCGACCTCGGAGGTGCAGATCACCACCGAGACCATGGTCAAGTTCCGCCTTGCCTATGTCCGTGCCTTCGGCGGCTCGACCAAGGGCGACGCACTCTACGAGTCGGTGTCGGAAGGGCGCCGCTATCCCGGTCTCGAGCACTGGATGCCGCTGTTCCACGACCGGCTCGACACGATCTTCGACTACATGCCGGACAGCGGCGTCGTGCTGGACGCGCAGGTCGAGGAGGCCGCGAAGGCGCGGCTGACCACCATCGCCGACTACTACGACGCGCGAAAGACCGCGCTGGAGCAGGAGTCCGGTGGTGCTGCCTACAAACCGCTGCCGCCTGACGCTCTCTATCTGACGACTGCGGACTGGGACCGCCAGCGTGGCGGCGAAGCGGTCGTGAAGCTCTCGCCCTTCGCGCTGGCGGGGGCCTCCGATGGCGCGCTGATCGATCTCGACGGCCGGCGTGGGCGTTCCTTTGCCGCCGAGCGCGCCGACGAGAACGCCAATGTCTTCGATGCGGTGGCCTCCCATGTGATGGCGCTTCGCAAGGACAAGAAGCGGGTTGTCATCGCCGCCTGGTCGGAGGGCTCGCGCGAGCGCCTGCAGCCGATCCTCGAAGACCACGGCATGAAGGCGATCCGGCCGGTGGCCAGCTGGCTGGCGGCTGAGGCGCTGCGCGGCGACGAGATCGCGCTCGCAGTGCTCGGCGTGGAGGAGGGGTTCGAGACGCCCGATCTCGCGGTGATCGGCGAGCAGGACATTCTCGGCGACCGCCTCGTGCGTGCGCAGAAGCGCCGCAAGCGCGCGCAGGACTTCATCACCGAGGCCACCAGCCTCTCGGCCGGCGACCTCGTCGTCCATGTCGACCACGGCATCGGCCGCTTCGTCGGGCTCGAAACCGTGACGGCCGCCGGCGCGCCGCACGACTGCGCCGAGATCCACTATGCCGGCGGGGACAAGCTGTTCCTGCCCGTGGAGAACATCGAGCTTCTGTCGCGTTACGGCTCGGAGGATGCCGAGGCCCAGCTCGACAGGCTCGGCGGCGGTGCCTGGCAGGCGCGCAAGGCGCGCATGAAGAAGCGCATCCTCGAAATGGCGGCCGGCCTGATCAAGATCGCGGCAGCGCGGGCGTTGCGCGAGGCGCCGAAGCTGATCGCGCCGGACGGCGCCTATGACGAATTCGCCGCCAAGTTCCCCTATGACGAGACTGAGGATCAGGCCGGCGCCATCGATTCCGTCCTCGAAGACCTCGGTGCCGGCAAGCCGATGGACCGCCTGGTCTGCGGCGATGTCGGTTTCGGCAAGACCGAGGTGGCGCTGCGCGCGGCCTTCGCCGCCGTCATGAGCGGCAAGCAGGTGGCCGTCGTGGTGCCGACGACGCTGCTGGCCCGCCAGCACTTCAAGACCTTCTCCGACCGCTTCAAGGGCCTGCCCGTCAACGTGGCACAAGCCTCGCGCATGGTCGGCTCGGTCGATCTCGCCGCCGCCAAGAAGGGCCTGACGGACGGCACCGTCGACATCGTCGTCGGCACCCACGCGCTGCTCGGCAAGGCGATCGCGTTCAAGGATCTCGGCCTCGTCATCGTCGATGAGGAGCAGCATTTCGGCGTCGGCCACAAGGAGCGGCTGAAGGAGCTGCGCGCCGAGGTTCACGTATTGACGCTCACCGCGACGCCGATCCCGCGCACGCTGCAGCTCGCCATGACCGGTGTCCGCGACCTCTCCATCATCGCGACGCCGCCGGTGGACCGGCTCGCCGTCCGTTCCTTCGTGACGCCCTTCGACCCGCTGATCATCCGCGAGGCCCTGCTGCGCGAGCGCTATCGGGGCGGCCAGGCCTTCTTCGTCTGCCCGCGCATCGACGATCTCGGCGAGGCCGAGGCGTTCCTGCGCGAGCACGTTCCGGAGGCGAAGTTCATCGTTGCCCACGGCCAGATGGCGGCCGGCGACCTGGAGGACCGGATCGGCGCCTTCTACGACGGCAAGGTCGACATCCTGCTGTCCACCACCATCGTCGAATCCGGCCTCGACATCCCCGCCGCCAACACGCTGATCGTCTGGCGTGCCGACATGTTCGGCCTTGCTCAGCTCTACCAGCTGCGCGGCCGCGTCGGTCGCGCCAAGACCCGCGCCTATGCGCTGTTCACCCTGCCCGAGAACAAGCCGGTGACCCCGCAAGCCGAGCGCCGCCTCAAGGTGCTGCAGTCGCTGGACACGCTTGGCGCCGGCTTCCAGCTCGCCTCTCACGATCTCGACATCCGTGGTGCGGGCAACCTCCTGGGCGACGAGCAGTCCGGCCATATCAGGGAGGTCGGCTACGAGCTCTACCAGCAGATGCTGGAGGAGGCGGTCTCCATGATGAAGGCCGGCCTCGTCGACGATGCGGTCGAGGACAAGTGGTCACCGCAAATCACCGTCGGCACGCCGATCCTGATCCCCGAGCACTATGTCGAGGACCTCAACCTGCGCCTGTCGCTCTACCGCCGGCTCGGCGACCTGACGACAGACCAGGAGATCGACGGCTTCGCCGCCGAGATGATCGACCGGTTCGGGCCGCTGCCGGAGGAGGTCGAGCACCTCGTCAAGGTGGCCGTGGTCAAGGCCTATTGCCGGCGGGCCAATGTCGACAAGGTCGATGCGGGCCCACGCGGTATCGTGCTGTCGTTCCGCGAGCAGAAATTCGCCAATCCCGCCGGCCTTGTCCGCTATATCGGCGAGCAGGGATCGCTGGCTAAGGTCAGGCCCGACCAGAAGATCGTCTTCATCCGCGACTGGCCGAAACCGGACGACCGGTTGAAGGGCGCCACGGTCATCCTGCGCAACCTCGTGAAGATCGCGGAAACGACGAAGGCGGCGTGAGGCATTGGCCGGAATCAGGGCCGTGCGAGAAGCGCAGGATGGAGCCGCTTCAGGGCGGCCCATCGTTTCAAGGCTTCGTTGATATCCGCCAGCCTCTCCCGGCGCGCGCTGGTCCCCGCCGGGCTGAGCGGCCGATCTGCCGATGCCCCGGCACGAGGTCTTGCGTGTTCCCGGACCGATCGCCACTTGGGCAGTTCCGTCGCCGTCCGGCTTCGCCATCCCCCCTTGGAAAGCCCGCTCCGCGACAGTTCCGTAACCCCTATCATGACAGCGTGGAGCGTCATCGACGCGGGCACTCTGGCGGGCCGGTTCGCCGGTTCCTATTTTGGGGCTAGTCTGAGCGTCACCCGCCCGGCATGATTCTCGCATTGCAGTGGTCCATGCCCGCCTTGGAATGGACATCGAACAAACCGACAGTTTCCAGGCGTGGCGCGGACGCGCACGAATTGAAGACCATGACGCAGGACGCAACGCCATTCGACGACAGCCAGGGGGCGGGAGCGCGGGTTTCCGCCGCGACCCTCATGGCCAGCAGGCGCGACGAGCGCGACCAGGATCCGGGCGGGCCGGGAACCTCGGTCATCGCCAAGACGCGCCCGCAGACAAAGCGTCCGAGCCTCTACCGCGTGCTGCTTTTGAACGACGACTACACGCCGATGGAGTTCGTGGTTCACATCCTCCAGAAGTTCTTCAACAAGGATTCCGACGCCGCCACCCGCATCATGCTCCACGTCCACCAGCATGGCGTCGGCGAGTGCGGCGTCTACACCTACGAAGTCGCGGAAACCAAGGTCACGCAGGTCATGGATTTCGCGAGGAAGCACCAGCATCCGCTGCAATGCGTGATGGAGAAGAAGTGAGTTCCTTCGGCACCCTTCGTGCCTTCCAGCGCATCATGGTTCATTGACGAGGTTTCCCTTGCCCTCATTCTCACGCAGCCTCGAACAGTCGCTCCACCGGGCGCTCGCGCTCGCCAACGAGCGCCGTCACGAATATGCGACGCTGGAGCACCTCCTCCTCGCGCTGGTCGACGACCAGGACGCGGCGGCGGTGATGAAGGCGTGCAGCGTCGACCTTGAGAAGCTGAAGAAGAGCCTCGTCGGCTACATCGATTCCGAGTTGGAGAACCTGGTCACCGACGGCTCGGACGATTCCAAGCCCACCGCCGGCTTCCAGCGCGTCATCCAGCGCGCGGTGATCCACGTCCAGTCGTCCGGCCGCGAGGAGGTCACCGGCGCCAATGTGCTGGTCGCGATTTTCGCCGAGCGCGAGAGCCACGCTGCCTATTTCCTGCAGGAGCAGGACATGACCCGCTATGACGCGGTCAACTACATCTCCCATGGCATCGCCAAGCGCGCCGGCCTCTCCGAAACGCGCTCGCCGAAAGGCTCGGAAGAGCCGGAGGAGGCCAAGGAAAAGTCGACGGACGGCGACAAGAAGAAGGGCGACGCGCTCGACACCTATTGCGTCAATCTCAACAAGAAGGCCCGCGAGGGCCGGATCGACCCGCTGATCGGCCGCGACAGCGAGATCAGCCGCACGATCCAGGTGCTCTGCCGCCGCCAGAAGAACAATCCGCTGCTGGTCGGCGATCCCGGCGTCGGCAAGACCGCCATCGCCGAGGGCCTCGCCAAGCGCATCGTCGAGAACGACGTGCCGGACGTGCTGAGGGACGCCACCGTCTTCTCGCTGGACATGGGCACGCTGCTGGCCGGCACCCGCTACCGCGGCGATTTCGAGGAGCGCCTGAAACAGGTGATCAAGGAGGTGGAGGCCCACCCCAACGCCATCATGTTCATCGACGAGATCCACACGGTGATCGGCGCCGGCGCGACCTCGGGCGGGGCGATGGACGCCTCGAACCTTTTGAAGCCGGCGCTCGCCCAGGGCACGCTGCGCTGCATCGGCTCGACCACCTACAAGGAATACCGCCAGTATTTCGAGAAAGACCGGGCGCTGGTACGCCGGTTCCAGAAGATCGACGTCAACGAGCCGTCGGTCGAGGATGCGATCGAGATCCTCAAGGGCCTCAAGACCGCCTTCGAGACCTATCACAAGCTGCGCTACACCAACGAGGCCATCAAGGCTGCGGTGGAGCTCTCGGCGCGCTACATCCATGACCGCAAGCTGCCCGACAAGGCGATCGACGTGATCGACGAGAGCGGCGCGGCGCAGATGCTGGTGCCCGAGGCCCGGCGCAAGAAGACCATCGGCATCAAGGAGATCGAGGCGACGATCGCGACCATGGCGCGCATCCCGCCCAAGACCGTCTCCAAGGATGACGCCGAAGTCCTGCGCAACATCGAGAACACGCTCAAGCGCGTGGTCTATGGCCAGGACAAGGCGATCGAGGCGTTGTCCGCGTCCATCAAGCTGGCGCGCGCAGGGCTGCGCGAGCCGGAAAAACCGATCGGCAACTACCTGTTCTCCGGTCCCACCGGCGTCGGCAAGACCGAGGTCGCCAAGCAGCTCGCCAGCGTGCTCGGCGTGCAGCTCCTGCGCTTCGACATGTCGGAATATATGGAGCGCCACACGGTCTCGAGGCTGATCGGCGCGCCGCCCGGCTATGTCGGTTTCGACCAGGGCGGCCTGCTGACCGACGGCATCGACCAGAACCCGTATTGCGTGCTGCTGCTGGACGAAATCGAGAAGGCCCATCCGGACCTGTTCAATATCCTCCTGCAGATCATGGATCACGGGAAGCTGACCGACCACAACGGCAAGCAGGTCGATTTCCGTAATGTCATCCTGATCATGACGACCAATGCGGGTGCATCCGACCTGGCCAAGCCCGCCATCGGCTTCACCCGCAACAAGCGCACCGGCGAGGACACCGAGGCGATCAACCGCCTGTTCGCCCCGGAATTCCGCAACCGGCTCGATTCGGTCATCGCCTTCGGCCACCTCTCGTCCGAGGTGATCGGCAATGTCGTCGAGAAGTTCGTCCTGCAGCTCGAGGCCCAGCTCGCCGACCGCCAGGTCACCATCGAGCTGTCGCCCGACGCCAAGGAATGGCTGATCGACCGGGGCTACGACGAGCAGATGGGCGCGCGGCCGATGGCCCGCGTGATCCAGGAATATATCAAGAAGCCGCTGGCCGAGGACCTGCTGTTCGGCCGGCTGAAGAACGGTGGCCATGTCCGGGTCATCGTCGAGAAGGACGAAGAGGGCTTCCCCGTCCTCGGCTTCGACTATCCGGCCGGTCCCGTGACACCGAAGCCCGAGCCGGTCGCCCCGGATGTGCGCCGCATCGCCAAGCGCGCGGCCGCGAAGAAGGCGGCCGCGGCCAAGGCGAAGCGCAAGCCGAAGGGCTCCGGCGGCGGTTCGGGCGGGCTGCCCGTGCCGACCGAGCCGAAGCGTCCCTCCGGCTCGGTTCCGAAGGTGCCGCTCAAGGCGGAGTGATCGCCTCAGGCCCATCCCGTTCTACCGACCCCGGCCGAGGCCTCCTCGCGCCGGGGTCTGTCTTTCGGGCGATCGAATGGCCCGCATGCCGCATTGGTTGTTGCGCGCCGCGGGATGGTGACCGACTGATCGGCCGCGATGACCGCCGCCAATCCGCCCTATGAGCCGCTGTCGCAGGCCGCCTGGTATCGCCGCGGCCTGCGCGCGTCGGTCGGCCTTCCGGCGGTGATCCTGGCGGCGACCTTCATCGGCATCGGCTCGGTCTGCGCCGACTACGGCATGCCGCTTCTCTGGGCGCTGCTGGCGACCCTGCTGATCTGGGCCGGGCCGGCGCACCTGATCCTTGTCGGTGGCCTCGGAACAGGCGGTTCCTGGGTCGCGGTCGCCCTGACGGTCTGCCTGTCCTCGGTGCGATTGCTGCCGATGGTGGTCTCGCTGCTGCCCCATCTCAGGCTGAAAGGGCGCCACCCGCTCCTCGCCCTGCTTTGCGCGCACATGGTCGCCATCTCGATCTGGGTCGAGGGCCTGCGCCTGCTCCCGCAGATCGATGCCGAGGGTCGCGTGCCGTTCTTCCTCGGGCTCGGCACGGGCCTATTGGTCTCGGCGCTGGTCAATACGGGTATCGGCTACAGCCTCGCCGGCATCATTCCGAACGCCTTCGCCGCCGGGCTCCTGTTCCTCACACCGATCTTCTTCCTGCTGTCGCTGTTCACCACGGCGCGCATGTTCTCCGATCGCCTGGCGATCGGCATCGGCTTCTTCGGCCTCCCCGTCGCCTCGCTCGCCGGCGACGGGCTGGAGCTGCTCTATGCCGGCCTTGGCGGGGGAACGCTGGCCTATGCACTGGGGCGTGCCCGGCGGATGGGCGCCGCGCCATGACGCTGATCGGTTCGGACATCACGCCCTATGTCGCGCTGATCCTGCTCGGTGTTCTGCCGACGGAGATGTGGCGCTGGCTGGCGCTGGTGGTCGGGCGCGGGCTCGACGAGAACTCGGAAATCCTGGTCTGGGTCAGGGCGGTGGCGACCGCGACGCTGGCGGCGGTCGTTGCCAAGCTCGCCTTCTTCCCGGCTGGCGCCCTGGCCGCGCTGCCGCTGGAATGGCGGGCAGGGGCCTTCGTTGCCGGCATCGCGGCCTATTTTCTCGGCCGGAAGTCGGTGCTGTACGGCGTGCTGGCGGCGGAGACCGTCATCGTCACCAGCGCCTGGTGGCTGGGCGTGCGTTAGGCCAAGACGCGCTGTCTTAACGCGAACCGGTGCCCACTTCGCTCGACAGCACTTTTGTCGTCACCCGCCGGCCTGCATGGCTTCGAGCGCCGTGCGAATGGTCGTCGCGTGCTTGGCGAGCACGTCCTGGTTCTCCATCGCGCCGGTATGCGGCCGCAGAGCCACGCCGGTCCAGCGCGGCAGGACGTGGACGTGAATGTGGAACACCACCTGACCGCCGGCCGTCTCGTTGAACTGCTGGACGGTGATGCCGTCGGCCGCCATCGCGCGCTTGACGCCCTGGGCGACGAACTGGGTCGCCTTCGCGAGGTCGGCGAGATCGTCAGGATGGATGTCGAGGAGATTGCGCGCGGGCGTCTTCGGGATCACCAGAACATGGCCGTCGGCTCGCGGCATGATGTCCATGAAAGCCAGCACCTTGTCGGTCTCGTGGACCTTGTGGGCCGGTATCTCGCCACGGAGGATCCTGGCGAAGACGTTGCTCGGGTCGTAGGCGGTGGCGGACATGAAAAAACCTCGGCGGTTCGCGCGAGGGTGTCGCAATCCGGGGCGCCGACGTCAAGCACGGCCGGCTCCAACGAAAATGCCGGCGCGACCAGGTCGCGCCGGCATCACGGCAAACCGGCCAAGGCTTACCAGTAATAGCGGCGGCGGTAGTACCGGCGACGGATGAAGAACACGCGGCGGCGCGGCCGGTACCAGTACCGGCGACGACGGACGATGTAATACTGCATTTCCTGCGGCGCGCCGGCGACCGGAGTGGCAGCGGCGGGAGCCGCCGGAGCGGCGCTGGCGGCGGTCGCGGTCGCGGCGAGCGCGGCGCCGCCGGCGAGGGCCGCGACGAACAGACGACGATGAAGCATGGATGGTTCTCCTGCAGGGTTGCCTTGGCGCATCCGGACGTGAGACTGGGGCACCAACTTCCGCGGCGTCAAGCCGCTTCGACCGTCAAGGTTGATCGGTTCTGTTTCTGCACGACGACGCCCGGCGGACGGACTGATGTCACCGGGCGTCGCATGCATTCAACGGGTGGTGTCAGGAGGCGCGACGGGTGCGGCGCACGGCGCGGCGGGCGCGGCGGCGATGGCGACGGACCACGCGGCGGGCCCGCCGGCGACGGCCGCGCATTTCGATCGTCTCGGCCTCGACGGGTGCTGCGGCCGGGGTGGTCGGCTGGACCGTGTCGAGCAGGGTGTCGAGGGCCGGCGCGGCCTGGGCGGCGCCGGCGACGGCGACGAGGGCGGTGGCGGCGACGCCGCTGCCGAGGGCGGTGAAGAAGGTGCGACGATCGAACATGGGAGATTTCCTCGTTTGGGTGATGGCCGGATCGTCCGGCTCGCAACCAAGCTGCGCCCGGCAAACTGAACCGACGATATCGCGGTGTTTATGCGATGTTCAGAATGGTGGCGATCGGAACGTGAGAAAACGTCCGTAACGATATGAAAAATAACGTACATAAGGTTCACAGGCGCGGCATTTTCGCGCGCGATTCCGCGAAGCCATCGAACAGAAATGTGGCGCCGTTCATGATTACACCCGGAATCGGGCCGGCGATACGGACGCACCTGCCCGATCGCCGCCGAAATCGTCCGGTCAGAATGCCGGGCCAACCACCGGGAGCGCCGTCATGTCGACCGATCCGAACCTCGCCAATGCAGCGGCTGACGCAGCCGAAGCCGCCCGTCGCGCCGAGGAGGAGCAGCAGCGCCAGCAGCAGGCCCAGCAGGGCAGCTACATCGATGTGGGCGATGCCGGCATCTCGATCTTCGACATGGTCAGCAATGTCGCGTCCGGTATCGGCCGGGCGGCGTCCTCGGCGGCCTCGACGGTCGGCGATGTCGCGGGCGGCGCGGCGAACATGGTCGGCTCGGTTGCCTCGGGTACGACTGAGGTCGTGGGAACCATCGCCGGCGGCGCGGTCGATGCGGTCGGCACGGTGGCGTCGGGTGCGGCCAACGTCGTCGGGTCGGTCGCCTCGGGTGCCGCCGATGTCGCGAGCTCGATCGGCGAGGGGCTCGGCGGCCTCGATCTCTAGTCGGCTGCCGCTGTCACGCGCCGGAACGGCGCCAGCGCATCCAGTTCCTCGACCGCGTCGGCGACATGGCGGCGCTCACGGTCGAGATAGTCGGCCACGGCGCGCCGGAAGCCAGGATCGGCGATGAAATGCGCTGAGCGCGTGGTCACCGGCCGGTAGCCGCGCGCCAGCTTGTGCTCGCCCTGCGCACCCGCCTCGACACGCTTCAGCCCGTGGGCGATGGCATAGTCGATGGCCTGGTAGTAGCAGACCTCGAAATGCAGGAAGGAATGCTCCTCGACCGCGCCCCAGTGGCGGCCGTAGAGCACGTCGCTGCCGACGAAATTGATGGCGCCGGCGATGTAGCGGCCCTCGCGCTCGGCCATCAAGAGAAGGACCCGGTCGGCCATGCGCGCGCCGATCAGCGAGAAGAACGACCGCGTCAGGTAGGGCCGGCCCCATTTCCGCGAGCCCGTGTCCATGTAGAAGGCGAAGAAGGCGTCCCAGATCTCCTCGGTCAGGTCCCGGCCGGTCAACTGGCGGATAGTGATGCCGCGGCCTTCGAGGGCCTCCCGCCGCTCGCGCTTGATGACCTTGCGCTTGCGCGAGGAGAGAGCACTGAGGAAGTCGTCGAAGGCTCCATAGCCCTCGTTCTCGAAATGGAACTGGGTGTCGGTGCGCTGGAGATAGCCGGCCTCGCCCATCAGCGCCCATTCGTCTTCGGGGCAGAAGGTGACGTGGAGGGAGGACACGCCGAGCTTCAGCGCCACCTGCGCCGCGCCCTGCACCAGCGCCGCCTGCGCCGCACCGCCGGCCTCGCCGGGCGGCACCAGCAGCCGCCGGCCGGTCGCCGGCGTGAACGGCACGCTCGCCTGCAGCTTCGGATAATAGCGCCCGCCCGCGCGCTCGTAGGCCTCCGCCCAGCCGGCGTCGAAGACATATTCGCCGCGTGAATGGCCCTTGAGGTAGCAGGGCATGATGCCGCGAATGCCGTTGCCGTCTTCAAGGACCAGATGATGGCCGAGCCAGCCGGTCTCGCGCACGGCCGAGCGCGATTCCTCGAGGCTGAGGAAGTAGGCATGGTCGAGGAACGGGTCGACCGCGCCGCTTGCATCGGCGGCACAGGCGTTCCAGTCGGTGGCGGCGATGTCCTTGAGGCTCGAGACGACGCGGATCGTGAAGGTCGGGGCGCTCATCGAACCGACATTAGGCGAGATAGCCCTCGAAGGTCACCTGATCGGCGTGCTGCGCTGCGATCAAACGCTCGTCATCAGTGCGCACGGTCCAGCAAATCACGGGACGGGCCAGCGAACCGCGATAGCGCTCGGTGGCAGCGCTCGGCAGGTCGGCGACCCGCCAGGACAGGAAATGCGGATCGGTATCGGGGAAATGGGCGAGGGCGGCGAGGTCGCGGCGCATGGCGACCGGCATCCGCGCCCAGTGCGACCCCTCGTAATGCGATTCCGCGACGATGCCGCGCACAAGGCCGGGGGCATGGGCCTTGAGCCAGGCGATGGGAGCGGGGTCGAAGGACATCAGCGCCAGCGGGCCGGAATAGGCCGCAGCCAGCTCCGCCACGCGCTTGGTCAGCGCCAGCTTGCCATCGAACTCCGACTTGATCTCGACAACCAGCGGCACGCGCCCGGCGACCTGCGCGAACAGGCCGGACAGCGTGATCATCCGGTAGGCCGTGGTCTTGAAGGTGATCGATTGCAGCTCGGCGGCAGTCCGCTGATCGACTCGGCCGCTGGTCGTCGTCAGCCGCTCCAGCGTGCCGTCGTGGAAGACGATGGCGTCGCCGTCCGCGGTGGGCTGCACGTCGCATTCGATCGCGTAATTGCCGGCGATGGCCGCGTCGAAGGCGGCCGGCAGGTTCTCGACCACGCCGGCGACAAGCCCATGCAGCCCGCGATGGGCAATGGGCCGGGCCGTGAGAAAGCCGGGCTCGGCCGGCATCAGGCGATCTCGACCATGGCCTCGACCTCGACGGCGGCATTGGCGGGCAGGGCGGCGACGCCGATGGTCGACCGGGCATGGCGGCCCTTGTCGCCGAAGATCTCGACCATCAGGTCGGAGGCACCGTTCATCACCTTCGGCGCGTCGACGAAATCGGGCGTGCAGTTGATAAAGCCGCCGAGGCGGACGACGCGCACGACATTGTCGAGATTGCCGACCGCCGCCTGGATCTGCGCGATGACGTTGAGTGCGCACTGGCGCGCGGCCTTCTGGCCGTCCTCGATGGAGACACCGCCGCCGAGCTTGCCGGCCATCAGCCCGTCCGGGCCGAGCGATATCTGGCCGGAGACGACCAGCGAGCTGCCGGAGCGCACGAAGGGGACGTAATTGGCGATCGGCGCCACCGGCGTCGGCAGGACGATGCCGAGGTCGGCGAGGCGTTTGGCGATGGTCGACATCGGGCGCTCCTTCAAGGGTCAGATGGGTCGGCGCGGACCCTGCCCCAAGGCGGGGCAGTGGGCAAGGCGGCGGGCGGGACACATCCATGCCGTGTTGTTGCCTCCGATCGGCCTCTCTATGCTGCGAACCCGAGCGCTGCGAATCCCGGAAAGCTTGGGAATCCGCCGCCCTCCCGCCCGCCGGAGCCCCGCTTGATGACATCGATCCGCCCGCTTGCGCTCGCGGCCCTGTTCGGCTCCCTCGCCATTGCGCCTGCGGCGACCCAGCCGGCTGCCGAACCCGTGCTCGGCCCGCACCGGGCGATCTATGAACTCAGGCTCGACGGCAGGCGCCCCTCGCGCGGCATGGATGATGCGCGTGGCCGCATCCTGTTCGAGACCAGCGGCAACCGCTGTGAGGGCTTCACCACGACCTTCCGCCAGGTGGTGCAGCTCACCGTCAACGGCAATCCCGTGACCATGGATGTGCGCACCGCCCATTTCGAGGAGGGTGACGGCACCGGCTTCCGCTTCACCTCGCGCTCGACCGAGAACGGCGCGCCGCGCAACGAGACCGATGGCAGCGCTCGCCGCACCGCCGACGCCGTGCAGATCGCGGTCCGCCGCCCGCGCGAGGTCGAGACCCGCATCGACGGCGGCACGATCTTTCCGACCGAGCACCTGCGCCGGCTGATCCAGGCGGCGCGTGGCGGGCAGACCATCCTCGAGGTCAAGGTCTATGACGGCGCCGAATCCGGCGAGAAGGTCTACAATGCCACCGCCGTGATCGGCCGCCGGATCGCGCCGGGTGCCGGCGAGCTGGACGAGGCCTCGCGTGACCCGAAGCTCGCCGATCTCGCGCGCTGGCCGGTGACGATCAGCTATTTCGAGGAAGGCAGCGCCAGTTCGACGCCGGCCTATTCCATCGCCTTCGAGCTCTACGAGAACGGCGTCTCGCGCCAACTGGTCATCGACTATGGCGAGTTCTCGCTGCGCGGCGACCTCGCCAAGCTGGAATGGCAGGCCGAGACCGCCTGCAGCCGCTGACGCTGCGCCGTTACTTCCAGGCGAAGACCGGCTGTTCCAGCCCGTCGACGCGTGTCGTCCGCCCCGCAAGCATCTCGCGGAACTGGTAGATCAGCGCCGCCGTCGGCGCGTGGATCGTCGTCCCGGCGATCCGGACGCGCACCACCGGGCGCTCGCTCTCGGCGATGCGCGCGAAGTCGAAGGCGTCCGCGCGGGTGATGTCCCGCACCGGGATGCGATGCACCGAGGCGACCTCGTGCGGGTTGGGGACCGGCGCCGCGCTGTCACCAGCCCAGACCACCACCGGCGTCACCAGATAGCCCGAGCGCGTCGGATAGTCGTCGAGCAGGCCGATCACCTGGTCGGCGCCGAGGCTGAGACCCAGTTCCTCGTCGAGTTCGCGCAGGGCCGCCTCGGCCGCCGTTTCGCCAGGGTCGAGCCGGCCGCCGGGCAGGGCCCACTGGCCGCCATGGGAGCGCAGGCCTGACGCGCGCAGGGTCAACAGGAAGGCCGGACCTTGCGAGTCGTCATCTCCCAGCAGGACGGTGATCGCCACGGCCGCGCGGCCAAGGCTCTCCCATGATGGATCAGGCGCCTGGCGCGTGAAGGCGGCGCAGCGAGCTTCCAGTTCGGCGCGGGAAGTCAGGTCGAACGAACGGTCCATGACCCTTGCTACCGCGCTGGAATGGAGAGCGGCCAGTCCGCCATGCGGCCCTATCGGGCGCAGAATTGGAACATGCCTGGATTCCTACCAAACAGCGTTACGCTGGTCAAGGAAAAAATGACAGTGCCGAAGAAAAAATACCTTGTCGCCTCTGCCAACCGATCCAGCCGCTCGCCGCTCAGTCGTCGAGCACGATGCCCTTGACCACCGCTGTCTTGCCGAACCGCGCCCGCAAGGCATCGACTGCACCCTCGACCTTCACGTTGTGCGCGATCGACGTGTCGACGAGATCGGCCGGATCGGCCTTGTCGAGACTGGTGAGCTCGGAAATGCCGATGCCGATCAGGCGGTATGCGGTGCCGTCGGTCTCCTTCATCAGCATTTCGCGGCCAGTGTCGAAAATGCGCGCGGCGAGCACGGTCGGCGTGGCCAGGCTGCGCGAGCGCGTGCGGATGCGGAAATCGGCAGATTTCAGCTTGAGCGTGATGGTCTTGCCGGCGAGCCCCTGCGCCTTGGCGCGCGCCGAGACCCTTTCGGCAAGCCGGAACAGCTTCTTCTCCAGCGTGCGCGCTTCGCGGATGTCGGTATCGAAGGTCGTCTCGGCGGAGACGGATTTGGTCTCGCCGTCCGGTTCGACCTTCCGCTCGTCGATGCCGCGTGACAGGCGGGCAAGCCTCAGCCCCATGGCGCCGTAGCGGCGCATCAACTCGCTCTCGTCCAGGCGCCGGAGGTCGGCGATACGTTTCAGGCCGTCGCGCTCCAGCGTCTCCTGGAACGCCTTGCCGACGCCCCAGATCAGCGAAACGGGCCTGGGCCCCAGAAAATCGAGCGCCTCGGCCCGGCCGATGGCGGCAAAGCCCCGCGGCTTGTCCATGTCCGAGGCGATCTTGGCGAGGAACTTGTTGTAGGAGAGCCCCGCCGACACGGTGATGCCGATGTCGCGCTCCACGCCCCGGGCGAACCGCGCCAGCACGATCGCCGGCGGCGCGCCGTGCAGGCGCTCGGTGCCGGTGAGATCGAGAAAGGCCTCGTCGATGGAGATGGGTTCGACCAGCGGCGTCAGCGCGCGCATGGCCTCGCGCACCTGCCGCCCGACGCGGACATATTTCTCCATGTCCGGCTTGATGACGACCGCTTCCGGGCAGAGCGCCAGCGCCTTGAACATGGGCATGGCGGAGCGAACGCCGTGGATGCGGGCGACGTAGCAGCAGGTCGAGACGACGCCGCGCTTGCCGCCGCCGATGATCACGGGACGGTCGACGAGGCTTGGATCATCGCGCTTCTCGACGGCCGCGTAGAAGGCGTCGCAGTCGATATGGGCGATTGACAGGCTGGCGAGTTCGCCATGGCGGGCAAGCCGCGGCGAACCGCAGGCGCGGCAGCGCGGCGCGGCCTGTTTGGCCTCACTCAGACAGTCCCGGCAGAACGCGACGAGCGCCATGATGGTCAGACCCCGGTCACGCCGAGCGTGATGCCTGGCGGGCGGCGGTTCAAGCCGGTGAATGGCATCAGCGCGCAGCCTCAGGCGAAGTCGCGCTCCCAGGGCACGATGCCCAGTGCATGGGCGGCTTTCACCACCTGTTCCGGCTTGATCCCCTCGTTGGCGGCGAAGGCGAGGAGCAGGGCCTCGTCGCCCATCAGGTGCTCCATGACAGCCGCGAGGAAGCCGGGTTCGGCGGCCGCTTCGCGGATATGGCCGAGGTCTATCCCAGCCAGCGACAGGAACCGTTCGAGCCGTTCCGGATCAGCGGCGAGGAAGCCGAGCGCCCTGCCGGCCAGATCCTCGGCAAATTCCCGCCCCCGTTCACCCGGCCGCAGCGTCATGGTTTGTCCTTTTGAAAGGAATTCCAACTAGCTTCTCTCCGATCCGTCAATGTCCGGCAACCATGCCGGTCCAGCGCGGCTGCGCGAGCCATCCGATGTCGAAGACCGTCATGATCGTCGAGGATAACGAGCTCAACATGAAGCTCTTCCACGACCTTCTGGAAGCCAATGGCTACAACACCATCCAGACGCGGAACGGCAAGGAAGCGCTGGATCTGGCTCGCAACCACAAGCCCGACCTGATCCTGATGGACATCCAGCTGCCGGAAATCTCTGGGCTCGACGTCACCCGCTGGATCAAGGAGGACGAGACCATCAAGCACATCCCGGTCATCGCCGTCACGGCCTTCGCCATGAAGGGCGACGAGGAGCGGATCAGGGCAGGGGGGTGCGAGGCCTATCTGTCGAAGCCGATCTCGGTGGCGAAATTCATCGAGACCGTGCGCCATTTCCTCGGTGGACCATGAAGGGGCGACCGAACCGATGACCGCGCGTATCCTTGTCGTCGACGACATCCTCGCCAATGTGAAGCTGCTGGAGGCCCGCCTCTCGGCGGAGTATTTCGACGTGGTCACGGCCATGTCGGGCGCCGAGGCGCTGTCGATCTGCGACCGCGCCCAGTGCGACATCGTCCTCCTCGACGTGATGATGCCCGAGATGGACGGGTTCGAGGTCTGCCGGCGGCTCAAGGCCAACCCGGCCACCCACCATATCCCGGTCATCATGGTGACGGCGCTGGACCAGCCGGCCGACCGCATCAGGGGCCTGGAGGCCGGCGCCGACGATTTCCTGACCAAGCCGGTCAACGACCTTGCCCTCGTCACGCGCGTCCGCTCGCTGGTGCGCCTCAAGATGATGCAGGACGAACTGCGCATGCGGGCAGTGACCTCGCGCGAGATCGGCATGCGCGATGCGCTGGCCGAGGCGGTGTCCGAGACCGGCCTGAACGGCCGCATCCTGATCGTCGACGATCGCGCCTCCTCGCACGAGCGCATCGTCCAGGCCCTGCGCAACCAGCATCATGTCGAGGTCGAGCCGCGCGCGCAGGAGGCGCTGTTCAAGGCCGCCGAGGGCGAATTCGACCTCGTCCTGGTCTCGCTCGGCCTCGCCGATTTCGACCCGCTGCGCCTCTGCTCGCAGATCCGCTCCATCGACCGCACGCGCAGCCTGCCGATCCTCGTCGTCGCCGAGCCCGAGGATGAGCCGCGCCTGCTGCGCGGGCTCGAGATCGGCGTCAACGACTATCTGCTGCGACCGATCGACCGCAATGAGATGGCGGCGCGCGTGCGCACGCAGGTGCGGAAGAAGCGCTATACCGAGCGGCTGCGCGATAACGTCCAGCAGTCCATGGAAATGGCGATCACCGACGGGCTCACCGGCCTGCACAATCGCCGCTACATGGAAAGCCACCTCGGCACGCTGGTCGAACAGGCCTCGATGCGCGGCAAGCCGCTGTCGGTGCTGATCCTCGACATCGACTACTTCAAGGCGGTCAACGACACCTGGGGCCATGACGCCGGCGACGAGGTGCTGCGGGAGTTCGCCCAGCGCGTCCGCAAGAGCGTGCGCGGCATCGATCTCGCCTGCCGGCTCGGTGGCGAGGAATTCGTCGTGGTCATGCCGGACACCGACGCGGGCGTTGCCTCGATCGTCGCCGAGCGCATCCGCGCGCGCGTCGCGGGCGAGCCTTTCGCCATCCACAAGGGCGCCCGCGCCATCGACGTGACGGTCTCGATCGGGATGGCCCAGCGCCAGGCCGGGGATTCGGAGGCCGATGTGCTGGTGAAGCGCGCCGACCAGGCGCTGTACCGGGCCAAGCGCGACGGCCGCAACCGGGTGGTGCTCGACGCCGCCTGACGCGCGTTCACCATAAGAATAAACCTTGCCGGTTTAGGTTAAGGGGCGGTTTATCCCTTGTATCGAATGCGCTTCATTGAAGCATTGATCCGGCTCCGGTAGGGTCTTGGAAGATCAGGACGTGATCATCCCATCCGGTGATCTGAGTTCGTTCCTGATCTTCATGCCCTGCGAGTCACCAGGTCCGCCGCATCTCCTGGTCCCGTAGGGTCGGCCGGTCGGGTTCGGCGCGGAAGGCCTCTCCGCATTGCCGTAGGCCCGGCCGGCCACCTTCACTTGTGTTGTGCGAACGCCTCCGATCCCCTGGGACCGGAGGCGCAACCCGTCGGCGTCAGATGTAGCGCCAGCGGCAGTAGCGGCCATAGCCGTTCCACCAGCAGCGCCAGACGAAACGACGCCTGCGAACATAGTAGCGTCGCACCCAGTAGCGGCGGCGGACGACATAGTACTGCATCTCCCGAGGCGCTTCGCCGGTGGAACCGGCAAGACCGCGGCGAACATCCGCGACGGTGCGCGGGGCATCGGGTGCCGCGTCGGCGGGGGCCGCGCTGGCGGCCATGCCGGTGGCGGCGACGAGGGCGCCACCACCAAGGGCGGCAAGAACGGAACGACGTGCAAGCATGGGGTGTCTCCAGGTTTTGGATCGGCATTCACGGCTGCGATCGGTAGGAGACGGGCGCTGCCCGCGGCATTGCACGGGCTTGGCGGGGATTGGACCCGATTGATGCCGGCCATCACGGGCGCCCGGTCGAGGCGCTGGCATGTCGGACAGCACAACGCAGCGGTTGCGGCGCGATATTGTGCAGGGTCGCGCCGAATACTCCGGTTCGTGCCGTCAATTTGATCTTGTTGCCGGTTCCGAGTTGGCCGACTCTCGGCATCATCTTGGCGCGACCTGTGTGGCGCGAAGGATATGCCGTGCGGACCTGCGATCAGGCCATGTCACGGCCCTGTCGCCCTCGTGCGCCTGACTGCAGGTCCGGCGAAGGTCCGAAGGGAAAGGGATGGCGTTGCGTTCGTTGCAGGATCTCGACCGCCCACCGGATGGCATCAGGGTCATCTCGACCGACGTGTTCGACACCCTGCTGTTGCGCACTGGCCGGTCCGAGCGCGCGCGCATCCGCCGGGGCGAGGTGCTGTTCACGCGCCGCCTCGCCGCGCAGGGCATCGCGATCGATCCCGATGCGCTCCTGAATGCGCGACTGGAGGCCCAGCGCCTGGCCTTCCGGGCGCTTGAGGTCGGCGGCGCGCCGGGTGAGGTGAGGCTGCTCGACGTGCTCCGCCGGCAGCTGCTAGCGGCCGGCGTGCCGGAGGCGTTCGTCGCGGAGCGGCTGGACATCGAGATCGCGGTGGAGAAGACGTCGCTCGCGGCGAACCATGCCCTCGGCGCGGCCTTGCGCCAGCAGAAATCGGCCGGCCGGCGGATCGTCGCCATCAGCGATACGACCCTGCCGGCGACGGCTGTCGAGGCGTTGATCCGGCACTTCCACGGCTCCGACCTGATCGACCGGGTCTATTCCAGCGCCGACGAGGGGCGCACCAAGCGCGCCGGCGGGTTGTTCGCGTTCGTTGCAGCGTCCGAACGCATGCGGACAAGCCAGATGCTGCATGTCGGGGATGATGCCCGCGCCGATGTTGCGGCGGCGCGCGAGCAGGGTTTCTCCTGCCTGCACCTGCCGCGCCCGGCCTGGCGGTCGCATCTGCGGCGCGCCGGGGGGGCAGCGACGGAGGCCGGACGCGGTCTCCGGCGAGCCCGTCGCGTGGCAAACGGGCCCGCAATGCCGGCGTTGGACCCCACCGCATTCGGCCGGACCGTGCTGGGACCCATCGTGGCGGAGTTCTGCCTCTCGATCTGGCTCTATGCCGATCAGGCGGCGGCAGACAAGGATGCTTGCCTGCTGTTCTGCGCGCGGGGCGGCATCGGCATCCGCGAAGCCTTCGAGCGGCTGATCACGCGGCTCGGCCTGCCACTGACGATGCCGCGCGGCACGCTCATGGTGTCGCGCCTCGTCGCGGCCCGCGCGGCGTTGCTGGCGCGCAGCACCGCCGCGCTCGATGAACTCGGCCGGGAGTTTCACGGCGACAGCTACGCCGCCGTCGCCGCGGCGCTGGGTGGCCGGTCCTACGGTCTGTCCGTCGCCTGGCGGGAGACTTTCGCGGCCAACCGCTTCCTCGACCTCCTGTTCGGGCCGACGGGGCACGAGGTGCTCGCCGACATCGCGGCGCAGGACGGGCTGTTCCGCCGCCACCTATCCGCCGTGAGCGGCAGCGCTCGTCGGCTCATCCTCTGCGATACCGGCCTCTACGGCAGCACCCAGCGGCTTATGGCGGCCGGCTTTCCGAACCGTTCCATCGAGACGATCCAGTTCGCCCGGGCCAACTACAAGGGGTTTGCCGAGGACCATTTCCCGCGGGTCACCGGGTTTGCCGTCGAGCAGAACCTCTACAATCCCTTCGTCGTCGAGACCTGCGTGCTGCGCTACTGGCAATTGGTCGAGAGCCTGTTCGAGCCTGCGGTCGCCTCGGTCAGGCTTTTCAGCGAGGCGCCGGACGGCGCTGTGACCGCCAATTGCGGGCCGGTCGGCTTCGGCGAGATCGATCCTGGCGTCGGCAATCCGCTCCTGACCGGCGTGTTCGCCTACATTGACACCCTTGGTCCGGGCAGCGGTGCGGGCGTCCTTGCCGATGTCGAGATGGCGTGGGTCCGGCTCAAGCAGGCGATCACCCGGCCCACCGAAGCCGATGTAGCCTGCATGGAGGTAGGTGTTCGGTCGGTCGATTTCGGCCGCACCGGCACGGTCAAGGTGATCGACGCGGGCGCCCCGGCGCGCGCCGGCTCGGGCATCGCCACCATCAAGGCGCAGCTCTGGCGCGAGGGCGCCATCGTGAAGGCTTTCCCGACCATCCGGCCCGCGCTGCTGGCGCTGCTGGAATCGGTCCATGCGATGCGGGGCGTGTCGGCCCGCCTCCATCGCTGATGGCCGATGCTGAGGCCGCCCCGATGAACGTTGCGATGCTGCTCAGCTGCGGGTCCTTCGAGGGCTTCTTCGGCGGCGTCCAGGGCCAGACCCGCGAGAGCTATCTCGCCTCCTATCGCGGCGACTGGTCCTGGTACTATGCCGGCGGCCTCGTGCGGAACGGCATCCGGCCGATCCTCTACATTCCCGCTCTCCGCGAATCCGGGCTCTACGAAACGGAAGCCGGTATTGCCGTGCGCTTCCTGCCGCTCGCCGCCTGGTACCGGCCGATGGAGCAGGTCTGGCCGAAGCGGCTGAGCCGCACCAACCGCTATTCGCTCTATGCCGACGAGCGGCTGAACACCATGGCCTTCATGCCCGCGCTGAAGCGCGCGCTCGCCGCGGATCAGGCCGACCTGCTCTATGTGCAGGAATACTGGAGCGGACGCTTCGACCATGTCGTCCACCGCGTGGACGTACCCGTCGTCGCCGCCGATCACGGGGGCCTGTCCGACCGCGTCGTGAAGGCCTTCAAGCGTGCGGCCTTCGCCCGCTCGGCGCTCGTCTACAGCCAGACGGAGCACGAATGCGCGATTGCCCGGAGCTTCGGCGCGACGGTCAGGCTGCAGCCGAACGGTTGCGATTCCAGCGAGTTTCCGCCCGGCGCGCCTGAGAACCGCCGCCAGACCGTCGTGACGGTGGCGCGCCTGACCGACAAGCAGAAGCGGACCAGCGACCTCATCCGCGCCGTGGCGCTGCTGCCGGAGCCCTGGAGCCTCGACATCGTTGGCACCGGCCCGGATCGCGACATGCTGGAGCGGCTCGCGGCGGAACTCGGCATGGCCGGCCGGGTGCGTTTCCACGGCTTCCTCGGGCGCGATGCGGTCCGCGACCACCTCCAGCGTTGCGGCGTCTACGCCATGCCGTCCTCCAACGAGGCGGTCGCCATCGCGGCGCTCGAGGCGATGGGATCGGGCGCATCGGTCGTGCTGAGCCGCATCCGGGCCTTCGAGACCCTCGTCGAGGACGGGGTGAGCGGCCGGCTGGTCGCGGTCGGCAAGCCCGATGATCTTGCCGCCGCGATCCTCGACGCCTGGCAGCACCGGGAGGCGCGGGGCAGGGCCGCCGCCGAGACCGTGCGCGCCAAGTTCGATACGACGGTGCTCTACCGCGAGCTGGCGCTATCCCTGCGCGCAGCGGCCGCCACGGCCGGCCGCGGCCCCGCCCTCGCACCTACCTGACCGGCACGCTGCGATGGCCTCACAATTGCCTCTTGCTGCAGTGCGGCCGGACGTCCGGCGGGAGGGTGATCAGTCCAGCATGCTGACGATGCAAGCCGTCAAGGGAGCCGGCTGGTTAGTCTTCTCGCGGTTCCTCGGTCGTCTGATCGACCTTTTCACGCTGCTGATCCTCGCGCGGGTGCTCAGTCCGGCGGATTTCGGCGTGGTCGCGCTCGCGCTCAGCCTCGTGGTCATCGTCGACACGGTACTCGAAATGCCGGTGACCCAGGCCCTGACGCGGCTCGTGGCCATCGACAAGACCCATCTCGACACCGGCTTCACACTGGGGGCGCTGCGCGGCCTCGCCATCGCGCTGGTCATCGCTGCCGCGGCCTGGCCGTTCTCGTGGGTCTACAGCGACAGCCACCTCGTGCCGCTGATGCTCGTGCTGGCACTCGGCCCCATCTCGCGCGGCCTGTTCAGCCCCGGCATGGTGCATTTCGTCCGGGCCCTGAGCTTCCGGCAGACCTTTCTCGCGGAGAGCATCGGCAAGCTCTGCGCTTTCGCGGCCGCCATGCTTACCCTGTGGTTGGGGGGCGGCTACTGGGCCATCGTGGTCAATTTCGTCGTCGCGCCAATGGCTGCGACGACCGTCTCCTATGCGATCGCGCCCTACCGGCCGAAACTGTCGATGGAGCGGTTCGCCCAGTTCTCCGGCTTCATCGGCTGGTTCAGCTCCGCCCAGGTCATTTCCGCGCTCAACTGGCAGTTCGACCGGGTGCTGCTCGGTGGTTTCGTCGACAAGGCGACCCTCGGTCGCTACACGGTTGCCAGCGATCTCGCCGTCCTGCCGACGCAGAGCCTGATCGGCCCGGCGCTGCAGCCGGTCATGGCAGCGTTCTCCTCGATCAGCACCGATACCGAACGGCTGAAGCTCGCCTTCCTGAAGGCGGTCCGCTTCGCCATGCTGATCTCGGCACCGGTCTGTGTCGGGCTCGCCGTGACCGGCGATCTCGCGGTGACGCTCGTGCTGGGCGCGAAATGGCAGGAGGCCGGCCTCTTCCTGCAATTGCTGGCGCTGTCTGTGGTCGCCATTCCCTATTTCCAGGCGCTCTATTCCTTCGCGCTGGCCATCGACCGGCCGAGTGCGATCTTCCGGATCAACCTGGCCGATCTCGCGGTGCGCGTGCTGGCCATCTCGGCCGGGCTCTACTTCTTCTCGGTCATCGGAGTGATCCTGGCGCGGCTCGGGCTCTCGCTGGTCATGTTCGTGGTCTATCTTGCCTATGCCCGCCGGCTGGTCGGTGTCGGGATCAGCGTCCAGCTCGCCAATATCTGGAAGGTCTTCGTCGCAGTCTCCGCCATGGCCGCCGCGGTGCTGGCGCTGCGGCGCGGGATCGCGCCCGACGGCCCCGCCATCCTCGTGGAACTCGGGCTGTCGGTTCTGGCCGGCGCGGCGGCCTATGCCGCGACGCTGCTGGCGCTCGGGGTCAGGCTATCGATCGGGCCGCGGCGGCTGGAATGGATCGATCGCTGGTGAACGGGCGCATTCGCGGCGCCGTTACTGGCCCGCCGTCTGGCCACCCCGGCGCGGAATGCGCGGCACGGTCACCTGCAGCACGTCGCCGGCTTCCACCATCGTATCCTCGGTCGCGATCCAGGTGACCGGTCCTGTCGGCGCGAGGCGCGTCAGCCGGTAGACGGGCGCCGCCTCCTCCGCATCGATCCTGACCGCGGGCGAGCGCGCCTCGGCATTGCGCAGCAGCATTTCGGCGGTTCGTGCCCGTTCGGCATTCTGGTCAATGAGTTGCCGGGTAGTGGCGGAATCATCCAGCGCTTCCTTGCGGTAGCGGGCGCGGACATCGACGAGGTCGCGGTTGGCGCGCGCCAGAGTCTGATGCGCGCGAAGGGTCGCGACCTGCACGTCCAGCCTGTTGCTCTCCACGGTCACCTGCGTGTTCTCGGCGGCGATCTGGCGCGGCGACACGGTCAGTCCGCGCGCCAGCAGGTCGGCGACCATCCGCAACTCGCGCTTGTTGGCCTCGATCTGCCGGTCGAGCGAACGCCCCTTTTCGGCGAGCGAGGCGAGTTCCTGCTGGAGCAGAACCTTCGACTCGTCGATCGCGGCGAGTTCGGCGCGCACCGCGGCCCGGCGGGCCTCGAAGCGCAATGTCTCCTCGTGGAGAGCCCTGACGACACGGGCATCGGCGGCGCGCTCGCGCAGGAACTCGGGCACGACCAGCGCCGAGGCCTCGGCAATCTCCGCCGACAGCCGTGCCATCCGCGCCTCGAGGGCGATGCGCTCCGCCTCGAGCGCGCGGATATCGCCGCCGGAAGTCAGCATCTCCCGTTCGGCTCCTGACAGTTCCGCGGCGCGGGCAAGGCCTTGCGCGGTGCTAAGAGCCTGGAGGACGGTCATGCGCGGCTGGTATTCATACTTGCCCGGCTGCTGCACCGCGCCGAGCACGTAGAAGGGGCGATAGCGGACAACCTCGACAGAGGCGGACGGCGCGTCGGCGAGGTTGGCCGCTTCCTGAAGCCTCTTGCGGATCTGGTCGGCAAGGTCGGCGGTGGTCCCACCGGCGGCCCTGACCTCGCCGATGATTGGCAGCGACACGGTGCCGTCGGCGCCGACCAGGAACTCGCCGTTGAGCGGCACCCAGGCCATGGCCTCGCCGACGCTCCGGCGCAGGGAATGAACCCGCACCATCAGCTTGTCCTGCGGCCCGAGCACGTAGCGGGCGAGCGGCGCGTCGTTCGCGCGCGCTTGCGGCGGCATGACGATCGCCAGCGCCAGGGCAAGGGCGCCGAGGGATGCGAACCCGGTCTTGGTCATGGTCGTGTCTCCTAACTCAGGTGGACGCCGGCGGCGGAGCGGATGCGGGTGGTGCCCGGCCTCCGAACAGCGCCTGCACGAGATCGCGTCCCGAGCGGCGGCCGACATTGAAGCGGTATCCAAGAAGCCGCCGGGCCGTCTCGCGCGGGGCAAGCGCGGCACCGACGAAGAAGATGCTCATCACGAGGCGCGTGCGAACCGGCAGGCGTTCCTGCCACAGCCGGCGCAGCAGCCGCAGGAGGAGGCGCAGCGCCGGGCGCCGTCCCGCTGCGACGTCGAGGCAGAGCGACCGTTCGAGGAAGAAGAAGGCGTCGTCGGTGGGCACGAGCGCGCCGGCGAGGCCGAGCCCGGCGAGATGGGCGCGCAGATGGTCGGTCCGCTGCGCAAAGCGCGTGAGATCGCGCTCCAGCGAAGCCGCGTCCGGGGGGCGTCCGAGACCGGAATCGTTGCGGCCGTGAATGCGGTAGCGGCCGAGCTCGTCGGCCAGGCTGACGATGTCGCCATGGAAGGGCGCGGCGAACAGGATCACGCCATCGACGGCACGATCGTAGGTCGCCTCGGCGAGAACGGCGCAGGCGTCGCGGCGGAACACGTTCCCCGAGGTCGGCGGCGTCGTATAGACGCCGGTCCGCAGCACGTTGGCCTTCAGGTCCGTGCGGTCCCTGAACGTGGCGAGCGCGGGAACGGCCGAACTGATCGTCCGGCCCTCGGCATCGATGCGGGTCAGCGCGAACTGGAGCTTGGAGACGTCAGCGTCGAGGTTGGCGAGAATGGTCGCCAGCGAGCCGGGCTTCAGCTCGTCGTCCGCGTCGAGGAACAGGATGAAGGGAGCGGTGGTCAGCCCGAGACCAGCGAGGCAGGCCTCCCGCTGGCCCCGGTTGGCGGTCTGCACCGCCCGGACATCGAAACCCTGGATGATCTGCCAGGAGCGGTCGGTCGACCCATCGTCGATCACCACGAGCTCGCAATCGCTCCGGCGCTGGTCCAGCATGCTGCTGATAGCATGGCCGACATAGGCTTCGTAGTTGAAGCAGGTAATGACGACGGCGAGCCGCGGCGCCTCTGTCATGGCCGGAGCATCAGCCATGGGGCGGTGCCGCACCGACGGAACCCTCGGCCTGCAGGGTGGTGACGCGGGCGGTTGGCTGGTAGTCGAAGCCGCCCTGGCGTCCGAAGGACTCCACGCCGAGTGCGCGCAGGGCGCCGATCGCCGCCTCTGCCCTCTGCTGCGCGCCCTGGCTGTAGATCGGATAGGCGTTGTCGAGGACGAAGCCGCCCTCCAGCGTGAGGTCGCCATCGAACAGCCGGTTGGCCGCGACATGCTGGCGGAAATCGGCCTCTGCCTCACCGACAGACGACACCGACGGGCCGCCGATGACCTCTGCCGTGAAGTATTCCCGGTTTCCGGCCGCGCCGTAGAAGTCGGAATAGACGGTGATCCGCTTCCAGGCGCCGTCGTGGGCGAAATTGTAGAGCACCGACTGGTCGAAGCCGCGCCGCCCGGCGAACGAGAAGAACAGGCTGATCAGCCTGATCGTGCGCAAGGGTTCATCGGTCGTCAGGCCGGCGAGGGCACCGGCGTGATCGATCGGAATGGTCGAGATCGCGCGCGCAGCTGTGACGGTGCCGCCGTTCAGCTGCAGGGCGAAGCCGTTCTCGGTTCGCTCGAGCGCCTGCATGTCCGCACCAAGCTCGAACGTGACGCCGCGAGCCGTCAGCCTGTCCCGCGCCGGGGCGTAGAGGCTGGCGAAGCCGGCGCGCGGCCGGGCCATCTGCCGGTTGGTCGGGCCGGGCGCGCCGCGCGGCAGGAGGCGGCGGGCAAGGTTGGTCAGCCGCGCGTGCTCGCTGATCCAGCCCATGCGCTTCTCGGCAAGCTCGATGTCGATCTGGTCCGGCGGCAGGCCGTAGAAGCGCTCCATATAGGCCTCGAGGCCGGACCGCCGCAGCAGATGGTCGCCGATCCAGAACCGCGCGAAGTCACGGGCATTGGCGACCTTCCGCTCGAACAGGCGGGCGAAGGCGACGGAGCCGAGGATGCGCACGATGCCGATGGGTCCGGCGGCCAGGATGTCGTCGCGGATCGAGATCGGATAGGCGGTGACGACGCCCTGCGGGTTGAGCCGGCCCCAGGTCGGGAGGATCGGAACGTAGTGGTCGAGCAGTTCCGGGAAATGCGCGAGCAGCGGTGAATCATCCTGGAAGATGAAGCTGCCGACATCGAACGTGTAGGCCCCGATCGTCCGGTCGATGTGGTTGCCGCCGAGATGATCGTAGCTGTCGACGACAAGCACGCGCCGGCAGCCCTGGCCGGTGAGGACGGAGGCCGAAACGAGCCCTGATATGCCGGCGCCAAGGACCAGCGCATCGTAGTCGGCCGCCGGTGCGGGGCGGGCATCTGCCGTTCGGTCGGGACTGTGCATCAGGATATTTCGAAGCCTCGACGTCTGGACCGACTGGAAGCGGGAGTTGGCGCGCACGGCTGGCGCGCCGCGGAGACCGGGCGACAGGCGCTTGCGGTGGCCCCGGTCGGGGCCCGCCCGTCGGTGCCGGGCCGGCTGCGGTTCAGGCCCGGGCATAGATGTCCTCGATGCGGACGATGTCGTCCTCGCCGGTATAGCTGCCGACTTGGACCTCGATCAGTTCGAGCGGGATCTTGCCGGGATTGGCGAGGCGGTGGATGCAGCCGATCGGCAGGTGAACCGACTGGTTCTCGTGGATGATCGCGACCCGGTCCTCGACCGTGACCTCGGCGGTGCCGGTGACAACGACCCAGTGTTCGGCACGGTGGAAATGCCGCTGAAGACTCAGCTTGCCGCCCGGTTTCACGCAGATGCGCTTGACCTGGAAGCGCGGGCCGATGTCGATCCGCTGATACCAGCCCCAGGGCCGGTAAGCGCGCAGGTGTTCGCCGGCCTCGGGGTGCCCGCCCTGCCGGAGTTGCGCCACCAGCGCCTCGACCCGGTCGGCCTCGGAGCGTGGCGCGACCAGTACGGCGTCGCGGTGCGCGACCACGATCATGTCGACGAGGCCGATGGCCGCGACCAGCGTTGCATCGCTCGACACCACCGAGCCGGTGCAGCCGGCGCTGACGACGGGGCCGGCCAAGACGTTGCCCCTGGCGTCCTTGCTGCGGATGGCGTGGAAGGAGCTCCAGGAATCGACGGCCTGCCAGTCCGCGGTCGGCCGGTGGGCGAGCAGCGATCCCGTGCCCTGGCTGGCGACGGCAAGGCTCGTCAGCGGCGCGGCGCGAGCGAAGGAATCCGGTTCCAGGCGAATGAAATCGAGATCGCGGGTCGCACCCATGAGCGATGTCGTGGCCGCCTGGGCGGTGTCGGGCGCCGCGGCGGTGAGGTGCTGCATGAAGCGCCGCGCGCCGGCAACGAAGCAGCCGCTGTCGAGCAGCGTGTTCTCGGCGGCGCCGTTGGCGGGCGGGCCATTCGGCCGTTCGACGATCTCGCGGACGGTGAAGAAGCCGCCGTCGGCGACCGCCCCCAGCAGAAGCTGGCTCGCATCCGCGCGGCCCGCGTCGGCAGGCAGGCCGAAGGCGACGACCGCGCCGCGCCGCGCCGCGATCGCGGCGGCGCGGCAGTCGGCGGCGAAGGCCTCGCCATCGCTGATCCACTGGTCGGACGGGACGACGAGGCAGGTCGCGTCGGGTTGGCGGTCGCCGGCGAGCAGCATGCCCACCGCCGTGTTGGCCGCCGGCTTTCCCGGCTGCGGGGCAAGCACGATATCGCCCTTGATGCCGAGTGCCTGCATCTGGTCGGCGGCGATGAAGCGGGACTCGATGGTGGTGACGACGATCGGGCGGTCGAAGTCCTCGGTGTCGAGCAGCTGAAGCGTCGCCTGAAAGGTGGAGCGGCCATCGTCGAGCAGGGGGACGAACTGCTTCGAGACGGCATCGCGCGCGCTCGGCCACAGCCGGGAGGTCGCATCGGCGGCAAGGACCACGGGCACGATCGGCGGATTGGTCATGAACATGGGCCCGGTGATGGACGGCCGGCGAACCGGCCTGGCTTGGGAGTGGATCGCTTCCGTCCCGTTGCGGCTGTCACCGGCTGGGCCGACGAGCCGATCCAGATGGAGCGAACCACCGGAACGTCTCGAATCCGACGTGGTTCAAGCAGGAAGCATGCCGCTTGCTCGAAGGCGCTGCGCGGGTTCAGGCCGTGTGCCCGGCAACAGCGCCGGTTGCGGCCAGCGGCGCTGGTCGGCCGACAGCGCCGACGCTGACCTGATCCAGCAGCGCCTCGAAGTCGCGACGCTGGGTAGCGAGCTGGTCGAGACGCCGGGCCGCGCCAAGGAGCTGGCGCTCGGCTTCGGCGAGCAGGCGCTCGTCGGCCGGGTCGCGCTGGCTGTCGCCCATCCCGTCATTGCCGAACAGGCCAGCCGCCTGCAGCCGTGCCTCGCTGAGGCGGCGCTCGACGCCCGCGGCCTCGCGATCGATCGACGCGAGGGCCGCGGCGATGGCGGCGCGGACCTCGTCGATGCGGGTCGCGTCGGTGGTGAGATCCCGGTCGGACGAGCGGAACCGCGCGGGCGCCCGGGACCGGAAAAGGGTGAAAATGGCCAAGTGAAATCCTCCGGAACGCCGCGGCGATTCCGGAGCAAGGACCGTGCCGAATGGCGCGGGCCGGTCGGATCAGCGGAGGTTCAGGCGGGTCAGAACCTGTTGGAATGCCTGGGAAAATGGCGCATGCGTGTCGGTCTGGCGCGACTGCCCGTAGGCCATCAGGACCGCGCCGATCAGAACTGACAGGCTGGTGACGGCCGGAACGAGGATGACCACCCACAACAGACCCAGCGGCCACGCGAGGTAAGCCGCGGCAGCGCCGATGATCAGGGATGCCAGGATCAGGACGAGAGCCATCGCAGTCGGGGTCAGCGGCGGCGTCGCTCGGCCACCTGTCGCAGGGCAGCCTCTATGCCAGCTAAATGAAGCGACGTTAAGGCCGAGTCTGGACCGGAGAGATGAAAACTTCGGAAAACCCGAAAGTGCGCAGGAAACGGAGGTTGTATAATACCGATTTGTAGCAGGATTTAGACATCATGCCCGCGCCAGGCAGTCCTGAATGAAAAGGCGCATTCGCCGTTCGAACTGTTCAGCGGAAAATTGCCGCGCATGCGCCGCGACCGCCAGCGGATCGAGGTCGAGTCGGCCACAGCGCTCGACGGCGACCTCGATCGCCGCGACGCTCTGTTCGTCGAAGAAGACGCCGGTCCTGCCGTCCACCACCGTCTCGGTCGCGCCGCCGCGGCCATAGGCGATGACCGGCCGACCGGAGGCCATGGCCTCCACCGGCACGATGCCGAAATCCTCCTCGCCGGGGAACAGCAGGGCCTGGCAGCGGGCATAATGATCCTTCAGCACGGGGAACGGCTGCGGGCCCATGATGGTGACGTTCGGCCGCGCGAGGGCGCGCAGTTCGCCAAGCATCTCGCCGCCGCCGATGACGACCAGCTTTCGTCCGCTCCGGTTGAAGGCCTCGACGGCGAGTTCCGGGCGCTTGTAGCGCACCAGTTCGCCGACCATCAGGTGGAAGTCGCCGATCTGGTCGGGCGGCAGGATCTGGAAGGCGTCGACGTCGACGGGCGGGAAGATCACTTCGGAATCGCGGCGGTAGTAGCGGCGGATGCGCGCGGCGACCGTCCGGGAATTGGCGATGAAATAGTCGACGCGCGTCGCCGAGATCACGTCCCAGTTGCGAATGTAGTGGCCGAACAACGGCATCAGCATGCGGGTCAGCAGGCCGGAACGGCCACGGTAGTCGTGGAACATGTTCCAGACGTACCGCATCGGTGAGTGGCAATAGCAGATGTGAACGGAGCCGGGCGGCGGGATGATGCCCTTGGCCGGTCCTGATTCGCTGCTGATGATCAGGTCATAGCCGCGCAGATCGAGTTGCTCGAGGGCGAGCGGCATCAGCGGCAGGTAGCGCTGGTAGAAGCGTGGCGCCCAGGGCAGGCGGCTGATGAAGCTGGTGGAGATGCGATGGCGCGCCACGGTCGCCGACATGGCTGTGGGAACATGGACATGCGTGAAGATGTCGGCGTCGGGATAGAGCCGGCACAGCGCCTCGACGACTTTCTCGCCGCCGCGCATGCCGACCAGCCAGTAGTGGATGATCGCGACCCTGGGTTTGCGGCCAGGCAAGTCGTCGGGGTGGAGCGGCGGGGCCGTCTCTGCGGGCGCTAGCATGATGTCGTTCGCAGGAAGCGTTCCGCGCGCCAACCGAACCGGCAGAACCGCATCGCCGACGGGGTGGTCGGGGCCATCCGCGCCGGCTAGCGGCTGCCGCGCTGGCGGAGCACGGCGGGAATAGTGCGGACGATGATGGTGGCGTCGAGCCAGAGGTTTCGTTCGCTGGCATACCGGCTGTCGAGGGCGACGCGCTGCTGGTAGGTGCAGTCGCTGCGCCCGCTGACCTGCCACAGGCCGGTCAGGCCGGGCGCCACCGAGAAGCAATGCGAAAAGCTCTCGCCGTAGCGCTGGATCTCGTCGGGAACGATCGGGCGCGGGCCGACGAGACTCATCTGCGCGAACAGGATGTTGAACAGCTGCGGCAGTTCGTCGAGGCTGGTCCTGCGCAGGAAGGCGCCGAGCGCGGTGATGCGCGGGTCATGGCTCAGCTTCTGGAACTCGGCCCATTCGGCGCGCGCCTGGGGGCAGGACTGGAGATGATTGCGAAGCGCCTGGTCGCTGTTCATGACCATCGACCGGAACTTGAGGCATTTGAACGGCCGGCCGTACTTGCCGATGCGTGTCTGGATGAACAGTGCCGGCCCGCCATCGGACAGCCGGATCGCCAGCGCCAGGCCGAGCAGAAGGGGCCAGAGCAGCGCTATGGCCAGCATCGCCGCTGTCACGTCGAAGGCGGTCTTGCAGCCCGCGCAGGCCCAGTTGGTCAGGGGCAGCGGGCGGCTGCCGATGCCAGGGACGGCAAGGGCGATCGCCCGGAATGGCAGTGACTTCGACATGGAGCCTACGGTGCCTTCCAACTGACTGTTAACGAAGCGTTACCCAGTTTGTTGTTGGCATCAAGCGTCGTTTGTTGCGCTGCACAACATTTGTTCGCCCCAAGGACCAAAAGTATTCGTGTGATGTGCTTTTGGGCATGCGGTGATGGTGTCTTGCGCAGGGGGCACGACGACTCGCGGTCGACCGCGGTTTGCGTGGAAGAGGCTGTCGATGTCGCGACGAGGCATCTGTCTTCACATGGGCTGGGACTCGCGTTCCCTAACGTTCCACGTAAAGCGCGAAGACGCGAGGCCGTGTGAAACAGCCCACGCGAAGTCCCGGCCTGATTCAGCCGGCGAAACATCCCCCTCCCGGCCGGTCCGGCATGCGCGAACATGTGAAACAGGTCCGTACCGGTTTCCGCGCGGGCACGAAGAAGCCGGCCTGCCGACAGGGCCGATCCTCCGTCCCGCGCGGGCTGCGCAAATTGCAGGAAAGCCATCTATGTCATTGGCATGTCGTTTGCTTTTTGTTTTGGGCGGCAGATGGACGGCCGGCTGCCCCGATGTCCGGCGACGGAGGTCGGGCAGCCGCAACAACAGCGTTCGAGCTTGATCGAACCGAACACGAGGGAGGCACGAGGCAACGCGCGAGAGCTCGTTTGGATACGCTCTGAGGATCCGACATGACGACAGTTTCCGTGCTTCTCGCCACCTGCAACGGTGCGCCGTTTCTTCAGGCCCAGCTCGACAGTATTTGCCGACAGACGCTCGCGCCCCATGAACTGTGGATTGCCGACGACGGTTCGACCGATGAAACCCTGCGCATCGTTTCGGCCTTTGCGGTCCGGGCTCCTTTCCCCGTGCGGATCCGCGTCAACACGGAGCCGCAGGGCCATAGCGACAACTTCCTCAGCGCGGCGGCGCTGTGCGAGGGCGACTTCATCGCGCTCGCCGACCAGGACGACGAGTGGCATCCCGAAAAGCTCGAGCGTTGCGTAACCGCGCTGGTGCGCGAGGACGCGCTTCTGTGCGCCCATGCGGCGACGCTGATCGATGAGGATTCCCGCTATATCGGCTATCTCGGCCAGGGCATCGACACCACGGCGGCACATGATTGCCTGACCCTGCCGCCATGGGGCGGCTTTCTCGACATGACGCAGGTGTTTCGCCGCGAGCTGCTGTCCTGGATCGACTTCCGGCTGCGCGGGCCTGACGACCAGATCGCGGGCGGCGCCATGACGCACGACCGCTGGATCTATTTTCTCGCCCAGAGCCTCGGGCGGGTGGTGACGCTGTCCCATCCGCTGGCCGGACACCGGCAGCAACGGACCGCGCCGGAACGCTCGCCGAGGGCAAGGCTGGTGCGGTCGCGGCCCGGCCAGCGATTCCGCACCGACGCGCTGCTGGAACGCCGCCACGCCGCGGCGCTGCACCGCTGGACGTTGCTCGCCGAGCTCGCCCTCAAGCGCCCGAAGCGACCGCTGGCCGAGCGAGCCCGTCTGGCAGCGATGTACTGGGGCGACCAGTGGGACGTCTACGGGCTGCGGAAGACCATCCATCAGGCGCCCCGGTTCGCGGAGCGTCGGGCCGCGCTGTCGCGGCTGCTCGATCTCGGCAGCTATAGCGGCGACCGCCAGTCGATGTTCGGCGGCGCCGAACTGGCCAATGATCTCGTGCGGGGCGTTCTCAGGCTGCCGTTCGGATGGACCGGGCGCTGGCGCGCGCCAGTCGTTGCCCTGTCGCCGCGTCAGCGGCCAGGGGTCACGCCGGCGGATTCGTAGACGCTGACGGTCTCGCGGGAGACACGGTCGATCGTCAGATAGCCGATATTGGTCTGGCTGCGCGCCCGCCACTCGCGGAGCAGGTCGGGATCATCCACCAGCGAGGTCATGGCTTCGCTGAGGCGCCCGGGGTCGCAGGGGGGCACAAGAATGCCGGCCTGCCCGTGTTCCAGCAGTTGCGGGATGCCATCGACTTCCGTGCCGATCACGGCGCAGCCGGCCTCGCGCGCCTCCGACACGACGAGCGGCGCCGGGTCGGCGTGGGAGGGCAGGACGAAGATGTCGGCCCCCGCCATCCAGGAAAACGGGTTCGATTGTGCGCCGGCAAAGGTAATGGCGCTGGCGCAGGGCAGGTCGGCAGCCATCGCCTTGTAGGTCTCCAGATAGGGGCCCTCGCCGACGATGTAGAGGCGCGCCGCCGGTGAGGTCGTATGGACGCGCGCGAAGGCCTCGATGAGGTCGGGCAATCCCTTGCGCGGATGCTGGCCGCCGACGAACAGGATCGAGGGGGAGGGCAGTTTCATCGGGGTGCGGTCGGCACCTCGCGATCGCGCCGTGCCGATCGTGCCGTTGAGGACCACCCTGAGCTTGCGGGCAGGGATGCCGCGCCGCTCCATGGCCCGCCCGACCGCCGTGCTCACGGCGATCACGCGGTTGCCGAGCCCCATCAGGATGGCGCTGCGCTCGAATTCGTTATGGACCGTCGTCACCAGCGGGACGCGCGCCAGCCGGCAGGCGGGCCAGGCCAGCACCGCGCTGGTCATCATGTGGGCATGGACGACGTCGATGCGACGCTGGCGGATCGCCCGGAACAGGCGCGCGGCGGATCGGGCGAGGCTGTGTGGCTGGCGCCGGTGGGAAATCAGGATGGTCTCGATGCCCTGGCCCGCCAGCAACTCGTCGAAATCGCCGCCTTCGCTCGCCACGAAGACCTCGTGGCCCAGCTCCTTCTGCGCGCAGGCGAGATCGACGGCGGCATGGACATGCCCGTTGAGGCGGCGCGTGTGGTTCAGCAGGTGGAGAATACGCAAGACGAGGATCCGTTCAGGCCGACGCAAGAAACCGTGGCAATTGCAGTGAAATTCAGCAAGGGCGGCGCCAGTATCCGCGCGGCGGCGATGGGTTCCTCCTCACGATGCCGCGGCGCTTTGCGCGACGACGACGCCGCAGACATTGGCTCCGGTCGTCCGCAGGATGCGCGCCGCTTCGCGGAGTTCGTCGGCGGTGGTCCGGTCGGCCGCGGCGACGATGACGACGGCATCGGCCAGCCTGGCGACTGCGGCGGCGCTGGCCGATTCCGACAGCGGCGGCAGGTCGATGATGACATCGCCGCGCATTGTCGCGGCGTCGAGCAGGCGCGCGACCTTGCGGTCACCGAGGTCGACCGGCCGGGCGCCAGCAATACCGGCCGAACGGGCCGGCAGGAAGGCAATGCCGTTGAGGTCGATATAGGGCACCGCCTCGACGGCCGTGTTGCCGGTGATCGCCTCGACCAGCGAACTGCCGGTGCGCGGGCCAGGACCGGCAAGCAGCCGCGGTTCGCGGTGGACGTCGGCCTGCACGACCGTCGCACGCTTGCCGAGCAGGCGGTTGAAGCGCGCCAGCGCCAGGCAGATGGCGGTGGTGCCGGCGCCGGCCGAACTGCCGACCACCGCGATGATGTGGCTGTCGGTTCCGGCGCGGCCGGGACAGGCGAGCTTGACCGCGGCGCGCAGGTTGCCGATGCCGGCGGCGTCCGGCCCGTTCATCTTGAAGCCGCCGAGCGCGTCGAGCTCGTCCAGATGGCGGACCGGCCCCTTGCCGCGCTTCGGCACCGTGACGGTCCCCAGAACCGGCAGGCCGGTCAGCCGGCCGACGTCCTCGGGGGTCCGGATGCGGCGGTCCAGCATGCTGGCGAGGCCGGCGACCAGCAGCGCCGACAGGAAGCCGAAGGCCGCGCCGAGCACGACGATCAGGCTCGCGCGCGGGGCCGCGGGCGCGAGCGGCTTGCGTGCCGCCCCGACGATGCGGGCGTCGGCGTCCGGGGTCGCGGTGTCCGGCAGGGCACCGGTTTTGACCGCCGTCATCGCCGCGCGTGCCTGGTTGGCGAGTGAATCGAGGCGGCCCTGAACGAATTCCGTGCCGCTGCGCGCCATGTCGGCCTTGAAGGCGATCGACTGGAGCAGATAGGCCGCCGCCGCGGCATTGGCGACGCGCGGCGCAAGCTCGGCGTCCGAGGTGCTGTAGGAGATTTCGACGACATAGGACTGCCCGACGCGCCTTGCACTGATGCGCTGCGCGAAGCCCGCGAAGGCGATGTCCCGCGCCTCGCTTGCGAGCCCGGCGCCGGCCGGAACTATGTCGCGCGGCAGGCCGAAGATCGCGCGGATGGTGCCAATGGGATCGGTCAGGCCGCTGCGAATGCCGCCAGCGATCCGGCTGGTGAAGCCCGGCGGGCGGGGCCGGAGTTCGGGATGGTCGGCAAGGCCGAGCCCGTCGAAGACCTCCGCCAGCAGCCGCTCGGAGCGAATGACCTGCAACTCGCTGTCCGCGCGGTTGAGATCGAAGCCCGGCGAGCCCTGCGCGTCGCGCGCCGAGACTGAGACCGGACGGCGCGGCTCGAGGAGCAAGGTCGCGGCGGCGACATAGGTTGGCGGCGTCGTCCGCACATAGGCGATGGCGAGCAGGGTGCAGAACACCGTCCAGGCAGCGATCTTCAGCCAGTGCCACCGGAGTGCCGCCAGCATGGTGCGGAGCAGTTGCAGCGGCCCGTCCTCGGTGACATCGCCGCTTTCGCCGCCTGGCCAGGCGAGCGTGACACGATGGTCGGCAATGGGACCTCGGTCCATCATCGGCTGCCCCCCCGGGGCTCAATGCGCGCGGCGCGCTCGGGTTCGATCCGGCCGCGAATGAGGTCCATCAATGCAAGGACATTGCCACGCAGGCGGCCCCGGCGATCGATGAAGGGTTCGGGCCGTGGTGCCTTCGCGAGATTGCTCGCGACGTTACGCAGCACGTGGTCGACGACCTGCACCGCGGTCATCGTGCCCTTGCGCAGCATGTAGACGGGGTTGATGACCTGCGAATAACCGAGCCGGTCGCCCTGGACCCGCCCGCCCTTGACGCCCATGTGCACGCCGCGCGCCTCGGCACTCTTGACGAGCCGGCCGCCCTGCCGGGCCAGCGACGCCGCGAAGTCGCGGTCTTCCAGCCAGCCGTAGAGCACCAGACGCTGGTCGAAGCGGGTGTCGCCGATGCGCGAGGCCCGGAAGGCCATGTTGCAGCCATAGGGGCTGTAGGGCTCGATCCAGCGCCAGCTGGCGGGTGGCGGCGCGGTTTCGACGAGGGCGACGGCCTCGGAGAACGGGATACCCGGTCCCTTGATTCCGTCGGCCAGGACCCAGCCGGTGAAGCCGACGACACCGGGATCGCGGCGGAACGTGCGCGCGGCGGCGGCGAGCCAGTCCCGGTCGGCAACGAAATCGTCGTCGAAGAAGGCAACAACGTCGAGGCCCGGCGGCAGTGCCGCAAGGGCCGTGTTGCGCTGGGTCGGCAGGCCCTTGGGGCCGGTGACGACCTTGATGCGCGGATCCGTGGCGAGGTCGCCGGCATCGTCAAGCGTCGCGCAGGACGCGACGACCAGTTCCGGCTTCAGGTCCTGGGTTTCCAGGAGATGGCGCACGCTGGCGGTGACGACCTCGGGTCGTCCGAGGGTGGCGACGATGACAGCGACCCGCGGGGCGGCATCGACCGGCTTCTGGCTGGCCGCCACCCGCTTTGCCGGCTCGTTCATCAGGTCAAGGTATCCCGCGGCCGATGCCGCCCAGGAAAACAGCTTCACGCGTTCGCGCCCGCGCCCGACGAGATCGGCGCGAAGCGCTGGTTCAGCGGCGAGCCGCCGGACGCGGCGCAGCCATTCCTCCGGGTCGGCAGGCGAGGCGAGCAGGGCCGCCTCGCCGCAGATTTCCGGCATGCTGGCGCGATCGGAGGAGACGGCCGGGCACCCCCGCGCCATCGCCTCGACGAGCGGGAGGCCGAAGCCTTCCGTCCAGGACGGGAAGGCGAGACAGAGCGCATTGTCCATCAGCAGCGCGAGGTCGTGATCGCTGACACGCCCGAGCAGCGTGACGTTCGACGCGGTGGCCAGCAGTTCGTCGGTGAAGATACCCGCGCCACCTCCGGCAACGACGAGGTCGAGGCCAATGTCATCCAGGCTGGGAGCGAGCCCGATCAGCAGTCCGAGGTTCTTGTGGCGCGCGCGCGAGCCGATCGCGAGCACGAAGGGCCGTCCGCTGCCGCCAAACCGCTGGGTATCGAGGGTCGCCTGCGCGGGATTCCAGGCAAGGGCATGCTCGTGCCCGTTGGGCAGAACCGCGATGTCGGCGGCGCGCAGCGGCAGGTGGCGGGCGATCTCCACGGCGGAGGCCTGCGAGACCGTGGTGATCCGCGCGGCCCGGCGCGCGAGGAGCGGCTGGATCAGCCCGTAATAGTGCCGGAAGGCCCGGCTGTAGCTGTCCGGCGCGGTGAAGACATTGGCGTCATGGATGCAGACGATCTGGTCGCGCTTGGCCGCCGGCCCGGTATTGCAGAGGTTCAGGAGCCGCCCCTTCCAGCGGACGGGCAAAACCGTCTGCTCCCAGATCTGTCCGGTCGCCGGTCCCGTCTCGACCAGGGGTATGGCGGCAAGTCGCGGGTCCGGCGTGCCGGCCGGCGCGGCGAGGGCAGCCGTGTGTCCCGCCTCGGCGAGGGCCGCGTCCATGGCCCGCAGCACGTTCAGGGCATAGCGCTGAACGCCCGTCACCGGGTGGCTGAGGAAGCGGCCATTGACGGCGAAATCGTGAGCGGCGGTCATGCGAAGGCCTCTCTTGGCCTGGCTGGCGATGCAGTGTGGACCCGTTCCGGTTGCGCCGCGGCGACCCCGGCGAGGATATAGAAGAACAGTCCCTGGTCGATCACGGCACTGACCAGCATGTCGCCGAGGATCAGGCCGAAACATGCGTTACGGGCAGCCAGGCGCACGTCGGAAGGCAGCGACCGCGACTGGCCGCGCGCCCGCATCAGGGCGCCGGCGGCGAAGGCGCAGTAGAACAGCGTGCCGGGAATGCCGACGCCGGCCAGCAGCGCGATCGCGAAATTGGACGAGCGGACCGTGCCGAGGCCGACACCGATGCCCCAGGTATCGATGAAGTTCTGCAGGGCGAAGCTGTTCCAGGCGCTGCGCTCGATGCCGGAATCGGACGTCGATTTTTCGAAGACGGCGAGGTTCAGATAGTCGAGCAGGATCGCCGACGTGCCGCCGTCGAGCACCAGCCACAGGGCTACGAGCGCGACGGTCAGCGGCGCCACCAGCACGGCATAGGAACTGTTGCGGGCCTGCGGCCCGACACCGCTGCGCGCCAGCGCGGTCAGATAGAGCAGGCCGAGCATCAGCGGCGCACCGACGAGGCCGGTCGAGGAGGTCGACATGACCAGGAGAACGAGCGAAGCGAGCGCGGCCGGGCCCGTGAACCAGGGACGATACCCGCACAGCCAGAGCGTCGCGCTGAAGCCGAAGGCGCCGAGCGTCGAGCGCGCGAAGCTCGATGCCTCGGTGAACGACCCGACGATCCGCTTCATGCCCGCCACTTCCACATCGGTATGCAGCGTGTAGCGGGCGTTGCGGATGAACGAGAGCAGGTCCTGCGTGCCGGTCAGGTAGGTGCCGAAGTCGAGGAGGGCGAAACAGATGTTGCCGGCGACGAAGGCGATGAGACCCGACAGGACGATCCGGAAGCCGTTCGGTGAGGAGGCGATGGCGACGGTGATCGCGAAGCACAGGAGATTGGCGCAGAGATAGACGCTCTGGGTCAGGTTGCTCGACACGGGACCGAGTGGCACGGTCGAACCCGTATCGTCATAGGCCGAGGTGCCGAGCGGGATGATGTCGGTCGCGCCCGCGAGCACGCGGGGCATGAGATAGGCGCTGATGACGCCGTAGCAGACAAGGCACAGGAGCCAGAAGCCAGGCTCGCCCGGCCTGAGGGCGCGCAGGACGTCGGCGGCAAGGCGCGGGCGCCCCAGCAGCGCCGCGGCAACGAAAAACAGCAGCAGGTGGGCGGGCTGGATATTGGCGGCACCGATGATGAAGGCGGCCGCCGCGCCGAGCAGGCTGGCCGCGACGAAGACCGGCACCAGCAGACGCAGGCCGACCGCAAGGCACAGCAGGCCGACGACGACAGTGGCGATGCCGATCGGCTCGATCATCGCACCGCTCGCGCGCGGGTGGGACGGCAGGCCTGGCAAGCATCCGGCAGGGCGGTTGTCATGGCGACGCCACTGCCTATTCCGCCAGCACAAGCAGCGAGTAGCCGCCGAGCAGGCGCACAGCGAAATCGGGGCTCAGCGAGTGCAGAACCTGTCGCGGCAGGCGCATCAGGCGGCTGGTGAAGGCCTGGTTCGGCAGTTCGAGTCGGCTCGCCGTGTAGCGGTAGTCGACGATCGTGTAGCCGCAGTCCTTCAGGGTCGCGAGCGCGGTGTCCTTGAAGAAATAGTGGAGATGACCGACGTCCTTGCGCAGGCCCATGATCGGCCAGCCGCGCAGCACCGACTGGACCGACAGGTCGAGCGGGATGTGGAACGCCTTGTACCGGCTGCGCGTCTTCAAGGCCTTGATGAACTTGATGTAATCCTCGACGTGCTCGATCACGTCGGCGAGGATGACAAGGTCGAAGACCTCGGTCTCCATGGCGAGGAAGTCGCCGAACTGGAAGCGGACCCGATCGGTCTCCTTGCGCTTGGCCCGCTCGTAGGCATGCGACGAAATCTCGTAGCCGGCGAATGAAGCCGACGGGAACGCCTTGGCGAGCGTCAGCAGGATCTCGCCCGTGCCGCAGCCGACCTCGCAGATCGAGGTCAGGTCGAGGCCGCTCTTGCGCAGGATCGCCTCGATCTGCCGCGCCTTCCACGGTGCGTCTTCCTCGTGCCAGCTCGGATTGAGCTCGGCATAGGCTGCGCTCTGATACATGTCCTGCATGGTCAGCTTCCTACTCGATCCTGTTGACGCACAGTTCTCGTCCGGTCGCCGAGCAAGAGGAACAATACTTGCAAGTCATGTCGTAACACGCGGGCACACTGGATCGGACGATGCACTGCGACGGACATGGAAACCCGGTCCTGGTGGACCCAGAGCCGGGACAAGCGAGAAACGGGCCAGTTCAGGACCTGTGCGGTTGTCGCGGCAACCGGCGGGCTGCGAATACGGGCAGCCGCATGACGCGCGGCGGTCAATCGCGGTCGCTATGCGTGTTCGATCCGGCCCTTAACGGTACTTCCGGCGTCGAGCGGCGATACTGTGCCGTGACATGCGACGCACGTCACGTCTGCTCGCCGAAACTGCCGCCAATTTCATCACCTTGGGGAAGACTGGCGGGCATTCCGCCATTCCCGCGCCACGTCAGGCGCGCGTCGACGGTGCAGTCAGGACGTTCGTCATGCTGAGAGACGGCTTCAAGAGCCTTGCCATCTCCGCCGGCGGGCAGCTGGCGCAGCGGCCCTCGGCGCGGCGCATGGTGTTCAACGCGCTGCGCCTGCGCCGGCCCGACATGATGGAGGTTCGCGATATCGACGCCATGCGCTTTCTTGCCGGCGTCTTCAGCGAACTGCCGGAGTCCAAGGCGCAGATCCTGCAGGATCTCTGGGTGCTGTTCGAGCTTGGCCGCAAGCGTGGCGGCTATTTCGTCGAGTTCGGTGCCACCAATGGCCTGACCAACAGCAACACCTGGCTGCTGGAACATGGCTATGGCTGGTCGGGCATCCTCGCCGAGCCCAACCCGGTCTGGCACGCGGCGCTCAAGGCCAACCGGAGCTGCGCCATCGACACCCGCTGCGTCTATGGCGTCAGCGGCGAGACGCTGAACTTCCTGTCGGCCGACGACCCCGAGCTGAGCGGCCTGTCGCTGTCCTCGGGTCACGACCACTATGCCGACCGGCGCGCGGCAGGCGATGCATTCGACGTCACCACCATCTCGCTGAACCACCTGCTCGCCGCCCACGGCGCGCCGCGGGAGATCGACTACATTTCGATCGACACCGAGGGCAGCGAGTATCCGATCCTCGAGACCTTCGATTTCGCGCGCTACGACGTGTCGCTGTTCTCGATCGAGCACAATTTCTCGGTCAATCAGGCGAAGATCGACGCGCTGATGGCGCGCAACAGCTATCGCCGCCGATTCCCCGAGTTTTCGCAATGGGATGGCTGGTATGTGCGCGATCGTTCTTGAGTCGAAGGCCAGCGTGGCGCGTCGATGCGCGGGACAGGACCGCCGGCCGGAGGCGGCGGCGTGAGGGTATCGCGCCGCAACGCACTCGTCGCAGCAGGCGCGCTTGGTCTGTCGGCGCCCATCCTGCGCCCGCGTGCTGCGGTCGCAGTCGACGATGAGCCGACGCAGGGCCGGTCGCTCGCCTTCGACGAGCCGTTCCGGACGATCGATCCAGCGCTTTGGAATGCCGGCCCCAAGGCGACCACCTTCGAGCCCGGCTATTACGGGCGATCGGCCTTCGCTCCGATCGATGGGGAGGCCGGGTTCAATCCCTATGCGATCGTCGACGACCCGCAGGCGGAGGACGGCAAGGCCCTGCAGATCTCCGCCGCCTATGTCGGTCGGCCGATGAACGTTCACGGCTACTACGGCAATGCCGATCCCGAATATCAGTGGGTGTCCGGCAACCTCCAGACGGCGCGACGCGACGGAACCATCATGCGGGGTTGGCGGCAGGGCTATTTCGAGGCCCGCATGCACATGCCGCGGCATCCGCTGACCTGGCCGGCCTTCTGGCTGATGAACGGCCGGAGCATCCTCTTCCCCCAGACCAGCATCGAGCTCGACATTGTCGAACACAAAGGGTTCGAGCCGCGGCTCTATGGCGCCTATCTCCATGAATGGGGGCAGCCCGGCGAACACCACGAGGGCATCGGCGTGCCGACCCGCGTTGACGTCACGCGCGGCTACCACCGCTATGGAATGGTCGTGGAGCGCGACCGCTGCGCGCTCTACTTCAATCGCCGGCTGGTCAGGGACCCGGCCGATGGCCAACCCGTCATCTGGCGCATCGGCCGTGCCGGTGAACTCGACCAGCACAATGACGTGTTCTGGCCGCTGGTCACCCTCGCCCTGCGCAACGACGTGCCGTTTCCGAGCCCGCTGCTGCCCGAGCACCGGCTGGCGCATCTGCGGGTGGACTACGTCCGCGTCTATGTCTGAGCCGTCCGAGACGCCCACCTGTCGCGGGCTTACGGGGGTTCGCGCGGTGACGACGCGGTCTCAGCCAGCGCCGTACTGCGCGTCGGTGACAGGCTCCATCCAGTCGACATGCTTGCCGTCGAGCGCTTCGTGGATCGCGATATGCGTCATCGCCGTCCCCGGGCCGGCGCCGTGCCAGTGCTTCTCGCCCGGCGGAATCCAGACGGTGTCGCCGGCATTGATGGCCTGGATCGGGCCGCCCAGCGTCTGGGCGAGGCCGCTGCCCTCGATCACGAACAGCGTCTGTCCCAGCGGATGCGTATGCCAGTTGGTGCGGGCGCCGGGATCGAAGCGGACCACAGCCGCGCGCACGCGAGCCGGCGCATCGGCCTCCACGATCGGGTCCTGCCAGACGCTGCCGGTGAACCAGTCCGCGGGCGGCCTGCGGGAATGAACCGAGCCGCAGCGTCGAATGTCCATGGTCGAGGTCTCCGGGAATGCGAGGTGATCGGTAACGGCAAGTCATGTCGGTTCGCGGGCGGCGGTTCAAGCGCCATCGTGCCGGCTGCGATCTCCCACTGGGACCCCAAACGAAAAATGGCCCCGGTTTGGGGGCCATTTTCTTAAGTCAGTGAAGAGCTTGGGTGCAGACCAATTACTTGATCTTGGCTTCCTTGAACTCGACGTGCTTGCGCGCGACCGGGTCGTACTTCTTCATCGACAGCTTGTCGGTCATGGTCCGCGAGTTCTTCGTCGCGGTGTAGAAATAGCCCGTGTCGGCGGTCGAGACGAGCTTGATCTTGATGGTGGCGGCCTTGGCCATGGCAAGTCCTCGCGGAGGGTCTGAATTCGGTACCGGGCCTTGGAAATAGCAGGCAAATGCCCGCCGCGTCGCCGCCGGCTGGTTGGGGCGCATGTGACAGGTCGGCTTGGGCTTGTCAAGGAAAAGCCGGGCGGAAGGCGCCTCAAAAGGCCTCCGCAGCGGCCCCGATGCTGGAGGCAATCAACCCGGCATCCGCGAAGGCGCCGCCATAGAGAATCAGCAACGGGCCGCTCCAGCTTTGCCCGGCCAGACGCACGCCGAGCGAAGCGACGGTGGCGGAGACAACCTGCTGGTCGGCGCGGGTGGCGTTGACCACGGCGACCGCCGGCGTCGCCGGATCGAGGCCATGGGCGAGCAGCGCCGCCGCCATGTCCAGCCATGTGCCGCCCGCCATATAAACGACCGTCGAGGCGGCGGGATCGGCGAGCGCCGGCCACGAGAGATCCTTCGGCAGCCGGCCGTCGCGACCGTGGGCGGTGACATATTGCAGGCGGCGGGCGTGGTCGCGGTGGGTGAGCGACAGGCCAAGCGCGGAGGCAGCCCCCTGCGCCGCCGATATGCCGGGCACGACCTCGACGGGAATGCCGGCGGCGCGGGCGGCGGCGATCTCCTCGCCGGCCCGGCCGAAGATCATGGGGTCGCCGGACTTGAGGCGCACCACGCGCTTGCCCTCGCGCGCTAGGCGGATGACCAGAGCGTTGATGTCCTCCTGCCGGCAGGAGGGGCCGCGCCCGCGCTTGCCGGCGGAGATGCGCAGAGATTCCCGCCGGGCGACGTCGAGCACGGCCGGAGGGACGAGATCGTCGTGGACGATGACATCAGCCGACTGCAGCGCGCGGACGGCCTTCATGGTGAGGAGCTCGGGATCGCCGGGCCCTGCGCCGACCAGCAGGAGGCGGCCGGTTCCGGCCCTCAAGGCCGACAGGGCCTCGGCTTCAAGCGCCGCGGCAAGGGTGGATGTCGGCTGCCGGTCGGGATCGGCAAGGGCGGCCCGCGAGAACAGGTCCCAGAACCGCCGGCGGGCATGGAAGGGCAGGGCGAGCGCGGTCACGCGCCCGCGCCAGGCTTTCGCCGCCTCGGCCCAGCGCGCGAGGCCCTGCGGCAGCACGGCCTCGATCCGGGCGCGCACCGCCTGTCCGAAGACCGGCGCCGCCCCGTCGGTGGAGATGCCGATGACCAGCGGCGAGCGGTTGACGATGCCGCCGAACTGGACGTCGCAGAAGTCCGGCTTGTCGATGACGTTGACGGGCACGCCGGCCGCGCGCGCCGCATCGCGGAAGCGGGCGGCGGCGTCATCGTCGAAGAGATCGCCCACGGCGAAGGCCGCCCCAACGAGATCGCCGGGCTGCCAATCACGGGCGACGAGCACGATGCTGTCGGTCGCCGGGCCCTCCGCCAGGGCCACCATGGCCTTGCAAGGCTCGGCGGCGAAGACCTCGACCCGCGCGCCGACCGCCGCGAGCAGCTCCGCCTTCCACACCGCCGGTTCGCCGCCGCCGGCGACCACGACCCGCTTGCCGCCGAGCTTCAGGAACACCGGCAGCACGCTGAGCGGCGCCATGCGGGCGGCGCTTTGGGCTTCGGGGTTGCGCGCGGGCATTCCGGTCATCGCGCGGCCCTCAATAGACGTCGGCCTGGCAGCGGCCGGACTTCTTCATCTCCTGGACGAAGCCCACCGCCGCATCCGCCGACTTGCCGCCATGGGCGGCGATCACATCGACCAGCGCGGCCTCGACATCCCGGGCCATGCGCTTGGCATCGCCGCAGATGTAGAAATGCGCGCCCTCGGAGAGCCAGCGCCACAGCTCGGCGCCGTTCTCACGCATGCGGTCCTGCACATAGATCTTCTCGGTGCCGTCGCGCGACCAGGCCAGCGACAGCCGCGTCAGCACGCCGGCCTTCTTCATGGCGTCGAGCTCATCGGCGTAGAAGAAGTCCGTCGCCTGCCGCTGGTGGCCGTAGAACAGCCAATTGGGCCCGGGCGCCCTGTCGGCCCAGCGGTCCTGCAGGAAGGCGCGGAACGGCGCGACGCCGGTGCCGGGCCCGACCATGATCACTGGCTTCGTCGGGTCCGCGGGCAGCGCGAAGGCATGGGCGCGCTGGACGTAGGCCATCACCTTCCCGCCGATCTCCGCCCGATCGCCGAGGAAGGTCGAGGCGACACCGAGGCGCCTGCGCTTGTTGATCTGGTAGCGGACCGCATCGACGGTCAAAGAGACCCGTCCGGGATTGGCCTTGATCGACGACGAGATCGAGTAGAGCCGCGGCTGCAGCGGCTCCAGCGCCTCGACGAAGGCCTCCGGATGCGGCCGCACGCCGGGGAATTTCTGCAGAACCGCCAGCACGTCGAGGGTTTCGGCGTCGCCATCCGGATCCTCGCCGGTGGCCAGCGCCCGCGCCTTGGCCCGCTGCGTGCCGCCGGTCAGGAAGGACAGCAGCTCGAACAGGGAATCGGGGGCGGGCGACAGCGAGACCTCCTCGGTCAGCACGTCGCGCAGCGGCCGGCCGCGCACTTCCGTGACGTGGGAGGCGCCGAGCATGGCGATGATCTGGTCGACGAGGCCGAGCTCGTTGATCGGGAACAGGCCGAAGGCATCGCCCACGACATAGTCGAGGCCGGCCTCGGCGAGATCGAACTCGACGTGGAAGGTGGCCTTTTCCGAGCCTTCCGCGTTCAGCCGCTTGCGGGACAGGAAGCTGACCGCGACCGGCGCCTCGCGGGAGCGGCCGCGCACGGCCACCGGCATATCCTTAGCCGGCTTCTCGCCGCCTGCGACAGTCGACGCCGCAGGCGCGGCACCAATCTCCGTCGCGAGCGTCTTCAGCATGCGCATCGTGTCCTTGCCGCCGGGCACGCAGAGGTTCAGGCGTTCCTCCGATTTCAGCGCGAGGGCATTGGCGTAGTCGGCGCAGTTGTAGCCGCACTGGCCGCAATCCTGCTGCGCCATGGCCGCCATCAGGCGCGGCGCGATCGGCTTGCCCCCCGCCAGCGCCATGCGGTCGCCGATCGCCATGGACGGGTCGTGCCAGGGCGCGTCGTCGTTGCTGGCGAGATCGGAGGTTCCGCCGCCGGCAAGGTCCGCCGGCGCGTCGATGGCAATCGCCCCGGGAACGGCGCCCGGCGACAGCGCCGCAGAGAAGAACCCGGACAACCACTGGCGCTGCTCGGGCGAGAAGGGCGCGGATTCGGGGATCAGCGCGAAGATCGGTGTGGTCGGGTGGGCGGTCACTCTGCGGCCTCCCGCATGGTCGTCAGCGCCGGGGTGACCAGCGCGTCGAGCGCCTCGGCTTCGTGGCGGAGCGTGAAGGCCTGGAAGCCTTCGTCAGGGCTGGCGCGATGGGCGAGATAGGTCTTCAGCAGCGCCTCGATATGGCGTGGCGCGTCCTCGGCCTTGATGCCTTTCCAGAGGTAGCGCCCGATCCGCGCATTCTCGGCAAAGCCGCCGCCAACCGCGATGTCGTAGCCCTCGACCGTGTCGCCGTCTTCGTTGATGGGCACCCTGGCGCCGATCAGGCCGATATCGCCGATATAGTGCTGGGCACAGGAATGGTGGCAGCCGGTTAGATGGATGTTGACGGGAACGTCGATGGCGACGCGCGCCTCGACATGGTCGGCGATCTCCAGCGCGTGGCGCTTGGTGTCGGATGCCGCGAACTTGCAGCCGGCATTGCCGGTGCAGGCGACGAGGCCGGCGCGGATCGGCGTGACCGCAGTCGACAGGCCGAGCGCCGCGATGCGCGCTTCAGCCGCGGCCACCTTGCCGTCGGCAATGCCGGAGAGGATGAGGTTCTGCCAGACGGTGAGCCTGACGTCGCCGTCGCCGAGCTCGCGGGCGATGGCAGCCAGGCCCTCGGCCTGCTCGCGCGTCAACTTGCCGACATTCATGACGACGCCGACCCAGTTGAGGCCCGGCTGCTTCTGGGCGTGGACGCCGACATGGGCATAGCGGTCGGTGGCGGGACGCGGCGCGACATGGGCCTCGTCGATCCGGGCGAGCTTGCGGCCGAACTTGTCCTCGACCGCCGCGACGAACTTGTCGAAGCCCCAGGCGTCGAGAACATATTTCAGGCGTGCCTTGTTGCGGTTCGAGCGGTCGCCATGGTCGACGAAGACCCGCACGATGGCATCGGCAATGGCGGTCGCCTCCGCCGGCCGGCAGAAGGCGCCTGTGGGACGGGCGAGGTCGTGATGGCCGGAAATACCGCCCAGCACGATGCGCAGCCAGATGCCGGGCTCGACGCGCGCGCCATCCAGCACCTCAACGGCCTGGAAGCCGACATCGTTGGTCTCCTCCAGCGCCGGCGAGACGCCAGCGCCGTCAAACGAGACATTGAACTTGCGCGGCAGGCCGTAGAGCACGCGCTCGTTGAGGATGTGGTGGTGCCACTCGCGGCAGAGCGGCCGGGTGTCGAGCAGTTCCTGCGCGTCGATGCCGGCCAGCGGCGAACCCGTCACGTTGCGGATGTTGTCGGCGCCTGAGCCCTTGGCGACGAGGCCGAGATCGGCGAGGCCCTCCAGCAGCGCCTTGGCGTTCTCCGGCCGGATCTCGCGCATCTGCAGATTGGCGCGGGTGGTGACGTGCAGGTAGCCGCCGCCGAAGCGCTCGGCGAGGTCCGCGCAGCCTTCGAGCTGGTGGCTTTTAAGGATGCCGTTGGGGATGCGCATGCGCAGCATGAAGCTGTCCTGCGCGGGGGCGACGTTGAACAGGCCGAAATAGCGCCAGCGGAAATTGTCGGCCGGCGCGGGCAGCTTTCCGGTCGCGGCCTCCTGGGTCAGGCGGTGAAAGGCGTCGAACGGGTGCTCGTCGCGCTTCCACTTCTCCTGGTCGACGAGCTTCTTGCCGGCCTTGGCTTGGGCGTCCTGCGCAAGCAGGTGCGGCGCGTCCGGCCCCGACGGCGCGCTGGCGGCCGGCGCCGAAGCACCGAGGCCGCCGACCGCGCGCGAGGCGGCGGCTCCGGCGACAAAGCCTTCGAGATAGCGCTTCTGTTCGGCGCTGAAGTCCTGTGACATCCGATCCCCGTGTGGAGCGAGGGGCCGGCGTCATTGGCGGCCTGAAAGATTGGAACCGATCAAGCAAGTCGGGTGCCACGGGGCAAAGAACGAATAAACAAGCAACAAATCAACAGGTTATAATAAAGCGCTCACATCGCCGGATTCCCGCAGATTGCGGAGCATTTGGGCTTTGGCCGATTCGTTGCCGCCGAATTGTGCAGCGCACAAGGCGATCAGGTCGCGGCCGGCTGCGGCTCCGGGAGGGCCGCCAGCAGCGCGATCAGCGCCCGGTCGTGGAGGACCAGCATGGTTTCGCGGCCCGACAGCCAGGCGCGCGCATCCTCGATCGACTGGGCATCGGTCAGCTTGGCCTCGGCGATGACCCGGTCGGTGTCGATGCGCCCACGCACGCGCGGCGCCGGCACCTGGATGATCTGCTGGTGGAGATCGCGGAAGGTGACATCGCCATGGACCAGGTCGAGCGCCTTATGGTCCTCGAGCTTCAACGTCTCGAATTCCTGGCCGAGAATCCAGGCGCGCGCGGCGACAGGGGGCGGCGAGGTTTCCTCGGGGATCAGCAGCAGCTTCGCGCGGCGCAGCGCCCAGCCGATGCCGGCAGAAGCCGACGCCCAGGAGGTTGGCACGGCAAGCCAGAGCCCGATGATGGTCGGCGACATCCAGGCGAAGATGTAGGGCGAGATCGAGAAGGCGGCGATCGCCGCGACGATGCCCAGCACCGTGTGCCGCCAGTGACGCTGTACGATGGCGCGGAAGGGGATCGAGCCGTCGTCGCGCCGCTGGGTCTTCCAGCCGGTGTCGCGGCCGGAAATGATCGAGAACACAGAGCTCGACTGGATCAGCATCATGACCGGCGCGATCATGGCCGACAGGATGATCTCCAGAATGGTGGAGAGGGTCAGCATGATCGCGCCGCCGGAGCCGCGGCGGGCGGGCCCGTTCACCAGCGTGACGAACCAGCCGAACACCTTGGGCGCCAGCAGGATGCCCATGGTGATCAGGAACAGGTTGTAGGCGCGCTCGGAATCGAACACCGGCCAGGCCGGGAACAGCGTGAACTGGCTGGTGAAATATTCCGGCCTGATGAAGGCCGCCTGCAGGGCGAGCAGGAGGCCGATGAGCAGCTGGACGAACCAGAGCGGGCTCGACAGGTAGCTCATAATGCCGGTGGCGAGGTGCTGGCGCGTCGCCCAGTGCAGGCCCTTGGCGCCGATGACGCGGCTGTGCTGCAGGTTGCCCTGGCACCAGCGCCGGTCGCGAATGGCAAGGTCCATCAACGAGGGCGGGCTCTCCTCGAACGAGCCGTCGAGATGGGTCAGCATATAGACCGCATAGCCGCGCCGGCGGATCAGACCGGCCTCGACGAAGTCGTGGCTGAGGATATGGCCGCCGAAGGGCGGCTTGCCGGCCAGGTCCGGCAGGCCGGCGGAGGAGGCGAAGGCCTCCATGCGGATGATGGCGTTGTGGCCCCAGTAATTGCTGTCGCGGCCCGACCAGACGGCAAGGCCCGCCGCGCAGACCGGCCCGTAGACGCGGGCGGCGAACTGCTGGAGCCGGGCGATCAGCGTGTTGCGGTTGATCAGCCGCGGCAGGGTCTGGATGATGCCGGAATCGGGGTCCTTCTCCATGGCGTCGGCGAGCGCCACGATGGTCTCGCCGGTCATCAGGCTGTCGGCGTCGAGCACGACCATGTGGGTGTAGTTGCCGCCCCACTGGGTGACGAAATCGGCGATGTTACCGGCCTTACGCGCGGTGTTCTTCGGCCGGTGGCGATAGAACACGCCGACGCCGGGCAGGCGCTCGCGCAACTGGAGGAAAGCCCGCTCCTCGGCGATCCAGATGTCGGGGTCGGTGGTGTCGGACAGGAAGAAGAAGTCGAACGAGGCCCCGTGCCCGGTCGCGATGACGTCCTCGGCGATCGCCTGGACCGTGCCGAACACCCGCGCCGGGCTCTCGTTGTAGATCGGCATGACCAGCGCCGTGCGCTCTCTCAGCGACGCGGGCAGGACGGGCTTGCGGTTGAGGCCATGGCGCAGCAGGTGGCCAAGGCCGAGCAGGCCGGTGGTGAAGGCGAGCCCGATCCACGAAAAATTGATCACGAACAGAACGAGGAAGGCCCATTCCAGCAGCGTCACGCCGCCGGCCTCGACCACCTTGTACATTTGCCAGGCGCCGAAGGCGGTAATCGCGGCCATGCCACCGAAGGCAATGAGGCGCGAGAACAGCGGCCTCTGCCACAGGTCCGGCGCGAGGCGCGGGCGGACGTCGTCGCGGTTCCAGCGGCGGAGCGACTGGGCTGGCATGGCGAGCGGGGCATGCGGCGGCATGGCGGCGCGTTCGCGGGCGACCGGCTGAAGCGCCGGTCGTTCGGTCAGGGCGTCCATCGATAGAGCCATGTCTCGCTTTGCGCCTGCCCGTCGCGTTCGAGGACCAGCCGCAGTTCCACCTGATTGGCGGCCTCCGGGTCAAGGTCGAATCCGACGCGGTAGAGCTTCAATTCCGGAACGAGGCGGCCGTCGACGTTGGCGATCCGCCCGCGCTGATTGGTGAGGTTTGGCCGCAGCCCCTGCGACTTGGCGGGATCGCCGAAATCCTCGGACGAGAAATCGACGAGAAAACGGCGGCGGCGGCCGCCGCCCGGCCCACGCCCGGTGCGTGTGGCGCTGACCCAGGCGGATGCCGGGCGCTCGGGCGCCGACCAGCACCAGTGCATCCGGTAGGTGAAGAAATGCTCGGTGCCGCGCCCGAGCGGCACGCGCGGCCGCCAGTAGGCGAGGATGTTGCGGTTCATCTCGTCGTTGAGCGGGATCTCGACGAGCTGGACCTGACCCTGGCCCCATTCGCCGAGCGGCTCGATCCAGACGGTCGGCCGCCGTTCGAAACGCGCGTCGAGGTCGTTGAAGGCCTCGAACCGCCGGTCGCGCTGCAGCAGCCCGAAGCCGCGCGGATTCTGGTCGACGAAGGCGGAAATCTGCAGCGCGTCGGGGTTCTGGACGGGCCGCCAGATCCATTCGCCGTTGCCGTTCCAGATCTGCAGGCCGTTGGCGTCGTGGACGGCGCCGCGCACGTCGTCGACATTGGTGCGGTCGTTGGGCGCGAAGAGGTAGTTCGCCGTCAGCGGCGCGATGCCGACATGGGCGAGGTCGGCGCGCGGCAACAGGGTCACCTCGACGTCGCAGACCGTCACGTCGCCGGGCCTGACCGAGAAGCGATAGAGCCCGGTGACGCTGTCGGAATCCAGCAAGGCGTGGATGACGAGGCTCGATCCGCCCGGTCCCGGACGCTCGATCCAGAAGGCGCGGAAGGCCGGAAACTCCTCGCCCTGGGCCTCGGCGACGTTGAGGGTGAGGCCGCGGGCCATGATGCCGAAGGCCTGCCCGCGCGCGAGCGCGCGGAAGAGGCTCGCGCCCTGGAAGACCAGCACCTCGTCGGCGGTCTCCGGCCGGTTGAGGGTGGCAAAGGCGCGAAAGCCCGAGAAGGGCACCGCGATATCGGCCGGAGGCGGCGGCACATTGCCATAGTCGAAGGCATCCGCCGCGAAACGCTGGTCGCGGATGATGCCACCATCGACGGTGCGGATCTGGACCGGCGTCGTGAAGACATTGCCAGCGGGCAGGAAATCAAGCGTGAAGCCGCGGTTCTCGCCCGCCCAGATGCGCCGGTCCGGCTTGAACCGGATCTGCCGGTACTGGTCGAGGTTGAGCTGGGCGAAGCTGCGCGGAATGTCAGCGCGCGGCGCCTGGTAGGGCGCGCGGCCAACCTCGCGGGCAAAGTCGAGGAGCGCGTCGCGGGAGATGGCCTGCCCATCGGAAACGGCGGCCTGCGCGGCCTGCAGGGCGCTTTGCTGGCCGAAGGCGGGTCGTCCGAGCGCGCCGATTGCCGGCGCAGCCAGGAGGGATGTCAGGAGATCGCGGCGGCTCGGCATGAAGGGATGAGGTCGTTGTTTCGGGCAATTCCGGTGCCCGTTCGGCGCTCGGGTCGCCGCAGGCAAGGCGTTATAGACGAATTCAGGGCGAAGACGAGGGACTTCGGTGGGCTCGCCCGCGTGTCAGCCGGCTCACCATGGCGAGAATGTCGGGCGGCGCTGTGGCGGCGATGAGGCCGATGAGGACAAGGATCATGCCGGCGAGGTGGAACGAGCGGAACTGCTCGCCGAGGAATGCAACCGCCATGCCGACGCCATAGACCGGCAGGAGATAGAGGAAGCAGGAGGTGACGGCGGGCCCGACGACCTTGACCCCGTACTGATAGAGCGAGAAGGCGCCGACCGCCGAGAACAGCGCCAGTGCGAGGACGCCGAGCCAGGTTCGCCCGCCCTGCGGCCAGCCGCCCTGCAATGCCAGTTCGATCGCGGCGAAGGGCGCGAGCGTCGCCGTGCCTGCAATCGCGATGGCGGCGAACAGGGTGAGCGTCGGGATGCCGGCGAGCCGGTCGTTCTTCAGGACGAGCGAATAGATGGCCCAGGCCAGGGCCGCCGCGGCCATGCCGAGGTCGCCGATATTGAGGTCCAGGCGGGCGAGAGCACCGAGTTCGCCGTTGAGCACGATGACGGCGACACCGACCATGGCCAGCACGATGCCGGCGAGGCGCGCGAGGGACAAAGGCTTCCGCCAGACCACCGCCTCAATGATCAGCACCAGCACCGGCGAGGTCGTGTAGATCAGCGTGCCGTTGGTGGCGGTGGTGAGCCCCAGCGCCCAGTAGACCCCCGCGCCGCAGATCCACATGCCGAGGAAGCCGAGGATGAGGATGCGCCGCCAGGAGCCGGTGAGGCGCGCCTGCTCGGCGATCAGCGAATTCCATGTGAAGGGCAGCAGGACCAGCGCCGCGACGCCCCAGCGCAGCAGGGCCAGCGTGAAGGGCGGAACGGCGTCGCCCATGGCGCGCGCGATGACGAGATTGGAGGAAAACAGCAGCGGCATGAGCAGCAGCAGCAGATAGGCGCGCCTCGCTTCACTCGACGTCGCCATTGCCCCCGCCTGGTCCGAATCCGCCCCGCGACCGCGCCTTTCGGCGTCGGGCACTGACAGCACGGCCCCGTGCGGCTGGCAAGCCGAGGCCGGTCATGGCAGCGGCACGGAAGCCTCAGCCGCGCGAGCGGAGATGGACCGTCCGCCTGACGTTGCGCAGGCGCGCAATGAGCAGGAACCCCGACAGGGCAACGAGCAGGAAGGCCGGCAGGACGAGACGGATGAAGGTGCCAGGCGCCGGGGCGGCGACCTCCTGTCCCGCCGGCTCGAAGCAGGCGATGCGGCGGTCGATGCTGCGGCTGCCTCCCTCGGCACGCGTCCGGAAATCCGTCGCGATCGTGGTCCGCTCGCCACACAGGAACGCCGCGGCTGCGCGATCGCCGGTGACGAGGCCAGGGTTGGACCGGACCAACTGCGCGACGACGAACAGGCAGAAGCCGTGGAGGATGACGAAGGCGACGATGAACAGCAGGATGCGCTGGGCGAGCGCCGCAACGCCGCCATGCTCGGCCTGTGGGGATCGGCGATCCTGTTCGAAGGTCATGGCCCGCAGTCTCCGCCGCCTTCGTTTCCCGCCGATGCTCTCCGGATCGCGCGGCTCGTCCGCCGCGACGAAACAAACCGCGCGTTATCAGCCCGCGGCCTTGATCTCGCTCCTCAGCTCGGCGCGCGAGAGCTTGCCCACTGGCGTCTTCGGCAGGCTGTCGCGGAATTCGAGGCCGGCCGGCATTTCGTGCTTGCCGACCTTGTCCTTCAGAAACGCCTGCAGCTCCTCCAGCGTGAAGGGTTTGGCGCCCTCGCGCAGCGTGACGAAGGCCTTGGCCGCCTCGCCGCGATAGCTGTCGGCCACGCCGAGCACGATGACCTCGGCCACGGCGGGGTGCTCGTAGACCATCTGCTCGATCATCTGCGGATAGACGTTGAACCCGCCGGAGATGATCATGTCCTTCTTGCGGTCGACGATGAAGAAGAACCCATCCTCGTCCATGGTGCCGATATCGCCGGTCAGGAACCAGCCGTCGGCATAGGATGCCTTGCTCTCTTCCGGCCTGTTCCAGTAGCCGCGGGTGACGTTCGGCCCGCGGATGCGGATCTCGCCGATTTCGCCGGGTGGCAGCACCGTGTGCGGGTCGTCGAGCGAGCAGATGTCCATTTCGAGCCCCGGCAGCGGCAGGCCGATCGTGCCCGGCTTCGAAACGCCGAAATTGGGCACGTTGGTGCCGGCCGGCGAGGTCTCGGTCATGCCCCAGCCCCCGGTGAGGCGGAAACCCGCGCGGCTCTCGAACCGCCGGGCGATGTCCACCGGCAGCGGCGCGCCGCCCGAAGCCGCGTAGACCAGCGACGACAGGTCGGCGGTGGCGAAGCGCGGGTGGTTGACCAGCGCGATCCACATGGTCGGCACGCCCGGAAAGATGGTCGCCCGCCGCTTCTCGAAATCGTCGAAGGTCTGGTCGGGGTCGAAGCGCATCCGCAGCATCAGGCAGGCGCCGCGGGTGAGCTGGCGCAGCATGACGCTGGTCAGCGCGTAGATGTGGAACAGCGGCAGCACCAGGATGATTTTGTCGCTGGTCGGGTCGCCGGAGGGCAGGGCGGCCTGCCAGGCGTCGTAGATCGCCACCGCCGAGGTCAGGTTGCCGTGGCTGAGCATGGCGCCCTTGGGCATGCCAGTGGTGCCGCCGGTATATTGCAGTAGCGCGACATCGTCGGGTTTCACCTCCGGCCAGGCCGCGGGGCGGGCCGCACCGTCGACGAAGGCCGAGAAGGTGACGATGCCCGGCTTGTCGGGGATCGGCAGGGTCGGAATGCCCGACGGGCCGAAGCTGGCATCCTCGGTGACGATCAGGCGGTCGATCAGGCCGGCGTCGTAGAGTTTCAGCGCCATGCCGAAGAGCGGCGCGACGTCGGAGGTGACCAGCGTGCGCGCGCCGGCATCCTTTAGCTTGTAGGCCAGCACCCGCTCGGCATCGAGCGGCGAGAGATGGGCGAGGCGGATGCCGGCCTTGGCCGCGCCGAAGAACGAGAACGGGTGATAGGGCGTGTTGGGCAGGTAGAGCGCCACCGTGTCGTTGCCGCGAAGGCCGGCCCGCAGCAGCGCCGCCCCGAACTGGTCGGACCTCTGGCCGAGATCGGAGTAGCTGATCAGCTGGTCGCGGAACTCGAAGGCCGGGCGCTCGCCGAAGGTGGCGGCGGCCTCGTCGACCATGGTGCCGAGCGTGGTGACGCGGATGGGCGCATCCCACCTCACACCCGGCGGATAGGACTTTTCCCAAGCGAACGGCCTGGATGCCATGCGGAACTCCTCCCTGATCGGCGGCTGTCTCCAGTCGATCTGGGCTCCGCTCTTGTTCTGGATGTCGACAAAGTCTTGTTCTGGATGTCGAAACAGCCGCTCGCACGGCCGTCCGGCGGCCTCGTCAGCGCACCGCCAGCCTTTGTCCGTCGAAAACGGCCGGTTTGCAATTCACTCCTGCGGCCGAGAGCGTCGCGCACAGGCGTGTTGCGGCATTGGCATTGGAGAGCGGGCCGACGACCAGGCGGAGTTCCACCGCGCCCTGGCGGCCATCCTGCACGGCGACCACCGGGCGCAGGCCCTCCATGATCGGGCCGTGCTGGTTGCGGAACTGCTGCCAGCGCGTGCGGAGCGCCTCCATGGTGGGCTCGCCGGCGACATCGACGCCGAATTCGGTGCGCATGGTCGAGGATTCCTGCGCCTCCGGGGGCGCGGGCGTCGGTGCGGGCGGAGCGGCGGCGATCACCGGAGCAGCCGCTGGCTGCGCTGCCTGGGTGGGAGCAGGCGTTGGCACCGGCGCGGCCGTCGGGGCCGAGCCCGTCGGCGCGGCGGTGGCTGCCGATGGCGCGGGGGGCGGCGTCTGGACCGGCGGCGCGGCTGCCGGCTGAGCGGGTGCAGCGGCGGCCGGCGGCGGGGCCGTCTCGATCACCCGCACCGGGCGCGGCGCGGCCGGCTCCTGCCGCGGGATGGAGGCGGTGACGTCGCCGACCGTGCGCTCGACGGCGGCGAGCCGGTCGGTGAGGGCTTCGCGCTCGGCGGCCAGCACCCGCACCTGGTCGGCGAGGCGGCGGGTCTCGTAGGCGAGCATCGGGTCGGAGGCGACCGGGCGCGGCGGCTCGGTCCTCTGGACCACCTGGACAGGCGGGGCGGGGGCGAACAGCCGCGCGATGCGCTGGGAGCCGGTCTCGCTGCGGGCGGCGAGAATGGCCGCGCCCGCCGCCAGCAGGGCCACGCCGGCCCAGGTCATCAGGCGCGACAGCAGCCGCTGCGGCGGTTCGTCGGCAAGGCCGTCGAAGGTCACCGGCAGGTCGGGATCATCCTTGTCGCGCTTGGCCTTGAGCATCACCGACCAGCATTCGCTGATTCGAGGCCTTGAAGTCCATCGGACTGATGGTTCTCACCCCCGCCCGCGGTAGGTCGGCACGCCCTGGTCGGGCACCCAGACGCCCTTCGGCGCCTCGCGGTAACCTCGTCCTCACGCTCTCCCGTTAAGAGGGTGTACTGTAAGGATACGTCCTAGGATTGCAATTTGGCCTGCACCCCCTGCAATTTGGCTTAGAGGTCATTCGAAGGGATGGAACATGCCGATCCGCAATTGGCTCAAAGGCCCAGCTACCGCCGTTCTGATCATTCTCGCCGCCACCGGTTTGACGCCTGCACGCGCGGAGATTGTCGGCACAATGGCGGTCCACGCCATGGTTGGCGAGTTGCGCAAGGACTCAGAGGCGCTGATCGAGAAAGGCCGGCAGACCGGCGAGTTCCTGATCTGGCGGACCGGCGTCGAGATGAAGCAGTTCCTCGACGGCTGGGAGCGAGCCAACACCGCGCTTCTGCAGAAGGCATTCTCCGAGCTCGACCAGCGTCTACAGGCCATCTTTCGACAGATGGACGCGACGCTGGATCGCCTTGAGGAAGGCCGCGTTGATACGATCGAGGAGGCCAACAACCTTGTCGATCAGATCGCCCACCAGATTCAACAAATTCCGATCATCGGAGGGAATGCGTCCGTATCCCGCTATTCGCCGCGGGTGATCCTACCGAGCACGAGCGCCTCTCAATTGGAAGTGCGCCTCCAGGTCTTCGGACCGCAGCTAAGCAGCGCCGACGCCCGGCTTGAGCCCCAGCTGGGCTCGCCAATTCCTGCCCGCAGCCCGCGCGGAACCGAGGTCACCTTCCTGATTGACCGTCAAGTATTCCCGTCAGAGGAATTCTCGCACCGGTTCGTCTCAGTCCCCATGAGCTTCGTGTCGAACCCCGGCTCGTTTCGGCCCTGGCAGCAGACCCAGAGGCACGATCTCGAATTCTACGTCTTGCCGCGCATTGCGGCCGAGATTGCGGTCGGCGCGACGGTCGAGGAACCGGTCAAAGAGACGCGGAATGTAGCGGTGCATCTCGGGCAGTTCTCCGGGCGAAACACGCGCATCCATCGTGGCGTAAATGTTCCCGAGCGCGAGCATGGCTGGCGCCTCGATCTCGCCCGCCGAGGCGAAATGCATCTCATCGATGGTGGGGGAGATAGGGGCCGGTGTGAAGGTATCGAGGACAACTCCGTGAACGAGAACGGAGTGATCATGTTCGTCCGCGTCGACAATCGCGACCGATGGGGACGGCGCAGGGACGGCTTCGTCTCATGCAGCATATCGCTTCCGCTCTATCGGATGGTGCCGCGCTCCCGCGAGGTCGAAGTCGGCAAGCTCCAGCTTGGCTGGCACCAGGATCTGGCTCTCCGAATTCCGCCCAACACCCGCAATGTCCGCATCACCGCGCGGCTCTTCGACGGCCGGGTGCGCGAGATCACCGGCGCAAGCGAGGACCGCTACTTTTCCGCGAGGATCGAGGGCGACAGCTTGATCATTCGGCCAAAGCCGCCGCGGGATATGTAGACGCTTCGGAGTTCACGGCTCTGGCCGCGCCAGTCGGCGAGAAACTGCCGGTGACGCGCACGGCGCTTGTTGCCGCTAGCGAAACCTCTTCAAGGGAAGCGGCGATCCAATCCATCTTCGGACGAACCGCGCCTTATCGCACCCATCCTCACCCCCGGCCGCGATAGGGCGGCACGCCCTGGTCGGGCACCCAGACGCCCTTCGGCGCCTCGCCGGTCTGCCAGAACACGTCGATGGGGATGCCGCCGCGCGGGTACCAGTAGCCGCCGATCCTGAGCCAGCGCGGGCTGAGCAGGCTGACGATCCGCTTGCCGATCGCCACCGTACAGTCCTCGTGGAACGCGCCGTGGTTGCGGAACGAGGCGAGGTAGATCTTCAGCGATTTCGACTCGACCAGCCACCGGTCGGGCACTAAGTCGATGACGAGATGGGCGAAATCCGGCTGGCCGGTCACCGGGCAGAGCGAGGTGAATTCGGGCGCGACGAAGCGCGTCACGTAATCGGTATCGGCATGCGGATTGGGCACGCGGTCGAGTTCCGCCTCGTCGGGGGAGGCGGGCGTCGCGACCGCCCTGCCCAGCTTCAGATCGGCCATGGCCGTGTCTCCCGTCACATCGCGCCGCATGGGGCGCGGATTTCGCCACGGCTCCGTGAACTTTGCGCCCATGCGCCGCCACAGAGGACCGACAGCCTGATCAGGCGCGGGTGATAGCAGATCGCCCGCGGACAAGGGAATGCGGCAGGGCGGCGGCCGGCATGTCCGGCATACGAGGTGCAACAGCCGCAGTGATGAGCCAATCCCCACCTTTCGGAATCGCCCACCCGGCCGATCTCGCCCTCACGACCGCCGCCTATCATGGTGACCCGCTCGGCATCGCGCGGGCGCTGCGCGCCGGCGCGCTGGTCGATGTCGCCAGCGCCAATGGCTTCACGCCGCTGATGTGGGTCTGCTTCCGCTCCGGCGTCGGCTTCGACCCGATGGCCTCGGCGCGCTGGCTGCTGGCCGCCGGGGCCGACGTCAACCGGTTTGGCGGCAACCTGCCGGCGACCGCCCTGACGCTTGCCTGCGAGATGCAGCATGCGGCGCTGGTCGCGCTTCTGCTCAGGAACGGTGCAGATCCCGATCCGCCGCGGCACGTCGACTCGCCCCTGCATTGTGCCTTGCCGGCGGATGACGTCGTGGCGCTCCTGATCGCCGCCGGGGCCGACCGGCATCGCATTGATCGGGGCCAGACGGCACTCGAGCGCTATATCGAGGGCTGGGTCGACGCGAAGAATGGCGACCGCGACCGTGACGCACGCATGCGCCGCCTTCTGGCCTGACATCGCCGCAGCCATGCCGAAAAGCCCGGCCGGGCCTGCCCGCGGCCGCTTGAACGGCACGGCCCATGCTGTAGAAGGCCGGCATCCCCTCCGCCCGCGCAACAGAGGCCTCCCATGACCGCCATCGTCGACATCATCGCCCGCGAAATCCTCGACAGCCGCGGCAATCCGACGGTCGAGGTCGACGTGCTGCTGGACGATGGCGCGAAGGGCAGGGCGGCGGTGCCCTCGGGCGCGTCCACCGGCGCGCACGAGGCGGTGGAGCTGCGCGACGGCGACAAGAAGCGCTATCTCGGCAAAGGGGTCGCCAAGGCGATCGATGCGGTGAACGGCGAGATCTTCGACGCGCTGGCAGGGCTCGACGCCACCGACCAGGTGCAGATCGACGAGACGATGATCGCGCTCGACGGCACGGCCAACAAGAAGCGGCTCGGCGCCAATGCCATCCTCGGCGTGTCGCTCGCCACTGCCAAGGCGGCGGCCATCTCCCACGAGCTGCCGCTCTACAAATATGTCGGCGGCGCCTTCGCCCATGTCCTGCCCGTGCCGATGATGAACATCGTCAACGGCGGCGCCCATGCCGACAATCCCATCGACTTCCAGGAATTCATGATCATGCCGGTCGGCGCGCCGACCTTCGCGGAAGCGGTGCGCACCGGCTCGGAGATCTTCCACACGCTGAAGGCGGCGTTGAAGGCCGATGGCCACAACACCAATGTCGGCGACGAGGGCGGCTTCGCGCCGAACCTGAAATCGGCGCAGGCGGCGCTCGACTTCGTCATGACCGCGATCGACAAGGCCGGCTACAAGGCCGGCGACGACGTGGTGATCGCGCTCGACTGCGCAGCGACCGAGTTCTTCAAGGACGGCAACTACGTCTACGAGGGCGAGCGCAAGACGCGCGATCCGAAGGCCCAGGCCAGGTACCTCGCCAAGCTGGTTGCCGACTATCCGATCCACTCGATTGAGGACGGCATGGCCGAGGACGACCTGGAGGGCTGGAAGATCCTGACCGATCTCGTCGGAAGCAAGTGCCAGCTGGTCGGCGACGACCTGTTCGTCACCAACACCAAGCGCCTCGCCATGGGCATCGAGAAGGGCCTCGGCAATTCGATCCTGGTGAAGGTCAACCAGATCGGCACGCTGACCGAAACGCTCGCGGCCGTCTCGCTCGCCCATAACAGCGCCTATACCGCCGTCATGTCGCACCGTTCGGGCGAGACCGAGGACGCAACCATCGCCGATCTCGCGGTCGCCACCAATTGCGGGCAGATCAAGACCGGCTCGCTCGCCCGCTCCGACCGCACCGCCAAGTACAACCAGCTCATCCGCATCGAGGAGGAACTCGGGCCCCAGGCGCGCTATGCCGGCCGCGGCGCGATCAAGGCCAGGGGCTGAGCGATCAGCCTCGCCGCTTGCGGCGAAAAGCGGGTTCTAAACGGAAACGGCGGGCTTCTGGCCCGCCGTTTTGCATTGGAAGCAATGGGTCCCCAACGTTCCGGGCGTCAGGTGCGCCGCTCCCCGGGCCGCTCGCCGGTGCCCTTGCCGCCGGAACCCGACTGGTCCGGCTGGGTCTGGCCGGGCGTCTGGGGCGGCATGCCGGGCGAGGTCGAGCGGCCGCCGCCGTCAGGGATGGCCGGCGTCGTTGACCGCCCGCCGCCACCGCCGGCCGAGCCGCCGCCCTGGTCGCGCGGCGTGAAGCGGTCGAAGGCGGTCAGCATGGTCTGGAAGGTCGCCACCGATTCCGACACGAAGCCGACGGTGACGCCGCCGTCGAGATCGACGTCCCATTCCAGCACCAGGTCCTGGTCGGCATCGAGATAGGCCTTGGCGAAGCGCTTCTCGTAGTTCCAGGCATTGACGAAGGCGAGGGTGAACCGGTCGCTCTTCTCGAACAGCGCGCGGTACTGGATCGACTGGCAGCCGCCGTCATTGCAGGCATAGAAATAGATCGTCACGCGGCGGTTGCCGATCTGGGTGCGCAGCCACGTGCGGTTGTTCTCGGTCACGATCTCGGCGCGGTTGCCGCGGTTGCGCAGCACGGTCGCCATCTGGTTCGGCGCGATGCGGTCGAGCGTCTCGCCGCCGGACTGCTCCTGGCGTTGCTGGCGCTTCTGAGCGTCGGCCGAGGGCGCGGCCATGACCAGGGCGGCAACCGCCGCCAGTGCGGCGAGGGTGAGCGGGCGTGTCATCATCATCTGCTCCTGACCGGCATCCCTGCCAAAAGCAGGATGCTCCCAGAATCGAGGCTCAAGGGCTTCGGTTTCAACCGGATGGCTGGCCGGCAAGGCGCATATTGCGTCGGATCGCGGCGCCAGCAAAGCCCGTATCGCAGGCGATTTCGACACGGCATGGCAGACCTGGCATGGCGGACCTGCGGCTGCTCTTGTTGCCGCGCGCCGGGCAATGGGAGATGGACTGGTGGGTCCCATGTCCCAATCCGCGCCATCGAAACTCGCCCTCGCCGCCATGTTCGCGGCGGTGTCGATCTATGGCGGCCAGTTCGTCTCGGTCCGCTGGGGCCTGCTCTCGGGCCTGTCGCCCTATGACATGGCGGCGTTGCGTTTCATTTTCGCCGGCGCGATCATGCTGCCGTTCTTCCTGAGGGCCGGGGTGGCGGACTGCGCCGGCATGGGCTGGAAGAAGGGCCTGGCGCTGGCGGTGACCGGCGGCGTGCCGCTGACCATCCTGTCCAATATCGGCCTGATGTTCGCGCCGGCCGCCCACGCCTCCGCCATCCAGCCGGGAACCGTCGCGGTCACCGCGACGCTCTTGGCCTATCTCGGCATGCGCGCCCGCGTGCCGTTCTGGGCGGCCATCGGCTTTGCCATCGTGCTGTCAGGGCTCGGTTCCGTCGCCATCGCCGGCTCGACCGGGCAGGAAGGCGGGCTGACCATCCTCGGCGATGCGATCTTCGTCCTCTGCGGCTTGGGCTGGGGCATTTTCACCTGGTTGTGCGGGCGCTGGCAGGTGCCCTCGGTCACCGGCGCGTCGATCGTCTCGGTCCTGTCGGCAGCGGCCTTCCTGCCGGTCTATGCGCTGTTCCTCCAGCCCGGCCTCGCAAGTGTGCCCTGGCCGATCATCGCCTTCCACGGCATCAACCAGGGCATCCTCAACGTCGCCATCGGCCTGCTGCTCTGGACCTATGGCACACGCACGCTCGGCGTCGCGCTCGCCGCCCGGTTTCCGCCGATGATCCCGGTGCTCGGCACGCTGATCGGCATTCCCGTGCTCGGCGAGATTCCGAGCCCGCTCGCCGGCTTCGGCGTCGCCGGCATCGTCGTCGGCCTGCTGATCGCGGCGGCGGCCGGAACCGGCCGGAAATAGCGCACCTTCAGGAACCGTTAACGCTCCTGAAACCGGCCTTCGCGCATGATGGGATCATGGTCGTGCGCACCAGACGTCAGCGAATCCTGCAGGCCGCCGGGCTCTACTGCGCCGCCGCGGCGATGATCGCCTATTTCGGCTTCCACGCCTATCACGGCGAGCACGGAATCCGCGCCAAGCAGCAGTTCCTCGCGCAGATCGAGGATCTCAACAAGGAACTGGCCACGCTGCGCGTCGAGAAGACCGAGGTCGCCCGCCGCGTCGCCCTGATGCAGTCGGGCAACCTCGACCCGGACCTGCTGGACCAGCGCGCGCGGCAGATTCTGAACTTCGCCGATCCGCGGGATCTCGTGCTGATCCTGCGCCGCCGCTGAAAAGCGGTTGCACGCCGCATCCATCAACCCGATATCGGTTGATGCCGGGTCATCAACTGTATTTCAGTTAAGTTCATGATTGCGTTGCAATGCCAATGGTTTGTGCATCGCACAAGCCTTCCGGGGCATGGCTTCCCTCGCGTCGGGTCCAGCGCTACATGTGGGAGGTGACAGCAGCGCAGGGGAAGCACATGGCTGTAACCGGGACCAAGGCTGCGCCTGCCAAGGCGTCGAAACCGCCAGCCGCGAAATCCGCGGCTGCTGCGAAACCCGGAGGCGCCAGGACCGGCAAGGCCAAGCCCGCGGGTTTCTCGAAAGACCAGGACCTCGTAGCCTATCGCGAGATGCTGCTGATCCGCCGCTTCGAGGAGAAGGCCGGCCAGATGTACGGCATGGGCCTGATCGGCGGCTTCTGCCACCTCTATATCGGCCAGGAGGCGGTCGTCGTCGGCATGCAGATGGCGTCCAAGCAGGGCGACCAGATGATCACCGGCTACCGTGACCATGGCCACATGCTGGCGACCGGCATGAACGCCAACGGCATCATGGCCGAGCTGACCGGCCGGCGCGGCGGCTATTCGCGCGGCAAGGGCGGCTCGATGCACATGTTCTCCGCCGAGAAGCACTTCTATGGCGGCCACGGCATTGTCGGCGCGCAGGTCTCGCTCGGCACGGGCCTCGCCTTCGCCAACCGCTATCGCGGCAACGACAATGTCTCGCTGACCTATTTCGGCGACGGCGCGGCCAACCAGGGCCAGGTCTACGAGAGCTTCAACATGGCCGCGCTCTGGAAGCTGCCGGTCATCTACATCATCGAGAACAACCGCTACGCCATGGGCACGGCGGTGCACCGCTCCTCGGCCCAGACCGATTTCTCCAAGCGCGGCCTGTCCTTCAACATCCCTGGCGAGCAGGTCGACGGCATGGACATCCGCGAGGTCCATTCGGCGGGCGCGCGCGCTATGGAATGGTGCCGCTCGGGCAAGGGGCCCTACATCCTGGAGATGCAGACCTACCGCTATCGCGGCCACTCCATGTCCGATCCGGCCAAGTACCGGACCAAGGACGAGGTGCAGAAGATGCGCACCGAGCACGACCCGATCGAGCAGGTGCGCGAGCGGCTCCTGAAGGACTGGAAGGTCGCCGAGGACGAGCTGAAGAAGATCGATGCCTCGGTGCGCGACATCGTCGCCGAGAGCGCGGAGTTCGCCACCAACGATCCGGAGCCGGATGTCGCCGAGCTCTGGACCGACATCCTGAAGTGAGGGCCTGAGCGGTGACGCTGGCGGGCCTCATGGTCGGAATCGTCTTCGTCATCGCGCTCGGCGCGTGGCTGGTCGCCGCCTTTTCCGCCTTCCAGGCCTGGGTGATCTCCGAGCGGCACGAGCCCTACCGCGCCCTCGGCGTCGGCCGGTTCGTCAACTGGATGGGCGCCATCAAGTTCATGCCGCCCGAGGCGAAACCGCACCTTGCCCGCTTCACCAAGGCCCTCGGCGTGTTCCTCATCGCCGTCATCGCAGGCATTCTCACGGGCATCCTCGCCGCCCGTCCCTGACCGTCCCAACTTTCGATCGGAAGCCTTCCATGCCAGTCAACATCCTGATGCCGGCGCTTTCGCCCACGATGGAGAAGGGCAATCTCGCCAAGTGGACCAAGAAGGAAGGCGACCGGGTCAAGCCGGGCGACATCATCGCAGAGATCGAGACCGACAAGGCCACGATGGAGGTCGAGGCGGTGGACGAGGGCATCCTCGCCCGCATCGTGGTCCCCGAGGGCACACAGGACGTGCCGGTCAACGAGCTCATTGCCGTGCTGGCGCAGGATGGCGAGGACGTGTCGGCCCATGCGACCGAACAGCCGCGCGAGGCCAAGCCCCGGCAGCCGACGCCCGAAGCCGCGGAGATGCGCGCGCTGGAATCGGCTTCACCCGCCGCCCCCGCCATCGCGAGGCCGCCTTCGGCTCCGCCGGCAGCGACCATCTCGGCCGATCCGGGCATCCAGGCCGGCACCGAGATGGTCACCATGACCGTGCGCGAGGCGCTACGCGACGCCATGGCCGAGGAAATGCGCCGCGACGAGGCGGTCTTCGTCATGGGCGAGGAGGTCGCCGAGTATCAGGGCGCCTACAAGATCACCCAGGGGCTGCTGCAGGAGTTCGGCGCACGGCGGGTGATCGACACGCCGATCACCGAGCACGGCTTCGCCGGCATCGGCGTCGGCGCGGCCTTCACGGGCCTGAAACCCATCGTCGAATTCATGACCTTCAACTTCGCCATGCAGGCGATCGACCACATCATCAACTCAGCCGCCAAGACGCTCTACATGTCCGGCGGCCAGATGGGCTGCCCGATCGTGTTCCGCGGGCCGAACGGCGCCGCCGCCCGCGTCGGCGCCCAGCACAGCCAGGACTATGCGGCCTGGTATTCGCACATTCCCGGCCTCAAGGTCGTCGCGCCCTATACGGCGGCCGACGCGAAGGGCCTCCTGAAGGCGGCGATCCGCGACCCGAACCCGGTCATCTTCCTCGAGAACGAGATCCTCTACGGCCAGTCCTTCGAGGTGCCGAAGCTCGACGATTTCGTGCTGCCGATCGGCAAGGCGCGCGTCGCGCGCGCAGGCCGCGACGTCACCATCGTGTCCTGGTCCATCGGCATGACCTATGCCCTCAAGGCCGCCGCGGAACTGGAAAAGCTCGGCATCGACGCCGAGGTCATCGACCTGCGCTCGTTGCGGCCGCTCGACACCGACACGGTCATCGCCTCGGTGATGAAGACCGGCCGCGTGGTGACGGTGGAGGAGGGCTGGCAGCAGAACGGCGTCGCCGCCGAGATCTCGGCCCGCGTGGTGGAACGCGCCTTCGACTATCTCGACGCGCCGCCGGCCCGCGTCTCCGGCAAGGACGTGCCGATGCCCTATGCCGCGAACCTTGAAAAGCTGGCGCTGCCCTCGGTCGCCGACGTGATCGAGGCGGTCAAGGGCGTGACGTACAAGTGAGGCGGAGCCGGTCATGACCGCGCCCTTCGACGCCCTCGCGATCCCGCCCGCCGCCCTCGACAAGGGCGGCATCGAGATCGTGCGCGCCGGCATCGTTGAGGGTGGGCTGCACATCTCGGTGCGCCGGGCCTTCGACGACGCGCAGGCCTGGGGCATGGTGCTCGCCGACATCGCCCGCCACGTCGCCCGTATCCACGCCATGGAGACCGGGGCGTCGGAGACCCTGACCCTCGACCGCATCCGCAACATGCTCGACGCCGAACTCGACAGCCCGACCGATCCGGGCACGACCACCGCCATCAGCTAACCGGCCCCGTCCGGAGGACCGACCATGCCCATCGACATCCTGATGCCCGCGCTGTCCCCCACCATGGAGAAGGGCAACCTTGCCAAGTGGCTGAAGAAGGAAGGGGATTCGATCAAGGCCGGCGACGTGATCGCCGAGATCGAGACCGACAAGGCGACCATGGAGGTCGAGGCCGTCGACGAGGGCATCCTCGCGAAGATCGTGGTCCCCGAGGGCTCGCAGGACGTGCCGGTGAACCAGCTCATCGCCGTGATCGCCGGCGAGGGCGAGGACGTGAAGGCGGCCGCCAGCGGGGCAGGGGCCGCCAAACCCGCGCCTGCTCCTGCCGCCGCGCCCAAGCCGGCAGAGGCTCCGGCGGCCGCCGCACCGGCCAAGGCCGAGACGCTCCCGGCAGCGCCGGCCAGCATCGCAGAGGCCGCCGCCGGCATCCGCCTGTTCGCCTCGCCGCTGGCCAAGCGCATCGCCAAGCTGGAGGGCATCGACCTCTCGCAGGTGGTCGGCTCTGGCCCGCACGGCCGTATCGTCGAGCGCGACGTGAAGGCGGCGCTGGCCGGTGGCACGGCCAAGGCCGCTCCGGTCGCAGCTCCGGAATCGGCCGCCGCTCCCGCCGCGCCGAAGCCGGCCGCGGTGTCCGGCCCCTCCGACGAGCAGGTCAAGAAGCTGTTCGCGCCGGGCTCCTACGAGGAGGTTCCGCACGACAACATGCGCAAGGTCATCGCCCGCCGTCTGACGGAAGCGAAGACGACCATCCCGCATTTCTACCTGACCATCGACTGCGAGCTCGATGCGCTCCTGTCCCTGCGCGAGCAGATCAACAAGGCCGCGCCCGTCAAGGACGGCAAGCCGGCCTACAAGCTCTCCGTCAACGACATGATCATCAAGGCGCTGGCCATGTCGCTGCGCGCGGTGCCGGACGCCAATGTGTCCTGGACCGACGGCGCCATGCTGAAGCACAAGCACGCCGATATCGGCGTCGCCGTTTCCATTCCCGGTGGCCTGATCACGCCGGTGATCCGCGATGCCTGCCACAAGACGCTGTCGGCCATCTCCAACGAGATGAAGGATCTGGCCGCCCGCGCGCGCAATCGCAAGCTGAAGCCCGAGGAATACCAGGGCGGCACCTCGGCGGTGTCCAATCTCGGCATGTTCGGCATCAAGGACTTCTCGGCCGTCATCAATCCGCCGCACGCGACCATTCTGGCTGTCGGCGCGGGCGAGAAGCGGGTGGTCGTCAGGAACGATCAGCCCGCCGTCGCCACGGTGATGAGCGTCACGCTGTCCACCGACCACCGCGCGGTCGACGGGGCGCTGGGCGCAGAACTGATGCAGGCCTTCAAGGGGTACATCGAGAACCCGATGGGCATGCTCGTCTGATCGAGGATTTATCGCATGAAACAGCATCTGTCGGCCGCCGTCGCGGCCATCCTTCTGGCCATGGCTCCGGCCGCCGCCCAGGCGCCAGCGCCGCAGCCGAACGATGGCGCCTTCAACCTGCCGGCCATGTGCGACACCGAGGCCAATTACCGGCGGCTGGTCGAGCTCTCGTCGCTCGACGCCACCAACCAGGCGGCCGTGCGCGAATGGCAGGCGCTGACCCAGCAGAGCTGTGTCGTTCCGACCTTCGCGACCGGGTTCGTCGTGGTCGAGGACAAGGGCGACATGAGCCTGATCGAGCTGCGCGCGACCAACCCCGCCGGGCAGGTACAGGCCGGCGGCCGCTTCTGGCTGGCCAAGCGGCACGCCGACCGGTTCCGCTGCGGGGCCATCACCCTCAACGCGCGCACCACCTGCTGACGGCGGGCGAAACGGGGAGGGGTCTGGTGCGAACATTCATGTCGCTGGTTCTCGCCCTCGTCGCGTCCTTCGCCTCAGGCGCGCTGGTCGTGCAGATCATTGCGCAGGCCGCGCGCGGCGACGAGGTCTATATCGCCGCCTTCCTCTGGGTTCCGCTGGTCGTCTGCTCCTGCCTCATCGTCATCGGCCTCACCGGGGCCATCGCGGGCAGCGTTGCTGCCGTCGACCGGGCGGCGCTGGTCCTCAGTGGGCTCGCGGCCGCCGCGGGCATCGGCCTGCTCGCCTGGAGCCTTGCCGCCGGCGGCGCCAGCCTCGGACGCGAGGGGCCGCTGATCGCTGCCTTCGTCTTGCCGACCTGGATGGTGATCGTCACCCAATGGTGGTTCCTGCGCCGACACCGGGCGCGGGTCGCCGGTCAGGGAGCGCGGTAGCCCATGAAGCCGGTCTCCATGTCCTTTCTGCCCTATCTGTCGCTGGTGGTGGCGGGCCTGTCGCTCGGTTCCTCCATGTTCCAGGGCTATTCCTACACGCGCCAGCTCGACGTCGCCCAGCGCAACGTCATCCGCGGCGAATATCTGCGCACCTGCCGCGACATCATCGACGCCTATTTCCAGATCAAGATGCGCACCTACGCGATGAACGAGGTGGGGGTCGCTCCCGGCCGCGGCCCCGACGCCGTGGACGCTCTCACCCGGCGCGAGGTCGAGGCGAGCGTGTTCAAGTTCGGCGCGCTCGGGACCTTCCTCGCCAACTTCCGCGATGACCAGGTGCGCGAGCGCTACACGCACCTCTCCTGGAAGCTGCTCGCCATCGCGCGCGAGACCTACAAGTCGCCGCGCGCCGATTTCGACAAGGCCTATGCCGAGGCCGACACGCAGTTCGGCGAGGTCAACGAGGACTGCGCCCGCACCGCGCGTCTCTCCTTCCTGTAACTCCGCCGCTCACCGAAAGGCCCATCCCATGTCTTCCTACGACATCATCGTCATCGGCGGCGGCCCGGGCGGCTATGTGGCGGCGATCCGCGCCGCCCAGCTCGGGCTCAAGACCGCGGTGGTCGAGCGCGAGCATCTCGGCGGCATCTGCCTCAACTGGGGTTGTATCCCGACCAAGGCACTGCTGCGCTCGGCCGAGGTCTATCACTACGCGACCCATGCCAAGGATTACGGGCTGACGATCAACGGCACGGTCAGCTTCGATCCGGCGGCCGTGGTGAAGCGCTCGCGCGGCGTCTCCGCGCAGCTCAACACCGGCATTGGCTTCCTGATGAAGAAGAACAAGATCGACGTCATCTGGGGCGAGGCGAAGATCGCCAAACCCGGACAGGTGGTCGTCTCCGCCACCACGAAACCCGCCGTGCAGCCGCAGACTCCGCCGCCCAAGGGCACGCTGGGGGCGGGTACTTATGCGGCTAAGCATATCATCGTCGCCACCGGTGCGCGGCCGCGCGTGCTGCCCGGCATCGAGCCCGACGGCAAGCTGATCTGGACCTATTTCGAGGCGATGAAGCCGGATGTCTTCCCCAGGAGCCTGATCGTCATGGGCTCGGGCGCCATCGGTATCGAGTTCGCCTCGTTCTATCGCACCATGGGCGCCGAGGTGACCGTGGTCGAGGTGCTGCCGCAGGTCATGCCGGTGGAGGACGCGGAGATCTCGGCCCATGCCCGCAAGCGCTTCGAGAAGCAGGGCATGAAGATCCTCACCTCCACCAAGGTGACGAAGGTCGAGAAGGGCGCAAACTCCGTCACCGCCACGGTGGAGGACGAAAAAGGCAACAAGCAGACGCTCACCGCCGACCGGCTGATCTCGGCCGTCGGCGTGGTCGGCAATGTCGAGGGCCTTGGCCTTGAGGCGCTTGGCATCGTCCTGGACCGCGGGACGGTGAAGACCGACGGGTTCGGCCGCACCAACGTGCCCGGCATCTACGCCATCGGCGATGTCGCGGGGCCGCCCATGCTGGCCCACAAGGCCGAGCACGAGGGCGTCATCTGCGTCGAGACCATCAAGGGCCTGCACACCCACGCCATGGACAAGGCGATGATCCCCGGCTGCACCTATTGCCACCCGCAGGTGGCCTCCGTCGGCCTCACGGAGGCGAAGGCAAAGGAAGCCGGCTATGCATTGAAGGTCGGCCGCTTCCCCTTCATCGGCAACGGCAAGGCCATCGCGCTCGGCGAGCCGGAAGGGCTGGTCAAGACCATCTTCGACGCGAAGACCGGCAAGCTGATCGGCGCCCACATGGTCGGCGCCGAGGTGACGGAATTGATTCAGGGTTTCGTGGTCGCCATGAATTGCGAAACCACCGAAGAGGAACTCATTCACACGGTCTTCCCGCATCCGACCCTGTCGGAAATGATGCACGAGAGCGTTCTGGATGCCTATGGCCGGGTGGTTCACACCTGAAGCCAATCATCACGGATCGCGATAGGACCATAATCTAAAGCGGCATTCAGTCCTATCACGAATCGTGATGGGTTGTGGCTCGGCTCAGGCCAGCGGGAACGCCTTCATCGTCGGCATGGGCTGCGGCAGCGCCTGCTCCACCACGCGGCTAGCCCTGAGGATGAGGTCCTCGCCGAACGGCGCGCCGATGATCTGCAGCCCCACCGGCAGGCCCTCCGCCGTCATCCCGCAAGGCACGGAGGCGGCCGGCTGGCGCGACATGTTGAACGGCCAGGTGAAGGGGCTCCAGTCGAACCATTCGGGAAACCGCTTGCGGTCTGGCGTGTTGACGCCGGCGGCGAAGGCCGATGTCGGCATGGTCGGCGTGAGCAGGAGATCGAAGCGGGCGTGGAATTCCTGCATGCGGACGCTCAGCCGGCGCTGCTCGTCGAGTGCCCATTGGAGCCGCGGTGCCGAGATGTCGCGGGCCGAGACGACGATGTCGAGCAGGTCCGGTTCGATCATCTGGAGCTGCGCGGCGGTAAGGTCCTTCAGCCAGGCCTGATGGGCGGTGCGCCAGATCACGCCCATCGGCGCGCGGATATCGGAAAGATCGAGGTCGACCTCGACAATCTCGGCGCCCGCCTGTTTCAGCACGGCCACGGCGCTCTCGACCAGTCGCGCGACATCAGGATCGACCACCGGAAAGCCGAGGTCGCGGGAATAGCCGACGTTCAGGCCCTTTACGCCGCCGTCGATCAGCGCGAGGTAGTCAATGTCGCGATGGGGGACGGCGAAGGGGTCGCGTTGGTCGGGCCGGGCGACCACCCGCAGCATCAGCGCTGTGTCGGCGACGGTCCGCGTCAGGCCGCCGAACACCGCCATGCCGCCGAGGGCGCGGGTGATGTTCGGCACCAGCCCATAGGTGGGCTTGAGACCATAGACGCCGGTGAAGGCGGCCGGAATGCGAACCGAGCCGCCGCCGTCGCCACCCGTCGCCAGCGGCGCAATGCCCACGGCGACCGCGGCCGACGACCCGCCGCTGGAACCGCCGGGCGTGCGCGATGTGTCATGCGGATTGCGGGTGATGCCCGTGATCTGGCTGTCGGTCAGGCCCTTCCAGCCGAATTCCGGCGTCGTGGTCTTGCCGAAGAACACCGCGCCGGCCTCGCGCAGGCGTGCCACCGCGAATGTATCGGCGGGGAGGAGATCGGACGAGGTCGTCAGCGAGCCGAAGCGGGTCGGCCATCCCGCGACATTGTTGGCGTCCTTGACCGCGACCGGTACGCCGTCGATCGCGCCGAGCGGTTCGCCGCGCATCCAGCGCGCCTCGGATTCGCGCGCCATGCGCTGTCCGGTCGCTTCGTCCACGAAGCAGAAGGCGTTGATCGCCGGCTGTGTCTCGGCGAGCCGGTCGAGCGAGGCATCAAGCACCTCGACGGGCGACAGCCGCCGCGCCTTGAAGGCCGCGACGAGCTCGAGGGCGGACAGGGAATTGATCTCGCTCGCCATGCCGCGCCTCCAGTGGATGCGGCATGCTGGCGGAAAGTCCGGTGCGCGGGAAGATGGGGGGCGCGACCTATTCCTCTCTACGGGAGGGTGAAAGATACAACGAACCTCGAGCATGATCCCTCTCGTGGGGGGAGGGGGTTCGCGTGAGCCCTTCTCGTCCGCGCCGCCGCCCGCCTCTCCCCGGCGGGGAGAGGCCGAGCCGAGGCGACGGCTGAGGATCGGGTGAGGGGGAGAGTGCTTGCTTGAGAGGTCTTTCCCCCTCACCCGGCCTGCGGCCGACCTCTCCCCGCCGGGGAGAGGTTGGGGGGCGCGCCTTTGACTTCACCCTCCCCTGGAGGGGGAGGGTCGATCAAGCGCAGCGAGATCGGGGTGGGGTGATTTTTCGCGTCTCGCTTGGCGATGGCTGGACGCATCTTGAAACCACCCCACCCCGGCGCCCCCAAGGGGCCACCGACCCTCCCCCTCCAGGGGAGGGTGAAGGCGAGGCAGCCCCTCCGAGACGGGGATAACTTTCGTCCCTTCCAAGACGTCCCGTACCGCCAAGCCTCTGATCCACTGTGCCTTTCCGCCCTGCTGACAGAATCCGGCGCGCCAACTTATCCCCATCCGCCGCGTCTCCTGCATCCTTGCCCCACCTTCTGCCCTGTCGAGGCATCGTCCGGTGGTGCGGATGATGGGGCGGAAGGGCGGTTCCCCTGCGCGGCGGCCTCACCAGTTCGCCACGCAGGGGCGTCGCCGGGACATCCGCCCCTTCGGGCCCTTAGACGCCACTGCGCCGGGGGTGACCGTTGCGCGAGGAGCATCGCCAGGCGGGCGAGAGGAACCGGTGCCGCGGGGCAACCCGCAGCATCGGACGGGACCGGAGCGATAAGCCCTTGTGTCCCGCAACGGCCGCGGTTTCCAACGGGGGCGGTAATCCCCCGGAGCCCGCCGCCGGGGAGGCGCGGCAAGGTCCTTACCGGCCACCCCGTCTCTTGTCCTCTCGCCCCGGAAGCGCGGACCCGGATGACGATAAATGCCGCGGTGAAGCGCCGTGAGGCGCGCCGGCTCGCGTGCAGGCGTTTTCAGTTGGCCCGGATCAAGCATCCGGGCTGGAACTGGAGGCACCGCCTGGACGCGAGCCGGCGGGCTTCGGCGATCCGAAGTCCGGTCCCGCGGGGCACGCCTCGCGGAACCACAGGAGGCGGCGTTCCGCCTCCGCGCCTGACGGCGCTTCACCCCTCGTGCCTTTCGCAAGGAAGGCCGGGGACCGAAGGCTCAAGCCCCGGCCTGTCAGGCGCGGGAACGAGAGGGCGTGTGTCGATGCGGCATGCAGGACGGTGCAGATTTCCCCTCCCCCCGCTTGCGGTGGGGAGGGGTCGGGGGTGGGGGGCATTTCGAACGCCCGCCGAGCCATGCCGTGTCCCGGTCGGTTCTCGTCCTCGGTCGTCTCGAAGGCGTCGCCGCCCCCCACCCTGACCCTCCCCACCACGCGGCTGCGCCGCGCGGGGGGAGGGGAAAGCGGCAGCGCCATTCCCCTTCGCCAGGCAGGGAGAGAGGCGCCCCATTCCGAGGGCTCAGTGCGGCGACCCGGCGCCGGGTCGTCGTGGGCTCAACTGGTGAGGCTCGACCCCGACGGCAGGACGATGGCCGTCGCGCCGGTGGGCACGCGGCCGTAGAGGTCGATGATGTCCTGGTTCAGGAAGCGGACGCAGCCGGAGGAGACCTGCGTGCCGATCGTCCAGGGCTCGACTGTGCCGTGCAGCCGATAGAGCGTGTCGCGGTTGCCCCGGTAGAGGTAGAGCGCGCGGGGGCCGAGCGGATTCTCCGGGCCACCCGGCAGGCCGCCGGCGAACTGGCCGTAGCGATCCGGCTCGCGGCGGATCATTTCCTGGGTTGGGGTCCAGCGCGGCCATTGGGCCTTGCGGCCGATCGACGCGATGCCGGTCAGGTTGAAGCCCTCTTCCTTGCCGACGCCGACGCCGTAGCGCATGGCCCGGCCGCCTTCCATGACGAGGTACGCATAGCGCGCCGTCGGGTCGACCACGATCGTCCCCGGGAACTCACGCCCGCGATAGGGCACCTCGCGCCGCCACCAGCGCTCGTCGACCTGGGAGAGGTCGACGGCCGGCACGGGGAAGGGTTCGCCCGGCACGTCGCCATACATGGCGAGATAATAGGGATCGAACTGCGGAGTTCGAACTGCAAGATCATCGCGTCGCGTCGCGCAGGCGCCCAGCACGAAGGGCGCTCCAAGCACGAAAAAGCGGCGGTCAATACTCATCATCAGCCTCTAACTGTCCGGCCTGCCAACGGTTCCAAAGCCGGGTTCGTGAACCAAGGGGGCGGTCGTTACCACTCACGCGAGGCTTGAATCATGACGAAGTCGTGAGGGCCGGGGGATCGGCAGCAACCTGTTGCTGCAGTGCATCACCCGTTCTCGCGCACCGCATCCGGACGCAGCCAATCAGCGCCATCATGGCAGGAGAGGGTTAATTCATGACGACCGCGCTGTCCGGTCCCGGCTTCCGGCCCTCCGGCTACCTCTACAAGCGCGTCGTGCCCCGGCCCGACTGGCTGAAGGCGCCCGGCGTGGAGGAGATCCTGTCGGTCAGCGGCTGCGTCTCGCCGGCCTTCGCCGACTATATCCCGCACTGGAAGCACAACGGTTTCTGGCTGTTCGACGTCGCCACGCTCATGCGCCCGATCGCGGAAGGTGCGGGTGTCGACCTTGCCGGGCACCGGCTGTTCTATCTCGAAACCCTGGCCGAGGAATTCGACGACACGGATCGCATCTGGCAACCGGTCGAGGCGGAGCCGTCCATGCCGGTGAACGTGGCCGTTCCCAAGGCCGCCACCCTTCGCGGCTTCGACGTGGTGAGCTTCAGCGCCGGCAATGCGCCGGAATGCTCGCCGCTGTCCTGCAACGGCCTTGCCGCTGACATCCCGACCAACCGGCATTGCCTGATGGACGGCGTGGCGGCGGCCCGCGCCGCGCTTGATGCCGGCCGCTTCATGGCGGCCGAACCCGGACCCTATCGGATCATGGCGGTCTATGAGGTCAGTTGACGCTTCAGAGCGCCGCGTGCAGGTCGTATTCGCTGGCGCGGTCGATCTTCACGGTGACGAGGTCGCCGACGGTAAGCTTGCGCCTGGTGTGGATGAACACCGCGCCGTCGATCTCCGGCGCATCGCCCTTCGAGCGTGCCTTGACCACGGTCGGCCCGACCTCGTCGACGATGACCTGCTGGCGCGTGCCGACCTTCTTCTTCAGCCGCCTGGCGGAAATCTCCGCCTGTTTCTTCATGAACCGGTGCCAGCGCCGGTCCATGACCTCGGGCGGCACATGGCCTTCCAGCGCGTTGGAGGTGGCCCCCGCCACCGGCTCGTATTTGAAGCAGCCGACCCGGTCGAGCTGCACGTCGTCCAGCCAGTCGAGCAGGAAGTCGAACTCCTCCTCGGTCTCGCCGGGAAAGCCGGTGATGAAGGTCGAGCGGATCGTCAGATCCGGGCAGGTCTCGCGCCAGGCGCGGATGCGCTCCGCCGTCTTCTCCTGATGCGCCGGGCGCTTCATGCGCCGCAGCACGTCGGGATGGGCGTGCTGGAAGGGGATGTCGATATAGGGGAGGATCCGGCCCTCGGCCATCAGCGGGATGACCTCGTCGACATGCGGGTAGGGGTAGACGTACTGCATCCGGACCCAGACGCCGAGCTCGCCCATAGCCTGCGCGAGATCGAGGAACTTGGTCCGCCAGGTCCGATCGCGCCACTGGCTCTCGGCATATTTCACGTCGACGCCATAGGCCGAGGTGTCCTGGCTGATGACCATGATCTCCTTGACGCCGGCGGCCACCAGCTTCTCGGCCTCGCGCATCACCTCGCCGAGCGGACGCGAGACGAGGTCGCCGCGCAGCTTGGGGATGATGCAGAAGGTGCAGCGGTTGTTGCAGCCCTCGGAGATCTTCACATAGGCGTAGTGGCGCGGCGTCAGCTTGATGCCCTGCGGCGGCACGAGGTCGAGATAGGGCTGGTGCTGTGGCGGCGCGGCCGCATGGACAGCGGCGAGCACGCTCTCATATTGCTGCGGGCCGGTGATCGACAGCACGCTCGGATGGACCGCGCGGATCTGCTCGGGCTCGGCGCCCATGCAGCCGGTGACGATGACCCGGCCATTGTCCTTCAGTGCGTCGCCGATGGCCGCCAGGCTCTCCCGCTTGGCGCTGTCGAGGAAGCCGCAGGTATTGACCAGAACGAGGTCGGCACCCTGGTGATTGCGCGCCAGCTCATAGCCTTCCGCGCGCAGGCGCGTGATGATCCGCTCGGAATCCACCAGCGCCTTGGGGCAGCCGAGCGACACGAAGGAGATCTTCGGCGCGGGCGCATGGGGGGCCGGGATATCGGAGTGAGCGGCGGGCGTCGCGGTCATCAGGGCTCGGGGCACGAGGAAGCGTGGCGTTTAGGCCAAACGGGCGGCGGCGACAAGCTTTGCGGCGGGCCGCGCCTTGTCTCCGCCGGCAAGCTGGGGCAGGAAGGCCGCAGCGGAGAGGTGGCCGAGTGGTTTAAGGCAGCGGTCTTGAAAACCGCCGTGGGTGCAAGCCCACCGTGAGTTCGAATCTCACCCTCTCCGCCAACCCATCGGGCCATTCATCGGGGCGGCAGCTCCGAAGACCAGCCAAAATCGACGAAATTTGCCCGTTCGTCGTAGCAGATGTTGCCGTAGGCGCGCAGATAGACGTCTCGACGACGTGGGTCGTCAAAAACGGCGGCCGGGTTGCCGGCATCGCGCTCGAACTCGCTCAGGCTCTGCAGCGACAGAAGGCTTGGCAGAATGTCGAGCCCCTGAGGCACTGACCTGCCTTCCAGCCAATCGGCGGCATACTGGGCCAGGGCATATCCGAATATGGGTGAGGCGAGGCTGACACTCGCCTTGTATGGCCCGCCGCTTCTCATCTCGGCCAATGCTTCGGGCTCGCCGTCAATGCCGCCCAGGAATTGCTCCCGGCGGGCCATGCCAGCCTCGCGAAGCGCCGCCAGGGCGCCGAGGACGACCGTGTCGGCGCCAAGCACGACATCCACACGCGCGTGAGCGAGGAGGATGGTCCGCATGGTCACGTAGCCGCCTTGCTTGTCAACGGTTCGCGGTGAGATGTCGGCAATCACGCGTGCGCCCGGTATTGCTTTCAACGCCGCGCGAATTCCGACGAAGCGCTGCGCCAGGAACTGGTTCGTGTCGTGAGTGAGAAGCACGACACGGGCCTCCCCGCCCAATGGTCCTCGGATATATGCGGCAGCCGCGTCGCCGAGCACCTTGCCGGTCGCCAGTTGAGGGGCATTGAGGATGGTGGTGCCAGGCGGGGGAACGATCGATCCCACATAGCCACCTTGGGCGATGAACTGCCTGATGACAGGCGCCAGGGTCGAGGCATTGATGGGTGCTGCAATGAGCGCGCCGACGCGGGTCTCCAGCGCCTGACGAACATGTCCGACCATCGCCGCCGGATCGTTGTTAGCAAGCGCAACCTCGAAGGCGAGACCGCGGCGCTGGGCCGCCGACGCCATGCCACGCGCTGCGCCCTGCATGAATTCGCGGGTGTTGTCCTGGGCGAAGATCAACGTCTTGCGCAGGCCAACGGGTGCCGTGCAGCGCGCCGCGGCACGGTTGAAGGCGTCAAACTGGCGGGGGATGGTGATACCCCGGCCGACCTCCTGCGTCGCGCCTTGCCCCGGGGCAAGCGCCGAGAGACCGATCGTTCCTACAAGCGCCCGTCGTGACAGTCTCATGGAATCTCCGGCCATCATTCGTTCGGCAGTTGCTGCCGTCATCATGCGGGCACGAGCGGCATGACCAGGCGCGCCTCGGTGCCGGGATTTCGGTTGAGATAGTCGACCTCGGCCCTGAGCGATTTGGCTATGGTCGCGACGATCTTCGATCCAACGCCCGTTCCCCTTGCCACCGCCCCGGCCGCCATGCCGGTTCCATCATCCTCGACAGCGACAAGAAGCCGGTCGTCGACCCTCCGCGCCAGCACGCGCACTTCGCCGCTTCGCCCGCCATAGGCGTATTTGAATGCGTTGGTCACCCACTCGTTAACTACCACGCCAAGATTGATGCTTGCGCTGGTCGGGATTCGAATGGGTTCGATGTTGTGGCTGATCGAAGCACCGTGGCCTTCCGACGCGAGCGTTTGGCCGATCTGGCGGAGCAATGCGTGCATGTACTCATCAAGCGAAACGGAGGTGACGTCGCCGGACGTGTAAAGGTGCTTGTGAATCTCGGCGACTGCTTGGATTCGCGCGCTTGTTTCCTCCAGGGCGCTTTTCGCCGCGGAATCCTGAATCGATTGGCGCTGAAGATTGATCAGCGCGCCGACGAACGAGAGGCTGTTGGCGACCCGGTGGTTGACCTCCGTTAGCAAGACTTCGGCCCGGTCGCGCGCCCGCACAAGATCGTCCGTCCGCTCGGCAACCCGCAACTCCAGACTCGCGTTGGCTTGCGCAAGTTCGTCGCGCCCCTGTGCGATCTCGCGCATGTAGCGGACGAAAGTGACGACGACGCCGGCAACCACAGCGAGGATCAAGAAGCTGACGGTCACCGTTCCTATTCTCAACGCCAGGATATTCGTCGTCTGCTCGCCAAGGCCGATGACCAGCGCATCCTCGGCTTCGAGGACGATGGCGGACAGAAAGACCTGGATCTCGTCCATCAGGGCTTTGCCCTCATTGGTGCCGATCACGCCCATGGCGTCACTGACGCCGCGGGTGTTCTTCACCTCCGTAACAGTATCAAGAAAGCGCAGTCGCTGGTCTACGAGTTCAGTGAGCCGCGGCAGCATCCTTTGAAAGCGCCCGCTTGGTTGGAGGTCGCTTCCCAACAGCGCCAACTCGCTTCGTGCGGTCAGCTTGGCGTTCTCATAAGGCGCCAGGTAAATTTCATTGCTCGTGAGGACGTAACCCCTCTGGCTCGACTCGGCCGAAAGCAACGCCTCCCGCACGCTCAATGCGTGGCTGCGTACCATCCGCTGTTCATTCACCATTCCGGTATAAGTTTGCGCCCGCTGGCTTAGCCACACCGTCGCGCCGACAAGGCAGATCAGCGCTGCTGCGCCGATAAACAGCAAGATCAATGTTGATGTAACTAAATATCGTCGAGAGATTGGCATTGCGTCGCGCCTTTGCACCTGCGCGGCAATTCTCGAATCCAGTTCGAGATGCAGGCGACGATACGGCCGGCAGCGCTGCGGTGAGATTAGGTGCAGCGCCATTTGCGAGCAATGTAATTTCACATACAGGAAGCATGATCCGCAACCGAAGATTGGACGAGGGGCAATCGACCTTAAACCCCGCTCAACCATGCGGGGTGGCATTGACCGCCTCGCCACGCTTTCGTCTCAATTGACCCGACACTGGAACCCTTCATTAACGTCGGCTATGACAACCGGCGTTGAGCGGGCCGCCAAGAGCCCGCCGTGGTATGCGGGATCGGAGCGATCGGCTTGACTTCAGCGGCGACGAGCGGCGGATCGCATGCGCGGACTAGCGCGGTCGCGTCCATCCATTGGCGACGCCTCGCCGCCTGTACCGCGCTCTGCGGCATCGGTGTCCTGCTCGCCGGCTGCGCCAACCAGGATCGTGTCGCGCAAGGCGCTCCCTCCGTCGACCGCTTCAATTCCCGCTACGGCGTTTCGTCATCGCCGCGCGTCGTCGAGGACGGCCGGCCCGTGCCGCGTGGCGGTGGCGCCTACCGCGTCGGGCGCTCCTATACGGTCGGCGGCCGGCGCTATACCCCTTACGAGAAGCGGGAAGGGCATACCGAGACCGGCATCGCCTCCTGGTATGGGCGCCAGTTTCACGGCCGCCTGACCGCCAATGGCGAAGTCTATGATATGCACACGCTGTCGGCCGCCCATCGCACCATGCCGATGCCGAGCTATGCCCGCGTCACCAATCTCACCAACGGCCATTCGCTGGTCGTGCGCGTCAACGATCGCGGGCCGTTTCATGGCAACCGCGTGATCGACCTGTCGGCGCGCGCCTCGAACATGCTGGATTTTCGCGGCCGGGGCCTTGCCCGTGTCCGCGTCGACTATATCGGCCGCGCGCCGCTCGAAGGCTCCGACGACCGCATGCTGCTCGCGACGCTGCGCACCGACGGCTCGGCCGCGCCGCGGCCGTCGATGACATCAAGCGGGACGATGATCGCGCAGGCTGGCCCCGCCCAGCAGCGGAATGCGGTCGCCGTTCAGGCAGCCCCGCAGCCCGCTCCCGTGCAGCAGGCCGAAGCTGCCCCGCCCATGCAGGAGCCGGCCCCGCGCGGCCTGTTCCAGCTCGCCAGCGCCGAATCGGCGCCTGCGCCAGCGCCGCAGCAGACCCCGACCGCTCCGACGGCCGTCACCATGGCGAGCGCGCCCCTGCCGCAGAGCCGGCCGGCCTTCGGTGGCGTGCCCCAGACGAGCGTCGTCGCGCGCACCACGCGCGACGTGCCGCAGGTGGCGTCCCCGACCGTGACCGTCGTCGCGGCGCCGGCCGTCCAGCGGAGCCTGCAGCCCGCTCCGGTGCTCGCCACGGCCTCGTCGCGGCCGGTGACCATCCCGACGACGTCGGCCTATGCCCCGGCACCGGCTCCCGCGCCCGCCATCGCGGCCATGCCGGCGGGCGGCCCGGTGCGTGCCTCGCTCGGCTTCGGCTCGCTCTACTGACGCTCGCCCGTCGCGCTTGATTTCGCGACGCCTGCGCCCCATCCATGGGATAGGGTGTCGCGAGTTATGATCTTGTCTCTGTCCTCCTGCCTCAGAACCGGATTGGTCGGCGCGCTGCTCGTCGCGGCGCCGGCATTCGCGCGCGCGCAGGAGAACTTCCAGACCACGGTGCGCAGCGCCATCCTGTTCGATGTCGGCACCGAATCCGTGCTGTTCGAGAAGGCCGCCGACGAGCTGCAGCAGCCCGCGAGCCTTGCCAAGCTGATGACCATGGCGGTGATCTTCGAGGAGATGCGCCAGGGCCGGCTTCTGCCCGACCAGGAGATCGTCATCAGCCAGGATGCCTGGCGGCGCGGCGGCGCGCCCTCGCGCACCTCGTCCATGTATGCCGCCGTCAATTCGCGCGTGAAAGTACAGGACCTGCTGCGCGGCGCCGTCATCCAGTCCGGCAACGATGCGGCCATCGCGCTCGCCGAGGCGGTCGCCGGCACCGAGGCCAATTTCGTGCCGCGCCTGAACGACCGGGCGCGGGCGCTGGGCCTGACACGCTCGGTGTTCCGCAACGCCACCGGCCTGCCGGACCCGGAGCAGAAGATGACGGCCCGCGAGATCGCCCGTGTCGCCGACCACATCATCCGCGCCTTTCCCGAGCAATACGCCCTCTATGCCGAGCGCGAGTTCACCTGGGGCGGCATCCGCCAGCAGAACCGCAACCCGCTGCTCGGGACCTATGCCGGCGCCGACGGGCTAAAGACCGGCTATATCGAGGAGGCCGGCTTCGGGCTCGCCGGCTCGGCGGTCCAGAACAACCAGCGCCTGATCGTCGTCGTGCTCGGCGCGCGCTCGCTGCAGGAGCGCTCCAACGAAGCGCGCAAGCTGCTCGACTGGGGCTTCCGATCGTTCGAACTGCGCGAGTTGTTTCCCGAGGGCGAGACGCTTGGCAATGTCCAGGTCTTCGGCGGAGCCGAGGGCAGCGTGCCGGTCACCGCCGGCAAGCTGGTCCGGCTGCTGCTGCCGCGCGGCCAGTCGGACCGGGTGTCAGCCCAGATCGTCTATCGCGGACCCGTGCGCGCACCCGTTACGAAGGGCGCGGAAGTCGGCCGCCTGCGCGTGTTGCGCGGCACGCAGGTGGCACTCGAGATTCCGGTCTATGCCGCCGAGGACGTCGCCACCGGCACGCTCACCCAGCGCGCCATGCAGGGTGCCTGGGAGTGGGTCGCCGGCTGGGTGCGCTCGGGGGGCGCCCGGCCGTGAACGACGTGACGCCGCCGCGTGGCCGCTTCATCACGCTCGAGGGCGGGGAGGGGGCGGGAAAATCGACCCAGGCGCGCCGTCTCGCTGAGTTCCTGCGCAGCCGCGGCATCGAGGTCGTGCTGACCCGCGAGCCCGGCGGATCGCCGGGCGCCGAGATTCTCCGGCATGTGCTGCTCGGAGGCGGCGCCGAGGCCTTCGGGCCGGAGACCGAAACCATGCTGTTCGCTGCCGCCCGCCGCGACCATCTCAACGTCACCATCCTGCCGGCGCTGGAGCGCGGCGCCTGGGTGATCTGCGACCGGTTCGCCGATTCCACGCGCGTCTACCAAGGCCATGCCGGCCGGGTGCCCACGGATTTCGTCCTGGCCGTCGAGCGCGTCACCGTCGGCAACGACAGGCCGGACCTGACGCTGGTCCTCGACCTGCCGGCCAAGGTCGGCCTCGCCCGCGTCGCCAGCCGGGGCGGGGCGACGGATCGTTTCGAGAAAGAGGGCGTCGCCTTCCACAACAAGCTCCGGCAGGGCTTTCGCGCGCTCGCGCGCGCGGAGGCTGAGCGATGCAAGCTCATTGATGCATCGAAGGATGCCGATGAGGTCGCGCAGGAGATTTCCGACGTGGTCGTGGCGCATTTCGGCTTTTCCGCGCGCCTGGTGGCGACATGATCGAGGAGAATGCCGGCGACCGGCTGGAGGGCGCCCCGCATCCGCGCGAGCGCGCGATCCTGATCGGCCATCTCGCCGCCGAACGGCAGTTGCTGGAGGCCTATCGTGGCCCGCGCATGCACCACGCCTGGCTGATCGGCGGGCCGGAGGGGATCGGAAAGGCAACGCTCGCCTACCGTTTCGCGCGCTTCGTGCTCGCAAATCCGCGGCCGGAGCTGCTGCCGGCGGATACGCGCGACCTTGCGGTGCCGCCCGACCACCCGGTCTTCCGCCGTGTCGTCTCCGGCGCACACCCCGATCTCCTGACGCTCCGGCGCATTGCCGAGGTCGGCAAGGAGAAGGTGCCCCAGGACATTCCGGTCAAGTTGGTGCGCGAGATCGTCAAATTTTTTGGCTCGACGGCCGGCGACGGCGGCTGGCGCGTCTGCCTGGTCGATAGCGCCGACGAGCTCAATCGCCATGGCGCCAATGCCCTCCTGAAGCTGGTCGAGGAACCGCCCGAGCGCTCACTGTTCCTGATCGTCTCGCACATGCCCGGTCGGCTCCTCCCGACCATCCGCTCGCGCTGCCGGATGCTGCCGCTGCCGGCCCTGTCCGAGGACGACATCGTCGCCGGCCTCGGCACGTTCGACGACATCCGCGTCTCGCCGGACGAGGCGCGCCGGCTGGCCGGGCGCGCCGATGGCAGCTTGCGTCGCGCGGTGGAACTGGCGCTCGGCGGCCAGGAAAGCTTCATCGCGGAAATCGAGGGGACCATCGCTGCGCCGGCCATCGACCCGCTCAAGACCCACGCCATCGGCGACCGGCTCCAGCGCCGCGACGACGACGAGTTCGAGCTCTTCGTGCGCACCATTCGCGACCACCTCCACCGCCGCGTCTTGGAGGGTGCGGGCGAGGGCGCCCGTCGCCTTGCGCCCTATGCGGAGGTATGGGACAAGGTCGAGGTCGCGGCAGCGCAGGTGCGGACGTTCAATCTCGAACGCAAGCCCTTCGTCTTTCAGGTTTTCGGCTGGCTCGCCGAGGCCGGCCGGCGGCGCACCTGAACGTCAAAAGTCCTGCGACCCCATGGCGAAGCCCCGCTTCTACGTCACGACCGCCATTTCCTATCCGAACGGCGCGCCCCATATCGGCCACGCCTACGAGGTCATCGCGACGGATGCCATCGCGCGCTTCATGCGGCTCGACGGCCGCGATGTCTTCTTCCTGACCGGCACCGACGAGCACGGGCTGAAGATGATGCAGACCGCCGAGCGTGAAGGCCTGTCCGCGCGCGCGCTCGCAGACCGCAATTCAGACCGGTTCCGCGCCATGGCGCAGGCGCTCTCCATCTCCAACGATGATTTCATCCGCACCACCGAGCCGCGACACTACCGCGCGAGCCAGGCGATCTGGGAGCGCATGGTCGCGGCCGGCGACATTTATCTCGGCGCTTACGAGGGCTGGTACTCGGTGCGGGACGAGGCTTTCTACGGCGAGGACGAAACCTCTGTCGGCGTCGATGGCGTGCGCGTCGGCGGGCAGGGGACGCCTGTGGAGTGGACCAAGGAAGAGACCTATTTCTTCCGCCTGTCCAAATATCAGGATCGTCTTCTCGCGCACTACGAGGCCAATCCCGAATTCGTCGGCCCGGATACCCGCTTCAACGAGGTCACCAGCTTCGTGAAAGGCGGCCTTGCCGACCTGTCGGTGTCACGCACCACCTTCGACTGGGGCGTGCCGGTGCCAGGCCCGGACGGCCATGTCATGTATGTCTGGGTGGATGCCCTGACGAATTACCTTACGGCGGTCGGGTTTCCCGATCAGGATGACCCGAAATGGGCCTTCTGGCCGGCGGATCTGCACGTCATCGGCAAGGACATCGTGCGCTTCCACGCTGTCTATTGGCCGGCCTTCCTGATGTCGGCGGGCATTGACCTGCCGAAGCGCGTCTATGGTCACGGTTTTCTGTTCAACCGCGGCGAGAAGATGTCGAAGTCGGTTGGCAACGTGGTCGATCCCTTCGCCATGGCGGAAGCCTATGGCGTGGACGCCATGCGCTATTTCCTGCTGCGGGAGGTCGCCTTCGGCAATGACGGCTCCTATTCGCACGAAGCCATCGTGGCGCGCACCAATGCCGATCTTGCCAACGACATCGGCAATCTCGCCCAGCGCTCGCTATCGATGATCGCCAAGAACTGCGACGGCATCCTGCCAACGCCCGGAGCCTTCACGCCCGAGGACGAGGCGATGCTCGCGGCGGCCGCGGGCATGCTGGACGCCGCGCGCGAGGCCGTGGCCAAGCAGCAGATCCATCGCTGGCTGGAGGCGGTCTGGGCGGTGGTCGGCGAGGCCAACCGCTATTTCGCGGGCCAGGCGCCCTGGGCTCTGCGCAAGACCGATCTCGCGCGCATGGGCACGGTGCTCTATGTCACCGCGGAGGTGATCCGGCAGGCGGCGATCCTCGCCCAGGCGGCGATCCCCATTGGCGCGCCAAAGCTGCTCGACCTTCTCGCGGTGCCGGAGAATGCCCGTGACTTCGCGGCGCTCGGGGTGCGACTTGCGCCGGGAACCGCGCTGCCGGCGCCGCAGGGCGTGTTCCCGCGCTATGTCGAGCCGGAGGCCGCGGCCTGATGTGGGTCGACAGCCACTGCCATCTCGACTTTCCGGAGCTGGCCGCCGACCGCGCCGGGCTGATCGCGCGCGCGAAGGCGGCGGGCCTCCAGTCCATGGTGACGATCTCGACGCGTGTCAGGCGGTTCGACGGCATCAGGACGATCGCCGAGGCCCATGACGGCATCTGGTGCTCGGTCGGCACCCATCCGCACAATGCCCACGAGGAATTGGACGTGACGGCGGACGCGCTGGTGGCGCTGTCGGCCCATCCGAAGGTTGTCGCCATCGGCGAAGCCGGTCTCGACTACTTCTACGACAAGTCGCCGCGCGAGGCGCAGGAACAGGGCTTCCTGACCCATATTGCGGCGGCGCGCGCGAGCGGCCTGCCACTGGTCATTCACGCCCGCGAGGCGGACGAACGCGTGACCGCGATCCTGACGGAGGAAATGGGGAAGGGCGCTTTCAAGGCCGTCCTGCACTGCTTTACCGGCTCGGAGGCGCTGGCGCGCGCCGGCATCGACCTCGGGCTCTATGTGTCATTCTCGGGAATTGCGACCTACCGCAGCGCCCAGAACCTGCGGGATATCGCGGCCTGGCTACCAGTCGATCGTATCCTGGTCGAGACGGACGCGCCCTACCTCGCGCCCGGAAGGCACCGCGGCAAGACCAATGAGCCCTCCTACGTTGTCGAGACCGGCAAGGCGATTGCCGAGGCGCGCGGCATGACGACGGAGGCGCTCGCGGCGCGGACGACCGAAAACTTCTACCGGCTGTTCGCCAAGGCTGACCCCGGTCAGCGCCTCGCGGTCTGAGCCGACGCCATGGCGCTCACCGTGACGATCCTCGGCTGCGGTTCGTCGGGTGGTGTGCCGCGGGTCGGCCAGGGCTGGGGCGCCTGCGACCCGGCCAATCCCAGGAACCGCCGTCGCCGCTGCTCGATCCTCGTGGAACAGACCGGCCCCGGCGGCACGACAACCGTTCTGGTCGACACCGGTCCGGACCTGCGGGACCAGTTGCTGGGCGCCAATGTCACCCGACTCGACGGCGTTCTCTACACGCATGATCACGCTGACCATACCCACGGCATCGACGACCTGCGGCCGCTGGTCATCGCCATGCGCCGACGCATCGACGCCCATGCCGACGAGCTGACGCGGGTGACGCTGTCACAACGGTTCGGCTATTGCTTTGCGTCGCCGCCGGATAGCGACTATCCGCCGATCATCAACCTGCACACGTTCAAGGCTTACGACCCGGTGGTGGTATCGGGCGCAGGCGGCCCGATCAGCTTCACGCCGTTCCCGGTCGAGCATGGCTCGGGCTATCGGGCGTTCTGCTTTCGCTTCAACAATATCGTCTATTGCCCTGATATCAGTGCGATAAGCAGACGTTCGATCGAGCTTATCGACAGCGCCCAGATCATGATCCTCGACGCGCTGCGCTACACGCGCCATCCGACCCATTTCAGCGTCGACGAAGCGCTGGCGCTGATCGAACGCACGCGGCCCGGACGGGCCATCCTGACCAATCTGCATTCGGATCTGGACTATGCGACGCTCGCGGCGGGCCTGCCTGACGGCATCGAGCCTGCCTTTGACGGCATGACGATCGAGATGGCCTGAAGCGGGAACGGCGCAAAGGCAGAGCAATCCATAGATCTACATTAGTTCCATAATATGTCTTATGCGAATCGTACATGACCATCGGCGACTTGTCCCCGCACCGGCCCGAAACGTGTGGACTTCAGCCGCAGGCGCTTGCCCGCACCGTGGCGATGCGGCCCCCTGTGAATCCTGACGTAACGCCCTGCGGGAGCCGCCGTGACCTTCGAGCCTTCCGACGACATCGCGCGCCTTGTCGCCATCATGGCGAAGCTGAGGACGCCCGGCGAAGGCTGCCCCTGGGACGTCGAACAGGACTTCGCGTCGGTCGCGCCCTACACGATCGAGGAAGCCTATGAGGTCGCCGATGCCATTGTGCGCGGCGATCTCGCCGACCTCAGGGACGAGCTCGGCGACCTGTTGCTGCAGGTCGTCTTCCATGCGCGGATGGCCGAGGAAGCCGGCCACTTCGCGTTTCCGGATGTCGTGCGTGCCATCACCGGCAAACTGATCCGACGGCATCCGCACGTCTTCGGCAATGCCGGCAAGCTCTCCACCGAGGCCGTGAACAGCCTCTGGGCCGAGATCAAGGCGGCGGAGAAGCGCGACAGGGCCGCGGAGCGCAAGAAGCTCGGCTTGCCCGCTGAACCGCCCGCAGGCGTGCTGGGAGGCGTTCCCGTCGCCCTGCCCGGCCTGACGCGTGCGCTGAAGCTGCAGGCCAGGGCCGGTACGGTCGGGTTCGACTGGAACGATGTCGGCAGCGTTCTCGACAAGATCGCCGAGGAAGCGCGCGAGATTGCCGAGGCCAGGGCGTCGGGCGCGGATCGGGCAGCAATTGCCGACGAGGTCGGCGACCTCCTGTTCGCCGTCGTCAATCTCGCGCGGCACCTCGACGTCGATCCCGAAGCGGCGCTCCGCGGCACCAACGCCAAGTTCGAGCGGCGTTTCCTGTCGATCGAAGCGGCGCTGGCGGCCAAAGGCAGCAGCCCGGTCGAGGCGACGCTCGAAGAGATGGACGCCCTCTGGGACGAGGCCAAGCGCGCCGAACGCGCAGGCCCCTGAACTGTCAGGAGGCCGCTGCCAGCCGCCGCTCCAGTTGCGCTCGCTTGGTCGGCGCGATGCGCAAAGTCACCTCCGTCGCGCCGGTCTCGGTCGCTTGGCGGCTCTCGACCTCGGCGTTCTCGTGGATCCAGTTGAGTGTCCGGCCATCCTCCGCCGGTACGGTGACGGTCAGCCGCTCGTGGTCGGCGCGGATCAGGTTCTCGATGGCGGTCAGCAGCTCGGGAATGCCCTCGCCGGTCACCGCCGAGACGAAATGCGGCCTGCGCTTGCCGTCGCCGCGCGCGGCGCGGTTGCGGGCCTCCTCGCGGGCTTCCGCGTCGAGGAGATCGACCTTGTTCCAGACCTCGACAAGCGCCCGGCTCGCGGGATCGATGCCGAGGTCGGCGAGGATCGTATCGACATCGGCCGCCTGCGCCTCCGTGTCGTCGTGGCTGACGTCGCGCACGTGCAGGATCACGTCCGCCTCGATCACCTCCTCCAGCGTCGCGCGGAAGGCCGCGACCAGCATGGTGGGAAGATCCGAGATGAACCCGACCGTATCGGACAGGATCGCCTTGGTGCCGTTCGGCAGGCGCATCTGGCGCAGCGTCGGGTCGAGGGTCGCGAACAGCAGGTCCTGCGCCAGCACGCCGCCGGCGGTCAGCGCATTGAACAGCGTGGACTTGCCGGCATTGGTGTAGCCGACCAGCGCGATGATCGGATAAGGCACGCGCCGGCGGCTCTCGCGGTGCAGGCGGCGCGTGCGCGTCACCTGCTCCAGTTCCCGCTCGATCCGCATGATCCGTTCCTGGATCATCCGCCTGTCAGCCTCGATCTGCGTCTCGCCGGGACCGCCGAGGAAGCCGAAGCCGCCGCGCTGGCGCTCAAGGTGGGTCCAGGATCGGACCAGCCGGCTCTTCTGGTAGCTGAGATGGGCAAGTTCGACCTGAAGCGAACCTTCCTTGGTGCGCGCGCGCCGGCCGAAGATCTCGAGGATCAGGCCGGTGCGGTCGACGACCTTGGCGCTCCAGGCCTTTTCGAGATTGCGCTGCTGCACCGGCGAGAGTGCCGCATCGACGAAGACGAGACCGGCCTCATGGGCCGTCACGAGACCGCCGATCTCGTCGACCTTGCCCTTGCCGATCAACGTCGCCGGGCGGATCGTTCCGAGCGTGACGACGATCGAGGCGGCGACCTCCAGATCGATGGCGGCGGCAAGGCCGACAGCCTCGTCACGCCTGGCCTCAGCCGTGCGGGCCGGCACCGCCGCGTCGTCAGCCCGCTGTCCGCGCTTCGGACGCACCGGAACGACGACGACCACGCGCGTCGGCTCGCCGCGCGCCTCGTCCAGGCCGGCGCCATGGGACGGATTGATGATGTCCGGACGTCTGATGTCCAAATAGGCCTCGGATGGCGAGAAGGGCCAAGCGATCAGGCCCGCTCGCCCTCCCCGTCCTGCGGTTCGAACAGCTGGACCGGCGCGCCCGGCATGATGGTCGATATGGCGTGCTTATAGACCAATTGCGAGTGGCCGTCGCGCCGCAGGAGGACACAGAAATTGTCAAACCAGGTGACGACGCCCTGCAGCTTGACGCCGTTCACCAGGAAGATCGTCAGCGGGATTTTCTGCTTGCGAACGTGATTGAGGAAGGTGTCCTGGAGGTTCTGAGCTCGTTCCGCCATTGTCGTTGTCCGTTGTTGCCGCGGACTCATACGCGCCGCGAAGGTTTATTGGGGCCGGCTCGCACCGGCCATCGGCTTGTTATTCGGCCAGACTATAAACGCGCATCGTATCGCACTGCACAAGCGGCGTGTCGTCACAGCCTCGTGTGCATCCATCCGTCAGACAATCTCTGCAACCTCGTGGAATTTCGACCGGAGTTCGGTGGCAACCGACCCCGGCGCGCCGTTGCCGATCGGCCGGCCGTCGATCTCGACGATGGAGGTGACGATCGTCGTCGCGGAGGTGAGGAAAGCCTCACGGGCGCCCTGCGCTTCTTCCACCGTGAACTGCCGCTCCTCGACGCGCAGACCCTCGCGCTTGCACAGGTCCATCAGCGTGGTGCGCGTGATGCCCTTGAGGATGCTGTTGTCGGCGAAGCGGGTGACAATCGCGCCGTCCTTGGTGACGATCCAGGCGTTGGTCGAGGCGCCCTCGGTGACGAAGCCCTTGTCGTCGACGAACCAGGCCTCGTAGGCCCCGACCTCGCGCGCCGCCTGCTTGGCGAGGCAGTTGGGCAGGAGGCCGACCGACTTGATGTCGACCCGCTCCCAGCGGTTGTCCGGCAGCGAGATGACCTTGACGCCCTTGGCGGCATTGGCCTCGCCCTTGGACGGGTCCACGGACTTGGCGGTCACCACCAGCGCCGGTGGCGTGCCGGGTTTCGGGAATGCGTGGTCGCGACGGGCGACTCCGCGCGTCACCTGCATGTAGACAAGGCCATCGCGCACGCGGTTGCGGCGGACCGTCTCGCGCAACACCATGCCGAGCGGCCGCGGCGCCATGGGCATGGCGATGCGCAACTCGCCGAGCGAGCGCTCAAGGCGGGCGACATGGCGCGTCTCGTCGACGAGACGCCCGCCGCGCACTTCGCAGACCTCGTAGACGCCGTCGGCGAACTGGTAGCCCCGGTCCTCGATATGCACGGCTGCTTCCCCGTGCGGGACATAAGCACCGTTCACATAGGCGACTCGCGACATCGTCAGGCCCCTCCCCGGTTCCGTCGTCAGGCGCAGGATTGCAGGCGACGGCGGAACGCGCGGCGCTACCACTGCACCGCAGCAACATATGTCGCACGGTTAGAGGTCCGCGCGAACCGCCGACAGGCGATCAGTCGTGCAAGGCGGCCTTGCCGAAAATGCGGATCACTCGACCGACAGGGCCTTGAGCTTGCGGTGCAGCGCCGAGCGCTCCATGCCGATGAACTCCGCCGTGCGCGAGATATTGCCGCCGAACCGGTTGATCTGGGCAGCGAGATACTCACGCTCGAAGGCCTCGCGCGCCTCGCGCAGCGGCAGCGCCATCAGGTGTTCGCCGCCCTGCCCGGTCGGCATGGATGGCGCCGATGAGCCGACATCCGGGGGCAGCATGGACACGTCGACCACCGCGTCCGGATTGCCGCCGGCGAGAATCAGCACGCGTTCGATGTTGTTGCGCAACTGGCGCAGGTTCCCGGGCCAGTCGTGCGACTGAAGCACCGCCATGGCATCGTCGCCGATCCTGCGGCGCGGCAGGCCGGAGACGGTGGCGAGCTGCTCGACGAAATGTTCGATGAGATCGGGGATGTCCTCGCGCCTCTCAGCCAGCGAGGGGACGCGAATCGGCACCACGGCGAGGCGGTGGAACAGGTCCTCGCGGAACCGCCCCTCGGCGATATCGGTCTGGATGTCGCGGGCGGTCGCCGAGATGATCCGGACGTCGACCTGGACCTTGGTCGTGCCGCCGAGGCGCTGGAAGCTCTGCTCGACCAGAACCCGCAGGATGCGGTTCTGGGTCTCGCGCGGCATCTCGGCGATCTCCTCGATGAAGAGGGTGCCGCCGTGAGCCTCCTCCATCGCGCCGACCTTGCGCCCCTCGCCGTTGAGCGCCTCCGAGCCGAACAGCTCGATCTCCATACGGTCCGGCGTGATCGCGGCCGCATTGATCACCACAAACGGGCCGTTCACCCGGCCGGACGCTGTATGGATGGTGCGGGCCGTCAGTTCCTTGCCGGCACCGGACGCCCCGAAGATCATGATGCGGCTGTTAGTCGGTGCGACGCGCTCGATCGTCTGGCGCAGCTGGTTCATCGCCGAGGACTTGCCGACGAGGCCCGCGGCCTGGCCGGAGATCTGGCGCAGCTCCCGCACCTCGCGGCGCAGGCGCGAGGTCTCGATCGCCCGCTCGGCGATCAGCACGAGACGGTCAGCCTTGAACGGCTTTTCGATGTAGTCGTAGGCGCCGCGCTTGATGGCGGAGACCGCTGTCTCGATGTTGCCGTGGCCGGAGATCATGACGACCGGCACGTCGGCATGGCGTTCCTTGACGACATCGAGCAGTTGCAGGCCGTCGAGCCGCGAGCCCTGCATCCAGATGTCGAGGAAGACCAGGTTCGGGCGGCGCGCCTCGATGGCCGCCAGTGCCTCATCCGAGTTGCGCGCCGTGCGCGCGCGGTAGCCCTCGTCGTCGAGAATCCCCGCGACGATGTCCCGGATGTCCGCCTCGTCGTCGACTACGAGAATGTCGCCTGCCATGCTCCGCGATCCGTCTATTCAGCCGCAGCGGCGGGAGCCGCAGCGAGCTTCTGGTCCTTGAACGTGAGGCGGAAATGGGCGCCGCGCTGGCGTCCCTCCGCATCGGGAGGCGCATCGAAGAGGCCGAGGCCCCCGCCGTGCTCCTCGAGAATCTTGCCGACGATGGCGAGGCCGAGGCCGGTGCCCTTCTCACGTGTCGTTACGTAAGGCTCAAGCAGCCTATGACGGTTTTCTTTGGGCAGACCAATGCCGTTGTCGATGACGTCCACCGCAAAGAACGGTGTCGATGCCGTCAGCCGCACCAGGATGCGGCCCTTGCCGCGCTCGTCCTCGGGCACGGCGGCGATGGCCTCGGTGGCGTTCTTGATGATGTTGGTCAGCGCCTGGCTCAGGAGCCGCCGGTCGAACGACGCGCTCCACATCCCATCGGGGACTTCGGCGTCGATCTCGATCTCGGGATAGCCGATGCGCATCATGAAGATGATCTGGCGCACCGTATCGGCCACGTCCTCAGTTTCGAAGACCGGCTTTGGCATGCGCGCGAAGGACGAAAATTCATCGACCATGCGGCCGATGTCGCCGACCTGCCGGATGATCGTGTCGGTGCATTGGTCGAAGACCTCGCGGTCGTCGGCGATGACGCGGCCGTAGCGACGCTTGAGGCGCTCGGCGGAGAGCTGGATCGGGGTGAGCGGGTTCTTGATCTCGTGAGCGATGCGCCGGGCGATGTCGGCCCAGGCGGAGGTGCGCTGTGCCACCACGAGATCGGTCACGTCGTCGATCGTCACCACTGCGCCATGGGCGCCGGCCTCGTCCGCCTCGAGCGCGACACGCACGACGAGGGTGCGCTCGCGCCCTGCCCTGAGCAGCGTGACCTGCCCCTGCACGATCGGCGCGCCGCGTTCGGCACGGGCAATCAGGGAGGCGAATTCGGGCACCTTGTCGGCCAGCGGAGAGCCCATCAGTTCCGGTTCGCTGACGCCGAGGATGTCAACCGCAAAGCGATTGAGCAGCGTCACGTGCCCGGCTTCGTCCAGGCCGATCACGCCGGCCGTGACACCGGCCAGCACCGCTTCCGTAAAGCGACGGCGGCTGTCGATCTGGTCGCGCGCGCTGATCAGGTCCTCGCGCTGCTCGCGCAGCTGCGACGTCATCTTGTTGAAGGTATCGCCGAGATTGGCGAGGTCGCCCTCGGACTTGCGGATATGGACCTCGACATCGAGGTCGCCGGCCGCCACCTGGTCGGCCGCGCCGATCAGCCGGCGGATCGGCTGGACCAGACGGTTGGCGAAGGACAGGCCGAGATAGACCGCCGACAGGGTCACGAGAAATGCGATCAGCGCGAACATCAGGGCGAAGGCGATCTGCAGACCGAGACGGCGAGCCTGCAGTTCCTGGTATTCGAGCAGGCCGACCTGGGATGCCCGCAGATGCTGCGCGATTTCCGGATTGATCTGGCGGACGACATAGATCAGTTCGTCGCCGCCGCGTGTCAACTTGACGATCGCCTCGACGAAATCGCGGTCCCCACGGGACGAGACATTGGCGATGACGTCGTCGGTCTTGGCGATCTCCTCCAGAATCGCTGCCGGAACCGTGAACTCGCCCTGCAGCGGCAGGTCGGCGCGGGCGATGACCGAGCCGTCGAGCCGCATGATGCGCACGGCCGTCAGTCCGCGCACCATGGCCTGCGCGGTGAGGAAGCGGCCGAAATCGAGCTGCGGCTGGTTGAGCGAGCGCACGCGCTCGATGTCCTGCACCAAGGCGCCGGTCTCCGCCCGCACGACGTCCACCTGCTCGCGCACGTAGGAGGCGACGACGTTGGCGGAGGACTCGACCGCCCGTCGGACGGTACCCGAGAAGATGCTCTCCATGCCGCGGTCGAGGGTCACCGATGCGGCGATGGCGATGATCGCGACCGGAATGGCGGCGACGATGGCGAACAGCCTGACCACGCGCTCGTGCAGGCGGGCGGCCGCCTGCCCTGCCCGGCGCGCCCGGCGCAGCATCAGGATTTCCCGGACGATCAGGACGATCAGCACCAGCACCAGCGCCGCGTCGATCAGCAGCACCGTCAGCACGACCTCGTGGGTCGCGGCGATCGGCAGGAAGCCGGTGACCAGCAGGAACGTGATCAGGCCGAAGAACAGCGCGATGCCGACCATGACCGGGCCGGTCCGGCGCGACCGGAGGCCCGGCATGAAGGCCGAGGTATCGATGGGATGGGTCGTCGGCTGCTGGGTCGTCGCTGATGTCATCGGGCGATCGTCTCCCGACTTCCCGGCAAATGCGTGATGCGCCGGTCGGTCGCTGAAGAATCGATGCCTTCCTACAACAGGTGTGACCGAAAAGTCACGTCGCCTGCCCTCACGTCACTGCGAGGTCAGGATCAGCGCGACGTGCGGATGACCTGGATGTCGAGGTCGCGGACCTTTTTGCGCAGTGTGTTCCGGTTGACGCCGAGCAGGTCCGCCGCCTTGATCTGGTTGCCGCGCGTCGCCGCGAGCGCGGCCGAGATCAGCGGGATCTCCACCTCGCGCAGGACCCGGTGATAGAGCCCAGGGGGCGGCATGTCGTCGCCGAAGCCTTTGAAATAGGCGCCCATATGCCGCTCGACCGAGGCCATCAGCGTCTCGTCCTCGCGCGCCTCCTCGCTCGCCATCATCGGTTCGGGCGTCGCCAGCTCGTTGTCGACGATCGCGCCAGTGATGATTTCCTGCGGGTAGAGCGCGGTGAGACGGCGGATCAAATTCTCCAGCTCGCGGACGTTGCCCGGCCAGCGATAGCGCTTGAGCTTCTCCATGGCGCCCTGGTCGATCTGCTTGGCCGGCAGGCCCTCACGCTCGGCCTGGGCGAAGAAGTGGCGGACGAGGTCCGGCACGTCGTCGGCACGCTCGCGGAGCGGCGGCAGGCGCAGCGGCACGACGTTGAGGCGGAAGAACAGGTCCTCGCGGAACAGGCCCTGCTGGATCTGCTGGCGCAGGTCCTTGTTGGTCGCGGCCACGATGCGGACGTCGGCCTTGATGGGGGTGCGCCCGCCGACGGTCGTGTATTCGCCCTGCTGGAGCACGCGCAGGAGGCGCGTCTGCGCCTCCATCGGCATGTCACCGATCTCATCGAGGAACAGCGTGCCGCCCTCGGCCTGCTCGAAGCGGCCGGGATTGCGCGAAGCCGCGCCCGTGAAGGCGCCCTTCTCGTGGCCGAACAGCTCTGACTCGATGAGGTCGCGCGGGATCGCCGCCATGTTGATGGCAACGAAGGGCCCGGTCCGGCGCTTGCCGTAATCGTGCAGCGCACGGGCGACGAGTTCCTTGCCGGTGCCGCTCTCGCCGACGATCATCACGGTGAGGTCGGTCTGCATCAGGCGCGCGAGCACGCGATAGATGTCCTGCATGGCCGGCGAGCGGCCGACCAGCGGGATCGTGTCGGCGTCGAGTGGCGGCGACTTGCCCGGCTTGCCCTTCGGCTCGGCCAGCGCGCGGCCGACGATGGCGACCAGTTCCTTCAAGTCGAACGGCTTCGGCAGGTAGTCGTACGCGCCGCGCTCGGAGGCCTTGATCGCCGTCATGAAGGTGTTCTGGGCGCTCATGACCACGACCGGCAGGTCGGGCCTGAGCTTCTTCATACGCGGCAGCAGGTCGAAGGCGTTCTCGTCCGGCATGACGACATCGGTGATCACCAGGTCGCCGTCGCCCTGCGCCACCCAGCGCCAGAGCGTGGTCGCATTGCCGGTCAGGCGGACGTCGTAGCCCGCCCGCGACAGTGCCTGGTTGAGCACCGTGCGGATGGCGGCGTCGTCATCGGCGACCAGGATTGTTCCCGTCGGCATCGTCAACCTCGTCAGAGTGCTTTGCGGCCGTTCGCGTCGACCTGCGACACGCGCGCCATGGGCAGAAGAATGCGGAAACTGGTGCGACGAGGCTGGCTGTCGCATTCGACGATGCCGCCATGGTCGCCGACGATCTTGGCGACCAGCGCGAGGCCGAGGCCCGACCCCGAGCTCTTGGTCGTCACGAAGGGATCGAACAGATGCGGCAACAGGTCGTCGGGCACGCCGGGGCCGTTGTCGCGGACACAGACCTCGAGCGGCAGCGCCACGCGGCTGGACATGCCGGGCATGGTCAGGCGCACGCCCGGGCGGAATGCGGTCGTCAAAAGGATTTCGCCGTCCGTCGCATGGTCGCCGATCGCCTCGGCGGCGTTCTTGACGAGGTTCAGGAAGACCTGGACGAGTTGGTCGCGGTTGCCGAAGACCGGCGGCAGCGAGGGGTCGTATTCCTCGACGAAGCGGATATGCCGACCAAAGCCCGACTGCGACAGCTTCTTCACGTGCTCCAGCACGATGTGGATGTTGACCGGCTCGCGTTCCACGGGACGCTCGTCGGAGAACACCTCCATCCGGTCCACCAGCCGGACGATCCGGTCGGCCTCGTCGCAGATGAGCCGGGTCAGCGTCCGGTCCTGGTCGTCGACCGACGCTTCGAGCAACTGCGCCGCGCCGCGGATGCCGGACAACGGGTTCTTGATCTCGTGGGCGAGCATGGAGGCGAGTGCCGTGACCGACCGCGCCGCGCCGCGATGGGTCAGCTGGCGGTCCATCTTGTCGGCGATGGTGCGCTCCTGGAGCATCACCACCACGTCCCCGGCGCGCTCCGGCACGGGCGCGACATAGATGTCGACGATCCGCTCGTGACCATTGCGCGGCGTGCCAAGATCGACCTTGTACTCATTGACCGGTGCATGGCGATCGCGAACCTGATCGATCAGGGCGAGCAGCGGGCTGCCGAACGGCACTAGGTCGCGCAGCGCATGGCGGCGCAGCACTGAGATGGAGGCCTGGAAGAAGGCCTCGGCCGCTGCATTGCCATCAATGATCATTCCGGCGGCGGAGACGCCGATGACCGGATGTGGCAGGGCGTTGAGGATGGAATCGTGGATGTCGAGGCGTGCGGCGGCAAGCGTCATGCGGCTGCCCTCCATGCAAAGGCGTCGAAATGCTCGGCGAGCCGACGGATCACCTGACGCGGCTCGTCGCCGGTGAGAACATCGGCGCGGGCGGCGGACAGTCGCGCGGCGGAAGCGCCGGCGGCATCTGCCGCGGTGTCGAGGGCCCAGCCGAGGTGCTTGCGGGCATGGCGGACGCCGACCGCCTCACCGTAGTGGCGCAACTGGTTCTCGTAGAGTTCCGTCGCGATGGCGAGCTGCGCCGGCAGGTCGGGGGCGGCCGGAACAGGCCGGCCCGCGAGATGGGCGGCCACCTGCGCCGGGAACCAAGGCTGGCCCTGGGCTCCCCGCCCGATCATGACCGCATCGGCGCCCGACAGGACGAGCGCGCGAGTCGCATCGGCGGGCGTTGCCACGTCGCCGTTCACGACCAGCGGGATCGACACGGCCGCGCGAACCGCCGCAACGGCCGTCCAGTCCGCCGAGCCCTTATAGAACTGCTGGCGCGTGCGGCCGTGGACGGTCACCAGCCTGACGCCGAGCGCCTCGGCGCGCCGTGCGAGCTCCGGCGCGTTGATCGACTGATGATCCCAGCCGAGCCTCATCTTGAGCGTCACCGGCACATCGACGGCTTCGACCGTCGCCGCGATCAGGCGCTCGGCATGGTCGAGATCGCGCATCAGGGCCGAGCCCGCATAGCCGCCGGTCACGCGCTTGGCCGGGCAGCCCATATTGATATCGATGATGTCGGCGCCGGCGCCGACGGCGACGCGCGCGCCTTCCGCCATCCAGCGCGGATCGCAGCCGGCGATCTGGACGACGTGCAGGTCCAGGCCCTCGCCTTCGGCGCGCAGCCGCGCCTCCTCGCCCCCCGCGGCGAGATCATCGCCGGGGACCATTTCCGACACGGTCCAGCCGATACCGAAACGCGCGACCATGCGCCGGAAAGGCGCATCGGTGACACCCGAGAGGGGCGCGAGGGCGACCGGGCTGGAAATGTCGAAGGAACCGATCGACAACGCCTTTTGGTGCGGCGTCGTGGTCGAAAGGTGAACCATCCATCTGCCTATTTCATGAGCGCCAAGGAATGTGCCTACACTTTAGACATCATTCTTCGCAATGCACAAGAGCATGGCTCGCCGTCGCCGGAGCAAGACACGACGTGGTGAACAGGCTAGAGGTCGCGCAGGATGAGGACGGAGCGGCATGGCTGAGACGCGGGGAATCGCGGCGCTGATCGTGGCGGCCGGGCGCGGAACCCGTGCTGGAGGCGATATTCCGAAGCAGTATCGGCCGCTTGCGGGCATTCCCGTGCTGGCCCGGACGATCGGTCTGTTTCACGATCATCCGGCCGTCGAGGCAATCCAAGTGGTCATCGACCCGGCCGAAGACAGGCTCTACCGGGCCTGTGTTCCATCGTCGCACCGAATCGCTGCTCCGCTATCCGGTGGTGCAACGCGGCAAGCGTCGGTGCTCGCCGGCTTGGAAGCGCTGGCGCGCTCCGCCCGGCCGCCGCAGGTCGTGCTGGTCCACGACGCCGCGCGCCCCTTCGCGACGAGGGCATTGATCGACAGGGCCTGCGCTGCGATTGCCGGCGCGACCGTTGCGGCCGTGCCTGGCCTGGCCGTGACCGATACGGTGAAGGTCGTGGACGGCGACGCGCGGGTGACAGCGACACCGAATCGGGCGGCTCTCAGGACGATCCAGACGCCGCAGGCCTTCGATTTTGCCGCCCTGCTGGCGGCGCACAGGCGCGCGGCCGGCGTGCCGGACCTTGTCGCGACCGACGATGCCGCCGTCATGGAATGGGCCGGTCACGCGGTCATCGTGTTCCCCGGTGATCCCGCCAATGCCAAGCTGACCCATCCGGAGGACTTCGATGCGGCCGAACGGCGCCTTGGCGGGACGATCATGACCGATATCCGCACCGGCCAGGGCTATGATGTCCATGCTTTCGGCGACGGCGACCATGTCTGGCTCGGCGGCATCCGCATCGCCCATGACCGCGGCGTCATCGCGCATTCCGACGGGGACGTGGCCCTGCACGCCGCGACCGATGCGCTGCTCGGCGCCGTCGGCGCTGGCGATATCGGCACGCATTTCCCGCCGGGCGATCCGCAATGGCGTGGCGCCTCCTCCGACCGGTTCCTGGCCCACGCGGCGGCGCTGGTCGCCGCGCGCGGAGGCCGCGTCGGCAATCTCGACCTGACGATCATCTGCGAGGCCCCGAAGGTTGGACCCCATCGCGCGGCCATCTGCGAGCGGATCGCCGCGATCCTCGCCATCGCGCCGGACCGGGTGTCGGTGAAGGCGACGACGAGTGAGAAGATGGGCTTCACCGGCCGCGGCGAAGGCCTCGCGGCGCTGGCCCTCGCCACCATCCATCTTCCCGGAGGCTGACATGAGTGACGAGGCCCGCGACACCGCTATTGCCGTGCTCGATCTCTGCCGCGAGCGCGGATGGATGGTGGCCACCGCGGAGAGCTGCACCGGCGGGCTGGTCGCGGCCGCACTGACCGCCATTCCCGGCTCGTCGGCGGTCGTCGACCGCGGCTTCGTCACCTATACCAACGAAGCCAAGATGGAGATGCTCGGCGTGCCCGAGGCGACGCTGGCCGCAGGTGGCGCGGTGTCGGCGGAGACGGCCGAAGCCATGGCCTGGGGTGCGCTGACCCATTCACGGGCGCATCTTGCCGTCGCCGTCACCGGGATCGCGGGGCCGGGCGGCGCGACGGAGACCAAGCCGGTCGGGCTCGTCCATTTCGCGGCCGCGACGCAGGACGGCCGGCTGATCGCGCGCGCGGAGCGCTTCGGCGACATCGGACGCGATGAAGTCCGCCGCAAGAGCGTGATCGTCGCGCTGCATCTGCTTCATCTTTTTGCGCTGGACCGGGCCGGCTGAGCCGGAGTTCAACCGGCAACCGCAGGCGCACCGCCTGCGCCATAGACAGTGTCTGCGCGCTTCTCGAAGGCCTCGGCGAAGCGGCGGAACGCGGCGTCGAACACGGCACCCATGACCAGCGCCAGCGCCCGCGACTTGAACTCGTAATCGATGGCGAAGGAGACCCGCGTGCCCTCGCCCTCGTGCTCGAACCGCCAGTGGTTCTCCAGCCGCGAGAACGGCCCGTCGATATATTCGGCGATGATGTGCAGGCGCGGGCGGTCGAGCGTCACGCGGCTCGTGAAGGTCTCGCGGAGCAGGACATAGGCGACCGTCATGTCGGCGACGAGGATTTCGATGCCGTCGTCGCCGGCATTGACGCGGCGTCGCACGCGCAGCCTCTCGCAGAGCGGCACGAAGAGCGGGTATTTCTCGACATCGGCGACGAGGTCGAACATCTGCGCGGGGCTGTGGCGCACCTGCCGTTCGGTCCTGAAGACGGGCATCGTCAGTGGACCCCGGCGAGGAACGAAGCGGCTTGCCGGCGGCGCGTGATCGTGACGAGGCGCTGGTCCGGACGAAGGCCTGCGAGATAGGCGATGAGCTTTGGCCGCTGTGCCGCCCGGAACGTCCAGACGTAGCGCAGGAAGTCGAGGTCGAGCTGCTCGGGGCATCCCGGAGCCATTTCCGGCCGAACGCGCCCGTAGGAAGCGCCGATGCGCCCGAGAACGCCCATCATGCAGGTGTGGCGCGGCAGATCGAACCAGATGACCGTGTCGGCCCTTGCGCGCCGGAGCTCTCCCGCTCCGTGGCGGATGAAATTTCCGTCGATCACCCAGGTATCGCCGGCCGCGATAGCTGTAACCTTCGGATCGAACTCTTCCACCGTGCTCTCGATCCAGCCGGGCTTCCAGAACAGCGCGTCGAGCGAGACGAAGGGCAAGCCGAGCTTTCCGGCGAGCGCCATGGCGAAGGTGGATTTGCCCGAGCCGGAACAGCCCATCACCAGCACGCGCCGCATGGCCGGTTCGCAGTCAGCGGCCGAGCTTGGCGATACGCGCCGTGCGCAGGCGCGCGAAATCCTCGCCGGCATGGTGCGAGGAGCGCGTCAGCGGGCTCGACGCGACCAGCAGGAAGCCCTTGGCCATGGCGATCGTCTCATAACCCTTGAATTCGTCGGGAGTGACGAAGCGGACGACCTCATGGTGCTTGCGGGTCGGCTGGAGGTATTGGCCGATGGTCATGAAATCGACCTCGGCCGAGCGCAGGTCGTCCATCAGTTGGAGCACCTCGTTCCGCTCCTCGCCGAGCCCGACCATGATGCCGGACTTGGTGAAGATGGTGGGGTCGAGCTCCTTCACCCGCTGCAGCAGGCGGATGGAATGGAAGTAGCGCGCCCCCGGCCGGACCTTCAGGTATTTCGACGGCACGGTCTCGAGGTTGTGGTTGAACACGTCGGGCTTCGCCGCGACCACCACCTCGAGCGCGCCGTCCTTGCGCAGGAAGTCGGGCGTCAGGATCTCGATCGTGGTCTTCGGCGAGCGGGCGCGGATGGCGTGGATCACATCAGCGAAATGCCGGGCGCCGCCGTCGGCAAGGTCATCGCGGTCGACGGACGTGATCACGACGTGCTCTAGGCCGAGCTTCTGGACGGCGATGGCCGTGTGCTCGGGCTCGTTGGCATCGAGCGCCTGCGGCATGCCGGTCTTCACGTTGCAGAACGAACAGGCGCGCGTGCAGGTGTCGCCCATGATCATGAAGGTGGCGTGCTTCTTCTCCCAGCACTCGCCGATATTGGGGCAGCCGGCCTCCTCGCAGACGGTGACGAGGCCGTTTTCCTTCACGATCCGGTGGGTCTCCGCCCATTTCGGCGAACCCGGCGCCTTGACGCGGATCCATTCCGGCTTGCGCTGGATCGGCTGGTCGGGCCGATGCGCCTTTTCCGGGTGGCGGGGACGTGAATCCCGCTTCAGCGTGTCGATCAGGGTGGCCATGGCGGATTCCGTGGGCGGAAGCCTTCATTAGGCGGTGGCGCGCGGGTTTCGCAAGGGCGAAGGGCCGGCGCGCAAGTCTGCTTCGCGGCTATCGGCTGGGCCGGGTTGCCTCGAAGCCCTCGACGAAGCGGATCAGTGCCGCCACCGCGAGGCCCATATCGGCGACCTCGGCAAATTCCAGCGGGTTGTGGCTGATGCCGCCCTTGCAGCGCACGAACAGCATGGCGAAATCGGTCAGATGGGCCATGGACTGGCCGTCGTGCCCGGCGCCGGACACCAGCCGAGGCGCGGGCAGGCCAAGCGCGGTCAGGCTTGCGCCCAGGCCGTCGGCGACCCAGGGCGCGCAGGGCGCGGTCGGGCAGTCGTGATAGCTATCGAAAGCGACCGAGCAGCCCCGCGCGGCCGCAAGCGCCTCCGAGCGGCTGAGGACCTCCTTGAGAGCCGCCTGCCGGGGCGGATCCGACGAGGCGCGCAGGTCGAGGACGAATTCGACGCGGTCGGGAATGACGTTGATCGCGCCGGGCATGACCCTGGTCTGGCCGACCGTCGCGACCATGGCCGCTTCCGGATGGGCCTTCGCGATGGCCTCGGCGGCGAGGATCATTTCGGAGGCGGCGAGCAGCGCGTCCTGGCGCAGGGTCATCGGCACAGTGCCGGCGTGGCCGGCCATGCCGGAGACGGTGATGCGGGTGCGGTTCTGGCCGGCGATGGAGGTGACGACACCGAGCGGCTGGTCTGTATGCTCCAGTACCGGCCCCTGCTCGATATGGATCTCGACATAGGCGAGCGCCTCGTCCTTGCGCATCGCGGCGGTCGGAATGGCGGCGGGGTCTAGGCCATAGTCGCGCATCGCCTGGTCGAGCGTCACGCCGTCGCGGTCGGCGCCCGTCAGCCAGCGGTCCTCGAAGCGCCCTGCGACAGCGGCGGAGGAGGACAATACGGTCGGGAAGCGGACGCCCTCCTCGTCGCCGAAGGCCAGCACATCCACCGCGAAGGGAAAGCGCCGGCCGGCGTCGCGGAAATGCTCGATGGCGAGGATGCCGGCGACGACGCCGAGCATGCCGTCGTATTTGCCGGCATTGATCACCGTGTCGATATGCGACCCGATGAGGAGGCGCGGCACGGCGTTGGCGCCGGGCGTCTCACCCTCGCGGAGATAATGGCCGCGGACCGTGCCGAGGGCGTCCTCGCTGGTCTCCATGCCGGCTTCCGCCATCCACTGGGCGACGAGATGGGCGGCGCGCTTGTGCTCGGGTGTCAGGAACCGACGCGTCAAGCGGTCGGGCTCCTCGGAGATTGCCGCGAGTTCGTCGAGCATGGCCTCGGCGCGCCGGCCGAGGCGTTCGGTGTCGAGGGCGGTCATCTGAGACTCGCGAGATAGGCGCCGAGCTGGGCGCGTTCGGTATCACTCATCCGCGTTTCGTTGCCGAGCGGCATGGCCTTCGACTGGACCGATTGCTGGACGATGGCGGCGGCGTGCCGGCGGAGATCCGCGACGGTCTCCAGCGCGATGGCCTTCGGCGCCTCGGTGAAGCCGGCATGGCTCGGCTGACGCGCGTGGCAGGTGCCGCAATGGCGGGCGGACAGAGCCAGTGCCTGCGCTTCTGTCACCTGCCCCGCTGCCGCGACGTCGACCTTCGCGCGCTGCGCGGTGATGAAGATGGTGCAGACCAGCGCGAAGGCGGCGACCGGCACGGCCCAGCCGTAGCGCTGCCATTCGTCACCGGCCTCGTGGCGGTTCAACGTGTGCTGGACCAGCGCGCCGGTGATGACGATGAAGGCGACCACCAGCCAGGCATGGGGATGGCCGTAGAGCATGGGATAATGGTTGGAGACCATCATCAGCAGGACCGGCAGGGTCAGGTAATTGTTGTGGGTCGAGCGGGTCTTGCCGATCTTGCCGTAGTTCGGGTCGGGCCGGCGGCCGGCGATCAGGTCCGCCACCACGATCCGCTGGTTCGGGATGATCACGAGGAAGACGTTGGCCGCCATGATCGTGCCGACGAAGACACCGACATGGATGAAGGCGCCGCGGCCCGAGAACACCTGTGAGAAGGCCCAGGCCGCGCCCACCACCATGGCGAAGACGATGACGACCAGCACGGCCGGGCGTTCGGCCAGCGGCGAGCGGCAGAGCGCGTCATAGGCCAGCCAGCCGACGACGATGGACCCGAGCGAAAGCGCGATCGCCTGCCACGGCTCGATGTCGGCAATAGTCGGGTCGATCAGGAAGCCGCGGGCGTTCAGGTAATATTGCGCGACCAGCAGCGTGAAGCCGGAGACCCAGGTGAGATAGGCCGCCCATTTGTGCCAGAGCAGGTCGGGCGGCAGGTTATCGGGCGCTACCAGGTATTTTTCGACGCGGTAGAAGCCGCCGCCATGGACCTCCCATGCCGTGCCGTCGGGGCCGGCCTCGCCCGGCTTGCGCGCCCTCAGGCTGAAGTCCAGCGACATGAAATAGAAGCTGGTGCCGATCCAGGTGATGCCCACCGTGACGTGGAACCACCGCGACAGGAGGTTGAACCAGTCGGCGGCGAGGGCAAGGTCCATGGACGGTCCGCTTCGGGGTGAATGCTCAGGCGCGCCGGCGCGCGGCGGGCCTGTTCTGCCCGATGGATCGCGCGTCGCGCAAGGCCAGGCATTCGGCCGCGACGGCGGCGGCGATGACCGCCGGCTCCTTGCCGCCGATGCCGGGCAGGCCGATGGGGCAGCGCAGCGCGGCGATGCGGTCGGCCGGCAGGCCCTGCTCGGTCAGCCGGCGCACGAATCGCGCGCGCTTGGTGGCCGAGCCGATCAGGCCGACATGGGCGATGCCGGGATTGGCCAGCGCCGCCGCGGTGATCGCGAGGTCGAGGGCATGGCTGTGGGTCATGACCAGCGCCTGCGCGCCCGCCGGCGCGCGGGCGATGACCGCCAGGGGAGCCTCGCCGGTCGGCTCGGCATTGGCGGGAATGGCCGGCGGGAAGGCGCCCGGGCGTTCGTCGTTCCAGACGATGCGGAACGGCAGCGGGGCAAGCGCGAGGACGAGGGCGCGGCCGACATGGCCTGCGCCGAACAGCAGGATCGTCGGGCGGCGCTCGCCGAAGCGTTCGATGAAGCGCTCCGCTCCGGCCGAGGCGGTGGCGCTCCCCTCCGGGACGATGCGCCTGGCGTAACGGCCGCCGGTCCTGACCGCTTCGACGGTGATCGGCCCGGCCTGCTCGGCCGCCGCCAGGGCCGCGACGTCCTCGCGATCCGACCGGTCGAACACCTCGATGGCGAGCGTCACGCGGCCGCCGCAGCATTGGCCGAGGTCGGGCCCGAGGGTCTGGTCGGCGAGGTGGACAGCCCGCTCACTCTTGCCGAGCATCGCCTGGGCCTTCGCCAGCGCCTGCCATTCGAGCGTCCCGCCCCCGACGGAACCGGAAAATGCCCCGTCCGGACGCACGATCATCCGTGCGCCGGCCTCGCGCGGCACCGACCCTTGCGTCGCCACGACGCTGACGAGGGCGCAGGCGCCATGCGCCTCGATCATCGCCTCGATGCGCGGCCAGACCTCCATGTCAGGCGCCTCCCCCGCGCTGCGCCTCGCAGGCGAAGAGGATCGCCTCGGGCGTTGCCGGTGCGTCCAGCTGAACCGCCCTGCCCGGACGAAGCGCGTGGATGGCGTCGCCAATCGCTGAGAACACCGAGGTCGCCAGCATGAGCGGCGGCTCGCCGACCGCCTTGGAGCGGTAGATCGTGTCCTCGCGATTGGCATGGTCGAAGAAGGCGACGCGGAAGTCGGCGGGAACGTCGCGGGCGGTCGGGATCTTGTAGGTCGAGGGTGCGTGCGTGCGCAGCCGCCCCTTCGCATCGAAGACCAGCTCCTCCATGGTCAGCCAGCCCATGCCCTGGACGAAGCCGCCTTCGATCTGGCCGATGTCGATGGCCGGGTTCAGCGAGCGGCCGACATCGTGCAGAATGTCGACACGGTCCAGCGTGAACTCGCCGGTCAGCGTATCGATCGTCACCTCCGAGCAGGAGGCGCCATAGGCAAAGTAGAAGAATGGCCGCCCCGTCCCTTTCGCCCGGTCCCAGGTGATCTTCGGCGTCGCATAGAAGCCGGCCGCCGAAAGGTGCGTGCGGGCGAGATAGGCCTTCTTCACCGCCTCGGCGAAACCCATGGCGTGGTCGCCCGAGACGACCTGGTCGTCGCGGAAGACGATCGTATCGAGCGGCACCTGCCAGTGGCGTGCCATGAACTCGGCGATCCGGCCCTTGATCTCGGCCGCTGCATTGCGAGCGGCCATGCCGTTCATGTCGGTGCCGGAGGAGGCGGCCGTCGGCGAGGTGTTTGGCACCTTGCCGGTATGAGTCGCGGTGATCCTCACGCGATCGAGCGCAATGCCGAATTCCTCGGCCACCACCTGCGCCACCTTGACGAACAGACCCTGCCCCATCTCGGTGCCGCCGTGGTTCAGGTGCACCGAGCCGTCCTGATAGACATGGACCAGAGCGCCAGCCTGGTTGAGGAAGGTGGTTGTGAAGGAGATGCCGAACTTCACCGGTGTCAGGGCGAGACCCTTCTTCAGGACGCGCGAGCCGGCATTGAATGCGGCTATCGCGGCGCGCCGCGCGCGATAGTCCGCGCTTGCCTCGAGCTGCTGCATGATCTCGCCGGCGATATTGTCCTCGACCGTCATGCCATAGGGCGTGACGTTGCGATCCGAGGTCCCGTAGAGATTGGCGTAGCGGATATCGAGCGGGTCGCGGCCCGTCGCCCAGGCGATGCGGTCCATCAGCCGCTCGGCGAAAACCATGCCCTGCGGCCCGCCGAAGCCGCGGAAGGCGGTGTTCGACACGGTATTGGTCTTCATCCGGCGGGAATGGATGACCACGTTCGGATAGAAATAGGCGTTGTCGGCATGGAACATCGTCCGGTCGTTGATCGAGGACGACAGGTCGTGGCTGTAGCCGCAGCGTCCGGCGAAGCTCACGTCCACCGCCGTCACGCGTCCGTCGGGGTCATGGGCTGCGCGATAGGTGGCGAGAAAGTCGTGGCGCTTGCCGGTCATGACGAAATCGTCGTCGCGGTCGAGCCTGACCTTGCAGGGCCTTCCGGTGACCCTGGCGGCGAGGGCTGCCATGGCGGCCCACTGGCTCGCCTGGCTCTCCTTGCCGCCGAAGCCGCCGCCCATGCGCCTGACCTCGACCTCGACCGCCGCGTCCGGGATGCCGAGAACCCGCGCGACGACGTGTTGCACCTCGCTCGGATGCTGGGTCGAGGAATGGACCGTGAAGGTGCCATCCTCCTCGGGGACGGCCAGCGCCGCCTGCCCTTCGAGGTAGAAATGTTCCTGTCCCCCGATACGCACGGAGCCATCCAGGACCGAAGCGGCATTGCCGAGAATGTCGGCCGCATCGCCGCGCCGGAACGCATAGTCCGGCATGATGTCGGCATCGACGGCGAGCGCGTCGTCGACCGACACCAGCGGTGTTTCCTCGGCGACCTCGACGACCGCCTTCGTGACCGCCCGGCGCGCTGCATCGCGCGTTTCCGCCACGACCGCAAAGAGGACCTGACCGTGGAACTCGATCACTTCGCCGGCAAACAAGGGATCATCGCCCGCGACCGGACTGACATCGTTGACCGCGGGGATATGGGCAGCGGTCAGCACCGCGACGACGCCGCGCGCCATTCGCACGGCATCGAGGTCGAGCCGGACGATACGCCCTCGCGCCGCCGGCGAACCGCCGGGCGCGACATGCAGCGTGCCATCGGGCTCCAGGATGTCGTCGATATAGGGCGCCGAACCCTGGACATGCCGGTCGGCCGCGTCGTGCTTCAGCGCGCGGTGGACGTGGCGCAGCGGAGAGATGTCGCGTTCATGCCGCATGATGGGCCTCGCGCAGAGGGGCGACCCGCGTTTCGTCGCGGCTGCCGGTTGCGATCTCCATCAGCGCCTTGCGGATGAGGTTGCCGGCCACCGCGAGCCGGTAGCGCGCAGAGGCACGATGATCGTCCATCGGCGCGAAATCCGCCGCGATCCCGGCGATGGCGTTGTCGATGGCCGTCTCGTCATCGACGGAGAGGCCCTGGAGCGCGGTCTCGATCGTATGCGCCCGCTTCGGCACGCCGGCCATGCCGCCGAAAGCAATTCGTGCCGAGGTGATGTGACGCCCGTCAACTTGGATGGTCAGCGCACCCATGACCGAGGAAATGTCCTGGTCGTGACGCTTGGCGATCTTGAACGCCCGGATATGCGCGCCCGCCGCCGGTTTCGGCACGGTCACATGGGTCACGACCTCGCCGGGCCCGCGATCCTGCTTGCCATAGGCGAGGAAGAAGTCTTCCAGCGGCACGCTTCGAGAGACCGTGCCGCGGCGCAGGTGGAGCGTCGCGCCAAGCGCGATCAGCAGTGGCGGGCTGTCGCCAATCGGCGAACCATTGGCGATGTTGCCGCCGATCGTGCCGGTGGCACGCACCTGCGCCGAACCCAACCGGTCGGCCCAGATGCCGATATCGGGATCGAAATGCGCCAGCACGTCGCGCGCCTCGGCATAGGTCACCGCGGCACCGATCGAGAGGTCGCCGGCGGCGCCAGCTTCGAGCCGCCTGAGCTCCCGCACCCGGCCGGTATGGACAATCTTCGACAGGGAGCGGAGCTGTTTGGTGATCCAGAGCCCGACATCGGTCGCGCCACCGATCATGGTGGCGTCCGGGTGCCGTTGCATCAGCGCGCACAGTGCGTCCAGCGAGGCTGGAGCGGCGAAGAAGGCGCTGTCGTTGCCGACATACAGGTCGACATCGTCGACAAGCCCGGCGAGCAACACCGCCTTGTCGGCGGCCGCCGCCGAGAACCTGTCCTGCGCCGGCTGGCCGCAGGCATCGAGCGCGGCGTCGACGATGGGCCGATATCCCGTGCAGCGGCAGAGATTGCCGGCGATCCGGGTCAGCACGGCCTCCCTGTCACCGCCGACCGCCGTGCCGTCCTGGTAGAGCGTGAACAGGCTCATCACGAAGCCGGGGGTGCAGAAGCCGCATTGCGAGCCGTGATGATCGACCATGGCGTGCTGGACGGGATGGAGATGGCCGCCCGCGGCGAGATCCTCGACCGTGACGAGCTCAGCGCCGTCGATCTGGCCGAGCAGCAGGATGCAGGCGTTGACGGGCTCATAGACGAGCTTGCCGTCCTTCACCCGGCCGAGCGCGACTGTGCAAGCGCCGCAATCGCCCTCGCCGCAGCCCTCCTTGGTGCCAGTGAGGCGCTTGTCGAGCCGTAGCCAGTCGAGCACCGTCGTCATGGGCGGAAAGCGATCGATCTCGACAGTCCGCCCCTGGTGGACGAAGCGAAGCGGGCGCGTGGTCATGATCCCCGATAGGTCGTGTAGCCGTAGGGCGAGAGCAAGAGCGGCACGTGGTAGTGCCGGTCCAGTGCCGAGACATTGAAGCGCAGCGTGACCACGTCGAGAAAGGGCGGATCGGTCAGATCAGCACCGCTCCTGCGGTGATAGTCGGCGGTGTCGTATTCGAGACTGTAGGGCCCGGGGCAGATGGTCTCGGGGGTCAGCAGCGGCGCAGGGGCCCGCCCATCGGCATTGGTGGCGCCCTCGGCAATCAGCCGCCGCTCGGTACCTTCGATCGCATAGAGCCGATAGCGGATGCCGGCCGCCGGCCGCCCGGCGGCAGTATCGAGGACGTGGGTGGACAGGTGCCCCGGCATCAGACTCTCCGATTGTCCGCCCGATTTGAGCATGGCGGCGCGCATTTTGCATCGCGAAAGAACAACCGGCTTGCGCCCTGCCCCCGTATTTCCACTGACGCGCCCGGAGCGAGCACTTGCCTACGCTTTCGCCGTTCCCCAGCGAGTCGTCCCGTTGCGCGTTGCCGCGTGGCGAGGCGATTCCCCCGACCTGGCTTTGCCATGACGACCGCCGTATCCGTGCAGCCCTCCCTCGCCGACCTGTTCACGCCGAAACTGGTCACGGTGCTGCGCGAAGGCTACGGGGCCGACGACCTCCGGCGGGACGCTATCGCCGGCCTGACGGTTGCCATCGTCGCTTTGCCGCTGTCCATGGCGATCGCGATCGCATCCGGCACCACGCCCGATCGCGGGCTGATCACAGCGGTGATCGGTGGCTTCATCATCTCGGCGCTCGGCGGCTCGCGCTTTCAGGTCGGCGGACCGGCGGGCGCCTTCATCCCGCTGGTGGCCACGACGATCGCCATCCACGGCTATGACGGGCTCGCCATCGCCACCTTCATGGCCGGCCTGATGCTGGTGGCGATCGGCGCCCTACGGCTCGGCACCTACATCAAATACATCCCCTACCCCGTGACGGTCGGCTTCACCGCCGGCATCGCCGTCATCATCGCCGTCAGCCAGGTCCGCGACCTGCTCGGGCTTGTCCTGCCCGGCGCCGAACCAGCGGACATGCTGAAGAAGCTGCCGGTGCTCTGGGCGGCACTGCCGAGTGCCAATCTCGCCGCCATGGCGCTGGCCGCCTTCGCCATCGCCGTCATCGCCTGCGTCAGGCGGTTTCGCCCGACCCTTCCGGCCTTCCTCATCGCTGTGGTCGCCGGAGCAACCGCAGCGACCCTGTTCGCGCTGCCGGTCGAGACCATCGCCTCGCGGTTCGGCGCCCTGCCGACCGGCATTTCCTACCAAGGCCTGCCGGGCCTTTCCCTGAACCGGATCCGCGAGCTGATCGTTCCGGCCATTGCGATCGCCATGCTTGGTGGCATCGAATCGCTGCTGTCGGCGGTCGTTGCCGATGGCATGACCGGACGTCGCCACCGCTCGAACTGCGAGTTGGTGGCACAGGGCCTGGCGAACATGGCCTCCGCGCTATGCGGCGGCATACCGGTCACCGGGACGATTGCCAGAACCGCCACGAACGTGCGCGCGGGCGCGCGAGGGCCGGTGTCCGGCATGCTCCATGCGGTCTTCCTGCTGGTCTTTCTGATGCTCGCGGGCAATCTGATGGGCTATGTGCCGCTGGCGGTGCTGGCCGCCGTCCTCGTCGTCGTCGCCTGGACCATGGCCGAGAAGCGCGAGTTCCTGTCGCTGCTCAGAGCCTCGCGCGGCGATGCGATCGTGCTCCTCGCTGCCTTCCTGCTGACCGTCTTCGTCGACCTGACCGCCGGAATCGGTGTCGGCATCGTCCTCGGTTCGCTGCTGTTCATGCACCGGATGGCGGAGGCGATCGAGGTGAAGACATCCACACGCATGATCGAGGAGGACGTCGCCGACGGCAGTCCCGGCGCGGCCGCGTTCGGCGCCTCCTACCCCGCGGACCGCGATATCGCTCTCTACCGGCTGAGCGGCGCGTTCTTCTTCGGGGCGGCGGCGACTGTCGGCGCGGTGTTCGACCAGATCGGCCAGCCGCCGAAGGTCTTCGTGCTGGACATGGCCGGGGTTCCCTTCCTCGACACGACCGGCGCCTATACGCTGGAGACCTTCGTCCACAAGCTGGAGCGGGGAGGCACAGCGGTGATCATCGCCGGCGCACGACCGCCCATCGCGCGCACCCTCGCGCATTTCGGGATGGTTGCGCCAAGGATCGCCTTCGCCGCGACGGCCGAGGCCGCCCTCGCGGCCGCGCGCGGGCGGCTTGCGGCTAACTGAGGTCCTTCGCCGGCCGCGCCCGTCCGAAGGCAAAGGCGGCGGCGAAAAAATAGAGGCTGGAGACGACGAGCAGGCCGGTCACCCATGCCGGGGGCGCCAGCGAATGGAGGAGCGCCAGCGCCGCCGCGACGCTCCAGAGCGCCAGCGTGGCAAAGGTCGCGATCCGCAGCCGCCTGACCCGCAGCGGATGGACGAAGACGAAAGGCGCGAAGGTCGCCGCGATCAGGCCCAGCACGACCACGGCATTGACCGCCGGCGGCGCCGCGACCACGAACAGCACGAAGGCGGCGATGTTCCAGATGGCCGGGAAGCCGCGGAAGCCGCCCTCGGCCGTCTTCATGGCCGTGTCGGCGAAATAGAAGGCGGAGGACAGCGCGATGGCGGCGGCGAGCGGCCAGCCCAAGCCTTCCGGCAGGAGGCCCGACAGGGCCAGAGCGTAGGCGGGAACGATCACATAGGTCAGGTAGTCGATGATCAGGTCCAGCACTTCGCCGGAAATGCGCGGCAGGGCCTCGCCGACCTTGAGGGCACGCGCGAAGGTCCCGTCGATGCCATCGACTACCAAAGCGGCTCCGAGCCAGAGAAACATGGTGGTCCAGCGCCGGTCGACGGCGGCGTGAAGGGCGAGCAGGCCGAGCACGGCGCCGGAGGCGGTGAAGGCATGGACCGCGAGCGCCGCGAACGGGCTGCCGGGCTTGCTCTCGCCGCTCATGGGTGGTTCCCCGTCGTCGGACCCGCGCAAGCGGATGGGCTGCGACAATAGGGAAGCACGGCGCGCTCCGCCAGCAGGCAAGGCGGTCTGGAGGGGGCCGCCGCCGGATGATAGGACTGCCCCGAAGGAGACAAGCGATGGCATCCGCACCGGACCCGGTCATGGACGGCGCGCCGGCATCGAGCCGCGACGTGATCATCGTCGGCGGCGGACCGGCCGGCCTGTTCGCCGCGCTCGCGCTGAAACAGGCGGGGCTGTCGCCGACCATTGTCGCACCAGCCATGAACGGGCCAGGCGATCCGCGCTCCAGCGCCCTGCTTGGCGGCTCGGTGCGGGCACTCGAGCGCATGGGCGTCTGGCCGCTGATCGCGGCGAAGGCCGCGCCGCTGCGCCTGATGCGCCTGGTCGACGATACGGGGGGCCTCATCCGCGCGCCGTTGTTCGAGGGGCGCTGCGAGGAGATCGGCCTCGACGCCTTCGGCTACAACCTGCTCAACGACGATCTCAATCGCGGCCTGAAAGCGGCGGTCGACGCCGCCGGCATCGTAGTCGTTGCCGACAAGGCGGTCGAAGTGTCGCTCGATGGCGAGATGGCGACGGTCGCCCTCGCCTCGGGTGGCCGATTGTCTGCACCGCTGGTCGCGGGCGCGGACGGACGCGCGTCCATCGTGCGCGCAGCCGCCGGCATCGACGCGGTCGCGACCCGCTATCCGCAGACGGCGGTGACCGCCAATTTCCGCCACAGCCGCCCGCACGACGACGCCTCGACCGAGTTCCACACCACGAGCGGCCCCTTCACGCTCGTGCCCCTGCCGGGCGATCGATCAAGCCTCGTCTGCGTTGTGACGCCGGCGGATGCGGACCGGCTCCTCGCCATGGACGACATGACCTTTTCCCGCGAGATCGAGCGGCGCTCGCAGGCGATCCTCGGCAAGGTCACGGTCGAGCCGGGACGTGGCCGGTTCGAGCTCTCCGCCATGACACCCCGCAGCTTCGCCGGCCAGCGCGCCGCGCTGATCGGCGAGGCCGCCCATGTCCTGCCGCCGATCGGCGCGCAGGGCCTGAATCTCGGTCTGCGCGACGGTGCCGCCCTCGCGGAGGTTCTCGCCGATGCGTTTGCGGCGGGAGCGGATATCGGCAGCCCCGACGTGCTCGGCGCCTATGATCGTGCCCGGCGCGCGGATGTCGTCGCCCGCACTTTCGCGGTGGATGCGCTCAACCGCTCGCTGCTCTCGCCGTTCCTGCCCGTGCAGGCGCTCCGCGGCGCGGGTCTCTGGCTGATGGATCGGGTCGGGCCGCTTCGCCGCGCCTTCATGCGCGAAGGGCTGGCGCCGTCGATGGCCGAGCCGCGGCTGATGCGCGCCGATCTGGCGGACGCGGCCTGAGGGTCAGAACAGGTTGATCGGCAGCATGTCGTTCTTCACAAGATAGAGCACGCTGGTCAGCGTCAGGACCGAGACGACGGTGCCGAGCAACACGGCGTTGGACGCTTCCTCGACCCAGGTGTCGTACTGCCGCGCGATGATGAACACGTTGAGCGCCGGCGGCAGGCAGGCCATCAGCGCCGCCGTGTAGATCCACGAGGTCTCGAAACGCCCGAGCGCGGAGAGGATGACGACCACCAGTACTGGATGGACGATGAGCTTCAGCACGAGGATCGGCGAGATCGAGGCCGCGACCCGCCCGAGCGCCGCGAAGCTCTCCATGCGCAGGGCCACCGTCACGCCGAGCGTGAACAACGCCACGGGAGCCGCGGCGGACTGCAGGAAGGCCAGCAGCCGGTCCAGCATTTCCGGCGGATCAAACTGCACGAAGGCGGAGACGACGCCGGCGACGGTCGCGATGATGAAGGGATGCGTGACGATCTTCTTCACGACCTCGACCACCACCGACAGGGCCGAGCGTTGCTCGGTGCCGGCCAGCGCCATCAGGAGCGGCACCAGCGAGAACAGCAGGATGTTGTCGAAACAGAAGATCAGCGCCACCGGCACGGCGGCGTCGGGGCCGATGGTCGAGAAGGCAAGACCGGGCCCCATGTAGCCGATATTCCCATAAGCCGCGCAGATACCGGCAGCCGTCGCGTGCCGCATGTGGCCTCGCGAGCGGAGCATCACATAGGCAAAGCCGAGCGCGAAAACCGTGTAGGTCGCCAGCGTTGTGCCGACAATGAAGGGGACATTGTTGAGCTTTTCGAGCGGCGTCTTGGCGAGGATGCGAAAGAACAGCGCCGGTAGCGCGATGTAGATGAGGAAGAAATTCATCCAGCCGAGGCCGGCTTCCGGGATCGGCGTGCCGCGCCAGGCCTTGAACCGCGCGGTGAAGAAGCCGAGCGCGATCAGGCCGAAGAACGGCATGGCAAGGTTCAGGACCTGGATCATGACGGAGCACGAGAACTCATCGCCCGAGCGCTAAGGCCGTGGGCCCGGCCGGTCAACGCGCCGGAGGACAGGGGCTCAATGCAGGCCGGAGCGGCGGGCGCGGTATTCGCCGTCGTCATCGCGCTCGAAGACCTCGTCGACCTGGGGGTGCCGCACGGGGTCGCCGCTGGTGTCGAGTTCGAGGTTCTGCTCCGAGACATAGGCGACGTACTCGCTCTCGGCGTTCTCAGCGAACAGGTGATAGAATGGCTGATCCTTGACCGGCCGGATCTCCTTCGGAATGGATTCGTACCACTCGTCGGTGTTCGAGAAGGTCGGGTCGACGTCGAAGACCACCCCCCGGAACGGATAGAACCGGTGGCGGACGACCTGCCCGATCTTGAACTTTGCGGTCCGCGGCTTGTCGATCACGATGGTGGCGCGCCTGAAATTTGCCGGCTGATGGGCGGCGGACACAATCCCCTATGGCTTTGCTTGTCAACTCGAAAGAGTTGCGCCTGCGCGGCGGGGGGCAGAGGCCGGGCGGGCCGTTGAGGGCAGCCGGCAGCTGTCTCGGTCAACAGCAGAGGGATCACCGAAGAACCCGTTTGACCAGGCTCCAAAAATGGGTTGATATAGTTGCAAATAATTCGCATAAGCAAAACTGGAGGGCGCTCATGCCGATGTCGTTGTCATTGGGAATCGCTGCACGTCGGCGCCTGTGCGGCGCCATACTCGCTGGCCTTGCGGCAGTCGCCGTCTGGCCGCAGCCGGCGTCTGCGGAGGACAGGTTCTTCACCGTGCTCGCCGTCGAGCCCCGCGGTGGCGTGACCGCCGACCGCGAGCCGTTCCCGACCCAGCCCCTGCCCGGTGGAGGCGGCTATGTGACCAATCCGCCCAATGCGCAGGGCCGATGGGAGGTCAGCGCCTATATCTGGCAGCCAAGCCAGATCGTGGTGAATCAGGGCGACCGGGTCACGCTGGAATTCGTCGGCATCAACGGTGCCGAGCATCCCACCATGATTGCCGCCTTCGGCCAGAGCTTCACCCTGAAGCGTGGCCATGCCCACCGTGTCATCTTCGTTGCCGATCGCGCCGGCATGTTCGGCTTTGTTTGCGGGACCCACCAGCCGTCGATGACCGGCGCGCTGGTGGTGCTGCCGAAGCCCTGACTTTTCAGAGAGCGTAGCGGCTCGCGTAGTCGGGGTCTTTTGACGCCACGATCCTGGCGAGGTCGACGATGACCTTGGCCTGTTTCCAGGTGGCGTCGTCCTGCATCTTGCCGTCGATCATCACCGCGCCGCTGCCATCCGGCATGGCGGCCAGGATTTTCGCGGCGAAAGCGACTTCCGCCGGATCGGGCGAGAACACACGCTTGGCGATGTCGATCTGCGTCGGGTGCAGCGTCCAGGCGCCGGCGCAGCCCATCAGGAAGGCGTTGCGGAACTGCGTCTCGCAGGCGAGCGGGTCCGAGAAGTCCCCGAAAGGGCCGTAGAAGGCCTTCAATCCGTTGGCGGCGCAGGCATCGACCATCTTGGCGATCGTGTAGTGCCAGAGGTCCTGCTGGTAGACGGCGCGCGGGGCATCGGCCGCCGCGTCCGCCACCACCTTGTATTCGGGGTGGCCGCCGCCGACGCGGGTGGTTTTCATGGCGCGCGAGGCGGCAAGGTCGGCCGGACCGAGGCTCATGCCGTGCATGCGGGGCGAAGCCGCCGCGATAGCGTCGACGTTCTTCACGCCTTCCGCCGTTTCCAGGATCGCGTGGATCAGGATCGGCTTGCGGATGACGTGCTTGGCCTCGAGCTGGGCGAGGAACTGGTCGAGATAATGGATGTCCCAGGCACCCTCGACCTTGGGCAGCATGACGACATCGAGCTTGTTACCGATCGCTGCGACGATCTCGGCGAGGTCGTCGAGAATCCAGGGCGAATTCAGCGCATTGACGCGCGTCCAGACCCCGGTCGAACCGAAATCGGTGGCGGCAACCATCTCGATGAAGCCGCGTCGCGCCGCCTCCTTGGCGTCGAGCGGAATGGCGTCCTCGAGATTGCCGAGCACGACATCGACGGATTTCGCGAGTTCCGGAACCTTCGCGCGCACTTTTTCCATGTGCGGCGGCACGAAATGGATCATGCGCTCCAGCCGGACGGGCAATTCGCGGTAGGGCTCGGGCGCACCGATGGCGAGCGGCTTGTAGACGTTGCGCGGCAGCTTCATGGCGCCCTCCCTGATGACTTTGGGTTAGCCGAGCCTATTGCCGCGCACAATTCCGTGGAAGGGCGGATGCTGCAGCGCAAACGAAAACGGCGCGGATCGCTCCGCGCCGTTCGAAGAGGTCAGGTCGACCAGGTCAGCGCTGCGGCGGCGCCAGCGGCGCTGCGCCCGGGATCGGCGCCATGCCGGGCAGCGGAGCCGCCGCACCGGGCGCGCCCTGCTGCTGGCGCTGCTGCTCCTGCAGGCGGCGCTGGGCCTCCTCGCCACGGCGCTGCAGTTCGGCCTGGAGCCGGCGCTGGCTCTCCTCGTAGGCCTTCGGATCGACCGGCGCGCCGTCATAGGAGGCGGCGAAACCCTGCAGCGACATGCCGAGCGAGATGGCCCGGTTGTTCATGTTGACGACCTGGATGTTCAAGTTGTTCGAGCGCTTCATGCGCGTCAGGAAGTCGGCCGGCATCTCCATCTGCGCGAAACAGGCGTTCGGCAGGCAGACCTCGTAGCGCATGGCCTGCGGCTGGGGGGCGCCCTGCCCGCCCTCGAGCACGACGCGGATGCCCGGCTGGAGCGACATGCCGACCGGAACGGCGATGATCAGGCGGGGGCGCTCCCCCTCAAGTTCACGAATCTGGACGGAGGCCAGCATCTGGCCGTTCTCGGCGCGGGTTTCCTGCACGACCATGCAGAGCTTCTTGACGGTCGGCGGCGTGCGCTCGTCGGTCGGCACATTGTCGCAGAGCTTGACCCAGGGCGTCTGGACGGCACCGAGATTCTCGTTCGGCGTGCCGGCTGCGGGGGCGGCCGGCGCGGCGGCGGCAGGTGCAGCCGGCGCCGGCTGCGCGGGACGCTGGGCCGGACGCGGCTGGGCCTGCTGCGCGACGGCGACGGCGGGGGCCAGGAGCAGCGCGGCGCCGAGGCCGAGACGAGCCACGACTTTGGCGGAAACGAACATCAACGGGCCCTTTCGATCGTGTCCGGGGCGCGCTCGGTATGCGGCGGGTCGGACGGGCAGGATTTGGAACGGACGCGCTCTTTCGCCGTGGAACGTGGCGACATGGTGGCGCGGCCGGAGCGTGCGCTCAATAGCCGCTCGCCGGCGCGTTGAAAAGCCGGAATCGGTGCGCTTCATGCTAGCATCCGCACCATGGCGCTTCTCTTCATGCCCCGATTCCGCATTGCCCTCGGCGCCCTGGCCGCCGTCGTCCTCGGCGGCCCGGCGGCGGAGGCGAACGACTGGCCGCGAACCGACATCCGGCCCGCCATTGCGATGCATGGCGAGCCCGCTTCCCCGCCCGACCTGGTCCATCGCCGCTACGTCAATCCCGATGCGCCGAAGGGCGGGCGGCTGGTCTTCGGCGTGCCGGGAACCTTCGACACACTGAACCCCTTCGTGGTGCGCGGCCTCTCCGTGCCGGGCGCGCGCCAGTACCTGCACGAAACCCTGATGACGCGCGGCTACGACGAGCCGTTCTCGCTCTATCCGCAGATCGCGCGCGGGCTGGAAGTACCCGACGACCGGTCGTGGGTGATCTTCCATGTCGATCCGCGGGCGCGGTTCTCGGACGGGCGGCCGGTCACCGCCCGTGACGTGCGATTCTCCTTCGATCTCTTGCGCACACACGGGCGCCCGAACCATCGCAGCTATTACGGCAAGGTCGCGAAGGTCGACCTGATCGACGACCTGACCATCCGTTTCGACCTGGCGGGCGCGAACGACCGCGAACTGCCGATGATCCTCGGCCTCATGCCGATCCTGCCGGCGCACGCGATCGATCCGGAGACATTCGAGGAGACCACGCTGACACCGCTCCTCGGCTCCGGTCCCTATGTCGTCGGGGACATCCGGCCGGGCGAGAGCGTCACGCTGAAGCGCAATCCCGACTGGTGGGGTCGGGACCTGCCGATCAACCGCGGCCTGTTCAATGCGGACGAGTTGCGGTTCGACTTCTACCGCGACGGCAACACGCTGTTCGAGGCCTTCAAGAAGGGCCTCGTCGACAGCCGCGTCGAGGGCGATCCGGGACAATGGGCGTCGGGCTACGATTTTCCGGCCATGCGCGAGGGCCGGATCACCCGCGAGACCATCCGGCCGGGCACGCCCAAGGGCATCCGCGGTTTTGCCATGAACAGCCGCCGACCCGTCTTCGCGGATGCGCGCGTGCGCGAGGCCCTCGGGCTGCTGTTCGACTTCGAATGGACCGACCGCAACCTCTATTCCGGCGGCTTCGAGCGTTCGCAATCGCTGTTCGAGGGCTCCGACCTCTCCGCCCGCGGCAGGCCGGCCGATGCCAGCGAGCGAGACCTGATCGCCCGGGTTGGGGCGTCGATCCGTGCCGATATCCTTGAGGGCAGCTATGAGGTGCCGCGCTCCGACGGCTCGGGCTCGGATCGCAACCGTTTGCGCGAGGCGATCCGCCTGTTCGAGGCGGCCGGCTGGGTGCTGAACGCCGGCGTGCTCAGGCATCGCGGCACGGGTCAGCCCTTCGCCTTCGAAATCCTCGTCGCGACGCGCGATCAGGAGCGGCTCGCGCTGACCTACCAGCGCTTCCTACGCCGTGCGGGGATCGCGGCCACCGTCCGTAACGTCGACGCGGTGCAATACGACCGCCGGCTGCGCGAATACGATTTCGACATGGTCGACTACCGCTGGTGGAATACATCGCTCTCGCCGGGCAACGAGCAGGCCTTCTACTGGGGCAGCGTCGCCGGCCGCAGCCCCGGCAGTCGCAACCTGCCGGGCATCGCCGATCCGGCGGTCGACCGCCTGGTCGAAACCATCGTCGAGGCAAGGACGCGCGAGGGCCTCATCGCGGCCGCCCGCGCGCTCGACCGAACGATCACGTCCGGCTTCTATTTCGTGCCCCTGTTCCACCAGCCGGCGCAGTGGATAGCGCGCTGGAACCATGTCGGAATGCCTGCCGAATCATCGGTTTTCGGCTATCTCACGGAGACATGGTGGCGTCGCGACGCCTCTGGGGCTGCGCAGCGGTGATTCTCAACCGGACCAACAAGGACAGACCGACCGGCGTCGCCGGACGCGCGACGATCGACGGCCTGTTGCGTCGTGCCGCGGAGATCAGGCCGCAGGACCCGGCGCTCCGCGACGCGCCCAACCGGCCCCACATTCTCGGCGGCCAATGCCTGAACCTCAGCTGGAGCGAACTCGACGGCATCGTCGATGCCGTGGCGGGGCGGTTGCGCGGGCTCGGCCTGTCGACCGATGGCGTGGTGGCCACGCAGTTCGCCCTGTCCTCCGAGGCCGTCATCGCACTGCTCGCGATCGCGCGCGCGGGGCTCATCGCCGCCCCGGTACCGCTCGGCTGGGGACGGCGGGAGACGGTCACGCACCTCCAGCGCGTGGGCGCGCGCGCGATCCTGACCGCCGGCCGCGCCGGCCCGGTCGAATGCGCGGAGCTGATGCGCTACGCGGCGGCCGAGTGCTTCTCGGTGCGCGCGGTCCTGTCGCTCGGCGGCCCCGCGCTCGACGGCGTGATGGCGCTGGACGATGTGCTGGATGCGACGGTCGAGGCCGAGCGCGTCGAGATCGAACGGCCGGGCAACCCGGCCGATCACGTCGCGCTGGTGACGGCGGACGCGACGCCCGAGGGCCATGTCGCCGTCCCCCGCAGCCACAACGAACTGATCGCCGGCGGGCTTGCCGCCTTCATCGCGGGGGCGCCCGACGAGGGATCGGTGATCGCGGCGACGCTGGCCCCGGACACATTCGCGGGGCTCGCCCTGCAGGTCATTCCCTGGCTGATGTGCGGCGGACAACTCGTGACCCATCCGCCACTGGCGATCCGCGCGCTGATCAACGATCTCGCCGAAAGCGGCGCCAGCCATCTGGTGATCCCGGCAGCGGCGGCCGTGGGCCTCGACCGCGCCGGACCGGAGGCGCTGGCCTCGCTGCGCCACGTGGCCCTTCTCGCGCGGCGCGGGGTCGACGCGGCCGCGGCACCGGCCGAAGGCGGCTTCGGCCGCGACATGTTCTTCGCGGCCGGCGAGGCCGGGCTCGCAAGGGTGGTCGCATCCGACGGCGCGCTGACGCTCGGCGTCGACAGCCTGGCGACCGGCGGCGGCCAGACGCCCGTCCTGATCGAGACCCGCCTCAGTGCGGAAGGCCGGCTGCTGATGCGCGGGGCCATGGTGCCGCAATGCGCTTTTCCGCCCGGCGCGGAGCACGGGCTGCCGCCATTCTGGGCGACCGATGCCGAGGGCTTCCGCGATACCGGCATCGCGGTGACGGCGGGCGCGGCGCCGAAGACACTGCTGCCGGCCGCCGACATGGCCGGACTGGTTGCCATCGGCGGACGGCGCTTCGCCGAGGCGGACATTCGCGCCGCCTATGCGGAAGCCGGCGGCGAGATCGCGCCGGTGGTGCGCGCCGACCCGGTCCTCGGACAGCGCGTCTCGGGTGTCATCGGCGATGGCCGGGCGATCGTCGGGCTGTCGCAGCGGCTGGCGGAGACCGGCGTGACGCCGCTGGGCATCCCCGGCGGTGCGCGGCAGAGCGGGCCCCTGCCCTTCGAGGACACCCGGCCGAAAGAGGCTTCACCGGGTCGTGATGCCCTGGCCGACACCCAGGCCGTGCTGGAACAGCTGCTCAACGTAGCGAAGGCCGCCGCGCGGCGATAAGGTCCGGTTTTGCCGCCTGGAGACCCGCATGACCCAGACCGCCTTGACCGTCGACGTGATCTCCGATGTCGTCTGCCCGTGGTGCTTCATCGGCAAGCGGCGGCTCGAAAAGGCGCTTGCCCTGGTGCCGGAGATCGCCGTCGACATCCACTGGCGGCCCTATCAGCTGGCGCCGGAACTGCCGGCGGGCGGCGTTCCCCGGCGCGACTACATGATCGGCAAGTTCGGCTCGGCCGAGCGTATCGCGCAGATCCACGAGCGGCTGACCGGCATCGGCGCCGAGGAAGGCATTGCCTTCGCCTTCGACAGGATCGAGGTTGCGCCGAACACGATGAACGCTCATCGCCTGGTGCTCTGGGCGCGCGCCGGCGGGCAGCAGGACGCGGTGGTCGAGAGCCTGTTCCGCGCCTTTTTCGTTGAAGGTCGTAATCTCGCGGACGATACGGTCCTCGTTGCAATCGGCGAGGCTCACGGTCTCGATCCCGCGCTTCTGACCGAGCTCTATGCCTCGGAGGTCGACATCGATCGCACCCAGCGGGAGATCGGGTCAGCCCAGCGCATCGGCGTGACCGGGGTTCCCTTCTTCATCGTCGGCGGCAAGTACGGCATTGCCGGCGCCGAGGCGCCCGAGACGATCGCCGGGGCGATCCGGCAGGCGGCGTCCGAGGCGGGCGCGGCGGCCGCGGCGTCATGAGGACCTCGCCTGTCCCGCACGCCGTTGCCGCGGATGTGGCGACAGGCTAAGTCGGCTTCATGGCTCACGGATCACGCCTCACCCATCTCGACGCCAGCGGGCAGGCCAATATGGTCGACGTCTCGGCGAAGCCCGCGACCGAGCGTGTGGCGGTTGCCGCCGGGCGCGTCGTGATGAAGCCGGAGACGCTGGCTCTCGTGCGCGCGGGCGAGGCCAAGAAGGGCGACGTACTCGGCACGGCCCGGATCGCCGGCATCATGGCGGCCAAGCGTACGCATGACCTCATTCCGCTCTGCCATCCGCTTCTGATCAGCAAGGTGACGGTCGAGATCGAGCCGAACGACGCCCTCCCCGGCGTCGAGGTGCGCGCCACCGTGAAGGTTGCCGGCCAGACCGGCGTCGAAATGGAGGCCCTGACGGCCGTCTCCGTTGCCTGCCTGACGGTCTACGACATGGTCAAGGCGGTCGACCGCGGCATGCGGATCGAGGCGATCCGCGTCGTCGAGAAGACCGGCGGCGCCTCGGGCAGCTTCCGGGCGGAGTGATCATGGCGGGGCTGACGCCGGTCGCAGAGGCGCTCGCCAAGGTCCTGGATGGCGCGGTGCCGCTGCCGGAAGAACAGGTGGCCGTCGGCGACGCGGACGGGCGGGTGCTGGCGCGCGACCTCGTCTCGCGCCGCACGCAGCCGCCGGCCGACATGTCCTCCATGGACGGCTATGCCGTGCGGGCGGCCGACCTGCCGGGCACGCTGCCGGTCGCCGGCGAGGCGGCCGCGGGACGGCCATACGCCGGCGCCATGCCAGACGGCGCGGTGCTCCGCATCTTCACCGGCGCGGAGATACCGGACGGCGCCGATGCCGTGGTCATGCAGGAGGACGTCGCGCGCAGCGGCGACATGGCGTCCTTCGCCGCCGCGCCACGACCCGGCCAGTTCATCCGAAAGCGCGGCCTCGACTTTTCCGAGGGCGTGATGGCCCTCCCCGCCGGCACGCTGATCGACCCGCCCAAGCTTGGCCTCGCCGCGGCCATGAACCATGCGACCGTCGCCGTGCACCGCCGGCCGCGCGTCGCCATCCTCTCGACCGGCGACGAACTGGTCGAGCCCGGCGCCGAGCCCGGCCCCGGCCAGATCGTATCCTCCAACGCGCTCGCGCTGGCCGCGCTCGTGCGCCGCGAAGGCGCCGTCGCGACGATCCTCGGCATCGTGCCCGACCGGCTTGGCGCGACGCTCGCTGCCGTCCGCCGGGCGCGGGAGGACGGCTACGACATCCTCGTCACCTCGGGCGGCGCGTCGGTCGGCGAGCACGACCTGATTCGCGAGGTTTTGCGCGCGGAAGGCGCGGAGCCGGCCTTCTGGAAGATCGCCATGCGGCCAGGCAAGCCCTTGATGATGGCCAATCTCGGTGGCATGCGCCTGCTCGGCCTGCCCGGCAACCCCGTCGCCTCTTTCGTCTGCGCGACGCTGTTCCTCAGCCCCCTGCTGCGACGGCTGGCGGGACGGACGGACATCCTGCTAACGGAGGAGGATGCCGTTCTCGGCGCCGATCTTGGCGCTAACGACCACCGGCAGGACTATTTGCGTGCTGTGTTGTCGGGACGGCAGGGTCCGCCGGTCGCCACTCCCTTCCCGGTCCAGGATTCGTCGATGATCCGGGTGCTGGCCGAATCCGATGCGCTGGTGATACGGGCTCCGCATGCCCCGGCCGCGCCCAGGGGCGCACCCTGCCGGATCATCCGTCTGGCGCGTTGATAGCCGACTTCACGAAATATCAATGCTTGCGGAACACATAAAGAACAGATAGTGTCTGTTCATGATCTGTTCGATGCGAGTCGGACTGTCGCAACGAGGGCGGAACCCGATGCTGACGCGCAAGCAACACGAGCTTCTTCGCTTCATCCAGGAGCGGCTGAAGGAGAGCGGCGTGCCGCCGTCCTTCGACGAGATGAAGGAGGCGCTGGACCTGAAGTCGAAATCCGGCATCCACCGGCTCATCACTGCACTCGAGGAGCGTGGCTTCATTCGCCGCCTGCCGAACCGGGCGCGGGCGCTCGAAATCATCAAGCAGCCGGAGCAGTCGGCGGGTCCCCAGCGCGGCAAGTTCTCGCCGAGCGTCATCGAGGGATCGCTCGGCCGGGCCCGGCCCGCTTCGGCGGACGACGACACCGTCATGCCGGTCTCCGTGCCACTGATGGGCCGGATCGCCGCCGGCGTGCCGCGCGAAGCGATCGAGCAGCGGACCTCCACCATCTCCGTGCCGCCGGAAATGCTGAGCCGGGGCGAGCACTACGCGCTTGAGGTGCGCGGCGACTCGATGATCGAGGCTGGCATTCTTGAAGGTGACCTCGCCCTGATCCGCCGCGGCGAGAATGCCGAGACCGGCGACATCATCGTCGCGCTGATCGACGACGAGGAGGCAACGCTGAAGCGCTTGCGCAAGCGCGGCACGTCGATCGCGCTGGAGGCCGCCAATCCGGCCTACGAGACGCGGGTGCTGGGTCCCGACCGCGTGCGCATCCAGGGCAAGCTCGTCGGGTTGATTCGCCGCTACTGAGCGGGATCGGCGGGCCCTTCGATCTCGTCAGGTAGATCGGCGGGGATAGGGTTCGCGAGCGGCGGTGTTGCCGCCGCGGCGCGGACCAGCGGCGGCGGCTCTCCAGATGGTCGCGGACGGAACCACGGCCGAGACGAGCCCTCTGCACGCGCCATCTCGACGCGATAGGTGTCGCCCGTCCGGAAAAGCCGCACGGCGCCTGTCCAGGCCAGTGCCCGGGTGTCGATCACCTGTGCGCGGCAGACGGCCGGCAGAGCGAAGCGGGTAACGATGACCCGCGCCTCGTGGCAATCGTCGGCGACCGCTTCGGGCAGGCGCGGCACGGCGATGCGCCCTCCCTCGGGGAGCGGCATGGCACAGCCGAGCGTGTCGCAGCGCACGCCCGCCATGAGCGAATTGTCCGTGGCGATGCGGGCATCGCCGTCGGAGGAGAGCCAGCGCTGCACGGTGAAGCGGTTGCCCCGCGGGGACACGACCCTGAGCCGTCCATCCTGCCCGCGCGCGGCGACGGTGAACCCCTCGGCGTCGATGACGATGGATGGTTTTGCACCACCGGGGACCAGGATGAGTCCGACGGCGAAGACGGGAATGCCTGCCCAGCGCAGCGACGTCGACAGCAGCGCGAGCAGGATGAAGCCGGCCGACATCAGGCCGAGCGCGATGGGGCCGAACGACGGCACGATCGCCTTGCCGCCTGGCCAGGACGCCACCCATTCCGCGATCCGGATGAACAGGTCGACACCCATCCCGGCAAGCGCCCAGACCGGCTTGTCCCAGCCGAACGGCCAGAGCAGCAGCGCCAGGATCTCCAGCGGCATGACGAAGAACTCGATGATCGGCGCGCCCATCAGGTTGCCGGGCACGCCGTAGAACTGGACCGTGTTGAAATGGAAGGCGGAATAGGGCGTCGTCGCCAGCGAGGCGACGAAGGAGCTCATGGCAAGGCCGGCAACGCCATTGGTGATCAGGAGCAGCGTGCGGCCGGCGCCGAAGCCGTCATCGGCATGGCGCTCCGCCCAGGGGCGGAGCATGACGTAGCCGGAAATCAGCGCCAGCGTTGCGGCGAAGGACATCTGGAAGCTCGGCCCGAGCAGGCTTTCGGGCAGGATGATCATGACGGCAAGGGCGGCGATGGCGAGCGTGCGCAAGGTGAGCGCGCCGCGGTCCAGCATGACGCCAATGAGGACCACGGCGATCATCAGCCAGGACCGCTGCGTCGCGACCTCGGCACCGGAGATGACCAGATAGGCGGTGGCGACGATCAGCGCGACCAGGGCCGCCCAGGCCTTGACGCGGCGCCTCAGCGCGAGCGCCGGGATGAGGGCGAGCCCGCCGCGGACGACAGCGAAGATCAGCGCGGCTACCAGCGCCATGTGGAAGCCGGAGATGGACAGGATGTGGTAGAGGCCGGACGAGCGCATGGCCTCGTTGAGGCCTTCGGGAATACCGTCGCGCTTGCCGGTGACCAGGGCATCGGCAATGGCGCCGGAATGGCCGGGGATCGCTGTCCGGATCCGCTCGCTGATCGCTGAGCGCAGGCGGTCGAGCGCGGCCCTTGCCCTGACCCCGAGCGGCGCTTCCTCGACGTCCGCCGGCGTCACGCGGCCGACCACGAAGCCGGTGGCGCCGATGCCGGTGAAATAGGCGTCGCGGCCGAAGTCGAACAGGCCGGGCGCCGCCGGGTCGGCCGGCGGGCGCAGGCGGCCGGAGAAGGTCACGGCTTCGCCGACTTTGGCACCGGAGGCCGCGCGGCTGGTCACGCGGATGCGCGGCGGGGCATGGGCGAGCGGCGGCTCGATGGCGATCACGCGCAGGGTCAGGCGGTCGCCGTTCTCGCGCCGTTCCACGACCTCCACCCAGGCCGTAATGCGCAGGAAAGCCGTCTCCACCCCGAGAACGGGGTGTCCGACGAGGTGGGTGCGCAGCGCCGCTGCCGAGAAGCCGGCGGCTGCGGTGGCCAGCGCGGCCGCGGCCAGGAAGGCCCAGTGATGATCGCGCAGGCGGCGAGCAAGGACCGCGAGCGCGAGCGCCGCCGCGATCGGCGCCCAGAGGGTCGGTTCGTCCGGCGCGCCGAAATAAGCGAGAATCCCGCAACCGAAGGCGACGGGCAGGAACAGGAAGGCGCGGCCGCGCTCGATCTCGGCTTCCGCCCAGCCCGCGAGCCTCAGCCGGGCCTCGCCAAGGACGAGCCAGCCACGAGCGGCGGCGGCCGGTTCCCCCGCCCCGGCCCAAACCGCTGCTATCGCTTTCGCCCGCGCCCGCAACCGACGCTCCCCAAGCGGCGCGCGGCATGCTACAGCCACGCGCTTTCCGGGCCGAGCCTAATCCGCCCGCGCCCCTCCTGTCGTCTTCGGAAGAATCATGACGGTCGTCACCCGTTTCGCCCCCTCCCCGACCGGCTACCTGCATATTGGCGGGGCGCGCACGGCGCTGTTCAACTGGCTCTATGCGCGCAAGACCGGCGGCACCATGCTGCTGCGCATCGAGGATACGGACCGCCAGCGCTCGACCACCGAGGCGATCGAGGCGATCCTCGACGGCCTGTCGTGGCTTGGCCTCGCATGGGACGGCCAGACCACCTTCCAGTTTGCGCGCGCCGAGCGGCACGCCGAGGTCGCCGGCCAGTTGCTGGCCGCGGGCAAGGCCTATCACTGCTACGCCACGCCGGAAGAGCTCGAGGAGATGCGGGCGCTCGCCATGAAGGAGGGCCGGCCGCCCCGTTATGACGGGCGCTGGCGCGACCGCGACCCCTCCGCGGCCCCGCCTGGCGTCAGGCCGGTGATCCGCCTGAAGGCCCGGCACGACGGCGAGACCGTGGTCAACGACGAGGTGCAGGGCCGCGTGGTGATCCCCAACAAGGATCTCGACGACCTGATCCTCCTGCGCTCGGACGGCACGCCGACCTACATGCACGCAGTCGTCGTCGACGACCACGACATGGGCGTCACCCACATCATCCGGGGCGTCGACCACCTGACCAATGCGGCCCGTCAGACGCAGATCTACGAGGCTTTGGGCTGGGACGTGCCATCCATGTCGCATATCCCGCTGATTCACGGCGCGGATGGCGCCAAGCTCTCCAAGCGCCATGGCGCGCTCGGCGTCGAGCAGTACCGGGCGCTGGGCTATCTACCGGAAGCGCTGCGCAACTATCTCGTCCGGCTCGGCTGGAGCCAGGGCGACCGCGAGTTCTTCTCGACCGAGGAGATGATCGAGGCCTTCGACCTCACCGGCGTCGGACGCTCTCCCGCCCGCTTCGACTTCGTCAAGCTGGAGGCGGTCAACGGCCACTATATCCGCAACGCCGACGATGCCCGGCTGGTCGCCGCCATCGACGACGTGCTGCCCCATATCGAGAATGGCGCGGCGATCAAGGCCGCGCTGACGCCCGAGGTCCGGGCGCAGCTGATCCGGGCCATGCCCGGGCTGAAGGAGCGGGCCAAGACCGTGCTCGACCTGATCGACGGCGCCGGCTTCCTGTTCGCGCAGCGCCCGCTCGCGGTCGACGACAAGGCGCGCGTGCTGCTGAGTGATGACGCACGGCGCCATCTCGCCGGCGCGCATGCACGCCTCGCGGCTCTCCCCGAGTGGAGCGCCGGGGCCGCCGATGCGGCGGTGCGGGCCGAGGTCGAGGCGCGCGGCATCAAGCTCGGCGCGCTCGCCCAGCCGCTGCGCGCGGCTTTGACCGGCCGCACCACATCGCCCGGAATCTTCGACGTTCTGGACGTTCTGGGCCGGGAGGAAAGCCTCGCGCGGATCGCCGACCAGGCGCGTTTCTGACACCTGTCGCAAGCCGGCCGCGGGCCGCTTTCTCATCCTTCCGTTGGGTGTCTTGCCGTCCGGGCGGGCCCCTGCTTGCCGCGTTGCGAAAAAGCGTTTATCCGATCCGAGGGGTGCGTCAGGTCACGGTTGAGGCCATGATGGGGCACGACTAATTCATTCCGCGAATTCAAGGGGTTGCCCATGGCCGCAAGTTCGAAGTCCGCGACGCTGACCTTTGACGGCAAGACCGTGGAGCTGCCGGTCTCGGAAGGCACCGTCGGCCCGTCGACCGTCGATATCGGCAAGCTCTACGCGCAGACGGGCATGTTCACCTATGATCCGGGCTTCACCTCGACCGCGAGCTGCGAGAGCCAGATCACCTATATCGACGGCGATGAGGGCGTGCTGCTCTATCGCGGCTTTCCGATCGAGCAGCTCGCCGAGCACGGCGACTTCCTCGAGACCTGCTATCTGCTGCTCTACGGGGAACTGCCGACGGCGGCCCAGAAGGCGGACTTCGACTACCGCGTAACGCGCCACACCATGGTCCACGACCAGATGTCGCGCTTCTTCCAGGGCTTCCGTCGCGACGCCCACCCGATGGCGGTGATGGTGGCGGCGGTCGGCGCGCTTTCGGCCTTCTATCACGACTCCATCGACATCGCCGATCCGCACCAGCGGATGGTCTCCTCGATCCGCCTGATCGCCAAACTGCCGACGCTGTCGGCCATGGCCTACAAGTACACGATCGGCCAGCCCTTCGTGTATCCGCAGAACGACCTCGACTACTCGTCGAACTTCCTGAAGATGTGCTTCGCGGTGCCGGCCGAGGAGTACAAGGCCAATCCGGTGCTTGCCCGCGCCATGGACCGCATCTTCATCCTGCACGCCGACCACGAGCAGAACGCCTCGACGTCGACCGTGCGCCTCGCCGGCTCGTCCGGCGCCAACCCGTTCGCCTGCATCGCCGCCGGCATCGCCTGCCTCTGGGGTCCCGCCCATGGCGGCGCCAACGAGGCCGCGCTCAAGATGCTCGGCGAGATCGGCTCGGTCGAGAACATCCCGAAATTCGTCGCCAAGGCCAAGGACAAGAACGATCCGTTCCGTCTCATGGGCTTCGGCCACCGGGTCTACAAGAACTACGACCCGCGCGCCAAGATCATGCAGAAGACCTGCCACGAAGTGCTGAGCGAACTGGGCATCAAGGATGATCCGCTGCTCGATGTGGCCGTGGAGCTCGAGCGCATCGCGCTGTCGGACGAGTATTTCATCGAGAAGAAGCTCTATCCGAACATCGACTTCTATTCGGGCATCACGCTGAAGGCGATGGGCTTCCCGACCGCCATGTTCACCGTGCTGTTCGCGCTGGCGCGCACGGTCGGCTGGATCGCGCAGTGGAAGGAAATGATCGAGGACCCGCAGCAGAAGATCGGCCGCCCGCGCCAGCTCTACACGGGTGAGACGCGCCGCGACTATCTGCCGATCTCGCGCCGGAAGTGATTGGTCCATCAGAGACTTGATGGCGGGGCGCTGCGGCGCCCCGTTGTCGTTTCAGGCGCTGCGGCGCGCGCGCCAGGTGTCGAGGACGACGCGGGCCGCCTTGACGCTCGGATCGTCGCCGGCAAAGCCCATCACGGCGTCGAGCCGCGCAAAGGCCTCTGTCTGGCGGGCGCGCTCGGGCGTATCGGCGATGACCTTGCAGAGTGCGCCCGAGACCGCTGCCACCGTCCCATACTCCTGCAGGAACTCGGGGACGACTTTCTCGCCGAGGACCAGATTCGCGAGCACCGCCGTCTCAGCGGTGATCAGGCGCCGGGCGATCTGCGCCTCCAGCCAGCCGCCGCGATAGGCAACCACCTGCGGAACGCCGGCGACCGCAAGCTCCAGCGTTACCGTACCGGAGCATGCCAGCGCTGCGCGCGCCGTGCGGAAGGCCTCGAACTTGGCCGGCTCTCCGTCGACGATGCGCGGCTTGACCGGCCAACCGGCGACGAGTGCCGCGATCCGGTCGCGGTGGTGCGGCACGGCCGGCAGAACCCAGTCGATCGGCCCCTGCTCCTTCTCGACGACCGCCAGGGTTTGCGCGAACAGCGGCGCCAGCCGTTCGATCTCGAGCCGCCGCGAGCCCGGAAGAACCAGCACGCGCGGCGGCGCACCGTCGCGCCTCGCCTGATCGGCAGCCGATGGCCTGATGTCGACGAGCCGTTCCGATATGGGGTGGCCGACATAGGTTGTCGGGGGCCCGTCGAGACGCTGGTGGACCGCCGGCTCGAAGGGCAGCAGCGCCAGCAGATGATCGGCATAGGGACGCATCTCGGCGGCGCGGCGTGGCCGCCACGCCCAGACCGTCGGCGAGACGTAGAAGACGATGGGGATGGCGGGGTTCAGCTTGCGGATGGCGCGCCCGACGCGCCGGTTAAAGCCCGGGCAATCGATGAGCACGAGCACATCGGGCGGTTTCTCGACCAGCGCCCGCACCGTCTCTTTCACGCGGCGCAGGATGGTCGGGACATGGACGATGATCGAGGTGATGCCGAACAGTGCGATGTCCGACATGGGAAAGCGCGATGCGAGGCCACGATGTTCCATGCGCGGCCCGCCGACGCCCCGGAAGGTCACACCATCCGCGTGCATCGCCATCAGTGCATCCATCAGATGGGCGCCGAGTTGGTCTCCGGATTCCTCGCCTGCGATGACGAAGACGTCGAGCGGGGCAGCGGCCATCAATGTCCCGCCGCTTCGAGGCCGACGACGAAAAGGCCTCTGGCGTCGGCGAGCCGTACCACTTCCGCCATTTCGACCACCAGCGCCGAGCGAGCTGGCACGGCGACGCCGCGCAGGCCGGCGGCGGCCGCCTTCTCGACGGTCGCAGGGCCGATGGCCGGCATGTCGATGCGCCGGTCCTGCCCGGGTTTCGGCGCCTTGACGAGAAGACCGGTCGCCGCAGGCCATTTCAGCCGGCCCTGCTCGCGCATGAGGCGGCAGCGCTCCAGCATGCCGTCCGTTCCTTCCGCGCCTTCGACCGCGACGATGCGCCGTCCGCCGATGACCATGCCCTGACCCACGTCAAAGGGCCCGAGTGCCGCCATGGCGGCGAGCGCGACGGCGATGTCGGCCTCGTCCTCTGGCGTCGGCGCGTGGCGGCCGAGCACGCCTGCGGGCATGAGCAGTTCCGGCGCGATATCCTGCGCGGCGAGAAGCCGGAAGCCCTCGCGCTCGAACAGGCCGGCAATGCCGCGCAGCAGGTGGTCGTCGCCGCCACGGTAGAGCCTCAGCACGTCCGGCAGTACCTTCAGGCCGCCCATGTCCGGGACCGTGGTCCAGAGATTGGGCCGCACCAGCGAACCGATCAGGACGAGGTCGCGGCAACCGGCCTTGCGGGCCGCGCGGATCATGGCGCCGAAGCGACCGATGCCGACCGAGGTGTGCGGGTAGGCTTCGAGCTCCGGCCCGGCGATCCCCTTCAGGAGGATGCCATGGACCGGACGCCCCTGCGCGAGGGCCGCCTTCGCCAGCGCCAGGGGAAAGGCGCCGGCGCCCGCAATGATGCCGAGCGGCGAGGTGTCAGTCATCGATGGCGGCGGAGCCGCTTCCCGCGACACGCGTCTTCTTCGGTGCGGCCATCATGACCGGACGCTTCTCGCCGGCCTCGATGAAGGTGATGAGCCGGCCGGCCGCGGGGTGGCTGGCAAAGGCGGCCGATGCTGCGGCGAAACGCTCGGCGAAGACACCGGGACCGTAGAACAGCATCTCGTAGCAGGCGCGGACCACACGCAGGTCGTCGCGCGACAGGCCGCGACGCTTCATGCCGACCACGTTGAGGCCGATGAGCTCGCCGGAGACGCCATTGGCGCCGAAGGCCATGCCGTAGGGAATGATATCGTCCTTCACCCCGGTCAGGCCACCGACCATGGCGAAGTCGCCGATGCGGGAGAACTGGTGGACGCCGCAGAGCCCGCCGAGGAAGGCGAAATCGCCGACCTTGCAATGACCGCCAAGGGTGGCGCCCGCAGCGAGAATGACGTTGTTGCCGACACGGCAGTCATGGGCGACATGGGAATTGGCCATGAGATAGCAGCGGTCGCCGACCTGGGTCAGGCCGGATTTGGCCGTACCGCGGTTGATCGTGACGCTCTCGCGGATGATGCAGTCGGCCCCCACCACGACGCGCGTCTGCTCGCCCTTGTAGGAAATGTCCTGCGGTGGCCCCCCGATGGAGGCAAAGGGGTGGATCTCCGTCCGCGCGCCGATCTCCGTGATGCCGTCGATATTGACGTGCGACTGGAGTACGACCCCTTCGGCCAGCGTGACGTCCGCCCCGACAGTGCAGAACGGCCCGATGCGGACGCCCTCGCCCAGCCTTGCGCCGGGCGCGACCAGGGCGAGCGGATGGATCTCGGCGGTCATGGCTCAGGCATCCGCCAGCATGGCCGAGAGTTCGGCCTCGGCGCAGAGCTTGCCGTCGACATAAGCCTCGCCGCGGTAGAACCAGATGTTCCGCTTCCTGGCGATTTTGGTCATGTGATATTCTATGACGTCGCCGGGCACGACGGGCTTCCTGAACTTGGCGTTGTTGATCGTCATGAAGAAGACGAGCTTGCCGGTGCTGCCGGCAGTCACCAGCGCCATGACACCGCCAGTCTGGGCCATGCCCTCGATCATCAGCACGCCGGGCATGATCGGGTTGCCGGGAAAATGGCCCATGAACTGCGGCTCGTTGACCGTGACGTTCTTGATGCCCACGCCGAAGTCGTCGCCGCGCATCCGCACGACCTTGTCGATCAGCAGGAACGGATAGCGGTGCGGCAGCGTCGCCAGCAGCTTCTGGATGCCAATGGTGTCGATGCTGGTCGTCTCATTCATCGGTCGAAGTCCCCGCCCCTTTCCGTGCTCGGCCCTGCCTAACCGCTTGCGGCCGCCATGGCTACCGCTCCATGCCGGAGGGCAGCGCCGTCAGCCGCCCGCCGGATCGGCCTTGCCCATCCGTCCGAGCCGCTCGACGGCGGCGATCTCGCGGAACCACTCGCGCACCGGCTTGGCGGGACGGCCGCCCCAGCGTGCGCCGTCGGGCACGTCGTCCTTGACGATGGAGGTGGCTGCGATCTGCGCGCCATGGCCGACGGTGACGTGGTTGTTGACGCCGACCTGGCCGCCGAGCATGACGAAATCGCCCAGCGTGGCCGAGCCCGACAGGCCGACCTGGCTGACGATCAGGCAGTGCCGGCCGATGACGACATTGTGGGCGACCTGCACGAGATTGTCGATCTTGGTGCCCTCGCCGATGACGGTATCGCGGATATGGCCGCGGTCGATCGTCGTATTGGCGCCGATCTCGACATCATCCTGGATGATGACGCGGCCGATCTGCGGGACTTTGGCGTGGCCGGCGCGGCCCGGCTCGAAGCCGAAGCCGTCCTGGCCGATGCGCACGCCGGCATGGATGATGACCCGGTTGCCGAGCAGGGCGTGGGAGAGGCTGGCGCCGGGTCCGATGGCGCAGTCGCGCCCGATCCGCACGCCCGGCCCGACCACGGCATTGGCGGCGATCAGGGTGCCCGAACCGATCTCGGCGCCGGGGCCGACCACGGCGGCGGGATCGACGACCACGCCGCTTTCGAGCCGGGCGCTCGGGTGGATGATGGCACCGGGCGAGATGCCGGTAGCGCCGAACAGGCTCTGCGGCTTCAGCGCCTGGGGAAACAGCCGGCGCGAGACCGAGACGAAGGCGGCATGGGGGTGGGCGATGACGATCGCCGCGGTGCCGGCGGGCACGAGGGCGCTGTGGCGCTCGCTGACGAGACAGGCGGCGGCACGCGTCGCGCCGAGCTGGTCGGCATATCGGGCATTGTCGAGGAAGGCGAGATCGTCGGCGCCGGCATCGGCGAGAGCCGCGACGCCGCGAATGGCCCTGTCGCCACCTGTGCCGGCGAATGCGGCCTTCAGAAAAGCCGCGACCGAGGCGACGGTCATCGCCTCGGCCGGAGAGAAGAAATCTGGTTCAGCCATCATCGTCCCGCAGCCGGAGCGCCGCGCGACGAGGCGCGGCGCGACCGGTCAGAAGCGCGTGCCGCCCGAGAAGCGGAAGTTCTGCGTCTGGTCGCCGGCGGCCTTCGACAGAACGAAGGAATAGTCGAAGCGGATCGGGCCGAAGGGCGAGTTCCACAACAGGCCAACGCCGACCGAGGAGCGGACCTTGTGGGCGTCCGAGCCGTTGAGAACCACAGGGAGCGCCGTCCCAGCGCCCGGAGAGGTGAAGGAACGAATGCTGTTGTAGCCCCATACGGAGCCTGCATCGGCATAGAGCGCGCCGCGCATGCCGAAGTCTCTCGGCAGGAAGGTGAACGGGAAGGTGACTTCCGCGGAAGCGCCCCAGTACGCCGTGCCGCCGACGGCGTCACCCGGCCGGTTAATTCCCTGCAGGCCCAGCATGTTGGAAACCGCAAAGTCGCGCGGGCCGATGCCGGCCGTCTGGAAGCCGCGGACAAGCTCCGGACCCATGAAGAACTGATCGATAGCGTCGAGCTGACCGCCGCCGTTCGCCTTCTGACCACCGATACCCATGATATGGCCGCCCTGGACGCGGAACATCGCGATCCAATCGTTTGTCAGGTCATGGTAGTAGCGGGCCTCACCGGTGGTGCGGATGAACCGGGCATCGCCGCCGACGCCGGCGAAATCCTGCCGGAGTTCCGCATAGAGGCCCTGGCTCGGGTTCTGCGCCCGGTCGAGGTTGGAATAGAGCAGCGAATAGCCAACCGACGAGATGATGCGCGTGCGGTTGTTGATGGCGCGCAACGCAACCGAAGTCTCGCCATCGTCAAGGCATCCGAACCGGGTTGCTGTCGGGGTGGTCGTCGGCATGCCATTGGCATCTTTGTAGAGAAGACTTGACCCTGTGAACGCAGCTGGCGGATTGCCGTCCGCCTGATCAACAGTCGATCCGTCGGCTAAGGTATACCGCGTCAGACTGTTTGCGTAATTATCGAAGCAGTTCGTCTGATCGCCGCGGATCGAAATCTTCTGCGCCACCGCACTGTAGCGCAGCTGGACGCCGAAATTCTCGTTGAGCGGGATGCCGAGCCGCAGCGTGCCGCCATAGGAGGTCGAGGCGAACGGCTGGAAGGATGACAGGTTCGTGTGGCGCCAGAACACGTCGAAGCCGCCGGCGAGCCGGTAGTCGAGCAGGAACGGCTCGGTGAAGGAGAAGGTCACGCCACGCGAGCGCTGGCCGAAGGTGCCGCCGAGGCGGACAAACTGGCCACGGCCGAGGAAGTTGCGCTCCTCGACGGAAGCTTCGGCGATGAAGCCGTCGGCGGTCGAATAGCCGCCCGAGACCGAGAAGGCGCCGGTCGGTTGATCCTCGATATCGACATTGACGATGACGCGGTCGGCAGCGGAGCCGGGCTCTGTGGTGATCTTGACGTTCTTAAAGAAGCCGAGGTTCTTCAGGCGACGTTCAGCGCGATCGACCATGACGCGGTTGTAGGCATCGCCCTCCGCCATGTCGAACTCGCGGCGGATGACGCGGTCCTGCGTGCGGGTGTTGCCGCGCACATTGATGCGCTCGACATAGACGCGCGGGCCTTCCTCGACGACGTAGACGAGGTTGACGGTCAGCGTCGAGGCGTCGCGCTCGCCGCGCGGGCGGACGGTGGCGAAGGCGTAGCCGCGGCGGGCGACCGCCAGGGTGATGTCCTCGAGCGACTTGTCGACCAGTTCGACATTGTAGACGGAGCCCGACGCGGTCTTGACCGCGCCGCGCAGCGTCGCGCCGTCGACGTCACGGATGGACGACTGAACGTCCACCGAGCCCACGCGGTACTGCGGGCCCTCCTCGATCTCGATCGAGACGGTGAAGTTGTTGGCGGCCTGGTCGAAATCGGCGCGCGCCGAGATGATGCGCATGTCGACATAGCCGTTGCGCAGGTAGAGGCGGCGGATGGCCTCCTGGTCGGCGTTCAGGCGGTCGGCATCATAGACGTCGTTCGACTTGAGCCACGAGAACAGGCCGGATTCGGCCGTCGACATGACGTCGAGCAGGCGCTGGCGGCCGAAGGCGTTGTTGCCGACGAAATTGATCGCGCGAACGCCGGCCTTCTTGCCCTCGTTGATCTCGAAGACGAGGTCGATACGGCCGTTCGGCTGCTGGATCGTCTTCGGCACAATCTCGACGTCGTAGCGGCCGGTGCGGCGATAGACGTCGTAGAGGCGCTGGGTGTCGGACTGCACGATGGAGCGCGAGAACGTGCCACGGGGGCGCGATTCGATCTCGTTGAGGAGCTGTTCGGTCTTCAGGCGCCGGTTGCCCTCGAAGGCGACGCGGTTGATGACCTCGTTCTCGGACACGGTCACGACCAGGCGGCCGCCCTGACGGCTGACGCGGACGTCACGGAACAGGCCCGTGGCGTACATGGCCTTGATCGCCTCGTCGATGCGGGCTGCCGACAGCGCCTCACCGGGGCCGGTCTGGAAATAGGAGCGGACGGTATCAGACTCGATACGGCGGTTGCCCTGCACGATAATCGAGGACGCCGACTGCGCGTGAGCCTTCGTGGAGAGGACGATGCCCGTGGTGGCGGCAGTCGCCAGACCCACTGCAGTCATCGTTCCTGCGATCACGACCGTTCGGACCGTCCGAGCGAAAGAAGTCATGAAGCACGCGCCTGTCTGTTCTGTATGTCGTATCCGCGCGAACGCGAACCGCCCGTGGATTCCTCCCGGGCAAAATGCTTGTAGCCAGTTTCGCCGGGAGTGCAATCGACGCCCCCCTCGGCCGGGCCGTTTTTGGAGGGGCGTTGCCCCGCTGCCACGCGTGCCATCAGCCGACGAGCCCCCGGATATCGTTCCAGGTGGCGAAGATCATCAGCATCAAAACCAGCGCCAAACCGAAGCGAAAAGCCATTTCCTGGGCCTGTTCGCTCATCGGACGGCCGCGAATGGCCTCGATCGCGTAAAACACGAGATGGCCGCCGTCGAGCATCGGAATCGGGAACAGGTTGAGCAGCCCGATCGACACCGAGATGAGCGCGGCAAGGCTCAGGAGGGCGACGAATCCGATCTGCGCGGCCTCGCCCGAGACCTGGGCGATTCTGATCGGGCCGCCGAGCTGATCAGCGCTCTGCGTGCCCATGATCACCCCGCCGAGATAGGCGAAGGTACGCTCGATGACGAACCACGTCTCCTTCATGCCCATCCAGGTGGCGGTGAAGGGATCGTAGCGGCGGAACTGGGTGTCGCCGGGCTCGTTCGACTTGGAAATGCCGATCCGGCCGATGCGATGGGTGCCGCCGAAGCGGTCCTTGAACTCGAAGATGGCGGGCGTGACGGTCAGGTCGACCTGCCGGCCATCACGATCGACCTTGATGGAGAGCGCCTGGCCGGCGCTGGCGCCGACGATGCGCTGCATGTCGGAGAAGCTGTCGATGGCGCGCCCGTCGATGCTCAGCACCAGGTCGCCCGGCTTGAAACCGGCCTGCTCGGCGACCGACGGGCCGAACCATGCGGGATCGGCGGCCGACTGGATCTTCACCTGCTGCATGCCGCGGGCGAGCGCGAATTCCAGCGGCTGGCCCTGCTTTGCGGCAACCGCGCCGCGCACGGCGTCGACGCTGGGCACTGCCTGGCCGTCGATCGTCAGCACCACGTCGCCCGGGCGGAAGCCGCCCTGCTCCGTCTGCGCCGAGACGATCAGGTTCGAGACCCGCGGCTGCAGGATCATCTTGCCCGACAGCACGAAAATGCCGGCGAAGATGACGATGGCGAGGATAAAGTTGGCGATCGGGCCGGCCGCGACGATGGCGGCGCGCTGGGCAAGGCTCTTGTGGAAGAAGCTCTCGGACCGCTCTGTATCGCTCATGGCGTTGGCGGTCTGGAAATCGGGCGTCGAGGCTGCATCAGCGTCGCCGAAGAACTTGACATAGCCGCCGAGCGGGATGGCGCAGAGCTTCCAGCGCGTGCCATGGCGGTCGTTGAAACCGATCAGCTCGCGGCCGAACCCGATCGAGAACACCTCGACCCGCACGCCGTTGCGGCGGGCGACCCAGAAGTGCCCGAGCTCGTGGAAGAACACCACGATGGTCAGCACGAACAGGAACGGAATGATGGTCCAGACAAGCGTCTGGCCCCATCCGCCCACAGCGGAAACGGCGTTCATATCAATGTCCCTGGATACGAGCCCGGCGCCCGGACTCATACCCTCCCACGATCAGGATGCCGGAGCCGGCGTGCGAAGCATAGAGACCCGCGCGCGATCTCTCGCGGCATGGTCAATCAACCATAAATCGTCCAATGTGGCCGGAGCGGGGCCGACGCCCTGCGCCTCGACCACCTCCTCGACGACGCGCGCAATGGCGCCGAAGCCGATCCTGCCGGCGAGAAAAGCCTCGACTGCCACCTCGTTCGCGGCGTTCAGGACGGTTGGCGCCCGTCCACCTGCTTCCATCGCCGCGATGGCGAGGCGCAGGGCCGGAAAGCGCACCAGATCTGGTTCCTCGAAGGTCAGCTGGCCGATTTCGGCGAGATTCAGCCGGCGCGCCGGGCCGTCGATGCGCTCGGGCCAAGCCAGGCAATGGGCGATCGGCACGCGCATGTCGGCCGCGCCGAGCTGGGCGACGATCGAGCCGTCGCGATAGCCGACCATGCCGTGGACGACCTGCTGGGGATGGATCACCGCCTTGAGCTGGCCCGGCTGAAGGCCGAACAGCTGCTGGGCCTCGATCAGTTCCAGGCCTTTGTTCATCAGGCCGGCGGAATCGACGGTGATCTTGGCGCCCATGGCGTAGTTCGGGTGCTTCAGCGCGTCCGCGGGAACCGCGGCGGCGATGCGGGCGGCGTCCCAGGTGCGGAAGGGACCGCCCGACGCGGTGATCCAGACGGTCTCGACATCGGCGATGCTGGATCCCGCGAGGGCCTGGAAGACGGCATTGTGCTCGGAATCGACGGGCAAAAGCCGGACGCCACGGGCCCTGGCGGCGCCCATCACCATGGCGCCGGCCGCGACGAGGCTCTCCTTGTTGGCGAGGGCGACCGTCGTCCCCTGCCCGATCGCGGCGAGCACCGGCTCGACGCCGGCCGCGCCCGAAATGGCAGCGAGGACGAGGTCGGCGGACCGGGCGGCGGCGGCCGAGATGGCCTCCCGGCCTGCCGCCACCTCGATTCCCGTGCCGGCAAGGGCCGCCCTGAGCGCCGGATAGGCCGTCTCGTTCGCGACGGCCGCAAAGCGCGCTCCGAATGCGCGCGCGATCCGCGCGAGACCCTCGGCATCGCCATTGGCGGTCACCGCCTCGATGGCGAAGCGGTCGCGGTGCCGGCCGATCAGGTCAAGGGTGCTCGAGCCGACCGAGCCGGTGGCCCCCAGCAGGGTGATCCGCTTCATCCGGTCACCAGAGCAGCAGGCCGGCGGCCGGCCGGCCGAAGCCACCGCGCGCAAGGCCGATCAGGGCCGCGAGGATCGCCGCAACAAGGAAGCCGTCGAGCCGGTCCATGACGCCGCCGTGGCCGGGAATGAGCGTGCCGGCATCCTTCGCCGAAAACCGCCGCTTGACGAAGGATTCGAACAGGTCGCCGCCCTGGCTCGCCATGGCGAGAATGAGCGATACCAGCGCGAGCGGCAGCGTAGCAGGCAGCCCGGCGATACGAACAACGATCAGCGCCAGCACCGCGCCAACAAGCGAGCCGCCGATGAAGCCGGCCCAGGTCTTCTTCGGCGACAATTGCGGCCAGAGCTTCGGGCCCCCGATCGATCGCCCGGCGAAATAGGCGCCGACATCGGTGCCCCAGACGAGCGCGAACAGCCAGAGGATGGCGACGAAGCCGAGCGCTGCGTCGTCGCGCAGGATCACCGGCCCGGCCACCACCGCGGCGGCATAGACCAGACCGCCGATGGCCCAGCGCGAGCGGCCACGCGGCGCCAGCGCCAACGCTATGCCGGCGCCGATGCCAAGCGCGATCAGAGCGAAGCCCGGATTCCAGAAGTAGCGCAGGAGGACGACGGCCGTGCCAAGCGCGGCAACCTGCCCGCCGAGCAGCACTGACGGTGCATCGGGGAGGATCAGCCGGTTCCACTCCCACAGGACCACGACCGCGCCGGCAAACCAGAACAGCGCGAAGGACCAGCCACCGAGCCAGGCCGTTCCGATGGCGAACGGCACCAGCGCGAGCGACGAGACAACGCGCCGCAGGAGATCGGGATCGGAGAAGGCACCGGCCGGCCGCTGGTCAGGCTCCATCGGCATCATGCGCCGGCGGCCGAGGCGAGACCGCCAAAGCGGCGCTCCCGGCGGGCATATTCGGCGAGCGCCTCGACGAGCGCATCCCGGTCATAGTCCGGCCAGAGGATCGGTTGGAAAACGAGTTCCGAATAGGCCGCCTGCCACATCATGAAGTTCGACAGGCGGATCTCGCCGGAGGTGCGGATGATCAGGTCCGGGTCAGGCGTGCCGGCGGTGGAGAGCCTGGCCTCCAGCGCCTCGGGCGTGATCGAGGCCGGATCGCGCGTGCCCGCCGCGACCTCCTCGGCCAGCCGGCGGGCGGCCGTCGCGATCTCCTGGCGCGAACCGTAGTTGAAGGCGACGATCAGCGTCTGGCCGGTATTGGCGGCGGTAAGCGCTTCGGCTTCCAGCAGAAGCGCCCGGATGTCGGGCGACAGGTCGTCGCGCTCGCCGGCGATCCTGACCCGCACGTTGGCTTCGTGCAGTTCGGCAAGATCGTTGCGGATGAAGCGCTTGAGAAGGCCCATCAGCGCCGAGACCTCGGCCGGCGGCCGCGACCAGTTCTCCGCGGAGAACGAATAGACCGTGACGATCTCGATGCCGATCTCGCGCGCCGCCTTCAGGGTCCGCCTCAGCGCCTCGACGCCGCGGCGATGCCCCTCGACGCGCGGCAGACCGCGCTGGGTCGCCCAGCGTCCGTTGCCGTCCATGATGATGGCGACATGGCGCGGCAGCGCGGTCGGGGTTGCGCCCTCCGCTTTCGCCACATCCTGTCGGCTCGCCATGGTCACGGGTGGGCGCCTCAGACCGTCATGATCTCCTTCTCCTTGTTGGCAAGGAGCTGGTCGATCTCGGCAATGTGCTTGTCGGTTTCCTTCTGGACCTGGTCGGCGGCGCGGGTGTGCTCGTCCTCGCTCATCGAATGGTCCTTTTCCTTGGCCTTGAGGATGTCGAGGCCGTCGCGCCTGACGTGACGGACGGCGACGCGCGCGCCCTCGGCATATTTGTGCGCGACCTTGACCATGTCCTTGCGGCGATCCTGCGTCAGTTCGGGGATGCGCAGGCGGATCACCTGGCCCTCGGTCTGCGGGTTGAGCCCGAGGCTCGACTCGCGGATCGCCTTCTCCACCGCCTGGACGGTCGAGCGGTCCCAGACCTGGACCGACAGGAGCCGGGGTTCGGGCACGCTGACGGTGGCCACCTGATTGATGTGCATCGTCTGGCCATAGACCTCGATCGTGATGGGATCGAGCAGGTTCGGCGAGGCGCGGCCGGTCCTGAGCGTGCCCAGTTCGTGCTTGAACGAGCCGATGGCGCCCTGCATGCGGCGCGTGATGTCGGCAATATCGAAGGTCGGGGACGCGGCCATGGAAACGCCTCTTCTTCAGGACGCAGGCGCCTTGCGCCCGCGGAACAATCCGGCCGCGGTCAGTCGGCGACCACGGTGCAACGCCCCTTGCCCGCCAGCACGGAGGCGACGGCTTTGGGGGCGTCGAGGGAGAACACGATTATCGGAAGTCGGTTCTCCCGGGCAAGCGCGAAGGCGGCGGTGTCCATGACCTTGAGATCTTTGGCGATGGCCTCGGCAGCGGTCAGCCGGTCATAGCGTACGGCCTTCGGGTCCTTCCTGGGGTCGGCGGAATAGACACCGTCGACATTCGTTCCCTTAAGAACGACCTCGCACTGGAGCTCCACGGCGCGCATCGTCGCGGTCGTGTCGGTGGTCAGGAGCGGCACGCCGATGCCGCCGCCGAGCACCACGATCCGGCCCGCCGCCAGATGCGCCAGGGCATGACGCACGGTGTAGAGATCGATCGATTCCGGCACCGGTTCGGCCGAGAGCGCGACGGCCGGATGGCCGAGCGCCTGGATCTGTCCGGCCAGCGCGATGGCATTCATGACGGTGGCGAGGCGGCCGATGGCGTCCGCGTCGACGCGCGAGAGGCCGATCCCGGCGATCTGCCGGCCGCGGAAGATATTGCCGCCGCCAACGACGACCGCGAGCTCGGTGCCTGCCTTGGCCGCCGCGATCAGGTCTTCGGCCACCGCGCGCACGGTCTTCGCGTCGAAGCCGAAATCCTCCGCTCCCGCGAGCGCCTCGCCGGAAACCTTCACCAGCGCGCGCCTGTAGCGTGGCTTCGCCATCCGCCTTCCCCGATTCGTCGTCATGCCGGTCCAGAGCCTGTCCGAGGGCCGGTTTAGCGGAATGGCGCCACGGCGCAACCGTGGCGGCGCCGGCATGCGGGAAAACCCGCCCCGTCTTGGCACCGTGCTGATACACGATGTAGCCTTGCCCTGCCGGTGGGCGGACCGGCCGCAGGAGAGGCTGTCATGGCAGGCAGGAACGCGACCGTGGCCCTGGTCGGGGCCGGCGACTTTATCGGCGCCGCCATTGCCCGGCGTTTCGCCGCCGAGGGCTATACCGTCTTCGCCGGGCGCCGGAACGGCGACAAGCTCGCGCCGCTCGCCGAGGAGATCGCCGCGGCCGGCGGCACCTGCATCGGCCGCTCGCTGGATGCCCGGCAGGAGGCGGAGGTCGCCGCCTTCCTGGCGGAAGCCGATGCCGATGCGCCGCTGGAGGTCTGCATCTTCAACGTCGGCGCCAATGTCAATTTTCCGATCCTGGAGACGACCGAGCGGGTCTTCCGCAAAGTCTGGGAGATGGCCTGCTATTCGGGCTTCCTCACCGGCCGCGAGGCGGCGCGGCTGATGATGCCGCGCGGGCGGGGATCGATCTTCTTCACCGGCGCGACGGCGTCCATGCGCGGCGGTTCGGGCTTTGCCGCCTTCGCCAGCGCCAAGTTCGGCCTCCGGGCAGTGGCGCAGAGCATGGCGCGCGAGCTCGGGCCGAAGAACATCCACGTCGCCCATCTGGTGATCGATTCCGGCGTCGACACGGCCTTTGTCCGCAACCTCAGGAAGCAGCGGATCGGCAGCGACGCCATCGAACCCGACGAGTTGATGAACCCCGACTCGATCGCCGAGGCCTACTGGCAGATCCACCGCCAGCCGCGCGATGGCTGGACCCACGAACTCGACATCCGCCCCTATGGCGAACGCTGGTGAGATCATGAGCGACGACCCAAAGATTTTGGAATTCCATTTCGATTTCGGCAGCCCGAACGCCTATCTCAGCCACCGGATCCTGCCGGCAATCGCCGCCCGCACGGGCGCGACGGTGCGTGCCGTGCCGGTGCTGCTCGGCGGCATCTTCAAGGCAACCAACAACCGCTCGCCCTTCGAGGCCTTTTCGGGGATCAAGAACAAGCTCGACTACGAGCGGCTGGAAATGAAGCGCTTCCTGAAGCGCCACGGGCTGTCGCAGTTCAAGATGAACCCGTTCTTTCCCGTGAACACGCTGACCCTCATGCGCGGGGCGGTCGCCGCCGAGATGGACGGCATCCTCGGCCCCTATATGGAGGCCGGCTTCCATCACATGTGGGAAGAGCCGAAGAAGATGGACGATGCCGCCGTTTACAAGGCGGCGATGGACGCATCAGGCCTCGACGGGGCGCGCCTGCTGGAGCGCACGCAGGACCCGGGGGTGAAGGCGAAGCTGATGGAGAATACCGAGGCTTCTGTCGGGCGCGGCTCGTTCGGCATCCCGACCTTCTTCGTGGGACGCGAGATCTTCTTCGGCAAGGACCGGTTGCGCGACGTCGAGGACATGCTGGCGTCGTGACCCAAGAAAAAGGGGCGGTCGCCCGCCCCTCTTCCGCAATCCGCTCGGCCTGAAGATCAGGCCTTCACGCCGGCCTGAGCCGCGACTTCCGCGGCGAAATCGCTCTCCGCCTTCTCGATGCCCTCGCCGAGCGCATAGCGCACGAAGGCGGTCAGCTTGATGGCTGAGCCAACCTTGCCTTCGGCTTCCTTCAGCGCCTGGGCGACGGTCTTGGCGCCGTCATGAATGTACATCTGGTCGAGCAGGCAGACCTCCTTGGCGTAGGTCTTGAGGCCCGAGGCGACGATCTTCTCGATCACGTTCTCGGGTTTGCCGGCGTTCTTCTCGGCCAGGATCGCCTTCTCGCGGGCGACAACAGAGGGGTCGAGGCCATCGAACTCCAGCGCCAGCGGGTTGGCGGCGGCGACGTGCATCGCCACCATGCGGCCGAGGGCGGCGAGTTCGTCCTTCGCACCGGTCGATTCCAGCGCCACCAGAACGCCGATCTTGCCGAGGCCCGGCTCGACGGCGTTGTGCATGTAGCTGCCGATGACGCCGTCGGAGACGGAGAGCACCGCCGCGCGGCGCAGCGACATGTTCTCGCCGATCGTGGCGACCGAGGACGAGAGCGCATCGGCAACCGTGCCGGACGAGGTAGCCGGAGCTGCGAGGATCGCGGCGACGTCGCCGCCGGTCTTCAGCGCGACATGGGCGATCATCTTCACGAGACCCTGGAACTGCTCGTTGCGGGCGACGAAGTCGGTTTCCGAGTTGACCTCGACCACCGACGCCTTCGCGCCTTCCGTCCAGAAGCCTACGAGGCCTTCCGCGGCGACACGACCAGCCTTCTTGGCAGCCTTGGACAGGCCCTTCTTGCGCAGCAGGTCGACCGCCGCCTCCATGTCGCCGTTGGTCTCGGCGAGCGCGGACTTGCAGTCCATCATGCCTGCGCCGGTCATCTCGCGCAGTTCCTTGACCATCTGGGCGGTGATGTTCGCCATGGGTCTGTCCTCGAAATTCAGAAGGGATCAATCGGATGGGAAACGGCCGGCGAAGCCGGAGCGCTGCGCCCCGGCGTCACAATTCACGGACGGCGACCGGAGGTCGCCAATGCGGGCCGGCCGGAACTCAAGGGAACCGGTCCCGCTCGACACGAACTTCGCGACGAGCGGATGACGCGTTGTTCGATCAGGCGGCCTCGGCCTCGACCAGCGCCTTGGCCTGGTCGATCCAGCCCTGGACGCGGCCCGGCAAACCGACGCTATCGCCGATCTCGGCGATGTCGGTGGGCGTGAAGCCGGCGATCTGCCAGTAGTGGAAGATGCCGAGGTCGTTGAGCTGCTTCTCGATCTCCGGCGACAGGCCGGGCAGCTTGACCAGTTCGTCGGCCGGGCCACGGGGGCCGGCCAGACGCTCGACGACGGCGGCCGGGGCAGCCGGGATATCCTCCACGATCGGCTTCTCGGACGCGCCGAGATCGATGCCCGAGGAGCCCTGCGCGCGGCCGATGCCGTCGATGGCAGCGCGGGCGATCAGGTCGCAATAGAGCGTGATGGCGCGGCCGGCATCGTCATTGCCCGGGATCGGATAGGTAATGCCATCCGGATCGCAGTTGGTGTCGACGATGGCAACGACCGGGATGCCGAGGCGCTTGGCCTCCAGGATCGCGATCGCTTCCTTGTTGGTGTCGATCACGAACATCAGGTTGGGAACGCCGCCCATGTCCTTGATGCCGCCGAGAGCGCGCTCGAGCTTGTCCTTCTCGCGCCCAAGCGTCAGCGATTCCTTCTTGGTGTAGCCGGCGCCGCCATTGGCCAGCGCCTCGTCGAGCTTGCGCAGGCGCGAGATCGAACCGGAAACGGTCTTCCAGTTGGTCATCGTGCCGCCGAGCCAGCGGGAATTGACATAGTACTGGGCGCACTGCTTGGCGCCGGCGGCGATACCTTCCTGGGCCTGCCGCTTGGTGCCGACGAACAGCACGCGGCCGCCCTTGGCGACCGTGTCCGACACCGCCACCAGCGCGCGATGCAGCATCGGCACGGTCTGGGCGAGGTCGAGAATGTGGATGTTGTTGCGGACGCCGAAGATGTACTGATTCATCTTCGGGTTCCAGCGATGGGCCTGATGGCCAAAGTGGCAGCCAGCTTCCAAAAGCTGGCGCATGCTGAAATCGGGCAGCGCCATGGTCTTCTCCGGTTATGCCTCCGCGGACTTGGCCGATCCCGGATGGGATCCGTCGCCACCGGAGCGGCAAAGGAGATACCTCCTCAGCCGCGGGTCCGCGTGTGGAATGGGCCGGGCGATACACGATCGGGGGGGTGAGCGCAAGGCTGGCGGCGTTTTGCGCCATCCGGCATCTATGACTTGTACTCCCAGCCGCGACGACCGGAGCGTGACGAATGGCCCTCGAGGAACTGATCGATCGCTACTTCGCCGTCTGGAACGCAGCCGATGCAGCGACACGCGCGAACCTGCTCGCGTCCATCTGGACCGCAGACGGCATCTACACTGATCCGTCGGTTCAAGCCATCGGCGCTGACGCACTGCTCGACCACATCGCCGGCGTCCGCGACCGCCGGCCCGGCGCGGTCTGGAGCCTTCGCGGCGAGCTCGACATGCACCACGACCTCGTTCGCTTCGCCTGGCATGTGGTTGACGGGTCGGGCGCCGAGCTTCGCCGTGGCATCGACGTGGTGGTGCTGGCCGAAGGCGGAACACGGATCGGTCAGGTCATCGGCTTCTTCGATCCGCCGACCGGGGCTACCTGACCCAGCGCAGGCTCGACGGCGCAAACCGATCTAGGCGAGAAGGGCCGCAACCATCCCCGGGAGATCCTGCGGCTGCGCGCAGATGACCGTCGCGCCGGCCTTCGTCAGTTCCCCCACCCCGCCATAGCCCCAAGCCACGCCGACGGACGCGATGCCGTGCCGCTGCGCCGCGTGGATGTCGTGCATGCGGTCGCCGATCATCACCGTGCGCTGCGGGTCGATGCCCTGTTCGGCGATGATCTTGGCGATAATGTCCGCCTTGTCGTCGAGGCTGCCGTCGAGGGCGGCTCCATAGACCCGCTCGAAGAAGGGCGCGTAGCCACAATGCTCGACGATCGGCACGGCATAGGGTTCGGGCTTGGCCGTGCAGACGAACATGCGGTCCGAGGCGGCGCGGATGGCGCGTACCGCCTCCATGATGCCCTCGTAGAGCGACAGGTCGTACATGCCACCGCCGCGATAGTGCACGCGGTAGCGCTCGACGGCTGGTTCCGGATCGGCCCCCTCGCCCATCACGTTCGCAAAGGACAGGCGCAGGGCGGGTCCGATGATCCAATGCAACTCTTCGAAGGGTGGCGGCGCGTGGCCGAGGTCCACCAGCGCCTTCCGGAATGAGCCGATGATGCCGGGTCCCGGGTCGGTCAGCGTTCCGTCGAGGTCGAAAAGCACGGTGATGGACATCCGGCCGGTCTAGGGTTTCGCCGCCGCCGCGTCCACAGCCTCCCGTGCAGTCCGGCTGCGCACGCTCGTGGCGTGACAAGTCCGGTCCGATCCGCCAGAAGGCGCGGATTCAGTCCCGGAGGAAGCACGGCATGGCAAAGGTCGTCTCGGTCAGCCTGGACCGCCGCCACCGCTTCACCAAGGAGCGTACCGACCGCATCTCGCTCATCACCGGCGAGGGCGTGGAGGGCGACGCCCATCGCGGCGTGACCGTGAAGCACCGCTCGCGCGCCCGCTTCGACCCGACCCAGCCCAATCTCCGGCAGGTCCACCTGATCCACGCGGAACTGTTCGCCGAACTCGCCGCCAAGGGATTCACGGTCCGCCCCGGCGACATCGGCGAGAACATCACCACGGAAGGCATCGACCTGCTCGCCTTGCCGACCGGTGCTCGACTGACGATCGGCGGCGCCGTGATCGAGGTGACCGGCCTGCGCAATCCCTGCATCCAGATGGACCGCTTCCAGGAGGGCCTGATGCAGGCGGTGCTGGACCGCGACGCCGATGGCGGCTTGATCCGCAAGGCAGGCATCATGGGCATCGTCCTGCGAGGTGGCCCGGTGGCTGTCGGCGACGCGATTTCCGTCGAACTGCCGGCCGAACCGCATCGACGGCTGGAGAAGGTCTGACGCAGGCCCTCTCCCGCCGCGCGTCCGTCTGGTCTAGAAGCGCAGCACATATCCAGCATCAGGAGAGATCAATGGGCGCACTCGACGGCAAGGTGGCGGTGATCACCGGCGCGGCCCGCGGCATCGGCCGGGCCATCGCGGAGCGTTTCGTCGCCGAGGGTGCGAGCGTGGTCGTCTCGGACATTTCCGAAGAGGCTGGCACGGCGACCGCCGCGGAACTCGCGAAGTCGGGCAAGGCCGTCTTCGTCGCGGCCGATGTCGGCGATGCGGCCTCGGTCGAAAAGCTCGTCGGAGCGGCCCAGGCGGCCTTCAGCGGCGATATCGATATCCTCATCAACAATGCCGGGATCGTTCATTCCGCCGAGTTCCTTGACCTTGCCGAAGCCGATTTCGACAAGGTGCTGCGGGTGAACCTGAAGGGCTCGTTCCTGGTGGGACAGGCGGTTGCCAAGCGCATGGTCGAGCAGGTCAGGGCCGGCAAGACACCGGGTGCCATCGTCAACATGAGCTCGGTCAATGCCCGGCTCGCCATCGTCAACCAGATCCCGTACTGCGTCTCCAAGGGCGGGGTTGGCCAGCTGACCAATGTCATGGCGCTGGGCTTGTCCGAATGGGGCATCCGGGTCAACGCCATCGGCCCCGGCTCCATCGCCACCGAGATGCTGGCGAGCGTCAACACCGACAAGGCTGCCCGCCACCGCCTGTTTTCGCGTACGCCGCTGCGCCGGCTTGGCGAGCCCGACGAGATCGCCAAGGTCGCGGTATTCCTCGCCTCCGATGCGTCGAGCTATATCACCGGCCAGACCATCTATGCCGATGGCGGCCGCCTCGGCCTCAACTACACGGTTCCGGTGAAGGATTGAGCGGCGAACTGCCGCCAGCGCTGAGGGCTGCCGTCGAGGCGCTGGCGGCCGAGCACCCCGGCCGCGAACTGGCCGCCGCCAGCGCCGCGATCTCGGCCGATTATCGCGCCGGGCGGGGCACGCGGTTTGTGCGGGACGTCGATCTTGCCGCCTATGCGGTGACGCGGCTGCCGGCAACCTTCGCGGCCGCGCAGGCGGCGATGTCAGAAGCTGCCGCTCGGGCGGATTTCGCGCCACGATCGCTGATCGATCTCGGTTGCGGGCCGGGCAGCGCGGCCTGGGTCGCCGTCGAGGCATTTCCGACGATCGCTGATGTCGCAATGGTCGATTCGCATCCCGGCATGCTCGCGACCGGACAGCGGCTGGCCCTTGGCGGGCCTCCTGCGCTGGGTTCGGCGACATGGACGACCGCGTCCATCGACGAGGCGCTCCGGCGTGATGGCGCGGCCGATCTTGTGACCGCCTCCTACGCCTTCAACGAGCTGTCGCAGGACCGCCTCACCGTCAGCGCCAGCCGTCTGGCCCGCCTTGCCAATGGCCTCATTGTCATCGTCGAGCCGGGATCGACCGCAGGCTTTTCGGCCATCCGTGCGCTGCGCGCCGGCCTGATCGCTGCGGGCTGGTCGATCGTCGCCCCCTGCCCCGGCGATGGCTCGTGTCCGATCGAAACGCCCGACTGGTGCCATTTCTCGCAGCGCCTGCCGCGCCTGCGCGCCCATCGCGCCGCCAAGGCTGCCGACGTGCCCTTCGAGGATGAGCCGTTCAGCTATGTCGTTGCGGCGGCACCCGGCATTGTTATCCGCCCGGCGGCCGCGCGCATCCTGCGTGCGCCCCGCGCCAGCAAACCGGCGACCGAGTTCCGCCTGTGCGCCCTGACGGGCATCGTCGCGGAGACCGTCGCCGCCCGCGCCCGCGAACGGGAACGGTTGACCCGCAAGCTCGGCTGGGGCGATGAATTCCCGCCTACCGCCCGATCTGGATGAATCGATGCGCGCCCTCGTCCGCCTCGCCGCTTTCTGCCTCATGACCGCGCCTAGCGCGGCGCAGGCGAGAACCTCTCCTTCTCCCAGCGCATTGCCGTTTATCGCGCCTGCAAGCCGGATCTTGACCGCCACTGCCCCGATGCCGGGCGCGATGCGGGCCGTATCCGCGCCTGCCTGACCGTCAACCAGGCACGCCTTGCCGGCGGCTGCACCACCGCGATCCGGGCAAACGGCGCCCGCTGAACCGCCGGCCTCCCCTGCGGCGGCGACCGTTGACCGGCCCCACCTCGCCGCGGATAGGTCTTGGGGGATGGGGATATCCGCATGACCGCCGTCGTCCTTCCATGGCTCTGGGCCGTGTTCACCGTGCTGGCCGCGGCCGGGCAGACCGCGCGCAACGCCATGCAGCGCAGCCTGACCGAGCGGCTCGGCACGATCGGCGCGACCCATGTCCGCTTTCTCTACGGCTTTCCCTTCGCGCTGATCTTCCTGGCGCTCGTCCACGTGGCGGTGCCGGCCAGGTCACCGGCGATCCACGGGACTTTTCTCCTCTGGACGCTCATGGGCGCGCTGGCCCAGATCGCCGCGACCGCGCTGATGCTCTCGGCCATGCGCGAGCGGTCTTTCGTCGTGACCACGGCCTATACCAAGACCGAGCCGGTGCTGGTGGCGCTGTTCGGCGTGGCGCTGCTCGGCGACCACATCAACGCCTATGCCTGGCTGGCCATCCTCGTCGCGACCTCCGGCATCCTCCTGATGTCCTGGAAGCCCGGCACCGAGCAATCCGTCAGGCCCGCGCTGCTCGGGCTCGCCTCGGCGGCCCTGTTCGGCATCGCCGCGGTCGGCTTCCGGGGCGCGATCCGCTCGCTCGACACCGAGAGCTTCGTGCTGGCGGCGACCACCACGCTTGCCTGGGGCCTCGGCATTCAGACGCTTGTCCTCAGCACCTATCTGGCGCTTGCCGACCGTGCCGGTCTGATGGCCATCTTCAGGGCCTGGCGCGTCTCGGTGCTCGCCGGCTTCATGGGCGCCTTCGCCTCGCAGTTCTGGTTCCTCGCCTTCGCGCTCGAGACGGTCGCCAAGGTGCGGACGCTGGCCCTCGTCGAGGTTCTGTTCGCCGGCCTTGTCTCGGGGGCGATCATCAAGCAGGCGACCAGCACGCGGGATGCCGCCGGCATCGTGCTGATCATCGCCGGCGTCGCTGTGCTGCTCAGCTACGGCTGAGCGCCGACAACCGCGTCACATGGCCCATCTTGCGGCCGTCGCGCTGGTCGCGCTTGCCATAGAGGTGCAGCAGCGCCCCCTCGTCGGTGGCGATGCGCCGCCAGTCCTCGACATCGGCGCCGATCAGGTTCTGCATCACAGCATCCGAATGGCGCTGGGTCGAGCCGAGCGGCAGGCCGGCGACGGCGCGCATGTGGTTCTCGAACTGCGAGCAGTGGCAGGCCGCCTCCGTCCAGTGGCCGGAATTGTGGACGCGCGGTGCCATCTCGTTGAGAAGCAGGGTCTTTTCGCGGGTCACGAAGAGCTCGACCGCGAGAACGCCGACATAGTCGAGCTTCTCTGCCAGCACCGTACCCATCAGCGCCGCCTTGGCGGACAGCCCGACATCGATGTCGGCCGGCACGGTGGTGGTTCGCAGGATGCCGCCGCGATGGATGTTCTCGACTGGATCATAGTGGCGGATCTCGCCGTCAGCACCGCGCACGATCAGCACCGAAATCTCGCGTTCGAAGGGCACGAAAGCCTCGAGGATGGCCGGTTGCTGGCCGATCGCCGCAAAAGCGTCGGCGGGATTGTCACCCTGCCGGACGACCACCTGGCCCTTGCCGTCATAGCCGAAGCGGCGCGTCTTCAGCACTGCCGGGCGGCCGAGGCGGTCCAGCGCACGAGCGAGGTCGCCGACCGAATCGACGGGCTCGAAATCCGGCACGCCGAGCCCGCAATCGCGCGCGAAGGTCTTCTCGACGACGCGGTCCTGCGAGACGGTGAGCGCCTTGGCGCCGGGACGTACCGTCAGGCGGCTCGACAGGAAGTTCGCGGCCTTGTCGGGCACGTTCTCGAATTCGTAGGTGACGATGTCGACGTCTTCGGCGAAACGCGCCAGCGCCACCTCGTCGGAATAGTCAGCTTCGGTGATGCGCCGGACGACGTCGAAGGCCGGGCTTTCGGGTTCGGGCGCATAGACATGGCAGCGCAGGCCAAGGCGCGCGCCGGCCAGCGCCAGCATGCGGCCGAGCTGCCCGCCACCGAGAATGCCGACAATGGAATCAGGACCGACCGAACGATCAGACATCGTCACGAGGCCGCTCTGCGATGGCGGCTGTCTGACGCGCCCGGTAGTCGTCGAGGCGGCCTGCTAACGCATCGTCGTTCAGCGCCAGAACCGCCGCCGCCAGCAGCGCCGCGTTGATCGCACCCGGCTTGCCGATGGCCAATGTCCCGACCGGAATGCCGCCCGGCATCTGGACGATGGAGTGGAGGCTGTCGACGCCCGACAGCGCCTTGCTCTCGACCGGCACGCCGAACACCGGCAGCGGCGTCAGCGCAGCGGTCATGCCCGGCAGGTGCGCGGCCCCTCCCGCGCCCGCGATGACAATGCGGTAGCCCCTCGTCTTGGCCGATTTCGCGAAGTCGTAGAGGCGGTCCGGCGTCCGGTGCGCCGAGACGATCAGCGCGTCATGCCCGATGCCGAGCGCATCGAGCGTTTCCGCCGCGTAGCGCATCGTCGTCCAGTCGGACTGGGAACCCATAATGATGGCGACGGGCTTCGCCCCGCCTCCGGCCGTCTCCGGCATCGAAGCCTCCCCCGCCCGTCGAGGGATCGACGGCATGCGACAAGAAGCGGCAGAGCATAGGCAGCGCGCTGCGGCGCGGCAAGGGCGAGCGGTTGCGCCCTTTGGGCAATGGTTCGGGCGAAGTTCACCCCGGATTAACCGTGATCGCAGAGCCTCGGTCGTATCGGAGCCCTCGCCCCATGCGCCGTTCTGCCGCCAGCTGTTTCGATCGCCGGATGCCAACTGCGTCGCGGACGCGCTCGGGTGGCCGGACAGCCACATGGCTCTCGGGTGGAGTGGACTCCACCGAGCTCGCGCGGTTGCGCCGCGATCTCGCCGATGGCCAGCGTCGCCTGCGCGAACTGGAGGCATTGGCCGAGACCGACCCGCTCTGCCAGGTGCTGAACCGACGCGGGTTCGACCGCGAACTGACGCGATCCCTGGCCCATGCCGAGCGCTACGGTGGCTCCGTCGGCCTCATCTATGTCGATCTCGACGGGTTCAAGGCGGTCAACGATCGCCTCGGTCACGCAGCGGGCGACAGGCTGCTCGCCGCTGCGGCCGAGGTTCTGTCGGCGGAACTGCGGGCATCCGACACGGTCGCCCGGATTGGCGGCGACGAATTTTGCGCAATCCTGCACAATATCAATGATATCGACGTCGTTGTTAAAGCGCTGGCGCTTGAAGCAAGGCTGACGGAGCACCTGAAGCGCATGACGGCAACCGACACGGTCGGCGCATCCTGTGGGGCCGCCATCGCCGCGCCGGGAGAGCCTGCCGCAACGCTGATGATGCGCGCGGACCTCGCCATGTACGCGCGCAAGCAAGCGCGCAAGGCCGCCGCTCAGGCGATGATGTCAGGCGTCAGCATGTCTTCCAGATAGGCGATCCGGTCGCGCAGCGAGAGCTTGCGCTTCTTCAGGCGCTGGAGTTGCAGGCGGTCAGCCACGACCAGTGCCGCAAGCGCCTCGATGGCCGTGTCGAGGTCGCGGTGCTCCTGCCGCAGGCGCTCCAGTTCCTCCGCGAAGGCGCGTTCATCATCCTCACTGAATGCCATCTGCCGAACCGGTCCCGGGACCATGTTGCCGGGCCATTGTCGGCCCCGGGTCACTATCGCGTCGCCGCCGCCGGAGGGCAAGGCGGCGTGGCCAGCACCAACATCTGTCCTGTGAGCCGTAACATTCCGTGATTTTACTTTGCCGAATTCGGGTTCAGACTGATTCTGGTCCGATGCGTTTCGGACGATTGTCCGAGTCGCGTCGACACGCCCCCATTCCCAGGAGGATATGGATGAGCCTGCAGTCGCATCTCACGGAACTCGAAAAGCGTCATCAGGCGCTTGACCGCGAATTGGCCGAGACCATGGCCCGCCCGTCATCGGGCGACAACGAAATCGCTGAACTCAAGCGGCGCAAGTTGCTGTTGAAGGACGAGATCGCACGCCTGAAGTCCGGCGAGCGGAGTTTGCACTGAAGGAGATCCCACCGGATCATGGCCGCGCACGGCGCGGTCGAGTCGATGAACGGACCGCCGGCCGCCCCTCGGGCGCCGGCGGTTTCGTTTTGTGCGGTCTCAGCGCGCCCACATGCGCCAGAAGACGCCGTCACGCTTGATGACGAGATGCATCAGCGCGCCGCCGATATGGGCGAAGACCAGCAGCGTCATCAGGATCGCCGCGCCGAAATGGACCCGGTAGACGGCCGTGCAGGTCGGTTCCGTCGCCGAGAAGGGCAGCGTCATCGGGATGGTCCAGAACAGGTTCACCGGCCCATAGCACATCGAGGTCGCGAGCCACCCGGCCAGCGGCACGACGAAGATCAACACGTAGAGCAGGTGATGTACGCTGGACGAGGCGATCCGCTCGATCGGCGTCAGCGTTGCCTCGGGCGGCGGGGCGCCTTTGACGACGCGGACGAACACGCGCGCGCAGGCGAGGAAGAAGATGATGATTCCGAACGACTTGTGCCATTCGTAGAGCGAGTTCTTCAGCGCCGGATTGGCGGCCGGGTCCGGTGGGTAGGGAATGCTCGCCATGTAGATGCCGACCGGCACCATGGCGATGATGATGACCGCCATCACCCAGTGGATGATGCGATGGGGGGTCGAGTAGGTCTCTGGCTGCATGGCTTGAAGCTCTCGCCCGATGGGAATGGAGGCACTGCCGAGGAGATACACGCTGCTACCGGCCGGTGGATGCGCCGCAGAGGCGTGACCGGCCGTTCCGTCTGCCGCGGAACCCTTGACGTAGGGGGATGATCGGCGGCGGCCGGCGAAGTTGCAAGCGGCGCGCGCAACCGGGATTGGGCCAAAGACCCTGCCCCTGATCCGGATGGCCCGGGCTGGCGTATGTCGAACCGTGTAGTGACACGATCAGGCTTGTCGTGGCTCTATGGTCGCACCGGTCCCATCGGCCCTGCCGCGCCGTCTGCTTGCACGGCGCCCGGGCCAAACCCAGATAAGCCCTTTGGGTCCTCGCATCGCGCGATGGCCTCCAAGGGAATGCCAAGGCAGCCGCATGACGCTTGATACCGGCCTGTTCGGGTCGTTCGACGACATTTCCCGCGCTCGCGCCGAGCGGGCCGTGGCCGAATTCCGGGCAGGCCGCCCGGTGCGGATCGCGGGCGCATCTGGTTCCGTCCTCGTCAGCGGCGTGGAGGCGCTGGACGCGGTGCGCGCCGCTGCGCTCGCAGCCCTGTCGTCGGGAAGTCCGCATCTCGTCCTCCCGGCCGCCCGCCTGCGACGGCTCGGCCTTGACCGCACCCTGCCCGGCCGTGTCGCCCTGCCCGCCATCGACCTCAACCGGATCGAACAGCTTGCGCTGCTGGTCGAGGCCCGGATCGACGCGCCGGTCGCGCCGACCGACCCGCTCGACGACGCGTCGCTGGAACTTGCGCGCCTCGCGCTGACAGTGCCGGCTGTCGTTGTGGTTCCTGTCGCCGCGGCAACGGGAATGGAGGAGATCGTCGGCGTCCCCGCCCTCGATATCATGGGCTACCGGCAATCGCAGTCGAAGCACCTCGCCATCGTCGGGCGCGCGCCGGTGCCGCTGGAGAATGCGCCAGACAGCGAGTTCGTGGTGTTTCGCGGTGGCGAGGGCCTCCGCGACCAGGTGGCAATCATCGTCGGCAAGCCGGATCTCACCCGTGCCGTGCCGGTCCGCCTCCACTCGGCCTGCCTGACCGGCGACCTGTTCGGATCGCTCAAATGCGACTGCGGCGACCAGTTGCGCGGCACCGTGCAGTGGATGGCCGAGAATGGCGGCGGCATCGTGCTCTATCTCGACCAGGAGGGACGCGGCAACGGCATCGCCAACAAGATGCGCGCCTATCGCCTGCAGTCGCTCGGCTGGGATACCTATGACGCGGACGAGGTGCTGGGATTCGACCTCGATCAGCGACGTTTCGACTTCGCGGCCGTGATGCTCAAGAAGCTCGGTGTGGCGCATATCGACATCCTGACCAACAACCCGCTCAAGGTCGCGGCCATGCGCGAAGCCGGTCTCGACGTCGTGTCCGAGCGGCGGGTGATCGGCCGGGCAACCGATGAGAACGTGCGCTATCTCGCCTCCAAGCGGGATCGCGCCGGTCATGCGATCGACACCGACGCGCTGATGGCGAGCCTCACCGCCGGCAAGTGACGTCGGACCCATCGCGCTGAATTTGACGTGAATCCGGGACGTCGCATGCAAGCGGCGGCGTTCATCGCGGCGCAACCGCCGATGCGGTATCAAATGCGGAGCCGTGTTCGGATGCCCGCATGAACGATGACCGCCCGCCGTTTCCCCTGACGATCACGCTGGGCTTGTTCGCGGCCGCCTGGTTCGTCCTGGCCGGCCCCTGGCTGATCGGCGCCGTCACCATCCCCTGGGACGGCAAGGCGCACTGGTACCCGCACCTGACCTTTGCCGCCCGCGCGATCCATGCCGGCGAGAGCCCGGCCTGGACGCCGAACATCTTCGCGGGGTCGCCAGAGATTGCCGACCCGCAATCGGTGCTGTTCTCGGCACCGCTGCTGTTGCTCGGGCTGCTCAGGTCCGCGCCCTCGCTGCTGGCCATGGACTGGGCGGTGTTCCTCATGCTGTTCGCCGGCGGCGCCGCGATCATCATGCTGTTCCGCGACCGCAGCTGGCACTGGGGCGGCGCGCTGATCGCGGCTATCGCGCTAGCCTTCGGCGCGGCGGCCTCGTGGCGGCTTCAGCATCTCTCGCAGGTCTTCTCGCTGTGCTGGTGGGCGATCACCTGGTGGCTGCTCGCCCGTGCCCTCGACCGCTCATCGCTGATGTATGGCCTTGGCGCGGGCCTCGCGGCCGCCGCCATGCTGCTCGGGCGCGACCAGGTGGCGCTGCTCTTCGCCTATGTGCTGGCGGGAAGCGTCGTCGACTATTGGCTGCGCGTGCCGGACCGGGGCACGGCGCTCAGGGCCAGCCTGTTGCCGCTCTCGGCCGCGGTCGTTGCCTGTCTCGCGGTCGTGGTCCTGCCGGTGCTCATGTCGGCGCTATGGGGGGCCGAGTCCAACCGCACGGAGATCACCATATTCGGGGCCGGTGGCGGGTCGCTTCACCCGGCCCATCTGGTGACGCTGGCGATCGGCAACCTTTACGGCGCCGCCGGCATGCTCGCCAACCACTGGGGACCGCCGAGCCCGACCTGGGGCGATACCGGCCTGTTCCTCGCCCGCAACATGGGCGTGCTCTATGCCGGCACCATTCCCTTCTTCCTGATCCTCGCGACGCTTTGCACGGGCCGCGCCTTCAGCGTCGAGATCCGCTTCGTCACCGTCGCGCTCGCGTTGACGCTGGTCTACGCGCTCGGCTGGTACACGCCATTGTTTCAGCTGTTCTGGAACCTGCCGGGGGTCAGCCTGTTTCGCCGGCCAGCCGATGCCGTCTTCGTCATCGGCGGGCTCGCGGCGGTGCTGGCGGGCTATGGCGCGCATCTCCTGCTGACCGGGCGGTTGAAGACCAGCTGGATCGTCGAAACCGGCGTCGCCTTCCTGTTCGTCGTGCTGGCGATCATGCTGATCCTGTGGAAACAGGCGCCGATGACCGCCTGGGTTGCCCTGCTGATCGGCGTGGTCACGCTGGTCCTGTCGCTGGCGATCCTGACCACGGCCCGGTTCATCAAGCCCTCGCTGCTGCCCTTCGCGCTGGTTGCCGTTCTCGTCCAGGATCTCGCCATCACCAACGCGCCGAGCGAATCCACCGCCCTGCCCCCACAGACCTACGACGTGCTGCAGCCAGGGAGCGCCAATCCGACGCTTGCTCTCCTCAAGGCGCGCGTCGTCCGCGACAGCGAGCGCCGCGACCGGGTCGAGCTGATCGGCCTCGGCTATGCCTGGCAGAACGCCGCCATGGCGCATGACCTCGAGGACACGCTCGGCTTCAATCCGGTGCGCTCGCGTGCCTATTCCGCCATGGTCGGGGCGGAGGATATCGCCGCGCTGCCGGGCCAGCGGCGCTTTCCGCCGGCCTTCCCGTCCTACCGCTCGATGCTCGCGGATATCCTTGGGCTCAGGTTCATTGTCTCCGGCGTGCCGATCGACGAGGTCGACAAGACATTGTCGCCTGACGCCTTCCCGCTCGTGGCGCGCACCGCCGATGCCTATGTCTACGAAAACACGCGGGCCCTGCCGCGCGTCTGGATCGCGCCGGCCACCGTGCGGACGCCTCCCAACCTCGCCATTGAGGGCTTTCCCACGGATTTCGACCCGCGCGAGACGGCGATGATCGAGGGACCGCCGTCGCCGCGGCGGAGCGGCGGTATCGCGCTGATCGTCCACTACGACACCACGGCGGTGGTCGTGGAGACCGAGACGGGCGATGGCGGCACGCTGGTGCTGGCCGATGCCTGGCACCCCTGGTGGCGGGCGCGCATCGGCGACCGCGAATTGCCGATCCGGCGCGCCTACGGGCTCGTGCGAGCGGTCGAGGTACCAGCCGGCCGTGTCACCATCCGCTTCACCTTCGAGCCGGTCGCGGGCATGCTCGCGCAGTTGTCGGGGCGATGACTGTTCAGGCCGCCTTGAACGGCCGGATCGCGACGCCTGCGGCTTCCAGCGTCTGGCGCACCTGCCGGGCCATGGCGATGGCGGCCGGGTTGTCACCGTGGACGCAGATCGTGTCGATGGCCACCTTCAGCTTCTTGCCGGTCACCGTGACGACCTCCTGATCCTGGACCATGCGCAGGACGCGCTCTGCCGCATAGGCCGCGTCATGGATGATCGCGCCTTCCTTCTTGCGGCTCGTCAGGTTGCCGGTGTCGTCGTAGGTCCGGTCGGCGAAGACCTCGCGCGCCATGGGGAGGCCGAGCTTCTCAGCCACCCGTTCGGTCGGCAGGGTCGGCATGACCACGAAGACCAGCGAGGGGTCGACCCCCTTGACCGCCCGGCCGATGGCCATGGCGATGTCAGCGTCGTCGTTGCTCATGTTGCCGAGCGCGCCGTGCGCCTTCACGTGGGTGACCTTGTGGCCGGCCAGCGCCGCGCAGGCTTGCATGGCGCCGATCTGGTAGGCGACCTGCTTCTCCAGGTCCGCCATGGTCTCGCCGCGGATGGTGCGCCGGCCGAAACCCCAGAGGTCGCCGAAGCCGGGATGAGCGCCGATCGCGACGCCCTTGGCCTTCGCGATCTCGGCCGTGCGGTGCATGATGATCGGGTCGCCGGCGTGCCAGCCACAGGCGATGTTGGCCGAGGAGACGATCGACAGCATCGCCTCGTCGTCGCCCATCTTCCAGGGTCCGAAACCTTCGCCCATGTCGGCATTGAGATCGACGCTGGCCATGGCTGTCTCCTTCGTTGTCACTGTTCGGCGGGGGTGAGGTCGAAGCGCCCGTGAGCGTCGACCCAGCCGTCGACGAGATTGACTGCGAGCAGCGCCGCGGGATCGAAGGCCGGTCCGACCGGCTTCAACCCGGCGCGCACCGCCTCGATCATGGCCGCCTGCTCGCGTGCCGCAGCTATGGCCTCGGCCTGGCTGACGATCTGGAAGCGCACCTCGCTGCCCGGCCGGTTCTGGACAAAGCGCGCAAGGTCGGCCGAGATCATGGTGGCGATCTTCGGATAGCCGCCGGTCGTGCCGGCATCGGCCAGCAGCACGATGGGCTCGCCCGAGCCCGGCACCTGGATGGCGCCGGTCGGGATGCCGTCCGAGACGATGTTGAAGCCCTTGGCGTGCTCGATGGCGGGTCCGGTGAGCCGGTAGCCCATCCGGTCCGCCTGCGGCGAGATCACGTAGGGCTGGCCGGTAAGCGTCGCGATGCCGGCTGCGGTGAAATAGTCATCCTGCGGGCCGGGCACGACGCGGAACGGACCGGCATGGACGCGCGGCGCCACCGTCGCGGTCAGGTCCGGTCCCATAGGTGCGCCCCTCACGGGCAGCGCCTGCCCCGCCGCCACCGGCTGACGCGCGACGCCACCGAGCCCGGCGCGCAGGTGAAAGGACTGACTGCCGAGATCGGCCGGCAGGTCGAACCCGCCGGAGACGGCGAGAACCATGAATGTGCCGGCCCGGGCCGGCCCGACCGTGATCGTCTGGCCCGGCTCCGCGGTTGCCGAGGTCAGCGGCCGGACGACCTCGCCATCGATCTTGAGATCGGCCGCGGCGCCGGCCAGCGCTACGCGCACCGGACCGTCCTCGACCAGAAAGGCCCCGCCCATGACGGTGAACTCGATCGCGCCGGTCCCCGGCGCGTTACCGACCAGCATGTTGGCGACCGCCAGCGCGATGCGATCGACCGCGCCCGCCGCACCGACTCCGTAGCGGCGGTAACCGAGGCGCCCGCCATCCTGGATGGAGGTCCCGGCGCCGCAATCCTTCACCTGCAGCGTGGTCATGACGCGATCAGTTCGGCCACCGGCTCGCCGGCGGCGGCCCGCGCGTCGAGCGCGTCCCAGCGCGCGGCGTCCACCGGCTCGAACACGACCTCCTCGCCGGCGCCGACGAGGAAGACCGGGTCGCGGTCGGGCATGAAGTTGCGCACCGGCGTGCGGCCGAGCAGGTGCCAGCCGGATGGGGCCTCGACGGACGCGAACAAGGCCTGAACTCCGCCGATGGAGACGGTGCCGGCCGGCGTCTTCAGCCGCGGATCGGTGCGGCGCGGCAGCGCGATCGACTGATCGGCGCCGGACAGGTAGCAGAAGCCCGGCAGGAAGCCGAGCATGGCGACGCGGTAGACCCGCTCGGAATGGCGGCGGATGACTTCGCTTGCCGTGATGGCATGCGCCGCAGCGACATCCTCAAGGTCGATGCCGAAGGCGCCGCCATAGACCACGGGGATGCGCCAGCGCCTTGGCGCCCTCGCTTCCGTCCGCAGTCCGTCGAGCAGCGCCAAGACGCGCCTCTCGAAGGCCGGCATGTCGATGACCAGCGGATCGACCTGCACGAAGACCGAGCGGTAGGTCGGCAGGCTCTCGATGACGCCCGGGATGGCCGCCGCCGCCAGCGCCTCGTCGAAGGCGAGGCACAGGGCGTTGATGCCATCGTCGATCTCTGTGCCGAACTCAATCGTCACGGCGCTGTCGCCGCAGGCGAGGAATTTCGGGCGCGGTACGGCCATGGCTGTCGCGGCCTATCCGGCGAGCAGGTTCGGCATGAACATGACGATCCCCGGGAACAGGACAAGCAGGATGGTGAAGGCGATCATGATGAAGAGGTATGGCAGCGTGACCTTGGCGAGGTAGGACAGGCTGTCGCCGGTAATGCCCTGGATCACGAAGAGGTTGAAGCCGACCGGCGGCGTGATCTGCGCCATTTCGACCACCAGCACGATGAAGACGCCGAACCAGATCGGGTCGAAGCCCGCCATCTTCACGATCGGCAGGACGATCGGCAGGGTCATGACGATCATCGAGAAGCCGTCGAGGAAGCAGCCGAGGATCAGATAGAAGACGATCAGAGCCAGCATGAGCTGCAACGGCGAGAGGCCGAGCCCCTGCACGAAGCCGGCGACCTTGGCGGGAATGCCGAGGAAGGCTGCGGCCGAACCGAGGATCGAGGCGCCGAGCAGGATGAGCGCGATCATCGAGCAGGTGACGACCGAGCCGATAGCGATCTGCTTGGCCGCTTCGGCGGTGAGCGAGCCCTGGACGAAGGCGACGATCGCCGCGCCCAGCACACCGACGGCGGCCGCCTCGGAAGGCGTCGCGATGCCGCCATACATGGAGCCGAGGACGCAGGCGATGAGGAAGATGGCGGGAGCCAGATCCTTGAGCGCGGCGAAGCGCACCGACCAGGGCAGGTTGGCGAGTTCCTTTTCGCTGTCCGGCACCAGATCCTTGCGGATCGTCGTGTGGATCATCACCCAGGCCATAAAGCACCCGGCGAGGAGAAAGCCCGGGATGAATCCGGCTGTGAACAGCTTGATGATCGAGACGTCGGCGAGGACGCCATAAATGATCATGATGTTCGAAGGCGGAATGAGGAAGCCGAGCGTACCGGCGCCGGCGAGCGAACCGATGGCGATGTCGCGGGAATAGCCGCGCTTCAGCAGCTCGGCCAGCGCGATGCGCCCGACGACCTGGGTCGTGGCGGCCGACGAGCCGGAGATCGCCGCGAAGATCGTGCAGCCGATCACATTGACGTGGATGAGACGCCCCGGCAGCAGGCCGGCCCAAGGTGCGAGTCCCGTGAACAGCGAGCGAGACAGGTGCGTTCGGAACAGCAGTTCGCCCATCAGGATAAACAGCGGCAGGGCCAGCAGTTCCTGGGTCGTGAGGATGTTCCACGAATATTGCGGGATCAGCCGGTAGAGCGGGATATCGCGGAAGATCGCGAGAAGAATGGTGCCCGTCACGCCGAGCGTGAGGCCGATCCAGAGCCCGCCGGCCAGCAGACCGAACAGGAGTGCGAACATGACCAGGACTTCGAGCGCCACTGCGGCCTCCGTTCAGCGACAGGACAGAAACGACGCGAAGGCCGCTATTCGACGGGATTCGATGCGCGCATGGAGGGATCCTCCAGCGGCAGATCGAGCAGCGCGCGGATCGTGCGCGCCAGGAACTGAAGTGCCAGAAGGCCCATGCCGAAGGCGATGACGGCCATGGGCGGCCAGACGACACTGCCGGACGAGATCGACGTCTGGCCGCGTGCGTAGGAGCTCCAGGTGAACATCACCATGGCGACCGTCAGGTAGCTCATCGCTGCGCAGGCGAGAGCCGATGACAACACTTCCAGCATCCGCTTCAATGCCGGGCCGGCATTGGCCAGCAGCAGGGTCACCCGGATGTGCCCACCGCCGCGCAACGTCATGGCGGCGCCGAAGGTGAAGGTCGCCGCCATCAGGTAGGACGAATATTCCCAGGCATTCGGCACCACCCCCGGCCCGATGCCGAGGAAGTTCGATGCGGCGCGGGCGAAGATTTCAGCTAGCATCAGGCAGGTGAGCGTGATCAGGCAGCCTGCGCCAACCCAGCCGTCGAGACGGCCGAGTTGGTCGATGCCGGTCAGGAACCACCGGATGCCCGCTGGCGCCCCGGCATTGAGATCGAGATGCGGGGTCGCCATCGAACAAGCCTCCTTATGCGCGCTTCACTTCGGCGAGGTAAGCCTCGATCGGCGCCTTGGCGGCAGGCACGCGGCGAATGTAGTCCTGCACCATGTTGGCGGTGCGCCGGCGCATGTCGGCCATCATCGGCGCGGGGATGTCGACCACCTCCATGCCGCCTTGCTTGAGGCGGGCAAGGCTGTCGACGTCGGCCTTCACGGAGGTCGCCCAGAACTCGGGCTCGAGCTTCTTGGCGACCGCCTCGACGGCCGCGCGCTGGGCGGCCGGCAGCTTGTTCCAGGCGTCCATGTTGACGTTGACCATCTGGCAGGACCAGACGTGGTTGGTCGGGTAGACGTATTTCAGGAACTCCCAGAACTTGCCGTCGACGCCCGACACGGCGGAAGTCGAGACGCCCTGCACGGCGCCGGAAGCCAGCGCCGGGATCGTCTCACCCCACGGAATGACCACGCCGGTGAGGCCGAGCGCGTTGACCATGTCCTGCGCGCCGCGATCCGGGCAGCGCACCTTCTGGCCGGCGAGGCCGGCGAGCGAGTCCGCCTTCACCTTGAGGTGCAGGTACTGCGTCGGCCACGGCACGATGTAGAGGTTCTTCTGGTTGTTGTTCTGCACCACGCGCTCGAAGACCGGGCGGATGTGCTTGTGATAGATGCGCAGCTCGTCCACCGAGCCGACGAGGAAGGGGATGCCCTCCGCGCCGAGGATCGGCTCGTCGCCGATTTGTTGGATGTTGAGGACGTCGGCGATCGGCACCAGGCCGTCGCGCACGGCGCGCAGGTGCTCTGGACCCTTGAAGCCGAGCTGGCCGCCAGCCTTCACCGTGATGTTCACGGCGCCATTGGTCGCGGCCTTCACCTCATCGGCGAAGCGCTTGGCGTTGATCGTGTGAAAATTGCCGTCCGGCCAGACGGTCGAAAGGTCCCAGTTGGTTGCCTGGGCGCGGGCGACGCCCGGCGCGGCGAGGGTTGCGGCACCGGCGAGGCCGGCGACAAGTTGACGGCGATCGATCATGGGGAAATCTCCTGCAGTTCCCGGCTCTGGAATGCCCGGCCCGTGTCGGCCGGCAAGGCTTAAGCCCTTGTTGAGATTGGACCGCTGTTTGACCCCATTGACAAGGTGGAAATCCGCGCCGCTCGGGCGCACTGGCCCTGCGATACGAATGCCCCTGCCCGTCCGGCCTGACGGCGATCGATAGCCGACGATCTCGCGACTTCACGCTTGTGTCAACATCATGTTGACGTTTTATCGTCGTTTTCTCCATTTGATTTCGACGATAAGTCTTGGCAATCTGCTCGGCCCACCGACCTTCAGGCCGGAGCCCTGTCGATGACGCCTCCCAAGCTTCTCGGTCCGATCGTGTCCTCGGCGCATCTGGCGGCGGGCGAACTCCCGGCTCTGTCGGAGTTCGAGTTTGGCATGATCATGGTCAGCCACGCCTTCCACCGCTGGACCGTGCGCTGCGCGGCGGCGGCAGGCGCGCCGGGCCTGTCGGCGCTCGAGAACATGATCCTGCATACGGTCTATCATCGCGGGCGACCGAAGCGGCTCGCCGACATCGCTCTCGTCCTCAATGTCGAGGACACCCATCTCGTCACCTATGCGGTGAAGAAGCTGGAAAAGGCGGGCCTCGTCAGGGGTGAGAAGATCGGCAAGGAAAAGGCCGTGTCGGTGACCAAGAAAGGTGCCGAGGCGGTGACACGCTATCACGAGATCCGCGAGGCCCTGCTGATCCAGGGCGTCAAGGCCTTCGGCACGGAAGCGGCGATCCTCAGCCGCATCGCCACGGAGATGCGCGCCCTCTCCGGGCTCTATGACCAGGCTGCGCGGGCGGCAGCGAGCCTTTAGGCGCCCGATCCGGCCGCGAGAGATCGCGCGGGCTCTGCCTGTAGCACCATGAAGCCGTCGAAGAACGCCGCAAGCTCCGCGTGGGCATTCAGCGGAAGAACGTGGGCGACATACTGATCGGGGCGCACGACGACCAGGCAGCCGCGTTGGCGGTCGATGCGACACATCCCGAAGATGTCGCCGCCGACGGCCGGATCGGCGCAGAAGATTTTCTCGTAGTCGCGAAGCCCATAGCGGCCCTTCTGCGGGACCAAGAGGGGCGGCATAGGGGCGTCGATGAGATCGCCGTGGCGCTGCTGGAACACCGCCCGGACATCGATCACCGCGTCGATGTCCTCGTCCGCCGGCGTATGGCGCCTGACCGGTGATTCCGCGGCGTTGGAGAGAAAGTCGCAAAGCACATGAATGCCTGAGCCGGGCACCGCGGCGTCACCCGCTCCGGCAAAGGCGATCAGGCGCCAGCGGCCGTCGGCGCGGACCGTATGCCCAAGGTGGATCGGCTTGCCGTCGGCGAGCCGGATCACCGGCGCCGAGTGAAACCGCGTGCCGATTGCGAAACCCTCGGCCAGATGCTGATGGGTGGCGCTGCAGGTCAGGAGCGACGGCGCATAGCGGGTCGCGGTGCCGGCGGTATAGCGCCCATGCCGAACAAAGTAGCGCTGGACTTCGGCGGGATCGACCGTGTCATCCGGCCGATCGCCGGCAGTCCCCGAGACCCTGCTGAGGATGCCGGCCCATTCACGGTCAAACTCGATCAATTCCCGGGCGACAGCCTGGCGCTCCGCGGAATAGCTGTGCAGCAGCTGCGGGTGGCACTGGCCGCGGAGAACCGAGGCCAGCTTCCATCCGAGATTGAAGGCGTCCTGCATGGAGACGTTCATGCCCTGTCCGGCCTTCGGGCTGTGGGTGTGGCAGGCATCGCCGGCAATGAATACGCGGGGCGCCACGTCGCTGGTCTCGCCGTCCGCCGCATCGTCGAATCGGTCGCAAAGCCGCTGGCCGATCTCGTAAACGGACCACCACGCGACCTCTTTCACGTCGAGCGTGTAGGGGCTGAATATCTGCCGGGCAGCCGCGATCAGATCGTCGACGGCGAGATTGCGCGCTGCGACCCGCTCGTTCTCGGCGAGCTTGTCGAGTTCGACATAGATGCGGACGAGATAGCCGCCCTCGCGCGGGATCAACACGATGCTGCCGCCGTCGCCCGACTTGATGACGGCTTTACGGCGGATATCGGGGAAGTCAGTCACTGCCAGGACATCCATGACCCCCCAGGACTGATTGGCGGAGTCGCCGTTGAGCGCCTGCCCGATCGACTTGCGCACGGCGCTTCGTGCGCCGTCGCAGCCGACGGCGTAGCGTGCCCTGACCGTCTCGACCTGCCCTTCATGCGACGGGTCGAGGCGCTCGAACCGCGCGGTCACCGGCAAGGCAGACGCGGCATCGATCGTCAGATCGATCAGCCGGCGCGCATAATGCGGCTCGAGACGCGCCGGCGATTTCCGCATGACGTCAAGGTAGAAGTCATGGACACGCGCCTGGTTCAGAATGACGTGCGGAAACTCGGAGAGACCGTCCTCGGTGTCCTGCACCCGCCCGCTGCGTACGATCGCGCAGGGTCGCGACGGACCGGGTGTCCAGAAGACGGTCTCGTTGACCCAATAAGCCTCCCGCAGAACGCGTTCGCTGAAGCCGAAGGCATGGAACATCTCCACCGTGCGGCAAGCGATGCCGTCCGCCTGGCCGCGCAGCAGGCGACCGGGCTTCTGCTCGACGATACAGGTCCTGATGTCGGGAAAGGCCGCCATCTGGGCGGCTAGCGTCAGGCCGGCCGGTCCACAGCCGACGATCAGGACATCTACCTGCTCGGGAAGCGTGCCCGACGCGGTCGCCCCGCCGGTACGCTCTTCCACATGTGCAATGTCGGGATCGCCGGGTTCGAAGCCGTTCAAGTGAAATTGCACGGATCTGTCCTCGGGAAGGCTCTGGGCCGTGTGGTAGATGTCGCCTCGCTATACATAGCACGCTGATGATCAGTATACGTGTCAATTCGAACGAAAGCGGAGCGACCGATGGCGAACCTTCAGGACCGGCCCGGGCACCTTGCGCGCCGTTTCCAGCAGATCGCGGTGGCGGTGTTCCATGCCGAGGTCGAACAGAACGGCTATGACCTCACTCCGGTCCAATATGCGGCGCTGGCGATGCTCCAGTTCAACCCGGGGGTCGACCAGGCAACGCTCGCCGGGCTGATCGCCTACGACCGCACGACCATTGCCGGTGTCGTGGATCGCCTGGAGCAGAAGGGTCTGATCATGCGCCGCGTGAGCAGCCGGGACCGGCGGGCGCGCGAACTGGGCCTGACCGATGCGGGGCGACAGACCCTCGCCGGTATCGAACCGGCGGTGGAGGCAGCACAGCAGATCATGCTGCGCGGCCTGACACCCGCCGAAGGCCGGGAACTGAAGCGATTGCTGCGCAAGACCATCGATGCCTGCAACGCCCTCAGCCGTGCACCGCTTCGCGCCGCTGTTTCCGAAAGCGCGTGATCGCGCGGGCGGCGGCGAGATCGCAGCATCAGCCGCCGTAGGCTTTTGCGCCCTTCGCCGACACGAACCCCTCGCTGACATCCTTCGCCAGTGCGGCGCGGTCGCGTTTCGCGGGATCACCGATGCCGGCGCCGCCGGGGGTCATGACGACCAGCCGATCCTCCGGGGGGATCAGCTGGAAGCCCTTGCCCTTGAGCACCTTGCCCGATTTCAGCGATACCGCGCCGGGGGCGCCGTCGCTGCCGCCGTCGCGCCCGCGCGGGGGGTGGTCGATCCGGTCATAGGCCGCAAGCAGGTCGAAGGGCTTGCCGATGCGGCTGCCGACCTCGATCACCTGGCCAAGGCCGCCGCGCGTGGTGCCGGCGCCGCCGGAATCCTCGCGGAATTCCTTGCGCCAGAAGATCAGCGGAGTGATCGATTCCGCGATCTCCACCGGCGTGCCCTTGACGCCCGAGGGGTAGGCGGTAGCGGACAGGCCGTCCTTCATCGGACGGGCACCGGTGCCGCCATTCGACGTCACGGCCATCATGAACCCGTAATTGCCGAGGCCCGCTTCATCGGTCTGGCCGCGCACGTTGAGGTTCCACAGGCAGGAGGTGCCCTCGGCGGGGACACGTTCGGGGATCGCCTTGCGGATGGCCCCGAACACCACGTCCGGCAGCATCTGGCCGATGATGTGGCGCGATGCCACCGGCTTCGGCTTCAGCGCGTTGACGATGGAATTCTGCGGCGCGGACACAGTGAGAGGGGCCAGCGAGCCGCCATTGTTCGGGATGTCCTTGCCGACGATGCAGGCGAGGCCGAAGACAGTATAGGCGGTCGTATAGGCGAGCGGCACGTTGATGCCGCGCTTGGACGCCTCTCCCGTGCCGGTATAGTCGACGTGGATGCCCCTCTTGGTGACTTCGACCGTGCAGGCGAGCGTCACCGGCTCGTCGTAGCCGTCGACCGTCATGGTGTTCGACCACTTGCCCTTCGGCAGGCCCGCGATGGCCTCCAGCACTGCCGCCTTGGAACGGGTCAGAATGTGCTCGGAGAGGACATCGAGATTCCTGAGGCCGAATTCCTCCATCATCTCAGAGAGACGTGCGCAGCCGACATCGTTGCAGGCGGCGAGCGAATAGACGTCGCCCTCGGTATCGATCGGCAGGCGCGTATTGGCGCGGATCATCGCCATCAGCGTCTCGTTCAGCTTGCCGCGGTCGGCGAGCTTGAGGAGCGGGATGTAGAGCCCCTCCATGAACACGTCGGTGCCATCAGGGCCGAAGCCGATGCCGCCGATGTCCATCAGATGGCTGGTGCAGGAGAACAGTCCCACCAGCTTGCCGCGATGGAAGGCCGGCGTCGTCAGCACGAAATCGTTGAGGTGGCCGGTGCCCATCCAGGGATCGTTGGTGATGTAGATGTCGCCGGGCTTCATCGTCTCCACGGGAAAGACGCGGACGAAATGCTTGACGCTCTCGGCCATGGAGTTGACGTGGCCGGGCGTGCCGGTCACGGCCTGCGCGAGCATGTTGCCCTCGCGGTCGAAGACGCCGGCAGAGAGGTCGCCCGCTTCGCGGACGATCGGCGAGAAGGCGGTGCGCAGCAGCACCTGCGCCTGTTCCTCGACCACCGCGATCAGGCGGTTCCACATGACCTGCAGTTCGATGTCGGAAAGCTTGCTCATGACGGTCACTTTCCCTTCTTCGCGGAGGTCTTGGCGGATGTCTTCGCAGCAGGTTTGGCCGCGGACTTGCCGGCCTTGCGGGCGGTGAGGACGAGGCCGTAGCCTGCGTCGATCGAGGCATCGAAAGCGCCGGTCACGTAGGTCGACGTGCCGGCCTCGACGACAATCGCTGGCCCTTCGATGCGTGCGCCGGGCGTCATGGCGAGCCGATCGTACATCGACACCTTGACCGTCTTGCCTGACTTGGCGTCGAAGACCGGGCGCGTGCCGATCGGTTTCGGACCGGCCTTGGCCTTCGGTTTAGCAAGCAGGTCAGGCCTGGCGGTATCGGTTGTCACCAGCACGGCCCAGGACAGTATCTCGATGGCCGCGCCGGGAATGTGGCGGGCGAAGAGCTGGCGATAACCGGTCTCGAAGTGCTCGCGCATACGGGCAATGTCCTTCTCGGCCAGCGCCCGGTTGGGCAGGGCGACGGCGATCTCGTGCCCCTGCCCCGCATAGCGCATGAAGGCCGTGCGGGTTTCGGTCAGCTTGCGGCTGCCGGCAGCAGCCCTCGCGAGGCCGGTCGCCTCGCCGCTCATGCCGGAGAGCAGGCCGTTCGCCTCCTTCAGGTCGAACTTGTCGAGCCGCATGAACCTCGAATGGACGAGCTCGTAAGCCGCCGGCGCGCGCAGGAATCCGATCGCCGATCCGACGCCGGCATCGGCTGGCACCACCACCCGCGCGATGCCGAGCTTCTCGGCGAGCCGGGCGGCATGCAGCGGCGCCGCGCCGCCGAAGGCCACCATGGTATGGTCGGAGACGACCACACCGCGCTCCACCGAGTGGACGCGGGCGGCATTGGCCATGTTCTCGTCGACGATCTCGGCAACGCCATGGGCGGCCATCGCGGTCGACAGCGACAGGGGCTTGCCGACGGCGGCATCCAGCGCCGTATCCGCCTTGTCGGGATAGAGCGTGATCGCCCCGCCGGCGAAGCGCGCCGGCTCGATCTTGCCGAGCGAGACGTCGGCATCGGTGACGGTCGGCAACTCGCCGCCGCGGCCGTAGCAAGCCGGGCCGGGTACCGAGGCGGCCGAATCCGGCCCCACCGTGATCCGCTTCAGCGTATCCACGCGGGCGATGGAGCCGCCGCCAGCGCCGATCTCGACCATCTCGATGACGGGGATGCGCACGGGCAGGCCCGATCCCTTCATGAAGCGCGACTGACGGTCGACTTCGAAGGTGCGCGCCTTGTAGGGCGTCGCGTCGTGGATAAGGCAGATCTTGGCGGTGGTGCCGCCCATGTCGAAGGAGAGCACCTTGTCCTCGCCGCGCTCGGCGGCGATGTAGGCGGCGAGGATCGCGCCGCCGGCCGGGCCGGATTCGACGAGGCGGATGGGGAAGCGCGCGGCCGTCTCCAGCGTCGCGAGCGAACCGCCCGACGTCATCAGGTGGATCGGCTTTTTGTAGCCCTCGGCGGCGAAGCGCGCCTTGAGCCGGCCGAGATAGCCGGCCATCAGCGGCTGGACATAGGCATTGGCGACGGCAGTCGAGGTCCGCTCGTATTCGCGCATCTCGGGACAGACCTCGGACGACAGCGTCACCGCAATGCCCGGGGCCTCCTTGGCGAGAATGTCGCGGGCGCGCTGCTCGTGATCACCGTTGGCATAGGAATGGATGAAGGCAACGGCGACGGCTTCTACCTTCTCGGCCTTCAGCGTCTTCGCCACCCTGCGGACGGCCGCCTCGTCGAGGTCGATCCAGACCTTGCCCATGACGTCGATGCGCTCGGGTACGGTGTAGCGCAGCTGGCGCGGCACCAGCTGGCGCGGCTTGTCGATGAAGATGTCGTACTGGTCGTAGCGTCCCTCGTCGGCGATCTCCACGACATCGCGGAAGCCATCGGTGGCGATCAGTGCGGTCTTCGCGCCCTTGCGCTCGATGACGGCATTGGTCGCCAGCGTCGTGCCGTGGACGAAGACGTCGAGGTCGGCGAAGCCGATGCCGGCCTCCTTCAGGACGAGGCGGGTGCCGTCGACCACCGCCTCCTCCGGCGCATGGGGCGTGGTCAGCACCTTGGTAGTGAACCGCGCCTCGCCCCGCTCGAGGACGATGTCGGTGAAGGTCCCGCCGATATCGGTGGCAAGGCGCGTGATAACTGGCTTGGCCATGCGTGTCAGTCCGGTCCGGATCCCGTGGCGAGACGGCGCTGTCGGATGCAGCGCCCGTCACCGAAGCTGCGGTCTATCTGGCACGAAACCCTCGGGCCCGAACATCATCAACCGCATGGGAGCCGACATTCCGTGCCGGATTTCAGAATGTCAACATTTCATCGACAATTTGTCATCGTAGTGCAGCCCGGCACTTTCGGTATGGTCATCCACGCGCCGGCAAGCCTGTCCCGCTGAAGCCGGCCTCGACCGCAGGCGACCACAGATGCGACCATCCCGCCGAATGTTCGCTTCAGCAGGGAGACGACAATGTCCGCGCGCCAAACCCCGACGGTCGAATGGTCGACACTGACGGCGCCCGAACTGAACGCCCTCGCCGGCGCCGGAGCGACCGTCCTTCTGCCCGTCGCCTCGACCGAGCAGCACGGACCGCACCTTGGCACCGGAGTCGATACGCTGCTGTGCGGCGCGGTCTGTCGCCTCGCCGCAGAGAAGGCAACGGACCGACGGCCGGTCGTGGTCGCACCGACGCTCTGGGTCGGGATGGCCGAGCACCACATGGCCCATGGCGGCACGTTCACGCTGGATATTCCGACCTATCGTGCCGTGCTGCTGTGCCTGATCCGCTCGCTGGAGCGCCATGGCTTCAAGCGCGTGCTGATCGTCAATGGCCACGGCGGCAACATGACTGCGCTCAACGCCTTCCTGCCCGATCTCGAACGGGAGACGGGGCTGGCGGTCGCTACCACCACCTACTTCGAGCTGGCCCAGCCGGCCTTCGCACCGATCCTGGAGGATCAGCAGAGCGTACTGCACGCCTGCGAGGCCGAGACCTCCATGATGATGGCGGCATTCCCGGAGGCCGTGCGCGCGGAAAGGCTGTCCGAGGCCCACGGCCCCCTTTTCGCCGATCCGCGCGCGGTTCTTGCTCCGCCGGCCCAGCGCTTCCGATCGTTCAAGTCGCTGTCGCCGTCCGGCGTGCTCGGCGATGCCCGAAAGGCGTCGAAGGCCAAAGGCGACACATTGATGGCCGCCGCCTCGGATGCGCTCGCCGACCTGATCGTGCGCGGCGCGCCCTGGGACTGAGCGCTCAGCGCACCTTCGCCAGCCACTTCCTGTCGATCATGACGTGAATGCCCTTGTTGCCGTTGACGACCTGCGTGACCCGCACGTCGGCAACGAGCGACAGGAGCGCGAAGGCCTCGTCGCGGTCGAGGCCGGAACGGGCTGTCACCAGATCGATCATCGAGCGCAGCGCGATCTGCACGGCGGCGTCGAGGTCGGGATCGAAGGCCATGGTCAGGACGTGGGTCGCCGTTTCGGCCATGGGCCAGGCAAGGCTCATGTCGTCGCGGACGGTCAGGCGGAACGTGCCGATCAGCCCTGTCTCGATGGCGGTGATGCAGACCTCGCCATCGCCCTGTGCGCCATGGGCATCGCCGACCGAGAAGTTCGCGCCGTCGACGAAGACGGGCAGGTAGAGCGTTGTCCCCGCGATCAGTTCCTTGTTGTCGAGGTTGCCGCCGTTGCGGCGGGGCGGCAGCGTGTTGACCCGGCCCCATTCCGGCGGCGGGGCGACCGCCATGACGCCGAAGAACGGGCGGTCGAGCGGGATCCGATGACCCCAGGGCATGGTCGCGACCTTGGCGGCACGGTCGATGCGCGAGTGAAACAGGCGCTTTGACGTGACGTCGTCGGGCAGCGCGCCCACCAGCGGCGCCACGAAGGTATAGCCCCAGTCGTAGTGCAGCTCGATCGCCTCGATATCGACCTGCAGCACCTGCCCGCGCTTCGCGCCGGCCACCGCAACCGGTCCGGTGCAGATGTGGCCGGGCAGTGTTGGCCCGCCGAGTTTCTGGTGGATCGCTGTCAGCGCCGGCGGAATGCCCCAGTCCGCGGGCGGCAGAACGTCCGCGCCGCCGGAGACGGTCGAGATCGTCACACGATCGCCCGACGGAATGGTCAGGCGTGGCGGCAGGGCGGCGTCGAAATAACCCCAGTGGGCATTGTCGGCGGAAGCATCGAGGCGGTGCGTCATGCTGTGTCCTGGAGAGGCGGCGGCGCTCTCGCCGTTCTCACCCGGAACCAGTGCAACGCCAAGCCCGCGCCGAGGAACACCAGCCCCGCCGCGTCGGCATAGGCGCTGGGCGCGAGCAGCAATCCGCCGCCGATGAGGCAGAGGATGCGTTCGACCCAGTTCGCCCGCTCTAGCGCATAGCCGGTGAACATCACGCAGAGACCGACGAGGGCGAGGCAGGCCGTGATCGTCACCCAGACCACGGACAGCCAGGGCATCAGCCCGGACGGCAGTCCATAGACGACCGCGCCTGCGGCATTGGTCCCGGCGGGAACCAGCATCAGGAGTTGGGCGCCGTCCGGCGTCAGGCAGAACATGAAGGGCACGATGAAGGCGGGCAGCGTGTATTTCCACGCCTGCATCGTCGTCTTGAAGGGCTCGCCGCCGGTGATCGCGGAGGCGGCGAAGGGCGCAAGCGCGGTGGGCGGCGACACGTCGGCCAGCACCGCATAGTAGAACATGAACATGTGGGCGGCGGCCGGCGGCACGCCGACCTTGACCAGCGCCGGCACCAGCATGACCGCCGCGATGATGTAGCTGGCGGTGACCGGCACCGACAGGCCGAGGATCCACATGGCGAGTGCCGCCATCAGCAGGATCAGGAAGACGTTGGAACCGCCGGCCGCGATAATGATGCCGGATATGGTGAGGCCGAGACCGGTCAGGTTCACCACCGAGACGATGATGCCGGCGCAGGCGCAAACCGCCACGATGGCGAGCGTCGAGCGCGTGCCGTCGACCAGCGCCTCGATCATGGACGTGCCACCAGCTGGCGGCTCGCGCCCGGCGCGCATGGCGAGCCAGGACTGGAGGCCCGAGGCGGCGAGCGCGGCCGAAAGCCCCCAGAAGCTTGCGACCGACACGCGGCCGTCGAACAGTTCGTGCAGGCCGAGGCCGCGCGGCGCGCCCGATATCCCGAACAGATGAGCAGCGACGGCGGCGGCGCAGCCGACCAGGAAGGCTGTGCGCGTGACCAGCTGGCTTTCCGGCCGCATCATCGACAGCACGAAGGCGACGATGATCGACCAGTAGACCGCCATGAAGCTGGTGAAACCGAGCACGAGGAACACCGCGATCGCGCCAAGCGAGATGAAGTGGTAGCCGCCGGCTCTGGTCAGGTCCCACAGCGAGGCTTCGGACGTGCGCACCGCGGCGACGTTCATGCGGCGGGAATCCGCTTCCGTCATCAGCCAGCAGGAGACGTAGTAGAGGATGGTCGGGATGGTCGCGTAGATCAGGATCTGCAGGTAATCGACGTCGAGGAACTCGGCGATGATGAAGGCGGCCGCGCCGAGCGTCGGCGGCGACAGCGTCGCGCCGATGCCGGCCGCCGAGAGCATGCCGCCGGCGACGTTCGGCGAATAGCCGGAGCGCTTGAGCATCGGCCAGGCGAGCGAGGAGACCGTCACGGTGGTGGCAACGCCCGAGCCCGACACGGTCCCGAGCAGGAAGCCGGAGGCGACCACCGCCCGGCCCGGCGCCGAGGGCGAGGGGTTCTTGCCGAACAGGGCAAAGGCCCATTCGATGAAGAACCGCCCGGCACCACCCCGGTCGAGCACCGCGCCGTAGATCGTGAACAGGATGATGAAGGTCGCCGCCACGTCGAGCGGCGTCGTGAAGATGCCCTCGAAGGTCAGGAAGTTCTGCCCGATGATGCGGTTCACCGTGAAGCCGCGATGCTCGAACACGTCGGGGATCAGCCAGCCGGAACCGGCATAGCAATAGACCAGAAAGATCAGCGCGATGGCCGGCAGAATCCAGCCGACCGTGCGGCGCGTCGCCTCCAGCACAAGGAGGATGAGCGCGAGCCCGAGGATCAATTCCTCCGGCGCCGGCCGCATGGCACGCGACTTGTATTCCTCGATGTTCAGCGACAGGTAGACCGCCGTGTAGAGGGCGATGGCCGCAAAGATCCAGTCGACCGGCTGCAGGCGCGCCAGCAGGCGGTTGGAGACGAGCAGCGGATAGCTGAGGAAGGACAGCGCCATCAGCACGCCGAGCCCATAGGCGAAGCTCGACCGTCCGTAGATCGCGAAGATCGGGTTCGGGTGGTGCAGCAGGTAGACGATGGCCGATGCCGCGATCAGGCAGCTGACGAGCTCCTCGACCGTCGGCGCCCGCGTCTGCGGTGCGCCGCCTGCGCCCGGCTTCGTCAGCGGGTAGAGAATGAAGACCAGCGCGAGGCAGGAAGCGAGAAACGTCGAGCGATAGACGGTGGTGTTGATCGCGAACTGCGTCCAGTAGAGCGCGAAGGCGCCGATCGCGAAACAGGCGCCGCCGGTCACCCAGCCTAGCCATCCCTCGAGCCGCCGGGCCGGCCCGCCCTCGGAATCCGAGGAGAGCTTCTCGATCTCCTCGGCGCTGAGCTGCCGCTCGCCCGCCTGCCGCTCCGCCTGAACAGAAGTCATGCCCTCGTCGCCCCCTCTGGCGGGGCCACGCCTTGCCGGCGCTTGTCCCCGCATCCCTCACCCGCACCTTAGCTGCAAAGACCGGGGAGGAAAGAACCCGCAACGGAAAAGCCGGAGCGGATGGCTCCGCTCCGGCTTCGATTAGTATGAAGCGCCGTCCGGCGCGATCACATCGCGACGCCGCGCGCCTTGAAGAAGGCCTCGGCCGCCGGATGGAAAGCGACCGCCGACTTCGCCGCCGCGCCCTGCAGGGTCAGGCGGCGCGCCTCCGGGTGGATCCCCTGGACATCCGCGAGATTGTTGAACATGCCCTCGAGGATCGCAGTGATGCGGGCGTTCGGCGCGGACGTGGAGACCACCAGCACATTGGAGATGCCAAGCCCCGCGACCGGTGCCGTCTGGCCACCATACGCATTGGCCGGCAGCGTGTTGGGCCGGTAGAGACCCGGATACTTCTTCTCCATCTCCGCCAGCGACCCGGTCGTATCGACGAACTTGATCGGCGTGCGCCCGCCCTGGGCGAGGTCGCGGATGGCCGCTGTCGGGATGCCGCCGATCCAGAAGAAGCCGGCGATCTTGCCGTCGGCCAGCGCGTTGCAGCTTTCCGCGACGCCGAGATTGTCGCGGGTGATGTCGCTGCGCGGATTGAGGCCGGCGCCTTCGATCGCGCGGTCAGCCATACCCTCGGTCGACGAGCCTGCCGAGCCGACCGACACGCGCTTGCCCTTGAAGTCGGCGATCGAGTTGACGCCCGAACTGGCGCTGGCGACGACATGGAAGAAGGAATCGTAGAGGACAGCGAGCAGTTTGAGGTCGTGCTTGCCCTCGCGCTGATAAGCACCGGTGCCGGCGATGGCGTCCACCACAGAGTCGAGTGTCGAGAAGCCGACATCGGCGTCGCCGGTCTGGACCAGCTTCAGATTGTCGACCGAGCCGCCGGTGACCTGGGCCGTTGCCTGTGTGTTCGGCAGCTTTTCGGTCAGGACACGGGCGATGCCGCCGCCATAGGGATAGAAGACGCCGCCCGTGCCACCGGTGGCGATGGTGAGGCGCTGGCGCGACTGGGCGAGAGCCGGCGCTGACAGAACGGCGGCGCCAACCGCGAGCGCCGCGCGGCGCGTGAAGATGATCGACATTGGAACTCCTCCCTGGAACCCGGTCGCGGCCAACAACGCCTTCCGGCAGGTCGGCCACGCTGACATCAGCATATAGGGCAAGCGACCCGCCTGATAAGGGGGCTGCACCGGGAGAGCGCGCGGCGGCGCCTAGCCTTCCAGGGGGAAGCGGGCGAGGATCGAGAACCGTCCCTGCCGGCCGTCCTGCCGGAACAGGGCTACTGCGTCGAGCCTGAACGGGGCCGCGAGCGGTGCGTAGGCTTCGGCCAGGGCGGTGCGCACAGGCTGGCGTAGCAGCTCGGGCAGGGAGCCGGTCAGCGTCATGTGAAAGCGGAAGTCGTCGAAAATGTAGGGGTATCCATAGCGATCGAGCTGCGTGACCTGACGCTTGGTGAGTGGGCTGTTGAGCCGGCGCGCGCGGTCCCCATCGCCCATCGGCGCACGAAAGGCATCGAGATCGCGCACGCAATCGGCTGCCAGCCGCGCGAGATCGTCAGAAGGTGATGCTGGCACCAGCGCGACGAAGGATTTGAGAAGCGCTACCGACAGCGAGGGTAACGTGATTGCGGGCCTGCGCTCGGCAAAGATCATCGCCGCTTCCAGGAGATCGGCCTCGCTGGCACCTTGCGCGAGTTCAAAAGGTGCCTTCAGCGTTCCATGAAAACCATAGCGCCGCGGTTCCTCGGTCAACCCCGCCCAGTCGGGCCGGTCGAAGAGCGCGCCGGCCGGAAAGGCCACATCGCGGGCCAGCGCCGCGTCGTAGCCGATGGCGGACGAGCCGAAGTGCCAGAGCGGATCGTCGGGCGGCGGGGCGGCATAGAGGGCATAACGTGTGGTCATGGCGACCGCTTAGCCGGCCGGCATGAATGGCTCAAGACGTCATCGAACTCCATAGCTGCGCTTCAGGTCGCGGGCGCGCGCCTCGGTTTCAACGATCAGGCAGGGCCCGGTAATCTGAGAGTAGATGGAATTGGCGAAGCGATTGGGCGTCTCGTTGGCCTCGAGGCTGCAGGCAAGGTCACGCAACTCCGCCCAGGGGCGTTGAGCCGCCCGCAACGCCTCAAGCCAGGCTGTCTTCTGGACGTCGTCGAGCCCATTGCGCGCGCGGATCGCGCCGGCGACCTGTCGCCAGACGGTGTTGAGGTCGCGGTCGGCCCGCTGTGCCTGCCGCTCGTAGCACTCGGTCAGCGGCTGATAGTCGCCGCCCCGGCCGGGATGGCGACAGAGCGGCTGGCGGCCCTCGGCGCCGATCAGTTCGCGGCGGTTCGGTCCGCGTGCCGCCGCCGCAAAGCTTGCCCGCCCGAGATCCGGCACGGCTTCGCCGAAGCGGTTGGTGAGATCGACGACGATGACACGGGCCATGGCGACCCGGCAGGCTGCCGCGGCAAATTCCGCAGCCTCGGCCGACAGACTGCGCTCGAAGCGAAGCAAGGCCGGCGCACAGTGACCGTCGCGGAAGGCGAGCCAGAGGCCGAGCATGCGCTCGAAGTCTTTCGCCCATTCCGCTTTGCCGGCAGCGTCGACATTGCCGTTCCAGTCCGGAATGGCGCGCAGGGCATCGCGGCGCGCGACAGCCAACGCCGCATCGGCCTCCGCATTGATCTGTGCGAAGCAGGCACGGCGCGGCTCGGCGGCAAGCGACGCGAGGCATTCGCGGGGCCGCTCGATCAGCGGCGCGCCTTGCACACTCGCCGATGCGAGCCCGCCAAGCGCTGCCATCGCGACAACCGCCACTATCCCGAGAATGCGCATGTCGAAGGTCCCTGCCCGTTCCGACGATCATCGCCAGCGATGATTGCGAGCGGATGGCGGCCCGCCACCCGCCTGTTGCCGCCGAAGCGGAGACGGTTTCAGGCGGCACACACGGCTTTGCGCTTCGGACGCGCCGGCCTATATAGCCCTCGAAAGCCGAGAGACCGCCGCCCGATGCTCAACAGCCTCGACATCGACAAGCCGCCGCATGCCACCCGCGTGGTCGTGGCCATGTCCGGCGGCGTCGATTCGTCTGTCGTGGCCGGCCTCATGGCCGAACAGGGCTACGACGTCGTCGGCATCACGCTGCAGCTCTACGACCATGGCGCAGCCATCCACCGCAAGGGCGCCTGCTGTGCCGGGCAGGATATCAACGATGCCCGGCGGGTGGCTGAGCGGCTCGGCATCCCGCATTACGTGCTCGACTATGAAGAGCGCTTCCGCAAGGCGGTGATCGACCGCTTCGCGCAGTCCTATGCCGATGGCGAGACGCCGATCCCCTGCGTCGACTGCAACCGGCATGTGAAGTTCGCCGACCTGCTCGACACCGCCCGCAGCCTCGGCGCCGACGTGCTCGCCACCGGCCATTATGTCGCCAGCCGCACCGGCGCGAACGGCCACCGCGCGCTCTACCGGCCGGTCGATGCCGATCGCGACCAGAGCTATTTCCTGTTCGCGACGACGCCCGACCAGCTGGACCTGCTGCGCTTCCCGCTCGGGACGATGACCAAGCCGGAGACGCGCGAGCACGCCCGCCGCTTCGGCCTCGCCATCGCCGACAAGGCCGACAGCCAGGACATCTGCTTCGTGCCTTCGGGGCGCTACACCGCCATCGTCGAGAAGCTGAAGCCCGAGGCGGCGGAGGCCGGCGAGATCGTCCATGTCGACGGCCGCGTGCTCGGCCGCCATGACGGCGTGATGCGCTTCACGGTGGGGCAGCGGCGGGGCCTCGGCATCGCCGCCCGCGAGCCGCTCTATGTGGTCGGGCTGGACGCAGCCGGCCGGCGCGTCGTCGTCGGGCCGAAGGAGGCGCTCGCCACCCGCGCCATCGGCCTGCGCGACCTCAACTGGCTGGGCGATGGCCCGCTCCGGCCGGGCGACAGTATCGATTGCTTCGCCCGCGTGCGCTCGACGCGCCCACCCAAGGCCGCCGTCCTGACCATGACCGCCGCCGGGCCGGAGATCGCCCTCCTCGACGGCGAGGATGGCGTCGCTCCCGGCCAGGCCTGCGTGCTCTACGACGCGGCGGATGGCCCCTCGCGTGTCCTCGGCGGCGGTTTCATCCGCAAGCGCGAGATCCTCGCGCCGCCCGCCGCCCTGCCCCTGCAAGCCGCCGTCTGACGGAGCCCCGATGCCCGCCGCCGAACTCGACGCCCAATCGATCCAGAAGGCCTATGCCCGCTGGGCGCCGATCTATGACCCGATCTTCGGGCGGATCACCACCACCGGGCGACGCGCGGCCGTGGCGGCGGCGAGCAAGGTCGGTGGGCGCGTGCTGGAGGTCGGCGTCGGCACCGGCATCGCCCTGCCCGACTACGGCAAGAACTGCCGCGTCATCGGGTTGGATCTGTCCTTCGACATGCTCAAGATCGCCCGCAAGCGAGTCGATGACGGCCTCGCCAATGTCGAGGGTATCCTGCAGATGGATGCCGGCCGCCTCGCCTTCCCCGACGCGTCCTTCGACTGCGTCGTCGCCATGTACCTGATCACCGTGGTGCCTGACCCGGAAGGCGTGATGGCCGAGCTCAACCGTGTCTGCAAGCCGGGCGGCGAAGTCATCCTGGTCAACCATTTCGCCGCCGAGGGCGGCCTCCGCGCGCTCGTCGAGAAGGCCGCCGCGCCATTCGGCGACAAGCTCGGCTGGCACCCCGACTTCCCGTTCTCGCGGGTCATGGGCGAGCGCGACCTGACCATGATCGAAAAGCGGCCAGCCGGTTTCGGCGGCCTTTTCACGCTCGTGCGCTTCAAGAAGGCGGGCTAATTTCGCTGCCAACCCAGGCGGGAGCGCAGACATGAGCGAGATCAGTCCGACCGGTCGCATGGCTGCCGCCCTCGTCGCGGCCCCCGGCTGGTTCGCACTCGGCCTGCAACTCGTGCTGATCATCGGCACCACGACGGCGGGCGGCGGAACGCCCGCCGGAGCGGTGCTCAACTTTTTCAGCTTCTTCACGATCCTCGTGAACACGATCGTTGCGGTTGTCCTGACCCGCGTGGCGCTCGGTCAGGCGCCTGGTGCTTCCACCCTTGGCGCGGCCACGCTCTACATCGCGGTGGTCGGCATCACCTATTCGGTGGCGCTGCGCCATATCTGGAACCCGCAGGGCTGGCAGATGGTCGCCGACCGGTTGCTGCACGACCTCGTCCCGATCCTCGCCGTGCTGTTCTGGCTGGTCTTCGCGCCGAAGGGCCGTCTCGCCTTTCGCGACATCCTGCCCTGGCTCGCCTTCCCGCTCGTCTATCTCGGCTATTGCCTCGTGCGCGGCACGGTGGACGGCTGGTATCCCTACTATTTCATCGACGTGTCCAAGCTCGGCTATTCGGTCACGGCCCGCAACGCCGCGGTCGTGACCGCCGTATTTGGCGTGGTCGCCGTTGCCGTCGTCGCTCTCGACCGCGTCCTTGGCCGCCGGGCCTCCTGAACCGTTCGGCTTGCCTTGACACCCCTCCGGCCCGGACCTTATATCCGCGCTCTCCGAACCGGCCCGCCGGTTCGCTTGGCCCATGGGGCGGGGTAGCTCAGTTGGTGAGAGCGCAGGATTCATAACCCTGAGGTCGGCAGTTCGACTCTGCCTCCCGCTACCACGGCATCGCTTGTCTGACAGCGCCGGTTTCGCTGGGCTGACGTGGCCCGTAAGCCACGGATCGGCCACGATTGCGGTTCGTGCTGCCTCCGCCCATCTATCCGCGGAGGAAACCATGGCAGGCGATACTGGCAAGAAAGCGGGCGCGAGCCCGAAAGGCCCCTCGACCGGCGGCGGCATGAAAAGTCCGCCCCCACCGAAGCCCGGCAAGGGTCCGGCGACCGGCGGCGGCACGAAGCGCTGAGCCGTTCGACACCCATTTGACGAAGGGCCGCCTTTGGGGCGGCCCTTTTGCTTGACGGCGGGCTCAGGCGGCCCGGCGCTGATACTCGCCCATCTCCTCAGCCATCGCCCTGGCGACCGCCGGCCGCGCCAGATGCAGCTTGTGATAGGCGGCGATTGCCGGCCACTGGCGCAGGTCGACACCGACATGGCGGAACCAGTTGAGCAGCGTCACGGCATAGGCGTCCGCCACGGTGAACCGCTCGCCGACCAGATGGCTGCGACCGTCCAGTCGCTTCACCAGCGAATCGAGCGCCTTGGGCAGCAGCGGCTTGACCGCCTCCTTCGTCGCGTCCGACGCCTTCGGCGACAACAGCAGCGCGAAGATCCGCTTGTGGATCTCGGTTGCAAGGAAATTCAGGGTATCGATCAGACGGTAGCGCTCGATCGTACCCCAGGCCGGCGCCAGTCCCGATTCGGGCTTCTGATCAGCCAGATATTGCAGGACCGACGGCCCCTCATTGAGCAGATCGCCGGATGCGAGTCTCAGCGCCGGCACATAGCCATTGGCCGAGACCTTGAGATAGTCCGACCCGTCGTCGAGGGTCTTGGCGCGCGTGTCGACATAGTGGACCTTGACGGGGAGGCCCGCTTCCAGCGCCGTAATGTGCGATGCGAGCGAACAGGCAAGCGGTGCGGCATAGAGCTCCATGGGAACCTCCTTGTTTTTATGCGCATCGATACAGAAATAGATCTGTCGAACTGGGTCAAGGATTTTTATGCCGACTGATACAGAAAAGGTGGGGCGGCCGCGCGGGAGGCCCCGCTCCTTCGACGAGGACGAGGTACTCGACCGCGTGAAGGAGGTCTTCCACGAGAAGGGCTTCTCCGCCGCCTCGCTCGACGACCTCTGTGCTGCCGCCGGGCTGAACCGCCCGAGCCTCTATGCGGCCTTCGGCAACAAAGAAGATCTCTATATCCGGGTGATCGGCCGCATGGGCGCACAAAGCGTTGCCGGAATCGACTTCGTCATGGGCGGGCCGGGTGCGGTCGAAGAGCGACTCTCGCGCCTCTATCGGCATGCCATCAAGGGCTACACGGCCGGCTCCCGCCCGCGCGGCTGCATGATCGTCGGCACCGCGACCGTCGAGGCGCCGACACACGCGCGCATCGCAATGGCCGCGTCCGGATTCATTGCCGGCAACGAGGCAGCCCTCCAGCGCCATTTTGAGACAGCGGTCGCCGGCCAACTACTGGCGGACGTGCCAGCGCCCGCCGCGCGGGCGCGCCTGGCGGGCGCCCTGTTTGACACGCTCGCCATCCGGGCGAGGCTCGGCAGTCCCGCAGCGGAACTCACAACCGTCGCCGAGACGACCATTCCCCTGATCTGCGCCGGAAAATCCGGTCGCTGACCGGCGGAACGAATCGGCGCGATCCTTGCGTCCGATCAGGTGCGGCCCTGTGTATCGTCCCGGCGGGGGACACTTCGATCATCGACGTGGCGATGGCGGGCTGCCGCAGCGACATGATGCGGCAATGACGCAGCGTCATGGTGTTAACACTATTGGTAATCAAAGGTTGATCCCTTCCCTCGAATGCAAGTAATGCAACCGTGGGAACGGGGATCGGCTCACAGGAGCGATCCGTCATGAAGGCTCAGATCAGCGAGATCATCGCACGGACCGTCGAGTTGCCGGGGGGCGTCGACAGTCTGACCGAAATGTCCGACCTCTATGAAGCCGGCATGACCTCGTTCGGCTCGGTCCAACTCATGCTGGCGCTGGAAGAGGCGTTCGACGTCGAGTTTCCCGAGCGGATGCTGAACCGCCGGCTGTTCTCGTCCATCGCCACCATCCGGGCTGCCCTGGAAGAGCTGACCTCCGAGAAGGCGGGAGCTTGACCATGCTGGACCGGACGGGTTCCGACCGCGCTGTTGCCGCGGCGTCTTCTGCCATGCGCATGAAGGAGGTGGCCAAGGTGGCCGCCCTCCATGCCGATGTCGTCGACCGCGACGCCCGCTTTCCCCGTGAGGCGGTGGAGGCGATGCGTGAGGCCCGCCTGCTCGGCCTGATGATCCCGCGCGAGCATGGCGGCGAAGGCGCCGACTTCGCCGAGATCGCCGATCTCTGCACCATTCTCGGCGCTGCCTGTTCGGCCGCCGGCATGGTCTTCGCCATGCACCAGATCAAGACCGCCAGCCTCGTCCATCATGGCGAGGGCAGCGAGTGGCTGCGCGGCTTCATGCGCCGCCTCGCCCGTGACCAGCTGCTGCTCGCCTCCTCCACCTCGGAAGGCGGGATTGGCGGGGACCTCCGCAATTCCGTCTGCTCGATGGTGCCCGACGGCGACCACGTGAGCCTTGAGAAGGACGCGATCGTCATCTCCTACGGCCTCGATGCCGACGCGATCCTCGCCACCGCGCGCCGCGCGCCGGACGCAGCCTCGTCCGACCAGGTCATGGTCGTCATCGAGAAGCACCAGGCCGATCTCGCCCAGACATCGGTCTGGGATACGCTGGGCATGCGCGGCACCACCTCGCACGGCTTCAAGCTGAAGACCCGCGTGCCCGCCGCGCAGGTGTTCCCGAAGCCCTTCGCCGAGATCGCCGCGCAGAGCATGCTGGCCTCCTCGCACCTGTTCTGGTCGGCGCTCTGGTTTGGCATTGCCGGTTCGGCGCTGTCGAAGGCGCAGGCCTCGGTTAAGGCAGCCGCCCGCAGGACGCCGAACGCCTTGCCGCCGGCTGCCGCTCGCCTTGCCGCCGCTGCCGCTGAACTCGCCAGCCTCAAGGCGCTGGTGCGCGACGGCATTGCCCGGTTCGAGCGCGCCCGCGTCGATGACGACGAGCTCAATTCCATGGCCTTCGCCATCACGATGAACGCGGTGAAGGTCCAGGCCTCCGAAAAGGCTGTCGCCATCGTCCAGGCCGCGCTCGGGATTATCGGCATCCAGGGCTACAAGAACGACAATCCGTTCTCGGTTGGCCGCCAGCTGCGCGACATCCTGTCCGCGCCGCTGATGATAGCCAACGATCGCGTGCTCGCCAACACTTCCACCATGCTGCTCATGTCGCGTCTCGACACCGAGCTGGAGGGCTGACCCATGCTTGCCAAGACCCCGACCTCCTTCCTCGACGAACTGTTCGACCGCGGCCTGCTGATCGAAACCGGGGTCGACGGCCTCTATGGTCGCTCCGGCCTGTTCGAGGCGATCGGTGACGGCTTCCAGGCCCTCGTCAGCCGCTACGGTGACGCCGACAAGGCCGAGGTCGTTCGCTTCCCGCCGGCCATGGCCCGCTCGGTCTTCGAGCAGTCGGGCTACATGAAGAGCTTCCCGCAGCTCGCCGGCACCGTCCACTGCTTCTGCGGCAGTCCGGCCGACCATGTCAGCCTGCTGCAGAAGATCGAGCAGAAGGGCGACTGGACCAAGGGCCAGGAAGCCAGCGAGATCGTGCTGACGCCCGCCGCCTGCTACCCGCTCTACCCGACCGCGGCGAAGCGCGGCGCCCTGCCCGCGGACGGCCGCCTCTACGACCTGATGTCCTACTGCTTCCGCCACGAGCCTTCGAAGGATCCGGCGCGCCAGCAGTTCTTCCGCATGCGCGAATATGTCCGCATGGGCACGCCTGACCAGGTCACCGAGTTCCGGGCCGCCTGGCTCGAGCGCGGTCAGAAGCTGATCGGCGAGCTTGGCCTGCCGCTCGCCATCGACGTCGCCAACGACCCCTTCTTCGGTCGCACCGGCAAGATGCTGGCGGTCAACCAGCGCGACCAGCGCCTGAAGTTCGAGCTGCTCATCCCGATCGAGAGCGAGGAGAGCCCGACCGCCTGCCTCTCGTTCAACTATCACCAGGACCACTTCGGCAAGACTTTCGGCCTGACCACCGGGGACGGCGAAGTGGCGCATACGGCCTGCGTCGGCTTCGGCCACGAGCGGGTCATCCTGGCGCTGCTCAAGCATCACGGCACCGATGTCGCCCGCTGGCCGGCTTCGGTTCGCGCCGTCCTCGGGCTCTGACCCATGCAGGCCGTCTTCCCCACGCTCGATGCGGCAACTTATCCGCGCCATGCCCTGCACGATCCCGCGCGGGCTTGGCCGGAAACCAATTGCCATACCGACCTGTTTGTCGAGCTGCTGCATACGCTCGGCCGGGAGCCGCTGGCCGGCCTCGGCATGACGGTCGCCCAGGATTTCGAGGGCGACCAGTTCACCTTCTTCAAGATGCCCACACGCGACATCGAGACCCTGTTCGGTCTCGACGTGCAGGAACTGTCGATCTACCGCCCGCTGGTCGACCACATCGAGGAGCAGGTGGCGCGCCGCCGCATCGCACTCGTCGAGGTTGATGCCCACCGTCTGCCTGACACGCGCGGCGTCACTTACCTTACCGACCATTCCAAGACGACCATCGCGGTCAATCGGTTCGACCGCGCTTCGGCGCGCCTCGGCTATTTCCACAATGCCGGCTATTTCGAGATGGCGGGCGAGGATGTCGAGCATCTCCTCGGCTTCGGCTCGGTCGCCCGCCCCGTTCTGCCGCCCTATGTCGAATTCGCGAAGGTTGCAGGTCCAGGCCTCTCCGGCCGCGCGCTGCGCGATGCCGCCGTCGCGCGCTTTGCCAACCATTGGGCGAACCGCCCGACGCGCAATCCGGTCGACAGCTATCGCGATGCTTTGCCGGCTCATCTCGCCTGGCTGGCAACTGAGCCGCCCTGCTCATTCCACCCTTATGCCTTCAACACAGCGCGCCAGTTCGGCGCCTGCATGTCGCTGCTCGGTGCCCATCTCGCCTGGCTGGCGGGCCAGGATGTCGCGGGGCTGGGGCAGGCCGCGGAGCTCTGCGAGCGCATGTCCGCCGGCATGAAGACCTTCCAGTTCCTGCTCGCCCGCGCCCTCGCGCGCAAGAAGACCGACGGCCTCGATGCCGCTCTCGACGCGGTCGCCCGCGACTACGATCGCGCGATTACCGAGATCGGGCGCGCCTTCGGCTTCACCGAAACCCGTGCCCCGACGCTCGTCCGGGCGGCATCCTGAGTGCTTGCATGGCGCTGGTTCGCGGCATATCGGGCGACACGGTCGCCTCCCTCGCTGCGGGCTGGTCGCTGACGACCTGCGTCTTTGATTCGGCCCTATCGCCGGCCGACCTTCCGGCCGACATCGACTGGATCGCCGCCGAGGTGCCCGGCACCCTCGAGAGTGCTTTTCGCGCGGCCGGGCGGCAAGCGCCCGAAGGCCAGTCGCTGCATGAATTCGATGTCTGGTACCGCACCGAATTCGAAGCGAGCGGCGCACACAGCCTGCGCTTTCGCGGTCTGGCAACACATGCCGAGATCTTTCTCGACGGCCGGCTGTTTCTGAGCAACAGCTCGATGTTCCTCGGCCACACCGTGGATTTCGATGGCGCGGGCCGGCATCATCTCGCTATCCGCTTCCGCGCCCTCAATCCGATCCTCGCCGGAGCCAAGGGTCCGCGCGCGCGCTGGCGTCCGATGATGATCCAGCCTGGCACGCTGCGACTGGCCCGCACGATGCCACTTGGCCACATGCCCGGATGGGCTCCGCCCGTGGCGATTGTCGGGCCCTGGCAGCCGGTGGATCTGATCCGCCGGACCGCTCCCTTCCAGGTCCATGCGCTTCGCCTGTCCGCCAATCTGGCCGGGGGCAATGGCGTTCTGGATGCGGTCGTCACGCTCGACCGCGATGTCACCCAACCGGTGGAGCTTCTTTGCGGGGGGCACGCCCATCCGCTTCATCGCTCCGGCGCCACGACATGGTCGGGCCGGCTGACCGTCGAGAACGTCGCGCCCTGGTGGCCGCACACTCACGGCGAACCGGCGCTCTACGATGCCGCCATCCGCATCGGGGAAACGATTGTCGATCTCGGGCGGGTTGGGTTCCGCTCGCTCTCCATCGACCGCGGGGCGGACGGCAAGGGCTTCGCCCTGAACGTCAACGGCGAGCCCGTCTTCTGCCGGGGCGCGTCATGGATGCCGGTCGACCCCTCGGCCCCCGCTGCCCGCGACCCCCGCCATCTCCTTGCGTTGGCGCGCGATGCCGGCACGAACATGATCCGGATCTCCGGCACGATGACGCCGGAATCCGATGCGTTCCACGACCTCTGCGACGAATTCGGCATTCTCGTCTGGCACGATCTGCCTTTCGCCAATTTCGACTATCCTGCCGCGGACCCGGCCTTTGCGGCGCTGGCGGGCGACGAAGTGCGGCAGATCCTGGAACGCCGGCAGGGCTCACCCTCTCTCGCCATCGTCTGCGGCGGTAGCGAGATCGCCCAGCAGGCGACCATGCTCGGGCTGACGCCGGTTCAGGCGGCGATGCCGCTGTTCGAGGAGACTTTCGCCGCCTTGGCCACCGAACTGGCGCCGCAGGCGATCTATGTCCCGCATACGCCGTGGGGCGGTGCCCTGCCCTTCGTCACCGACGAAGGCGTGACCCACTATTTCGGGGTGGGGGCCTACCGCCGTCCTGTTGAGGATGCGCGCCGCGCCAATGTCCGCTTTGCCAGCGAGTGCCTGGCCTTCGCCAACGTACCAGCGCCGCTGGCGCTGCGCCGCGACGGCCTGACCGATCCGACTTCGCAAGCCTGGACAAACGGCGTTCCGCGCGATGCCGGCGCCGACTGGAACTTCGAGGATGTCCGTGACCACTATGTCCGCGCCCTCTATGGCGTCGACCCCGAGGCACTTCGGGTGTCGGATCCGGCCCGCTATCTCGCACTCGGCCGCGCCGCGCCCGCCGAGTTGATCGAGGCGGTCTTCGCGGAATGGCGGCGCGCCGGATCGTCCTGCGGTGGCGGCCTGGTCTGGTTCCTCAACGACCTCATCCCCGGTGCCGGCTGGGGTGTCATCGACCATGCCGGCACCCCCAAGAGCACTCTCCACGCGCTGAAGCGCGCCTTCCGGCCGGTTCATCTCGGCCTCACCGACGAGGGCCTCAACGGCCTTGGCATTCATCTCGTCAACGAGACCGCCGAGACCCGAAAACTTGTCCTGTCGCTGGCCAGCTACGGCGAGGGCATGCATCCGCTGGCCAAGGTGGAGCGAGAGGTGACGCTGGCGCCGCGCTCGGCGGAGAGCACGACCAGCCACGCGCTCCTTGGCCGGTTCTTTGACATCGCCCACGCCTATCGCTTCGGCCCACGCGCCCACGCGGCGACGCTGGCGCGCCTCACTGACCCGGATACGGGCGCGATTGTCGCCGAGGCAAGCCATGTGCTGCCGGGTTGCGCCGCGACGCCGGCTGACATCGGTCTCACCGCCGAACCCGGCGGATCGCCGGCGGCGGCGGCCCTCACGATCACGTCCGCGAAGCTCGCCCGCTTCGTCACCATTGACGACGATGCCCTCCAGCCGGCCGATGAAGGCTTCTGCCTCGCGCCCGGCGAAACGCGTGTGGTCCCGCTGCTCGGCCATCCCGCCCGGTCGCCGCGTGGCACGGTTTCGGCGCTGAACAGTCATCCCGTCGCCTATGGGGTGGCCGCATGACCCCGATCGTCTTCGACGGTATGCTCGGCAAGCTGCATCTGCCGACAGGCCCCGCATCGGGGCTTGGCGTCGTAATCGTGCCGCCGCATGGGCTCGAGGCGCTGGCCGCCACCAAGAGCCTGCGCCTGCTGGCGGACCGCCTTGCGGCCGCCGGCCATGCTGCTCTGCGCTACGACCTGCCGGGCACGGCGGATTCCCTCGGCAGCGACGCCGACCCCGACCGCCTTGCTGCCTGGACGGCAAGCGTCGCGGCTGCGGCGGATCTGCTGCGCCAGCATGCAGGCACGACTGGAACCGTCGTCCTTGGCCTGCGCTTCGGCGCTCATCTCGCCGCGCGCGGGAGCCAGTCTGTTCCAGACCTTGCCGGTCTCGTGCTGCTCGACCCGATCGTGCGCGGGCGCGCCTACGCGCGAGAACTCGCCATCACCGCGCGCGCCGTCGCGGAGGGCGCGCGGCTCGACCCCGACGCCACCTCGACGCCGGCCGGCCTCCTACTCGGTGGCCACCTGACCACACCCGAGACGCTACAGGCGATCGGCGGCATCGACCTTGGGAAGCAGGCCCCGCCTGCTGCCCCGATCCTGATCCTGCATCGCAAGGGCGCGAGCGACGCCACCGCGCTTGCCTCGGTCTGGGGCGCGCAGGGCACCGTCGCGGCGGAGACAGCCGCCGGCTTCGAGGGCATTTCGATCAGCCCGACCATGTCGGTGACGCCGCATGCGACTTTCGAACGGGCGACGGCGTGGATCAACGCGCTGCCGGTTCGGAAGCCCCGCGCGCGCCTCTCAGCGCCCCCTGCGCAGCTCGTCGGGCCGCATTTCGCCGAGGAGGCGCTGACCTTCGGCGAGCACGACCGCCTGTTCGGCATTGTCTGCGCCCCCTTGAAACCGGATGCGACGAAACCTTCCGTGCTGATCGTCAATGCCGGTCGCAATCCGCATGTCGGCTGGGCGCGGTCCGGCGTCGATCTCGCCCGCCGCCTCGCCGCGACCGGCGTCACCTCCCTGCGCATCGATCTTGCCGGCATCGGTGATGGCGTCGACCGGCCTGATGCGCCGGACGCCATCGAGAGCGTCCTCTACCACCCGGCGACGGAGACGGAGACGCAGGCGGCCATCGACCTCCTTGCCGCGCGCTGCCCAGGCCCGCTCGTGCTCTCCGGCGCCTGCAGCGGCGCCTACCTGGCATTCCACAGCGCCGCGCGCGATCCGCGCATCGCAGGCCTCGTCCTTGTCAACATCCAGCGCTTCGTCTGGCGCAAGGGCGAGACGGTCGCCGAGGCGATCGCCTCGGCCTACCCGCTGGCCTCCAGCTACGTCTCCAAGGTCTGGGAAGGGCGCGCCTGGCGTCGCGTGCTGTCAGGCGAGCGCAAGCTCGGCCCCATGGTTCGCGAATTCGCGCGACGCGCCATGGCGCGCATGCGGGCGCTGGCGCCGTCCGAGGAAACGCAACGCGCACGGGCCATGATGGCGCAGTTGCAGGCCCGTGGTGTGCGTGTCGAACTGTTCTTCAGCGCTGACGATCCTGGACTCGGCGATCTCGCCCTGCATTTCGGCACAGGCGGGCGGCGTCTCGCCGGAGATCCAAGCATTGTCATGACGCTCGTGCCGGGCTCCGACCACGACCTGACCCCACCTGAAGCAAGAGAAGCCCTGTTCGAGCGTGTTCTGGCTGCAACACAGGTGGTGCATGAGCGCGTGAGGGGAAGCCTCGCGCATCCGGCCAACCACGGCACGGGTTCTGCTTGAGGCATGACGAGAGTGCCGGGAGCGTTCCGTTCCGGGACGCGTCGTGAAGTCGTCGAGTATCTGTGATGACCCTCAAGGATCTTGAAGTTCCGGTCGGTTCGATCGCCTGGCGCAGCCGGGGCGGCTACGCCTGGACCCGTCTTGGCCTGATGAGCGCCACCGCCGCGCTCGACTGGATGGTGGTGGCCGGCTGCTCCTTCATGGTCTCGCTGCTCTACAGCCGCATCGCCTCCGGAGAGTTCTGGACCGCGCAGGCGCAGGCCGACCTCGCCGTGCTGCTCGCCAGCCTCTTCGTGCTGCTCAGCGCGGTAAAGGGCCAGTATCAGATTTCGAACTATATCGGCGCCCGGCGCACCTTCGGCACGACACTCGGCCTATGGGCGGCAACCTTCGTCACGATGATGGCCTTCGCCTTCGCCACCAAGTCCACCGACGTGTTCTCCCGCGTTGCGGTCGTGGCCACCTTCTTCGTCGGGTTGCCGGCCGTCTTGCTCGTGCGCGGCGGCGCGGGTCGCCTGATGACGCTCGGCTCGAAGATCGGGGTCATCCCGGCCCGCCGTGTCATGCTGGTCGGCCGCGAGGAGGACGTGACATCCTTCGCCCTTCGCTATCAGCCCTGGAATGCCGGCATGCATGTCGCCGGCACCGGCCTGCTCAGCCCCGGGGAGAACGAGCCGAACCGCGGCGACATCGCCCGCATCGTGTCGCAGGCGCGCGAGATGCAGCTCGACGACGTCATGATCATCGTACCCTGGTCGGAGACGGCCACGATCGATCAGTTGATCGAAGCCTTCATGCGCATGCCGGTGACCGTCCATCTCGGCCCCGAGCGCATCTTCGACCGGTTCGAGCACATCCGCATCGCCAAGGCCGGCGGCATTGCCAGCCTCCAGCTCGGCCGCCCGCCGCTCTCCGCCGGCGAGATCATGCTGAAGCGCGTGCTCGACATCGCGCTCGGCTCCTTCGCGCTGTTCCTGTTCACGCCGGTGCTGCTGCTCATCGGCCTCGCCATCAAGCTCGACAGCCCCGGCCCGGTCCTGTTCCGCCAGCGCCGGCTTGGCTTCAACCAGCGCGCCTTCCAGATCGTCAAGTTCCGCACCATGACCGTCCAGGACGACGGCGACGTGATCCGCCAGGCGACCCGCAACGACCAGCGCATCACCCGCGTCGGCCGCTTCCTGCGCCGCTGGAACCTCGACGAGCTGCCGCAGCTCTTCAATGTGCTCGCCGGCCAGATGTCGCTGGTCGGGCCGCGCCCGCACGCCATCGCCCACGACCGACAGTACGACGATCGCATCAGCCTCTATGCCCGCCGTCACAACGTGAAGCCCGGCATTACCGGCTGGGCGCAGGTCCACGGCCTGCGCGGTGAGACCGACACCGAGGCGAAGATGCAGGCCCGCGTCGAGCACGACCTCTACTACATCGACAACTGGTCGATCCTGCTCGACATCGAGATTCTATTCCGCACCGTGTTCTCGCGGAAGGCCTACGACAACGCCTTCTGAGCGCGCGACGCCACGCGCAGCGCGACCATCCTGACATCCTCGAAGCCCGGCCATGCGCCGGGCTTTGTCGTTTCGGGATGGCCGGCTAGGGTCTGTACCCAATTAGGTCTGGCGTGAGATGGCGGTTGCTGATTCAAGGTTCCAGGAAGGAGCCTTGGGATGGCGAAGCGGGTTCAGTGGCTTAGCGATGAGGAATGGGCTCGTATCGAG